>Ga0209060_10000023_pt1 | contig 519262 bp, 471 predicted proteins | sample Coa_R1_8_FD_187155 | JGI IMG/M metagenome (GOLD analysis project Ga0209060, IMG submission 187155) | Surface soil microbial communities from Centralia Pennsylvania, which are recovering from an underground coalmine fire - Coalmine... | ecosystem: Environmental > Terrestrial > Soil >... | reverse complement strand
ACGGCATTGACCAGGCTCATCACGTAGCCGGAGCCGCCCGCGCGCTCCAACTGGCCGGTGCGCTCCAGGCGGGTCGTCACGGTGACGACATCGACGGCCAGGCCGTCGTCCTCCAACTGGCGCATCGTGGCAAAGAGGGTGGCGTGGGCTTCGCGGTAGAAATCGGCGGGCTTCAAGATTCTGGCGGGCCGCAGGGCATCGGGGTCGATCAGGATGCAGCCGAGCACGGCTGCTTCAGCATCCAACGCGTTGGGATACAGCGGGGTTTCGACAGGGGTAGACATCAACAACTTCCTCCTCATCCACACAGGGGAGCGCATCCCCAGGCTCTGGCATCAGGCATCAGAGCCGGGGGACGGCAAACACACACAACCGCACCACATCAGCACACGGCATAGCCGCAGGCATAGCATTTCTGGCAGCCCTCTTCATAGACCAGCGCCCGGCTTTCGCACTGCGGGCACAACTGGCCCAGCACGCGATAGGCAGACGCCGCCGGGCTGGCCGGACGTTCCGGCGACTGGGCCGCTGCCAGGCGCTGCCCTACCGGCTCCCGTTGATCGCCGCGCTCTGGCAGGGCCGCCTGCACATCTTCCAGCAGCACCAGGCGCGTCTGGCCCAGCAGCAGCGTCGGCGTTTGCTGCTGGTGCACCGCGCGCCACACCTGCCAGTACGACACGCCCAGCGCTTCCGCCGCGCCTTGCAGCGTGTAATAATCACCAATCGATTGAATACGCATACGGGGAAACGTTGCTCCTTTCCAGGGACGAACTTCGGCCAGGCCCCACCTTCAGACTCCCGCCGCACAGAGGAACACGAGCGCGCGAGCCGCCTGTGTATCAATCAGGGGGAAGCAAGCGCTGCGGGGGCAAAACATCAAGCGCTCTAGGTAAGAATATAGAACAAAAGTTCTACTTTGTCAAGAGGGAAGAAAACAGATTCGTAACGCTGGCCGTAACGGTGCCAGGACGCTCGGGCCGTACACTTGAGGCAGAAGCGCAACGTTTGTGTTGTGTACGCCAGATCGTGATAAGGAGCGAGTCAATGGACGTATCTTACAAAAAAGCCGCCGCCGCGCCGCGCCGCTGGGCGCTGACCATCTATCTGACGCTGGCAAGTCTGATCTTCCTGGGCATCTTGAGCCAGGGCTTTCTCATCGGGGCTTTGCTGTTCGCGGGCGCAAGCTGGGCAGGCGATGCCCACGCCCTGGGGGGGCTGATCGTGCTGATTCTGGCGCTGCTGCTGCCGCTGGCCGGGCTGCTGGCGCGCCTGCCGGGCAGGCTCATCATCCTGAGCGCGGTGCTGTTCGCGCTCACGCTGATTCAGGTGATTCTGCCCAATCTCAGCGACAGCGTGCCCTTCGCGGCGGCCTTTCACCCGACCAACGCCATGCTGCTGTTCGGGCTGACGCTGCTGCTGCTCATCCAGGGCTGGCGCTTGCGGCAGCGGGGCGCGTGAGTATATCGCTGAGCTAAACGTAATGCTATCAGAACGTATCAGCGATTGGCTTCTCTCAGGCCAGGAGGCAGAGTATGCGCGCACCCCAGGCCGCCTCGCGGTGGTCGAAGTTTGGTCGGGTCCTGCTCCCAGGGATTCCGCTGGGGCTGCTTCAGCTTGGCCTGGTGGTCAACGGTTTCGCCATCGCTGGCTTCAGGCCCGTCAGGCTCGACTGGCCGCAGAGCATTGCGGTGGGCGCGCTGTTCTATCTCATCATCGCCGCCATCGCCGGATTCTTCACGACCTGGCGGCATGGTGGCAAGGCATCTGATGGCGCCAGGGCCGGGTTGTACGGTGGCGCGGTGAGTCTGTGCATCGTCGTGCTCTTTGCGGTGATCGTCATTGTGGCAATCCTGCTGTCTCCAGCCGCGCCGAACCGGCCACCAGCCCGCACGCTGGTGCTGCCGCCTGTGCTTGGCGCGTTGCTCGCGGGCCTGATCCTCGCCTTCGTCATCTTCCTGAACGCGCTCGGCGCGCTGCTCGCCTATCCGAGCGGCCTGCTCGGCGGGTGGCTGGGGCAACGCACCCCCGCGCTGCTCACCGAGCGCGAACCGGCAAGCTGACAGCCGCTTCCCAGCAGGGCTGGCGGCTGAGGCTGCGGCGGGCACAGCAGCGTGTCACGCCTCGCCCTTCGCTCGCGGCACCCAATCGAGCGCCTCGTCGGGGATGCCGTGCTGGCCGAGCAAGAGGCTCAGTTGGGCCGCGTGTCCCTGGACGTGGCGCAGATTGTAGAGATGCAGTTCCAGCAGGCTGATCGGTTGCCCCTCTGCCCAGGGATAATCGACGAGTCGGCGCGCCTCTTCGTCTGTCAGCGCGAGCAGCGTCGTGTGGCACTTCTGGCGCACAGACGCGAGATAGGCGCGCAGTTCTTCCTTTGTATAGGGCCGGTCGGGCTGCGCCTCGGCGGAATCGAGCATCCCCTGGGCAAAGGGAGCCGGGGGAGCAAAGTCCTCTTCCGGCACGCCTGAAAGATAGAGGTCGAGCCAGACCAGCGTGTGATACGTGACATACCAGAACTCCGCGAACCGCGGCGGAAACTCCGGTGGCGGGGGGTTGCGCCAGAGCCGTTCTTGCCACAGCCCCTCCGGGCAGGCCACCAGGGCGCTTTCCAGCATATCGATGGCCGCGCCGAACTGCTGCCAGAGGGGGGTTCTCCACAAGGAATCCATAGGGACATCTCCTTTTCGTCTCAAACATCCGTTTCACTGCCTCCAGCATACCAGGGAAAGCGGAGAAAATGCGTCCGCATTCGGCGGAATCCGGGTTATTCGCCAATGGGGAAGGGACAGAGGCCACACCAGCCCAGGAATTTGTGATATAATAGATGTGCGATGCCGCCAGTATGTCTGGCGGTATTCATCTGTCTGCGATCAAACATCTGTCTCTACACAGTAGAAGAAAAGCTGGGGTGATCTCTCATTAGCGCTCTCATTCGTCCCGATATTCGCAATATCGCCATCATTGCCCACGTCGATCATGGCAAAACCACGCTGGTGGATGGCCTGCTCAAGCAGAGCCACATCTTCCGCGACAACCAGCAGGTAGGCACGCTCATTATGGATTCCAACGAGTTGGAGCGCGAGCGCGGCATCACCATCCTTGCCAAAAACACCGCGATCACGTACAAGGGCATCAAAATTAATGTCATCGACACGCCAGGCCACGCCGACTTTGGTGGCGAGGTCGAGCGTGTCCTCAACATGGCCGATGGCTGCCTGCTGCTGGTCGACGCCGTCGAAGGGCCGATGCCCCAGACGCGCTTCGTCTTGCAGAAGGCGTTCGAGCTTGGGCTGCGTCCCATCGTCGTCATCAACAAGATTGATCGCCGCGATGCGCGCCCAGAGCAGGTGCTGGGCTGGACGCAAGACCTCTTTCTGGAACTGGCGACCACCGACGAGCACCTGGACTTCCCGGTGATCTATACGATTGCGCGCCAGGGCATTGCTAAGCTGCACCTGGAGGACGACAATCAAGACCTGGAACCGCTCTTCGAAGCCATCGTCAACCACATTCCCGCGCCCGTCGTGGATGCCGACGCGCCGCTGCAACTGCTGGTGACGACGCTGGACTACGACGACTACAAGGGCAAGTATGTGATCGGGCGCATCACGCGCGGCAAGATTCGTCCCGGCATGACGGTCATGCGCATTGACCGCGACGACATGATGGTTCGCCATAAAGTTGCGCAGGTCTTCACCTATCAAGGGTTGGGAAGGTTGGAGGTCGAGGAGGCCAGCGCGGGAGATATTGTGGCCGTGACCGGCATTGCCGACGCCAACATTGGCGAGACGATTGCCGATGCCGAGCAGCCCGAAGCGCTGCCCACCATTGCCATCGAGGAGCCAACGCTCAAGATGACCTTCAGCGTCAGCAGCAGCCCGTTTGCAGGCCGCGAGGGCAAATATTGCACCTCTCGCCAGATTCGGGCGCGGCTCTATCGCGAACTGGAGACCAACGTCAGCCTGCGCGTCGAGGATGGGGCCAGCGCCGATGAGTTCATCGTCTCTGGCCGGGGCGAACTGCACCTGGCCGTCTTGATCGAAACCATGCGCCGCGAAGGCTACGAGTTCCAGGTCTCTCGTCCCGAGGTCATTACCAAAGATGAGGGCGGGCGGGTTACGGAACCCCTTGAGCATTTGATTTTGGATACCCGCGAGACATTTATCGGCCCGCTGAGCGAGAATCTGAGCAAGCGCCTGGCGAGGCTCACCAACATGACCCACGACGGCAATGGCAACGTGCGCCTGGAGTATGACATCCCCACGCGCGGGCTGATCGGCTTCCGCAACGCTTTCCTCACGCTGACGCAAGGGAACGGCGCGATGGGCAGCCTGCTCATCGGCTATCAGCCCTGGCTGGGGCCGATTGGCAGCACGCGCATGGGCGTGCTCATCGCCTCCGAGCAGGGCGTGGCCGTGACGTATGGACTGAACAACGCGCAGGAGCGCGGCGACACCTTCATCGAGCCGGGCACACCGGTCTACGAGGGCATGATTGTTGGCCTGAACAAGCGCCCCGACGACATGGTGGTCAACGTCTGCAAAGAGAAGAAGCAGACCAACGTGCGCTCGTCCACCTCGGATATTGCGGTGCGGCTGACGCCTGCCGTCAAGCTGAGCCTGGAGCAATCGCTGGACTTCATCAACGCCGATGAACTGGTGGAAGTGACGCCGCAGAACATCCGCCTGCGCAAGCGCTATCTGACGCAGCACGAGCGCTCGCGCATGCGCGAAACCGTCGCGGCGTCGTCCTGAGCGCGCGAGGAGCCGGGGATGATTGATCATGATAACCTTGAAGATTTCCGCGATGCAGAGATGTATGATCTGCAAGACGAAGGCTATTATGACGATTATCCCCTGACCGAGCAATGGGCGCGAACGCTGGGCGGGCCACTGCTCGACCTCGCCTGTGGCACCGGGCGCATGGCGCTGCGCCTGGCCGCGCTGGGCTATCAGGTGGCGGGCGTGGACATCACGCCCGAAATGGTGGCCCGCGCCCGCCAGAAGGCGGCGCAGCAAGGCTTCTCGATTGACTTTGTGGTGGCTGATGCGCGCGCGTTCCAACTTCAGCGGCAGTTTTCGTTGATCTACATGCTGGAAAATGCCTTTCAGTTCTTTCTGACGCGGGCAGACCAGGAAGCGCTGCTGGCGCGGGTGCGCGAGCATCTGACCCCGGAGGGCTGCTTTCTCTTCGAGACGCGCAATCCCACACCGCGCAACCTGCTGCACACGCGCCATCCAGACCCGCAGCACTATCCGCTGCCGGATGGCGGGCAACTGGTGACGACGGAAGCGCAAGTGTACGACCCCATGACGCAGATTCAGCACTATATCCGCCATCTCACGTTTACCCATCCGGATGGGCAAACCGAGGAACGCAAGCTTCGCGTGGCCCTGCGCTACGTGTACCCGCAGGAGATGGAGGCGCTGCTGTTCTATAATGGATTGCAGGTGCGCGCCGTGTATGGCAGTTGGCAGCAAGAGCCGCTGACGGCCACGTCGCGCTCGATGATCTATGTTTGCCAGAAACGTATCTAAACGGGTATGCGTTGCACAGCCAGTCAGGAAGGACCAAGCGCCCATGAACGAAGAGGAGATCAGCCGCTCCATCACCGAAACATTTGAGGGCGTGGATGTTGTGGTCAATGCGGACAACAGCTTCTTCTTTTTCTACAACCCGGATAGCAGCGTGCCGCCGGATCACCGCTTTCCGTTTGTCACGCTGGTGACGAGCGATGCCTATGACCAGTTCTCCGACCTCAACCGCCCGTCAGTCTTTCGCTTGAATATCGGCATCGGCAAACAGACGTTTCGCTCGCTCTTCGGCGGGCCAGAGCCATCTTCCGATAGGGACAATGCAGATGAAGGCGGTGATAGCCCTGGCGGCTACGACTTCACCGCTCTGGATCAGGTGATGCCGCATCCCGTGTATGGCCGTATGTATTGGGTGAGTGTGCTCAACCCCAGCGCCCAGACGTTTGCAACGAAGGTGCAGCCACTGCTGGCCGAGGCATACGAGCTGGCGGTGAGCAGGCACAAGAGAAAGGAAGAGCATGACCGAGCAAGAACGAGCCAATGAAGTAGTTGCGCGACTGCACCAGGCATATCCTGACGCGAAGTGTTCCCTCGATTTCACCACGCCGCTGGAACTGCTGGTTGCGACCATCCTGGCGGCGCAGTGCACCGATGATCGCGTCAACATGGTCACCAGGACGCTCTTCCAGAAGTACAAGAGCGCCCAGGACTACACGGCGGTCCCGCTTTCGGAGCTTGAACAAGACCTCAAGCAGATCAACTTCTATCGCAACAAGGCCAAGAACGTCCAGGCCATGGCAACCATTCTGGTGCAGCGCTATCACGGCGAAGTGCCCAAGACCATGCGCGAACTGGTGGCGCTGCCGGGCGCTGCCCGCAAAACGGCCAACGTCGTGCTGGGCAACGCCTTCGGCATCGTCGAGGGCGTCATCGTCGACACGCACTGCAACCGCATCAGCAATCGCCTGGGCTTTGTCACCAGCGACGACCCGGTGGTGATCGAGCAGCAACTGATGAAGATCGTCGACCGCAAGGACTGGCTGGACTATACCCACCTGCTGATCTATCACGGGCGCGCGATCTGCCAGGCGCGCAAGCCGCTCTGCCAGCAGTGCACGCTGCTCGACCTCTGCCCCACCGGCGCGGCCAACGTCGCGGCGGCGGCAGCCACGCCCGCGCCAGCGACGAAGGCCAAAGGCAAAGCCAAAGCCGCCAGCAGCACACCCGCTGCCAGCAGCTAACCGATGGCTACCTATCGCCTGGGTATCGACGTTGGGGGCACCTTCACCGATCTGCTGGCCTTCGAGGAGCAGAGCGGCGCGCTGCTGCGCTATAAAGTCTCCAGCACGCCGCAGGCCCCCGAAGAGGGCGTGCTGCATGCCCTCCAGGCGCTGCTGCGCGATGAATCCGGGGCGCGTTTCCCGCTCATCAGCCATTCCACCACGCTGGCAACCAACGCCTTGCTGGGGCAACTGCATCTGGAACTGCCCCGGCTGGCGCTCGTCACCACGGCGGGCTTCCGCGACGTGCTGGAGATTGGACGCCAGGGCCGCGCCGAAGTCTACAACCTCTTTGTGCAGCGTCCTGCGCCCCTGGTCAAGCGGGCTGATCGCTTTGGCGTGCGCGAGCGCCTGGACGCCAGCGGCGCGGAGGTCGAACCGCTCGACGAAGCGGGGCTGCGCCAGATTGCCCAGGAAGCTCAGCGACGCGGCATTCAGCACGTCGCCATCTGCTTCCTGCACGCCTACCAGAACGCCGCGCACGAGCAGCGCGCCCGCCAGGTCTTGCTGGAAGAGGTGCCTGATCTTGCGGTCACTATCTCCTCTGACGTGGACCCGGAGGAGCGCGAGTACGAGCGCAGCAGCACCACCGTCATCAACGCCTTGCTCGCGCCCATCGTGCGCGCCTATCTGCAACGCCTGCAAGCGGCAAAGGAGATGCAGCGCTCGGAACTCTTCATCATGCAGTCCAATGGCGGCGTTTCCAGCGCGGCGCAGGTCATGGCGCGGCCCGCGACGATTATCGAATCCGGTCCAGCCAGCGGGGTCATCGCGGCGGCGCACCTTGGCCGCCTGCTGGGCATCAAGAGGCTGCTCAGCTTCGATATGGGCGGCACCACTGCCAAGGCAGGCATCGTGCTGGATGGCACGCCGCAGGTCGTCGGCGAGTTCGAGGCGGCAGGGCGCACCCACAGCGGGCGCGCGGTGCGCGGCAGCGGCTATCCGGTGCGCTTTCCCTTCATCGACCTGGCTGAAGTCAGCGCGGGCGGCGGCACCATCGCCTGGCTTGACAGCGCGGGCGCGGTGCGCGTCGGCCCGCAAAGCGCGGGCGCTGACCCTGGCCCGGCTTGCTATGGCAAAGGCAATGCTGAGCCGACGATCACCGACGCCAATCTGCTGCTTGGTCGGCTGAACCCTGGCACGCTGGCGGGCGGAGCCGTCGCCCTCAAGAGGGAACTGGCCGAGGCCGCGCTGGCGCGCATGGCTGAACGCCTGCCCGGATTCGACAGCGTGCGGCTGGCGGCTGGCATCGTTCGCCTCATCAACGCCGATATGGCGAAGGTGCTGCGCATCGTCTCGCTGGAACGCGGACACGACCCCCGGCAGTTCACGCTGGTGGCCTTCGGCGGCTCCGGCCCGCTGCACGCCTGCGCCCTGGCCGACGAGCTAGCCATCCCACGCATGATTATTCCGCCGCATCCTGGCCTCTTTTCCGCCTGGGGCTTGCTCGTCGCCGAACACACGCACAGCGAACTGCGCTCCATCCTCGCGTCCCCCTTCGCCTGCGCGCCTGAGCAGTTGGAGGATAACTTCCAGGCGCTTGAGGCGCAGGGGCAGCAGGCGCTGGCGGGGGAACAAACACAAACTGGGCAGATCGGCTTTCGCCGCACGCTGGAGATGCGCTATATGGGCCAGTCCTTCGATCTGACGCTGCCAGCCCCGTCCTTGATCGACGAAGCGGGGCTGGCGCAGGTGCAGGAGGCATTTCACGCGCTGCACGAGCAGACCTATGGCTACGCGGCGCGCGAGATGGAGATCGAACTGGTGACGGCGCGGCTCGAGGCGATTGCGCCGCTGCACGCGCCCACGCTGCTGGAGCACGCGCCTGGCCCCAGCCAGCCAGCAGCAGACGCCCAGGTCGACACGCGGCCCGTCTTTTTCGAGGATGCAGGCGCGTTCCAGCCCACGCCGATCTATCAGCGCGAGCGCCTTTTGCCCGGCAACGTGGTCAGCGGCCCGGCCATCATCGAGCAGTACGACACGACCACGCTGCTGCCCTCCGGCTGGCAGGCCAGCGTCGACCGCCAGACCAACCTGGTGCTGGAGCGCCGCACAGAAAAATAAATGAGCATAAAATGAGTTATACTCTGTGGAGGGAGATGTGAAGGCGCTCGACCATTACGGCAAGGCTGATCGACTTGAAGGGCAGCAGGCGGTATTTGACGCGGCCAGCTTCAGTGAGGCTATCATCAACCTCTGCCATGCAGCGGCACATCATCTGGTGTGTGCCGGTCTTGAATAGCAGGGTGTGGACCCTCAAAGCTATGGACACGCTCATAGCAAGCATCCCAGCAGGTTAAAGCAGGTGAGCGCTCCATCTGCTGTCCAGGCTGCCTGGGGGAAGTTAGAGCAGCTTCGGTCCAAGGCGTTGTATGGGGGCGAAACATCCGAGCAAGAAGCGCTCGATGCGCGCGATTATCTGGCGGCGATTCGAGCATGGGCGCTGAGCTTACACCCGTGAAGGAGGGCCAATGTCCCGCAAGGCACAACTCTATCTGCGCGGGTTTCCTGCGTTGCTTGAGCAAATCAGGCGGCTGGTAGCGCTCGCGCCACAAGATACGAACATTGGGGCGCTGATTCTCTACGGGTCCACGGCGCGCCTGACTCCGCGTTCCAGCAGTGATGCCGATGTCTTGATTCTTTGCCAGAATCCACAGAGGTTCAATAAAGAAGAGGATGAACGATGCGGATTTGCTCTCATCCTTGAGGCGACCAGCGCTGGTGATGAATGGTCGTTCGCTCCGTATGTGACAGACCTGGCCGGAAGTGATCTTCCTTCCGCGCTTCTGCGAAACATTGCACGAGATGGAGTACTCTTGTATAGTCGGCCAGGGCTGGCCCTTCCGACTGCGTTAGCGAAGGCACGCCCATATCAGGTCTGGCACGAGCGCGTACAGACTCTGCTTGAGCAATACCAGCAAGCATCTCAGCCAGTTTCAGTCTGAATGAAGACAGGAAGAAGAACAAAGGGGCAGCATGGGCAAAGATCAGCAGCCAGCGCTCGATCCCATCATCGTGGAGGTGATTCGCAACGCGCTGCTCTACGCCAGCGAAGAGATGGGCATCGTCGTGCGCAATGCCTCGTTCTCGCCCAACATCAAAGAGCGGCTGGACCACTCCTGTGCCCTCTTCGACGAAGCGGGCAGGCTGATTGCCCAGGCCGAGCATATCCCGGTACATCTCGGCTCGCTGCCGGTCGGCATCACCAACACGCTGGCGTATCTTAAGCAGCGCGGGCAAGCGCTGGACGAAGGCGATATGGTTGTCGTCAACAACCCCTATATCGCCGGAACGCATCTCAACGACATCACCCTCATTCGCCCGATCTATGCTGAGCAGCAGCTTGTTGGGTACGCGGCGAGCAAAGCGCACCACACCGACGTAGGCGGCAGAGTCCCCGGCAGCATCTCCAGCGACGCCACCGAAGTCTTTCAGGAGGGACTGATTTTGCCGCCCGTCAAGCTGATGGTGGACAACCGCTTTCAGGACGATATCGGCCAGATCATCTGCGCCAACTCGCGCACGCCCGCCGCGCGCATGGGCGATCTGCGCGCGCAGGTGGCCGGAAACCTGCGCGGCGAAGTACGCCTGCAAGAAGTCATCGCGCGCTACGGCTTGCCGACCTTTCGCGCCGCCATCAATCGCATCCTCGACGAGTCCGAAATACGCCTGCGCCAGCAGCTTGCGCGCTTCCCGGCTGGGCGCTACGAAGCCGAAGATTATCTGGACGACACGGGAACGGGTGACGCGCCAGTGCGCCTGAAAGTGAGCATCACGCTGGCCGCCGATAGCCTCAGCGTCGACTATACCGGAACCGACGCGCAGGTGTCGGCTCCCGTCAACGCAGTCTTTGGCGTCACACTCTCCGCCGTCTATTACGTGCTGCGCAGCGTCACCGACCATACCATCCCCATGAACGAGGGCTGTTTCCGGCCCGTCAGCGTCTACGCCCGAGAAGGCACGCTGCTTAACCCGCGCTTCCCCGCGCCGGTGGCGGGCGGCAACGTGGAAACCTCCATGCGCAACGCCGATGTGCTGCTGCAAGCCTTCGCCAAAGCCGTGCCGGAGCGCGTTCCGGCGTGCAGCGGCGGCACGATGACCAATCTGATGGTGGGCGGCGACGATTGGGCCTTCTACGAGACGATTGGCGTCGGCATGGGCGGGCGGAGAGGCGCGGACGGCATCGACGGCATCCAGACCAACATGACCAACACGCTCAACACGCCAGTTGAAGCGATGGAGCGGCATTTCCCCATCCGCATGACGCGCTACGAGTTCCGCGAAGGCAGCGGCGGGTCCGGGCAATGGCGCGGCGGCTGCGGGCTGGTGCGCGGCTTCGCGCTGCGGGCAGATAGGGCAACGGTCACGCTGCTGGGTGATCGCGCCCGCTTTGCTCCGCCAGGCGCGCGGGGCGGCCAGCCGGGCAAAACCAGCGAGCGCGCCCTCTTCCGCCAGAGCGAGCGCCAGCAGGCCGAAGCGCTTCCCGCCAAAATCACCTTCACCATGCGCCAGGGCGACGAGCTTGTCATCCAGACGCCCGGCGGCGGCGGCTATGGTCCGCCTGCCCGGCGCGACCCCGAACAGCTTGCCGGTGATCGTGAAAGCGGCCTGTTTTCTGAAACAAAGCTGCCCAGCACCCTAGACTCGGTAGACTCTTGTGAAACGGCGCAGAGAGACGCCTAGAGCGAGATCAACGGAATTGCCAGCAGCGCCAGCAGCACCCCAACGCCCTGCACGCGGGTGACACGCTCGCGCAGCACCAGCGCCGCCAGCCCGACCGTCGCCGCAGGGTAGAGCGACGACAGGACGGCGGCCACATCGAGCCGCCCACTATGGGCAGCCAGCACAAAGAAGGCATTGCCGATGGCATCCAATATCCCCGCCAGCACCACCAGCGGCGCAACGGCCTTGCCGGGCGAAAGCTTCTGCCGTCGAAAAAGCATCACGATCAGCAGCAGCAGCACAGAACTCAAGCGCGCTGCCGCCAGCGGCCAGAAGGTGCTGGTGGGTTGCACGCGGCTGATGAGGATGAAGAAACAGCCAAAGGCGCATCCGGCCAGCACGGCCAACCAGATACCCTGGGGTGGCCCCTGGGTTCGTTCAGGGCGAGAGATCAATGTAATCGCCAGCAGCGCCAGCAGAAAGCCCGCCAGTTGCAGCAGCGAGGGCAAGCCAGTCGTGAACACGCTGAAGAGAACGGGGAGCGCTGCCGTCAGCACGGCTGAGATGGGAGCCGTGATACCCATTTTGCCTTTGGAGAGCGCCGAATAGAAGGCGAGCAGGCCAGACACGCCTGCCACACCGGCCAGCCCTCCCCAGAGCAGGTCAATCGGGGCCGGAAAGGGTTCACGCCAGATCAGGGCCAGCGTGACCATCAGGGCAAACCCCACCGCATAATCGGCCAGCACCACGCTGGAGGTGTTGGCGCGGCGCGAGGCCAGGCCACCGCTAAAATCGCCGCTCCCCCAGCAGAGGGAAGCGGCCAGACCAAAGATGACCGGGGCTAAGAGGTGATTCATACAACGCCTTTTCTACGAAGAAGGAGCAACTGCCGGAGAGGACAAGCTGTCCAGCCTGGACGGTCACATCTTCCCACATCTGGGCGTTAACGGCAATAAAAGAGAGCTACCTCATAGTCAGGCCAGCCCTTTTCTGCTATCCTCTCTATACACAGCAGGCGAAATCAGCCCATCACCCATCACAGAGTGGGGACACGTGTAGAAAGGGAAACAATGGATGAATAACGATGAACTGGTACAAACACATGGCGTGCGGCTCTTCTCGATAGAAACCAGGCTGAGCCGGATCGAAACACTGCTGGACCAATTGCTCAGCACCCTGAGCAGCAGCAACTCGGAATATGATCGCCACATGCATGTACAGGCCATATTGCAGGAACTGCGCAGCAGCCACGATCCCCAGATGGGCAGCGCAGCAGGCTTCGCCACGACAGGCTATCCGCAGCAGATGGGCGGCGCACCTGGCGCATATCCGCAGCAGGAACGGCCAGAGATTGCCGCCATCCGGGCTGCCGTGCGGGCGGGCGATAAAACACAAGCCATCAAACTCTACCGCAGCCTTTATGGGGCTGGTCTGCAAGAGGCCAAGGCCGCCGTCGACGCCATGTAGGCAGCGCGACGCGCACGCAAGCGCCGCCAGGTGAAGTAGCTCGGCCTGGCGGCGTTATGCTATTCTCAGCTATTTTTTATCAGCCTGATAGTGCAATCCAACCACCCCGGAGCGAAACGCCTTCGCCTCAGCCAGCTTCAGCGGAATCGGCTCCGCGAGGTTGGCAAAGAGCGGGACGCCGCTGCCCAGGGCTACCGGATTGACGTTCAGCCAATAGTCGTCGATCAAGCCAGCGCGCATAAACGTTTGCGCCAGGCCAGGGCTGCCGATCATCAGCAGATTCTTGCCGGGCTGCTGTTTCAACTGCGCGATCTCTTCCGCGATATGGTCTTTGACCAGCCTGGCAGGCCCCCATTCGGCCTGTTCCAGCGTCCTTGATACCACCAGTTTCAGCGCGGGGTTCACCCAGCGCGCGTGGTGGATATCGTGCTGCGTGGCGGTGGGCTGTTCAGCCGCCGTCGGCCAGTAACTTGCCATCCCTTGATACGTCACCCGCCCAAAGATCACGGTGTCAGCAGAGTCGGTTATGGCAGTCACATAGGTCCACATCTCATCATCAACGGCAATCCACTCCATTTCGCCATTGGGGCCAGCCACGAAGCCATCCAATGAGGTGTGCATGAGCAGCATTACTTTTCGCATGGGGCGCTCCTTGTGTCTGTTCATCATCAGCAGAAAAACTATAGCTCAGCACAAGGAATCTGTCTTGAACAAAATGGACAGCTACTCCGGCTGGCCCGCGCGAACAAGTTGAGCAGGCGTCTGGCCGATGAAGCGCTTGAGCGAGCGGGTCAGATGGGGCTGGTCGGCATAGCCAGCCTGATAGACCGCATCGGGAATAGACACGCCCTGTTCCAAGAGCGCCGCTGCCTGTTGGGCACGTTCGATTTGCTCAAGGGCTTTGTGCGGTAACCCGGTCGCCAGCAAGAATCTGCGGCGCACCGTGCGCGACGACAGCGCTGGTGGCTGGCCTTGCAAGACCGCGTTCACGACCGGATCACGCAGCAGCACATCAGCACGCGCCAGCCAGGCGACAAACGTTTCGATATTTTCATAGTCAGGAAATTGCCAGGTAGAACCATGCAGCCAGAAGGACTCGCGGGCCGCGAGAGGCAGCATCTCTTTGGTATCCACCAGCGTTCTGACGGGCAAGGCAGGCATAAAGGTGCCCAACGAAAATTTGACGACCAGCCACTCAGTCCCCTCTGGATGGCTTTTAGGCGTCACTTTCGTCATTGGCCCCTCGACAAAGACCTGGACCCGCCCAGGCAGACCCAGGAAGAGCAGATTCCAACGACTATCGGCGTGGCAAAGCGGCGCGTAATCGCTCCCGGCCCAACCGCGCCAGATCGATTCGACATACGGCGAGTCCGATGCTCTGCCTTCCATGAGAAAGTTCATGATGCCGCCTCCGCTGTCTCACGGGAAACGCTGTGAACAACATGCCCTTTTTTACTGCGCTGGGAGTCTCTTCCGATTGCGCTCCACAAAACCGGCAAGGATGGCTTGCCATGACGCTGCATAAGCAGCGCGCGGCGCTTCTGAGCCAGCCATAGAGTTGACGGCCAGCCATCGCCCTGCTATCATCCTGGCACAATCACCAGAACCTATGAAGGCTGTGAGGCTGTATGAAACGGGAGTATCATCGCTGGTATAGTACATCGCTCCACCGCGATATGGAACTGCTGGCCTTTGGGCACGCGGGGGCGCGCGTGATCGCCTTCCCGACCTCGATGGGCCGCTTTTTCGACTGGGAAGATCGCGGGTTAGTCGGCGCGCTGGGCGAGCACCTGGAGCGCGGCTGGCTGCAACTCTTCTGCGTCGACAGTGTGGACGGCGAAAGCTGGTACGCCAAATGGCGCTCCCCGGCTGACCGCATCGCGCGCCACGTGCAGTATGATCGCTATCTTTTGGACGAAGTTCTGCCCTTCACCACGCAGCAAAACGACAACGCCTTCCTCATCACCACGGGAGCCAGCTTCGGGGCCTACCACGCCGTCAACTTCGCCTTGCGCTACCCACAGCAGGTCAGGCGCACCATTGGCCTGAGCGGGGCGTACAACATTCGCCACTGGGCCGACAACTACTCCAACGATGATCTGTATTTCAATTCCCCGCTCGATTTCATCAGCAACGAGCACGAACCTGAACGGTTGACAGCCTTGCAGCAGCAAGATATTATCCTTGCCATCGGACGCGACGACCCCTCCCGCCCCAGCAACGAGCAGCTATCCGGCGTGCTGTGGGGACGAGGGATTGGCAACGCGCTGCGCATCTGGGACGGCTGGTGCCACGACTGGCCGTACTGGCAAGAAATGATTCGACTCTATATCAACGGTCACGACTAGCGAAGGGAGACGGAGCCATGGTTTTGAAGGTCGGGCTGATCGTTGGGCGCGAGTGGTCGTTTCCTCCCGCGTTCATTGAAGAGGTCAACCGCCGCGACGAAGGCGTCGAAGCCGAGTTCGTCAAGCTGGGCGGCGTGCACATGGATGAGCTATGCCCCTACGCGGTGATCATTGATCGTATCTCCCACGAAGTGCCTTTCTATCGCACGTGTTTGAAGCAGGCGGCGCTTCAGGGCGTTCACGTCATCAATAACCCCTTCATGTGGACCGCCGATGATAAGTTTTTCGAGGCCGGTCTGGCAACCAAACTGGGCATCGCCAGCCCCAAGACGGTGGTCTTGCCCAACAAAGACTACATTCCCGGCATCATTCACAACGAAAGCCTGCGCAACCTGATCTATCCGCTCGACTGGCAGGGCATCATCGACTACATCGGCCTGCCCTGCGTGCTCAAAGACGCGCACGGCGGCGGCTGGAAAGAAGTGTACATCTGCCACTCGCTGGAAGAACTGATCGCCCACTATGACCATTCTGGCCTGCTGACCATGGTGGTGCAGGAGTTCGTGCGCTGGGACCAGTTCATCCGCTGCATCGCGCTTGGGCGGGAAGAGGTGCTGCCTATTCGCTATGACCCCGGCGAGCGCAAGTATCACGTCGATGACAATTACCTCAGCCCGGAACTGCGCCAGCGCATCATCGACGATTCGCTGAAGCTGGTACGCGCCCTGGGCTATGATATGAACTCCCTGGAGTGGGCGATTCGCGATGGCGTGCCCTACGCCATCGATTTCATGAATCCGGCCCCCGATATGGACATCAATTCGCTCACACCGTTTTACTTTGACTGGGCCGTCAAGCATATGGCCGATATGGCTATCCGGCTGGCAAAGGAGCCACGCCCGCAGCGCCGCGATTTACGCTGGGATACCTTGTTTGCTGCCCCCGAAGGAAGCCAGACAGGTTCTGAAGAACCCCAGACGGTTCCGAGCAGGCCGCCAACGGCTGCGCCCGCCCAAGACGCATAACAGGGCATCTCAAGCGAAGCATATATTGCCACCTGGGTAGATACCTGCCGATGGGAGGGTCATTCTATGCGGCTGCGAGAAGCGATTGAAAGCTATCATGATCTGCTGAGCGACGACCTGGCTGCGGCGTCGCAGGAACAGCTTGATGACCAGCTTCGGCTGCGCGGCCTCTTCTTCGGGGAACGGCCACTCTGCACCGTGCTGCGTCCCCGATTTATCACCATCGAACAATACCGCTTCCTGCAAACGCGGGTGCAGCCGCTTTTGCGCGCCTTTGGCACCGCGTTTCAGGCGGCGCTGGAGCAGGAAACGATACGCGCGCAGTTTTGTCTGACCGATTGGGAAGCCGATCTCATTCGATATGACCCGGGCTTTCGCGCCAGCAGTCCCACGTCGCGCATCGATACGTTTTTCGTCACCGAGCACGGCGGGCTGCGCCTCACCGAATACAACGCCGAAACCCCGGCGGCCCAGGCGTATAACGACGTGCTGACCGAGGTCTTTTACGCTCTGCCGGTGATGCGCGAATATCTGCGCCGTTTCGAGGTGCGCGCCCTGCCCGCGCGGCATCATCTGCTGCATGTGGTGCTGGACGCCTTTCAGCAGTGGGCCAGAAACGGCGAAGCGCCGCAGATCGCCATTCTGGACTGGCGCGAAGTGCCCACCTACAGCGAGTTTGTGCTCTTCGAGCAGTATTTCAAGTCGCAGGGGCTGAAGTGCATCATTGCCGACCCGCGCGAGGCGGAATATCGCAATGGCCGCCTCACCTTCGGCAACACGCCCATCACGCTGGTGTATAAGCGTGTGCTGCTCAGCGAACTGGTGCAGCGCGGCGGCCTCGATCATCCGGTGATTCAGGCTGTGCGCGATGGAGCCGTGTGCATGGTGAATCCGTTCCGCTGCAAAATCCTGCACAAGAAGGCCAGCCTGGCGGTGCTGAGCGACGAGCGCAATGAACACATCTTCAGCGCGGCAGAGCGACAGGCCATCGCCGACCATATCCCCTGGACGCGCCTCGTCGAAGAGCGCCAGACCGTCTATCGCGACCAGACCGTCGATCTTGTTCCGTTTATTCTGGAGCACCGCGAGCGTTTTGTCCTCAAGGCCAACGACGAATACGGCGGCAAGGGCATCATCCTGGGCTGGGAAACCGACGCCGAACACTGGGTGCAGGCGCTGCAAACCGCGCTCGCCGAACCGTTTGTCGTGCAGGAGCGCGTGGCCGTGCCCAACGAGGGCTATCCTGTGCTGGTCGATGGACACGTGCAGATTGGTGACCGCATTATGGATACGGCTCCCTTCGCCTGGTACGGTGATTACATCGATGGCTGCCTGACACGCCTGTCCACCGACGCGCTGGTGAATGTGACGGCAGGCGGCGGCTCAACCGTGCCAACTTTCCTTGTCGATAAGCGATAATCCTGAGCAAGAGTATCGGGAGGCAAGCATGACTCTCAAAGCGCCATCTTTCACTATCGGCATTGAGGAAGAGTACCAGATCGTTGACCCGGAGACGCGCGAACTGCGCTCCTACATCACGCAGATGCTGGAGAGCGATCAGACGCTCATCCTGCAAGAGATCAAGCCCGAACTGCATCAATCGATTGTCGAAATCGGCACGAACGTCTGCCAGACGCCAGCCGAGGCCAAGGCTGAACTTATCCGGCTGCGCAAGGGTGTCATGGAGTTGGCAGGTCGCGGCGGGCTGAAGATTGCCGCCGCTGGGACGCACCCTTTTTCCTCGTGGATGAGCCAGGAGATCACGCCGATGGAGCGCTACCTGGGGGTGCACAAGGATATGCAGGAACTCGCCAAGCGCCTGCTGATCTTCGGCACGCATGTGCATGTGGCGATTGAAGACCGCGAGTTTCTGGTCGAGGCCATGAATGTGGCGCGCTATCTGCTGCCGCATCTGCTCTGCCTGGCAACCAGTTCGCCCTTCTGGATGGGCCGCCTGACCGGCCTGAAATCCTATCGCAGCATTGTTTTCCGCAACTTTCCGCGCACCGGCATTCCGCGCGTGTTCAATTCCTGGGCCGACCTGACCTCACTGGTCGATACGCTGGTGGAGACGAACAACATCCCCGATGGCACCAAGCTCTGGTGGGACATTCGCCCGAACTGGAAGTATCCCACGCTGGAACTGCGCATCTGCGATGTCTGCACGCGCGTGGACGAGGCTATCTGCGTGGCGGCTATCTTCCAGGCCATCATCGCCAAAATCTGGAAGCTGCGCCGCGACAACCTGACCTTCCGCGTTTATCCGGCGGAACTGATCGAAGAGAACAAATGGCGCGCCGTGCGCTATGGCCTGGATGGCAACTTGATCGACTTCGGCAAGCGCATCGAGTTGCCCGCCCGCGAGTTGATCGGCGAGTTGATTAGCTGGTTTATCGACGACGTGGTGGATGAGCTTGGCAGCCGCAACGAGGTGGAGTACGTCTCGCGCATTCTGTCCGAAGGCACCAGCGCCGATCGCCAGCTTGCCACCTTTGAGCGAACCAACGACCTGAACGCGGTGGTTGACCAGCTTATTCAGGAAACTGAAGAGGGCGTGGTGAGCTAGTCAGCCCAACCCACCCAGGCGATTAAAATCGCGGCTAAGGGCCTGCGGCCACCAAGTCCGCCTGCGCGGACTCCCCTCCCACATAGGCGCAGCCTTTGCTTGCAGCGAGCATTCAACAGGATAGAGCATTATCTGCGCAGGTGGGGCATGATCTCTTGCGCGAAGCGGGCAATTTGTTCGACGCGCTCGGGCCAGCGCGGCACCATAAATTGCAGCGCCAGATGGCTGACGCCAATGGCTTGATAGGCCTGGAGCGCCTCGACAAGCTGCTCTGGCGAGCCGCGTAAGAAGCGCTCGTCCTGCGGGACAGGCTCAGGCGTGACCTCGATGGGGCGGCAGCACGTCAAGAGTACCTGCTGCGGGTTGCGGCCCGCTTCAGCCGCGAAGCGACGGACGGCATCATGGCCCGCTTTCAGTTCGGCGGGCGTGACCTCGACAAAATAGGGGAACCAGGCGTCGCCATACCTGGCGGCGCGGCGATGGGCCGCCGCGCCTTCGCCGCCAACCCAGATGGGCATGCGCGGCTGCTGGATGGGTTTGGGATAGAAGGCCAGATCATCGAACTGGTAGAACTGGCCGCTGAAGCTCGCGTGTTCCTCGGTCCAAAGCTGCCGGATGATCTGAAGCTGCTCATCGGTCATCTTGCCGCGCTCTTTGAACGGGACGCCCAGCGCGGCAAACTCCTCCTCCATCCAGCCGACGCCGACGCCCATCGTCAAGCGCCCCTTGGAGAGGCGTTCGATGGAGGCGGCCACGCGCGTCCAGTAGAGCGGATGGCGATAGGGCAAGACCAGGACGCTGATGCCCAGCGTGATCTTGCTGGTGACGCCAGCCAGAAACGCCAGGCAGGTCAGCGAATCCAGAAAGGGACGATCAGGCGGGACGATGAACTCATGATTTTCGCTGTAGGGATAGGGCGTTTCGATGCGCCAGGGCGTGACGACGCGATCAGCCGACCAGATGGCGTCGAAGCCCTGCGCCTCCGCGCTCTGTGCCGCTTCCATCAAGGTATCCGGACCGGTGGCACGCCCGGAGATGGGTAGAAACACCCCGAACTGCATACAACACCCCTTCAAGCAGCTAGTTACCGACCCAGGTTGGCTCGCGCTTTTCCAGGAACGCGCACATGCCTTCCTGAGCATCCATCGCCAGCGCGTTCATACTCATCACTTCCTTGGCATAGGCGTAGGCTTTGGGCTGGTCCAGATCGATCTGGCTATAGAAGGCTTGCTTGCCGAGCGCCACGGTCAAGGGGCTGGCCGTCGCAATTGAAAGCGCCAGCGCGCGGGCCGCGCTCGCCAGTTCTTCAGAGGCAACCACCTGATTGACCAGACCCCATTCGGCAGCCAGCGAGGCGGGGATGGGTTCGCCGGTCAGGAGCATCTGAAGCGCGCGCTTGCGCCCGATGGCGCGACTGAGCGCGACCATGGGCGTGGTGCAGAAGAGGCCAATCCTGACGCCCGGCGTGGCAAACCGCGCCTCGCTGGAGGCGACGGCCAGATCGCAGGTTGCCACAAGCTGGCAGCCTGCGGCGGTGGCGATTTTCTGCACCTGGGCGATCACCGGCTGGGGAATCGCCTGGATAGTCGTCATCAGTTCGGTGCAGACATCGAAGACATGGCGGTAATTGTTGATATTGCCGCCGACCAACTCGCGCAGATCGTGGCCCGCCGAGTACGCCGGGCCGTTGGCCGCCAGGATGATGGCGCGCACCTCTTTGTCGCGACTTAGCGCCTTGAAGGCATCGATCAATTCTTGCATCATATCGACGGAGAGCGCGTTGCGCCGTTCGGGGCGATTCATGGTGATGGTCGCAACGGGAGCCTCGCGCTCCACCAGAATGGCTTCGTAACTCATGCTGTCCCTCCTCAGGGCATCTCTTCAGCCCTGGATGGCCCCTATGCCGGGTTTCGTGCAACGGTAGTCACTGGAAAGGTTCTGATGTCGCTTTCCCTTGTTATACTACATCTTCACCGCTGGCAGTGTCAGGCGACGGTTTCAAACTGCTCGAAGCGCGCGAGGATATCGCGATAGATGCTCACCAACTGCTTGAGGCTGGAGATTGAGACCCATTCGCCAGGCGCGTGGTGATTGCCGCCAGCCGGGCCAAGGACAATCACCGGAAGCCCTAACGTCACGCCGAAATAATTTTCATCGGCCACCGAAAAGGCGTAATGGTGGCTGACCAGCCCCAGATGGTCGCGGACCACCTGCCCCACCAACTGCACAAATGGCTCCGTTGGCGAGATTACATACGGCATGAGGTAGGGGGTGGGTCGCTCGGGCACGCTGACGGTGATGGGTAAATCCGGGTCAGGGGTCAACGTGCCCTCTTGAAAGAGGCGCTCGATCAAATCGGTGACATCTTGCCGGGCGCTCTCTATCGTCTCGGGTGGGACGAGATGGCGATCAATGCACAGTTCGGCCACTTCGGGAATGGAAAGCCCCTTCGCCTCGGAGACAAAACGCCGAATCGTGGCGCGGGAGCGGCCTAACTGCGGATGCTCGGCCAGCGGCAGACGCTGCAAGGCCAGCGCCACGATGGCCGCCCGCAGCAAGGCGCTGACCCCGGCCTCGGCGTTGCCAGCATGGGCCGAGCGGCCCTGAACGTGAATATCCAGGTCGACGCGCCCCTGGCGGCCCAGCGTCATACGCTGCGGGCCAGGCTGCTCGCCGCCGCCTGACGTGCCGATTTCAGGAACCAGCACGGCTACGACATCGCTCATCCAGCCGGATTGCACGAGGGTATGCGCGCCCCACGAGATATGTTCTTCGTCCACCAGAAAGGCCAGCTTGAGCTTGTAGCTCTGTGGCTGGGCATCCTCGACAGCCTGTAAGATCGCAGCCAGCCCACCCTTCATATCGCAGCTTCCCAGGCCGGTGAGCCGGTCGCCATCAATCTGCGGCTCCCAGGGATTCGTCTGCCAGCCCGCCACAGCGGGGACTGTATCCATATGACCCGAAAGCAGCAGAGCGCGCACGCCCTGGCCTCTTTCAGCCAGGATGTTGAAGCGCTCGGCGGTGACGTATTGGCGCTGGACGGCGAAGCCAGCCTCCTTCAGCAGATGCTCAATGAAGACGGCAAGCTGCTGCTCCCCAGGGCGGTCAGGGTCGGAGGGCACGCCGGGAAAAGCAGAGTTAATCGAGACAAGCTGCGCGAGCAGTTCCTGTATCTCCATTGATCTCAGACCCCTTTCCAGGTGCACAGTCTTATACTGGAGGAGATTGGTCAGGGCGTTGAATCTCGGTAGCACCGGCAATCTCACTGAGGGTCATGAAGGCTGCCCCTTGCTCGAGCATGTACGCGATCAGCCGGTCAAGCATCGGCAGCAGATGGGCGCGCCCGCTGGTCTGCGGATGGATGGTCAGTGTATAGCAGCAGCCCTCCTCTTCCTGGGCGGCATAATCGAAGATGGCACGCCAGCGCTCTTCCAGCGTGCTCACCGCCGTCAGGCCCGGCTGAATGCGGGCGATGAACTCCATAGCGGGGAAGTCATCCAGATACCATGAGACGGGGATTTCCAGCACGCGGCTGGGCGGACCGAAGACGCTGGCGGCAGCGGCCACTGCATACTCGCCATATGGCACCGTCGAGGGGCGCGTCACCTGGCGGGGATAATAGGGGTGCAGATCGTTCGCCATCAGGCTGCTATCCCAGGTGAAACCGAGTTCTGCCAACAAATCCAGTGTATGCGGGCTGACATCCCAGCCCGGCGAGCGATAGCCGCGCGGCCTCACGCCCAGGCGATCTAATGCCTCCAGGCCGCGCAGCAGCACCTGGCGCTCGGTGGCTTCGTCGGCCTGCGTGGGGTTCTCGTGCGCGTAACCGTGGTGCGCCACTTCATGCCCGGCGGCAATGACCGCGCGGCAGGGGTCAGGGAAGGTATCCGCTGTATGCCCGGGGATACACCAGGTCGTTTTGATGTGATGCTTTTCAAAGAGCTTTAGCAGGCGTGGAGCAGCCACCTCTGCGCCGAACTCGCCGCGCGAGAGGTATTCAGGCGAGAGGTTATGAAATGTCCCATCCCAGAGGGACAGGGCATCAAAGTCAACTCCCAACCCGACTGCAACGATCTTGCCAGCAGGGAGCCTGACCCGTCCTGCCACTTGCTGATAGGTCACCGGTGGTCCCTCCCATTGGATGCGTATTCCTGCGCGGCTGGTTTCATGGGCGCATACAAAACGATAGTTCGTCACAAGCCCGCAGAGGTCTGCGGCCTCTGTTATAGCACGGTGTCGCCGGGCTGGCAAGACACGCACACGAGGAAAGCAGGCCAGCAAGATGGTATGCTATACTGATGCTGCTCCAGAACGATGAGGGGCAGCAAGGCCACCTTTTTCCTTCTGGCCGGTGATACGTTGTCACGTCTGGCGCTTTGCAATTCAGCGCGGCGAGGATGCCACACATAGGCGACAGAATAAGTATGTCTGAGATGAAGAAGGCCGATAGGGAACATCAGGAACAACCAGCGGATGACTGGGCCATCCGCTGGGGCCATCTGCTGCGCCTGGCGCGCCAGGTGGCCGGGCTGAGTTTAAGCGAAGTGGCGGAGCGGTCCGGCTTGTCGAAGGGCTATCTTTCCAAGCTGGAATCGGCACATCCATCGGCTGCTAACCCTTCGCGCGCAACGCTGGCAGCGCTGGCGCGGGCGTTGCCTTCGAGCATCCCACTGATTCAGCGGTTCGATGCTGAAGCTGACCTGCCCGCGCCACGCACGCTGCTGCGGGGCAATCAGCAAGCAACAGCCAGCTATCGCAGCAGCCTGCCCGAACCGGCTGACCTTGCCACGCTCGCCCTGGATGGGAGCAGCGTGGAAGGGCTGCCCGCGAACGGAGCCGAGTGGGAGATTCTGCTCGCGCTGATGGTCTTGGAAAGCAGCGGGCTTGGTCCGCCAACGCTGGCCGTCTTGACCCGCGCCTGTGGCCGCGAAACACTGAGCAGCGCGGCGCTGGCGCATCTGGAAAGCACACACCTGGTCGCTTCGATCCCGCCTATCCGACCAGGAGGAGTCACCCGCTTCACGCTGGGAACGGCGAAGTTAGACAAGATTGGGATTCAACGACCCGCCGACTTTCTTACGAGGGTAGCAATCACACTCTTTTTGAAGAGCGCAAAAGAATAGATATGACAGACCAACATCTCACACCTTCAGCAGCATCTCAGGCCACACCGCAACAATTTGGCGACCCCATCCCTCCCTGGGAACCGTTGGAAACCGCCGCCGCCGTCATTATCCCAGCGCCGCTGGAATATACCGTGTGCTATGGGCAGGGAACACGGCAAGGACCGGCAGCCATCATCGCGGCGTCGACGCAGATGGATATTTATGACGAAGTGCTCGACTGGACGCCAATGGACGTAGGCATTGTCACGCAGCCCGCGCTTGACTACGATGGCCTGTCGCACGAGCAAGCGCTTCAAGTGACCGAGCAAGCCGTCGCGGCGGTGGTCGCGCGCGGGCAGTTGCCAGTGACGCTGGGCGGGGAGCATTCGCTGACGCCCGCCTGTGTGCGCGCAGTACAGCAGGCGAGCGATTACGCGCCGCTCGGCCTGATCAGCTTCGACGCGCATGCCGATATGCGCAGCACGTACCTGGGAAGCGAGATCAGCCACGCCTGCGCGATGCACTGTTCGCTGGAAACGCCGGGCGTCAGCGCGTTGGAACTGGGCATTCGCAGCATCAGCGCAGAAGAGATGGCCGAGATTCGCGCCACGCATCCACCGCTGGAGATCATCTGGGCGCATCGCTATGCGGAGATGGACCTGGGCGCGCTGCTCGATACATTACCGGAGCGCGTGTACGTTACCGTCGATCTGGACGCCTTCGACCCATCGACGATGCCAGCGGTAGGCACGCCAGAGCCGGGCGGCATCAATTGGTATGATTTTCAGCGTGCCTTCCAACTGATTACTGAACGCAAGCAGATTGTCGGGCTGGATGTGGTGGAACTCGCGCCGATTGCCGGGCTGCACTTTGCCGATTATTTCGCCGCCAAGCTGGTGTATAAGATGATCGGCTATACGTTTGTGAGGAGCCGTCGTGGCTGAGATGTATCCCACAGACCGCGAATCGCTGGAGCGCGACTGCGACATCGATTACTTCATCGCCAGCGGCCCCGGCGGGCAGCATCGCAACAAAGTCGAGACGGGCGTGCGCCTGACGCATCGGCCAAGCGGCACGGTGGTCACCGCGACAGAGCGCCGCTCGCAACGGGCCAACCGCGAGGCGGCATTCGAGCGCATGGCCGCGCGCCTGGAAGAGCAGCAGCGCGTGCCCACGCCGCGCACCCCCACACGCCCGTCTGCCGCGAGCCGCGAGCGACGGCTGGAAACCAAGCGCCGCACATCAGCGCTCAAGCAACTCAGGTCGGCGCGACCTGAGGAATAAAGCCAGCGCTGCTGGGAGCCGTCAGCGGGTCGCTTCAGACTTCTAGCGCTTCGATGATGCCGCGCATCAATGCCAGAAAGTTTGGCAGAGCGGCGGCGGCTGTTTCCAGCACTTCTTTGTGGCTCAGTTGTTCTTCGGTGCCAGGGATGGCGGCGTTGGTGATGCAACTAATACCCAGCACCTGCATCCCCGCGTGGCGAGCCACCACCACTTCTGGCGCAGTGGACATCCCAACCGCGTCAGCGCCCCAGGCGCGCAGCATCGTCAGTTCGGCTCCCGTTTCAAAGCTGGGGCCAGTGACCATGACATAGACCCCCTCGTGCAGAGGAATGTGCAGGCGCTCGGCCACCGCTTTTGCCAGCGCGCGCAGCCTGGGGTCATACGCGCCCGCCAGCGGGGGAAAGCGCGAGCCAATGCGCTCGTCGTTGGGGCCGATCAATGGATTCAGCCCGGCCATGCCAGGCAAAAAGATATGGTCGCGGATGAGCATGAACCCGCCCGCCGGAAAAGCCGGATTCAGCCCGCCAGCCGCATTGGTCACGATCAGGGTTGTGGCTCCCAGGGCGCGCATCACGCGAACGGGAAACGCCAGTTCCTGGGGTGTTCGCCCTTCATACAGATGGATGCGCCCCTGCATCGCCACAATCGGGCGCTGGCCGAGCCGCCCCAGGACGAGCATCCCCGCGTGGCCCGCCACCGTCGAGACGGGGAAATGGGGAATATCGGCATAGGGGATATGGGTCGCATCCTCGATCTCATCGGCCAGCACACCCAGGCCCGAACCAAGAATCACAGCCACTTCCGGCTGTAAAGGGGTCTGGCTGCGTATATACGCAGCGGCATCGGCCAGATGCGGCTCCAATTCAGCAGGCATATTTGTATCTCATCCTTCCTTCTCTTTCTGGTGTGGTATATGATACCATCCCTTTGCGCAACTATTCGCTCTGAGTCAACGTCTGAGCAGCTTTCAAAGAAGCGAGGAAATGTGTATGGAACTGCTGCGCACGCCTGATGAGCGCTTTGTCAACCTGCCAGGCTATCCCTTTGCGCCCCATTATGTCGAGGTAGACGGGGTACGCATTCACTACGTCGATGAAGGGCCAGCCGACGCCGCGCCAGTGCTGCTGATGCATGGCGAACCCTCCTGGTCGTATTTGTATCGCAAGATGATCCCCATCATCACCGCTGCCGGACATCGCGCGATTGCTCCCGATCTGGTTGGCTTTGGGCGGTCGGATAAGCCCGCCAGCCGCGAGGACTATACCTATCAGCGCCACGTCGATTGGATGCGTGGGGTGATCGAGCAGCTTGATCTGAAGCACATTACGCTGGTAGGGCAGGACTGGGGCGGGCTGATCGGCCTGCGGCTGGCAGCCGAACATGAAGACCGTTTTGCGCGCATCGTCGCGGCCAATACGGGCTTGCCGACGGGCGACCGTCCGATGGGCGAGGCGTTTCTGCGCTGGCAGCAGTTTTCGCAGCAAGTGCCCGATTTTCACGCGGGAGGCATAGTCAGAGGCGCGACGGTCAGCGAACTCGCGCCGGAAGTCGTTGCCGCCTATGACGCTCCGTTCCCTGATGACCGCTACAAAGCGGGGGCGCGGCAGTTCCCCCTGCTCGTGCCGAACAGCCCCGATGACCCGGCAGCGCCCGCCAACCGCAAAGCCTGGGAGGTGTTTACGCGCTGGCAGAAGCCGTTCCTGACGGCCTTCAGCGACTCCGACCCGGTGACACACGGAGCCGATGCCCTCTTCCAGAAGCTCATCCCCGGCGCGCAAGGCCAGCCGCACACGACGATTATTGGCGGCGGACATTTCTTGCAAGAGGACAAAGGGCCGGAACTGGCGGAGGTCATCGTGGATTTTATCAAGCGGACGCTATAAAAGGGTAGAGCAAGGCCTCTCACCTGGCAGCTACAGGTCCGTCACTTTGGGCGGCAAACGCTGCCACCAGAGCCAGCAGTATGCTGGGAATCATGAAGATAGACAGGTCAATCCCGGCTACTGCTGTGATGATCAGCAAGATGATGGTGACCACGAGGAAGCGCCGCAAGCCGCTGCCGCCAAAGCGCCAATGCAAGAACGTGCTGACCATTACGCTGAGCAACACTCCTGCAAGGGTCCAGAAATAGAGCAGCGCGAGCGGCGGTATACCGTTATTTACCTGGGCCATGGTGGCCGTGCTGGAAGTGCAGACGGTTCCATCAGAGCCGGTGGTACACATAGCGCCCTGGTAAATAGGGCCAAACAATACAAAGGCGATAATTGCCAGCCCGACGACGCCAGCAGCCAGGCCACACCCTAATTCCAGCCAGCGAGCTACTCTCATGGACCGTTCCTTCCAAAGATTTGCAGCATGATACGCCTGCTGAAATTATACGGCTTAGAAGCTGAGGCAAGCCACCATGTTTCGCGTTTGTCGCCTTGCCGTACAATCTGTACAAGGCTTCAGCTTCCCCATCAGGTTTGGTATGCAGCGCGGGCGTTGGAATTTTTCACGTGAAGGCAGGAGAGCCAACGATGACATCTACCACTTCTGGAACCGGCATTCCCAGGGAACAGGCTGAACGCACCGTGACGGTGCAGGGCATTGAAACACATCTCTTTGAGGCGGGCGCACCCAACGCGCCGCCGCTGCTCTATCTACATGGCACCAGCCTGGGCAACCTCTGGCTGGACTATCATTTGAGACTGGCCGAGCGCTTCCATCTCTTCGCGCCGGATATCCCCGGCTTCGGCCTGACCGACCGGCCCGACTGGATGCGCGACATGAGCGACTATGTGCTCTATCTGCGCGATCTGCTGTATACGCTGGGGCTGGAGCGGCCCAGCATCGTGGGGCATTCGCTGGGCGGCTGGATGGCTGCCGAGGTCGCCGTCTGGTATCCGGAGCGCGTGGGCAAGCTGGTGCTATCCAACGCGGCGGGCATCCGCGTCAAGGGGTCGCCGCTGGCGAATCTGTTCGCCATGAACCCACAGGAACTCTTCATGACCGTCTTTGAAGACCCCTCGGCAGGCGCGCCGCTGATTCCAGCCGAAGTGACCCACGAGTATATCATCGATCAGTTTCGGCAGCGCGCCACCCTGGCTTCGCTGGCCTGGAATCCGCACTATGACCCCAAATTGGAGCGGCGGCTAGAGCGCGTGCGCTGCCCCACGCTGGTGATCTGGGGAGCCACTGACCGCCTGATTCCAGCCGTCTATGGCGAGCGCTACCATGAATTGATCGCTGGCTCGAAGCTCGTCACCCTTCAGGGCACGGGGCATATGCCCATGTTCGAGAAGCCCACCGAGTGGAGCGAAGCAATCACAACGTTTTTGTTGGAAGATGAAGCGGGGCAGCACGGAAGGAGCATAGGGATATGAGCAAGCTTCAGTTTCATTACTTTCATCTGATGCCCTGGCCGCATCTGCCAGCAGACTTCGATGAGCGCTACGACTCTACGTGGGTGACGCTGCCCAACTCCATCTACGACCCGGTGAAGGGCCACGAAATCTATAACCGCTATTTCGATGAGATCGAGCGCGCCGATACGCTGGGCTGGGACAGCGTGATCGTCAACGAGCATCACCAGAACGCCTATGGCACCATGCCTTCGCCCAACATCATGGCCGCAGTGCTGACCCAGCGCGTGAAGCGCGCCAAGATTGGCATCGTGGGCAACGCGCTGCCCTTGCACGATGACCCGCTGCGCGTGGCCGAAGAGATTGCCATGCTGGATGTCATCAGCGGCGGACGCATCATCTCAGGCTTTGTGCGCGGCACGGGCATGGAATATTTCAGCTATAACATCAACCCTACGCTGAGCCGCGAGCGTATGATCGAAGCGCACGACCTGATTATCCAGGCGTGGACGCGCCCCGGCCCGTTCGTCTTCGAGGGCGAGCATTATAACTATCGCTACGTCAACATCTGGCCGCGCCCCATCCAGCAGCCGCATCCGCCCATCTGGTTGCCCGGCACCGCGAGCTTGGAAACGATTGACTTTGCCGCCAAATACAAATACCCTTATATGACGGTCTTCATGCCAATGGAGCAGCGCAAGATGGCCTATGAACTCTATCGGCGCGTAGCCGAAGAGAAATATGGCTACGAGGCGCAGCCGGAGCAGTTGGCCTTCTGCGTGCCGGTGATGGTGGCCGAAACCGATGAGCAGGCCATGAAAGACGCAGAGCGCTATATGATGTGGCTCTTCGATAAAGGGCTGAAGGTGCGCCCGGAGTTCAATTTTCCGCCGGGCTATGTGAGCGAGCGCAGCCTGATGGCAGTGCTGAAGAGCGGCGCGATGACGCGCCCTAAACCGACACTGCAAGAGTTGATCGATACGGGCGTCGTCATTGTGGGGGGCGTCGATACGGTCATCGAAAAGTTGGCGTATTATACCGATGAATTACACGCCGGGATGCTCGTTACCGGGGGACAGGTTGGCGAGATTCCCGATTATCTGGTGCTGCGCAATCAGGAACTGATGGCAAAAGCAGTGATGCCGCATTTCCGCGATCAGCCCGCGCCGCAAGCAACAACGACAAGCAGGTGAACCGTACCATGCCAATTCCACCGGAGACCTTCAAGGCGCTGCTCGCGCAGCTTGCCGGGCCAGTTACCATCATCACCATCCGCGACGCCGACCGGCAGGTCTGGGGCTTTACCGCCAGTTCGGTGTGCAGTGTCTCGCTGGAGCCGCCGCTCGTGCTTTTCTGCCTGGAACACACGGCGGATTGCCATCCGGCCTTCCTGGAAAGCAGCGCCTTTGCCATCAATATGCTGGCGTCCGAGCAAAGCGACCTTTCGGCGCTTTTTGCAATGAAGGGCAGCGATAAGTATCGAGAGACGCCCTTCATCGAGGGAGCGTTTGATTTGCCGCTGTTGCCCGGCGCGCTGGCGCATCTGGAGTGCAGCGTTTATGCCAGGTATCCCGGTGGGGACCATACCATCTTTGTGGGTCAGGTGGAAGGCGGCGCTCAGGCGGCAGCGGAACCGGCGCTGCAACCGCTGCTCTATCACGCGCGAACATATGGGACATTTGCGCCCATGCCTGAAGCAAAGGATGCAGAGCAGAAGCGTAACTTCAGTTTGCAGAGGAATCGCAAGGGTTAAAGAGGTTTTCCTGCTTTGGAGGGCCTGAGAGGCGATCTTTCAGGCCCTGTCGCGCTAATATTGAATGAGCGAGAAGACGTTTTGCCCCTGAAGGCGCTGGCGACCCTGGAGAGCGGTGAGTTCGACGAGGAAGGCGATGCCCACGACCTCGCCGCCCAGGCGCTGCACCAGATCGAGCGCCGCGCCAACGGTGCCACCGGTTGCCAGCAGATCATCGACCACCAGGATTTTCTGCCCCGGCTGAATGGCGTCGGTATGAATCTCCACGGTGTTGGAACCATATTCCAGCGCGTATTCGACATGGATGGTCTTGCCGGGCAATTTGCCGAATTTGCGCACCGGCACAAACCCGGCGTTCAGCAGCATTGCCAGCGGCGCGCCAAAGATAAAGCCGCGCGATTCCACCCCAACCACCTGGTCAATCCCGGCATCCTTGAACGGTTCGGCCAACTCCTCCAGCGCGGTGCGCAGAGCGCGCGCATCCTGAAGCAGCGGCGTAATATCCCGAAACAGAATGCCCGGCGAGGGGAAATCGGGAATATCGCGAATAATGCTCTTCAGCCACTCAGAACGCTCTTGATGACCCAAGGGCACACGCAGATCAACGGCATCCGCCATAAACAACTCCTCATCAGGTGCTGCAACGCTTTCCCAGCCCGCCAATGGGAGGGAAAGCAGAGCTTCTCTCAGGGCATAGCATGGCGCTTAAAGCCCTGCATATTCTCAAGGGTCGCGTACCACCTCGCCCTTCAGGGCTGGGGGTAGAAGCGACCTTCTTGCGGACATTGACATTGTACGACCTAAGGCCGTATCATACAAGCATGAAGCAAGAGGACACTCCTTCAAAAAGATTATGTAGGAAAGCCTTCAAGTACCGACTCTCTCCAACGAAAAAGCAGGAGCAAACCTTGCTCTTCGTGCTGCGCCGCTGCCGCCACCTGTACAACAGTGCCCTGGAACAGCGCAAAGCCTTCTACCAGATGCGCCGCAAGAGTCTGGGCTATTCTGCTCAAGCGGCAGAACTGGCCGACCTCAAGGCCGCCTACCCTGCCTATCAGGACATCTACGGTCAGGTGTTGCAGGATGTTTTGCGGCGCCTCGACAAAGCCTTTGCCGCCTTCTTTCGTCGCCTCAGAAACGGGGAGAAGCCCGGCTATCCCCGTTTCAAGGGAACCAACCAGTACGATTCGTTCACCTACCCGCAGTCAGGCTTTGCCCTGGCCGGGAACGTCCTCACCCTCTCCAAAATCGGAGACCTCAAGGTGCGCGTACATCGCCCGATGGTAGGCCAGCTGAAGACCTGCATGATCAAGCGTGACGTGAATCACTGGTACGTGACCTTTTCCTGTGAAGTGGAAGGCGAGCCATTGCCTCCAAGCGAAGAGGAAGTAGGCATTGATGTGGGGCTACTGCACTTTGCCACACTCTCGACAGGAGAAACCATTGAGAACCCGCGTCACTACCGGCGGGGATTGAAGCGCCTCAAGCTGCTACAACAGGCCAAAGACCACAAGCAAAAAGGCTCGCGTCGCCACAAACGTGTAGCCATTGCCCTGGCAAAAGCTCACCGCAAGGTCCGCAATCAGCGTGCGGACTTTCAACACAAGGCAGCGCGTGCTCTGGTGAATCGCTTTGGCACGCTCGTCTTTGAAAAAATGAATATCCCCAACATGAGTCAAGCGCCTGACCCCAAACCCGACCCAGACAACGATGGCGCATATCTGCCCAATGGAGCCAGCGCCAAAGCTGGTTTGAATCTGTCTATTTTGGATGCTGGCTGGGGACAATTCCAAGCCTTCTGTGTCGCCAAGGCTGCAAGCGCCGGACGATAGGTAGCGTTTGTTGACCCCTATAACACAAGCCAGCTTTGCAGCGGGTGCCAGAAGTTGGTCCCCAAGGACATGGACGTGCGAACCCATGTCTGCCCGCATTGTGGGCTGGTGCTGGACCAAGATCATAACGCTGCGATCAACATTCTTCTGGCTTGGAAGAAGTCAACGACTCTACGGGGTCGTCGAAGCCCCTCGCTTTAGCGATAGGGTACTTCACTATAGCACCGGGCTGCCAGAGGAGGCTTGTATAACAGTTAGCCTGCCCGGCTGGCACAGCGCGGCTTAGCATACAACTTCGCGCGCTTGACACAATGTTAGTGCCTCCTATATAGTTAAGGGAAGGTTTCACTTCAGAAAGTGATGCCATGTGCTGTACGATTCCAACCCTTCGAGCCTTTGCGGCCTTTTCTGTCCTTTTATTCGGAGGTGACTCTCTTGATTCCCCTATGGGTACTTTTTATAGTCGCCGTCCCTTTTGCAGTTGTAAGCCTGGGTCTGGGCTTTTATGGTGGTAAGCTTCGTGGAACGAATCAATATAACGAGAAGCTGCGCCTGCAACAAGAGGACTACGAACAGCGACTGATGGAAGTGCAAGAACGTCAACGCGACGTGTTGCGCGAAGCGAAAGAAGAAACCGCCAAGTTTCGTACCACGATTGAGGCCGAAAACCGCGAGCGGCGGGCCGAGATCAAACGTCAAGAGCAGCGCTTAATCCAGAAAGAGGAAGCGCTGGAACGCAAGACCGATAACCTGGAACGCCGCGAGCGCGGGCTTGCCACGAAGGAGCGCCAGCTTGACCAGGCCCGCGAAGAACTGGAAAACGTCAAACGCCAGCAATTGGCTGAACTGGAACGTATTGCTGGCCTGAGTGTCGAAGAAGCCAAAGCCCTCCTCATCGCCAGCATCGAAGAACAGGCGCGCAAAGATGCCGCGCGGCGCGTCCACGACATCGAAGCTACCGCCCGCGATGAGGCCGAACAAAAGGCGCGCGAAATCATCACCCTGGCAATTCAGCGCTGCGCCTCCGATCAAGTCTCGGATGTTACCGTTTCTGTGGTTCCCCTGCCGAACGATGAGATGAAAGGCCGCATCATCGGACGCGAGGGCCGCAACATCCGGGCGCTTGAGGCGGCTACCGGCGTTGACCTGATCATCGATGATACCCCCGAAGCGGTGATTCTTTCCGGCTTTGATCCGGTGCGCCGCGAGGTGGCGCGGGTGGCGCTGACCAAACTGATTTTGGATGGACGCATCCACCCGGCGCGCATCGAGGATGTGGTTGCCAAAGCGCGACAGGATGTCGACAACATTATCCGCGAAGAAGGCGAGCGCGCACTGCTGGAATCCAATGTCCACGCGCTGCCGCCTGAACTCGTCAAAATCCTGGGTCGGCTGCATTTCCGCACCAGCTATGGGCAAAATGTCCTCAATCACTCGATTGAGGTATCCGTGCTGGCGGGAACGATAGCCGCCGAACTGGGCGCAGACGTGAAGGTCTGTAAAGAGGCCGGGCTGCTGCATGATATGGGCAAGGCCATCGACCAGGAGGTCGAAGGGCCGCACGCCATCATCGGCGGCGAGATTGCCCGGCGCTATAACCGCTCCCCAAAAGTGATTCACGCGATGGTGGCGCACCATGCCACCGAAGCCGAGCCGCAATCGTTGGAGGCAGCGATTGTGCAGGCAGCCGACGCCATTTCCGCAGCACGACCTGGCGCGCGGCGCGAGACCATCGACCTGTACATCAAGCGGCTCGAAGCGCTGGAAACCATTGCCAACTCGTTCATTGGCGTCGAAAAATCGTTTGCCATTCAGGCCGGACGCGAGGTGCGTATCATCGTCAAGCCGGAAGAGGTCGACGAACTGGCGGCCTCGCGCCTTGCCAGCGACATCGCCCGCAAGATCGAGGAAAACCTGGATTATCCAGGTCAGATTAAAATCTGCGTGGTGCGCGAAACACGCTCTGTCGATTACGCGAAATAGCAGCAGAGAGAAGAGGGACAGGGGAAGCGGGACATTGCGCAATGTCCTGCTTCTTTCCGTGGCTTATGAAGATTGACCTGCATACGCATTCAACCGCTTCGGATGGGCTATACAGCCCATCCGAGTTGGTGCAGCACGCCAGCGAGGCGGGCCTTTCACTCATCGCGCTCACCGATCACGACAGCACCAATGGATTGGAAGAAGCGCGGGCAGCCGGAGCAATTCGCAACCTGGAGGTGCTTCCGGGCATCGAGGTCAACACCGACCACGCCAACACAGAAGTGCATGTGCTGGGCTATCTGCTGGAGTATCAGCAAGCGGCTTTTCAGCAGACGCTGCAAACACTGCGCGACATGCGCGTGACGCGCGCCCAGCGCATGGTGGAGAAGTTGCAAGGGATTGGGCTGAACATCACCTGGGAACGGGTGCGGGAACTGGCGGCAGGGGCAGTGGGCCGCCCGCACGTGGCCGCCGCGCTGGTCGAAAAGGGCTATGCCGAAAGCGTGGCCGATGCCTTCAATCGCTATCTGGGGCGCGATAAGCCGGGCTATGTGCCGCGCTATAAGCTGGCACCGCTGGACGCGATTCGGCTGATCAACAGCGTCCACGGGGTGCCGGTGATGGCGCATCCTGCCGGAATCCCTGATCTTGAGCAACTGCTTCCTTCGCTCTGCGAGGCCGGGCTAGGCGGTATCGAAGTTTATTACGGCGAGTATGACCCCCCAACCGTCGAGCGCCTGAAACAACTTGCCGATACGTACTATCTCATTCCCACGGGCGGCAGCGATTATCATGGGCCAGGCATTCACCCCACCCCGCTTGGCGCGCGCGACGTGCCCGAAGAAAGCGTGAGACGCCTGCGCCTGAGCGCCGAAGAACGCCGCCGAACACCCGCGCCCGCGTTTGAACTGCCACCGTATCGCCCCTAAGATTGCGCCTATTCGGCGAATCCGGCTGGTGTGAGGAATATCACTCAACTTCCCCGGAGACGGCTGCTGGCCTGGCATGCCGGAAAGGCCCCGCGCTTTTTTCGCCTTTTTTTGACTTAGTGTACTCTTGACACCATGCCATTCGGTACGTTATACTCAAAACCAAGAAAGTGTACAAGATACACCAACTCGATGCCAAGACTGAACGAGACGCGCTGACCTGTGGTCCCGACTGCTACGGGAAGACACCACACATCAGCGTCAGAACCCCGAAAAAAACTGGCGAGAGGCTGCCTCAAGCGTGTGTTGCTGGCTCAATGCCTCTCAACCGGTCTGAAAAAAGGAGTGTCGGATGACCTTCGCCCGACCTGACTGGAGAGCCGAACCGCGCGCGGATGTCGCTATTATTGGTGGCGGCGTTGCCGGGCTTTCGCTGGCGCTCTCACTTCCCACTTCGCTGCACATTGCCTTGCTGACCAAAGGCGCGCTGGGCGAAAGTAACACACGCTACGCCCAGGGCGGCCTGGCGGCGGCTGTCGGAAGCGATGACTCGCCTGAACTGCATCTGCACGATACGCTGGTGGCTGGCGCAGGCTTGTGCGATGAAACGGCGGTGCGTCTGCTGGTGGAGCAAGCGCCGGATGCGGTGCGATGGCTGATCGAGATCGGCGCGCAGTTCGACCGCAAAGCAGCGGCGCAAGATACAGACGCAATGGGCAACCCGTTTGATGCCTATGTCATGGGCCGCGAGGCCGCGCATAGCCGATGGCGCGTGCTGCACGCACACGGCGACGCTACCGGCGCGGAGATCGAACGCGCGCTGGTCGCGGCGGTACGTAGCCGCAAAAATATCACGATGTACGAGCAGACGTTTGTGCGCGAACTGATGGTGCGCGATGGGCAATGCGTCGGCGTCATCGCGCTGGACCGCGCTGGCAGTGCGTTTCAGCTTGAGACACGCGCGACAGTGCTAGCAAATGGTGGCGCGGGTCGGCTGTGGCTGCGCACCTCGAACCCGCCACTGGCAACAGCGGATGGTCTGGCGCTGGCCTGGCGGGCAGGCGCGGCGCTGGCTGATCTGGAGTTCACCCAGTTTCACCCTACAGTGCTGGTCACCGAGGACGACAACGAGGCTTTTCTGATCTCGGAAGCAGTGCGTGGCGAGGGCGCGTATCTGCGCAACCAGGCCGGAGAGCGCTTTATGCCGCGCTACCATTCTGATGCTGAGCTTGCGCCGCGCGACGTGGTGGCACGCGCCATCTTGAGCGAGATGCTGCGCGAAGGAGCGCCGAGCGCGTTTCTGGACCTGCGCCATCTGCCCGACGAGGCCATGCGCGCCCGCTTCCCATCGATTGCAGCGATGTGTACACAGCACGGCTATGATCTGGCGCGCGATCTGATTCCTGTTGCGCCTGCCGCGCACTACTTTATGGGCGGCGTGGCCGTCGATACCTGGGGACGCACGACGCTGCCGCAGTTATATGCCATTGGCGAAGTGGCCTGTACGGGCGTGCATGGCGCGAACCGACTCGCCAGCAATTCGCTGCTGGAGGGCTTAGTCTTCGGGCGGCGCGTTGCCATGGCTCTGACGCAGCCAGTCATGACCAGCGATTGGCCGGATAGAGAGCATCTCTTTACCGGCAGGGGAAGCACTGTTGATGCGCTGCCCATCATTGCGGCCAGCGCGCCAGGCGTTCATCCTGATATGCAGGCCCCGCTTCAGCGCGTGATGTGGGAGCATGTGTCGCTCTACCGTGATGAGCAGGGGTTGCAGCAGGCTTCGCAGGTGCTCCATCGCCTAGTGGAAGAGGCCGCCACGGCTACCAATGGCCGTGATGAAATACAAGCTGCCAACGGCGCGGGCGCGCCTTTCGCAGCCTACGAGGCTGGCAATATGATGCAGGTCGCGCAGTTGATTATCACTGCCGCGCGCCAGCGGCAAGAGAGCCGCGGCAGCCACTATCGCAACGACTACCCGGCGACGGACCCGGCGCTCGCGGGGCGGCATACGCTCTTGCTCAACGCGGCGCTTCAGCCGCTCGTTCGCGCGGCAGCGCGTCTGGAGGAGGCCAGCCATGCCTAAAGGCGAGACGCTGCTGATTGACCCGGCGCTGATTGCGCGGGCGCTGGAAGAAGATATTGGTTTTGGCGACGTGACCACGCTCGCCACGGTTCCGGCAGAGCGCCAGCTTTCGGCCACGATCATTACACGCCAGAGCGGCGTGATTGCCGGGCTGGACGTAGCCGGGGCGGTCTTTCATGCCGTTGACGCGGGGCTGTATACCGAGCGGCTGGTACCCGATGGTGCGGAGGTCGCGCCCAACGCGCAGATCGCACGCATCCAGGGCAGCGCGCGCAGCATCCTGACGGCAGAGCGCACGGCGCTGAACTTCCTGGGACGGTTTTCCGGCATCGCTACACTCACGGCGCGCTGCGTGGCCGCCATCGAAGGGACCAGCGCGGCTATCATCGACACGCGCAAGACGACGCCGGGGCTGCGCGCCCTGGAAAAATACGCGGTGCGCGTGGGCGGCGGGCGTAACCATCGCTTCGCCCTGGATGACGGCATTCTGATTAAAGATAACCATATCGCTGCCGCTGGCGGCATCGGCCCGGCCATCGCTGGTGCGCGGAAGCATGCGCCGCATCTGCTGAAGGTCGAGGTGGAATGCGAGACGCTGGACCAGGTGGGCGAAGCGCTGGCTGCGGGAGCCGATGTGATTCTGCTGGACAATATGAGCGTGGGGCAGCAGCGCGAGGCGGTGGCGCTGATTCGCCAGCATGACCCACGCATCTTGATCGAGGCATCCGGCGGCATCGGCACGAACCCGGAGCGGCTGGCGGAGGTGGCGGCGACGGGCGTTGATTTTATTTCTATCGGCGCGCTCACCCATTCGGCGCCGAACTTCGATTTCTCGCTGGAATGCGAGTAGAGAGAGCGGAGGTGTTCTCTTATGGCTCTGCAATCACAATGCGCTGAAAGCAAAGAACAACTAATCCTGCCAGTGCTGGCCGAATGGCGCGCCCAGGAACGCGCGGGCGCGGGCACTGCCACGCTGCATCGCCCACGCCACGCGGGCGCGGAGCGCGCGGACAGCATCCCGCGCGAGTACGCGCTGATGTCGCCCGAAGAACTTGACCAGCGCATCGCTCATGCCCGCGAGTTGTTAGGCGAGCGGCTGCTGATTCTGGGGCATCACTACCAGCGTGACGAGATCATCAAGTACGCCGACGAGCGCGGCGATTCGTTCAAGCTGGCGCAGTTTGCCGCCTCGCATCCGGAGGCCGACTATATTCTCTTCTGCGGCGTGCATTTCATGGCCGAAAGCGCCGACATCCTCAGCGGCCCACATCAGACGGTGATCTTGCCCAACCCGGCGGCAGGCTGCTCGATGGCTGATATGGCCGACATTGGCGAGGTCGAAGAATGCTGGGCGGCGCTGGAAAGCGCAGGCGTGCTCGACCCGGTGATCGGTCCGGATGGGCAGGAGTTGGCGGGCGTCATTCCCGTGACCTATATGAACTCGGCAGCCAATCTGAAAGCCTTCTGTGGGCGCAACGGCGGCATCGTCTGCACGTCGTCGAATGCCGAGGCGGTGCTGAAGTGGGCCTTTGCGCGGGGACAGCGCGTGCTGTTCTTCCCCGACGAACACCTGGGGCGCAATACGGGCGTGAAGATGGGTATTCCTGATGAGCAGATGGTTGTCTGGAACCAGCGCGAAGCGTTCGGCGGCATCGAGGATGACGAGCAGCTTCGCCAGGCGCGCATCCTGCTCTGGAAAGGCTATTGCACGACGCACCAGCGCTTCACCGTGGACCAGGTGAAGAAAGCGCGGGCGGAATACCCAGGCATCAAGGTGCTGGTGCATCCGGAATGCCGCCGCGAAGTGGTGGACGCCGCCGATCTGAACGGCTCAACCGAGTATATCATTCAGCAGATTGAGCAAGCGCCTGCTGGCACGCAGTGGGCCGTAGGCACCGAAATCAATCTGGTGCACCGGCTGGCCGCTGAGCATCCCGAGCAGACGATCTTCTGCCTCGATCCGGTGATCTGCCCTTGCGCGACGATGTACCGCATTCATCCGGCATATCTGGCCTGGGTGCTGGATGCCTTGCTGGATGGGCAGGTGATCAATCAGGTCAAGGTCGATGAAGAGACGGCGCATTGGGCGCGGGTTGCGCTTGATCGTATGCTGGCAAACAAAGGGTAAAAATTCGCACTTGAAAGTGCTTTTGAGGGCATCAACAAGCGCTGAAGCTGTTGATGCCCTCAAGCTGTAGAGTGGGCATACTTCTTGCAGCTCTGCCAATATGCCAAACGCTAACAAAGGTTCAGGAGGTCCACGATGCAACAGCCAGAAGAGTTGAGAACGCTAGCCGCTCAGCTTGCCCAGATCGATTGGTCGCGCGGCCTGACACGCAACGACATCAAAGCCGTGTATCCAGACTTTCCCCAGCAGATGTATCTGCGTTTGCCCGATAGCAAGCGCTTCAGTTCCGCCCAGGAGATGTTTCTGGCGGCACGACTGGCCCCCAGCCGCGCCGAAGGCGACTTTTTGGGCGCTTCACCGATGGTTCCTGCCAGAATGTCGGTGGAAGAGGGCGGCCCACCGGACTGGGGCGATTCGCCGTTGGTGACGCCGGGAGGACTCGTCGATTCAGGCAGCGCCGAGGACCGGCAAGAACCCAAGATTTGATTGCTTTTTTGATTGGTCTATGCTACACTCCTACCACCCCAACAGTAAGGCGGCGTAAAAGCCGCTTACAAACAGCCTGGTAAGGAGGTGCAGCTATGACTGCACAATCTCATCTTCGGCGTTTTGGCGCCATGGCGTCGGTCCTCGCCGTTGCACTGATTTTTACATCTCTCTTAGCCGCCTGTGGTTCGGGTGGCACTGGCAGCAGCAACACCACCAGTTGTACGGTCGGAGGTACGAGCTTTGATACCTCCAAGTTCAATCTGGCGGTCAACAACACACTGACCGTCGCCAGCGACACCACGTATCCCCCTCAGGAGTTCCAGGACCCCAACAACCCCAACAACTACATCGGCTTTGATCTGGACATCATTCGTGAAATCGGCAAGCGCATCTGCCTGGGCACGGTGACCATTGTGCCAACATCGTTCGACAGCATCATCACCGGCCTGACCACGCCGGCCCTGGGCCACCAGCGCTATGACCTGTCCATCTCGGCGTTCTCGATTACCTCTGACCGCGAGCAGAAGGTGGATATGGTGCCCTACTTCCAGGCGGGCGAATCCCTGCTGGTCGCCAATGGCAACCCGCAGAACATCCAGGCGCTCAGCGACCTCTGCGGCAAGACCGTCGCCGTGGAGAAGGCCACCGTCGAACTGGACGAACTGAACGCGCTGAATGCGAAGGGCGGCGCGTGCGCCTCGAAGAATGTCAACATTCTCAGCTTTACCTCGCAGGATGATGTCATCACGCAGTTGCTCAACGGGCGCGCCGTTGCGACCTATCAGGACTCGCCGGTCACGGGCTACTACGTCACGAAGAACCCTGGCAAAGTGCAGCAAGGGCCAATCACCGTTGCCCCGTCGCCGGAAGGCATTGTGATGCGCAAGGATAACGCGCAGTTAGAATTGGCAGTGAAGAAGGCGCTCTGCTCCATGCAGCAAGATGGCAAATATACCAGCATCTTGAATCAATGGGGCCAGCAAAGCGGCGGGCTGCCAGCCAGTCAGTTCGTCTGCTCCTAGCCGCTGACTCTGTATGTAGCGCAGGACACCAGACCCCCAGGCAGCGAAAAGAGCATCTCAGTGCTGCCTGGGGGTTTTATAAAGCAGGCTTCGGTTCTTCATTAATAGGGGGGAACGTGAATCCACTGCAACCCATCTGGGACTTCCTTGTTTATATCTTCACGCTGGGCGGCAACTTCGATTGGAGCATTGTTGCCAGGTATCTGTTCAACCCCTTCATTCTCCAGGGGGTCTGGCTGACGCTGCGGCTGGCCGTCATCGCGCAGCTTACCGGGAGCCTGATCGGTCTGCTGCTGGCGCTGGTCAAAGACCCGCGTTTTGTGATCACTGCCGCGCCGCCTTTTGATCGAGCGATCAGAGGGCTGCTCTGGCCGCTGCGCGCGCTGGCCGATTTGTACATCTGGCTCTTTCGGGGCACGCCGCTGCTGGTACAAATTATCATCATCTACAACGTCTTCCCCTTCTTTCACCTCACCGTCGATTCCTTCACTGCCGCGTTTCTGGCCCTTTCGCTCAATGAGGGCGCCTACATGGCAGAGATCGTGCGCGCGGGCATCAGTTCGGTAGACAGTGGGCAGTTGGAGGCCGCCAGATCGTTGGGAATGACCTACATTCAGGCCATGCGCCGCATCGTGCTGCCGCAGGCGTTCCGGGTGATTATTCCGCCGCTGGGCAATGAATTCAACAGCATGATGAAGAATACTTCACTGGCCTCGGCGGTGGCGCTGCTGGAACTGTTCGGGACCGCCGAGCAGTTTGCGGCGGCGCTGTTCGCCTCGCTCGAACTTTTCTTTGTCGCCTGCGTCTGGTATCTGGTGTTGACGACGCTGTGGAGTCTGGTGCAGCGCTGGCTGGAACGGACCTTTAGCGCTTCAAAGCAAGTGAAACTCGTCCAGACACCCTGGTGGCAGCGTATGACCGGCGTGCGTGGTCGCCCCGCAGCGGCATAAAAATCGCGGGCGCAGCCGCCACGAAACAGAGCATCTCAGCAAACGGGAGGAGGTATCTGGTGGAAGAACAACCATTCTCACTGACCGAGGCTGGTGAACAAGACAGCCCGGCGCTGGCAATCAGCGATCAGGCGGCGTCACTCGTCAGCGCGGAAGCGCTGCGCCAAACGCACCCAGGCGTGCCCATGGTGCAGGCCGAGCAGGTCGTCAAGCGCTATGGAAGTGTTGAATGCCTGAGCGGAGTGAGCATGACGGTGCAGCGCGGCGAGAAGGTGGTGATTATCGGGCCAAGCGGCTCGGGGAAAACGACGTTCCTGCGCTGCATCAATCATCTGGAAAAAATCCAGGGCGGGCGTATCTCCGTGGATGGGCAACTGGTTGGCTACCGGGAGGAGCGGGGCAAGATCGTGGAGGACAGCGAGCGGAGCATTGCCCGCATGCGCTCGCAAATTGGCATGGTCTTCCAACGGTTCAACCTGTTCCCGCACCTGACGGCGCTGGAAAACGTGATCGAAGCGCCCACCCATGTGCTTCGCGTCCCCAAGGCCCAGGCGGTGGAACGCGCCCATACCTTGCTCGCTAAAGTGGGGCTGGCGGATAAAGTCAACAACTACCCTGCCGCGCTTTCCGGCGGGCAGCAGCAGCGCGTCGCCATCGCACGTGCCCTCGCTATGAACCCAAAGCTGATGCTCTTCGACGAGGCAACCTCGGCGCTGGACCCGGAATTGGTTGGCGAGGTGCTGAAGGTGATGCGCCAGCTTGCCGAAGAGGGCATGACCATGATTGTGGTGACGCACGAGATGGGCTTTGCGCGCGAGGTGGCTGATCGCGTGATCTTCATGGACCAGGGCAACATTATCGAAGAGGGCAAACCCAACGACATCTTCAATAACCCGGGGCACGAGCGCACGCAGAGCTTCCTGCGGCTCATTCTGTAAGGCTGGTGCAGGGCAGCATAAGCATGTGAAGTGCCGTCTGGAAGGCTGCTAAACGTTTAGCAGCCTTCCAGACGGCACTGTCTGTGGCAGACGCGTCTGCCGCGTCTTCTGGCCTGGGGACTATCGCCTGTTTGGGTGAGTCGATAGGCGCGAACTAGGCATTCTTGAAGAAATCGGCGTTGATCTTAATATATTGCCGCCACTGCTCTGGAACGGCGCTCTCTTCATAGATGGCATTCACCGGGCAGGCTGGCTCGCACGCGCCGCAGTCGATGCACTCATCGGGGTTGATGTAGAGCATCTTCACCTCGGCAAAGCCGTCTTCGCTCTCCGTGGGGTGAATGCAGTCTACCGGGCATACATCCACACACGAGGCGTCTTTGACATCCACACAGGGTTCGGTAATGACGTAGGTCATCGGGTCTACCTTCCTTTTCCACCTTTATTTGCTATGCCTGATCGGCGAGCTTGTTAGATGCGGTTGACCATCTTCGCTTGTCTTAAGAGACGGCCTTCATAGCCCGCGTTCTCTATCGCTGTATTATAACGATTTTTATCCAGAGATGCGCCACATATTTTGAGCATGGGTCATCATCGGCATGACCCTTGTATTATATCCAAATGGAGGCATTTTGACTAGCCTACGGTAAAGAACGTCATGTCTCGTCCTGATCGGATGCGGGCGCGGCTTCTTCGGCTTCAATCTCGGCCAGCAGCTTGAGGTCAAGCTTGCCGAGTTCGACCTTCGCCAGCAGATCGGGGCGGCGGGCGCGCGTGCGGCGCAGCGCCTCTTTGCGCCGCCAGCGTTCGACCGCGCCATGGTTGCCGCTGAGCAGGATGGGGGGCACTTGCCAGCCGCGAAAGTCGGGTGGGCGCGTATAGTGGGGGTATTCTAACAGGCCACTGCTGTGCGATTCCTCGATCACGGAGGCTGGGCCGCCCAGCACACCCGGCACCAGACGGCTGACCGCATCGATGATGACCATAGCCGCGAGTTCGCCGCCGGTCAGGACATAATCGCCAATCGAGAGTTCGTCGGTGGCAAGGTGGGCACAAATGCGCTCGTCGACGCCCTCATAATGCCCGCAGATCAGGCTCAGGCGCGGCTCCTGGGACAGGCGCTGAGCCTCGGCCTGGGTGAAGAGACGGCCCTGGGGAGTAAGCAGGATGATGGGGCCACCCTGATAGATGGTCTCGACGGCGGCAAAGACCGGCCCCGGCTTCATGACCATGCCCGCGCCGCCGCCATAGGGGTAATCATCGACGATATGGTGCTTATCGGTGGTGGCGTCGCGGATATTATGCAGCGCCAGGGAAAGCAGCCCTTCATCCTGCGCACGCTTGAGGATGCTTTCCTCGAATGGCCCGCGAAACATCCCTGGAAAGAGGGTAAAGACATCGATATGCATAGAGGCATGATACAACAAAAGAGCCGGTTTCTCTGGGGCGACGCGCGAGCCGCTCAGGCGGCTGAATCGCTGCGGGGCGCGGCAGCGGTTCCGGCAGCGGTTTCAGCAGAGGGCAAAAGATGGCTGTCCACCTGCGGAAGCTGCCGATAGAGATCAGCGCCGGTCAGGCCGCCGCGCCAGCTTTTGGCCTGCGCCAGATCAGCCAGAAAGTTCGCCTGCACGTCTTCCTCTGTCGCCTGCCAATAGAGGCTGATGGCCCGGCGGGCGAAGGCAATGTCGTTGCGCGGCTCCAGGCGATTGAGGTCTTCAAAGAAGAAGCCACAACTGGTGTACATCCACTGCTGATAAAACTGCGCCTCCAGCAGCAGCAGCGTCCGTTTGAGCGCGCGCTCATCCTTGGGAGAATGTCCTTTGCCCAGGCGATGCCACAAGGCGTGGCCTTTTTTGCCGTGCTGCTCCCAGAAAGCTTCGGGCGTCATCCAGCCCTGGCGCAGCGCCAGATAATCGTTGCGGGCGGCCCAGGGGTCTTCGATGGTGTGCGCCAGGCCCTGCTCAAAGAGCGCGTCGCCGCGCTCGGCCAGATGGTCGAACGCGCGGCGCAGCGCCGGTTTCCAGCGCGAATCGCCCTCGGTGCAGCCGCAGCCTTCGCCCCAGCGCAAGATGCCATGATGGCAGCTCCAGGAGCTGGGCGTGTGCAGGCGGATTTCGCGCTGGGCGGGGAAGCGATGGAAATAGGCGCTCAGCGAGCAGACCTCGAAGCCATAAGAGGGCGCGCCCTTGCGCACCAGATGCGTCAGGAACTTGTCGCGCCAGGGTTTGTGATGTCCATAGAGTTCACCATCGGTTGCCACGGTAATCAACTGCGGCTCGCCGCGCTGTTCCTTGGCGTGGTTCAGATGGTTGGGCAGATAGCCAGCCGCGAAGAGGTCGGCGTTGCGCGTCGCGTCCGACTGAAAAGAAACATCCCCTGAAAGGGGAGCATTATAGAAAAAGACGGTCAGGGCGCGCCCGCTGGGCAGGCGCACCAGATAGGGTTCGGTGACATCAACCGCTTCCGCCGCCTGCCAGGGAGCCAGCACCGTGTATTTGATGTTGGCGTCGGCCAGCGCCTCCAGGCTGGGCAGATCAACCGCCGTTTCGGCCAGCCACATGCCTTCCGGCGCGCGGCCAAAGCGCTGTTGAAAATCGGCGACGCCCCAGGCAACCTGCGTCTGCTTGTCGCGCTCGGTTGCCAGCGGCAGGATGGTATGGTTATACGCCTGCGCGAGCGCGTTTCCGTGGCCTGTTTGCTCGACATTATGCCGATCAGCCGCGATGATACGCGCGTAGACATCGGGCGCGTGCTGCTCTATCCAGGCGGCTAGCGTTGGTCCGAGGTTAAAGCTGATGTACTCGAAATTTCCGGCCTCGGCATTGGGACGATAGCACTCCGCAGTGATCTTTTCGTTGAAGTTGGCATACGGGCTGGCCCCTGGCTCTGAGGGCACCTGGCCGGTGAAGGGGTCTTCACGCGGAGGCTGATAGAAATGACCATGCAAACAGAGAAACCGCTTCGCCGTCAAGGACACGTTTGCCACCTCGCATGTATCAGGACTGCGCTGTCCACCCACCTCATCCGATCTGCTTATCTTCTCTAACGTTCGAGCCAACCAAAAAGGTTCGCAAAAGTTGAGTGAACACGACGCGATGAAGAGATGCCAATGGCAGGAATGTTTTCATCCGTGTATCTGGCTCGATGCTCAAGAACAAAATCCGTGAAAACAGCACCTGCCAGATTACAAGGGATGCAAAACTCCTGCCATTCTGTTGAGAACGTTCGTGAAAAACCCCGATCAGGCCGACACGACTTGCGCCACCTGCGCGCTGCTCAGGAAGCTCTCATATGCCTCGCGCAGCTTGGGATAGCGCAGCAAGAAGAATCCGGCGTACTCCTGCGCCAGCGGGCGCGGCTGGTGGATCAGGCGCATGCCGACGTCCTTGAGCAAGCGATTGCCTTTACGTCCGTTGCAGGCGCGGCAGCACGCCACCAGATTTTCCCAGGTGCTCTGGCCGCCGCGAGAACGGGGCAAGACATGATCGAGCGTCAGATCGCGCGAGCGCTTGCCGCAGTATTGGCAGGTTTCCTCATCCCGCAAGAGGATATTGGCACGTGTCGGGCGCAGAATCATGCGGGGGACACGCACATTTGCCAGTAACTGAACGATCACCGGCTCATCGACATCCAGACGCCGCGCGTTGATCGCCTCTTCAATCAGTTGCCGCACCCGCTCATCCACAAAAGCAACTTTTTGTTTGGAGAGCAAGACAACCAGGCGTCTCTCCGGGATTACGGAGAGAGGTTGCAGGGCCGCATTAAGAACGAGCACTGCCATAAGATGACACCCTTCCTCTCTGTCCTCTGACCGTCCGAGACATATCGGCACATGCGACGGCAGAGAGGCGAGGGTTCAGCGGGGCAAGAAGAGGCCACCGCGCCGTTCGCTCAGCCTAGCCGTCTACAACGACCACGTGGATAGGTGGGTTCTGACCAGCGATCTACAACAAGAGGCACCTCACGGTGCGCTCGCCTTCGGGTGGCGAGTGGAACAAGACAGCCGCATACGTCAGCATGCTGACGCTGCATGATCGTCTCGTTCGATTCCATGAGATGCTCCTGTGTCATCGCTAGATTTGACCCGCCTATCACTGCCAGGAAGGCGCGGGAGTCATCTGGTCGGGGTGAGAGGACTTGAACCTCCGACCTCAGCGTCCCGAACGCTGCGCGCTAGCCGACTGCGCTACACCCCGAAAGATTCTGGCTATTTGGTTGTCGAGTGCCAAGAGAAACAAGCAGCAGCGTCCGTGATTGCCACTCATCTCGTGCTCTCGCGCCTCTTCGCGTAAGTAGTATAGCATAGTTTTCGCTTGATGGTCAAGCAGGCAGGCGTTTCCTAGAACGGATTTTCGTTCCAGAAAGGCTGAAGAGCACAATTCTGTTTTGACTTCCTGCTTTGCTGAGACTACAATGAGGCTTGGTATCGCTAATGCGGAGAAAGCTTCTACAGAAGGGCATTTCAGCCCAACAGGCAGAATCACAGGGGAGCCTGAGATGATAGAGGATAAGACGAAAGAAGAAGCCGAGCGCACGTTACAACGTGGCATCCTGGCTCTGGGCGAGGGGCGCATTGAGGTGGCAACCGACGCTTTGCTCCAGGCAGAAACGCTCTTCCGGCAGGTGCATGATGTCGCCAAACTGGCCGAGTGCCGCAGCGCACTGGGCGAGGCGTTGCGCCAGAATGGGGCGCTCGAGCAGGCGGCTTCCAGTTACGACCAGGCGATTCGTTTCGCGCAGGAGGCCCAGCAGCCGCTGCTGGAGGCCAACGCCACACTGGCGCTGGGGCATGTGGAACGGCAGCGCGGACAACTGGACCGAGCGCGCGGCTCCTATGAGCGCGCGGCGCGGCTTTTCGAGCAGCAGCAGCGGCCAGCGGGTCAGGCCAGCGCTTTGCTGGCGCTGGGGCATATCGCGCGCGGGCGCGGACATATCGAGCAGGCCCGAAGCTCTTATCATGAGGCCGGAGCCATCTTCCGCCGGACCAAGGACCAGTTAGGATTGGCCGACACATTGCGCGGTGAGGGCGACATGCTGCGGCAGCAGCGGCGCTTTGACGAGGCTGTCGCTTGCGCTCAAGAGGCGTGGGATATCTCGGAACGGATGCGCGATGACTTTGGCGCTGTCGACGCGCTGATCGGGCTGGGGCGCACGCAGCTTCAGGCCGGACACCCTGACGAAGCCGCCAGGCTGCTCGGCCAGGCGGCGCAAAGCGCGGGTGAACTGGAATATGAACTGGGCAGCGCCGATGCGTCGCTGGCGCTGGGGGCGCTGTCGATGCAGCTTGGGCAGCCCGATCAGGCGCTGGCAAACGCCGAGCGCGCCGCCGACATCTATCGCAAGGCGCGCAGCGGTCAGGGCGAGGCCGACACCAACCGTATCCTGGGCGACGTGCATCTGCGGCGCGGGCAGTTGTATCAGGCGCAAGCGGTCTTCGAGCGCGCCACGCGCACCTATACTGCCGTCAAGAATCGGCCTGGCCTGGCCGAAGCCACACTTGGCCTGGCCGAAGCGCAGCGCCGACGCACCCAGCTTGATCGCGCCAGCGATACCTTCAAAGAGGCGCGGCAGCTTGCGCAGGACATGGACAACAGCTTTGGGGAAGCCACCGCCGCGCTTGGCCTGGCCGAGATTGCGCGCCAGCGCGGCCAGACGGCGCAGGCAGAAACCGACTATCGGGATGCTGCGCAGCGCTTCGAGCAGATCGCGTATGCGCTGGGCCAGGCAGAGGCGCAGCTTGGGCTGGCGCGTCTGGAACTGGCCCGCGCGCATCTGGACGAGGCTGCCGCCCAGGCCAACACACTCGCAGGCCAGCTAGCCAACGGCAGCGGCAAGGTGAGCCAGGCGCGAGCCTTGCTGCTTCTGGCTGAAACCTTGATGACCAGGGGACGCTTTCAGGAGGCCGCCGCCGCGTTTACGAGCAGTCGCCAGGCCGCGCAAGCAGCCATCGCGCCGGAGGTAGAGGCCGAAGCCATCGTGGACCTGGCGAACGCTGAGCTTGAGCAGAATCAGATCGATCTGGCGGTGGGACATTTTAATGAAGCCGGAACCCTGGCGCGCGCAGCAGAGGAGCGCATCAGTGAGGGGCTGGCGAATATTGGCCTGGCAAGCGTGATGCTGCACCGCGAACTGTGGGATGAGGCGCTGGAACGCTTCCAGGAGATGCTGCCGCGCTTTCGCGATGTGGGCGATGTCCACGGGCATGGAACCACATTGATTGGCATCGGCCTGGCACAGCGCGGGCTGGGCAATTATGCCCCCGCGCAGAACAACTTTGCCGAAGCGGCAGCGCTCTATCGCGCCGCCGAGCAGCCGCTGGGCGAAGCCGAAGCGCTCTATGGGCATGCCAGCGTGCTGGTGGCGCAAGAGCGCCTGGAGGAATCCGCGCCGACGTTTGAGGCGGCCATCGAGCGCGTGGAGGGCGTGATGCCGCACCTGGCCGCAGCGGAGGACCGGGCTATTTTCTTGCGGCGCTGGGTCAATCTCTACAGCGACGCGATCTTGAGCCATGTTCGTATCGACCAGGATGAGCGCGCCCGCACGTTGGCTGAAGGATTTGCGGCGCGGGCAGGCGGCGCAGAACTGGCCGCACAGTTGAAAGTGTTTGAAGACAGCCTGCCGACCAAGGGCGACAACCTGACGAAAGAACAGCAAGAGCAGAATAAACGGGTGGTCAAGCGCATCAGCGACCTGCGCAAACGGCTTAAGTAGCGGCATCTGGCGGCTGCGTCGAAGCGCCTGGCGTGTCGGCAAGACTGGACAATTCGCGGAGGGTGCGCAGCAGGAAATCGGGCCGATAGTCGCGTAGTTCGTCAAAAGTGTAGGCGATGCCAGAAGCAACGGCGATAGTGCGAAACCCGCAGGCAGCGCCGCAGGCGATGTCGAACGGCGTATCGCCAACGACGTAGATGTCTGCGGGGCGAAAGCCGCAGCCAAAACAGGTGTTAGCGCGCTCGGCGGCCAGGGCAGGCAGGGAGTCGCGGGCTTCGGCTTCTTCGCCAAACGCGCCGCACTGAAAATAGTGGTGAATGCCCGCCGCGCGCAGCTTTGACCAGGCAATGCCGGTCAGGTTGCCGGTGACCAGCCCCAGCGCGGCCTGGCGCTGTTCAAGCCAGGCCAGCGTTTCGGCCACGGCGGGGAGCAGATAGCGGCTCAGGTCGGGCGGGCGCAGGCGGTCATAGGCTGCTGACATCGAGTTAAAGAACTGCGGGAGCGCGGGGGTAATCTGGTCGCGGGTCAGGCCAGCCTGCTCCAGCAGGCTATACACGATGGAGGTGTCGGTGCGGCCAGCGGTCCTGGTAATCTGGTCGCTGGAGAGGGACAGATCGAATATCTGCCGGGCGGCTTCACAGATCGCCTGGCGATGGGTCGGGGGCATCCCGCCCAGCAGGGTGCCGTCAATATCGAAGAGTAAGAGCGTTTCAGGGCCAAACATCGCCATCTCCCTGCCAAGATGTTGCATCTCGGCGCAAGCCGCCGTATGATAGGCGTGAGAGGGAAGGAAAATCTTCCCAAAAGCAGAGCCATCATCCAGATGATACGATTCACTGGCGCAGATGCGCCAGTCTTTTCTCAGGTTCTCTCAGGTACAGCAGGGGGGCAGGGCCGAGGACCATTATCAAGCAGCCCCTCGGGAGGGTAACACCGTGCAACTACGCTTTCTGCAAGGAGACGCCCAGGCACCCAAAGGCCACGCCATTGTCTTTGCCCGTAACAGCGCCAACCCCCAGAGCGTGCTGGCCGTGTATTGTGTGGTACTTCCGATTCATTTTTCGATTGGCAAGTTCATTCCTCCCATTCTGGCAGCGCAGATGCCGCCGGAGGGCCTTCGCGAAGCGGCAGAGCAGAACTGTGTGCCTATCCCTCCCATGCTCGAGGAGAGCGAAAGCCTGGAAGAACTCGAGCGCCTGGCGGAACTGCGCGGCGATGACCTGTGTGAGATAGGCATCAGCATCAGACCCGAAGATGATGCTAACCGTCTTGCCCTGCCTGCCCAGGTCTGCGAGGAGTATGCCCGGCTCTATACCGTCTATACCAATGCTTCGTTGGGCCAGTCAGCGTTGTCACCCGGCAGCCGACAGGTCGAGAGCATCCCTCTGGATGACCTGGATGTGGAGAGCGTGCTGGGCGGCATGCTGACAGATCGGGATAGGCTGAACGAACTGGCAAAATTGATCGGCACCGCCCGCTATGCTCTGGAGGGGAAGGATATGCGCGCGCTACGCGAGGCTGAGCAAAGGCTGCGACGCACAGCCGAACCGCTGCCCGAAAAATACAAGGCGAGCGAACTGATTAAAGCCGCCCTGGAGCCGGGCGAGCGCGGTCTGAAACTGGCAAAGCTCTATCTGGAACGCGCCAATAAACTGGTCGATGAAGAATATGCTGAAATCCCACGCATCGAGCGTGATATCCGCGAACTCACCACCGACGCTTGATCGGAGGAGGTAGCTCGTGTGTTAATGGAGGTTTTGTAACCCTGTGGCTGTCAAACATACGACTGATTACGCGCCGCTTGTCGATGCGGTTGCTAGCGCCAACGTCAATCACATCGCGCGGGAGGTGGTTCACCTGCTGCGCCGCAAAGTCGCGCCTTTCTTCATCATTGGCAAAGCAGGCATTCCTGCTGCCTGGGGCGATGCCGATGGACATCCGTTGTGTGGGCTGGCGGCAGGTGGGCATATTGCCGATTGGATGCGCTATATTCCGGCCAGCGGCGAAGACGATGACGAAGATCATCGCCTGCTGCGGCCCGCGCTGCCCCTGACCATGGCGCTGGCGTTCGCTGGCCCGGCGGTCAAGGCGGGCGGGCATCACCAGCCAGAACTGCCCGAGCCGATCTTTCCGGCTACGGTGAACCACCCACAGGGGATGGATGGCGCGCTGCGCGAGGCTGTGCGCGGGGGCCAGGCCGAGAAGACGCTGCGGGTTCTGCTGGGCTATTACGCCACCGGCACGGACTATCGCTCCTATTTGATGAACGTCTATCGCGCCATCACCGAGCACTACGCCGCCGACGGCCACGCGCTGATCTTCACCCATCGCTCCAGCCAGGTGCTTGACATGGCTGGCTGGGCGGATAAATTGCCGCCTTTTATTTACTGGCTGACTCCGCATCTGGCGACCAGCCAGCCCGATGCCCCATTCCTGAAGGACGTGCAGGCGTTCTTGAGCGACCCGGCCCACGATTTGAAGCCGCTGCGCACGCGCCTGGCCCCAGCCAACAACGCCGCCGCTGGTGCGGAACTGCGCCAGGCTATCCTGCAAGGCTCGCTCGAAGACAGCATCGCGGCGGTGCTGGCCGCGCTCAACAACGGCGCGAAGGGGCCAGCCGTTGGCTCGGTGATTGCGCTGGCTGCCGCGCGACGCTTCCTGAACACGGCGCAGGGCGATGCCGACGCCAGCCTGCGCGCCGCGCACGGTGTGCTGATTGCCAGCGCCGCGCGGACGGCAGTCTCTCAGGTGCAAAATATCGAGGTGCTGCCCATCCTCTTTATCGCTGCCGCCGCAGTCAACGCGCTGCGCGATGTCGAGCCAGCCGAAGCGCCCCAGCCGAGCACGCACCCACGCGCGAGCGCGGGCAGCCTCATCGGCGGCATTCTGGCTCCGGTGCTGCTGCGTTCGCTGGAGCAGCAGCTTGCGGATGGGGACGAGCAGGCAGTCCTGACATCGGCGCACCGCTACCTTCAGTTGGGCCATCCGGCGCATGGGCTGGTTGCCACGATTGCTTCGGTGGCCTGCCAGGGCGACGCCAGCAGCGACCAGGGCCATAGCCTGCTGCTTGCCGAGGCCGCAGCCGAAGAGTTCCTGGCGCTGCCAGCGCATCTTCAGGGCGAAGGAGAAGTCCTGCTGGCAGTAAGTGTGCGCGCCGCGCTGCAACGGCCCCAGAACCCACACATCCTGGAGGCGGTGCACCGGGCCAGCGCATAAGCCCTGGAGGCTGATAAGCAAGGGCACGAGCCACTCATAGCCCGTTTGGGCTGGTTCAATTGACAATAACCTCTTCCGCCGATAGAATGAGCCGCCAGATACACAAGCGTAAGCGCGTCTGGCGGCTCATTGATCTTGATAGGCGGAGCAAAAAGCATGCGAACATTCCCACGGACTGGCATTCGCAGGAGTCACCTCTTCTTTGGCTTCCTGGCCCTGCTGGCAATGCTGTTGATGGGTTGCGGTACAAGCAACGGAAGCGCCAACCAACTCGATGCGAATCAAGTCTTCACCTGGCCGCTCATCCATGTGGCAAGCTTTGATAAGCTGGTGCTTGACCCGGCCAACGTGGCCGACATCTATTCGGCCAGCGTCACCGACGCTATTTACAGCGGGCTGGTGACCACCGACCGCAATCTCAACGTCATTCCTGATCTGGCAAGTTCCTGGGAAGTCAGCCCGGATGGCCGGACGTATACCTTCCACATCAGGCCCAATCTGCACTTCAGTGATGGCTCGCCGCTGACAGCGCAGAATTTCGCCTATGGTATTGATCGCGCGCTCAGCCCCAGCGTCTGCGTACCGGTGTATGGTGCGGGGTGCGCGCCCTACGCCTATCCCGGCTATCTGGGGCACATCGTGGGGGCCAGCGCACGAGTCAGCGGCACGTTGCCATCGCTCATCGGGAACGGGGGGGGGTTGATTGTGCAGGATGCCCAGACGTTGGTGATTAAATTAGATAAGCCAATCGCCTATTTCCTTGAAGCGCTGACCTATCCCACGTCTTTCCCGGTGGAAAAGGCACTGGTCGACAAATACGGCAACAACTACGCCAGCCATAACGACTGGACCGCCCATCTGGATGAAGGTGGCGACAGCGGTCCCTTTATCCTCAAGTCGCACAACACGACCGAGATTACTCTGATTCCTAATCCCTACTGGTACGGCCCCAAGATCACCCTGAAAGAGATCGTCCGGCCATTTGTCGCCGACCAGACTACTGCCTATGACGGGTACCGGCAGGGGAAATACGATTACAGCGAAGTCCCCTCGCAGGAATATCAGGCGGCCAGAGACCAGGATGACTTCCATGAAGTGGGCCTGCTGCAAACCGCGTATGTTGGCATCAACCAGGCTGCCACTCCTTTGAATAACCTGGAACTGCGCCAGGCGTTGGCGCTGGCAGTCAACAAACAACTGATTGCTGACCGCGTGCTGAACGGCTCGGCCTATCCAACGAACCACATCGTGCCGCAGGGCATGCCAGGCTTTTACGATGGGTTAACTGCGCCAGGCATCGATTCACGCACCGTCACGGGCGACGTGGATACGGCTCAGAAGCTGATCAAAGATTTCTTCACCCGCAACCCGCAGTATGGTGGCAATCTGACCATCTCGCTTGCCTTTGCCAATGATGATACCGATATTGTGCGGGTGGAGCAGGCGCTCAAAGCGATGTGGGAGACGGTCCTTTCTGGAGTGACGATCACAGGAAATGTCAAATCCTCGGTGACGATCAAAGAAGAGGGTATGTCCTTCCAGGATTTGGTAGGAGCCGTGCTAGGCCCCACGGTTGGCAACAAAACAGGCGCATTACAGATGTGGATGATCGGCTGGATTGCCGACTACCCCGATCCACAGGACTGGCTGAGCCTGCAATTTTCCAAGAGTTCTAACAACAATGCATCCAATTACCAGGATGGAGCGGGGTTCACGGCACAGGCGCTGATGAGCAAGGCAGATGTGGAGCAAGACCCGGCCCAACGCATGAGCCTGTATCATGAGGCTGAGCAGCAGCTCATCAATGATGTGGCCTGGCTGCCCTACAGCCAGCCCAAGGGCATCTGGCGCATCCGAACCTATATTCAGGGCTTCAATCCCTCGGCGTTGGGCTTGCTCACCGACCTGGATTGGGCAAACGTCGAGGTGCTGGCCCACTAGGGGTCTCACCCGCTTGCACTGCTTCAGCGACCTCCATGGACTGATTCCAAGATGCAGTCCATGGAGGTCGCTCTCTTGACTTCATCAGCTTCCAGAGTTTACGATACAGCATCATAGAAAGCGTTCGGGGAGGACGTTCCGCGGCTCACGAGGAGGCTCTCTTGTTTAATGATTTTGATCTGGCCGAGGTCCAGCAGGCGAGCGCCCAGGATGGGGAATCAGCAGCGCCACACCTCGACGTGCCTGGTCCGGCCCGATATCCCAATAGGAGCCAGGCGGGGCCTGGCTCCAACCAGATTATTGGTCTGGTGCTGAGTGCTATTGTCATCTTCACGCTGGGGTTCGCGGGTGGCTGGCTGGGCCACACCTACACCACCAGGGGTTTGCTGCCCCCCGCCAGCGCCCAGCCGTATGCCCCGTTGATCTGGGAGGCGTGGAGCGACATCGACAACAACTATGTCGATAAGGGCGCTATCGATCACCAGAAAATGACCTACGCTGCCATCGCGGCCATTGTGGATTCTCTGGGCGATACGGGCCACAGCCGCTTCGAGACGCCGGAGGAAGTGCAGCAAGAGCACCAAACGCTCAGCGGGAGCTATGTGGGCATCGGTGTGACGCTTCAGCCGGACCCCACCGGGCAATATTTCGAGTTTGGCGTCGTCTTCCCAGACTCGCCTGCCTCAAAGGCCGGGCTGAAGTCGCGCGATGTGATTATCGCCATCAATGGCAAGAGCGTGAAGGGCGATACGCAAGATCAACTGCGCAGCCTGATTACCGGTCCGGCGGGCAGTTCATTCAATATGACCGTCCAGCGCCCCGGCCAGGCGCAGCCATTTACGGTGAAGCTGACACGCGAGCAGATACAAGAGCCAATCATCACCTATTACTATTTCCCTGAAAGCCATATCGCGCACATCAACATTATGCAGTTCGCCCTTAATACCGATGGGCTGCTGCGGCAGGCATTGACAGACCTCAAAAAACAGGGCATGCAGAAGCTGATTCTGGACCTGCGCGATAACCCGGGCGGCTATCTCGACCAGGCCGTTGCCGTCGCCAGCGAGTTTATCCCGGCAGGCGGGGGACGCAACGTGCTGCTCATCAAAGATAGCAGCGGCAAGATCACGCCGCAGCCAGTGCAGCCGGGCGGACTGGCAACCAACATTCCGATGGTGGTGCTGGTCAATAACAATACGGCCAGCGCAGCCGAGATCGTTACCGGAGCTATCCAGGACAATCATCGCGGCCTGATCATCGGCGAACACACGTTTGGCACCGGCACGGTGCTAAACGAGTTCGATCTGCCTGATGGGTCAGCCTTGCTGCTGGGCGTTCAGGAGTTTCTGACCCCCAACGGCAAGTTTATCCGCAACGGCGGCATCACGCCGGATATGGTGGTGGCGATGCCCAATGCCAGCACGCCAGAAGAGACGCCGTTGATTGAGGAAGTTGCGCCAGGGCAGACACAGGCTCAGGCGCTGCAAAGCAATGATACCCAATTCATTGCGGGGTTCAAATACCTACAGCAGCACTAACCGTCTCGTCTGCCGGTTACAAGACAACAGGGTTCAGCCGTCACGCGCTGAACCCTGTTTTTATCAAGAGGTGCCTGGCTTGTCGTTCGGTTGACAAGCGCTGCTTCAGCACCTATACTTTGGCTGTTGGAGAGCCGGACGGTGGGGAATGTTGGTATTTCTTGTCTGCATGTGAAGCGTCTGATTGAGCACTACAAGAGACAGGATTTCCTCGCATATGAATATGGCTTCTGACTATGATTCTGGTCTGCTGCTGCCCACGGAGAGCGACGAAGCGCCAGCATTACCGCTCTCCATTCGTGAAGAGCCGGAGCCGCCAAGAAGGCATCGCCCTAGATGGCCCAGCTTTCAGAGCATGCCAGGCTGGCTGCTCACGTATGGTCCGTGGGTGATCGGCATCGTTGGGGGCGCCGCCCTCATCCTGGCGGTGCTCACCGCTCTCCCTAGCTGGGGAACCATTGCCACGCGCGTGGGGATCACGCTGCTGGTTGCGGGGCTGTGCGCTGGCTTGCTCATCTGGCTGTTTTATCGCATGCGTCAGCAGTGGACGCGGCGGCGCTGGTTTATCATTGCTGCCAGTCTGCTCGTGTTGGGCGCGCTGGGCACGGCGCTGGCCCCGGTGCTGCATGTGATGCAAGGGCAGCAGTTGGAAAAGCAGGGAAACTATCAACGCGCCATCGATGAATATGCCCTCAGCGGCGAACACAGCCCCAGTGGACAGGATATAGGTCGTTCCTATCTGGAATGGGGCCAGATCGATCTGCTTCAGCAGGATTATGCGATGGCCGTCCAGCATCTGGAAGCCGCCGCCGAAACCTACAGCGCCACGACAGCGGCCCAGAAGGCCAGAGCGCCGCTCGGCCTCGCGCTCTATTCATGGGGGCAACAACTGGTGGAGGAGCAGCGCTATGGAGAGGCTATCCAGCAGTTTGCTCACTTGCGCACGCGCTATGCCGACACCCAGGCCGCCCAGGAAGCCCAACTGAGCCAGGACGAGCCAGCCGCCTATTACTCCTGGGGCCAGCAGCTTCAGGCGAACCAGCAGTTTCAGGACGCGCTGACGCAGTATCAGGCGCTCGACAGGCTCTTCTCCGACAGCACGTATGCCACGCTGGCCTATAACGCGGCGGCCGGCGATTTGTACGCCTGGGGGCAGGCGCTGGTGAAGCAGGCACAATATACGCAAGCCATCGCTGCCTATCAGCAGGCCATCAAGCAATATGCGAACGCGCCAGCAGCCAAGCAAGCCCAGCAAGCGCTGGATGCGCCGCAGGCAGTCAAGGGGCGGCTGATCTTCGCCAGCGGTCCGGCAGACGCGAAGGTCATCATTCGCCTGTCCAGCAGTTGGTCCACCAGCGCGAATGGCTATGTGCAAGGCGGCTATGTCTACGAGACGCGCACCGACGCTAACGGCAACTTCACCTTCCCCAGTGTGGCGCTGGGCCGGTATCTTGTCGATTGGCAGCAAGGCTCTGCGTTTACCACGCTGCTGCATCAGGGCACCAACAATCCGGTCTACATTGCCGATGTCGAGCCGCTGCGCGCGACGAATATCGGCGACATTCAGGTAGAACAGGATTAAGCATGCTCCGACTGGGGCACGCGCAGCATGGAGCAAACGACAAGACGGCTCTTGGCGCAGAAGCCAACACAGGATATAATGAGAAGAGAGGCCGTCTCGCCTGAGATCAGCATCTTGGGGAGCGATCAGTAAGCAGCGACGTTGCTGCGCCCATCCTTTGCGAACTGGCATAGAGTCGAGGAGGACATGCTATGTTAAGAGGTACGCTGTTGTATCTCGCCAATCAGGAACGCATTCGCCACTTTGTCACCCACAATCGGCTGGCCCGTGGCAGCGCGCGGCGTTTTGTCGCGGGGGAAACGCTGGAAGAAGCGCTTCAAGCGACGCGCACGCTCAATCAGAGCGGACTCAGCGTCTCGCTCGATCATCTGGGCGAAAACGTCAGCGACGCCGCCGAAGCAGGCAGCGCCGCCAACGACTATATTCTGATTCTGGATGCCATTAAACAATCCAGCTTAAACGCCAATATCTCTATCAAACTCACGGCGCTGGGGCTGGACATCGATAATGCTATATGTGAAGCAAATGTGCGGCGCGTGCTTGACCGTGCCAAAAGTTATGGCATTTTTGTGCGCGTCGATATGGAAGGCTCAGCCTATACTGAGCGCACGCTGGAGATGGTTGCCCGGCTGCGCCAGGATTACGAAGAGGTGGGCACGGTCATTCAGAGTTGTCTGTATCGCAGCCCGAAGGATATTGAGCGGCTGATTGCCAGCCAAACGCGCGTGCGGCTGGTCAAGGGCGCCTACAAAGAGCCGCCGGAGATTGCTTATCCACACAAGGCTGATGTTGACCGCAGCTACGAGCAACTGATGCGCCAACTGCTGGCGCATGGGAAGTATCCGGCGATTGCGACGCACGACCAGCATATGATTCAGTCAGCCAGGGCGTTCGCCGCCGACAATCATATCGACAAAACGCGCTTCGAGTTCCAGATGCTCTATGGCATTCGGCGCGACCTTCAGAAGCAGCTTGTCAACGAGGGCTACAACGTGCGCGTCTACGTGCCCTATGGCACACAGTGGTATCCGTACCTGACGCGCCGGATGGCCGAACGCCCGGCCAATTTGCTCTTTGTGATGAGCAACGCGGCACGCGGCTGAGCGTTCTGCCTATACCTGACGTGTAGCCCCGCCCCTGCCAGCAGGGACACTGGCAGTACAGCCCACCCGCCAGCGCGCGGGCACGTCAATCCAGCGGCTGGCGGCCCGCAAAGCCGGAGGTGGTGTCGTGCCACCAGTGAATGCCCTCTTCGCCCAGCCGCCAGCACAGCAGGATTTCTTCACCATTGCGCAGGGCAGGAAAGTCGATCAGCCCCATTGCAGGGTCTTTGATCTGGCAGCCAAAGGCGTAAATGCGGCGAATCAATTGATTCACCTCTTCCAGCAGCGCGGCATATTGGCGATTGAGGCGTTCCAGGTGGTCATGCAAGCCATGCCCATTGCCGCGCATCCGCTGTTGGAGGGCTTCTAATTCCTGGCGTAACGGCTGCAAGGACTGATGGCGCTCTTGGAGTTCCAGCAGCAGCGGCTCAATCTGCGGCAGCAGCGCTTCGGCCTCTTCGCGCGTGAAATACTTCGCCATAGGCCACATCCTTTGCGCGTTGGTTTTTATGCCCTGGTGACGGTGCAGACCGCCGAGGTGCCAGGGCCGGTGTGGGTGCCGACCACCGGGCCAAGCCGGAAGTATTCGATTGGCCCGGCATAGACGGCGCGAATCGCCTTCGTCAACTGCTGCCCAATCTCCTCATCCGTTTCAGCAATGCCCACCAGTTCGATCTCACCCAACTTTTCCAACAACTGCGCGATGCGTTCGTGCGCTTTGGAGCGCGTGCGCACATTTTCCAGCGGCAGCACCGCGCCCTCTTTGACGGTGAGCATCGGCTTGACGTTGAGGAGCGTGCCCAGCAACTGCCGCGCTCTGCCGATGCGCCCGCCGCGCTGCAAAAACTCCAGCGTATCCAGCACGGCGTAAATGTGCATGCGCGCCAGCACGCTTTCGGCTACGGCTTTGCACTCAGCCAGGCTTTTGCCCTCACCCGCCGCGCGCGCCGCAGCCAGCACCGCGATGCCCAGGCCCCCGCTCACTGAACGCGAATCCAGCACCTCGATGGGCCTGGCTTGATCTTTGAGGGCTTGCGCGCCAACAACTGCGGAGTTATAAGTGCCGCTGAGGATAGATGAAATAAGGATGGCAAGGATGCCATCAGCGCCATCACGGAATAATTGCCGATACGCCTCCTCAAACAGCCCAGCCGGAGGCGCTGCCGTCGTCGGCATGACTTTCGAGGTCGCCAGCTTGGCGAAAAAATCGGCGCTGCCCAAATCGACCCCATCGCGATAGACTTCCTCACCAAACTGCACGGTGAGGGGAACTACACAAATGCCTAGCTCTTGCGCCTGATCTTTGGCAAGATCAGCCGTGCTATCGGTCACAACACGGACGGCCACGGGTTGTACCTCCCCAATCAAAAATACAGCGGCTCTTACTCCGCTGAGAGAATGTATGCGTAGTAGGGCTGGCCTCCGCTGAGGACTTCGATCTCCTGCGAGGGATACCAGGATTTGATTTGCCTGGCTGTCTCGTCGGCCTGTTCGGCGGTCACCTCTTCGCCATAATACAGCGTGAAGATTTCATACTGCTCGGCCTTCATGCGCTGAAGGGTATCGCGGATAATGTTCTGCATATTGGTTCCGGCGACGACAAGCCGCCCGTTGAGCAGGCCGATAATATCCCCTTCCTGCACATGCACCCCACCAATCTGCACCGAGCGCACGGCAGTCGTAATCTCGGCGGTCTGCACGCGCTTGGCGGCGTTGTCCATGGTCGCGCAGTTGCTGGTGAAATCTGACTCGTAGTTAAACGCCAGCAAGGCCGAAACGCCTTCGGCCATGGTATCGGTGGGCACCACGTGGACTTCTTTGTCGGTCAAGTCGGGCACCTGGCGCGCGCTCAAAATGACATTGCCATTGTTTGGGAGCAGAATGACTTTGGGCGAAGAAACCTTCTGCACCGCCTCCAGCAACTCTTGCGTGCTGGGGTTCATCGTCTGGCCGCCCGGCACAATCGCGCCCACGCCCAGGCTTTCAAAGAGCTTTACCCAGCCGTCACCAGCGGCCACAGCGACGGTGGCGATCTCGCCTAGCTCGCGTTGGCTGCTCTCTTCAGCGCCGTCATCCTCGGCGTGCTCGGCCTTACTCTCGGCCTCATAGCGCAAACTCTGTTCCTGAAGGTTTTCGATATTGATATCCATCAGGCTGCCCAGGCTGACGCCATAATCCAGAATCTTGCCAGGAGTGAGCGTATGGGTATGCACTTTGAGCAGCTTGGCATCGCCCGCTACGACCGTGGAGACGCCGCCCATCTGAGTGATCGTGTCGCGGATATGTTCGACATCGAGATTCTGGCCGTGCAGCAAAAACACCACTTCGTAGCCAAACTCTTCTTCCACCGAAACGCGGCCCTTTTTGACTTCGGTTTGCTGCCTGGGCACCTCGGCCACGATAGTCTGCATCACGTCGCCGCGTGTATAGCGCCAGATACCCTCTAGCAGCATCGTCAGACCCTGCCCGCCCGCGTCGACCACACCCGCCTGCTTCAACGTTGGCAAGAGGTCGGGGGTCTTGGCTACCGCTTGCCGGGCAGCGGTAACAATCTCCTGCATCTGGGCGACAATATCATCTCCCTGGCCCGCGCCTTGCTGGGCCGCTTCGGCGACCTCGCGAATGACCGTCAAAATCGTGCCTTCTACGGGGCGAATGACGGCGCGATAGGCCAGCTTTGACGCTTCCTGAAACGCGCCCGCCAGATCAAGCGCGGTGAAGGTGGTCTTTTTTTCCAATCCCTGCGCCAGACCACGCAGGATTTGGGACAGGATGACGCCAGAGTTGCCGCGCGCGCCCATCAACGCCCCACGCGCCAACCTTTCCGCAATGACCGCCGCCGAGGCATCGTTGGCGTCGGCAAGCTCTTTCACCGCCGCGCGCATCGTGGCCGACATATTGGTCCCGGTGTCCCCATCGGGAACGGGGAAGACATTCAGCGCGTTAATGGCCTCACGATGCTGCTCCAGCCAGGATGCACCAGCCAACAAGGCTTGCTTCAAATCCTGACCGTCGAACACGCTGATGCGGCGAGGTCGTGTAATCCTGCGACTTGTGTTTTCCATACCCAACCTTTGCAGAGAGGAGGCAAATAACGATGTGAGTCTGGCTGCGCTGGCTCCTGATCCCCCTCTTGATGCTCCTTTGATGATGATCGCCATTGCCGCGTTGATGATGCCATTTCCCAGGGCACTGGTCTGCCACCGGACCCATGATAAAAAAGGGTCAGCGGGCATCTGGCGCGCTGACCCGTAATCCCTGCACGTTGACATTCACCTGCACCACCGGCACACCAAGCATCTTTTCCACCGCGAACTTGACGTTGCCCATGATGTTGTGGGCAATTTCTGAGATGCGCAGGCCATACTCTAGCACAACATAGAGATCAATGATGATCTGTTCGTTGCTGAACTGAACTTCAATGCCCTGTTGATAGCGTTCGGCGGGCAGCAGTTCGGCCATCCCATTATGCAGGCGTTTGCCCGCAATGCCGACGACGCCATAGCATTCGCTGACCGCGCGGCCCGCGATGGTGCTGATGGCCTGCGGGGATACCTCGATCTTGCCTCGGCGCTGCCGGGGCGTTGCTGTCTGCTCAGTTTCTGATAGTTGCATACACTTGTGACCTCATCGTACCAGAAGATCGCGCCGATATACTGCAAGAAAGATACAAGGATGCTCTTGCCTCCCGAGCAGAGAGATGGTATACTTTCAAAGCGCATGATACAGGAAAATAGCCACGAAAGTAAAGGGGGTGGAGCGTATGGCTGCCGGACGCTGCGATGTCTGTTTGCGAAAGCCACAGTACGGAAGCAATGTCAGTCATTCGAAACGTCATACCAACCGGCGATTTGTGCTGAATATCCAGCATCGTCGGCTGGCGATCAATGGCGTTACACAATACGTCAACATCTGTACACGCTGCCTGCGCACGATGAACAAAGTGCCCAAGGCCCGCTAATACGGCGAGCCAGCAGCAGCGCGGTTATCAGCAGGTAACAGAACAGGCGAGGAGATCAGGCGCGCGCCAGCGCCGGTTTCTTTGCCTGTTCTTTGGTTTTTAATTGCCCGCAGGCTGCCGCAATGTCATCACCGCGCTCGGCGCGCACGCTGTTGCTGATGCCCGCCCGGCGCAGTTCATCGCGAAAGGCACGAATGGCTTCGCCGGTTGGTGGATGATAGTCGGCGCTGGTGGCGTTGACCGGAATCAGGTTGACGTGCGCCAACTGCTTGAACTCCGCCAGCCGCTGCCCCAGTTCGCGGGCATGCTCTGGGGCGTCGTTCACGCCCGCCAGCAAGACATACTCGAAGGTTACCTGGCGATTGGTGCGCTGCATATAGGTCCGGCAGGCTGCCAGCAGTTCATCCATGTTGTATTTGCGCGCCACCGGCATGGTGCGGCTGCGCATCTCGTTATTGGGGGCGTGCAAGGAAATCGCCAGATTGATCTGCAACGCCTCTTCGCTCAGGCGCAGAATCCCCGGCACCAGCCCTACCGTCGAGATGGTGATATGCCGCGCGCCCAGGCCAAAACCCTCCGGGCTGTTGAGCATCTTGACCGCCTTGAGCATCTGGTCGTAGTTATGCAGCGGCTCGCCCATGCCCATCAGCACCAGATTGGTCAACCGATCAAGCACCTGCCCATCCGGGGCCATCCAGGGGTGATCGCGCAGTTCGCGGGCAAGATAGAGCACCTGCCCCACGATTTCGCCAGCGGTCAGGTGGCGCTCAAAGCCCATCTGCCCTGTCGCGCAGAAGGTGCAGCCCAGCGCGCAGCCAACCTGCGTCGAGATGCAGGCCGTCGCGCGTGCCCGCCCTTCGGCGGTGGCCGGAAAAAGCATCAGCACCGATTCGATCAGGCGGCCATCGCCCAGCGCCAGCAGCAGCTTGCGCGTGCGCCCATCCTTCGAGACTTGCTCGCGCCGTAGCGTAAGCTGCCCGGTGGTTGCCTCCTGCGCTAGCGTAGCACGCAGGCTGCCCGGCAGAGTCGACATCTTCTGCGGGTCGGTTTCTAGCCGTCGATAGAGCCAGTCGTACACCTGACGAGCGCGAAAACGCGGCTCGCCGTGTTCGGCAAGCCAGGACTCTAGCTCCGGCAGAGCACAAGACAACAGATCAAGCATGATTTCCCAGGGTGTCTCCAATGATGGCGGCTTGGCCGCGTACAAATTCATCAGCGCTCATGGCGCGCTTCCCCTCTAATTGTATCACCTCCAGCCGCAAGTAGCCCTGGCCGCAGCGCACCAGCAGCGACTTGGCGCCAGCGATGCCGCGCAGGCTGGCTTTGCCTGCTGGCTCAGCCGCTTCCGTTGGCGCTGCTGGCTCCGGTTCCAACGCGGTGGCCTGCTGAATCTTGAGCATTTTGCCGCGCCAGGTCGTCGAAGCACCCGGCCAGGGAATATAGGCGCGCACTTGACGTGCCAACACTTCGGCAGGCAGTTGCCAATCGATGATGCCATCCTCTTTTTTCAGTAGACCAGTGTGCGTGGCCTGCGCGTCATCCTGGGGCTGTGGCGTGATGGTTCCGGCAACCCAGCGCGGCAAGGTTTCCAGCAGCAGTTCCGCCCCCAGATGGCTGAGCTTTCCGGTCAGGCTGCCGGTGGTGTCATCAGGGGCAATGGGAATGGAGCGCTGCGCCAGCATCGGCCCGGTATCCAGCCCCTCATCCATGAGCATGATGGTGACGCCTGCCTCCGCGTCGCCCGCCAGAATCGAGGCGGTAATGGGCGACGCGCCGCGATGGCGCGGCAGCAGCGAGGCATGGACATTGAGGCAGCGGAAGCGCGGCAGTTCCAAGACTTCGCGCCGCAGAATCTGCCCAAAAGCCGCCACGACAATCACATCCGGCGCAAGTCGTCGCAGTTCTTCGAGATTTTCCGGACGGCGCAGCGGTCCCGGCTGCCAGACGGGCAGGCCCAACGCCTGCGCCTGCTCTTTTACGGGCGAGCGCACCACCCCCTGCCCACGCCCGGAGGGCTTGTCCGGGCGCGTGACGACACTCACGATTTCCACGCCTTCAGGAGCCAGCCGCCCAGGAACGGAGGTTTCAACCAGCGCTTCCAGCGTCGGGACGGCAAACTGGGGTGTTCCCATAAAGATCAATCGCATCGGTGTTCATCATCCTTGGCTTGGCAATGTTGCTCGGCTTGTTCTGTGTGTCCTGGTGGGCTATACTGGAGCACCCGAAGCCAATGCAGGCACGATCAGCGCAGCAGAGGAGTACATTGCATGAATGAACGTGAGGCGCTTTTACAGCAGGCGCGCGAAGTCGCCACACATGCCCACAGCCGCTATTCTCATTTTCGCGTCGGCGCGGCGCTGAAAGCCGGTGAGCGCATCTTTACTGGCGTCAATATCGAGATTTCCAGCTATGGGCTGACCCTTTGCGCCGAACGCGCGGCGTTGGCTGCCGCTGTGACGGCGGGCGCTGGCCCCATTACCCATATCGCTGTGGCCTGCATCGACGCGCGCCCGGAAGCTGGCGCAAGTGAGCGTGTGCCCTGCGGGGCGTGTCGCCAATGGATTGCCGATCTGGCCCCGCACGCAGCGATTTATATTGACGGCATCGAACGCGAATTCGCTCTCGATGATTTGCTGCCCTTCGCTTTCGCTTTGGAACGCTCTCACGATTAAGGTTTCTGCCCCTGCGAGGCGCGATGTTCGGCGGCATAGCGATAATAGCGCGCGGCGCGATCGGGCAGGTCGTCGCGCTCGGCATCGCTGAGCGCCCGCAGCGCTTTCGCGGGGATGCCGACATAGAGCGACCCGCCTGGTAACTGCTTGCGCTCCCCCACCAGGGCGCAGGCTCCGATCATTGCCTCCGAACCGATCTCCGCATGCGACAGGACGACAGCATTCATGGCAATCAGCACGCGGTTGCCCAGCGTGGCCCCATGCACCACCGCGCCATGCCCGATGCTGCATTCATCGCCAATTACGCAGGGCGCGCCATCATCGACGTGCAGCGTACAGTTATCCTGAATGTTGGTGCGGCGACCAATTCTGATGGGCGCAATATCGCCGCGCACCACCGCGTTATACCATACGCTGGCTCCTGCGCCAATGGTCACGTCGCCAATAATCATCGCGCCCTCGGCAATGAAGACGTCAGGCGCGATGATCGGCCACTTTCCTTGATAGGGCAAAACCGACACGCTTATCCCTCCACTTCTGCGCCAATCACCCGGCGCGCGCCGCAATACAACTCCACCAGACGATGATTGTAGCGCTCCGCGTGGCGAGGATTCATACTCTGGTGAATCACTTTGTTCCAGGTGACACCTTCGGCGTGCAGCAGTTCGCCAGCGCCCAGCGAGATGGCTACATGAATGATGCGCCCCTCCCTGGCGAAGAAGAGCAGATCGCCGGGTTCTGGCTCACCCTCCGGCTCCGTGGCAAGGGCAGCAATCTGCTGGCGAGCATCGCGGGGCAAGGTATAGCCTGCCATGCGGTAACAAAGCTGCACGAAGCCGCTGCAATCGACGCCCTGCCTGGTCACGCCGCCCCAGAGATACGGCGTCCCCAGGAAACGCCGCGCCGTCTCAAGCACAAAGTTCACATCACGACGCGGGAACGGCTCCCCTGGCGGGCGCACAAGCACATCGGAAGCGCGCACCCAGCCAATGTGGCCGCCAGGCAGCGCGACGGCCAGACGTTCATCCCCATTTGATGCATGCGCCAGGGGCAGCACTGATGAGCAATAGATGGTCTCGCGCTGTGCCGCGCCCTCTTCAGCCTGAAAGAGCGGCGCGGCCAGCGCAGTCACGACAACCACCTCATCGCTCGCTGCATCTCGCGCGCCTGACGGTGGCGAGGCCAGATGATCGGCGCGCACCCAGCCTTCATAATCCACCAGCCGCACCCATTGCCAGCCGTCACGAAGCGGGCCAGGCTCAGCCTGCGCGCCCAGCAGCGCCTGAGTCACCAACTCGGATGCAGCATCCGGCTCGGCGCGCACATCGGCCACGCCCACGCAAATTGCTGCTCGCGTCATAATCTCACCCGGCCCTTTCAACAGATTTGTTTCAGAAAAAGGCGATGACCCCAACCATCAGATAGAAGGAGAGCAACAAGAGGCCCTCCAGCCAGGTTGATTCGCCATCCAGACTGATTAATGGGAAGAGGAAAGTCGCCAGACCAAAGATCACCAGTTCGAGTGGCTTGAAGAGCAGGTCCAGCGTCTGCCCCAGCGGAAAGCTGACCAGCACCAACACTGGCGCAACCAGCAGGGCCACCTGAATGGAAGAGCCTGCCGTAATCGCCATGCTGACATCGACGCGATCTTTCAAAGCCATCTGAATGGCGCTGGAGTGTTCGGCGGCATTGCCCACGATGGGCACGATAATCAGGCCAACGAAGATTTGCGACCAGCCAAACTGCGCGGTCACCGGCTCAATCGCGCCAACCAGCAGTTCGCTGACAATGGCCGTGGCAACGGTTGCCGCCGCCAGCACCACCACCGGACGCCAAAGCTCCTGCATCGCAACGCGCTTCCGCGCACTCGTCTCTGCGGCAGCAGGCTTTGCGTTGGCAGCCAGCGGCGTCGAGGCGGGAGATTTGACCTGCGCGGCGGCTTCCTGCGCTAACTCTTGCTGCTGCTCTTCTGCAAGCGCGGCGCTGGGAGGCACCAGCGGCGGCCCATCTTCCTCTGGAGCCGGAACGTCGCCCTCGCGCTCATCCTCCGGTGCAGGCCGAACCCTGTCGCGCACGTGAAAGACGGTATAGGCCAGATAGGCAATATAGCTGATAAGCAAGATCACCGAAAAGGCGATGCTCACCGCGTCGATATTGACGTGGTGCGTGCCAGGCTGCCCTCCTGTGCTCGAAAAGCCAAAGGTATTCGCCAGCGCGGGCAAGACCAGGCCAACGACCGCCAGGGCCAGCATTGAGGCATATTGCCCGGCATTGCGCGCATCGAAATATTGTCGCCCGTTGCGCCAGCCACCCACCAGCAGCGCCGTCCCCAGCACCAGCAGCGTATTGCCAATGATAGAGCCGGTGATCGAGGCGCGCACGACATCCAGCAATCCGGCATTCAAGGCCGCAATGCCAATAATCAGTTCCGGGGCATTGCCAAAGGTCGCGTTGAGCAAGCCGCCCACCAGCGGGCCAACATGCTCGGCAAGCTCCTCGGTGGCCTGCCCGATTAATCCAGCCAGGGGAATGAGGCCAATCGCGGAGGCAATGAACACCACGATTTCAGACCAGTTCAGAAAGTGAGCCAGTAACGCCAGGGGAACAGCCAGCAGAAGCCAATATAACCAGCGTGCCATAACAGGGTCTCTCCACCTTCCCTGCGGGGATTAGTAGCAGCAGCTATCCTTAAAGCCGCAATTGCGGCAGATAGCCTCATGTCCACCCTTCAGGTCGCTCATGGGATGGCCGCATTGTGGGCAGGGTTGCTCACGCCGGGCTGAAGCACGCGGTGGTTGGACAGTTTTCTGGATAGGTTCAGAGCGCACGGCCCCGCCTCCGGCAACCTGTGGCGAGGATACCTGCTGCATCTTTGGGTCTCCCGCATCGATTTGATTCATCACAACACACCCCTGGCACAAATGAGCGACGCAGCGCCGATACATTCAGAGCCGCGACACGCTCAAGCGCATGATAGCACGCCCGGAGACCAGGAAGCAAGAAGAGCGCTTCCGTAAAATTACCGAGGGGAGCAGGTATCTGCTCCCCTCGGTCTGATGTACGAAGAAAGAAGAAAAATCCTGTAGCCCTTCAACGCAGCGAAGAGGGCAGGATTCCCAATTGCTCACGATACTTGGCGACGGTGCGGCGCGCCACCTGAATGCCACGATCACAGAGCATATCGGCCAGTTCCTGATCGGTCAGCGGAGTCAGTTCGTGGCCGATCAAGTCTTTGATGACATCCTTGACGCTGAGGTTTGCGACAAAGAAATTGCTGAATGGGATGACCTCGCGGTTGGGCAGCATCACGAACTTGGCAGCCGTGGCGCGGCTGACGGTTGATTCGTGCATGCCCAGTTCGGACGCGACGCGCGCGCGGGTCAGCGGGCGCAGGTGTCGGATGCCTTGATCCAGAAATTCGTTCTGAAGCTCGACCAGGCAGCGCGTGATCTTATACAGCGTTTGACGGCGCTGGTTGATGTTGGCAATGAAGAGCTTGGCGCGCGACACATATTGCTGAATGTGGCGGCGCTCGTCTTCGGTCAGCATGGAATGGCGACCACTGACTTCGCCATACAACTGTGAATACGAGGGGCTGACATGCAGATAAAAACGCTTGGATTCGACGACTTCCACATCGTAGAGATACCCGCCATAGACCGGGCGACGGCTAATAATCACATCGGGCATTACGTGGGCGGTGTGTTCGCCGCTGTCTCCCAGATGCGTCCCCAGGTAGCCGCGCGCAGGATAGGGGTTGAGGTTGCGCTTGATAAACTCGCTGACCTGATGCACCATCTCGCTGGTAATCCCCAATTGCGCAGCGATCTGGCCGTACTTGTGCTCGCTCAGTTGGGTGAGGTAGCGGTCGATGATCTCATAGGCGTACGCCTGTTCCAACCCTTGCGCTTCGACATAGCGTAACTGAATGAGCAGGCATTCGCGTACATCACGCGCGCCGACTCCAATGGGTTCCATGGCTTGCAGGTGCACGATGGCGCGCTCAACGCGCTCCGGCGACACATCAAACAGGCCAACGACTTCATCAACGGTACAACGTAATAAACCATCATCATCCAGATTGCCCACCAGATACTCAATCAACTGCGCGTCGGCGGAAGGTAACTGAGCCTGAAGGGAAAGGGTGAGATGTTCAGCAAGACTCATCTGTGCAGGGACATGCGTCGTCGGGTCAAATTCTTCGTCTTCCCCTGTGCCTCCCGATGATTGATACTGCCAGAGCGCGGCATCATCAATGAAATCATCGCGGTCCGAAATTTGCTGCGAAGAGGGTGAAAGCGATACGCAATTCGGGCAAACCGTCCCTTGAAGGGTACGGCCACAGGTCGGACAAATCTGGTTCTCTTCCATTTCGAGCGCCGGATTCTCAGCCATCTCCTTGTTGATCAAGGACTGCAATTCGGCTGAGGACAACGCCAGAATATGGTTAGCAGCGACAAGCTGCGGAGACGCACGTTGGACCTGCACCGGGGCATACATCTGGTTCAAGTCCATAGACATGGGTGAGGCTCCTCCCTTGTGGGTAAGCGGAATGTACCAACCATTTGGCAGGACGCAAAATCCGTGCCAAACTCAACCAGGGAAATCAGCTTCATCCATGTCCTCATCTGGACTGCATCCAAGCATCCCGACGGCGCAGCCAGGCAAGAGGAATACACAAAAGCGGAGGAGCGGAGTAAGAGGATGCCAACGAGAGCAGCGCTCCCTTGCGCGTACTCTCGTTGGCGCACTTTCTATTGCTTTGGTTCGCGCAAATAGAAAAGCAAATGGTCCCGGGCGGCTACAACTCACCCAGTTGACGCCGATCAGTCCGGCGTGGCGCTTCGCCACCCTTTTTCCCAATGCGGGAATAGTAATCGGGGCCATGTTTGGTCTTGACCGCCTCGCCACCCTTCTTGCCGATCTCGGAGAAAAATAGTGACCCGTGGCGCTCGCGGACAGCTTCGCCGCCCTTCTTGCCGATCTCAGAGTAGTACCCAGGCCCGCGCTCCAGCGCGATGGCCTGGCCGCCCTTCTTCCCAATCTGCGCATAAAAGACGGGGCCATACTTCTCTTTGACCGTGCGACCACCCTTGCGACCTGCCTCAACAACAGTCGTGATTGCGTGCCCGTCGCGCATTTCCTTTGCCATAAAACCCTGATTCCTTCCTGCGCGCTGTGGCGCATGTTCAGCGGGCGTCTGCTTTGCGCCCGCTGCCTACCTAACGACACACTAACTACTGGTCAGTGAAACCTTGACTCGCTATTAGCAATAAGCGTGCCATCATCGAACCTTTCACGTGCTCGTTTGCTCCTTCTGCGCCCGTTTTGCTGGCCTTGCGAGAGGCGGCATCATGCGCCTATACTGACGGGGAGCAGCATTGTAGATGAAAGCACCTTCAGCCGAGGGAAGAACGCCCATGCCAGCAGCATTATTGGATAGCCGCGCGCTCGATGCGCGCATTAAAGCCGAATTACAAGCGCGCGCGCAGGAGTATCGCGCCGCGCACAGCCGCCGGGCGCGTCTGGCCCTGGTCATCGCAGGCACGCACCCGGCGGCGCGCCTGTATGGCGATCAGGTCGCGCGCTCCTGCGCCGAAATTGGTCTGGAGTGCCTGCGCTACAACTTTCCGTTTCAGATCGAGGAAGAGGAGCTGCGCCAGGCGGTCAGCGACTTGAACGCTGACCCGCTCGTGCAGGGCGTGGTCGTCTTGCTGCCGTTGCCTGCGCACATTCAACAGCGCGTGGTGACTGAAGTCCTCGCGCCGGAGAAAGATGTAGATGGCCTGGGACCACGCAACGCGGGCAACATGATGCTTGGCTTCCCCAGCTTTGTCCCCAGCACGGCTTCTGCTGTGCGTGAACTGCTGCGCGCCAGCAGCGTTCCGCTGCGGGGGCAACACGCCGTCATTGTGGGACGCAGCAACGTGGGCGGCAAGCCCATTGCCCTGTTCATGCTTCAGGAGCAGGCGACCATTACTATCTGCCATTCCCATACGCCACATCTGGCGGAGATCACACGCACCGCCGATGTGCTTGTCGTCAGCACCGGACGCCCCGGGCTGATTACCGCAGAGATGGTGAAGCCGGGCGCGGTGGTCCTGGACGCGGGCATCAACGATGTCGATGGGCATATTGTCGGGGATGTCGATTTTGCCGGTGTCAGCGCCGTGGCCTCGTCTATCACGCCAGTTCCTGGGGGCCTCGGCCCACTGACCAACTTGATGCTGATTCGGCACACGTTGATCGGGCCGGAGGTCGATTAGCGGGTTAGCAGATGGCCTTTCCAGCCGAAAGAGCATGAGCGACGATCTTGGACGATCTTGATAGTATCTTGATGGCTTCGCCTCTCCCTCTTGATGCGCGCTTGACCTCAAAGAGATATGCTTGATTGGGGAGAGAACCAGCGGCAGGTCTGTTCTGGATGCGCGTCGCACGCTGGAAGAAGGCAGCACCCATGGCAATTCAATCAGATCAACAGTACAAGTCGCCAGAAGCGCCCGCTGAGGGGCGCGCGCCCGATCAGATTATCCTGCGCATGGCTTCAGCGCCCAGAGTAACGCGGGCCAGTTCCCTGCGGCTGCTCTTGCTGCGCTTTCTCTTTCCCCCCGCGCGGATTCCCGGCTGGAAGGGCTATACCGCCGCGGTGCTGGGCGTGGCGCTGGCCTCTGGCCTGATCGAATTGATCGGGCAAGTCATTCATATTGGCAATATCTCGCTGATCTATTTGCCGGTGGTGCTCTGGCTGGCAACCGCCTTCGGACGCGGGCCAGCGCTGTTGGCCTCGGTCCTGGCGTTTCTGGAATATGACTTCCTCTTTATTCCGCCTCTCTATCGCTTCACCGTAGATGATCCCACCGAGTGGGTTTCTCTGTTCGCGCTGCTGATTACGGCGCTGGTGCTGGGGCAGCTTACGGCGGTGGTGCAAGAGCACGCCCGCGAAGTGCGCGAAAGCCAGCAGCGCACCGCGACCCTCTACGCGCTGGCCCAATTGATCGCATCCGCCAGCGACCAGCAAGCCCTGCTGGATGCTCTGGCGCAGCGCGTGCTGCATGTCTTTGCGCCAGCAGGGGTCAGGGCTTGCGCGCTGTTCCTGCCAGACGCCTACAAACGCCCGGTGCTCAGGGCAAAGGCAGCCAGCGCCGGCCTGGAGCACGCGACATTGGAACTGGAGCAGCGCGAGCATTTCGCGCTGGCCGTCTGGGCGTTGACCAATGGGTCACCGGTTGGGCACAGCGTGCATCTGGATGAAGCCTCTTCAGCCTCTTCTCAGAAGGAATACAGCCTGATCTATGTGCCACTGCAAAGCCGCCGCGAAGTGGTGGGTGTGCTGGGCATTATCGGCACAGTGGAAATGCAGCGCCTGGTATCGAGAGTCGCCCGCGCGACGGAGAGAACGTCCTCACGCGGCGCAATTGCGACGAACCAGCAGAACGCAGAAGCAGCGTTTTTCAGCGCCTTTTGCGATCAAATTGCCCTGGCGCTGGAGCGTGCCGCGCTGCAACAGCAGGTCATCCATGCCGAGGCGCTGCGCGAAAGCAACCATTTGAAGGATGTCCTGCTTGGCTCGGTGAGTCACGAACTGCGCACGCCACTGGCGTCGATTCAGGCTGCCGCCAGCAGCCTGCTGGAACCCGGCGTGCAGTGGAGCGAGGCGGAACAGCGCGAACTGCTCGAATCCATCACCGGCAGTTCGGCGCGGCTGAATCGGCTGGTGAGTAACCTGCTCGATCTTTCGCGGCTGGAAGCTGGGGTTTCGGCTCCCCAGAAGGATTGGCACTTTATTGGCGAGGTGGTGGCAACCGTGCTGGACCGGCTCGACCTGGCAGGGCAGGGGCAAGATCATCACATTCAGGTCGAGATTCCCGACAACATGACGCTGGTGCCAATGGACCACGAGCAAGTCGAGCAGGTGCTGACCAATCTGCTGGAAAACGCGCTGAAATACTCGCCAACGGGCAGCGCCATTCGGGTGCAAGCAGATGTGAAGCTGGGGCCTGAAGGAGGCAAGGAACTTGAGGTGCGCGTTGCTGACCAGGGCATCGGCATCCCAGCAGCGGAGCTGAAAACCATCTTCGATAAGTTCTACCGAGTCCAGCAGGTGCGCCTCCCCTGGGCCAAGACACGCCCCCCAACCGGCACTGGCCTGGGCCTTGCCATCTGCGCTACCATTATTCAGGCGCACGGTGGGCGCATCTGGGCCGAAAGCCAGCAAGGACAAGGCGCGACATTTATTTTCACGCTGCCCATTCCGGATGATGGCCCTGAAGCAGCCATCTTGCCCCTGGAGGAGCAGCCCGCACACCAGCCCCCGCTGGCGCCGGAGGTCAACGTTTCATGAACACAAAGCCAGCCGACCAGGAAGACTCCTCGCTGCCGGGGGAGCGCACGCATGGGGGACAAGCCGCGCCCGGACCTGGACGCGGTTCTTCTGCGCGCATTCTGGTCATCGATGATGAACCGGAAATCTGGCGAGCCGTGCGTGCCGGAATGACGAGCGTCGGATTTGCGGCGGAGTGGGCGGCGACTGGCGCGGAAGGCATCGATCTGGTGGCGCGCTGGCATCCTGATGTGATTATCCTGGACCTGACTTTGCCCGATCTGGATGGCATCGAAGTCTGCCGACGGCTGCGCAGTTGGTCGCAGGTGCCCATCATCGTGCTTTCGGTGCGCGAAGGTGATGCCGACAAGGTGACGGCCCTGGAACTGGGAGCCGATGACTACCTCACCAAGCCCTTCAGCATCGCGGAGTTGGTGGCACGGGTGCGCGTGGCGTTGCGCCATGCCGCCCAGCGGTCCGGCAGCAGTGACCGCGAGGCACGCTTTCAAACGGGCGGCCTGGTGATTGACTTCGAGCGTCGCCAGGTCAGCGTTGATGGCCGCGAAATCCACGTGACGCCCATCGAATATGATCTCTTGAAATATCTGGCTTACAACGCGGGCAGAGTGCTGACCCATCGGGCCATTTTGCGCGCGGTCTGGGGGCCAGCCTACGAAAATGAGATTCACTATCTGCGCGTCTTTTTCAACCAGCTTCGCCGCAAGATCGAACCTGTCCCCGGTCGTCCACGCTACCTCCTGACGGAACTGGGCATCGGCTATCGGCTGCGTAGCCCGGACTAGCCCCAGCCGTCAGCATTGCTCCTCTTTTGCCTCTTTCCAGACTTTCCTCGCCTGGTAGCCCGCAAATCTTGATGTGTTCTTGATTGTTCCCTCTGCGCTTCTTGAGGCGGCGCTGATTTCGGCCAGCTATGCTTCTCAGTGAAGGGGTGACTAGAGGCCATCAGGCCCCCGTGCCTTGCTCCGCACAAGAACGCAATGATGCGCTTTTGGTCAGGCGCGGGGCAGAAAGAGTCACGCCCAGAGGGAGAGCAGACGATGTACACCGCTGCGAAAACATCAGGCGAAGAGGCAACAAAACATGCCTTCCCTGCTGGAGACCGTGTATCCACGCTGCTGGTTCAGCCCAGAGATGTTGCCGTTCGTGGGCTGGTGAGTCTATGTAGCCTGTTCGGCCAGCAATATCAGGAGGCTTCTGAAACCTGCCGGGAGCGCTCCTGGTGGCGGCGGTTCAATCAGGCAGGGATTCAGCTTCGCGAGGAGCTTGAGCGAGCGAAAGCGGAGGACTATCCGGGGCTGAGCGAAAAAGAAATAGAGCAAGCCTACCTTCAACTGATTCACGTGGCTTACTTCTTCGCGCCAGGGGGCGTCGCCGAAACCTTGTGGCCCACGCTTCCGGCAGAGCCGGAAGCGTGGCAGCCCCAAACGCAGGGGAGCGCATATTTTGGCGAAAAAAAGAGTACCGTTGCCTTCTCCAACGCCAGGGAGGCTTCCTGATGGCTCGGATTCTGGTTGTTGAAGACGAAGCGCCCCTGCGGCGCATCATCGTGCTCAACCTGGTGCGACGGGGCCACACGGTGATTGAAGCCGAAAACGTCGCCTCGGCTCAGGAAGCGCTGGCAGCTTTTCAGAAACAGTTCGATTTAATCTTACTTGATCTGAACCTGCCCGACCATACCGGCTGGGATGTGCTGCGCTCCCTGGAACAACCAGATACATCTGCTCATTCAGGTGAGGGGCAGGCTGCCAGAAAACCTGCCGTGATTGTCATCACCGCCGTTCGGCCCGTACGCAGCCGACTGGAGGAGTTTCATCCCGAGGCAGTGTTACTCAAACCTTTTCCTATCGAGGCGCTGCTGCGGCTGATTCAACGGGTGCTTGGCCCAACGCCTGCCGAAGCGGCGGACGACGCGGAGGCAGAGGCATTTGAAGGCTAGTCCCGTCAGCCAGAGGCTTTTGTGGAAGGAGCGCATTTGCAATGTATGACCTGCTGGTCGTGGTAGCTGCCCTGGTGACCTTCGTCGTCCTGGGGGCTTTCGTGTTCTTTTGTGAACGCATTTAAGGAGCAACGCCCGTATGCTTGAATATATTTTAGTGGGGATCGTGTCGCTGCTGGTCGGCATCTATCTGTTTGCCGCCCTGCTGCGCCCCGATTGGTTCTAGGGGGAGGCGCACCGTGGCTCTTTCCATGCGACGCTTTCCCCTGCCCAGCGTGAAGCTCAGCACCCTGCTTGTGGTGCTGGCCGCGCTGGCATTGGGGCCAATCATCTGGCTGGTCGCCAGCGGCATGATTACCTGGAACGCTGTCATCCAGGTTGCCATTGTTTTTGGCATCGTGCTGCTCTTGACCAAACCGATTGGCCTGTATCTGTATCATATCCTGCGTGGCGACCGCACCTGGCTTTCGCCGGTGCTGCGCCCGGTGGAGCGGGCCATCTATTGGGTCTGCGGCATCCATGAAGATCAAGAGCAGGGCTGGATCGGCTATACCATCGCAATGCTATGCTTCTGGGTGGTCGGCGTGCTGCTGCTCTATCTGATAGAGCGCGTGCAGGGTATCTTGCCGCTCAATCCCGAAGGGTTCGGCGGCGTTGAGCCTGGGCTGGCCTGGAACACCGCCATCAGCTTTTCGACCAACACCAACTGGCAGAACTACGCGGGCGAGCAGACCATGAGCTACTTCACGCAGATGGTCGGCCTCGTCTTCCATCAGTTCACCTCGGGCGCGATGGGCATTGCTCTGGCTGTGGCCGTGGTACGCGGCTTCACCCGCCGCAGTGCCCGCACGCTGGGCAACTTCTGGGTTGATCTGACGCGCATCATCTTGTACCTGGCGCTGCCCATTTCGATTGTCGGCGCGCTCTTCCTGGTGTCTCAGGGGGCCATTCAGAACTTCAGCGACTACACAATGGTGCATACGCTGGAAGGCCAGACCCAGACGATTGCTCAGGGACCAGTGGCCTCGATGGAGATTATCAAAGACCTCTTCAACAACGGTGGCGGCTTCTTCAACGTCAACTCGGCCCATCCCTTTGAGAACCCCAATGCCCTTACCAATCTGGTGGAGATACTGGCGGAACTCTCTATCCCTGCGGGCCTGGTCTACTACTTCGGCAAAATGGCAGGCAACACCAAACAGGGTTGGGCCATCTTTGGCGCGATGTTCGCTCTCTGGCTGATCGCTGTCTTCATCGTGCTGCCCGCCGAGCAAATTGGCAACCCGCTGCTCACCACCCAGCACGTGGGCAATCAGACCTTCACCATTAACCAGACGGCGCAAACCGGCACGGATGCTTCCTCCGGCGGGAACATGGAGGGCAAGGAGGTGCGCTTCGGCATCACCGACTCCTCGATCTTTGCCGTCTCGACCACGATGACCTCGACCGGCTCGGTCAATAGTTTCCACGACAGCTTTACGCCCATTGGGGGGATGGTGCTGATGGGTGACATTGCCCTCGGCGAGATCACGCCAGGCGGCGTCGGGTCGGGGCTGTATGGCATGATCATGTTCGCGGTGATTGCTGTGTTTATTGCCGGACTGATGGTGGGACGCACACCGGAATATCTGGGCAAGAAGATTGAGGGCAAGGAGATGAAGATGGCGGCGCTGGCGCTGCTGATCTTGCCGCTCTCCATCCTGGGCTTTGCAGCCATTGCGAGCGTGGTTCCGGCAGGCTACACGCGCATCTATAATCCGGGACCGCATGGCCTGTCGGAGATTCTGTATGCCTACACATCCATGACGGGCAATAATGGCTCGGCCTTCGCGGGATTGGGCGGCAACACGGTCTTCTACAACTGGACCGGCGCCTACGCCATGATTATCGGGCGTCTGCTCTTCTGCATCCCGATCATTGCCATTGCTGGCTCGGTGGTGAAAAAGAAGATCGTCCCGGCTGGGGCGGGCACGCTGCCCACCGATGGGCCGCTCTTTGCGGTGCTGCTGATCGGGGTGATCATCATCGTCGGCGCGCTGACGTTCTTCCCGCCCTACGCGCTGGGTCCGATTATCGAACACCTCTTTATGCTGGCGGGCAAGACCTTCTAGCGGGAGAGGAAGGATACTATGGCACAACAAGAAGAGATTCAACCCAAAGAGTCACAGCCAGCGGCTATCACGACTCCTATGCCCGTCGCACCTCCAGAGACTTCCAGGGACGATGGCGGACAGGAGAGCGTGAGCAGCCGACGGCACAAGACCTCGCTCTTTGATCGCAAGATTCTGGGGCGGGCCATTATCGACTCATTTCTCAAGCTCAACCCGCGCGTACAGGCGCGTAATCCGGTGATGTTCGTTGTCGAGGTCGGCAGCGTCATCACCACCATCGAGTTTGTCCGCGCGCTGCTTGACTCCTCGCTCAGCAGCGAGGTGGGCTTCACGCTAGCCGTCTCCATCTGGCTCTGGTTTACGGTGATCTTCGCCAACTTCGCCGAGGCCATGGCCGAAGGACGCGGCAAGGCCCAGGCTGATACCCTGCGCCGCGCCCGCACCGAAACCCAGGCCAAACTGCTCAAAGAGAGCGCCAAGGGACGCGAAAGCGCCTTCACGCTGACGCCCGCGCCACAGTTGCGCAAAGGCAATCTCGTGCTTGTCGAAGCGGGCGACCTGATTCCTGGCGATGGTGAGGTGGTCGAGGGTGTGGCCTCGGTCGACGAGTCGGCCATCACCGGCGAGTCGGCTCCGGTCATCCGCGAGAGCGGCGGCGACCGCTCCGCAGTGACGGGCGGAACGCGCGTGCTCTCCGACTGGATCATCGTGCAGATCACGTCGAATCCCGGCGAGACGTTCCTGGACCGCATGATCGCACTCGTCGAAGGGGCTTCGCGCCAGAAAACGCCGAACGAGATTGCATTGAACATTTTGCTCGCCAGCCTGACGGTCATTTTCCTGCTGGCGGTGGTGACGCTGGAGCCGTTCGCCATCTATTCCAACAGCCCCGTCTCGATTACGATCTTGATCGCGCTGCTGGTGTGCCTGATTCCGACGACGATTGGCGGGCTGCTCTCGGCGATTGGCATCGCGGGCATGGACCGCATGGTCCAGCGCAACGTGCTCGCGCTCAGTGGGCGCGCCGTGGAGGCGGCGGGCGATGTGGATGTGCTGCTGCTGGACAAGACGGGCACCATCACGCTAGGCAACCGCATGGCGAGCGAGTTCATTGCCCTGCCGGGCGTGAGCGACGACGAGTTAGCCGACGCCGCTCAACTGGCTTCGCTGAGCGATGAAACGCCCGAGGGACGTTCAATTGTGGTGCTGGCGAAGGAGCGCTACAAGCTGCGCGGGCGCGATGTCGCCGAACATCATATGATGTTCATTCCCTTCAGCGCGCAGACACGCATGAGCGGCGTCGATCTGGATAATGCCGATGCTACGCGGCGTCAGATTCGCAAGGGCGCTGCCGATGCTGTCAAGGCGTTTGTGGCGGAGCAAGGCGGGCAAAATCCCGAAGCGCTGACGCCCATCGTCGAGCGTATCGCGCGGGCGGGCGGCACGCCGCTGGTGGTGGCCGAAAACAACCGCACACTGGGTGTGATCTACCTCAAAGACATCGTCAAGGGCGGCATGCGCCAGCGCTTCGACCAACTGCGCAAGATGGGCATTCGCACTGTCATGATCACCGGCGACAACCCACTCACCGCCGCCGCCATCGCCAAGGAAGCAGGAGTAGATGACTTTCTGGCGCAGGCCACGCCCGAAACCAAGATGAAGCTGATCAAGCAGGAGCAGCAGGGTGGGAAGCTGGTCGCCATGACGGGCGACGGCACCAATGACGCGCCCGCGCTGGCCCAGGCAGATGTAGGCGTGGCGATGAATACGGGCACGCAGGCCGCCAAAGAGGCGGGTAATATGGTGGACCTGGACTCCAACCCCACCAAACTGATCGAGATTGTGGAGGTCGGCAAGCAGTTGCTCATCACGCGCGGCGCGCTGACGACGTTTAGCATTGCCAACGATGTGGCGAAATACTTCGCCATCATTCCGGCCATGTTCTCGGTAGCCTATCCAGCGCTGAATGATCTCAACATCATGCAGTTGCACTCGCCGCACAGCGCGATTCTCTCAGCGGTAATCTTCAACGCCCTGATTATCGTGGCGCTGATTCCGCTGGCGCTCAGCGGCGTGAAGTATCGCCCGCTGGGAGCCGCCGCGATCTTGCAGCGCAACCTGCTGATCTATGGCGTTGGGGGCATCATTGTCCCCTTCATTGGCATCAAGATCATTGACCTGATTCTGGTCGCCCTACACCTGACGAGCTAGCAGACTACGACCAGAAAGGAGATACCGCATATGCAGAACGAAACGGAGAACGAGCAGCAGCGACCTCGCAGCAAGAGGCAGATCATCCTGGATTACCTTCGGCCCGCGATTGTCTTGACCCTGGTGCTGACGCTGATTCTTGGCATAGCCTATCCGCTGGTGATCACCGGCATCGCGCAGGTGCTTTTCAACAACCAGGCGAATGGCAGCCTGGTCACCAGGAACGGGCAGGTGGTTGGTTCCTCAGAGATTGGGCAAAACTGGACAAACCCCAAATATTTTCATGGGCGACCTTCGGCTACCTTGAGCAATGATGGGAGCGCATCACAGCCCTACAACGGCGCGAACTCCAGCGCATCGAACAATGGCCCGACGAGCAGCAACCTGCAAGCCGAGGTGCAGGCCGAACTCAAGCTGCTCAAGGAGGATGAGGCGTGTAATGGACCGAATGTGCAAGTTCCGGTTGATCTGGTGACCAGTTCCGGCTCCGGGCTGGACCCGGATATTTCGGTGGACGGCGCGATGTATCAGGCGTGCCGCATTGCCAGGGAGCGGGGCATGAGCCTGTCGGCTGTGCAGCGACTCATTCAAAATCACGTCCATGGCCGAACGCTGGGCGTGCTGGGCGAACCCTACGTCAATGTGCTGGAACTGAACCTGGCGTTGGACAGCCACTCTTGAGCAAGCGGTGAAAGGGGTGTGATGCTATCGCCAGTCATGAACCGCTTAAAGAGCAGGAACGTCCAGACCCGGAAGAACTGCTGGACCGCTATCAACTGCGCCAGGGGCAGACCTCGGAAGTGAGCAGCGCCGAGAGCGCCGCGCCGCTGGAGGAAAGCCAGCCGCAGCGGGGACGGCTGCGCATCTATCTGGGCATGGCTGCGGGGGTCGGCAAAACCTACGCCATGCTCAACGAGGGGCAGCGCCGCAAGGGGCGCGGCACGGATGTGGTGATCGGCTATGTAGAAACACATGGCCGACCCCTCACCGAGCAGCAAATCGGCGACCTCGAGCGGGTGCCGCGCAAACGGGAGGAATATCGCGGCATTACGCTGGAAGAGATGGACACTGAAGCCATCCTGGGACGCCAGCCACAGGTCGCGCTGGTAGACGAACTGGCCCATACCAACGCCCCTGGCTCGCGGCACGCCAAGCGCTATCAGGATGTGGAAGACTTGCTGGCGGCGGGCATCACAGTGATCTCCACGCTCAATATCCAGCATCTGGAGAGCCTGAACGATATTGTCGAGGCCATCACCGGCATCCGCCAGCGGGAAACCCTGCCGGACCGCATTCTGGACGAGGCAGACGAGGTGGAACTGGTCGATATCGCGCCTGATGCCCTGCGCGCACGGCTGCGGCATGGCAACGTCTACCCGCCGGAGCGCGCGCGCAAGGCGCTGGAGAATTACTTCTCGCAGAGCAATCTGACGGCGCTGCGCGAGTTGGCGCTCCGGCGCACAGCAGAAAAGACCGAGACGCAGCTTGAAGCGCTGATGCAGGGACACGAAGAGGGCGAGGAACTCGCCTGGAGCACCACCGCCACCGAGCGCGTGATGGTGGCCTTCGATGGCCGCCCCCATTCGCAGCAGCTTCTGCGCGACGGCTGGCGGCTGGCACGCGGCCTGAAGGCTTCTTTCCTGGCCGTGACGGTGGTGACGCCGCGCAGCTTCCTGCCCGCGCATTCGCCAGAGGCGGAGCAGTTGAGCGAGCAGATGCGGCTGGCGGAAGACCTGGGGGCAGAAGTCATTCGCGTGGAGGGGCTCAATATCGCGGCGGCGCTGGCGCAGGTGGCGCGCGAGCGGCATATCACGCAGATTGTGATCGGCCAGCCGCGCCGAAGCCGCTGGCATAATCTGCTTTATGGCTCGGTGGTCAACCAGCTCTTACGCTATCCCACAGGCGCGGATATCCACGTGGTGCCAGAAGGCAGGAACCGAACCTGAGCCAGCCAGGCTCTCTATGAGAGCAGGCATTTCCCCTTTTGCCTGACCCTGGCAGGCTGACATGCAAGCCACTTTTGGGATACAATAAGCCCTGACATCGCCACAAAAGGAGAAGCCAAAGCCTGTATGGAGCCAACAGAGCCATCACCGCCCAACCATCCCACCCCCACTTCCCTCACCTCCTCCACATCTCCCAGAGGCGCGGAGGACGACTTTGATTTGGGCTTGCCAGGTCTGGTCGAGAAACGCTCAGGCCCCGTACCGGGCAATATCCGCGTGCGTATCGTGCCGTTTACCAGTTCCGGGTTTCGGCGCGTCAAAGATGGCGTGCTGGAAGCCACCGAAGAGACCTCTATGCCCCAGGGCGGGCTGGCCGCACTGCTGTATCAGAGCAAACGCTTCTTGATTGGCGCGCCGCTCGCTTCGGCGGCGGAAGATCAGGAGCGGCTCAGCAAAGTCCGGGCACTGGCAATCCTCTCATCGGATGCCATCTCGTCTGTGGCCTTTGCTACCGAAGCCATTTTGATTAACCTGGTGGCCGCTGGGGCCAGCAATCTTGGTCTGGTCTTGCCGATCAGCCTGGCAATCCTGGCGCTGCTGACCATTGTCACCATTTCTTATCGCCAGACGATTCCAGCCTATCCCGCCGGGGGCGGCTCATACATCGTTGCCAGAGAGAATCTGGGCACGCTGGCCGGACTGGTCGCGGCGGCAGCCTTGATGATTGATTATATTTTGAATGTCTCGGTAAGTGTTTCCGCAGGCATCCTGAACGTGGCGTCTCTTTTCCCTGGACTGGCATCCTGGGTGGTGCCGCTGGACGTGACACTGGTGATCGTCATTACTATCGTCAATCTGCGCGGGCTGCGCGAATCAGGAACCATCTTCGCTTTGCCGACCTATTTCTTCATTGCTAGCGCGACGCTTTTAATTCTCGTCGGTCTGCTCAAAGTCTACGTCTTCGGTCAGCAGCCGCCTGCGACGCAGTTCGCGCCGGTCAGCGCGATTGAGCCGCTGACCTTATTCCTCATCCTGCGCGCCTTTGCAACGGGCTGCTCGGCTATGACCGGCGTGGAGGCGATTTCCAACGGCATCCCTGTCTTCAAGAAGCCGGAGACGCGGAACGCCTCCACTACGCTTACCTTGATGGCTATCATCCTTGGCTGCCTCTTCCTGGGGATTACCCTGCTGACCTTGACCTATCATGTGGAGGCAAATCAAGCCGGTAATCCAACGGTGGTGGCGCAGATTGCTTCCGCCGTCTTCACCGGACCGTTGGCCTTCCTGTTTCCCATCTTTCAACTGGCCGTGTTGAGCATTCTGACGCTCTCCGCCGAAACCAGCTATTCCGCGTTCCCGCGCCTGGCATCTTTGCTGGCGCGAGATCGGTTCCTGCCGTCGCAGTTCGCCTTCAAGGGTGATCGGCTGGCGTTTTCGGTGGGCATCATCGTGCTGGCAACGCTGGCAAGCCTGCTGATAGTTATCTTCCAGGGCGACACCACCCGGCTCATCAACCTGTTTGCGGTGGGCGTCTTTGTCTCCTTTACGCTGTCGCAGGCGGGGATGGTCGTGCATTGGTGGCGCTTGCGGGGCGAGAAGAAGGGCTGGCAGCGCAGTATTCTCATCAACGGCGCAGGCGCGCTGACTACCTGCCTGGTGGCGCTCATTATCGCGGTCGCCAAGTTTCTTCAGGGAGCCTGGATTGTCATTCTGTTGATTCCGGTGCTGGTCCTGATGTTCCTGGCGATTCGCCGTCATTACCAGCGTGTGGAGCGCGAACGCACCGCGCATCTGCCCATTCACCCAGGCGACATCCACCACCGCATCATCGTACCCATCGCGGGGCTGGACCGGCTCGCCGAACAGAGCCTGGCCTATGCCCGCTCCCTGTCCTCGCACGTCACTGCCGTGCATGTCGTCATTGATGATGCGCAGGCGGAAGCCATTCGGGCAGCCTGGGAACAATGGCAGGACCAGGTTCCTGAGGAGGAAGATGTTCACCTGCTGGTCATCGAGTCGCCATTCCGCTCGCTCGTTCGTCCATTGCTGGCGTACATCGATACGCTGCACGAACGGCACCCCGACGAGACGCTGACCGTGATTTTGCCGGAACTGCTGCTGGCGCATTGGTGGGAGAATATCTTACACAATCAGACGGCGCTGCGCTTGAAAGCGGCGCTGCTCTTTCGTCCCGGCATTGTCGTCATCAACATCCCCCATCATTTGCATCCAGCATGACCGCAGGTATCAGATGTTGGCTTTCTGGATGGCGAGCAGTTGGCGAATGCCCTGCTCGGCCAGGGCCAGCAGATGATCCAATGCTTCACGCGAGAACGGGCGGCCTTCAGCCGTGCCCTGCACCTCCACGAACTCGCCTTTGCCCGTCATGACGACATTAAAGTCTACCTGCGCCCGCGAGTCTTCGGCATAGTTCAGGTCCAGCAGTGGCACATCATCGATCACCCCGACGCTGATTGCTGCCACTGCTGTCTGCACCGGATGCCCCTTGAGCAAGCCTTGCTTCAAGAGCGCCGTGCAGGCGCGATGCGCCGCGATATACGCCCCCGTAATCGAGAGGGTGCGTGTGCCACCATCAGCTTGCAGCACATCGCAATCGAGCGTCAGGGTGCGCTCGCCCAGCAGCTTCAAATCCAGCGCGGCGCGCAGCGAGCGTCCAACCAAGCGCTGAATCTCCTGGGTGCGCCCGCTGGGCCGCCCCACCGACGATTCGCGCCGGGTGCGCGTTTTGGTGGCGCGCGGCAGCATGCTATATTCCGCCGTCAGCCAGCCCTGGCCGCGCCCCTCCAGAAACGGCGGCACACCATCTTCGATGCTGGCGGCGCAGAGCACGCGCGTTGCCCCGGCCTCGATCAAGACGGAGCCTTCGGCGTAATGGAGGTAATCGGTCATCACCTTGATTGGGCGCAGTTCATCGGGCGCGCGACCATCCACACGAGGCATAGCGTTATTCCTTGCGTCTTTCTTCGGCCTGCGGCTCGCGCGCCCGTGGCAAATCACGACGGGCAGCGTCGGCCAGAACGTCAGCATTTTTGACTTGCTCGAAGGGCGTATGGCAGGCGCGGCAATAATACTGCGCCGTCAGCAACTGTCCGCCAAAGAGCGAAAAAAACTCGGTTTCATTTGAGCCGCAGTAGGGGCAGACAGCGTGAGCCGTCTCATCCGGCTGGAAGAGCGCATGCTCAGGCATGGGTAGGCTCCTGCTGCAAGCGACGACGGGCAGCGTCCCAGGTTGTCCACGGGAACGAGGCGTGCAGCACCCAGCGGCCATCAGGCTCCTGTTGCAGGGCGAAGGCTGCCGCCAGATCGGTTTCAACGAGCGCTGGCCCCACGCGCTGCAACCATCGCTGGCGCAGGTCCTCTGGCCCACCGGAAAGGATGCCGCCGTCATGCAGCAGCTTTCCGCGAGGGTCTTCAGCGGGACCAAACCAGCACAGTGTTTCAAGCCAGGCACGCTCCAGGGCGGCTTGCAGCGTGCCGCGCACCGCGCCACCCGTGCGCGCCAGCCGTCGGGTCCAGGCTTCGCCGTGCAGCGCGTGGACTTGCTCTTCCTGCAAGACCTTCTTGGCCCGCCCGCGCAGGGATTCAAAGCGCGACTCCTGGGCAAACTCGAAGACCACCGAAAGCGCCGTATCCAGCAAGAAATTGGCAGCCACGAAATCGGCCCAACCACTGAAGGTGTGATCTAAGAAGGCCACGTTGCAAAACTGGGTGCGCGTCTCCGGCTCGTACTCGGTGGGGTGTTCCCGCCCCTGGGGAAAGTCTTGCAGCAATGGGTAAATGGCGCGCGCGTGCCCAAGCTCATCCTGGGCCATGGCCGCCGCCGCCACTGAGGATTCCAGCGTGGGCGCGCCATTGCACCATTCGGCATAGCGCCGCCCCAGGAAATATTTGTTATCGGCCAGCGCCGCCAGCAGGTTAAAAAGCGCCTGCTGCTCGTTTATCTCGTTTCCCATGGCCTCTGTACTCCTGTGACAATGGTTCAGGGCTTGATGACGGGAATAAAGGCATCGCGCGGGGCAACCACCATTTCCACCCAGGAAAACTCATCATAGATACTGCGGGCATAGACCTTTGCCAGTTCAGCATCATCGGCGGCAATCGTACCTACCTGATGCAGCGGTTCCTCGTATTTGCGCCGGGCAAAGACCTCCCACAGCCTGGTTTCGGCCACCACCTTGAGGGGTGTTGCCTCGGATGTCGTCTCGCTCATAATCCAATCCCCCACATGCGCAGTGTGTCGCGGCCCTCTTCGGTGAGCCGGGCGGGCGTCCAGACAGGCTCCCAGACAATTTCAATCTCGACGCGCTCCACCCCAGGCACCTGAAGCAGCCGCGCGCGCGCATCATCCAGAATCATATCCATCGCCGGGCAGCCCATTGCCGTGAAGGTCAACTTGAGATGTACCGTCCCGTCGCGCTGCCCAAGCGCGACCACCAGCCCCATATCCACGATGCTGATCGGGATTTCTGGGTCGTTCACGTCGCGCAATGCATCCCAGAGTGAGTCAGAAGGGTAGAGCTCGTCAGGGCGAATACCCTGCTGCTGGCTGGCAGAGAGGCTCATCAGCCTACCCCCAGCAGATGCTTCAACTGCTTGTTGCCCCGCTGAATCATCTCAACAAACTCTTCGTTCTTTGGCCCGCGCGCCTTCCAGCGCTTCATCACCTCATCCCAGCTAATCTGCCCAGCGTCCAAATCCCAATACTTGCGCTCGGAGTCAAAGTGCGCAGGGAACGGGCAATCGATGACGTATTTGTCCTGCTCGGCGTCATAATGGGCGGGCACTTTATAGTTCAGTTCTTCGCACAGAGGCACGGCAGTGCGCATCCAGTGCTGGCGCAGTTGATCGTTGGACTTGCCTTTGAAGCCATAATCAAGCTGCTCGCTGTGCTTCTTCAGATCATCGGGCAAGCCGAACCATTCGACCGTCAGCAGGAACATCCAATCGATGGCGCGCTGAATCTCCTCGTGCATGGCGGGGTCACTGCTGAGCCTGCGCATCCACTGTTCGCCGTGGCGCAAGTGGAAGGTCTCTTCTTTATCGACCTTGACCAGCGCGCGTTTCCAGGGGCCAAAGGTCGTGCTTTCAAAGACATCACCCAGCAAGGTATAGCCCGCGCGATCATAAAAGGCGTTCGCCATGATCAGTTCCACCCAGCTATCCAGCGGTACATCGAAGGCATAGGGATACTTGAACTGCGCGGCGGGTCGCTCGTAGATCAGCCATTCGGTATCAACGCCCAGGTCGCGCATCAGCCGATAGGCGATGTGCGCGTGGCCCAATTCATCCTGAATGATGGCAATAGCCGAGCCAAAGGCATTGAGGTTAGGGGCATGCTGGGCAGCGTGGAAATAGGCGGGCGCGCTAATCAGTTCGGTATCTGCCGAAACGGTCAGGATGCGCTTCATCCCTTCAATATACGTGGGACTCATGTGCTCCACCGATTCGACAAGCTGTTTGTTGCGGATGCGCTCCAATACGGCGGCATCCGATTGGGTGGCCGTTGCCATGGCGACACCTCCTGTGGGTCTGATGGACGCCAGCACACACGGCACAGGCACAGCCACGCGAACCCAGGCGGCTCTGCCTGTCTTTTCCGGCGTGATGGCAACGCAGCACAGCAAAAATTGAATCGACTGATATATCCAAATAGAGATATGATTTGTCTATAGCTTATGCCGCAAAGCAGCCTTTGTCAAGAGGCAGCAGGCCAGGAATGCGCAACGCACCAGCTAGTCTCTGCGCTCGCCCTCGGGCCATTCGGCAGGATGGGGATTGTCGATACGTTCGCGCAGGCGGGCGATGGCGCGGTCTGTCACCGCCAGGTCGGCACGCAGGGTCTCAGCCTTATACTCACGCACCAGCAATTGATATTCCAGCAGGTGGGGGCGACGTGCGGGCCGCTGGCTATAATGCTGAAGCACCCACTCCATATGTGCCAGTTGGGCCTCAAGCGCCTGGCGATGCTCGACCAGATGGCGCAGCGCCACATCATCTGAAGTCTGACCGCAAAAGAAGAGCTTGGTCAGAAACTCATCCTTGGTGAAGCGCTCCGGCGCGGGCTCCTTCAGCCAGGCTTCCAGTTCGGCTTCCCCCTGGGGTGTCAGGCGATAGAGTTTGCGGTTAGGCCGGTGCTGCTGAATCACGAGTTCCGATGCAAGCAGCCCTTCTTGCTCCAGCGTCTTCAACGTCGTATAAATCTGGCTGTTGCCTGCATTCCAATAGCTGGCAATCGCCCGATCAAAGGCTTGCTTAATATCGTAACCGGTCATAGCCCGCGCGCCCAAGAGGCCCAGGATAATATACCGCAGGGTATTGCGCGGGGCTGGCAATTCTTCAATTGGCGCGCTTTTACCGTTCAGGTGGCGTGCAGGCATACGCAATCAACTTTCTGGAGGGGCGCGCTGGAAAAGCGCAGGCAAAGTACAGGAAGCGCCACAAAACAAGGTGCCTGAATGCTTTCCCTGCTTGCTCAGTGCAGCAGAGAAAGCATTCCAGGCAAAACTCGCGGTTTAGAAAACTTTACCCTATATGCAGCAGATGCAGCAAATACACGACACTCATCGAGAGCAGATAGCCAACTAACAGCCAGGCGCTAAAACGCATATGCAGGCGCACGGTCTGCTCAACGACCAGATGGCTAGCGGCTGGCGTCTCGGCGCGCAGCGAGCCGGTAATCGCCACCAGCAGGCTTGGCAGGGTCAGCAGTACGAGCAGCAGCGCGTGTGGCTTGCCCGGCTGAAACGCCACCAGCGCCACGAGGAGATAGGGGAGCAAGATCAGCGCCAGATACAGCGCGCGCCCCATCTGCGCGCCGAAGTACGTCACCAGGGTGCGCTTATTGGCAGCGCGGTCTGTCTCCAGGTCACGCAGGTTATTCGCCAGGATGACCGCCGCAGCGAGCGCCCCCAATGCCAGGGCAAAGGTGATCGCCAGGGAACTGACCGAGGCGCCCTGAAGCTGCACGCTGCTAAACAAGAGCGCTGGCCCCATGACAAAGCCCACAATCAACTCGCTCAACGGGAAATACCCCAGCGCGTAGCGTGTCGCTGAATAAAAATAGGCCAGCAACAGCGCAGCGCCGCCGAGCACCAACGCGCCCCAGGTATGCGTGACCAGCGTCAAAATCACCAGAATCAGCGCGCCAACCGCCAGCAGCACCAGACCGGCGCGCCGCACGCTTTCGGCGGAAAGCAGCCCCTTCTGAATGATTTTACGCGAGCCGAGCGCCTGCTGACCATCGGTTCCGCGCAGCACATCATAGGCTTCGTTCAGCAGATTCGCGCCACCATGCGCGGCCAGAACCGCCAGAAGCAGCGCCAGCAGGGAAAGCGGATGGAAGGGAACCTTGCCACCTAACGCCTCCAGCCAGACCGTCGCCGCGCCCACCAGCACCGGAGCCACAGAAAGCCAGAGCATCTGTGGACGCAGGACGCCCATCCAGCGCTCGAACTGCCCTGGCAGCGCGGCAAGCGTCAGCGGCAGGCCGCTGCGTTGGTCTGTTGCCACCAACGCCTGCTCTGCCGCAATCGGCCCGACGCCAGCCGGAGCAAAGTCATCTGCTGATGTAAGCGGCAGGGTGCGGCGCGGCGGCAACGGCGGAAGAGGCGGTACCTCCGGCGTCTCCACAGAGGCAGATGCAGCATCTTCAGGAGCAGGCGGCTCGAGGGCTTCTTCCACCTGGGGCGACAGATCATTGGTTCGAGAAGAATAGTTAGTAGTGAAATTATTTCCCGTATTCATGGCTGATGATGGACTCCTGTGATGTTGAGATGCGGAAGAGCGCTCGCAATTGCCCTGCCAAAATAGAAGAGCAGTAGTAAGATCAGCCAGGGATTAGTGTTCAGCAGAGAGGCGTGTTTCCAGCCGCGCCATGGTTTCTGCCAGTTGCGTCTGGCGGGCTGCCACCGCCAGGTCGCCGCGCGTCTTTTCCAAAATGCCGCGTACCGAATCCGTCGTTCGGCGCAGGTTCCCGGTGATGGCATCAGGAAAGTCCAGCGTCGTCAGTAACAGATACACATCATCCATCTGTTGCAGCAGTTGTTCGCAGCCCTCCAGCTTTCCTTGCCGCATGCGGTCCAGAATAGAACGGCGCAATTCGCCAACTGCCTCGCCCAGCCCATTGAGATAGGGTGCCCACTCGACCCGCAGCGCATCGGGCAATGGGAGGGGCTGCTGCTGAATAAATGCGCAGGTCAGCGACGCCTCGGCAAATTCCTTTTGGGCATCTTCAACAAAGCCAGCATAATAAATATCCAGATGATCGCGTAAATCAGCGCGCATTTCGGCCAACAAGCCCTCAGCCTGCTGGAGTAATTGAGCCGCGCTGGAAAAGTCCTGGCGATGTGAGGCGCGAATGCTATTTGCGCAGCAACGAATTGCAGCACGCGATTTTGGCAGCGCACGCTCGCGGGCAGCATGCTTCTGCTCCAGGTAACGACGCGCTGCTTGGCCGACGGTTTCCAGGTCCATCTCTTGCCTACCTGCTGGTGTAACGAAGAATGGCTGAGCCAGGTCACTCATAGTCTACCACACCCCGAGCCGCTGCTGTCAACTGCTGATGCGCTCAACATTCAACAACAAGGCGTTCAGATTAGAGGATGCGCTCCACCAGTACTTCTGCCGGAAACTGCATCTCTTCCAGGTCGCCCGCCCAGAAGAGGCGCTTCATCATTTCCCCCACGGCGAAAAGCAGGTGCTGACGCATTGTATCTTGCTGCATCTCGAAATCTGGGCTGCCTTCGTGCGCGGCCAGCAGCTCAAACGCGCCCCGCAGCGGCGAATGCTCGGGCGGGCAGACAAGATAGCCCTCCATCTTGACCACCCCGCTGTTGGCGGGTAAAAACACCCGCAACTGTGGGCAGCACTCTATCAAATCAAGACGATAGAAGACCCCATAATGTTCTTTCGAGGCTTGAAAAAGGGAAATATTTGCTAGTTTCGCCTCGCCTTCCTCGTCGTCGTCCTCATCAGAAGGGTCTTCAGCGGCACGCTCCATCTCAACTCCTAACCCAGCGAGCAAGTCTTCTAGCTGCTTATCCAGGCTCATGTGCGTTACCCCAATCTCTCTATAGATAAGTACCTCCCTGGGATAGATGTAGTCCAGGTAATCGGGTATTCCATTTCGCCTGTTTCAATCCGGTTATGGCTATACTCATTCCTGAAAAGTCGTGGCCGGCCAAAATGAACAATTTTTTATTGATAACCACCTTGACAAGCAGGATAGGATAAGCAGCGCAACCCCTTGAGCATAACTCGCATAAGGAAAATCTTGTGGAACAAGAACCTCCCATACAATCGCCTGGAGAACCAACAGAGCCAGGTTCTCAATCATTTCCCCTGCCATCTGGACCTTTGCCACAGCCTCCTGGGCCACCACCTTATCCATCTCAGCCGAGGCCGCCATCAGGCCAGTATTCACTTCCAAGGGCAGCTCAGCCACGGGTGGCGCGGCCACAGCCGCTCTGGCGTTCCAGACGCGCTCTCTGGATTATTCTGGTTGGCGTGGCCGCTGTGTTCCTGCTTTGCTGTATTGGTGGCCTTGCAGTGGTCGCCAATGGCGGCAAAAACACATCGAGCAATGCAACCACTTCCAGCAGTCCCTCTCCTGCCGCCACGTCGCCATCTGGCGTAACTCCGACGGCTACTCTTCCTGCGAACACTTATACAATTGGAGATAAGGTCAATTTCCATAACGAATGGCAGATCACTATCACCAACGCCAATTTTTCCAACGACGCCCCCAGTCAGTTTGACCCGACCCCAGATGTCGGCAAAGTGTACCTTATCATCCAGGGTACCTTCGAGAACCTGACAACTAAGGCGCAGCCGCTGTCTACACTGCTCTATTTTGAACTGCGTGACGCGCAGGGCAATAGCTATATTGAGGCGTTCCTGCCGAGTCTCACTCCACCGGACAGCAGAGCAGTCGAGGCTGGCAGCTTCTCTCAGGGAACCTGGGGCTATGAAGTCCCATCCTCCGCGCAGACTTTCACACTTTCCTTTAATGCCGATTTAACAGGATCGCCTGTGATCTGGAGCATCAGTCGATAATGCCCCGCGAGCAGCAGGCTGACCAGAACGAACATGCTGCCTGATGCCTGGCAACACGTTGACGGTGAGCTTGCGCTAGCAGGAAAGGTGGCTCAGGAGCAGAAAAGCGGTTCAGGATTTGAGCAGGCCAAATTCCAGCGCCCGGCTGAGCGCTTCGGTGCGGCTGGTTACGCCGAGCTTTTGGTAAATGTTTGCCAGATGAAAAGTCACCGTGCGCTCGCTGACGTAAAGCTGCCGCGCAATCTCTTTATTGCGCAAACCGTTTGCCAGGGCACGCAGCACTTCAGATTCGCGCGCCGTCAGCAGGCTGGTGGGGTCTGTCTGCGGCGGTCTTGCCAGGCGATCAACCAGCTTGCCGGTCAGGCCGGGGGCCAGCAGCGTTTCGCCCTGGGCAACGGCGCGAATCGCCTGGGCCAGTTCGTCGGGGGCCATGTCTTTCAAGACATAGCCGCTGGCGCCTGCTTTAAGGCTTTCCAACACATCTTCGTCCTGCTCAAAGGCCGAAAGCATCAAGATATGTACATCAGGGTTGGAGGCGCGCAACTGGCGCAGCGCTTCCAGGCCGTTCATCCCCGGCATGCGCATATCCATCAAAATCACTTGCGGGCCAAGGTCTTGCGCCTCGGCCAGCGCTTCCAGGCCATCTGCCGCCTCGCCCACCACCTCGAAATCAGGATAGCTCTCGAGCAGCCGCCGCATGCCCGCGCGAATCACAGCGTGGTCGTCAGCTACCAGAATGCGAATGCGCCCGGTCAGAGTGGCTGGCAGCGAGGCTGGGCGCGTCCTGGCCGCCTCCGGTTCGGCAGGCGGGAGCAGCAGTTCTGGAAGCGGCGCGTAGGGCAAATCGACGATGACGCGCGTGCCCTGGCCGGGCACGCTTTCCAGCGTCAGCCAGCCAGCAACCAGCCGTGCCCGCTCGCGCATTGTTTGCAAGCCGAAATGCCCCACCGCGCTGGACGTGCCAGGCGAACTGGGGTCATCAAAATAGGGCAGGAACGACGGCATGGCGCGCGGCTGCTTCGGCATTTCAGGCGCATTGAGGTCAAAGCCACGCCCATCATCTTCGATCAGCAGCCGCGCGCCGTCATCCAGATAGCTCAGGCTGGCGCGCACCCGACGGGCTGCCGCGTGGCGAATCGTGTTGGAAAGCGCTTCCTGGGCGATGCGAAACAACGCCATCTCCTGCTGCGGCAGCAACGGGCGCGGCGTGCCCACGACGCTGACACGGCTGGATAGGCCGCCTTCATCAGCCACCTGCTCCACTTCACGCGCCAACGCCTCGTGAAACGGCAAGGAATCCAGCAGGGCAGGGCGCAATCCCCAGATGGCCCGGCGCGTATCCTCCAACGCCCGCCGCGCCAGCAGCCGCGCCTCGGCGATCTCCGGGCGTGATTCGTCGAGGTGTTCCAGCCGCAGGACCAGCGCCACCAGTGATTGAGCCACGGTGTCGTGCAGTTCGCGCGCCAGGCGGCTGCGCTCGGCCATCACGGCCAGGTCGCCAATCTGCTCACGCTGCCGCCAATCGCGCAGCAGCAGGGCGATGTACTCCGCAATGGGTGGCAGGGTATTGTCCTGCTCCGCTGTGAACCGCCCGGCACGCGGCTGAGTCAACTCTATGGAGCCAGGCGTCTCCCCGTCCTCATGCAGCAGTGCCGAAAGGGTGGTATGTCCAGCTTCGCGGTCTTGCGCGCGCTGATCGGCTGGGGCTGGCAGTGGAAGCGGCGCTGTCAGAGCACCTGGCTCATCGGCTGCGGCAGGCAATGGAAGCAACGTGATCGAGCCATCTGTCGCGCTGGTCGCCACGAGGCCAGCCACACCACCGACCAACCGCAGTTCTACGCGGCCAGCCTGGAAATATTGCAGCAAGAACAAAGCTGCCGCGCGCTGCGCGTCGGCCTCGGAAGACGCTGACCGAACCTGCCGGGCAAGATCAATCAAGGCGCTTGGTAGATCACCAGGCGAGAGCAGATACGCGCCGCGCTCCGCAGAGGTCATAGGCTGGTCCGATGAGTGGGAAGACATGAGCAGCCACCTGACACACGCGCCAGAAACAGCAATGCCCGGCGCAAGGGCCAGGCACCCCGTAAGCGATGATTGAAGGGTCATTCATCCCGACGCAATTGGCAGAGAAGTCCTGCCAGCGTGGCCGGGCAATCAGCCTTCGGCTGTGGCAGCGTTCAGACGCTTCATCAGACGCGACTTGCGGCGAGCAGCATTATTGGGATGCAGCACGCCTTTGGTCGCCGCGCGATCAAGCTGACTAATCGCCTGGCGCACCGCCGCCACTGTTGTCTCTTCATCCGGCTGCGCGACAATCGCGCGCTGGGCCTTACCGATATACGTCTTGACGGATGACTTTACCGCCCGGTTGCGTGCCCGGCGCTTCTGCTCAATCCGCACGCGCTTGGCTGCCGATTTGGTGTTGGGCATGAGAGCGCAAATCCTCCCAAAAATCTTCAAGGTTTCTCAAAAAATGAAAGCGTTGGCGCCCGCCAGATGGGCACAGCAACGATTCCAGATAATCACGTCTGGAAAGTATAGCAGACCGACGCAAAAATAGCAAATCACAAGATGTATTTGCTCAAATCTTCGTTCTTCATCAGGCCATCCAGCCGTGCCTTGACGAATGCCCGGTCCAGCGTGACCGTCTGGCCGCGCAGCCTGGGCGCGTCAAAGGAAAGCTCCTCTAGCAACTTCTCGATGATCGTATGCAGCCGACGCGCGCCGATGTTCTCCTGCCGCAGATTCATCTCCGCCGCCATGTTTGCCATCTCTTCCAGGCCATCTTCCGTGAAGACCAGTTCCACCTCTTCGGTGCGCAGCAGCGCCTGGTATTGCCGGGTCAGCGCGTTTTCTGGCTGGGTCAGAATGGCCTTGAAATCGGCGGTGCTCAGGTTTTGCAGTTCCACACGCAAGGGAAAGCGTCCCTGCAATTCAGGAATCAGATCGCTGGGCTTGGCGCTGTAAAACGCTCCGGCGGCAATCCAGAGCACATGATCGGTTTTCACCGGCCCGTAGCGGGTCATCACCGTCGAGCCTTCCACAATGGGCAGCAGATCGCGCTGCACACCTTGCCCGGAAACATCCGGCCCCATCTCCACCTTGGCTCCGGCCACCTTGTCCAACTCATCCAGAAAGACGACGCCCGACTGTTCGACGCGCCGGGTCGCGTCTTCGACCACCTGATCGAAATCAATCAGCTTATTGGCCTCTTCCTGGGTCAGAATGCGCCGCGCCTCCTTCACCGAAACGCGCCGCGAGCGCTTGCGCTGGCCGGGCATCGAGCCGATCAATTCCTGAAACTCGCCCTCGCCATCATCGGAGGCCATGCCAGCGACAAACTCCAGCACCGAGGTATAGCCATCATCTGGCTCTAGCTCGATCTCGATGATTTGCTCTTCCAACTGGTGATTCGCCAGCATCTCCGCGACACGCTTGCGCCTGGCCTTGGTGACACGCTGCTCGCGCCCGGCAGGCTTGGCCGCGCGCGCGCCGACTTTGCTAGATTTTTCCACGCCCACCGATTCGGTCAGCAGCAGATCACGCGCGCTGGTCGCCGCGCCGTTTTTCTCAGCCAGCCCTCTGGCCTCACTGTCGGCGCTCTCGGCTTTGGATGGCTCCAGCAGATAGTTGAGGATGCGCTGATGCGCCAGGCTTTCAGCCTGCTCCTGCACCTGGCTCTGCTTTTCTTCGTGGACCATGTTCATGGCCGTATCCATCAGGTCGCGGATGATCGACTCCACATCGCGCCCCACATAGCCGACCTGGGTAAATTTCGTCGCCTCGACTTTGACAAAGGGAGCATCGGCCAGCTTTGCCAGACGGCGGGCAATCTCCGTCTTGCCTACGCCGGTGGGGCCAATCATCAGGATATTCTTGGGGGTAATCTCGGCCTGCACGTCCGGGGCAAGCTGCAAGCGGCGATAGCGATTGCGCAGCGCCACCGCAACGGCCCGCTTGGCCTCAGGCTGCCCCACGATATAGCGATCCAACTCGCGCACAATTTCTTGAGGTGTCAAATCTTTCATGTCCCGCTTCCTCCGACCTCCGCTCCCTGGCTTTCAAGCACATGTAACGCAATCTGATTATTCGTATAAATGCAGATTGAGGCTGCAATCTCTAACGCGGCGCGGGCAATTTCGGCGGCAGAAAGCTCAGAATATTGCAGCAGCGCCGTCGCCGCCGCCTGCGCGTAGTTGCCACCTGAGCCAATCGCAATCACCCCGCCATCGGGTTCGATCACATCGCCATCGCCGCTGAGCACCAGGATTTGTTCGCTGTCGGCCACCACCAGCATCGCCTCCAGACGGCGCAGATACTTATCCGTGCGCCAATCTTTGGTCAGTTCCACAGCCGCCTTGCGTAAATTGCCCTGCGCGGTGTTTAACTGCGCCTCGAACTTATCAAACAGCGTGAGGGCATCAGCCGTCGAACCGGCAAAACCGGCCAGCACCTTGCCATCACGCAGCAGCCGAATCTTGCGCGCCGTATGTTTCATCACGGCATCGCCCACCGTCACCTGCCCATCCCCCGCAATCGCCACCTGCCCGGCGCGCCGTACGGCCAGGATGGTCGTCGCCCGCACGGGTTGCCCCAGATAATTGCTCACCGTTGCTTCCCTGTACTTTCGCTATCTTCTCTTATGAAGCGTCCGCACTCTCATAAGTTTACCATTTAGGAGAGCGGTACGGTCTCTTTCTTTGTCGCTGCTCGTCGAGCAGTGGCCGACGTGGCAGCCGCCTTCGTTGTGGCGCGTTTCGTCGTGGTTGACTTTGCCGCGCCGCTCGCCGTTTTTGTCCCGGCGCTGGCTTTGCGCGTAACAGTCTTGCGAGCCGTCGCGCGGGCCGTGGTCTTGCCGCCTCTGGCAGCGCTGCGCCTGGCCGAAGTTCCGCTGGCTTGCGCGCCAGACTTCGCGCCCGCTCTGGATGAAGCGTGACCGTTCTGGCTCGGCGCGGCAAAGCCGACGACTGAGACAGCGGCAGCGCCCTCCTGGCCGAGACCTTCGATCATGGCGTGGCACGCTGTACAGACGGCTATCTGTTTGCCCTGCGCGATGGTCAGCAGCCCGCCACAATTGGGGCAGGGTTCAGCCAGCGGACGATCCCAGATGGCAAAGTTGCAGGTCGGGTAGTTCGCGCAGCCATAGAAGACCTTGCCGCGCTTCTTCGTCTTGCGCACCACCAGATCGCCGCCGCATTGTGGGCAGAGCGCGCCGGTCTTATCCACAATCTTCTTTTTGAACGCGCATTCGGGAAAGCCAGAGCAGGAGATAAACGGGCCGAAGCGCCCGCTGCGAATGACCAGCGGACGGCCACAATCGGGGCAAAGCTCGTCGATCTCCTCAACCGGCTTCTGCACCTTGGGCATGTCGACCTCGGCGCGGTCAAGCGTTTGCCTGAAATCATCATAGAAGCGGCGCAGGAAGGCTGTCCATTCCTGCTGGCCCTCCTCGATGGAATCCAGCTTCTGCTCCATATCCACCGTAAAGCCCACATCGACAATTTCAGGGAAGTGCTTGATCATCACCTCGTTGACCGTCTCGCCCAGCCAGGTCGGGACAAAGCGGCGCTCTTGCTGCTCCACATAGCCGCGCTCCTGGATGGTCGAAACAATCGGCACATAGGTGCTGGGGCGGCCAATGCCGCGCTCCTCTAGCTCTTTAATCAGGCTGGCCTCGCTGTAGCGCGGCGGCGGCTGCGTGAAATGCTGGTCAGGCTCAAGCTTGTGCAAGTCCAACGGTTCGCCCGCTTCCAGCGGCGGCAGCGGCTCCTCATCCTCTTCACGCGGCCAGACGGCATAAAAGCCGGGGAACTTCAGGTTCGAGCCGGTGGCACGGAAGAGATACCTGGCCGCCGTAATATCCACGCGCACAGTATCGAAGACCGCCGGAGCCATAAAGGCCGCCACGAAGCGCCGCCAGATCAATTGATAGAGCTTGAAGAGGTCGGGCGACAAATACGCTTTCACCGCGTCGGGCGTCAGGGTGACATCCGTGGGGCGAATCGCCTCGTGGGCATCCTGCACCGTCGCCTTGGCCTTGCTGCTGCGTCCTTCGCCAACATAGTCTTCGCCAAAGTGGCCTTTTACAAACGCTTTGACGGCCTGCTGAGCTTCAGCCGAGACGCGCGTCGAGTCGGTGCGCATATACGTAATTAAGCCCTGGTGCCCGCGCTCGCCCACCTCCAAGCCTTCGTACAACTGCTGGGCCAGGCTCATCGTCCGTTTGGGCGCAAAGCGCAGCCGCACCGAGGCATCCTGCTGCATCGTACTGGTGGTATAGGGCAGCCAGGGCTGGCGGCGCACGTCCTTCTGCTCGATGCTGCGCACGCGATAGGCCGCGCCCTCCAGTTCCGCCAGGATGGCCTTGGCCTCGGCCTCGCTGCCGATCTTGATGCGCGTGCGCTCCGGCTCGTCGCCATTGGCAGCCTTGCCCTTTTTGCCGTTGCCATTTTTGGCCGCGCTGTCTTTGCTTGCCGCGCTTTCTGCCGCCTGGTCTTGAGCCTCCTCGGCCTCACCCTTGGCGTTCAGATGGGCAAACAACTGCGCCTCGAAGGTCTTGCGCTGCTTCTGCTTGCTCAGATGTGCCACAATCGTCCAGTATTCCTCTGGCACAAAAGCGCGAATCTCGCCCTCGCGCTCGCAGATCAGGCGCAGCGCCACCGACTGCACGCGCCCGGCGCTGGTCCCTGATTGCACGCGCCGCCAGAGCAGCGGGCTGATCTTATATCCCACCAGCCGGTCCAGCACGCGGCGGGCCTGCTGAGCATTGAACAGGTCTTCGTCAATGATTCGCGGGTGGCTGATGGCATCTTGTACCGCGCGCTTGGTGATTTCATTGAAGACCGCGCGCTGCGGGGCGCGTAAATCAAGCGCGCTCTTCAGCGACCACGCGATAAACTCGCCCTCACGGTCCGGGTCTGGCGCCAGGTAAACGGTCTCCGCTTTCTTCGCCGCTGCTTTGAGTTCGCTGATCAGCTTCTCTTTTTTCTCGATGACCTCATACTTGGGTTCAAAATCATGCGCGCTAGCCGTCTGCTTGCCTTTTTTGGGCAGGGTGACACCCATCCCCTTCTTGGGCAGGTCCATGATATGCCCCATCGAGGCGCGCACCTCAAAATCAGCGCCCAGAAATTTTTCGATAGTTTTCGCTTTTGCCGGAGACTCCACAATTACCAGTTTTTTTGCCATCTGTGTCTCACACCTACCTGAATCCATGCGCAATGCTGTCGGTAGTCATCATCCACACCATGCGCACCCTGATTGTTCCTGCCTGCCCCGTGAGCGACAAGGCAGCGTTCTTCAGCCACTCTCAACCCTCACCTTCCCGCACCAGATCAGTCCCTTCATCTCTTCTTCCAACAGCATAGCACAAACCGACAAGGGCGCGCGCTGCCGCCCTCTTCTTGCTCTTGGGCCTGCAATGCGGTATTCTTCTGATGATGCGCGCCTTCATTCGCGCATCCCACAGCTAAAGCGAGACATTACCAATGAACATACTTGACGCCTATCCTACATCGTACATCCTCGATGCCGATCATCAGCGCCTCATCCTCACCTGGAGCGATGACCACGAATCGATTCATCCCTATGAACTGCTGCGCCGCAGTTGCCCCTGCGCCTTGTGCGCGGGCGAGGGCAACATGCCCGGCCAGATGACACCGGATACCCCGCTTTCCAGCGTCGAAACCGATCTGTTTGAACTCCAGCCGGTGGGACGCTACGGCCTCTCGCCCGTCTGGGGCGACGGCCATCACACCGGCATCTTCACCTACGAGAAGCTGCGGGCCGAATGCCAATGTGACGAGTGCCGCGCCAGGACGCAGGGCCAGCGCCGCCAGTAGAGCACATGTTCATCTGTACAACCATCCATCAAAACCGCTTTAAGGAAAGAACCGACGATGCCCGATACCACTGCTTCCACTTCTCAGGCACCAGCAAACACCACCTGGCTGGCCCGCGTGCGTGTCACCCTTAAGCCCGTCGTGCTGGACCCCCAGGGCAGCGCCGTCCTGGGCGGTCTGCATACGTTGGGCTTTGCGGGCGTCTCAGGGGTGCGCGTCGGCAAATATCTGGAGATCACGCTTGACGCGCCCGATGAAACCAGCGCACGGGACGCCGTTCAGCGCATGTGTAGCCAATTACTTGCCAATCCTGTGATTGAGCAATATCAGTTTGAGATAGAGCAAATTTCGCGCTAGACCCGTGCGTTACACGCTGTGTGTTCGCTGGTTTTGCTGCCGAACGTTGCTTTTCCGCTCGGCGTGTGGTATACTTGAACATACATTTACGATGGTCAATGGCAATGCGCGGGACGAGTACCCACACTTCAGCCAACAGAAAGAGGCGGTCACCGGCTGAGAGCCGCCTTGTGGTATGAACGTGGAGAAAACCACCCGCACGCCTGGAGCCAGAAACCGCTCGCGTGGGAGTATGGCGTCACGGCTGGCCGCCGTTACCCGGCCCACAGAGCGTCGCTGAACCCTCTGGCCGCTGGTGCTGCCCGGTAGATTATCTGGCTGGTAGAGCAGCATGTAACAGGCGCAGGCGACAACCTGGGTGGAACCACGCGAGGTCTTTAGCCCTTTCGTCCCAGTTTGGACGAAGGGGCTTTTTGTTTTTCTGAAGGTTTTTATCACGAGCAAGCAGAGCACAGCAGCAGAAAGGATGTCGAACATGCCCGCAGAGGTCGAACAGGAACTCAACGCATCAGTCGCCTACACGCCGCTCCAGCGGATGCGCCATTCGGCAGCGCATGTCATGGCCGAAGCCGTCCAGAGCATCTTTCCAGATGCCAAGTTTGCCATTGGTCCGGCCATCGAGGATGGCTTCTATTACGATATGGAGCTTCCGCGCGCGCTGACGCCCGAGGATTTGCCGCAGATCGAGCAGCGCATAGTCGAAAGCATCGCCAAAAACCACCCGTTCGTGCAGAGCAAATGGCCGCGCGAGAAAGCGCTCGCGTACTTCAAGGAGCGCAACCAGCCCTACAAAGTGGAGATCATCGAAAACCTGCCCGATGCCGAAGTAGGCATCTACCAGCAGGGGCCATTTCTGGACCTCTGCCGAGGCCCGCACGTGGAGAGCACGGGGCAAATCGGCGCGGTCAAGTTGATGCGCGTGGCCGGAGCCTATTGGCGCGGCGACGAACATCGCCCCATGCTCCAGCGGCTCTATGGCACGGCCTGGTTCTCGCAAGAGGAACTGGACGCCTATCTGGAGCGGCTGGAAGAGGCGAAGCGCCGCGATCACCGCAAGCTGGGCAAAGACCTTGACCTGTTTATGGTCAGCGAGGAGGTGGGCGCGGGCCTGCCACTCTGGCTGCCCAAGGGGGCAACGGTGCGGCGCTTGCTGGAAGAGTACATCCTGGGCGTCGAGCGCGAGCAGGGCTATCAGCATGTCTATACGCCCAACCTGGCAAAGCTCGATCTGTATAAGACGTCGGGGCATTGGGAACATTATCACGACTCGATGTATCCGCCGATGGAGATGGACAGCGGCGAAGAGTTGGTGCTGCGCCCGATGAACTGCCCGCATCACATCCAGATTTACAAGCAAAAGATGCGCTCCTATCGCGATCTGCCAATTCGCATCGCCGAACTGGGCACGATGTATCGTCTGGAGAAATCCGGCGAACTGGCCGGGCTATCGCGGGTGCGGGCGATGACGCTCAACGACGCGCACATCTTCTGCACGCCTGACCAGGTACGGCACGAGTTCATCAAGGTCGTCCGGCTCATTCAGGATGTGTACAAAGTACTGGGTTTCGAGCAGTACAGCTATCGGCTTTCGCTGCGCGACCCCAACGACACGGAAAAGTTTGTCGATAACGCCGAAATGTGGGACCGCTCTGGCGCAGAACTACGCGAGGCGTTGGATGAGCTTGGCGTGGAATATTACGAGGGCATTGGCGATGCCGCGTTCTATGGCCCCAAGCTGGATGTGCAGGTCGCCAACGTGCTCGGCAAAGACGAGACGATCTCGACGGTCCAGCTTGACTTCACGCTGCCGGAGCGCTTTGACCTGGAGTACATTGGCGAAGATGGACAGGCGCACCGTCCTGTGATGATTCATCGCGGCGTGCTTTCCACGATGGAGCGCTTCATGGCCTTCTTGATCGAAAACTACGCGGGCAATTTCCCCGTCTGGCTGGCGCCAGTGCAGGCACAGGTGATTCCCATCGCTGACCGGCACGTGGGCTATGCCGAAGCAGTGGCGGGCAAGCTGCGCGCGGCGGGACTGCGCGTGGAGGTGGACAGCCGCAGCGAGCGCATGAACGCCAAAGTGCGCGACGCGCAGTTGCAAAAAATTCCCTATATGCTGGTGGTGGGGGATAAAGAAGCGACTGACGAGGCCGTGGCGCTGCGGCTGCGCAGCAACGAAAACCTGGGAGCCGTTCCGCTCGGCACGTTCATCGAGGAAGCGAGCAAGCTCAACCGCGAGCGCAGCCTGGAACTCTGGCTGGGTAAAAACGGCTAAGAAGAAGCCTGGCTGGCGCGCGAGCGTTCGCAGCCAGATCATCCCAGGTAGCGGATGGATTGCCAGAAACGGGAGGGTGGCCCGATAGGATCATCGGGCCACCCCCTATTTCTGGACCATCTTTTGCTGGGAGGACAGCGGCGGCCTGGCGCTTGAAACCTCGCCTTCACCAGATTCGTACAAGGTAAGTGCGTTACAGCCTGGAGGAAGAAGCGTTATTTACCAATGACGCGGTAAAGCGCTAGAGGAAAGAAAGCACGCAAGTAACCCAGGAGGCAGAGCCGTTGGAGACCGTCCTTTCCTTAGTCGTGCCGACACACAATGAAGCGGAGGGTGTGGTCACGCTGGCCGAGCGGGTTGCCGCTGCGCTTGAAGATATCCCCTATGAACTGATCTTTGCTGACGACAGCGACGACGAGACGCCCCAGCGCGTCATGCAGTTGGCAGAAGCCGACGCGCGCGTGCGGCTGGTACGCCGCCCAGAAGGGGGCGGGCGCGCGGATGGCCTCGCCTCAGCGATTGTTGCCGCCATGCGCCAGTCCTCCGGCGAGTATATCGGCGTCCTCGATGCAGACTTGCAGCACCCGCCTGAACTCCTGCCCAAGCTACTGGTCGTCGCCAAAGAAGCCGATGTCGTTGTGGCAAGTCGCTTTCTTCCGGTTGGAGACCGCAAGGACCAGCGCGGAGCTTCGCCCACGCTGGCTGCTCAGGCAGGCAGAACGCTGGCGCGAACACTCTTTCGACGGGTGCGCGCCTGCACCGACCCTTTGAGCGGCTTTTTTGTCTTTCGGCGGGACGTGCTTCAGCGCGTGAAACTGCGCCCCAAAGACACACACCTGTTGTTAGAGGTTCTGGTGCGCGGCAGGTGGTCGCGGCTGGCAGAAGTTCCCTATTATGCCACTGACCCCCAGCGCAATCCGGAGAAAGCTCACGGCAACCAGGGCATGGCCTATGCGCGGCAACTGCGCGCCCTCGTGTTTCAGGGAGAGTGGGGACGCGGCCCCGTCCAGTATGTCCACGCGGGCGAAGCAGCGTCGAGCGTTGCTCTCGATGCTGCATCTGCTTCAGCGACGGCAGAGGCTGAGCAAACGCCGGTCATTCCAGCAGTCCCCTGGCGACAGATCGCCGCCCAGGCGACGGTGTTGTGGCTGGTGTCGCGCGTGATGCTGGCGCTGCTGACCTATTACTCGGCGTTGTTCCAGGCGAGTCTTGCCAATCCGAACCAGAACAGCGTGCCCCGAACGAATCCGGTCATCACGCCCGACCTTCTGCTGGGCCGCTGGCTTCAGTGGGACGGCACGTATTACGTGAATATCGCGCGGGTTGGCTATGCGCAGACATCCTGGACAGCGTTTTTCCCATTTTACCCGTTCCTGACGCACCTGCTCGCCACTCTGCTGGGGCCACGCAGCGAATTACTGGCCGCTATGGTTATCAGCAACCTGGCGACGCTGGTCGCCTCCATCGGGCTGGGATGCCTGGTCGCGCTGGAAGGTGGCACGCGCCGCGACATCAGCCAGACCATCCTGGTGCTGACGGCCTATCCGCTGGCCTTCTTTCTGGCAGCGCCCTATACCGAAGGTCTCTTCCTTGCCTGCGCGGTGTGGGCGCTATATGCCGCGCGGCGTGGCTGGTGGGCGCTGGGCATCGTTTGCACCTTGCTGGGCGCGTTGTCCCGCCCCACAGGGGTGATTCTGCTCTTGCCGCTGCTCTATGAGTTTGGGCGACAGCATTCCTGGTGGCAGCGATTGATCGCGGGCGTGCGCCAGCGCGACTGGTCCTGGCTGAGCCAGCTTCCGCGCGAGCGGCCCTGGCGGCAAACGCTGACGGTCCTTGGCATTGGCGCGGCAGTGCCCGTCGCCTTTGGCGTCTTTGCAGCGCTCTGCGCAGAGCGCTTTGGCGATCCTCTGCTCTTTATCAAAGTGCATGACCAGTGGGACCGCATCCAACTGCCCATCTGGACAACGCTCATACGCGGCGCGGAGTGGCAAGGCGCGATCTTGTTTCTGCACCAGGGGTTCTGGAGCTATGAAAACGCGCGGAACCTGGTAGATTTTGCGCCGGTGGTCATCATGGGCGTGATTACCCTGTGTTCGGTGCGACGTATGCCCTTTTCCTTCACGCTGTATATGCTGGGGCTGCTCTATATCTCGATTGACCCGGCCGTTCGGATAGGCCAGAACACCGTAGAATATGATTCGGCTGGGCGATTCCTGCTGCTGTCGGTGCCGGTGTTTTTGCTGCTGGGCCGCTGGTCAGCGCGCTATGCCTGGCTGGAGATGCTGCTGGTAGGCGGAGGATTTTTGCTCCAGGCGGCGTTTGCCTCGTACTATCTCGCCGGAGGCTGGCTGATCTGATGCGCCTGCTCTGGATGAGCGCCGCAAGCAGCGAGCGTCTCTTGTTTTTCCAGCCGCCATGTGCTACACTGCTACCCGTAGAAATGGAGGAAAACTTTCCTCCGTATTGACCGCTTCGTTGCCCCCGCCCAGCAACGACGAGTTTTGAAAACAAAGGAAGGTTCGCCTATTAACAGAGATTTTCGGGGGAATGACCGGTTCGACCGAGGAGATCGGAACGACCGAGGACGCGAGGTACGCATCAACGGGCGCATTCGTGCGCGCGAGGTTCGACTTATCGACGAAGATGGAACCATGATCGGCGTGATGCCCCTCTCACAAGCGCTGGACATGGCCCAGGATCGCGATCTGGACCTGGTGGAAGTGTCACCGATGGCAGTTCCTCCCGTCTGTAGGATGATGGATTATGGTCGGTTCAAGTACGAGCAGCGGAAGAAAGAGAACGAGGCGCGCAAGCACCAGAAGGTCACGGAACTGCGCGAAATTCGCATGAAGCCACGCACCGGCGATCATGACATTCAGGTGAAGACGCGCAAGATTCAGGAGTTTCTGGCTGAAGGGGATAAAGTCAAGGTGAGCGTCACCTTCCGGGGGCGCGAAATGGCGCATCCGGAACTGGGGCGCGTGCTGCTTGATTCCATCGCCAATGAGTTGAAAGGGTCGGCGACCATTGAACGCTCCCCGATGATGGAGGGGAAGATGATGTCGATGATCGTTGCTCGCGCTCCTGGCTGGGAACCTCCCAAGAAAACCGCTGTTGCCTCCAACCCCGCAGCTTCTCAGGCGAACGGGAATGCCTGAGCAGGCCACAGCCTGCCGGACCCGCACACCATGTCAGCCATTGCCCGAACCTCCCCGATGAAGGGATAGGTCGGGCAATGGCATTTTTGCTGCCGCGAAAACGCCCGGTCGCCCGCTTCAGGCGCTTTTCGCGGCTTCGACCTTCCCGCCTATGCTATAATGGGCTGGAAGGTATGGAGAGAACAGGCGTTGAAGTAAGCAACGCCAGGCGCACACGGCAAGGCAGGCAGAGAGGCAGGATTGGTCAGTCATGCAACGGGCATCCCAGCGCTTAGGACCACAAGATTCCCAACAGACCCAACCCGACTCACCGGGGAATGGGACAACAGACACGCCTCAACAGCTTCCAGCCGACCAATCACAAGGGGGCAGAGTCGGTGGTCTTCCGACCACCATCATGCAGCCAGGCCGCGCCGCCCAGGTGGCGCAGGCCGTACAATCGGCCAACGCCAAGGCGCAAGATGATGTCAAGTCCATTGCCGCCGCGCTCACCAACATCTCTAATAGCTTGCATACCACTACCCAGCGTCTGGAGCGCGCCGTAGAAGGCACCTATGCCTCCGATGCTGGCGACCCGCGCGTGCAATTGCTCGCCGAAACACTGCATGTGGCCCGCGCAGGCGACTATAGCCTGGCACGCATCGGCGATAGGCTGCGGCAGCTCGATCAATCGGTGCAGAGTTCGCATAACAACATCGGCACGCTGCAACGCGAGCGCGAGATGCTTGCCAGCCTCTATCATATCGCCCAGGTGGTCAACTCGACGCTGGAATTAGAGAGCGTCTTGAACCGGGTGATGGATAAAGTCATCGAAGTGGTCGGGGCTGATCGCGGCTTCTTGATGCTCTACAACAAGGACACGCACCGGCTGGAGTTCACGATTGCCCGCAACAAAGATGGCACGTCCATTCCCCAGCACGAGTTCACCATCTCGCGCAAAGTGGTGGAGAAAGTCTGGAGAACGAAAGACCCCATCGTCACCGCCAACGCGGCTGAAGACAAACAATTGAGCGGCCAGGTCAGCATCGTCATGCACGACATCCGCTCCATTTTGTGCGCGCCGCTGCAACTGCAAAACCGCAGCCTGGGCATCGTCTATGTCGATAACCGCCAGCTTGTCAATCCCTATACCCTCGAACACCTTGATCTGCTGGCGGCGTGTTGCAACCAGGCGGCCATTGCCATCGACAACGCGCAGAAAGTGCGCGAGATAACCGATTTCAAGAATCTGCTCGATAACATCTTCCGTTCGATTGCCAGCGGCGTCATTACGCTCGATACCAAGGGGCACATCCAACTGGTCAATCGCGCGGCTGAACGCATCTTTATGCAGCCCGCCGCAGACGTGCTGGGGCAGACCTATCAGCATGTCTTTACGAGACTCGGCCAGGAAAAAATTATCGACGTGATCGAGCTTGCCCGGGGCGAAGACAACACGGTGATGAACCGTGAGATCGACTGCGAACTGCCCAATCGCGGCAAAGTGACTCTGAGCATCAACATTTCCCCGCTGCACGAAGAGCAAAGCAACGGGCAGCGCCCGGAAACTGTGGGCATGGTGATGGCTGTCGAAGATTTGACGGAGATGCGCACCTGGCGCGACGCCGCCACCAATGTAAAACGCATCTTCCAGCGCTACGTGCACCCTTCCGTGGTCGAAGAGTTGATGAACAATCCCAAAGCGGTGGAACTGGGCGGGCAGACCAAAGAGGTTTCAATCCTCTTCGCCGATATTCGCGGCTATACGGCGCTCAGCGAGGGACGACGCCCCGAAGAGGTCGTCGAAATGCTCAACGACTATCTGGACATCTTGACCGAGGCGATCTGGCGCGAACAAGGCACGCTGACCATGTTCCAGGGCGACGCCATTATGGCGATCTTCAACGCGCCGCTGCCCCAGGCCGACCACGCCTTGCGCGCCGTGCGCGCGGCGCTGGGCATGCGTAAGGCCATCGAAGATCGCCAACGCCAGCAAAATCCCAACCTGCCCGAAGTCAAGTATGGCATCAAAGTCCGCTATGGCATCGGCGTGAATACTGGCATGGCAACCATCGGCAACATCGGGTCGCGCGACCGCCTGCAAAACTATACGGCCATCGGCGACGCGGTCAACATCGCTTCTCGGCTGCAATCCAACTCTGCCGATAACGAAATCATCATTCACCTGCCCACGTATGAGCAGATAAGCTGGTACTTTGACTGCATGCCACTTGATCCGCTTCAGGTGAAGAACAAAAAAGAGCCGCTGATCGTCTACAAGGTGCTTGGCCCGAAGCCCGGCATGTAAGCGCAGCGCTGGGCTGCGCTTCATCAGCGAAGGGCAGCACTGTGTCGCGCTCTGCCGACTATCTGTGGATAAGCGGGCGCTCCAGCACAAACCCCTGCGGCGGCGTGTAATGAAAGCCGAACCACTCATAGAGGCGATGGGCATGGTGGTTCTTCTCCTCGGTGTTCAGGGCAATCTTCCAGACCCGCTCCGCCTGGAAAAAGCGCACCGCCTCGGCCATCAGACGCGCGCCGATGCCCCGGCTGTTGAGCGAGGGATGCACGGCAATGCGCACTAAAAAGCCCATGCCAGCGTCGACCGTATTGAATTGATAGCCGATCACCCGACCATCCTGCACGGCCACCACAAAATACGGATAGGTGTCGGCAATCTCCAGAAAGCTGGCGGCATCGTAGCGCCAGTAGTGGTCAAAGCAAGCCTGCTCCACTTGCAGCAGTTCGTTAACGTCGGCCCGCTGGAAGGGACGCACCGTCACCTGCTGATTGCCTTCGGTGGGAATGGAGTAATCTTCTTTATCATAGGAGCGCAGCGTCGTCAACAGATCAAATTGCCGGACCAGCAGGATATCTTTGAGCCAGTCGGAATCGAGGTCGCCGCCGGTATAGTATAGCCCGGTGGCCCCTGCCCGGCGGACAGCGGCCATATAGGCAGGCAAGAGCAGGTCGAGATAGCGCGTAAAGTGGTTGCCCTCACTCCAGACGACCCCAAAGCCACCCAGCCAGGCCGCAGGCGGGGCCAGAATATTGGTCAGCAAAAATGCCTGAAGGGACTGCCCCGAAAACGCGGCTACTCCAGGCTTGTGCGCCAGCAGGCGCGGCAGTTCCTCCAGACCAAAGCGGCAATAGATATATTCGGAGGTTGTCACCAACCTCCGCACTGCCGGTAGATCACTCGCAGATAGTTCGCGGACCGTCAGCGCCCCGTCCTTCAGCATAGCTGCCTCCTCACTCGTCCTGGGTGGCTTGCTCTTCGGGCGGATTCCATCCCTTGCGCACTTGCGGCACGTTTGGACGCCGACGATAGCCTACGAGCTTGTGCAAATCGCGCAGCGCATCCACGATAGGGTCAGGATTCCAGCGCGAGGTTTGCGGCGGCGCGTCCCCCAGCGTATCAACGACCTCATTGCCACCCAGCAAGACGTTGAAGCACGAGGTGGCCGACTGCGCCAGCGCATCGATGTCATAGCCGCCCTCCTGCACCAGCAGCAGCCGACCATCGCAATAGTCCTCGGCAAGCTCCTTGAGCTGGCGCGTCATCACCACAAAATCGACATTCGCCAGGCGGAACTCGGCCAGCGGGTCGCGCCAGTGGGCATCGAACCCGGCAGACACCAGCAGCAGTTCAGGCTGGAAGCGGTCGGCCAGCGGAGGGATGACCTGGCGAAAGATAGCATCGAAGACCGGCCAGTCCGCGCCCGCAGGCAAGGGAATGTTGACGTTCGTGCCCACCCCGTCGCCCGCGCCCATCTCATCCGAGCGCCCTGTCCCCGGATACCAGGGGTACTGATGCGTCGAGACGTAGAGCACGCGCGGGTCTTCGTAGAACATCTCCTGCGTGCCGTTGCCATGATGCACATCGTAGTCCACGATCATCACCCGCTTGAGGCCGTGATGATCGATGGCGTAGCGCGCCGCGACGGCCACGTTATTGAAGAGGCAAAAGCCCATCGCGCGGTCTGGCAGGGCATGGTGCCCCGGAGGCCGCACCAGCGCGTAGCCGTTGCGCGCCCGGCCATCCAGAATGGCATCCAGGGCAACCAGCGGCGCGCCTGCCGCCATCAAGGCGACTTCATACGAACGCTCTGAAACCACGGTGTCGGCATCGAGGCGTTTACCGCCAGCCTGCGAGGCTGCGGCCATCGCGTGAATGTGCTCGCGCGTGTGCACCGCCGCCAGCTCGTCCTCTGTCGCGGGACGCGGCGGCAGGCGCAAGACATCGGGGCGGTCCAGCCAGCCCAGACGCTCAAGCTGGGCAAACACCGCCTCCACACGCTGCGGCGATTCCACGTGCCGCGCCGGAGGGCGGTGTTCCAGGAAGATCGGGTCATAGACAAAGACTGTCGCCATGTTAGAGCTTCTTTCCCGCCACCTGCTTGAGCAGATCAGGGATATCGAAAATGGTATCGGCTACGGGAACACCAGCCGCTTGGAGCGCCGCAACTTTGCCCTGGGCCGTGCCGGTGCTGCCAGAGATGATTGCGCCCGCGTGGCCCATGCGCTTGCCTGGCGGGGCCGTGCGCCCGGAGATAAAGCCCACCACCGGCTTGCTCATCCCCTTGATATATTCGGCGGCATCCTCTTCATCGCTGCCGCCAATCTCGCCGCACATCACCACCGCCTGGGTCTGGTCGTCGTGTTCAAAGAGGTGCAGGCAGTCGGTAAAGGTTGTCCCAATGATGGGATCGCCGCCAATGCCCACACAGGTGGACTGGCCGATGCCCGCCGCCGTCAAAAGCGACACCACCTCATAGGTCAGCGTGCCGGAGCGTGAGATGAAGCCCACATGGCCCTCGCGGAAGATGCTGTAGGGGATGATGCCGATCTTGCCGACGCCCGGCGTGCAGAGTCCGGGGCAGTTAGGGCCGATCAGCCTGACCTGCTTTTCGCGGACAAAAAGCATGGCCCGCACCATATCCAGCACCGGGATATTTTCGGTGATGCAGACGACCAGGCGGATATCAGCGCTGGCAGCCTCCATAATCGCGTCGGCAGCGCCAGCGGCGGGCACAAAGATGCAGCTTGCATTTGCGCCGGTTTGCTGCACCGCTTGCGCGACGGTATCAAAGACCGGCACGCCCTCAACTTCAGTGCCGCCCTTGCCAGGCGTGACGCCGCCCACCAGCTTGGTTCCAGCAGCCAACATATTTTTCGTATGAAACAGACCTTCGCGCCCGGTGATGCCCTGAACGATCACACGCGAGGATTGATCGAAAAGAATGCTCATGCCTGCTCCTTAATCGCCGCCACGATCTTCTGCGCAGCGTCGCGCATATCATAGCCCCAGGTGAGGCCCGCATCGGCCAGCATGGCGCGGCCTTCAGCTTCGCCGGTGCCCGAAAGGCGCACCACCACCGGCATGCCCTTGGGTAGTTCGGGCTGCGCCATGATGACGCCGCGCGCCACCTCTTCGCCGCGCGTAATGCCGCCGAAGATATTGACCAGGATGCCCTTGACATCGGGGTCATGCGCCAGAAAAAGCATCGCCTTCTTCAGCAGTTCGGCCTTCGCGCCACCGCCAAAATCGTAAAAGTTCGCTGGCGCGCCGCCACTGCGCGCGACCATATCCACGGTCGCCATAGCCAGGCCCGCGCCATTGGCGATCACGCCCACGTTGCCATCCAGCTTCACATAAGAGGCCAGCCCTTGCTCGTGGGCTTCGTATTCAATCGGGTTGGCGTCTTCTGGCTCGGCCCAGGCGGCGTATTCCTTCTGGCGCGGCAGGGCGTTGTCATCGACCAGAATCTTGGCATCAGCGGCCAGGACTTGCCCATCGTCCGTCAGCGCCAGCGGATTGATCTCGGCAAGCTGGGCATCGGACCCCATGAACGCCTGCGCCAGCGCCGAAAGAATCGCGCCGCCTTTGGCAATCACCACAGGCGGCACGCCAGCATCAGCGAGCATCTGGCGCGCGGCATAGGCAGGCAATCCCCAGCGTACATCAATCACACGGCGGATAATCTTTTCTGGTGCCGTGGCAGCTACTTCTTCGATATCTACGCCACCCGCCGCGCTGACCATGGCTACCGGAGCCTGCGATTTACGGTCCAGCACAATCCCCAGATAATATTCTTCTTTAATGGTGAGCTTGGGAACGACCAGCACTTTCTGGACCGTCAATCCCTTGATATTCATTCCCAGCACGCGCGATGCGGCATCGCGTGCAGCTTCCGGTGTATCGCCAAACTGAATGCCACCGGCCTTGCCACGCCCACCGACATAGACCTGGGCCTTGATGACGACCGGCACGCCAAACTCGCGGGCGATCTGTTCGGCCTCCTGGGGCGTCGTTGCCACCTTGCCCGGCTGAATGGGTATCCCATAGCGCGCCAGGATGTCTTTGGCCTGATACTCATGAATTTTCATGCTTGCTCCTTGATGTAGTTACCGCCCTTCCTCTACCCCCTGTAACGCAGGCTCCGCAGGAGATTATACTAGATTTTTTTCGGCGAATGTATTAGGATAGACACAGGGATAACTGAATGGTCGCCACGTTTGCCAGTGTGAAAGCCTACCCAGCGCCTGGCGCTTAGCAAACGGGCTAGCTGCATGAATGCGCGAGGCATGGTTAGGGCCTGTGTGTACGATTGCTGATCTCGTTTCGCTGCTTGCCACCCAGATTTTGGGTAACTCTCTCTATGCCTATGTGTTGGCCCTCGGCCTGTTGCTCGCCATCTTTTTCGGCTTCTTCCTCCTGCTGTTCATTGTGAACAATCGGCTAAACGCCATCGCCAAGAAAAATCCGGCCCACGCCAACGACGCGCTGCCCCAGGTGCTGCGGAAGATTCATCCCTTTGAGTACGCGGGCATCGCCCTCTATATCGCCCTGCAAACCCTGACCATCAACCCACTGCTCAATCGGGTTATCTCCCTTGGGTTCATCGCCCTGATTACCTACATGGCTGTCGATGCCAGCAGCGTGCTGCTCAGCGTGTTCTTGCGGCGCATGGCGGCTGGCGAGAACCATCATGCCACCGCGCCCATCCTCATCAATCTGACGATTATTGGCAAAGCCTTGCTCTGGGTGTTCGGCATTTTTATCGTGCTCTCCAATGCTGGTGTGAACATTACCTCCCTGATTGCCGGGCTGGGCATTGGCGGGGTCGCCGTTGCGCTGGGGCTGCAAAGCATTTTAAGCGACCTCTTTTCGTCGTTTGCCATTCATTTCGATAAGCCCTTTGTGGTGGGCGACCTGATTCTAGTCGGCGACCAGATGGGCTTTGTCGAAAAAATCGGCATCAAGACGACGCGCATCCGCGCCCTGCAAGGCGAAGAAGTCATCTTTGCCAACACACTCTTGACCGGCACGCAGATTCAAAATTTCCGGAAGATGCGCCAGAGACGGGTGGTGTTCACCATCGGCGTGGCCTATGAAACGCCGCGCACAGTGCTGCAAGAAATCCCCGCGCTGCTGCGCACGATTATTGAGAACCGCCCCAAAGTTCGCTTTGATCGGGCGCATTTTTTTCAATTCGATCCCTCGGCCTTGACCTTCGAGATCGTGTATTTCGTGTTAACAGATGACTATAAGACGTATATGGATGCACAACAGGAGATTAACTTTGGCATTCTGGAAGCATTTGCCGAGCGCAACATCGCGCTGGCGCATCCCACCCAGGTCGTTACCCTGCGGCAAACAATCCCTGAAGCACTCAGAGTCGACCTGGACTGATCCTTAGTCCTGTACGAATGTGTTGTAGGCAAACGAACGGGCAGGTATATGGTATAATTGAAAGAAGACGTGGCAAACGTGCGTCTTGCAGGAGGATTTTCGATGAGTATTCTGGAGCGGCTTGGCCTTCACCCCGGGCGGGCCGCAGACAAATTGGATATTGAGAACGAAACAGCGCACTACAGCGTTGGTGGCCGAGTCAGCACGACCAGCGAAGCCAGCACCGGCACGCGCAATGTGCTGGTTGCCATTCACGGCGATGAAATGGACGACGAGCTAGTGCGGCTGGGTTGTATGATGGCAAAGAATAAAAAGGGACGGGTGTTTGGTGTCTATGGGGTGGAAGTGCCACGCACGCTCCCTGTGGATGCCACTTTGCCAGAAGTGACCGAGAAAGCGGGTCAGGCGCTGGAGCACGCAGTGGAGTTGGCGGAGCGCGCCAATTTCGAGATTGAACCAGAGATCGTGCAATCGCGCAATTACGGGCAGAGCCTGGTCGACGAGGCAGAATCCCATAACTGCGCCTTGCTGATTCTGGGCATTCCCTATCGCACAGATCGCAGCGGGCGCTTCGATCCAGGGGAAATCATCCCCTATGTGCTGACCCACGCGAAATGCCGGGTCTGGGTCATTCGCGGCCAGCAGCGTGAGTGTTGAGAAGCAGGTAGCTACCATTTTTTGTAGGCAAACAACGCGGCGTGCGGACGTTTTCACCGCGATCAATACGTTTCACCACGTGTAGAAAGGCAGATGAAGCCAAAGACGAGGCTAAAACTAGAAGGAAAAGCTTATGCCCAACCAGCGCGCGTCTGATCCAGCGACGGGTCCGACAGATATTGGACATGAATACTTTCGAGCACTCTACCGGGTGGTGACGGCTGTCAACTCCAGCCTCCACCTGCACACGGTACTTAACCTCGTCGCAGAAAAAGTGGCTGAAGCGATGGGCGTGAAGGCGTGTTCGCTGCGCCTGCTGGACCGTTCAAGAGACACGCTGACCATCAGCGCCATGCACGGCCTGAGCCAGAAATACATGCAAAAAGGGCCGGTGAGGTTGGAAAAAAGCCAGCTTGACCAGGAAGTCTTGCAGGGCCAGGCCGTCTATATTCGTGATGCGGCAACAGACCCGCGCTTTCAATACCCGGAGCAAGCGCATACCGAAGGTATTGTCTCGGTCTTTTGTGTACCGCTGATCTGCAAGGGGCAGGTGCTGGGCGTCCTGCGGGTGTACAGCGCGGTGGAGCGCGAGTTCGACGCATTTGACGAGGAGTTTCTGCGCACGCTGGCGAGCGTGAGCGCCCTGGCGATCGAGAACGCGCGACTCTTTGGAGCGCTCAAGCAAGATTTTGATGAAACCATCCTGACGCTGTGGGGCGAACCATCGATCACCATGATTCAGGAGACCGATCCTCAGCACATCGAATCATAACGCTCTAAAGGCTTGCAATCAACGCCCGAATATGGTATAGTTATTTCGCGTTCGGGGATGTAGCTCAGTTGGGAGAGCGCGACAATCGCACTGTCGAGGTCAGGGGTTCGAGCCCCCTCATCTCCACCAAACGAAAGGCAGAGGCGCACGCTATGCATGGCGTGCGCCTCTACTTTGCTTATCAGGCGGCTAGCCTTTCTTGCTGGTCGAGCCAGCGCCCTGCGGTGCGGGCTTCGCTGCTGGCTTTGGCGAGCGCTTGCTGCTTACCGCTTTGGCTCCGCTGCCAGTTTTGGGCTTGGGGCGCGCGGGAGCCTTTGGCTTGGGGGCAGGAGTGGTTTTGGCGGTGACGGATGCCTTGCGCGTCGGCTGCGTCTTGGTCGGCGCAGCAGCCCTGGGCGCGGGTGTGGTCTTCGCCGTGGTGGAGGCTTTGCGGGTGGGCTGCGTTTTGCCCGAGCGCGGCGTCTTGGGCGCGGCAACGGCAGTCACATCGATCACGATAGCGCTCATATCATCAGGCTTTGAGCGCATGGTCGCTTCTAATCCCCGCTGAGAGCGTTTGCGCGCGGCACGCACCAGCGCCTCGCCATCGTTACGCCCGTTCTTGCGAAGAATCTGCGTGATTTCCGCTTCGGTCAGATTATCGTGGATGCCATCGCTGCACACCAGGACGCGATCACCGGGATAGAGTTCCTGCTGGCCGACATGGACCTCCGGGTCGCCCCGGCCACCGATGGCCTGAGTGATGAGGCCGCGTTGATAGAAATAGCGTTTCTGGCGCTCGTCTAAATCCTGCCAATCCTCGGCCTGGTCGATCACCAGCGCTTCCTCTTCGCTGATTAGACCCACCGCGACATGCGTCGAGAGAATGCCGTCATCGACGGTGACGCGCTCCAGCGCGCCGCGCGCACGCAGGATATAGAGCCGACTGTCGCCGACATGCCCATGTACCAGGATACGCCGATGATCGGCAGTCTCCCAGAGTCTGGCGATAATGGCCGTCGTCGCCATGCCGGTCAGTTCCGGCTGGCGATCCACCGCCTCGCGCACCTGCCGATCAGCTTCCAGGACCGACTCGCGCATCAGATTGCGCAAGCCTGCCAGATCACGGGCGGCAGCCGCGCGACCCCGCCAGGTTGTCAGAACCGCGTGCGCGGCCACACGCGATGCCACCTCACCACCTTCATAGCCACCTACGCCGTCAAAAACGGCCACCAGGTCTAGCAGTGCATCAATGAGAACGAAATCCTCATTGGAATCGGGATGATCCTCGGAAGGATTTGTTGACCAAAAGACGCGCAATCCGCCATGCAGGCGCTTGGTGCGCGTCTCGGCAGGGGTACTTGGGGCTGTCAACGTAATCAACTCTTTCTCACACTAAGTAACGAATAACGGCATTTCACGCACACAAGACGGCATAAAGGTTCACACACAGTCACATCTTCATGGGGAAAAATAAAAGCATACGGGCAAATCAGGCGCACTCTGGAAAACCTGTTATTGGTCATTGTAACACACTATGGCGAACGTGGCTCATCCCGCCTGGATACGCGGGCGATATTGAATGGCTTCGGCCAGGTGATTGACGCCGATGGTTTCGGCACCCGCCAGATCGGCTATCGTGCGCGCCAGCTTGAGAATGCGATGGAAGGCGCGCGCCGACAATTGCAACTGCTGCATCGCCGCTTTCAAGAGGCTTTGCCCTCCCGCTTCCACTTCACAAAACGCGCGCACCTCGGCTGGTCCCATCTCGGCATTGCAGGTCAGTTTTGTCCCGCTGAAGCGTCTGGCCTGGATTTCGCGTGCCCTTTGCACACGCGCGCGAATGGTAGCGGAGCGCTCGACATCACGCCGGTCCGCCAGTTTCTCATAATCGACGCGCGGCACTTCCACGTGAATATCAATGCGGTCCAGCAATGGCCCACTCAAGCGCCGCTGATACTTGGCAATTGCCCCCGACGAACAGGTACACTCTCTGACCGGGTCGGAAGCGTAGCCACAGGGACAGGGATTCATAGCAGCAACCAGCATAAAGTTCGCCGGAAAGGTGACTGTGCCCTGCGCCCGCGAAATGGTCACCACCTTATCTTCCAGCGGCTGGCGCATCACTTCCAGCACATTTTGCCCAAACTCAGGGAGTTCGTCAAGAAATAATACGCCGCGATGTGACAGACTGATCTCCCCCGGACGCGGCCAGCGACCACCACCAACGAGTCCCGCGTGGCTGATGGTATGATGCGGCGCGCGGAAGGGGCGCTGCATAATCAGCGGCACGTCCGGCGGCAAGAGGCCGCTGACGCTGTAAATCTTGGTCACGTCCAGCGCTTCATCAATCGTCATGCGCGGCAAGATCGAAGGGGTCACGCGCGCCAGCAGGGTTTTGCCCGAACCAGGCGGCCCACTCATCAGGATATTATGCCCGCCACTGGCAGCCACTTCCAGCGCGCGCTTCACATGCTCCTGCCCACGCACATCGGCCATATCGTAGCCATACAGCGCAGTATCCTGAATATCAAGCGCGCTGGGGTCAGGCACATAGGGTTCGATCAGGTGATCACCGCGCAGGTGTGCTGCAAGCTGGGCCAGGTTCTCGACCGGATAGATCACCACTTCGCGCACTAAGGCCGCTTCCAGCGCATCCGCAGCGGGAACAAAGACGCTGCGTACCTGCTTCTCGCGGGCCAGCGACACCATCGGCAGAATCCCATCGGTATGACGCAGCGCACCATCCAGCGAAAGCTCGCCCAGGAACAGCGCGTCAGCCACATCGGCAAACGCCTGCTCTGAAGCCAGCAAGATCGCTACGGCAATCGGCAGGTCATACGCCGGGCCTTCCTTGCGCAGATCAGCGGGCGCCAGATTCACGGTCAGCCGCTTCATGGGAAAAATCGCGCCGCTGTTCTTCAGGGCGGCGCGCACGCGCTCTTTGGACTCCTGCACCGCCGCATCCGGCAGACCCACAATGGTAAACGAGGGCAGGCCATGCCCAATATCCACCTCAACCTCGACCAGCGCTCCATCCAGGCCAACCATCGCGCAGCTTTGCACCTTCGCCAGCATACAGCCTCCACCAGAAGGCTCCTGTCCAGGACTGGGGCCGCGAACAAGAGCTTATCATCAGGCCATGCGCCCCATACAAGCAGGAAATGTGGGGAGTCTGTACGAAGCGCGGCAATCTACCGGCAAAAGTATAACACAGGAGTCAAGCAGCGGTCATTCCGGTTCAATCGTGCTGGTCAAGCCGTAGCTTTCCAGCTTGCCGCGATAAAACTCTGCCGTTTCCTTGGGGCACACCACCACCAGCGCCTTGCCGTTGAGATGCGCCTCAAGCATGATCTTGATAGCTTCATCCACACTCAGGCGCTGGACTGTGCGCAAGAGGGCCTGGACCACGAAGTCCATCGAATTGACATCATCGTTATGCAGCAGCACGCGATACTTGGGGAGTAAACGCAGAAGCTGCTCAACATCCTGGCTGGTGAGGGTATCGGGTTGGGAGTTCATCGCCGTTCCTTGGAAGTGAACAGATGGCCGATCACCGATTTTGTTTTTCTATTCTAACCAGCCATGAAGGCTTTGTCCAGAGGGTTGTGCGCCCGTTCCGCAAGAGATTTTGGCTCGTTGGGGAAACAGTATCTTGCCCGCGAAGCCTCGTGCTGCTGGCGCTTGAGAGCATTTGCTGTTCAGGCATCAGCAGCACAAGCCTGCGCGTACATCTGGGACTTATGGCGTGCTCAAGCCAGACGTGCCTGGCTTCACCAGGCGCTGTCGCAGACGCCGCCAGACGTAGACCCCGGCAAGGATTGGCAGCCAGAAGACGGCAAAAACGCCTACCCAGATGAGAATATCGATCACCACCTGGAGAATAGCGATCATGACACTGACCGCCGAGCTAAAAATGTCGCCAGGACTCCACTGCTTCGGTGGCGCAGGCGGCGGAGGCAGCGGCGGTGTGGTAGACGACAAATTGACCGTGATCATCGAATAGGCCGTCTGCCCGGCCAGATCATTGATCTGTCCCTCAATTTGCTCGATCTGCCCTTCGACATCCGTCAGCTTATCTTGAAGCGTCAGGGTATCAGACAGGTTTTGCGCCTGACTCATCAGTTGCAGCAGGCGCTGCTGCTCCACCTGCAAATTCTTCAGACGCGATTGCAAGTCCACATACTGCGATGTGACATTCTGCACCGTCTCATTTTCGCTGATCAGCTTTCCCTTATACGTGGGATTGGTCGCCGAGAACGTGCCCAGATAGTCTTTGACGGTGGCATATTTGGGCGAGCTGATCGCAAACGTGACCGCAACCTTATAGGTGCCATCGCTCTGCTGATTGATCTGTTCGCCTGCCCCCTGCGCCAGCGGGTCCAGCGAGAGGATGTCACGGGTTATCAGGTGTTCCACATCGAGCGGGTTATTGACAACCAGGGACACAGAAAGCGTGCGAATCAGGTAGGTGCTTACTGGTGTTCCGTTCGGCAGGGTCGGCGGCCCGGCGCTGCCGCCGCCGGTTCCAGGGGTCGCGGCAGGCTGACCGCCTCCTGCCTGATTGTTGCCCGACTGGGATGCTGTCGAATAATTAGCAGTGTTTGAACCAGTAGCGCCACCGCAGGCAGCCAGAACAAGCGCGAGCAGCAGCAGCGGGAGGAGGAACCCGGCCCGGCGGCGCACACCGCCAGGCAGCTTAAAATGCGCAAAAAAAGACCCGGACATCTTCGAGCGCTCCTTTCGGGAGTGTGAGTCGAAAAGCGGCTTACCTGACACAAACCGATTGCGTGCGGGCTGGCAGCGTCAATCTTCTGTACTCTCCCTGAAGAGACGCGCCCGCATGCTTAAAAGTTCCATAGAAGAAATCGGCTGCGAAGGACACAACGCCGAAGCAGCAGGAGATACCCGCTGACTCCTGCTCTGTTCTGCCCAAAAGAAGTACCGGCCCGGACTTATGCATGAGAGATCGATTGCCCTCGCTGCTTATACTACGTCGAATCGTGCTCGCTTCTCACACCTGAGCTTCGCGCGTCGGCAGCGGGGCTACAGCGTCATGCTGATGCTTGCTCCCCTGCTGCTGAATGAGCTTGGCAACCAGGCCGGTCCAGCCGGTCTGATGGCTCGCGCCCAGGCCCGCGCCATTATCGCCATGAAAATATTCATGGAAGAGGATGTGGTCGCGCCAATGCTCGTCGCTCTGCAAGAACGCATTGCCGCCGTTGAAAGGCCGCCAGCCGCGTTCATCGCGCAGGAAGAGGTTGATGAGCCGGTGCGAGAGGTCATCGGCAATCGCATCCAGCGTCAGATATTGCCCCGAGCCGGTGGGGCATTCGACCAGAAAATCATCACCATAGTAGTGGTGGAACTTCTGCAAGGACTCAATCAGCAGATAGTTGATCGGGAACCAGACAGGACCGCGCCAGTTCGAGTTACCGCCAAACAGGCCGCTGCGCGATTCGGCAGGCTCATAGCGCACCGTGTAGGTCTGCCCATCGATGGGCAACTCGAAGGGGTGGGCCTCGTGATATTTGCTCAGCGAGCGCACGCCATACGGGCTGAGAAACTCGTTCGGGTCGAGCATGCGCCTGAGCAAACGTTTCATGCGATGGCCGCGCACCAGCGTCAGCAGGCGACGATCTTCGGTCCCCGGCTCGTGCCAGCGCGAAACCAGGCTTGCCAGGTCTGCGCGATTGGTCAGGAACCACTCCAGCCGCGCCTTAAACCCTGGTAGTTTATCGAGCAGTTCCGGTTCCACCGTCTCCACCGCCAGCAGCGGAATCAAGCCCACCAGCGAGCGCACACGCAGGGGCACATGCGCGCCGTTGGGCAGGTGCAGCACATCGTAGAAAAACTCAGCCAGGGCATCCCACAGTTCAATCCCCTCGCCCGCAATGTCATTCATAGCCCCGGCGATATAGAGGAAATGCTCAAAGAACTTGGTGGCAATATCTTCGTAGACCGGATTCGAGCAGGCCAGTTCCAGCGCAATGGTCATCATGTTCAGGCTGAACATGCCCATCCAGCTGGTGCCATCGCTCTGCTCCAGCAGCCCACCCGTTGGCAGCGCGGCACTGCGATCAAAGACGCCGATGTTATCCAGCCCCAGGAAGCCGCCTTCAAAGACGTTGTTACCCTCGGCATCCTTGCGATTCACCCACCAGGTAAAGTTGATGAGCAACTTGTGAAAGATGCGCTCCAGAAACATCTTGTCGCCCTGGCCGCGCTGCTTGCGCTCCATCTTATACAGCCGCCAGGCTGACCAGGCAAACACCGGAGGGTTCACATCGCTAAAGGCCCACTCGTAGGCGGGCACCTGACCGTTCGGGTGCTGATACCACTCGCGCAGCATCAGATCAAGCTGCGTCTTGGCAAAGTCCACGTCGACCAATGCCAGCGGGATGCAATGAAAGGCTAAATCCCAGGCTGCGTACCAGGGATATTCCCAGGTATCGGGCATGGAAAGCACTTCCCGATTATCCAGTTGTATCCACTCGTGGTTGCGTCCATTCTTGCGCTCCGGCGGAGGCGGGGGCTGACCTGGGTCGCCGTCGAGCCACTGGGACACGTGGTAATGATAAAACTGCTTGCTCCAGAGCATCCCAGCTAATGCCTGACGCTGCACCCGGCGCATATCCTCATCCAGCCCCGGCGGCTGGAGCGCGGCATAGAACTCGTCGGCGTGCTGCCTGCGCCGTTCGAAGATGCTGTCAAACGAGGTTGGGCCAGCCCTGAATCCAGCTTGCTTCGGGTCGATCTCACCGGTCTCGTCCATGACCTTGCTCAACCGAAGCCGAATAACCGCGCTCGCGCCCGGCTTGATCTGGCGCACATACTGCGCGGTGGCCTTCGTGCCGCTCTGCGCCGGATTGACTGCCTCGCGCTTGCCAGCGATCACATATTCATGAAAGGCATCCTTGACATAGGGCGTAGGATTGGGCATGCCATAGAGCCGCTGGAGGTTGGTTTCGTTCTCGGTAAAAAGCAGCGTCGGCGCCGTGCCCGCGCCCTCGCAAAACAGCGCGTAGTCCCCCAGGTCTTCGTGCCGCGCGCGAATCACTTGCAGGCCAGCGGTTCCTTTGATCGGCTCCGCGCGCAGTTCGGGGCGATAGCTATGACGCCCCCAAGACCAGGTGTTGCGGAACCAGAGCGTCGGCAGCAGATGGAGGGTCGCCGTCTCCGGCCCGAGATTGATGGCTTCGATGCGAACCAGGATGTCATCGGGCGAAGATTTGGCATACTCGATGAAGACATCGAAATAGCGGTCTTCGGCAAAGACGCCCGTGTCGAGCACTTCGTACTCGAAGTCCTGCTTGCCACGCCGCCGATTTTCGGCCACAAGCTGACTGTAGGGGAAAGCCGCCTGGGGATATTTATAGAGCATGCGCATATAACTATGCGTCGGCGTGTTATCCAGATAGAAATAGACCTCTTTGACATCCTCGCCATGATTCCCCTCGGTTCCCGTCAGCCCAAAGGGGCGCTCTTTTAAGATGGGGTCGTTACCATTCCAGAGCGCCAGCGCAAAGCACAGCCGCTGCCCCTCGTCGCAGATGCCCGCCAGACCATCCTCGTTCCAGCGATAGGCTTTCGAGCGCGCCATATCATGAGTCAAATAGTCCCAGGCCGCGCCGTTGGGGCTATAATCTTCGCGCACCGTTCCCCAGGCGCGCTCGCTCAGATATGGCCCCCAGCGCTTCCAGTCCACGCCATCCTTCATCAATCGCTCGCGCTCAATGCTCATCACCTCTCCCTTTCTGGCTGCTACTCCGCAGAACGTCATGGGCGCATTATATGACGGATAGTGCGTATTGTTGGTAGAAATGTTACAGACCTGTGTTAGATGACGAAGAAAGAAGAAAGCAGGTGCTGCCGCACGTGGGCGACAAGCCATAACTCAGCGCGGGGGCACAAAGATCAGGCGGGGATTCTGGCCCGCGGCATCGCGCTCGATGCCGCCGCGCCAGGGCAGCCGCTCAGGGGTGTGGGGCAAATCATAGGCCAGGATGGCATCCAGGGTCACGCGGGTGTTTTCAATCATGTCATAACGCGGGTAGTCAGCCAGGGCAACCCAGTGCAGGGTGCCCTCGTTGCAGGGTGGCAACTGCTCGGCGTCCAGGACGGCGGTGAAATAGACCAGCCGGACCTCTGCACCCGGGTCCACAATATCGACAACAAAGCGCCACTCGCGCAGGTCCGCCAGCGCCAGGCCGGTCTCTTCGCGCAGTTCGCGCAGCGCGCCAGTCGCTGGCTCGGTCACTTCCTCGCCTTCCAGTCGCCCGCCTATGCCGGTCCAGCGCAGCGGCGCAAAGCTTTTCCAGGCCGCGCGACAGAGCAGCACCACCCGCGCATAATCGGGGCTGAAGAGAAAGACCACCGAGCGCACGTCATCAAATGCGACCAGTTGATTCTCAGAGAAGATACCATCAAACACGCAAGCGCTCTCCTACAGGGAACGAACTGCCATGACAGGTCACAACCACAGCGCTCATATCGTCGGGCTTCGCGCGCATCAGAACGCTTGTTTCCTGACAAGCATACTGCGCGGCAAGTTCGACCAACACCCTGGCTGCTGTAGTGCTGGCGGCGCTTCTCAAAACCTCTTCAATCTGCCGATCGGTCAGGTTGTCATGGATGCCATCTGTGCAGAGCAGGATACGGTCACCCGGCTCAATAGCAATCTGATCCAGGTGAATAACCGGCGGCTCTGGATCGCCTAAAGCTTGCGTAATACCATTGCGTTTGTCAAAATAGGTCAGTTCCCTTGGTGACAATTCTTCTCGGTATACCGCTTGCTCAATACGCAACGCTTCGGACTCACTGATGACCTGCTCTTGCACTAATTTTCTCAGATAACTGTCATCCTGTGTTAAGCAGATACACATTTTACCTGCGCGGAGCAGATAAATACGGCTATCCCCTACCCAGGTATAGATCATCGTGTATGCTCTTCGGTCCTGGTGTTGGCAAAACACAGCAAGAGCAAGCGTGGTCGCCTGGTCCTCGGTCCCGGTTCTCAACCCGCGCTCAGGGGTCGGTTGTGCCCCTTCGGCGCGGATTTGCTCATGAGCCTCTTCGACAAGCGCCAGCAGCGCCGAGCGCAGTTCAAACAGGGCATCAGATTCAAGGAGCGAGGCAGGAGCGCCTGGCTGCAATTGCTCAAGAATTTGCCGCCAGCCGCGACGGATCACCTTTGCCGCTAACTGCGAGGCTACCTCGCCAGCCAGACTGCCTCCAACCCCATCAAAAACAGCCGCCAGCCGACTGCGCCGATCAGCAATAAGGCTATCTTCATTGCGCTCGTGGTGCCTCTCATTGGCAATACTTCTGCTGGAGAAGATGAATGAAGGAGATTCGGAATCCTGGGCATGTGAACTGCCAGGAATCTGCCGTAGGCTTCTTTTCTGGTGCAGCCGCATCAAACTTCCTCACATCCGTCGTGTCATCGAGACAGGAAAGCCTTCCCTCCCTGGCTCTCTTAACGCATGAAGTCGTACCATCGAAGGCCAGGCAGTGTCAAGAGAGCCACGCGAATGCAGGAAAATCCCAACAAGCCAGGGGTGTGAACGACGCGGGTATCTGTTACCAGGCGGGAGCGGCGGCCAGACCGTGTGGCTGCCCGGGTGCGGCATCATCGACACAGCGCTGGCGATAGCGCGCGCGCATCCTGGCAAGCGCGCCCTGGAGCCGCTGAAGAAGCTGCACAGGCTCGATGGGCTTGTTGACAAACTCATCGGCGCTGGCGCGGACCGGGCCTTCCACTTCGGTATAATCCAGCCTGGTCATCACCACCACTGCCATGGGATGTCCGTTTCTGAGTCGCCCCAGCAGATGCAACACGCGAAAGCCAGAGACCTTGATGGCCGACGTGATCTCATACATCCCATCCAGGTCAAGCAAGATAATGTCCGGGGGCGTCTGCTCGGCTAGCTCCACTGCTGCGCGTCCGGTGGTTACTGCCCAGACATCATAGCCTGAAGCGCCCAGGCGACGCAGCAACCCTGTGGGCACGGCTTCCTTGGGAATGACCACCAGAATGGCTATACGCTGCTCGTAGGGAAGAATCACAGGCAGGTGGGGCTGATGCACAAGAGGAACAGCATCCGCCGGTTCGACCAGGGCTTCGGCCTGCATGAGCTTCATCACTGCTTCATCCATTGTCGGGAGCGGCATAGTCGTATCCTTCATAGACTTGATGAGGACGGCGATGTCTCCAGAGCGAGAATTGCAGCAAAAAATATGCCAGGCTTCGCGCGGAGCGGCTGCCCTGCCAGCATCGTGTCGCGCTGCTTGTCAAAGCGCGTCGCTATGCGGCATACTGAAAATGGACTATTACTTCTGGTGGGCCAGGCCCACCAGAGAAGGAGCACCCCGGCACTTATGGAAACAGCGAGGTTAAAGGTTCAGGGAATCTACAGCTTGCTGGCAGGGCTGGTCTTGCTGGTAGGCGTGCCAATCTATCAGGCTGCCGTCCTGGGACCGGCAGGCTATCGCGCACCCTCCGATACCGCCTTCAATCACGGCGACTATGGCCCGCTGCTGGGTTGGATTAGCGGGCACGGCAGCGCCTTTATTTTCTTTCGCGTGCTGGAACTGCTGATCTTTTTGCTGGTGCTGCGGCTGCCACTGGCACTCTACCGCGCTTTTCGCGGCTATGGATCGATGCTGGCCCGCTGGATGCTGGCAGGCGGCCTGGGCGGTCTGATTCTTTTTGCCGGGATGCTCGCCCTCAGCACTATCAGCTTTGTCAATGCCTCGGCCAGCTACGGACCGCTGGCACCCTCTTCAGCGGCGGCGAGAGACGTTGCCAGCAATTTCGGCAGCATCTATGGAATAGAAGCGCTGGCGCAAAATACGGCGGGCGGCGCGCTGCTTGCCATCTTTTTGCTCTGCGCCAGTCTGCTTTTTGCGCGCAGCGGCAAGCTGCAAGGCTTGCTCGTCTACTTCGGTTTGCTGGCAGCGGCGTTGATGGCCGCGCTGGCCTTGCTCTTTGCGGTTTCGCCGCCCGACGCGCAGACTCAACTGACCACCCCGTCCCTGGCGGCGTTCGCCTTCTGGCTCATCTGGCTGGGCATTTTGCTCATCAGGCGCGCGCCGCACATCGTGGCGGCTCCGATTGTGGTATCTCCAGAAACAGTCGGACCGAGCGAAGCAACAGCCTCAGGCACTGAGGCTCCCCAGGCACCTCAAGAAAACCAACCATAAGCAGCAAGGTGCTAAAACACTTTCAACTGAGCGAGGGCTGTTTCGTAGAGGCTGCTTTTCTCTGGGTAAGCAGCCTCTGCTTGTTTGAGCAGAGATGTCATGAGCGAAAGATCATAAGGCCGAATTTCCTGATAGGGCCATATGCTCTGAGCGGTTGCGTAAGGGAGCAGAAAATCGAACGCTTTGGAAAGGCTAGCACCGTTACCGGCCTGCTCATACCAGACATCCATCCCCATTTTGTTCCCAAGCCTCGCCAGAGCAAACCATCCCTGCAAGTTTACCAATGAGTAATGAAAGCTGTTGGTTCGCGTGATCTCATAGGGTTGCAAGCCAGCTTCATCAAACTGAGCGGGCAGCGTATTGTTCAGGGCGTTTTTCAAGATGCTTTTCGCAAGACCAGTATTCCCCAGGAACCAGGCAATGGCAACCTGCTGGGCCAGGTACCAGGTCAGTTGATTATTTTTAAATTGCGCTGCTTGAAGACCGTTGGGGCTGGTTTGCAGCCAGGAGAGATAGTCCGTAAGCCACTGGCTGAGAGGGTCTTTACATTGAGGGGTAACGCTTGCTGATGATTCCAGTTTCTCCAAAGATTCAAGCAGGTCCACAAAGTTATGTGTTTCAATGATACCTGCCGCAGTGCCCAGCCCATTGTTGTGCCCAGGCACTATTTGGGCATAGTTCAGGTTTGGATTCATTCGGGTTTCGCCCGCTAAAAACCAGGCGCCAAGCAGTTCGATGGCTTTGCGGGCATACCGTTCATCCTGGCTTGCGCGATAGGCAGAAGCCAGATGCCTGATGGATGTAATGAGCAGCTCTACATTTTTCCGATCAGGGTATCTCTCCGTTTCGGGGTTCGTCTCGCCATCACGTATGATGTAAGGCAACCCATCGGGCGAATCCGGATTTCGCCACGCATAGGTTGCCAGAGTTACGTAATCATGAATGTCGCCGCTGGGCGCGATGATCGGACTTTGCGTGACGGAGAGCAGAGGCATGGCTAGGGCTTTCTCACCATCGGTCAGAAAACTTTTATCGGGGGTATGGCTCACAAGCCCGCCTGCCTTTCGCCATCCATCACTTAGCGTGATCGGCTTGTGCGGTTGCCACCGATCAGCCGCCCGATGAGGGCTAGCAGCAGCGCGCCCAGGAAGGCCAGCACAGCGGTTCCGGTGAAACGGAACACGCCGCCGTTGATCAAGCCCGGCGCGAAGATTTGCAAGAGGATAGCCGCCACAAAGGCGCCAGCAACCCCCAACAAAATATCACCGACACATCCATAGCCTCTGCCGCGCACAATCAACCCTGCCAACCACCCGCCGATGAGTCCGGCAATAATCCATTCGATGCAGCCAACATCAAAGACCACCCCAAAGGGCGCTGCTCCCAGAACCAGCGTCAATAGCATATATTTCCCCTTTTTTGCGCAAAAATATTTCCCCAAACCAGCGCCAGCCTGCGGCGCAGGGGTCGCTGGTTCGTGATGCTCTTCTGAAAAACTTTACGCTGAGGCGGCCCACAAGGTTGCAGCCAATCAGGTGCTTTCCGTGGCAGAGATGCGCAGCAGCAGGCCAATGATGATGTAGTTGGCGATGAGCGAGCTACCACCATACGTGATGAAGGGAAGGGGAATGCCGGTCAGTGGCATCAGCTTCAGGTTGCCGGCGATGATAATCATCGTCTGGATGGCAAAGACCGCCGTCAATCCACCGGCCAGCAGTTGATTGAACGCCGTCTTGGCACGGGCGGCAATGCGAAAGCCGCGATGAATCAGCATGATATAGATGCCCAGCAGCGCCATAACGCCCAGCAGCCCAAACTCCTCGCTGACTGCCGCAAACACATAGTCGGTCTGGACTGCGGGCACATTGGTGGGGCTGCCCAGACCCAGGCCGGTGCCAAACACGCCACCGGAGCCAATGGCGATCAAGCCCTGGCAGATTTGATAGGCCGGTCCCAGAATAATCTGACGGGTTACCGGGTCAGTGGAGTTGCAATCAATCCCCACCACGGTGACACGCGCCTGGACATAGGTGAAGAGCTTATAGCAGACGAGCGCGCCACCAGCGAACAGGACCACTCCCCAGATGACATAGAGGATGCGGCCACTGCCCAGGTAGAGCATCGACAAAAAGATGCCGAAGATCAGCAGCGCCAGGCCCAGTTCGCGCAGCGTCACAAACAGCACCATAGCGACGCCGAGCATCAGCAACAGCGGGCCAAACTGCTTCAGCGGCGGCGCAGAGATGAAGCCCAGCCTGGGACCGCCTTCGCCAAGAATCTCGCGATTTTCAGCCACATAGGCCGCAAAAAAGATGACCAGACAAATCTTGAGCAGTTCAGAGGGCTGAAATGGGATACCGCCAGGCAGATTCAATTCATCATGCGTGGGGCTGTCGAAATTGATATGCGAGGTAAAGACACGCACCACACTGATGCCCACCAGTAAGATTCCAAACGCGGCAAACGTATACTTATAGCGGCTGAGGAAGAGCAGCCCGCGACGGGTGAATAAGATCGTCAAGAGACAGGCCAGCAGCCCAAGCAGCAGCCAGAGTAACTGCTTTGACCCCAGGTCCTTCACTGGCGGATTAAGCGATGGTCCAAGGCGCAGGGCCATCAGCACCCCCAGGGCGCTGAGCAAGCCAGCAATCGGGAAAAGGACTTGATCGGCTTGAGGAACCAGAATGGTCAGGAGAATATGCATCCCCAGCAGCGCGCCAATCAAACCAATCGCCGGAACCAGACTATCGAGTGTCGGCAGGCTGACCTTCTGAGAGTTGCTGTCGACCAGGATGAGCATCGTCATGCCGGTCAGCATGAACAGCGCAGGCAAGATCAGCAGTTGCAATTCGCGCCAGCGATAGCGGCGTATCCCCTGAATCATCGTACCCTCTTACCGAAAAACACATTGCAGCCCCTGTGTCAGAAGCTGGAATGCTCTCATGTGGACTTAAACGCCGAATTTGAAGGTCACCACACCATCCATTGGCCCCAGCACCAGCAAATCACCAGGGCGAGCCGGAACGGCCTGACCTGTCGGCACCTGGCTGCCATTCAAAAATGTCTTGTTGCGGCTGCCCATATCCTCAACCCACCACTGCCGATCATGAAAGGTGAGCTTCGTATGCTCGCTGGAAATGCGGCTATCTTCCAACACAATCGTATTGGTCGGACCGCGCCCAATCGTCGTCACCGGCTCCATTTCGATGCGATGGCCTGGCCTGAGCGGCATTGGCCCCGGTTTGACGACAATAAGGACGCCTAACCCCTTGGTCGCGGTCGTGCCAACGCGCGCTGTTCCCGCCCCACTTGACATCCGAACCAGATCGCGGCGAACAACAAAGATAAGCTGGATGAGGAAGAGATAGATAAGCGCGACCAGCACGATGCGCAGGATAAATAAGAACTGATCAAGCTGTAAGTCCATGAGGGCTGCTCTTACCTCCGTTGGTGAAAAATAAAGTCATAACTTCCAACCGAGACAAGGTCTCCATCCCGCAGCGAATGCTGGCGCACGGTTGTACGATTGATGCCAATCCCGTTCAAGCTGCCCAGATCGTAGATCACAAAGCGCCCATTTTCGTAGCGCACCTGAGCATGATGCCGCGAGACGCGCCGATCATTGACGACAATATCATTGGAAACATGGCGGCCAATCTGGATAACCTCGCGGTCCAGCCGATACACCTGCTCAGCGCCCGCCTGGCCTCCACGGCGACGCAGCCGCAGCACTGCCTGCGGCATCTGCGCCGAAGGAGCCACCGGGGGCATGTAGGGCGCAGCCCCGCCCTGCGCTCCATATTGCTGGAAGTCTGAAGCGAGCGGATAGGGCTGGTTTCCCTGGGGCGCAACGGGCGCGCGCGAGCGAGCCTGGGCTTGCTGCGCCTCCAGCATCGCCTGTTTGAACCCTTCGGAGACGTCAATCGTCACCGTCTGCATCGGCGCGTCCGGGCCTGCCAGCGCCTGAGCCTCATTGGCGTTCTGCGCCGGATGATGCGAATCAACCAGATGCGACTCGATGTGCAGATTGCCCACAATCATATGCGGGTCAACGTGCAGCTTCACCACCGGCTTGGTGGTCAGCGTATAGCCGCGTTCACGGGCCACTTCGATCAAATATTGCTGGAGTTCAGGAATCAGGGCGCGCCAGGTGCTCAGGCCATCATAGTCCTTCTGGCTGAGCGCCACATCATAGAAGTTATGCGCCTGGCGGCGACCCTCGCCCATGATGAGCAGGTGGTCTTCCATGTGGCGCTCCAGCTTGCGCTTGAGTTCCACGGGCTGCAATTTCGCGCGGAACACGCGGCCAAAGCTCCCTTCTACGAGCGTCGTCATGAACGACTCAAACTTCGAGAGCACGTTCACCGCTCTCACCCCTCTCTGCCTCGCGTGCGGTGTACTGTCCCAGCACCACGCGAGCCTGCTGGACATCAGCGGCAATCTGCGCCTGCAAAGCTTCTATGCCAGCAAAACGGCGCTCGCCGCGCAAACGCGCAATAAACTGTACTTCAAGTTCTTTCCGATAAAGATCACGCTGCATATCCAGCACATGAACTTCGGTGAGATGTTTGGTTCCATCTACGGTTGGGCGCATGCCAATATTGGTTGCGCCGGAATAGATCGCATCATCAATGCGCACGCGCACGGCATAGACCCCATCAGCCGGGAGAATCTTTTGCGGGTCAATCTCCAGATTGGCCGTTGGAAAGCCCAGCAAACGCCCGCGCTGATCGCCCTGCACCACCACGCCACGCGCGCTGTAAGGCCGGCCCAGCAACCCCATCGCCCCTTCCACCTGCCCATCGGCCAGCAAAGCGCGAATGCTGGTGCTGCTGATGCGCTGCGCGTCGGCAAGCTGCAAATCGATGGTTTGCACCGCAAAACCGTGCGTTTGTCCGTAAGCGGTCAGAAATGCCATGTTGCCTTCGCGGTTATGCCCAAAGACGAAATCAGCGCCTTCCACCAGCACGCGCAGCTTCAGATGGTTTAGCAGCATATCGATGAAATCGCCTGCCGAGGTGGCCGCAAGCTGCGACGTGAAGGGCAGCACCACCACCAGATCAAGCGTACCCAACGTTGCCAGAAAGTCCAGCTTTTCTTCCAGCATCGTCAGGTAGCTGATCTGGCGCTCAGGGTGCAGCACCTCCAGCGGATGCGGCCAGAACGTAATCATTCCGGCTTTGCCGCCCATAGCTCCCGCAGCCTGGGCTGTCTGCTGGATGAGATACTGATGTCCCTGGTGAATGCCATCGAAGACGCCAACGGTCAGCGCCACTGGCGTATCCGGTGTAAGTGTTGCTAGATCACGAATAACCTGCATATCGATGCTTCTTCGCCCCCCAAGGTCATACTACCACAGCAGCACAGTCCCCGCAATCAGTAGCCCTGCGTAGCGTGCTGCGATCATCTCTTGTTCAACTGCTCATCCACAATAACGCTATCGTACCATAGACTTCCGCAGAGCGCGCCCCGAAAACGGAAGAAATCGGCGCACCTGTGAGCTAGTTCACATCTGCTCTCCTCAGCAAACAGCAGCAGCATGCTCTTCTTTCCGTACCACATGCTATAACGGATACACTGCTGTCAGAGTTTCTCTGTTTCGGCCATTCGCCAGAAACAGCAGGCCCCGTGGCTACTAGAGAGGCCATTAACATGCCAGGCTATTCCACCGGTACGCTGTTGAGCACCTTCTGTGGATGCCAGGCATTGATGGCGGGCTGCCAGGTCAAGATGCCGAGAAAACGGCCATCGGTGGAATATGCACGCAAGAGCGGAGCCTCGGACGTCGAAGATTCCTCTTCCGACAGATGCAGACTGGTCGGTGCAGGGACGTGCAGACTCTGGCCCAGCAGCAGGCGCTTTTCTGAAGCCGGTCCCAAAATCACCGCCATCCGATCAAGCAGCGCCTCGTCAGGGGCATAAAGGTAGTTGGGCCAGCTTCCATCTTCCAATGCCCCCGCCAACTCCTCCAGCGTCAGGCTGTCATCCAGCGTAAATGGGCCGCTGCGCAGGCGCACCAGCCCGCCCAGGTGCGCGCCGCAGCCCAGGCGCTCGCCCAGGTCATATGCCAGGGAGCGAATATAGGTGCCTTTACTGCACTCCACATCCAGGGTCAGCGCGGGCGGCTGCCAGTCCAGCAGATCAAGCCGATAGAGGACGACAGGCCGCGCCTGACGCTCTGCCTCGATCCCGGCGCGCGCCAGCTTATAGAGAGGTTGCCCGCCGAGCTTGATCGCAGAATAGAGCGGGGGAAGCTGCATCTGTGGCCCCAGGAACGCTGGCAGCGCGGCAGCAATCTGGTCGAGCGTCAGATCAACGGGTGCGCTGCGCAGCACCTCGCCTTCGGCATCATAGGTATCCGTCACCGCACCCAAAATGACGACCGCCCGATACGCTTTGCCGCTCTCGCTGAGGTATTCGGCGACGCGCGTTGCCTGCCCCAGACAAATCGGCAAGACGCCGCTGGCCGCCGGGTCCAGCGTGCCCGCGTGGCCCACACGCTTTTGCCTGGTCAGCCGCCGCACGCGGGCCACCACATCGTGCGAGGTCATGCCAACGGCTTTGTCGATGTTAAAAATCCCATCCATGCTTTTAACCCGAATATCAGAGGGGCTGCTGTTCTTGTAACTGTTGTTCCAGATAGGCCAGCACGACATGCAGGGCATCGGCCAGCGTGCCCTGAAACGTGAAGCCAGCGGCGCGCACATGGCCGCCGCCGCCAAAATGCGCGGCGAGCGCGGCGGCATCATAGGGGTGAACGGTGCGCAGACTGACGCGCGGGTAGCCATCGGCATGCTCTTTGAAGAGCGCCGCAATCTGCGCCCCTTGAATATCGATCAGATAGCTGGGCAGGCCATCGTCCAGGTCAGCCGTCGCGCTGCTCTGCTGGAGCATGTCTTGCGTCAGACATGACCAGACCAGCCGCCCACCCGCCGCGCTTTCAACCGCCTTCAGCACATGCCCCCACAACCGCACCTTTGGCAGCGAATTGATGCGATAGACCGGCTTCACGATCTCGGCTGGGACTGCACCGGCGCGCATCAGATGCGCCGCTGCCTCCAGCGTGCGCGGCGTTGTGGCGCTGAACTCAAAGGCGCGCGTATCGGTAACGATGCCCGTCAGCAAGCACACGGCAGCGTCGCGCGAGATTGAGACATCAAGCTGCATCAGCATCAGCGTGATGATCTCTGCTGTGGCTGCCGACGCGACATCGATGATATTCACCTCACCGCAGCCCTGCGAAGTGACGTGATGATCGATATTAACTATTCGCGCGTGGTCCAGCAAGGCGCGGTGGCGTTCATAGAGCGCCCCATAGCGGCTGAGGTCTCCAGCGTCCAGGGCAACTACCAGATCAAAGGACTCGTCGCCCAGATCGGTCTGCACCTCGCTCGCGCCAGGCACAAAGGCATAGACTGGTGGCGGCGGGTCGGCGCAGGCCACCACGCTGGTCTTGCCAAAGCCGCGCAGCACCAAGGCCAGCCCCAACGCCGACCCAAGCGCGTCGCCATCGGGGTGTTCGTGGGCGAGCAGGAGAATCCGCCTGGCGTTCATCATCAACGCCCAGGCGGCGCGCACCTGCTTTCCATCGAGATGTTCAACGGGAGAACCAGACTGTCCAGCAGGCTGTGTCATCATGGTTGCTCGCTGCGCTGCGGCGCGCGGCGCTTGGAGGGCTGTTCCTGCCCATCCATTGCTGGCGCTGGCTCACGCACCGTCTCACCAGCCGGAGCACCTTCGCCCTGAGCTTCCATCTCATGGATCAACTGAAGGATACGGGTTCCGCGCTCGATAGACTCATCCAGGCGGAACAAGATTTCTGGCGTATAGCGAATCGTGAGGCGCTGCGCCAGTTCATGGCGCAGGAACCCTGCCGCATGCTCCAAACCTTGCAGCGTTGCCCGCTGCTCTTCGGGAGTGCCCAGGACACTGACAAACACTTTTGCGTGACGCAGATCGCCCGAAAGCTCCACATCGGTGATGCTGGCAAAACCAATACGCGGGTCTTTCATGCGCATGCGAATCAGGTCGCTCAACTCTTCGGCAATGACCTCGGCGAGTTGTTCTTGCCGCCATGTCGTCATGAGAACCACCTCCCTGAAGGTTGCTAAGGCCAGCGCTCAAGCCAGAAGGCAGGGAAAGCGAGGCTGGCGCTGGGGCAGCGCCGCTTTCCCACCAGCCATCTCAGAAGGCCCTATGCCCTCACTTTAGAAAATGCCTCGATGATGTCGCCAACTTCAAACTGATTGAAATCTTCAATCGTCACGCCGCACTCAAAGCCGCTGGCGACCTCGCGCACATCATCCTTGCCGCGCCGGAGCGAGGCAATCTGGCCGGTCAAGATCACTTTGCCACCGCGCAGCACACGCGCCTGCGAGGCGCGCGCCAGCTTGCCATCGGTGATGCGACAGCCCGCAATGATGGTCGTCTTGCCAACCTTGAAAAGCTGCAAGACCTCTGCATGTCCATCCACCTGCTCGCGATAGGTCGGTTCGAGCATGCCCTTGAGGGCCGCCTCGATATCGTCACCCAGTTTATAGATGACATCGTAGGAGCGAATATCAACGCCCTCGTTCTGAGCCAGCCGCTGCGCCGCCGAATCGATCTTGACGTTGAAGCCAATGATGACCGCATTGGAGGCCGAGGCCAGATGCACATCGGTTTCCGAAATGTTGCCTACGCCGTCATGCAAGAGCCGGACCTTCGCAGTCTCTTCGCCCAGGCGCTCCAGCATGGGCTTGATCGCCTCCAGTGAACCTTGCACATCGGCCTTGATGAGCAGATTTAACTCTTTCACCTTCCCGGCTTGAATCTCGGAAGAAAGGCTATCCAGGCTGATGGCGCGTGTCCCGCCAGCACTCTCCACTTTCTGGAGTTGGGCACGCTGAGTAGCAAGCGCACGGGCGGCCTTTTCATCAGCCATTTCTTCCAGGCGATCACCGGCCCTGGGCACTTCTGGCAGACCAAGAATCTCGACGGGCATGCTGGGGCCAGCCTTCTTAAGCTGCTTGCCTTTGTCATCAAACATCGCACGCACGCGGCCAAAGATCGCGCCGACGACCACAATGTCGCCGACCTTCAGCGACCCCTGCTCCATCAGCACCGTCGCCGAAACGCCCCGGCTCTTGTCCAGCCTGGACTCAATGATCGTGCCCAGCGCTTTGGCCTGTGGGTTGGCTTTCAGGTCTTGCACCTCGGCCACCAGCAAGATCATGTCAAGTAGTTCATCGATTCCGGTATTCTGCCGCGCCGAAACCGGCACGCAGACCACGTCGCCGCCATATTCCTCGATGACCACCCCGGCATCAGCTAACTGGCTCTTCACGTGATCGGGATTCGCGCCCACCTTGTCCATCTTGTTGAGCGCGACGATGATCGGCACTTTGGCTGCGCGCGCGTGGTCAATTGCCTCCAATGTCTGGGGCATCACGCCGTCATCGGCGGCAACAACAATCACCGCGATGTCCGTCACCTGCGCGCCGCGCGCGCGCATGGCGGTAAACGCCTCGTGACCAGGCGTATCCAGGAAAGTGATTTTCTTGCCGTTGACTTCCACCTGATACGCGCCGATGTGCTGGGTGATGCCGCCAGCCTCGCCTGCGGCCACGCGCGTCTTGCGAATGGTATCCAGCAGCGACGTTTTGCCATGGTCGACATGGCCCATGACCGTCACCACGGGTGGCCGATGGACCATATGCGCCTCGTGGTGCGGGGCGCTGGCTTCGGGCTTCTGGGCGCTCTGTGTCGGCGGCGGTGCGGCCTCCAGCGTCTCGTAGCCAAGTTCCTTCGCGACCATCGCGGCGGATTCATAGGTAATCACCTGGTTAATATTGGCAAGAATGTTGTGCTTGAATAACTCCCGAATGATCTCCATCGGAGCCACTTCCAGCAGCGCAGCCAGATCACGCACAGGAATCTGTGGCGGAATCGCCACCGGCTCGGTCGGCTTGGGCTTCACCGCTACTGCCGCGCGCCCCTGACCATTCACCGGCCCACCCGCCGACGGGCGGCGATCATTGGAGCGCCCGCCCGAGCGACCATTCTGAGGCCGCCCGCGCCCGGATGGCGGGCCAGATGGCCGCCGTCCGGCGTTTCCATTTGCGCCGTTGTATGACTGGCCGCCAGGCCCAGCCGGGCGCTGCCCATAGCCTCCCTGCCCCGGGCGGGATGGTCCAGACGAGGCCGGGCGATAGGGCACCGGGCCAGAAGATGAGCGATTTCCCTGCTCGGGTGCGCCCGCACGCGGCGCGCCACCAGCCGGAGGCCGATTGAAAGGCGCGCCCTGGCTCGCGGGGCGCGCTGGGGCATTTCCAGCACCCTGGCCCCCTGGCCGGGAAGCATAATTTCCACCGGGGGATACACCCTGGCCTGTGGGGCGCGCTGCTGTCTCGCTCTGCGCTGGTGGGCTGGACGGCGTTCCGGTTGAACGTCGCTGGGTTGATCGAGAGGGAGGGGTCGAGCGAGGCTCCTTCTCCGAACCTTCAGGATGTTCCAAATTAGCAGGACGCTGCGTCATGTCTTACCTCCTTCGATGCTGTGTCAACCTCAGCCCAGGCTACAGGTACAGCTATCGATCTTTGAAAATAATAGCGCTGAAAAAGGATCGGCCAAAAAATAATAGGGCTGGCGCTCTCCACAAAGAGAGGCCAGCCCCGAAGGGATGCAGTTATGCGGCTCTGGTCGATTCGCGCAGCTTGTTTAACATGCTATTCACATCGCAAACATCGGCTTGCCATAACTGCCTCCCCGCGCGGGCTGTCAACCTCTCTGCGGGATTGTTTAGACGGTCCAACGTGGACACACTCACGATACATTGACATGGATACGGTACTGAAACAGGCACATACAGACGAGTGACGACGCTTCTGGCGCTCCAGGTGAAACACCTTGCATACGCCAGGCCGCGCCACCACAGGCACTGCGCGCTATGGCGCTCGCTCGGACGATGCTGCCACGGCGCGAGGCGCTGCCTCGGCTGATGGCAAGGTGGTGATATAGGCTTCCAGCGCGGCGCGATCTTCCTCAGAGATCGTCGTTTCGAGTTCTTGCTCCAGACGCTTTTTCTTCAGCGCCGTCGTCCAGCACAAGCGCGTCGCGCAGAGATAAGCTCCCCGACCTGACTTTTTGCCTGTCGGGTCCATTTCAACATGGCCCTGCGGGGTGCGCACAATGCGCAGCAATTCCCGCTTCGGCTTCACCTGATGGCAGGCGATGCACGTGCGCTGGGGCACATGCTTGGGGCGCTTAGGAGCATTCGCGCGCTTCCCCTGCGCGGCCTGAGCAGCGTTTCCAGCCACCTCACTGCCTCCCTTCTTTATCAAGAGCAGACGTATGATGATACTTCCCTGTTTGGGTTCAACGGCGTTGAACAGGTCAGGCGCTAAAAAGCGTCCAGATCAAGGCCAGAAAGATCAAGGCCACCCACCTGCACGTTGCGCGACGCCTGTTCTTCCAGCCCTTCTTTCTCCGCGCCAGCTTTCGCAATGTCTTCCTCGCGCGCCTGGTCGCCGGGCTTGAGGACATCGACACGCCAGCCCGTCAGACGGGCCGCCAGACGGGCGTTCTGCCCATCCTTACCGATGGCGAGCGAAAGCTGCTTTTCGGCCACCGTCACCAGGGCAGTATGGTCCGACTCGCGCAGATCAACCTGCTGCGGCTTCACCGGGCTGAGCGCGTTGGCGACATACGTCGCTGGATCAGCGTCCCACAGGATGATATCGATCTTTTCGCCGTTGAGTTCGTTGACGATATTATTAATGCGTGTGCCGCGCACGCCCACACACGAGCCAATCGGGTCAAGCCCTTCCTGGCGCGCCCAGACGGCCACCTTCGAGCGACTGCCTGGCTCGCGGGCAATGCCCTTGATCTCGACGTAGCCATCAAAAATCTCTGGCACTTCCAGCTCAAATAGCCGCTTGACCACGTTGCGGTGGGTACGCGAGACCATCACTTGCAGGCCACGTCCCTGGCTCTTACGAATATCATACACGTAGACACGCAGGCGCTGACCAATGCGGTACTTTTCTCCTGGCACCTGCTCGCGCGCTTCCAGCAGCGCCTCGGCCCCATTCAAATCAAGCACCCAGGCATCTTTATCTTTGTCGCTGCGACGCACGATGATGCCCAACACCAGATCATCCAGCTTATCTTTCAGGCTTTCGTACAGGTATTCCTGCTCGGCCTCGCGGATACGCTGCAAGATCACCTGCTTGGCCGTCTGCGCAGGAATGCGGTTGAAGATGGCTGGTGATTCGACCTCAATCATCTCACCCAGCGCGGCTTTCGGATTCAACTGCTGCGCTTCGCCCAACGAAATCTCTTCGTTGGCATCGCCAACCACCGCGACGACATGCTTTGCCGCCCAGATGCGGATGTCTCCCCGCTTGTCTACTTCGATACGGACGTTATTCCCACGCCCCGTACTCTTCTGGTAAGCCGCCAGCAGGGCTTTGGCAACGGTCTCCATCACCACATCCTGCGGGAGCTTCTTCTCTGAAGTTAGCTGCGAGATCGCAGCCTGAAATTCACTTCTCATGCTGCCACCCTCCCACCGGCAGTCTGCCGGAAGAACTCCTCGGCCCTGCCACACCAAAAATGGTCTATCCAAGCAGAAAAGTGGGGGGCACCCACTTTTCTTACATACATCCCTTCGTTTTCTGACGTATTATATCACGTTCAGGCGCTCTCCGCAACCGTTACACAGCCCTCTTGGCAGATGCGCCTGAACGTTTCCCACCGCGTTGCGGTTGACGCCGCATACTTCGACCCTTTATACTCTTATAGGGCTAGATGCCCTGTAAGAGCTATGTCGCCTGTACAGGTGTGTTTGCTTGATGCCCATAGCCCCGGCCCCAGTCTCAAAGGAGAGCACACGATGGCAGTGCAGCTTGTTGACGAAGAAAAAATGATGCTGGATGTGGTGCGCGAACTGGCCCGCGAAAAAGTCGCGCCGCGCGCCGCCGACATCGACGCCAGCGGCCAGTTCCCCTGGGACATCAAAGACCTGCTGGCCGAGCAAGGCATCCTGGGCATGCCCTTCCCCGAAGAATATGGGGGCATCGGCTCCAGCAAGCTCTCGATTGTGATGGTCATCGAGGAACTGGCGAAATATTGTGTTACCACCTCGCTGATTCTGGCTGTCCAGCAGCTTGGCACGCTGCCCATCGCCCTGGTCGGCACCGATGACCAGAAGCGCCGCTACTTCCCGCGCTGCGCCAGCGGCGAATGGCTGGCGGCCTATGGTCTCACCGAGCCTGGGTCCGGCTCCGACGCCGCGGGCATGCGCACAACTGCGGTGAAAAAAGGCGACAAATACATCCTCAATGGCTCCAAGCGCTTTATCACCAACGCCGGGCTGGCACAGGTCAACGTCGTCTTTGCCGTCACTGATCCCGCACAGGGCACGCGCGGCATCAGCGCCTTTATTGTGGAAAAGGACTATCCCGGTTTCAGCATCGGCAAGATTGAAGAGAAGATGGGCATTCGCGGCTCGCAGACAGGCGAACTGCTCTTCGAGGACTGCGAGGTGCCCGCCGAAAACCTGTTGGGCCACGAAGGAGATGGCTTCAAAATTGCGCTGATGACCTTAGATCGCACCCGACCAGGCATCGGCGCGCAGGCCGTTGGCGTGGCGCAGGGCGCGATCGATTTCGCCGTCCACTATACCAAAGAGCGCGTGCAGTTCGGCCATACACTCGCCGAAAATCAGGGCCTTCAATTCATGCTGGCCGATATGGCAACCAAGGTGCAGGCGGCGCGTCTACTCGTCTATGATGTGGCCGAGCGCATTGATCGCGGCGAAAGCGATGTGAGCCGCTATTCAGCGATGGCAAAGCTTTTTGCCTCCGATGCCGCCATGGAAGTGACGACGGATGCCGTCCAGCTTCTGGGCGGCTACGGCTACATCAAAGATTACCCAGTCGAGCGCATGATGCGCGATGCCAAGATCACCCAGATTTACGAGGGCACCAATCAGATTCAGCGCGTGGTGATCGCCCGCGAATTGCTCAAATAACACAGGACACAACGTTTCACTATGTGGCCCCAGGCATCGGCGATAAAGCCTGAGCCTTTAAACCATAGGACCAATACAGAGGACAGAAGGAGCAAAGATCGATGGACCAAGTATCAGCCGCAGATACCTTTACGTACATGCAGGAACACTTCAACGCCGCGCAAGCCAAAGGCGTGAATGCCACCCTCCAGTGGGAGCTTTCCGGCGAGGGCGGCGGCACCTGGGCGTTGAAAATTGCCAACGACACGTGCGAACTGATCGACGGCGGCGTTGACGCCCCCACGACGCGCTTCAAGCTTGCCACTGCCGACTGGCTGGCAATCGCTTCGGGCAAGCTGAACGCCATCAACGCCTTCATGACGGGCAAGCTCAAGGTGGAAGGCGACCAGGGTCTGGCTATGCGCGTCAACTCCTTCTTCCCTGCGCCCCAATAACGCGCCAGCGCGAGCAAGAGCACAACACCACTCCCCGTTGGACTTCTTATCCAACGGGGAGTGGTGTTGTGCTCACTCAATAACCGGTCAGCCGATCGATCATGCCGCGTTCCTTCGCCTGGAATTCAATCCAGCGATAGAAGAAAAACGACGCCACCGCGCTTCCCACCGCACTTAGCAATAGGATGAGCAGCAGTTGCCAGTTATCGAACTGCGCCAGCAGTGGGCTGACGGGGCCAGTGATGAAAGCGCCGTGCCCATCAGGATAGGTGGCAGTGATGATTCCCCCGTTCAGGGTGCGGCGCATGGCTTCCAGCCAGTAGGTAATAGGCAGCGCCAGCGTCACCTGCTTCAGCACAGGCGGCAGAATATCTGGAGGGAAATACGCGCCGCTGAACAGCAGCAGCATTCCCGCAACCACCTCGCCAATCGATCCACCATGCCGGGCAACCACCAGCCCAACGCCAGCCAGAATGATTCCCAGGCTGATGAGCACCACCATTCCCAGCAAGAAATAGACAATCAGCCAGCCCCACTCGATCTGAGCCGCGTTGAGATGCAGACCCAGGAAGACGATCCCCACCGTCAACAACACCAGGATGGTCAGCATCGCAATCGCAACTTTGCCCATCGCGCGGCCAATCAGATAGGGGAACTTGCGCGCGGGAGACGTATAGATGTATTTCAGCATCCGATAATTCTCCCGATCATCAAAGATCGTCCAGACCACCCCGGCCATCGCCTGAATCACCAGCACAAAGAAGGCGTTGCTGAGATAGAGATACGAGAAGAAGCCGCCACTCTGACCCTGCGCGACGATCTGATACATCACCAGCAACATCAACGCCGTTGCCAGCGGGCGCAAGATGGTGAAGCTGAAGAAGACGAACGGGTCAGCCCAACTGCTTTCGATCTGCCAGCCCAGCCAGACGGCAACGCGAAAGGTGCGCGCGCTTTCGCGCACACTCTCGCGCAGCGAGACGCCGCGTGCAGGCCGACGCACAGCCTCAAGCATGTTTTTGCTCCTTTACTGCCAGCGCAGGCTCAGACGCGCCTCAACTTTCGCCAGCCGTTCCATATGCCTGAGCATCACATAGGCGGCTACAAGAAAGACCGCGCCCATGCCACCCAGAATAGCAAGCTCGACGCCCGGTGGCAAGACACCGATGATCTGGCCGGGAAAAAGCAGTTGCCGCAGTGCGTCCAGCCCAAAACTCACCGGGATGACAGCCGAAAAGATGGTCAGCACGCCAGGGATGCTGTTAAACAAGCCGCTGAGCGGGAAATTCATCCCTGACAGAAACTGGACCGGCTCGGTCAGCGAGAGCGCAATCTGCCAGCCTTCGCGCCCCCACATCAAGAAGAGCGAACTAAGAATCATCCCCAGCCCATAAAGCGCTACCATCGTCACCAGAAAGACCAGCAGGGCAAAGCCCCACTGGCTGCCGTTAAAGGTCACGCCAAAGATCAGCGTGCCAACGATGGCAATCGTCGCGGCGCGCAGTGTGGTCGCGTACAGGCCGCCGACAGCCATGCCCAGCAGAATCGCCATCAGCGACGTTGGCGACAGCACGTAGAGTTCCAGATTGCCCTCTTGCTTATCCCAGTAAAGCTGGGTTGCCATCATCCAGAGCACATTCAGCCAGTAGGCCGCCATCGCGCCGCCCAGCACCACAAAGCCGACAAACGCTGGCGGCGCATTGAGCGCTTTGTACAGAAAGACAAAGGCCGACGTATTGATAAGTGGCACCACCACTTCAAAGAATACCCAGCTTGGCTCGCGGTTCATGCCCAACACGCGCGGATAGGCGCGCGCATACATCGTGCGCAGGAAGAGCACCACCCCTGTGCTTTTCCCCATAGCATGGCTCCTTTCATGGTCCCGTTTTCTCGTTGTTGGGCAGAGCAGCTAGCCCTCATCCTGATCTTCCGCTGTCAGGCTGCGCCCCACCAGCGCCACAAACACATCTTCCAGCGTTGGCTCATTCTTTTGAAGGCTGATGATGTTGCCATGCTGCTCGGTCAGCGCATTGACCACCGAGCCAATGGCCGCCTCAGCCTCAAGAATGAACTTGAGCTTGTACGCGCTGCCACCCTCCTCTGGTTCGCCAATCACGCGCACCACGCCAGGCGCGTGGCCCAATGCCTCGATGCTGCGCTCGGTAATACCTGAGGCGTTGACCTCAAAAACGGGCTGTTTCTGGAGCAGGTGTTTCAGATTAGCAGGGGTATCGCAGGCGAGCACCGTCCCATGATCGATGATTGCGATGCGATCACAGAGTTCGTCGGCCTCAGCCATATAGTGCGTAGTGAGCAAGACCGTGCGTCCAGGGTTCTGCTGCATCCATTCGCGGGTGAAGTGGCGCACGATGCGCGCGGCGTTGATGTCCAGGCCAAGCGTGGGTTCATCGAGGAACACGACCCTGGGGTCGGTGATGAAGCCACGACAGAAGTTCATGCGCTGGCGCTGGCCGGTGCTCAGGCCGCTGATGCGCGCGTTGGTGTGGCTCTCAAGCTCCACCACCTTGAGCATCTGGGCAATGCGCTCGTTCGCATCTTTCCAACTGACGCCATAGAACTGGCTGAACATCCACAGGTTTTCACGCACCGTCAGGATGCCATAGCCGCTGCTTTCGCCGCCGCTGACCATGCTGATGCGCCGCCGCACCTCCTGGGCCTGCCTGACAACATCCAGGCCATCGACATAGCACGTCCCGCCGCTGGGGGCCAGCAGGGTGGTCAGAATCTTGATGAGCGTCGTCTTGCCTGCGCCGTTCGGCCCCAGCAGGCCGAACAACTCGCCCTGATAGACCTCCAGATTGACGCCGCTAAGAGCGACGAGCGTTTTTTGCTTCTCTCCCCTGCTATCCTTCTGCCTGCGCAGTTTATATGCACGGCTCACGTTCTCGGTCTTGATCGCCAGCGGGCGGGCATCGGGTGTCTGGGTTGCCTGTACACCAGAAACGAAGGCAGGCTGCTGTTCAGCCTGGTCAGAGCCGTGCATCAGGGCATCTGTGGTATGCGGCATGCGCTGCTTACACCTCCAGCAAGAATGTCCTATCAGCAGTGATAGGAGCGGCCAATCGAGCAATCAATTCGTTAAGAATCGCCAGGGCGGAACATGCTGGCGGCATATCCCACCCCGACGCCTGCAATGCCGTGAACGGCTGGCTAGCCGTTGCGCTTCAGTTTGCCGGTACGCTTGGCATAGCGCTCGGCGCGGCGGAAAATCCAGATGCCCACCGGGATGCTAACGACTCCGGCCACCAGCAGCGGCCAGATGTCGCCCCACAGCGCCGTCAGCGGTTGATTATTCAGCAGGCCGGCGCGCATGCCATCCAGCACATAGGTAGCGGGCGAAATACTCGCAATTGGTTGCATCCAACTCGGCAGCACCGAGACAGGATAGTAGACACCCGACACCAGCAGAATCAGCGCCCGGATGATATAGGCCATCTGCGCGCCGCGCTCGGTATAGAGCAGTGGCAGAATCGCGGCCATAATGCCGAAGCCGATGAAGGAGACGCTGCCAATCAGCATCATGCCCGCGCTGGTGAGGATGTTGGCGTGGCTCAAGTCGAGGTGGAAGAAGAGGCTGATGACCACCAGTTGCACGGCCACGAAGAAGAAGCCATGTACAACGGCAAAAAGGCAACTGCCCAGAAGCTGGGTCAGGCGAGCAATGGGTGCCATGAAGGTATACTCAATGGTTCCCTCCCAGCGCTCAATAGTGATCGTTTCCGTCACCTGGTCGAAGGCCACGCTCAGATAACTCCAGACCACCGTCCCGATCATCAGATAGAGGATGAAATAGTTGGTATCAATCGGTTTCCCCGTGATGACCGGCGCGCTCGCGCCGATAAAGACCACGCTGACCGCATTGACAATGTTATAGACCAACCAAACGGCTTCCCAGGCCCAGTAGCGTTTGGTCAGGTTCATGTTGCGTTCAAAGAAGGCGTAGGAGGCGCGGGCGTTGCGCACGACTCCAGCAGGTAACATCATGGGGGTCTGTCCTCCAGTTCTCGTATCACTATTCCTGTAATCTCTCTTACTGCTGCCGAGGGGATGTCATCGCGCGATGACATCCCCTTGCCGACAGCCGTTAGACCAACACGAGCGAACAGCACAGCCCTGCCAGCAACTCTTCGAGCAGCAGGCAGCGCTCCAGCGGCACCCCGCGCAAGCCAGCCGGAGCCAGCCGTAACCGCGCCAGGTTCCACAGCCGCTCCAGGTCGCTTGGCTCACCGAACGGCTCCGGCTCGGCCAGAATCAAGCGCCACGTCTCCTGAACACTCTCGGTGATGAGTTCAGGCACCAGTCCCAACTCTTCGACCCAGAAGGCCAGGAAAGCCGCGATGACCGCCTGCTCCACTGGCTGCACCTCGGGATCAGCCAGCAGGTCTATCAAGACCTCTTCAATCGCCTGGCGCTCGGCGTTGGTGAAGCTCTGGCGATAGCTGTAGAGCCGGACAAAGAGCGGCTCCCACCAGTCGCCGAGCACTGGCTCGCGCACCAGATGCGCCAGAATCGCGGGCCAGTAGTAGCGGATCGCGTCGTTATCGAAGTGTCCCGTCTGCGCGACGATCCACTCCACCTGAGCGCTGCTGAGCGCGTAGATGGGTGTCGCCCAGATGGCGCGCACGTCATCCTCGTGGATCAGGCAGCCCTCGCACAGCGTGTATGGTTTCGGGTGGCGGGCAAAGACCCGATCCACCGTTCGCAGTCTTATGTCGAGCATTGCTCGCTCCTCCTTGTGTTCACTAGACGGATGGAAGGAGCGAGGCCAGCCGCGCGACTGGCGTCATCGGGGGCGTCCAGTTGCGCAGCCCGATGGAGCTAGTCGTCGCGCTCCTCGTCCTCCTCCTCACCCTCAAAGTCGTCCCAATCGCGTCCCGTAAAGTGCATGAAGACATCGGTCAAAGTAACCGGGCCATCCTTGCCTTCCAAAGCACCGACCTGGCGCTTAAGGCCCTCTGGCGTATCCATCGCCACAATGCGCCCGCCATCGATAATGGCGATCTGGTCACACAGGGCGTCGGCCTCGTCCATGTCGTGCGTCGTCAGCAGAATCGTCGCGTCGTGCGTGTCGCGCAGTTCACGCACAAAGACCTGCACATCCTCTTTGGAGCGCGGGTCCAGGCCCGTCGTCGGCTCATCCAGCAGCAGCAGTACTGGCGCAGTCAGAAACGCCCGCGCAATTGCCACCTTCTGTTGCATGCCCCGCGACATATTCTCCACACCCTGCGTGATGCGATCAGGCTTAATGCCCAACCTCAGCAAAATCTCATATATCTCTTTGCGCGCCTGCGCGCCCGGCATTCCATACAACCGGGCGGCATAGATCAGATTTTCGTAGGGACTCAGCTTCTTAAAGAACGCCGCGTCCACGCTCACCCGATTGATCAGCCGCTGCACCGCGCGCTCGTCTTTTTCGACATCGTAGCCAAAGATGCGCACCGTCCCCTCGTCGGGAACGAGCAAGGTTGAAATCAGCCGGATGAAGGTCGACTTCCCCGACCCATTCGAGCCAAGAATGCCGAAAATCTCGCGGCGTTTCACCGTCAGGGTCACATCATCCACCGCCCGTACCACTCGCCCGACGCTTTTGCCCCGGTTTTGGCCCGGTCCCAGCGCCCTCAGCCGGGAGACGATTGACCGCTGCTTATAGAAGCGCTTGGAAACGTGCGAAACCACCAGCGCATCTTCCTGCAACAACTCTGGGGTGATCTGAATCATGCCCCGCCGCTGGCCTGGCTCACGCTTCGAAGCGTTCCCTGTCTGGTCTGTCTCTAAAGCATCCAGTTGCGCTGAACCCTGGCTAACCATCGAACTATCCCTCCTGCCCTCCGCGCCGTTGCGGTCCGGGCAAACTCTTTGAAAGAGTCACTAGAAATACTGTTCTTTTTGTCTTTGACTATTACGGCGGAATAGGCTATACCTACTGCCCAACCCTGCATCTCAACTGTACCTGATGATTCCTGACACCATCTGTCAGCAACAAAGCGTTCGGGCGGCGTTTTCTTGCATGTCTGACGATCTAGCCTCTTTCTCTTTGTAGCACTCGTGTTTCCTGGCGTGAATGTCCTTTCGGACAGGCGCAGAACTGGCTCTTAGCCTTACAAGCAACGCACTTCACACAGTGGTGGGCCTCTTGGGCGCACGCCCAGAGAGGGCAGAGAGATACAGGCGACAGGAGTATCTTGCAGAGGCAAAAAAACCCGCGGGCACTGCATCTTTCGTGTGCCCACGGGTGGGAGCTTGCTAGTGAGTGGGAAGCGTCAAGGTTTGTAAGAGCAAGCTGCCAGCGAGACGGGCACACGGCGGCCAGTGAGGCCACCTCCGCTGTGGACGGTCAACGCCCCAGCGAAGGGCGCAAAGGCACGCGGCCAGAGCAGGATAACGCAGTTTTGATCGTCACTTTGCATGCGCCCATCTCCTTTCGTGAAGTCATCCCAAGTATAAGGCATACAACCAGGAAAAGTCAAGAGGGAGTTGAAGCAATTGTGCCAGGAGAGCGCGTCCGCTGGGCGCGCTTTCCTGGCACACGATACGCTTAGCCTCGGCGGCGCCGCAGTCGGCCCAACCAATACAGCGGATTCAGCGAGGGCCGCCGCAGCACCGCGCGCACTAACGTGCCGCGCAGGCGGGCCCAAAGCTGGCGCAGTTCGGCCAGCGCGCCTTCACTCCGATGGGGCGCGCCCCATCGCTCCTCTACATAGAGTTCGCCCAGACGATGCAGCGAGCCAGCCTGAACCGGCAGGCGTTCTTCCAGTTCGCCGATATATTCATAAGGCGTTTGCGCGCGTCGCGGCTTCATCCCGGCCCAGCCCGCCAGGAGCGTCACCCGCCCAAACGTCTGCGCCACCGGACTCAAGCCCCGGAACAGCCGCCTCCACCACAGCGAGGTTGCGCCGAACAAGAGGACCAGCACCGCCAGCGTGCCACCCGCGCCGAGCAGCAGCCGCACCTGGAGGTCATTCTGTTGAGATTGCAACGAGTTGGAACCCGAATCTCCTGGGTTAACATCGAAGCCGCGTCCGGGTTTGGTTGGGGTTACCCCTGGCGTGTTGCCGGTGCCCGTCGTCGCGGTCACGGAGGGGGTCACGCTGGGCAGCGGACGAGACACCGATGCGAAGCCTGCCGATGGCTCGAAGTTAATCCAGCCATACTGGGCGAAGTAGATTTGTGCCCAGGTATGGGCATCGGTGCCCCGCACCACATAATGGCCGTTGTTGTCATAGGTTCCCGCCGTATAGCCAGAAGCCACCCGCGCGGGCATACCCAACAGACGCGCCAGCATCACCATCGAACTGGCAAAAAAGGTGCAGAACCCCTTCTTCGACTGGGTCAGGAACCAGGCAACCGCATCTTCATTGCTGGGCGGATTATCATTATGCAAGCTGTAGGCGTAGCCCGAGCGCAGGTGCGTCTCTATCGCCTGGGCCATGCCATACATCGTCGTCTGCCCATCCGTCCACTGCCGCGCCAGGTCCTGAATCTGCTGATCGCTTTGCAAATCGTTGGGGACCTGGGTGTAGCGCGCCAACAGGTCTGCCGGATAAGAGAAGGCGCTCCCTGGGGCATCTTGCGGCAAGGGCACCTGGCTCAGCGCATTCTCATCAGCCGTGGAGACAGCAGAGGTTACGCTATAGTTTTCTCCGCCCACCAGCGGATCACGCCCATACCAGGAGGTCGGTCCGCTGCCATCCTGGGTGATTCCCACCGGCACACTAAAGCTCAGTGGGTCGGCCATAGCGAAGATAAACTGATTCGGGCTGCCACCAGGGGGATTGACCAGATGGATGCTCTGGCTCACCTGGGCATAGGAAGATTTATTGACCGGTAAGTTCTGCCTGGTATCGAAGGTTCGATTGGTATTGCCCGTCGAACTCCAGATATGCCCGTCGAAATAATCCTGGGTCACGGCGGCCAGGTACGGGCCTTCGGCATTAGTCTGGTAGGTCAAAATGACTTCATTGGGCAGGTCGACACTGCCCGTCAGTTGCAACTGATTACTAAAATAGGCCCCAGAGCCAGGGCCACCGGTCACCTGAAACAACCGTGTCCAAAGCTGCTGCGCCGACACCCAGGGGTTACTCATCGCATTCCAGACATCGGAAAGAGATTGATTCGGCCCGGCCTCCGGTAAAATCCAGCCAAACACCAGCAAGAACACCGAAAACACCATCCCGGCCACCATAAAATCCCAGCCCAGATCGGCGGTATAGCGCAGCGAACGGCGCTTCCACTGGCGGAACGACTCGCTTAAATTAAAGCGCACCAGCAGCAGCAGCCCGGCCAGCAAGAAAATCGTCAGATAGATCAGATTGCCGTCAGGGGCATACGAGAGATTGATGAGCAGGACAATCGAAGTTGCCAGAATCACCAGCCAGGGGCGACGGGTGCGCGACACCAGCCAGACGCTCACATAGGCCAGAATAAAGCTCAGTACCGCCAGGAAGAGCAGGAACATGACATCGTCGTCCGTAGCTGCATTGGGGGTGAACACCTTCGCCAGCCAGGTGGTAAAATGGGTCCAGAGCGCGACCAGACTGGCATGATAGGCAACTGCCGTCATCCAGAAGGCGAAGAAGATGCCGACCACCATCGTCAGCGCGTGCAGCAGCAGGGGCTGGAGCCTGCTTTGCTTGGCGGCAACGAAGCCCAGCAGCAGACCCAGCGCGGTCGTCCAGGTCAAAATATTCAACCCAATCACCCAGTTCACGACCTGGATGCTCCACACCGCGCTGTAGATCACGAACCCCAGGAAAATAAAGGTTGTCCAGCCTTCCTCTGGCTGGAGCGCAATTTTTTGCCAGCCTGAAGAGGGTTGATTCGGCTGAGGCGGCAGCGCCTCAGATTTGCGTTCTTGCACGGTGGCCTGCATGGGGGCACACTCCTCGCGGGCAGAGAACCAATGCCCTGCCAAGTCGCGCTTGCTCGAAAGATGGTCACTCTACTACTTCAGAAGGCTGCATTTATAAGAGTAGACGCCTGGCAGGGCAAAAATGTTCAAACAATCTAAGAAACGTATAGCGTGCCAACGGCATTCGTCAGGCGATTGGCCCCTGCTCCAAGACACGCAGCAGCGGGTCGCCGCGATTCACCAGCAGCATGGGCACGCCCAGATCAACCAGGCTGTTGAGCGCCTGACGGCTGCTGGGCAAGTCATCGAACGTGCTGGGGTCAATCGAGATCACCGCCGTTTTCACGCCCCGCCGTTGCAGGTGCCGCAGGCCAAGCTGCCAGTCGTCGCGCCAGGAAGGCGTAATCACGATTGCCAACGTGTTGCGCGCGAAATGCAGGCCATCCAGCGCCAGTGCTTCGGCCAGCGATGGACCGCTGCCCGCGTGCGCCACGGCCAGCACCTCAAGCATGCGGTCAAGCTGGCGATCACCACGATCAAGCTGTACGAAGTCGCGTCGGCCAGCGTTGACGACCAGTCCCACCGAAATATCCTGGCGCAGCAGATAGGCGGCAAGCGTGGCGGCAATGGTCACGCCATATTCTTCCGTCGAGCTATCCCCCTGGCCTGCCTGCACCGCCTCGTTCAGATCAAGGAAGAGCCAGGCATCAAGCGTAGGGTCAAGCTCATACTCGCGCACCATCAGCGTGCCGGTGCGGGCGGTGGAGGGCCAGTGAATATGGTTGACGCTGTCGCCAGGGACATATTCACGAATGGAAGCAGCATTAGTGGTTGTCTGAAGGGAGCGCTGCGAGCCACGCCCGCGACCAGGAATGCCGCCAGGAAAGAGCGAAAACTGTGAAAGCGGCAGCACCATGGGCAACACCACCAGAGAGTGTTCGGCCCACAGGGGAAGGTTCCGGCGAAACAGGCCAACGGGATCGCCCGTCGTCGCAATGGCCGGCCCGAGCGTATATTTGCCGCGTCGGCGGCAAATCGTGCGCGACTTCCAGGCAACACGCCGCCTGCCGCCCAGGCTGGCAACATACCCAGCGTGATGGCCCGGCAGCGTGGAATTATCGGACACCTGCACCCAGAGTTTGGGGAACCAGTGATGATTCTCCAGTACCAGGCGCTCTTCCAGGATTTCACCCACCTGCACGCGCCCGCTGGGCGCGCCCCGGTTAAAGCGCAGCCCGCGCACGCTCAAGACCGTCCAGAAATAGCAGGTCACCACCATAAACACCAGCACATACATCACCACATACAGGGGACGCCAGCCGGTGGCAAAAGCCATAAAGGCCACGATGATGGCGATCACAATCGCCTGCCAGGGGCGCATCGCTAGCGCCTCCCTACCCAGGCTTTGGGCACTGGCACGCTGTCAAGAATCTCGTCCAGAAGCGCGCTGGCGGTGACCCCGCGCACGCGCGCCGCAGGCGCAACAATAATACGATGCGTCAGCGTCGCCTTGACCAACGCCTTCACATCATCAGGAATCACATACTCGCGCCCGCGCAGCGCGGCCAGCGCCTGAGACGTGCGGAAGAGGGCCAGCGAACCACGCGGGCTGACCCCCAGGTACACATCCTGGTGATGGCGCGTCGCCTGAGCAATGGCAACCACGTACTCGCGAATCGACGAATCGGCATGCATCTCGCGAATCATCGCCTGGATGTCCTGAAGCTCCTCGGCCCCAATAATCTGCCCAATCTGCTCCAGGGGGTGCTGGCGCTGCTGGCGGTCAAGAATGCTCACCTCATCCGTCAGGCCAGGATACCCCAGGCTGATGTTCATCATAAACCGGTCAAGCTGGGCCTCGGGCAGTGGGAAGGTGCCTTCATATTCAATAGGGTTTTGCGTTGCCATCACAATAAAGGGCTGCGGCAACAGGTAGGTCTCGCCATCGACGGTCATCTGGGTTTCTTCCATGGCCTCCAGCAGCGCCGATTGCGTTTTCGGGGTCGCGCGGTTGACTTCATCGGCCAGCACAAACTGGCTCATGATCGGACCAGGGCGAAATTCAAAATTGCCGGTCTTCTGGTTATAAATAGACACCCCGGTCACATCGCGCGGCATCAAATCAGGAGTAAACTGAATACGCTTAAAGCTGCATCCGATAGATTTTGCAATTGCTTTAGTTAAGACGGTTTTCCCGACGCCTGGCACATCCTCAATCAACACATGACCCCGGCACAAAACAGCGATCAAGGTGAGCCGCACCGCGTCACCTTTGCCGATAATCACCTGCTCCACGTTTGCCGTAATGCGTTGAGCGACATCGGCGATTTGTTGCACCGTTTGCTGCACTGGGCGATCCTCAACTCTCACAAGTGTTCCTGCATTGTTCACGAGCTATGATGGGAGAGACCAGCGAGGAGCTAGTTTTTCAACCAGCCACCCCCGAAGCAACGGCACATCACAGCAACGACTGGCTCCGCAGCGCGCCTGAGCAGGGCACCAACAGAGCAAAAATTCTTCCCAAAGGAACCTTTACTTATGAATACTACGCTACGAGGGTGCGCATTTTCACATGAACAAGATATACAGGTTTTTCTCGCTTTCAACCAGAAGGATAGTCGAAAGCAAGGCGGCCTCACGGCTGAGATTGTAGCATTCCTACTTGAAGGGGTCAAGAGGTACTATTCACAAACGTTAGAGCGCCAGCCGCGAACGGTGATGCAGCAGATACAACATCATAGCCTGTTTGTAATCGTCCATCGTTGCCTGCTTTGTTGCAGTCACCCGATAGCAGAGCGCAACTAGCGATTCTATCACCTGAAGTTCGGCTTCCTCCAGGGCAGCCGTGCGGCGCAGTTCCTCCACCAGTTCAGGCGCATCGCGCCCGGCGATGTCGATTTGATGACTTACCGCCGCCATCTTGACCCAGGTGGAGATTTGATGCTGAAGCTGCGAAAAAATCATGACATCGCCATCAGTCATCCCTTTGGGGGGCGCAGCAGGCGCTCTTTGCCCTTCACCTTGCCCAGAAGAGGGCGCGCTCGCAGGCGCAGCGCCAGATGCTTTGTCAGCCGTGCGCTGCGGTCCGTTCCACGCGGGAGGCGTTACCTCCTGGGAGGGTTCGGCATCGACTGGCTTCGGCGGGCCAGCCAGCGGTTGGGAAGCGGCAGACTTTTCGGCCTGGTCATGCGCGGCAATATGATTCGTCAGCGCGGTAAACAGGGCATCGACCTCTTCATCGGTCTCCGACGGAGGCAGGGCCGGAATTGCCGACCCAGCCTGCGCGTCGGCAGCGCCCGGCTCCTCGGACGAGCCAGGCAGGTCAAGGCTGGCGGCGCGGGAATCGCGCAGGTAATCGCCATAGAGTTCGGCAAGGTCGGGCGGCAACTCCAGCACGCGCGGCGTGGCAAAGGACTCGGGCAACTCAGGAAGATCAAGCTCAGGCAGTTCAGGCTGGGCCGACGCGCCATTCGGCTTCGCTTCCGCCGGAGGCTGTTCGGCCTCGGCTCGCTTCAAAAGTGCCTGCCAGGCATCAGGAGGCTCGGCAGGCTGCGGCGCTGGCGCTGGAGGAACAACAGGCATCGGCTGAATGGGCCGAGAGATCGTTCCGTCTGGTGACACGCTCGGCTGCGCGTCGCTGGGCAGGATGGGACGGGAGACCGTCGGCGGTCTATCCACCGGGCGGCTGGCGGTAGGCGAGCGCCAGGGCCCGCGAAACTGGCCGCGAGCGCCCGCCTCGGCTTCTCCCAAGGGGGGAAGCTGAGCCAGTTCATCGGTGCCAGCGTGCGCACCGTTGGCGGCATACTGATTGAGCGGAGCAGAGCCAGCAGCAGTTCCATTGCTTGCGGGCCACGCTGCTGCCAGCGGGTGTGATGCGCTGGTGGGAGAGAGCAGCCTGGTGGGGAAGTCACTGATGTCGGGCGTCGCGCCGTTTTCCTGGTACGCTTTATCACTGCCGACAGTTGCCGCTTGCTCTACGCCAGCCGTGCGCAGATAGACCAGCGTGGTCTGAAGTACCTGGGTCGACTTTTCGATCTGTTCCCAGGTCGCTTCTTGCCCGCCTGCGCGGGCGGTTCCCCACGATTCCACCAGTCGCGCCTGCCCAAACGTGCTGGCCTCGCTCAGAATCAGATAATCGGCCAGGCCGCGCGCCACCGCCAGGGCAAGCTGCGGCACCCGCGCCCGCACAGCCGCCACCTGGCGCGCCGAAGCTGTAGCGTTCAGGGCACGGTTCAGGTCGATATAGCGCAGAAAAGCACGCTCCACAAAGCGCCGGAAATCCATCGAGGCCACGTCCATGTTGCCGAGCGCGTTGAAATTGATGTTATTGACATACGCCCAGACTTCCTGGCGCTTGCGCCGATCAACGGGTCGCGTGCGCAGCAGATTCAGCCGGTAATCGAGAAAGGCCGGGTAGCAGAAATTGCCAATGATGATCTCGGCCAGTTCGCTCTTCAAACGCTCAAGCTGACGGGATGTCAGTTGTCGCAAAGAGCCTCCCATCGTTGTTGCTCCTCTCAACCGGCACAGAAAGCTTCGATGTACGCATCAGCATCACGCTTCCGTGCGTGTACAAAATCGGAATCGGGGCCACCCCATCTGTGCCCCACGAGTCTATCATGACCGCTGGCGCGGCGCAATCCTCTCTTACCAACCGGACAGAAACTATGCTATACTGAACACACTCATTATGCGCCATGCAGAAAGCCCCACGCGCCATCCTAGCAGAAAAGTCCTATGCCCTCGCCAAGAGAGTTGCCATAACGACGGAAGAAGGTTTCCTGATGCCAGACCTGCACATCACGCTGGATTACACTGCCGGTATTGCTGCGCGCTCGGGCAGCGGGCGCTATGCGCGTCAGCTCATCCCCGCGCTGGCCGCCCTGAACAGCCCGCATCGCTATACCCTCTTTAGCCAGGCACGGCCTTCCGACGACCCACGCCTGCCTGAAGGAGACTCCTTTCGCCTGCGCGTCGCCCCACTGGGCGAATCGTTCTCTACCGCCGTCTGGCAGCGGGCGCGTCTGCCGCTGCCCGCAGACCTCTTCACGGGGCGCGCCGACCTCTGGCACGGGCTTGATTGCACCCTGCCGCCGTCCCTGCGCAGCAGCGCTATCGTCACCATTCCTGATCTGGCCTTCCTCAGTCAGCCGGAGAATATCGAGCCAGCCCGCGCTGCGTTCCTCCGCCGGGCCGTGGCAAAGGCCGCCAGTCAGGCCGAAGCCATCATCACTTTTTCCGAGTATGTGCGCCGCGAACTGCTGGAGCGCCTGAGCATCCCCGCTGAGCGCGTGCAGGTGGTGGCCCCTGGGGTAAGCGCGTCTTTTCAGCGCGTGACGGAGACCATGCTGCTGGAAGCCACCCGGCACAAGTTCGAGCTTCAGTCGCCCTTTATCCTGAGCGTTGGCACGCTGGAGCCGCGCAAAAATCTGATTCGGCTGGTGCAGGCGTTTGACAAGATTCGCCGTGACCGGTCCGGCCCAAGGATGCTGGTCCTTGCCGGAGAAAACGGCTGGCGCTACGAAGAGGTGTACGAGGTCGTTAACCGGCTGGGCCTCCAGCACGAGGTGCGGTTCCTCGGCCACGTCAGCGACCTGGAACTGGTGCTTTTATATAGTTTGGCCGATGTGGTGGCGCTGCCCTCGCTCTATGAAGGCTTTGGCTTCGCACTGCTGGAGGCCATGGCCTGCGGCGCGCCCGCCGTGTGCAGCAACGCTGGCGCGCTGCCAGAGATCGCAGGCAGCGCCGCCCTCCTGGTCACCCCAACCGATACCGACGCCCTGGGCACCATGCTTCTGCGATTGCTGCGCAACCCCAAGCTGCGCGCGCTGCTCAGCAAGAAAGGGCAGGCGCAGGCGGCCAAGTTTCGCTGGGATGCCTGCGCCCAGAATCATCTGAAGCTTTACGAAGCCGTGGCAGCCCAGAAGCGCCAGACGGAAAGTCAGCAGGAGAGCCACCCGGAAGAAAGCGTCAGTCAGTGAGGGCATTTACCACGGGCTGCTCTTCGGCGGCCTTCGTGCTCTTGTCGGCGCTGCGTCCCAGGCGCGTGACGATGATATGCGCGCCGCTGACGCAAAGCAATTCGGCCAGCGTCGTCAGGATGCGCGAAAGAAAGGCAATCACCGTCGCCAGCGCGACGGTCGGCGTCACCGCTGCCAGCCCTAGCAGCAGAATGATGGCCGCTTCGCGGAAGCCCAGCCCACTTGGCGTGATGAAGCTCAAAAAGCCAATATCCCAGCCCAGCGCGTAAATCCCAATGCACAGCGCCAGCGTCAGCAAGGCAGGCCCGATGCCCCCAGCCGCGCCGGTTCCCGCGATGCCCAGGAACAGCAGATAAAACGCGAGGCCGCCAATCATCCAACTGACGCACCACCACAGCGTCACCGCCAGCACATCGCGATAGCGCAGCGGCACCGTGATGGGTGGTTTGCGCAGCAGCTTCAGCCCGCGAGCTAAACACCAGTTCAACAAGCGAGGCTGCAAGAGCGCCAGCAGCGCCACAATCCCCACAATCCCAATGAGCAGCGCCGAGTGCCCGCCAAAAACCTGCCCCACCGCCTCGATATGCGGCCAGAAGAGCAGCGTCACCGCAAAGATCAGCGCCGCGCCCGCGATCTTCGTCACCAACTCCACCATCATGCTGATAAAGCCAATGGACTTGGGCACGCCCTCGCGCTCGACCCAGAGGATGCGTGTCAGCACATGCCAGACATTGCCAGGGATATAGCGCACAAACTCCGAGGCCAGATAGATACGCACACTTTTTGGCAGCGACAACCGCTGCCCCAGCCGCCGCAGAATGGAGCGCCAGATCAGGGGATACGAGAGCGTCTGGGCCACAAAGCCCGCAAACGCCAGCACCAGCAGGGGCACGCTCACCTGCCAATGGTAATTCGCCAGCGTGTTCCAACTCTGGGCAATATCGATACCCAGCAGTACCAGAATTACGGCCACGACCACCAGGCCAACAAAACGCTTGAGCAGCCGCATGCCGCGCCTGGCCGATTTCTGCGCTTGAGGGCTGGTGCCAAGCGTCGTCTGGCCGGTCTCCTCTATCGGGTTCACGATCACGCTTTCATTCGCCTGGCTGGGCGCATCAAAGGTGTTTTGCAACTCATCCATCAGTCCAACACCTGCCGCACGCTGTATTCTTGCTGAGGATGATAGCTGTAGTGGCGAATCATCTCGCTCTGGAAGCCGGCCAGAATCAAACTCAGTCCGAAGATCATCAGCACAATGCCCAGGAAGAGCAACGGGTGACGGCTGATCTGGTCGTTCGCCACGATCTTCAAGATCACCAGATAAAGATCGATCAAGAAACCGGCCAGCAGACACAAAAAGCCCAGCGTGCCAAATAAACGCAGGGGTGTGCGCATATAGGTCGTCAAGAACAGCACCACCAGCAGATCGAGGAACCCGCGTGCAAAGCGGCGCGCGCCAAACTTCGAGACGCCGTACTTGCGCGGGTGATGATGGACCTTGACCTCCGTTACCCGGAAGCCGCGCCCCGCAGCCAGGACGGGGATAAAGCGGTGCAGTTCGCCATAGAGCCGCAGATCGTCGATTACTTCGCGCCGGTAGGCTTTGAAGCCGCAGTTCATATCGTGCAGAGAGACGCCGGTCGTCAAGGCCACCGTCTTGTTGAAAATGCGCGAGGGGAACGTCTTGCTGATGGGGTCATGGCGCGGGAACTTCCAGCCCGACACCAGATCATAGCCCTCATCCAGCTTTGCCAGAAAAGCGGGAATCTCCGTCGGGTCGTCCTGCAAATCGGCATCCAGCGTAAAGATTACCTCGCCCCGGCAGCGCTGGAAACCGGCGGTCAGCGCGGGCGTCTTACCAAAGTTGCGACGCAGGCGCACGGCCTTCACCGCCGAGTCAGCATGATGGAGTTCCTGAATCACTTTCCAGGAGCCGTCGCGGCTGCCATCATCCACAAAGATGATCTCATAGGGCTGCCCCAACTGCCGAAGCTGCGTCGTCAACTGCTCGTAGAGGATTGGCAGGCTCTGTTCTTCGTCAAATACGGGAATAACAATCGAATACGCCAGGCGGTCTTCTCGCTGAACTGGCTGCGATGGCTCCGCCAGCGTCGAAAGGGAGCCGGATTGTTGCATAGTCGGTTCTCCGGCAGCATGTGCCACACAAACTATCAGAGGAGCAGGCTTTTTTTGGCTCTCACCCACCCCCAGCCAACACTCAATAATACCACGCGATAAAAATATCACTACATACAACGCATTGCTCCCAAAAGAGGCCACAATACCTACACGATGGGGCTATCAGGAGGTTGACGCCCCTCATGCCAGGCGGCTACAATGGGCCTCAGAGGAGGTGCTCCATGCCCGAAGCGTCGCAGAGCCAACCCGAAGAACAATCTGATTCTTCTCATGATAACGAAGCGCCATCGGCCCTCATTAAAGCTGATCTGGTCATTCGCCATATCGGCCAGCTTGTGACCCTCGCCCAGACACCGATTCTTGGCGCACAAGGGCGGCTGGGGGTCATCGAGCAGGGCGCGCTGGCGGCCCGGCTGGGGCGCATCGTCTGGGTGGGCACGGAAAGCGCGCTGGACCAGGCAGTTGATTATCGCCAGGCCGACGTGCTCGATGCCGAAGGGCGACCAGCCACACCAGGCTTTGTCGATTCCCATACCCATCTGCTCTTTGCCGGGAATCGCGCCGAGGAGTTTCACCTGCGCCACCAGGGCGTGAGCTATGCCGAACTCGCCGCCCAGGGGCGCGGCATTCTCAGCACCGTTCGCGCCACACGCGCCGCCTCCAACGAAGACCTGATGACGCTGGCCGAGCAGCGGCTGGAACGCTTCCGCGCCTATGGCACCACCACCATCGAGGCCAAAACCGGCTATGGGCTGGACCAGGAGACCGAGGCCCGCTGCCTGCATATCCTCAATCAATTCAACAGCGCGCCTGTGGGCCAGCCAATCATTCCCACCTTCCTGGGCGCACACACCGTGCCACCAGAATATCGGGAACGACGCGATGCCTACGTCGATCTGGTGGTGGAAGAGATGCTGCCCGCGTTTGCTGGCTATGCCCGCTTTTGCGATGTTTTTTGCGAAGCAACCGCCTTCACCACACAGGAAAGCGAGCGCATTCTCACACGCGCCAAAGAACTGGGGTACCTGCTGAAGCTGCATGCCGATCAACTCACCGCGTCGGGCGGGGCCAGGCTGGCGGCAGCGCTCGGCGCAACCTCCGCCGATCATCTGGACTATGCCAGCGACACTGATCTGGAGGCGCTGCGCGAGGCAGGCGTCGTGGCAACGCTGCTGCCAGGCTGCTCGTTCACCCTCAGCGCGCCCTATCCCTCGGCACGGCGTTTGCTAGATCGCGGGCTAACCGTTGCGCTGGCAACTGACTTCAATCCTGGCACCTCCTATTGCGAGAATATGCAAATGATGCTCGCGCTGGGTATCTCGGCTATGGGCATGACATTGGAAGAAGTCCTGGAGGCCGCCACCATCAACGGCGCGCGTGCCCTGGCCTTTCAGGACGAGGCTGGCTCGCTGGAGGTGGGCAAGCGCTGCGATGTGGTACTCTGGCGCACAGGCGAGTATCGGGAACTGGGCTATCACTTTGGCGTGAATCTGGTCGATCAGGTGCTCATTTCCGGCATCCGCGCCGAACTGCGCCCAGGCGCACGTTAGCCAGAAACGCTGCCAGGGAATGGGCGCTTGAGGAGACAGGAGATGCATCGATGAGTGAGGCAGCAGTTTCCACGAAACGCGGCTGGTGGGCCGCCGTCAAACATGAATTGGGCCGGAAGACTGAGCCGAGCATTTTTATCAGGCTCATCATCCTCGATAAAGTGGCGCGTGCCGTGCTGGCTATCCTGCTGGGCACGGGATTATTACGGCTGCTTCATTCGCTGGGCACTGTCCAGGCTCTGGAACAATTCGTAAGCGAACTCAATCTTGGCGCAATCAGTCGCTCGCTGGAAGTGCAGCTTGAAAACCTGGCGAATCTGCCGCATGGCACGCTGATTCGCTTCGCCATTGGCGCTTATGGCTACGCGGCGCTGGAACTCGTCGAAGGCATTGGCTTGTTCAAGCAGCGGCGCTGGGCCGAGTACCTGACGCTGCTGGCAACGCTGCTCCCTATTCCATTTATCGAAATCCCCGAACTTGTGGCAAAATTGACGGTGATCCGCGTGAGTGTCCTGGTCATCAATATCGCCATCGTCATCTATCTTATCATCGCTCGCAAGCTCTTTCGCAGCATGCCCGAAGCGCACGACAGGTCTCACAACGAATCTAAGCAGCCAGCAATACTATCAGCCACACCAGGCACAGAAACATCTTCTCACATACGGGTGTTACGGACAGAACAGGATACCTCAATGCATCTGCACCAACTGCTTCAAGGCTTGCCAGAGCCGCCGGTTGCCGCAACGGGCAGCCAGTCTGATCTGGCTATCGCGGGCATCGCCTATGACTCGCGCAAGATTGTGCCGGGCTGGCTCTTTGTGGCCGTGCGCGGCACGCACACCGACGGCCACCGCTATATCACCGAAGCTTACCGCAGAGGCGCTCGCGCCGTCGTGGGCGAAGAACCTGCGCCCGCCAATCTGCCTGCCGACGCGCTCTATGTTCAGGTGCGCGATTCGCGGCGTGATCTGGCCTGGCTTGCCGACAGCTTCTATGACCATCCCTCGCGCAAGCTGGGCGTCATCGGCATTACCGGCACCAAAGGGAAAAGCACCACCACCAACCTGATCGCCGAAGTCTTCCAGCGCGCCGGGCAAAAGTCCGGGCTGATGAGCACGCTGAACTTCCGCATCGGTGACCACGACTGGGAAAACGAAACGCGCCAGACGACACAAGAATCGCTGGAAAACCACGCCATGCTCGCCGAAATGGCGCGCCAGCAGGCGCGCTATGCCATCATCGAAACCAGTTCGCATGGCCTGGCGCTGCACCGCGTATCAGGCATTGTCTATGATGTCGGCATCGCGACTAACATCACCAGCGAGCACCTGGAGTTTCACGGCACGGTGGAGCAGTATCGCCGCGACAAGGCGCGCCTCTTCGAGGGGCTGGACCCGGCGGCGGACAAAGGGCTGGGAGCGACCAAAGCCGCGATCCTCAACCGCGACGACTCCAGCTACGAGTATCTGCTGCCGTTCTGCCGCGTGCCCGTCACCACCTACGCCATCGATCAGCAGGCCGATATCCGCGCTGTCGATCTTGAACTGACCGGCGCGGTCTCGCGCTTCCGTGTCGTGACGCCTGTCGGTGAGACACGTATCGAGACACCGCTCATCGGGCGCTTCAACGTCTATAACTGCCTGGCGACGATCAGCGCTGGCTATACGCAAGGTCTCGAACTGGCGCAGATGGCCGAGACCCTGGCGCACACCAGCGGCATCCCTGGCCGCATGGAGCGCATCGACTGCGGCCAGCCGTTCACTGTGATTGTAGACTACGCCCACAACCCCGACAGCCTGGAACAGGTCTTGCGCCTCTTGCGCCCGCTCACGCCGGGCCGAGTGATTGCGGTCTTTGGCTCTGCTGGCGAGCGCGACACCCAGAAACGCCCCAAACAAGGGGCCATTTCGGCCCAACTTGCCGACCTGACCTTCCTGACTGACGAAGACTGCCGCGAAGAAGACCCTGAAAAGATTCTGCACGAGATTGCTGCGGGCGCGCTGGAGGCTGGCGCAGCGCTGGGTAAAAACCTCTGGCTGATCGTTGATCGTCGGCAGGCCATCGCGGCGGCCTTCGATGCCGCGCGCCCAGGCGACACGGTGCTGCTGGCAGGGAAGGGACACGAGCATAGCATCATCGTCGGGCGCGAAAGTCTGCCCTGGGACGAGCGCGAAGTGGCCCGCGAACTGCTGCGCGAACGCTGGACATCTGCGGGGCAGCGCTAATGGAAACCTGGCTGCGTCTGCCCTTACTTCGTGCTCCCCAGGGCTATCATCTGGCGCTGGCCGACGCCCTGTTGCAGACTGCCGCCGAGCGCCCGCCGCTGTTGTATTGGCAAGTGGCCGAACCTGCCGCTGTCGTCATCGGCATCAGCCAGAAGCTCAGCGAGCTGGATATAGCCGCCTGCCAGCGGGCTGGCCTGGCAATCTACCGCCGCGCCGCCGGGGGCACCGCCGTGCTGGTTGGCCCTGATCTACTCTCGTTGGATGTCATCCTGCCGCCGGGGCATCCGCTGGCGGGGCACGATATCGTCGAGGCATATCGCTGGTTTGGCGACCTCTGGGCCGAGACCTTGCAAGAACTGGGGCTAGCGGCGCGTACCATTCCACCAGCCGAAGCCCACGCGCCGCGCACGCGCCAGACGTTGGAGCAAGCCAGCCGTCTCGAACACCTGCTGCGCCAATCGTGCTATGGCGCAGTCTCGCCCTACGAGGTCAGTATTCACGGCCACAAGGTGCTGGGGCTGGACCAGGTGCGGCGGCGCGTGGGTTTTCTCTTCCAGGGCGGGCTGCTGCTGCGTTGGGATGCCGAGCGCATTGCCTCGCTGCTGGCGGCGGAGCCAGATGAGCGCCCGGCGTTGGCCGCCGGACTCAGCGAGCGCGCCGCAGGGTTAGATACCTTGCTCGAACTCCCTATTGCACCTGATGAGCTTATCAAGCGCTTCGAGGCACGCATGCAGCAGCGCTATGCCATTGTCTGGCAAGAGGGCACCGTTTCGGCAGAACTTGACGCCTTGACCCGCACCCGCGAGCAGGAGCGTTACCTGCCGCTGCTGGCCGAAACGCCAGCCAACGAGCGCTTCTAGCGGCCCAACTGGCCCGGCACGCGCAGAGGGGCGTGGTTTGCGTCAGTGCCTGGAGCATGCTACACTGACGGGTGAACGTGGAGTCAAGAGACAAATTCTGAACGGCAAAAACGGAAAGGAGAACGGCAATCCATAGTTCGATCTCCTTTCCGGCGCAGAAAACGCCGAAAGGAAGTGTTTGGCGGATATGAGTAGAGAAGCATATGATTTCGGGCGTGTAGACCTTCTGGATGCCGAAGCGATTGGCAGGCCAGGGCGACGACGCTTCCGTCTGTTTGCCCGCGCCCGGGGCCGCACAGCCGGGCTGTGGATTGAACGCGAGCAGCTTCAGGCGCTGGCCGATGCCATCGACCAGGTACTGGCCCAGCTTCCTGGTGGCGAAACGTTTCGGAACCTGCTTCCATCCCAAACCGAAGAGGTTCCCAGCGCGCCTTCGGACTTCCCTGCTCACCCTGATATTGAGTTCCAGATCGGCGAACTCTCGCTGGGCTATGATGAACGCGATAACGTCCTGGCTATCCTGGCGACGCCTATCGAGGTGCTGGAGGAAGAGGGAGGCGAAATGCGAGCACAGCGCAGCGAGGAGCCAGGCTTCGCGGCGCGTTTCAGCCGCGACCAGGCATCAAAACTCAGTCAGCATATTCAGGGCATCCTCAGCGCCGGACGGCCCCGCTGTAATCTGTGCGGCGCCCCCCTGGGGCCAGAGCCACATGCCTGCCCCAAGCAGAACGGCCACCATCCTATCGAGATAGGATGAGAGCGCGGGCACTCAGAAACAAAGGGCAGCGTGTCTGAATCAGACACGCTGCCTTTAATTGTGTGCTCAGCCGCCAACCACGCGCGGGATCATCACAATTTGTTCCGCTTGAGGGTCGAACGTCTCGATGCGCTGAGGGGCCAGTCCGGGTTCGACCTTGAACGCTGTCGCTCCCCTGGCGCGTTCCTGCGCGAAAATGCGCTCAGCCTCGCGGATGGCGGCAAGCGCCTCGGGATCACCAACGGCAACTCGCTCTCGATCCCAGGCTACGCGGTCGTCGCCTCGACGGGACATCACTCGTAGCACTCCCACGGCTGATTCCTCCTTTTGTGCTGCACAGCAAGCGATGCTTGCTGGAGATCGCCGTTTGCACGGCGTTCATCCGGTTACATTCAACACGCCGCTTTTTCCCTACAACTCGGACCTCAGTCGTATTGTATAGCGGTCCCTCAACTCCGTCAAGCAGGATTTAGGCCAAGGCCATGCAGCAACCTGAACTACATCTCACCCAAAGTGCTGTTTCTGTGACAGATGATACCCTATTGCGTTAGCCGCGTGCCACATTCCGGACAAAAATGCGTGTTGGCCGCTACCTGGGTAGAGCATTTCGGGCAGAAGAGATCGGGCAATGGGAGTTTTGTCCCACAATTCTGGCAGAACTTGCCAGGAATGCCCGGCTGGCTGCAACTGGGGCAGTTTACCTGCTGTGGATAACCGGGCGTCGAGAACCCAGCAATGGAGGCCGCCGAGGGGGCCTGCGGCGGCACCTGCGGCATCTGGCCTTGCGGCGCTGGCCGTCCCTGCGGTGGCATCATCATATCCGGCGTGACGGCAGAGGCCACCGCGCCCGTATTAAACTGCGGAGCCTGATAGTTTTGCTCAATCTGCTGGCGCTGCGCTTCGATATTGAGGCCATGCTGATAGGCCACCGCGTCTGACTTCAGATCGGGCGCGCAGTTATTACACATATTGATCTGTGGGTTCCAACAGCGGAAACAGACCGTGCGCTTACATTTGCCGCAGTAGCGGAAATCTTTCTGAACCTCGCCCCAGGCATGGATAACTGCCTGGTCCTTTTCCTTTTCCCACTGGGAGCCAAACATCTGCTCGCCCTGTTCCGCCGCGCGTCCCCAGAAGCCGCCAAGCATGCCAACGCCCAGGTCCATCAGGCGCGTCTTCGTTGCCACCGAAGAGCGCTGCGTGTTCGTCTTCACCGCGTAGTCGCACTCTGGGCAGCGAAATTCAAATTGAAAGTACCCCTGCCCTTGATCGGAAAGATCATCATAAATTGGGGGCACCACAAAACGCCCCGGGCCTGGTTGAGTCATAGCACTGTTCCTCCCGCTACTTTCCTGCCAGAGACCGCCTTACCTCTGGGCCGGGCTGGCAGACAAGGGAAAAGTCTTTCGTGAGACGAGTATACCAAACTCCGCAGCTTCAGGCAACAAGGCATTCTTCTAAAAGCGATACTAAAAGTGATACTAAAAGCGATACTCCTTCGCCTCTTTACACCACCCCGTTTGCTTCCTCAAGCCTTGACAGGTGAGCCGTCGGTGTGGTATGCTTCGACAGGTGACTTCGTTGAAGGCGTTTCTGTCATCAATGAAGTTGTGTTTGCGGGAGTGGCTCAGGGGTAGAGCGTCTCCTTGCCAAGGAGAAGGTCGCGGGTTCAAATCCCGTCTCCCGCTCCAGGTCTCTGCCCGGCGACGTGGCCAAGTGGTTAAGGCGGGGGTCTGCAAATCGCTTAGTTGATTTGTGATTCCTCATGTCGCCTATAGACTGATCTGAGAGCATACAAACGGCGTTCAAGCGCAAGGTTAGGCAAAGGATAAAATGCCATGCGTTTGGACGCCGCTCTTGTTGAATTAGGCTTTTCCAAAGACTGGACACCTGCCTCTCGTAGATGGTTCACTGGCCGGATCAGCACCTTCATCCACTGGGCTGCTGAGCAGGGTGTCACCGAGATCGAAGACGTGACCGCGCCTCTGGTCCGTCGCTACATTGATTACCGCCGCACCTCTCCCTCCAAAACTGGTAAACCCCTCAGTTCATGGACTCTCTATGGTCATGTGCTCGCAATCAAAGACCTCTTGAACTGGGCCGTGCGCGAAGACCTATTAGACGAGAAAATCGTCAAGCGGATAGAACGGCCCAAGCGCGAGAAGAAGGTGATCGCCGTCTTTACCCCGCGCCAGATTGATCTCCTCTTTGCTGCTTGCGACAAGGGAGAGAATCAGGAGCAGATAGTGAGAGACAGAGCTATCCTGGCGATCCTCATTGACACTGGCATCCGCGCCAATGAACTGTGTACCCTGACCCGTGATAGGGTCTACTTTGCTGATGGCGACGCATGGTTACTTGTTGATGGCAAGGGACGTAAGCAGCGTGAAGTGGGCCTGGGGAACCGTGCGCGTACTCTGCTTCATCGCTACCTCTTTAGACACCGGCAGGCTCCCCGCGATGTATCCCATGTCTTTGTGGGAAGGGGCGATAAACCACTCACCCCAGAAGGCTTGGACAGGCTGCTTTATCGGCTACGTGACAGAGCAGGAAGAGAACACTTCCAAGGTGTGCGTGTATCGGCTCATACGTTCCGGCATAATTACGCTGTCAGCTACCTTCAAAATGGCGGGGATGTGTATAAGCTCAGTCGATTGTTGGGGCATTCAACGGTGGCAGTAACTGATGGTTACTTGAAAGCCTTCACCGCCAGAGATGCCAGGCGCGGCGGATCAGTGCTGGACAAACTCTAGTTTTTGGGCCAAAGGAATCTGCATCAAATTTTTTGCCTTCGCCTCACAAGAAGCGCGCAAAGGTGGAACGCCGGTATTCGATGCACTGAGGAAGCGATAACGCTTTTAAACGCTTTTCTACAGTCGTTTGGGCCGAAGGTAAAACAATACCCCTCGGCCTACCAACCCCACCAGTTTTCCCCTACAGTTCGTTTGAGGGGCATTTTTGATGGCCAAAGGCAAGGAAGAAGAATGGCTTGAGGCCAGTCATCATCTGACATGAGACACGGTGGCAGTTGGTGATTATAGCGGCATTACCCGTAATTACATGGTTATCATTCCGTTGATAATCGACAAAATGCCATATCGTGTCCATCGATGAATATATGGTGGTCAAGTGCACTATGTTTAGGGTGGGCAAGGTGTTCACTAGATTGAGGGCGCGTGAGTCCTGAGCAAAGGAGAAACACAAATGAGTAACAGAGGAGGGCTACTAACGCTCAAAGAGGCAGCCCAGCAGGTCGGAATCAGCAAGCAAGGTCTGTGGCTGTGGGTTGGGCGCGGTCTAGATGCGAAGCAATACGGCAAGTATTGGTTTGTCACGCCCAGAGCGTTGGAACGCTGGAAACAGCGTACCGGGCGTAGCACCAGCCCTGAACATGGCGGTAACTGTGCCCAGATAGCCGTGCTTGGGCAAGAAGGTAACAAACACTACACGAAGCAGTAAAAGCGTGGCCTGTCGCTACCACAGGTATGAAAAACAAAAGAATAGCGATCCTGCTCCCGCAGGATCGCCAGTACACAATTCTGATTGTCCCTGCTCAGTTGCCAGCCGTACAGGACATCAGAACACTTGAAAGCCCCAGAAAGGGGGAGACTTATCTATGGCTAATTTTACCACATCTTCAGAGACGTGCATACAACGCTTCCGCAGAGATTTTCCTTGCCCCATCTGCGGCGGATGCGATGGAGATCAGCGTGGTGTGGGTCAGCGTTGTTTCGGATTTTTGTCTGCTGATGGTGAATGGGCACGCTGTACCCGCGAAGAACACGCAGGCCAGGCACCTTACGACGAAGCCAGCACCGCCTGGGTGCATAGGATGTATGGCACCTGCAAATGTGGCACAGAACATAACCCAGCTAAGGAAAAACCGCGCCAAGCCACCACCATCTATGAATACCGCGATGACAAGGGCCTGCTTCTCTATCGTGTCCTTCGTACTGGGCATGGCAAGGGAAAGCGTATCTGGCAAGAGCGCCCAGATGGCCGAGGCGGCTGGATTAAAGACACCAATGGCGTACAGAAGATTCTTTATCGGCTCCCTGAGTTACTTCAATCGCTGGATACGCCAGTTTATATCGCAGAAGGTGAAAAAGCGGTTGAGGCACTCAGAGAATATGGGTTGGTTGCAACCTGTAACCCAGGTGGGGCTGGCAAATGGTTGCCACAATACAATAAATGGCTCAGTGGCCGTCGTGTTGTTATTCTGCCCGATAACGATGGATCAGATACGACGCCTCCATTCGCTGGACAGCAGCATGCTCAGCGTATTGCTCAATCCTTGCATGGGATCGCCGCCAGCGTTAAGGTGGTTTCACTCCCCAATCTTCCCAACAAGGGGGACGCCTACGATTATTTCCACGCTGGGGGAACGGTGAAAGCTCTCCTGCAATTGGTAAAGAAGTCACCAGAATGGGTGCCAGATACAGCAGAGCCAACAGAAGGCAGGGAGCATGAGGGCTTTCGTATCCATACGCTGGCCGAAATACGCGCTCAACCCAGCCAGCCCTGGATGACGCAAGGCATCTTTAAGCAGGGCGGCCTAGACATGATCTACGGAGAGTCAAACACTGGCAAATCATTTGTCGGCGTTGATATGTCCCTCTCCCATGCTACAGGTGAAAAATTATGGGGGCGCGAGATGCAGCAAGGCATCACGCTCTATGTAGCTGCTGAGGACATCAAGGGCATTGCTGATCGCTCTGTCGCCTGGTTGGCCTATCATCGCCACACAGAGCAGGATATTGCTGGGAAGTTTCATCTGATGGCAGACCCGGTAGAATTTACCAACGCACTCGACGTAGAACGTTTCATTGCGAGGGTGCAAGAGCAGGGCGTTCATCCTGATCTCATCGTGTTTGATACGTATTCCGACTGCTTTAGCGGTGAGGAGATTTCCAATACAGATACCAAGAAGGCAACCGATTCCCTCAAATCAATCCAGAGTGCCTTTCACGCCAGCGTTGTCATTATCCACCATAGCAATAAGGCTGGCACAGCTTATCGCGGCCATAGTTCGCTGAGAGCCAAGATGGATACAGTGATCGAAGTCACGATGGATCATGATGGCCTTATCGCCTTGCGTTGTGACAAGCAGCGTAGCGCCGCGAAGTTTGAAAATATTCCCCTCAAGCTCAAAAATCAGGTCATTAGCGAAGATGGCTTGGAGTCTTCCTGTGTGCTTGTCCCTGATGACGAGCAGGCACACATTGACAAGACCAAGGAGCGGCATCGGGAAATGCTCAAACGCTTGGCAGATTTTGGCGAGCATGGCGCTTCATTCAACGAATGGTTAAAAGCATGCACGCAAGGCAAGAAAATGTCACGGTCCACTTTTCAGCGAGAACTCAAAAATCTTGCTGGTGATGTGTTGGGTCAGCAAAGGGGCAAGGAGACGATTTACACCCTCACGGAGCAGGGGCGGAAAAAGAAAGGTGAAGAGCCTCAAGATTCAAAAAGCGATGAATCTGATTTGAATAGGAAACCTCAAGAGGCTTCAACAGATGGATTGGGTTCATTAGGTTCACACCCCTTTAGGTGTGAACCTATGAACCCAATCCAAAAGCCTTCACCCGAAGATGACTTCCACCAAAACCGGAGAAAAACGGCAGAACGAGAGAAAGAAGCGAAGCTATACGGTGATACCCCTTGGTTTGACCGTAACAATCCTGCAATTGCAATGGAACAAGCACTTGCATGGGCGTGTGTGAACTATCCCAACCATATTCAGTCCTGGGCGCTGCCGGGTCTGGCAGCAGCTTTCGAGGAGAATGCCCTGCAAGCAAAGGGAGTCGTCCTTGAACTGCGGAAAGCATATCAAGCGAAAAACCGCGAACGGCTGCGTGAACTGCTGGAAACCGTTAAAAAGATGGCTTCTATCAGTGCAAAGAACGGTCAGCAGGATATGTTGACCCGTATCCGTTCCGCTGTAGCGTAGGAGGTCGATAAATGGACACGGTAAAAACGCCCCACACCGTTCTGGCGATAGACCAGAGCCACGAAAGAACGGGGCTGGCTGTCGCAAAAGACGGCGAGCTATTGCTGGTCACGTCATTAGAGATGGTTGGCGAGGACAACGAGCAGAAACGCCGTTACCTGGCAAATGAGGTGCGGCGGCTCATTGCCAAGCACAGCCCTGATTCAATCATAGTTGAGAGAGCGCGTGTGTGGCATCATGGCAAAGCCAGTCTTCATACTATGGCTGCCTTGGAAGCCCTGATCGACGAGATTGCGGCAGTTGCGCGGCCTCTCCACACCTACAGTGCCGAGACGTGGCGCTGGAAGAAAGCTGTACTGGGCACGGAACATGGCACGAAGCAGGATGCGGTTGATTTTGTAGCTAGCCTGGGCTGGCCTGGCATCGATCACGACGCAGCAGACGCCGCGTGCATCGCACTCTATGCTTTTTCGGATGCTCCAGACCTACGGCGCGAATGTATCCCCTTCATGGAACAGTTACAGATGCGACGGGCGGCCACTTCAGGGTAGCCGTACAAACAACGGTGCAAGCCGTAGACATACAGCAACTTAAACCTATAACACAAGCTAGTAACCGTAACAAGGCTGGCCTCATTATTTGTCTTTGCACACATTCATGTTAGGAGAGCAATAATGGCAACAGCCAAAAAGACAGGGCGCAAGGCCACAGGAGCCGCGCCCATAGAGCAGGGCCAGGTGAGCGAAGAGATGATTGATGCGCTTGCAGAGGCGCTGGGCGCGTATCTTGACGATCTTGAGCGAGAGCAGGCAGAAGTGCTTGACAGTGAAGACACAAAACCGCTCATCCAAGCCTACGAGAATGCCCAAGCGATGCGGGCGTACCAGCAGCAAAAGGCGGAAGAGGTCCAGGCGCAGCTTGACGCCAAAAACGCCGTGCTAGCAGAGGTCGAGGCCGACATTGCCCAGGATGGGCCGCGCCTGGTGGAACTAAAACAAGCACTGGAGGAAGCCGAGCACGAGGCTGAGCAAGCACGCATCGCGCATGGTATCTGGATCAACGATGCGCGCCTGGGCGATGTAACGCAACGAGAGGCCGAACACGCGAAGCAGAAAGCCAGCAGAGCACGCCAGGCGCTTGCGCAACACGAAGAGGGCCGGGAAGCGCGGCTAGAGATGCTGGAAAAGCGCCGCGCCGCGCTGGCATCCGAAGTAGAAGCGCTGGAGGTCACGCTGGCACCTATGCGACGGGCAATTGACGAACTGGGCAGGCAGGAAGCGCGGTTGCAGCAGGACGTGTTTAATAAGCGCCTCCAGGTTGCCCAGCAGCGTATCAATGAGAGGCAGCAACGAGCGGCGACCCTGCGAGCAGAAGCTCAAGAGCTTGACGAAGAGGCCAGAAGCTATGCAAACAGGGCTATTGCTGCATTGGGGAGGGAGCACCCGCACATGCGACAGGAAGCAGCGACCCTCAAAATTGCTGGCGAAGATGAGGTAGCGCAGCTATTGGAGGCATTTATCAACTTGTTGTCAAGGCTTGCACAGGATGGCACGAAGCTTGGGCGGGCGTTGGGTGAGCAGGCGTTGGGCTTTCAGCAGGTACGCGATACATTGACTATTAGGGATACTGACCTCGCCGCGTACATGACAGACCCTCATGCCGCTGGGCTGCAAGAGAAGCTTGGGCGGGCAAAATGGCTGCTACAGACGTACCTCGCGGGCAGGAGCGCAGTGTAAGCAGTCAACTATGCAGGAAAATGAAAAAGCAGATGCGCCATTGGTGGCCCAACTTGCCAAAAACGTAGGGGAACAAATGCTGGATGCGCTTTTCACTGCCATGCACCAGCCCCAACGATGTCCGGCCTGTGGGCAGCGGATCAGTGGTAGGAGCGGCACAAGCGGCCATACGGTGAAGCAGGTCCGCATCGGCAACTATAACCCACCAAGTGGAAAAGCCGCAGAAAATCAAACGGTTCGTTTTTACCGTAAGAATCGCAGAAGATACCGTAAAGCTGGTGAAGATCAACGGTCAGAGCCGTATGGAACGAGGTAACTTTCACAGTCCATAAAAAGGGGCGCGGCGCTGAAAAACACGACATAAACACGGCGTTCCCCAGCCACAGGGCGCTATAAAAAGGGACAGAAAATGGACGCAGCCAGAACAGGGATAAACCATATTCTGGCTGCGCTTTTGTCTCTCTATCTCACACTGGCAGGTACTCGCTCGAACTATGATCGGGCCGCGCATGGACGTATTTGGAGGTTGTTTTCAAATCCGCATGGCCGAGCGTGGCGCTGACTAATGAAATCGGTGCCCCGCGATCAAGGGCATGGCTGGCATGCGCGTGCCTGAGCCAATGGGGCGACACCCCAGCGAGTTGGGCGCGGTCGGCTGCCGCTTTGATAATTTCCCACACCTGCACGCGGCTCAGATGCCCCTTTTTTTGACTCATGAACACGGCGGAGTCCTTGCCGTGATCCCCTGGCAGCGCCTGGAGTTCGGCCCACGTTGCCGCTGACACCAACACCACACGGGTTTTGTCGCCTTTGCCAAACACATTGACTTGCCCTCCCTCGCCCCGTTCCTGCAAATCCCGCCACTTCAAAGACACCGCTTCGCTAACCCGCAACCCCGCTCCATACAACAACCGCAGGAGTGCGTGGTTGCGCGGGTTTGTCTCCAGGGCCAGCATCTTTTGCACCGCCTCCTCGGATAAGATACGCTCAGCGAGCTTGTTCTTTGGCTTTTTCATGCGCAAATTAGCGCCCACGTTAAACCGGCAGTAATCTTCTTTGTTGGCGAACGAGAGCAGCGATTTCACGGTGCTGAGCATGCGGTTCTGCGTAGCTGGTGCCAGGTGGCCCAAACTATCGGCATAGCGTTGAAGATCGCCCAGCGTGCAGGTTCGCAAGGTTTTCGGGGCGATAAAACTCATGAAGCGAACTACATCGTTTCTATAGACTTGCTGTGTGCTGGCAGGTCGTCCGTGCAACCACATGCCAATCACTTGTTGGTCCGGCTCATCTTGCGCATCCTGGGTAGCTAAGACAGCCTCTGCGGTGGCGGTGGTCAGCGAAGTGATGTCCATCGGGCGGCTCCATAAAATATAACTAAAGGGTACTTTTGTTATATTTATTATAGCTCAGGTTTTGGCTCAAAACAAGCATCTAGCCAAGCATGATTCACCCTAGGTAACATCTAAGATAATCATGGGTTGCTGGATACAATAAGTAAATAAGGCGGTGTAAGTTACGGCTCACATGCTTATGCAAACGGTGCCACCAGCAGTAAAAGCCGTTTCTCTTGCCCTATTTCCTCTTGCTCCCCCGATCAAGCCGAACTATAATGGTCCGGCTACCGGCTCTGATGATGGAACAAAGAACTGTTGATGGGGGTGAAATGATGAAGATCAATGCGCAGCGGAACAAGACGTTCGATGTCTACTATCAAGCACTGAAGGACTTGCGCGGGCTATGGGTAACAAATGAAGAAGGGTTACGTCCGGCCTTTCAGGGGTTGATGACGACCTTTGGAAAGGAAAAAGGCTGGACTTTAGTGCTGGAGCAGGCACTGCCCAACGGCTGCGAGCCTGATGGGACGCTGCGCGATTCTTTCAACTTGCCTCGTGGGTATTGGGAAGCCAAGGATACGAAGGACGACCTGGAAACGGAGATTAAGAAGAAGATCAGTAAGGGCTATCCCACCACCAACATCATCTTTGAGGATACTGAGCATGGCGTGTTGTGGCAAAATGGGAAGCGCGTCCTTGATGTCGATCTGCGCCAGCCGCGCCAACTCGCTGATTTGCTGGAATTGTTCTTCAACTTCACTGAGCCGAATATCGCCAGGTTTGAAGATGCCGTTGGGGAGTTCAAAGAGCGCATCCCTGAACTGGCTCAGGGGCTGCTGGAACGCATCCGCCAGGAACTCAGGGCGAACAAAAAGTTTGTCCAGGCGTTTGAAGCCTTCCGTGAATTGTGCCGAAGCGCATTGGACCCCAAGATCAGTGTAGAGGCCATTGAAGAAATGCTAGTGCAGCACCTGCTGACCGAACGCCTCTTCCGCACTATCTTCAATAACCCAGATTTTACGCAACGTAACATCATCGCCGCTGAAATTGAAAAAGTGATCCAAGTCCTCACCAGCCGCGCTTTCAACCGTATGGAGTTCTTGAAACAACTGGACCGCTTCTATGTAGCCATTGAGGAAGCGGCCAAGACGACCGAGGATTGGTCTGAAAAGCAGCGGTTTATGGATACTGTCTATCAGCGCTTCTTCCAGGGCTTCGCCGTGAAACAGGCAGACATCTACGGCATCGTTTATACCCCGCCTGAGATTGTGGAGTTCATGGTCGCCAGTGTGGAGCAGGTGTTGCAGTGGGAGTTTGGCCTCTCACTCTCTTCTGAGGGCGTTCAGGTTCTGGACCCCAGTACGGGCACAGGCAGCTTCATCGTCAGTATCTTACGCCTGGTCGCAGCAAGCGCTTTGGAGCGCAAGTATAAACAGGAGCTTTTCTGCAACGAAATCATGTTGTTGCCCTATTACATAGCTTCTCTTAACATCGAGCATGTCTATTACGAGCGGACCGGCCAGTACCTACCCTTTGAAGGCATTTGCTTTGCTGACACGTTGGATATGGTGACAGAAGGCCAGCCTGCCCAGCTTCCCGGCTTCAGCGAAGCAAACACAGAACGTGTGGAGCGCGAGAGCCAAGCTGAGATTACGGTTATCATAGGTAATCCCCCTTACAATGTGGGCCAACAAAACGAGAACGACAACAACAAAAATCGGCAGTATAAGCAGGTGGATGGACGTATCCGTGATACCTATGCCCAAGCTTCAGAAGCTACCCTAAAAATGCAACTTTATGATGCCTACGTGAAGTTTTTCCGCTGGGCGACAGACCGGCTGGGAAATCGTGACGGAATCATTTGCTTTGTCTCAAATAATTCACTAGTACGAAAATTAGCTTTCGACGGCATGCGCAAACATCTAGCCAGGGATTTTAGTTATATCTATCATCTTGATCTTGGAGGCGATGCTCGTGAGGGTGGGGGCGGAAATGTCTTCGGCATTAAGGTTGGGGTTGGTATTACTGTGTTAGTACGGAATCGTAACCATGCAGAGCCTCCTTACACACCTGCAACGATTTTCTATCACCAGGTAGATAACAAGCTGCGTAGCACTGAAAAGCTTTCACTGCTTGCTGGAGTTCAAAGTATCACTAATACTGAATGGCAGGAACTTCAACCGGACGAAAATTATACCTGGCTAACAGAAGGGATGCGCTCTGAGTTTGTTGATTTTCTGCCCATAGGGACAAAAGAAGCGAAAGCAAGCTCTCAAGCCATTGTAGAAGCCATATTTGCGACATATAGCGGTGGTGTAAAGACAGATCGGGATAGCGTGGTCTACGATTTTAATAGTCAGGCTCTTATGAGTCGCGTTGAGCAGTTTATCGAAGATTACAATGCAGAAGTCTTTCGCTGGTCTAAATCGGATCGTTCAAAAAGCGTGGATAATTTTGTACGATACGATAAGGTGAAGTGGAGCGAACACCTCAAAGGGGCGCTACAACGTGAGCGGTACGGAAAATTTGATGGCTCAAAAGTCCGCGTATCTCTGTATCGACCTTTCTGTCAGAAATATCTATACTTTGACTCACTGCTAAATGATCGTCCTGGGTTATTCGAAAAGATATTCCCTTTGGCTTCCAGCGCAGCAGAAAATGTAGTTATTGTTGTCAGCGATCATGGCTATCGTGCACCATTCAGCACACTTGTTACCAGCTTAATACCGGAACTGCATCTTCTCGCCTCGACTGACATGTTTCAATGCTTTCCCTTCTACACCTACGCAGAGGATGGGAGCAACCGCCAGGAAACCATCACCGATTGGGCGCTGAGACAGTTCCAGACGCAATATGGTAATGAAGTGAGCAAATGGGACATCTTCCACTACGTCTACGCTCTGCTCCACCACCCAGCCTACCGTGAGCGCTACGCCGAAAACCTCAAGAGAGAATTGCCACGCATTCCACTTGTACCTGATCGTGAAGCGTTCGTTGCTTTTGTCCAAGCTGGGGCACGGTTGGCAACACTGCACTTGAACTATGAACAAGCAGAAGAATATCCACTGCAACATCAAGAAATGCCAGGCGAACGTTTCAGCTATATTGTCAAGAAGATGCGTCTTTCGCAGGATAAGCAGAAAATAATCTACAACGACGCCCTCACGCTGACAGGGGTGCCATCTGAGTGCTTCAACTACCGACTTGGCAACCGCTCAGCACTAGAGTGGATCATCGACCAATATCAGGTCAGTACCGACACACGCAGCGGCATCATCACTGACCCTAACCGCGAGGACGACGAACAGTACATTGTGCGGCTGGTGAAGCAGGTCATCACGGTGAGCCTGGAGACAGTCAAGTTGGTGGCGAGCTTGCCTCCATTGCCAGAGTTTGGGCAGCAGGCACAGGAGGATGAGGAGCAGCCTGGGTAGGCTGAAGCGGGTTAAAAAACGGCCCTAAGTCCATCTTTGCCAGCGCTCAACACCCATAGCTATATAGCTGAGCTTCCCTTATGCCCTAAAGTGTTTTTACGCGCTACTCCTTGCTCCAATTCGGCCAAACGTATAGGTATCTAATACAAAGCCGAAGATGCACCTGCTCATGTTTTTTGCCATCTCTGCTTGGTCGCGTGCGGCACAACCATCCCCCACCAATGTGTATATAGCCCCAAACAACGTCCTGTTACATTTTTTGCAAGCAGAGCAAAGTTGTGCCAGTTGGCAAATTGAGAGCATGTTCATCCTATTGCGTTTATGGGGTTGATAGGCGTCCATAGCACGAATGATTACCAGTAATTACCTGCGGGTCGCCAGAGCCTTTGTGGCAGTTCAGTTATAATTTCCCCGTTCAGCACTAAATGATGCTGTAGAGCGTTGTACGCTAAAATAGACTGTTGAGCTTACATTTGATACAGGGGTATGTGATAAATATATCTTTCGCACCTTTCGTATACTGATCTTATGCTCACAAAAAGATAATACCCTACCAGGGTAAGGTATTTAGTACAAGAACATACCTCTTACATCGGGGCAGTAATGCTATACTTTTGGCCGCTCAACATAAACAGGGCCATCCTTAAAGGGGAGGTGCCATAACATGAAGACGCTAGCTGAGGCAGCACCACCGCTGCTGTTAGAGCTAAGGAAACGGCTCAGTGCAGCGTACGCACAGGGAAAACTGAAGAAAGCCGATCTGGACGAGGGCGTCAAACATCTGAACGCTCTATACGTCATTGCTCGCAAAAGCGAAAAGCAAGGCCACAGCGCTCAAGAGTCTGCAACTGAAGAAGAAACATCATAGCCGCCATGTGGCTTTGCAGGCGAAAATAACCTCGATATGGAGGCATCTGGTATAGAGGGTTTGCGAACGCATTTAGTTTGGGTTTGCGGATGCAATGGTTGTGTTGGTTTGCATGGGCAAACCTAGCTGGGCCAGCCTCTCAGGTAACACCTTCCGCAACTCTTGCACTTGATCAAAAATGGTGTGCATAGCCTGATCAACCTGCTTTATAGCTTCCTCACTTCTTTTTGCTCCCACGTCGGGAATGGTTTCTATTCCCACTGCATAGATTTCCATTGCTCTACGCAGTTCCTCCGAGATAACTTGCTCGCCAGGCTCTAATAGCAAAATGGCAATCCATGCTTTATCAAACCTGTTAAGCGCATCCCTTAGCCGTACAGAGAATTGTGCAATCAGTGTTTTCACTTCTGAGCCGGGGAGGAGGGGGTCTGGTGCCCCCTCAGTTAGCTTACTGTATTCATTACGCGAGAGCATAAAGTGATAAATTGCAAGGACTGCCTCCAATAGCTCAGCATATCCCGCACGGAGTTGCTCTTTGTGGGCATCGGCTTGCTTGCGCTCATATTCCTGTCGATCACGCTCTAGCTGCTGAGCATGGGCTTGCTGGTCACGTTCTAACTGCTGTTTGTGCGCTTTCTCGTCACGCTCCAGTAGGCGCTGGTGCGCCTGGCGGTTGTGCCAGAACAAAAACCCTTGCGGAAGCAACGCGATTAGACCGCCAACGATCACAGGCCATAACGTATTCATGCAGCCTCTCTACAGCTTTGCTATGCGCTCTGGTAACATCTTCCGTAGATTTCTGCCTTGCTGAAGGATAGTGTTCACAGAGGTATCAAGCCGCTTTTGAGCGTCTTCGGTTTTAGGGTTGATTGCCAGGGAAGGGTATTCCAGCAGCAGCGTATAATCCTCCATTGCCCGCCTCAACTCTTCAGAAATAATCTCCATGCCTGGCTCAAGCAGTAGCAGTGCAACGGTGGCCTTGTCAAACTTATTCAAGGTGTCTCGCAGCAGGGCAGACAGGCGCACAGCATCCTCATGCACGTCCTTTTCGTTGACATTAAACATCGGCTTGCCATCTGATAGCTTCGCAAACGCATCGAATGAGAGTATCAGGTTGTAAAACGTAAGCATGGCCTGGAGTAGTGCTGCATACTCTGAGCGTATCTGCTCCCTTTTGGCATCCTTCTGGCTGCGCTCATGCGTCTCTTGGTCACGCTCCTTGGTCTGTCTTCCTTGGATAATTAACGTTACAAGAGGACCAAGCGCACCAATAACGCCAGCAACAAGCACAGTCCATATATCAGCCATAACTACCCTCGCAAAACGGCAAAACAAAAGCGCAAGTATCCACTATTCACAGTATACTCGCCCTTTGCTCAACCGTCTAACCCGTTGTCATAATGCCACTTGCTTCTTGCATCTCAGTATTCTTGCAGGCATAATAGCCGCCAGTTACCGTTCGTTTGATACAAAACCAGGAGGAAACCGATGGCAAAAGTGCAACTTCAGGGGTCAGCGCGGAGTCGGAATCCAGGTTTCTTGGGCGCATTTAACGTACAGACATGCGCGTGCTGCGGTAAGAAAAATATTCAGGCACGGTTTCTTGACTGTCCTGATTGCCTGGTCCCGCTTGATGGTCAGTGGCCGGTGGAACAGAAACAACTTATTCGCACCTATACCGGCAAAGACTTGGGCATGCAGTTACAACTAGACGCTCAACGATTAGCACGTTATGGCTGGCGGCTAGTCAACCAGAGCTACGGCGGGCAGGCTGGTATTGGCTTGGTTCGTGCCGTTGCTGTTGGAGGACGTGCCAGCCGCGATGCTAAGCAACTCACTGCGGTCTTTGAGCGCGGCTAATTTCCACACCCCAAAAGAGAAGTACCACCAAAAAATGATGGCCGGGCTGGTAACTTCCTATTGCCCGGCCAACGTTTAACGCTGAGAGGTGATGGCTGCCTGGTGTCGATTTTGCCTTGCTCGCTCTGGTGACACAGCCATTTTTGCAGATTTTCGGAGATAAGTAGCTGTGATGGTTGCTAATACCCATCAGCAGGTGCGAAAATGGATACAATGGACGCAATGCAAAGAGCAGCCGCGTCTTTCTTTTTGGCCTGATAGCAGGCGGAGGGCACCATAGCTCGCCAGGATGCGAGGGGAAACAGCATGAATAGGGAGCCAGCAGCATGATAAATTGGGTACATGATGTTGTGATTGTTCTCATCTCTACTGGGCTGGCTACACTTTTTGCTGGGGGTGGTTGGCTTTATCGGTGGTGGCGCGACAAGAAGAATACTCGCCTGCTCGTGGCTATTGAAATTTTAGTGAATCAGACACAGTTGAATACCTTCGTTATGACGTTACATGATCTTTCTGTTCAGGATAGGCGTATAATGGCTTTACATCTTGATAGGGCAGAAATGTACTACCATCCCACATGGTTAAGGGTGCGTTGGGATAGTGTATCTCCAGGCATTTTCTCTCCAAAGGAGATATATAAAATCGGCCTCTGGTATTACCAGCTAGAAAATATTTCAGATGGCAATCGTCATATCCTCTCTCACTCAGCACTAAGGCGTCAGCTAGCCGAAAAGAACAAGGCGACAGAAGATGGACAGATTGATTTCATCGTGGAACAAATCGCAAACCTTGAAAGCTTCGCTCAAACCGTCTTAAAAGAAGGCCCTCCATTTACTGACAAAAGGTTTAAGCAGACGTATGAAGAGGCCCGCAAGCACTGGGATGCGCTAAGGCCAGGGCAAGAGGGTCCAGAAGCATGATAGATAATTTACTCAGTGGGGCTGGCGGCGTTGTTGTGGGCACCATCCTGGGCTTTGTCTTGAGCCTGAGCGCTACCTGGTGGCAAGAGGGCAGGAAGAAGCGAGAACAGAAAGAAGCTGTTTGTACCCTGTTGTACCTGGAGATAAGCCAAAACCTTGCCTGGCTGGAAGATTTCTGGCAACATCGTGTGTTGTCCCCTCCTGGTGGTGCCAGTTACGAGCCTGAAGAAATTGTTTTTTGGCGACGTGCCAATTTTGTACACGAACTAGCCCCAGAGTGGCGACATGTGATGTGGGAAAGCCAAGTGTCAAACGTTCCAATGGCATTGACCAGGACGCAGCTACAGCAAGTTTTCGATCACCATACAAAACTGGCTCGCCTCATGAAGCTGCGCCCTCTTCTCTCAGAAGCTTTTGAACGTACCCACATGCTGTCAATCTATAAAAGTCACCTTGCCTTGCCACCTGAAAGGCGCCCCATTATTTATGATCGAAGCCTTACACGTGCCCAGGCTAGCATGCCACAGCAGGGTCATGTGACTCCACTTTTTCTTGGGGTACAAATAGACGACTTCAACCAAATAACGGCGGAATTGTGGGAGGAGTGCGAGGGCATTTACAACGAGCTACACACCAGTGGCAACCCGTTGCCAGCGCCCAAGCCAGCGCCCACCAGCGCCAACCTGCTGGTACGCCTGAAGGGCCGCTTACCCGACAAACGACAGCCTAAGCAGCACTGACAACTACAGGGCAATGCCTGCCTTCCTGGCCTTTTCGATAAGATAGCTGACGAAGCCAGCACACATCACCAGCATATACCGGGCGTCTTCCACGTCAACGGTTGGTGCGTCTTTCAGCGCGTGCCGGATACCATCCGAGTCACAGGTGTAGGTATAGAGCTTCCTCAGTCCTTCCTCTAGCGCTGGGTGCATGGTCACTTTCCCTGAAGACTTGATCTTATCCAGCGCTGGCCCAAGCGTCGCCTTGGGCATGCCCGCAATGAGCTTGCAAATGCACTCCACGGCGCTGATGCTTTCTTTCATGCTGTTGCGATAATCGGGCGTTCTTCGGTCCGCAAGTAGCGTTAGTGCTTGTTTCAGGTGCGTATTGACTAGCCTGAGATTGGCCGTGGTGTTTGTAGCAGACAATGCACCCGTTATTGCGGCAATCTCTTGATCTGAGGTTACGGGTACAAGCTTCCTACCCACAAGGCGGTAAGCAGACCCTTCACGCCCCAACATGTCGTTGCAAGCTTCTAAGAATCCCTTTAGTATTTTGGGGTCGATACAGACAATGCTTTGAGATGAGGTGTTCGCAATAAATTCTATGAAATCATACGCCTCAAACCACTCACACCCCATGAAATAGCTCTTTAGTTGCCGGATGGTATCTGGCCCTTTTTTGGGCATCTCGTCTCCAGGCTTCTTCAGGAAGTCAAACCATATCCGTTCAGTAAGAAGCTCCATAGATGTAGTCATACGCAAGCCATTTAAGACGGTAATGGGGCTGCGTAACTTATCAAAATAAACAATCAGAACATTCCAGAGGCTATTTCTTAAATCGTCATCCATACTATCAACCTGGATGACCCTTTGCTTTAACCCCATGCGCTCAGAAAAGGTCATGTGCCCTCCCACATGGCAGCACCACGATTGCTACAGCCCGTAAAACTTTTAAACATTATATCACAGCGCACGGTCCTTCACCGTAAAAAAATACGGCTGCACCCGTTGCCAATGACTGCGGAAGGCTGGTATGTTTTGCGCTTTTGAGCAGGGATGATAAAGCATTTAAGCAGAGGCTGTGCACCATTCAACCGGCTGTTGACTTGAGGCAGTATCTGTGGTATAAGTTCTTGAGTAGGGTTTCTTGCCTTAATGGTATACAGTTGGGCAGGAGAGTATAGGGCATAGGGCAAGGGTCTACGACAAAAAAGTTGTAGCGCTTGTATGCTGTGATCCTGCTTGAAACCTGATCTTACGGCGACGTGGCCAAGTGGTTAAGGCGGGGGTCTGCAAAACCCCTATCGGCGGTTCGAATCCGCCCGTCGCCTCCAGCATGTTTCGGGTTCCAGGCTACATAGCCTGGGAACTTCAAAGCAGAATAAAGACGCAGAAGCCTCGCACGTGCGAGGCTTCTTTTATGGAGCACCGGCTCTTGCTCTGGTTTCTGCTCTTGCAGCCAAAGACATCAGTCGTGATAGCTTTTTTCCCCGGCGCGCACGGCCACCGGCAGACGATTTTCGGCTGGGGGCAGCACACAGCTATAGGCATCGTTATAGGCGCACCAGGGGCTATATGACAGGTTAAAATCCAGGATGAGGTGACCCGACCCATCAGCCGCTTCTTCCACCTCCAGATAGCGCCCCGCGCCATAGGATTCCTGCCCGGTGGTGGCATCGCGGAACGGCAGGAAGAGTTCAGCGTCGTCATCATCCGCATCAACCGACTTATAGGCCGTCAGCCGACAGTCCTGGCCGTCGAGGATGAAGCGCGCCTCCCCATACCGATAATGCTCCGTGATGCGGCCAGTGGTCGTGCCTAGCTGCACGATCTCCGGCGCGTCGAAACGCGCCAGTTCCGCCTCGACGCGATAGGCCGGGTCAGGGTCAAAATAGCGCAGCCCCTGAAAGTGCTGGCGCTCGTGCCTGGGAATGGGCGCGTCGGCAGAGGTCGCAAAGAACTGGTCTTTCTGGTGGCGAAACTGCTTGATCTCCCAAACGTATTCATCCTGTGAGGTATCCATTGGCGTTGTTCCCTTCGATGGCGCTGGGATATGGCCCAGCGTCTGGCGTGTAGAAGTGTAATCGATACATCGCCCGGTACTCCAGACCGGACGAGTATCCCCAAAATGTGATAAGATCAACGATGGCAATAGTAGGTAGCTGGCGGATAGGGGAAGCCCAACAACCGCCTATGAAAGAACTTGTGTGCGGAGGAAGCCTCTTTGAGCGATCCCCTACTCGATAAACTCACCAACCTGGAAACCCGGTACGAAGAATTAAACGACCTGATGGTTCAGCCCGACGTGATCGCCGACCCTAGCTTGCTGGAACGCTATGGGCGCGAATACTCCAGTCTGGAGCCTCTGGTTACAAAGTATCGAGATTTCAAAGAAACGTTACGTCAGCGCAACGACACCGAAGAAATGCTGGGCAATGGGCTGGACGACGACCTGCGCGCCCTGGCGCGTGAAGAACTGGACCGGCTGCGGCGGCAGGCAGATCGGCTGTTGGAGGAATTGAAAGTCGCGCTGCGCCCCAAAGACGTGATGGACGAGCGCAACGTGATTATGACCATCCAGGCGGGCGCGGGCGGCGACGAGGCTGGTCTGTTCGCTGCCGACCTTTTCCGCATGTATAGCCGCTACGCCGAAGACAGGCGCTGGAACCTGGAAGTGCTCGATTCCAACGAAAGCGGCATCGGCGGCTTCAAAGAAATCGTCTTCGAGGTGCGCGGCAAAAACGCCTATTCCCGTCTGAAGTACGAGGGCGGCACGCATCGCGTGCAGCGCGTTCCCGTCACCGAATCCAGCGGGCGCATCCACACCTCCACCACGAAAGTCATCGTGCTGCCGGAGGCCGAAGACGTGGAAGTGGAAATCAAGCCAGAAGACATCCGCGTCGATGTCTATCGCTCCACCGGGCACGGTGGCCAGAGCGTCAACACCACCGACTCGGCGGTGCGCATCACGCATTTTCCCAGCGGGCTGGTTGTCACCTGCCAGGACGAAAAATCGCAGTTGAAGAACAAGAACAAAGCGATGGCCGTCTTGCGCGCCCGGCTCTGGGACATGGAGCAGCAAAAACGCGCCGCTGAGCTTGGCGCGGCGCGGCGCTCGCAGGTGCAAACCGGTGACCGCAGCGAAAAAATCCGCACCTATAATTTCCCGCAGGACCGCGTGACCGACCATCGCATCAATCTGAGCCTGCATAACCTGCCGCGCATCCTGGATGGCGAGATCGACCCGATCATCGAAGCATTGATTACCAGCGATGAAGAGGAAGCGACAGGTCCAGGAGCAGCCAGGAGCTAGGCAGAGAGGAGCCAGCTTTACCTGTGGAAGCAGCAACAGCAGAGCCGCATAAGCAAGGCATAGCCGAGCAGGCAGGACTGCCTATGGGAAGGGCAGACCGTGCTGGCGAGGCTCTGCCAAAGCAGCCTTCTCGGGGGGGCATGGCGTGACTACAGACACTCGTCGCCGCCCAGAAACCTACACGCGCCGACTCCAGGAAGAACATTTCGCCGAACTGCGTCAATTCCTGGGGGCTGCGCCGGGATACACCGCCTTCCTCACCAGCAATCTTGAGCGCTTCGGCCTGGAGGACCCATTTATCCACTACTGGGGCACCTTCCAGGATCAGCAGCTTGTCACCGCCTTGATGATGGCGGGACATCGCGCCGGGCTGTACACCACCGATGCATCGACGCTGCGCCCCATCATGGATATCGCCCTGCGCCAGCAACTGAACTTTATTATGGGGCCGCGCGAGACCGTGAACAGCGCGCTGCAATATCTCTGGCAGTTGACCATCACCCGCAGCGAGGCCCATTTCTTCGCGCAGCTTGCGGAGGAGCAGTTCCAGAGCTACCTGCCTGGAGCAGTCCCCCAGGCCACGATTCGCCGGGCAATGCCCGACGACATCCCGGCGCTGACCACCTTGTATACCGGCGCCGCCGGTTTTGAACTGGCATCCGTCGAGCAGGTGCGCCAATCGATGATCGAGCGCGTCTATGGCCTGCGCACGTTTGTTGCCGAAAGCAATGGTCATCTGGTCGCGGGGGCTTCTACCAGCGCCGAATGCTCCGACGCCGCCATGATTGGCGGCGTCTGGACGCTTCCAGAGGAGCGCAACCACGGCCACAGCACCGCGGTCGTAACCGCGCTCTGCGCCGACCTCGTGGCCGAAGGGCGCTGCCCCTATCTCTTTTATCTGGAAGACAACGCGCCCGCCGCGCAGGTCTATCGCAAGATCGGCTTTCAAGACATCGGTCGCTGGTCAGTTGTGTACTTCCAGCGCCATCGCTCATAACCTTTGTTTGACGTTCTCTGTCTAGGCGGCTGGCACACCTGAGAGCCGCTGGTAAGGGTTTCGTTATTCGTATGAGGAAACTCGAATCGCCTCAGGCGATCCGCACCATCTTTTTTGACGCGGGCTTTACGCTCCTGCGCACATCTCCCTCGCTGGTCGAGATTTGCCAAGATGTCTGTCGGCGGGAAGGCGTGCGCCTGGATATCGAGCAAATCGCTCAGCAGCTTCCGGCAGCCGAAGCCTACTTTGCAAAGGCCATCAAGTCCAATGGCCGCACCTGGGCCAGCGAAGAAGCCATTATCCTGTTCTGGGATGGCTATTATAAAGCGCTGCTGCGCCCATGTATCGAGGGCGACAACGAAGCGCTGCTGGAGCGCTGCGCGCAAGAGATCATCAAAACATTCGATCTGCATACCAGTTGGGAACTTTATCCTGATGTGCTGCCCACGCTCCAGGGGCTGCAAGGGCGCGGATTCACGCTGGGGATTATCTCTGATTGGGGCGGCAGCCTGGCCTCGATCATCGCTGGCCTTGATCTCCCGCGCTACTTCGACTGCCTTACTATCTCAGCCGTCACACGCCACGCCAAGCCAGAGCCAGGGCTGTATGAACTGGCGCTGCGGCGCGCGGGCGGCATCTCTGATTATGCCATCCATATCGGCGACTCCTACATCCTCGATGTCTTGGGGGCGCGCGCCGTGGGCATCACCCCCATCTTGATTGACCGACCCGGCCATCTGCGCGCCCAAGAGATGGATTGCCTGGTCATCCATGATCTACGCGAGGTACTGGACTTGCTGGACATTTCTACAGCGCCAGCAGTTCACGCTGCCACGCCAGAACAACAGCACTACCAAGGAGATAGATTGGAATCATGAGTACACCAACGAATCAGCAGGCGGGGAAAAAGAAGGAACCATCGCCGAAGCCGGGTCAGACCACGCCCACTGGCAAGACGACCCCATCATCCAAAAACACGCCCACCGCGTCAAAAACAGGGCAAACCGCACCGCGCGCCGCGCAAAGCGCCGCGAAAACGCCCCAGGCCGCGGGCAAAACACCTAATCAGGCTGTGTCAAAAACGGGGACAGCGCCCAAGCCGCGCGACCCATCCGTTGTCCGGCGCGACGAGCGCCGCGAAGAGCGGCGGCTGGAGATTCAGGCGCGCCAGCAAGAACGCCGCCAGGAACTACGCCAGGCCAAGCGCCAGAAACTTTTGATTCGCTATGATCTGATTATCTCGCCCGTGCTGTTGGTTATCCTGGTGCCGCTCTTCCTGCTCATCCATCTGCCCATCGAGGCCCTGGTCTCTGGTCTCATCGTTCTCTTTGGCGGCTTCACTGTGCTGGCGTATGCTGCCGTGGGGATGCCAACCAGAAGCGCCCGCCCGGCGCGGCCCAGGCCGTCAACGCTGCCGGAAGCAGGGGTTGTGGACAGCACGCTCAACGAGGACACGCCGCCAGCAGCGACACCATCCGATGCAGAGGCCGAAAACAAGCCAGCCCAGGAATAGCCGGGCAGAACAGCGCCATTGAAAACGCCAAGAAGAGCGTGGCTCCGAATGGTTCGGAGCCACGCTCTTCTTGGTTGTGCATTCCAGTGTAAAAAGCGGCTCTTAGCCTCTGACCCGCTTGATCTGGCGTGCCTTGGTATCAGCGCCGATCAAATCATGAGCCACCTCTTTGATATGGCCGGAAGAAAGCCCATAGAGTTCGTGGAGAATCGCGGGCGCGCCATGCTCCACAAAGCGATCAGGCAGACCAATCATATGCAACGGGATAGTATGCAGACCCTCGCGCGTCAGCAATTCCAGCACCGCGCTGCCAAAACCGCACGCCACCATATGATCTTCCACCGTAATCACCCGGCCACACGCTTTCGCCAGCCGCAGAATCAACGCCTCATCCAGCGGCTTGGCCCAGCGCGCGTTGACCACCGCCAGACGCAAGCCTTCTTGCGCCAGTTCCGCTGCTGCCTGCACGGCGGGCTGCACCATATTGCCATAGGCCAGCACCACCGCGTCGGCCTGCTCGACTTCTGCTTCCGGCGTCAATAATTCGGCTTTGCCCACCTCCAGCTTCTGTGGCTCCGCATCCATCGGAACGCCCAGCGACTTGCCGCGAGGGTAGCGCAGCGTTACCGGCCCATCGAGGTAGAGCGCGGTATAAAGCATGTGGCGTAGTTCGTTTTCATCCTTGGGGGCCATCAACTTCATATTGGGCAGCGACCGCAGGAAGCCGATATCGAAGACGCCATGCTGCGTTTGCCCATCTTCGCCCACGATGCCAGCGCGGTCCAGGCAGAACGTCACATGCAGGTTCTGCACGCAGACATCATGCACCACCTGATCGAAGGCACGCTGGAGGAAGGTCGAATAAATCGCCGCCACCGGACGCGCGCCGCTGACCGCCAGACCGGCGGCAAAGGTCACCGCGTGCTGCTCGGCGATGCCCACATCGAAATAGCGCTCAGGGAAGCGCTCGCGCAGCTTTTTCAGGCCGGTGCCATCGGCCATGGCTGCCGTAATCCCCACCACGCTGGGGTCTTTTTCCGCCAGTTCCACCAGCACGTTGGCAAAGACCTCGGTATAGGTTGGCGGATCGGCGGGATTCTTTTTGATCGTGCCGGTTTTGTAATCATACGCGCCTGGCCCATGCCATTTGGTCGAATCGGCCTCGGAGTGTTCCCAGCCCTTGCCCTTTTGCGTGATGACCTGAATCATCACCGGCCCTTCAAGCTCCTTCGCCCGCTGGAAGACCTCAACCATCAGCGGAATGTTGTGCCCATCAAAGGGTCCAAGGAAGGTGAGGCCAAGTTCGGCAAAGATCACGCCGCTCTTGCTGGGCAGCCAGAACTCCTTTACGCTGCGGTCAGCGCGTCCGGCCATTTCGACCGCCAGATCGCCAACCATCGGCAGGTTTGCCAGCGATTGCCTGGCCGCGCCGCGCAGCTTGCGATAGAGCGGGTCTGCGCGCAGTTTGCCCAGATATTTATGGATAGCGCCAACATTTTCAGAGATCGATTTGTCATTATCATTTAAGACAAAGATCACCTTTTTCTTGAGCGTCCCCGCGTTATTAATGGCCTCCAGCGCCATGCCGCCCGTCAGCGCGCCATCGCCAATCACCGCGACTACATTGAAATCTTCGCCGCGCAGGTCGCGCCCCACTGCCACACCCAGCGCCGCCGAAAGCGACGTGCTGGCATGGCTGGCCCCAAAGACATCATAGATGCTTTCATCGCGGCGCAGATAACCGGAAAGCCCCTCGAACTGGCGAATGGTATGGAAGCGATCACGCCGCCCAGTGACCAGTTTATGGACATACGCCTGATGCCCAATATCCCAAATCAATTGATCTTTAGGGGTGTCAAAGGCGATATGGAGCGCCAGCGTCAACTCGACGGCCCCCAGGTTCGGCGCCAGGTGGCCGCCGCGCACCGAGATCGTTTCGATGATCTCGCGCCGAATCTCCTCCGACAGTTGTTCCAACTGCGGCAGAGTCAGCTTGCGCAACTGGGCAGGCTCATCAATGGTATCAAGTATTCGTTTTACCGGAACTGTCTTTTCCAACATAACGCTCCTTTAGATGATTCCGTTTGGTAAACTCCCCAAGGGGGCTGCGCCTGGAGTCGGAAAGATGCGGCTCACCTGGCCGGTTCGGGTGTATCTGTATTCTTGCATCACCCATCATTATAGGACGGGTCTGCATCTCCAACAAGCACTTGGATGTCTCGCAACGTGATCTACACTGAGAACAACACCCCAAGATGACTTTTTCGTCTGCTGAGAGCATTCGCCTGACCAGTCCCTTTGTTGCAAATTGCCAGCCATCACTTTATGGCTCAGCCGATCTCTCTGGTTTGGTGCGCAAAGAAGTCGCGCAAAAACGAGTCGAGACGTTCATAGACCTCGCGCAGCGGCAGCGAAGACGCTTCGGCCAGGCAGCGGCAATCCTCATATTCGGGGGCCATACTCACTACACGCCCTTCCAGCAGTTTTAGCTTCACGCGCACCGTTCCCAGCGGCGTCTCCACAGACTCTATGCGACGCACGGCCTTCAGGCGCTGCCAGCGGCTCTGGCGCACGCCCAGCGTCGTCGTCTCGCGCAGCAAGAGCATGGCTAGCTGCTCGGCCAGATCGAGCGGCGCAATCACGCTGATCTGTGTCGCCGGGCGGTTCTTTTTCATCTGCATGGGGGTATAGGTCACATCCAGCGCGCCTGCCTGGAACAGCCGCTCCATCAGATCACCCAGCACCTCGCCGCTCAGATTATCCAGGTTGGTTTCTATGACCATCACCTCATCGGTCTCGCCGCCGCTGGCTTCCGCAGGCTCACCCAGGCAGAGCCGTAGGCAATTCGCCCAGGGCACCTGCTTGCGGCCAAAGCCATAGCCCACCTGGCGAATGACCATCGCGGGCGTTTCAAAGTGCGCAAACGTCGCCAGGAGAGCCGCCGCCGTTGGCGTCACCAGTTCGCCTTCGGCGGCGCGCGGCGTCCAGGGAGCGCCCACCCGGCGCAAAAGTTCCAGCGTCGCGGGCGTTGGGACAGGCAAGAGGCCATGCGCCGTCTGCACCTGGCCTGTCGTCAATGGCAGTGGGGAAGCATAGACGCGATCAACCCCAAGCTCCTCGAAACCGATGACCGCGCCGACAATATCCACCAGCGCATCCACCGCGCCGACCTCGTGGAAATGGACAGCCTCCACGGAAACGCCATGCACGTGCGCCTCGGCCTCTGCCAGCGCCTGAAACACCGCCAGCGCGCGCTGCTGAACCGCCTGCGGCAGTTGGCTGGCCTGGATGATCTGCTGAATCTCGCTGAGATGGCGCTCCGGCTGGGGGGTGTCCGTGACATGGACCGTAAAGCGCTTGCCGCGAATACCCTTATCCGCGTAGGGTTCCAGCGCCAGCCGATAGCCCTCCAGGCGCAGCTCTGCCAGCCTGGCCTGCAAGCGCTCGAACGATAGCCCGGCGTCCAGCAGCGCCCCCAGCAGCATATCGCCGCTCATCCCCGAAAAACAGTCAAGATACGCCAGCGGCATCAGTCACTCGTTTCCTTGCAAAAGGCTCTCGGCTGATTTCAGCCGGTTTCTATGGATGCCCGCGTCTGTTCCTACGGCTAGACGCACAACTCGCGCCATCATGGGCACAACAAAAGTTTCCCCATTATAGCACTCAACTATGCGTAAACAGTGATACACTACATATTATGCTTCTTCTAGCCCCTTTGATATGTTGAGAGCGATAAGCGTCTACAGCGTCTACACTGTGTACGGGGTGATGTCCTTCCCAAAAACGTTTTTATCTGAACGCGTGGTCACTTTGCGGGGCAGCATATAGAGCCAGCAGATACTGGCAACTGAAGAAAAGGGGAAAAAGATGCTACACGCTGACGTAACTGATCACGGCAAGGCTAGACAATTGGCATCTGCGGCAGCGACGACGACTATCTATTACGCGCTCAGCCAGACGCCAATTGGCCCGCTGCACCTGTTCAGCACCAAGCGGGGTCTGGTCAAGCTGGCACTGCCCAACGAGCCGCGCAGCGTGGCAGAAGCCTATGTGCGGCGGGTGGTGGGGCCAGTCATCCTCAGTGAAGACAAAGTGTATCAAGCACAGGCATTGGCGGAACTTGCCGCCTATTTCGCTGGCGAAGGGCGCGCTTTTAGCATGGCGCTCGATCTACGCGGCACCCCCTTTCAGCGGCTAGTCTGGGAGGCCGTGGCTGCCGTGCCCTACGGCGAAACGCGCACCTATGGTACGATTGCCCAGACCATCGGGCGACCCGCAGCAGTGCGCGCCGTTGGAGCCGCCAACGGAGCTAATCCCCTGCCCATCATCATCCCCTGCCATCGTCTGATTGGCGCGAACGGCAGCCTGATCAAATACGGAGGCGGCCTGGAGGTCAAGCGCCGACTGCTGGCACTAGAAAAAGGCAGCCATGAAAGAGCGATGTGTTAACAAAGGAGAAGCAGCCAATGAAGTGGGTGACTCGTGAGCATGTCAAGGTGGACCGCGTGGCCTGTCCCTGGCTCATCAAAAAGTTTGTGGACAAAGACGCTGAGTTTCTGTTCGTACCAAACGATCAGGTCATGGGGGTCGCTGCCCGCGAAGACGCGACTCCTTATGACGTGCAGGGGGTCGAACTGGGGCATCAGGGCAAAGAATGCTCTTTCGAGGCGATCCTCAAGAAATACCACCTGACCAGTGATCCGGCCCTGGTGCTGCTGGGCAAGATCGTCAATGGGGCGGATACCGATAACACGCTCTGGCGCCAGCCGGAAGGCGCGGGGCTGGCGGCCATTGCTGAGGGCTTCCGGCACCTGGGCTATAAAGACGATCATGAACAGAACACCGCAGAATGGATCGTATATGACGCCCTCTATGCATATTGCCAGGAGATGATTCGCCAGGGGCGGCCCGATGGCGCGTTCAAAACATACCCTGCCCAGCAGGAGGGAAGGCACCAGAATCCTTGAGATTGCATCAGGGAACCAACCAGGCAAGATCAGGGAGATTCGCAGGTGGCAAGCATGCACACCATGTCGATATGTGGCTGATCCTGGGAATGCGAGGGTTGCGTTCGTTTGGCTATGGATTGCTCGCCGTACTCTTGGGCGCGGCCTTAAGTACGGTGGGCTTGTCGCCTGTTGCCATCGGCGCTCTCATCACCATCTCACTGGTGGGCGACTTCTTCACGACTTATGTGATTGGCGTTTTTGCTGATCGGTGGGGTCGCAGACGAACCATCTTTGTTCTGGCCTTGCTCATGACCGCAACGGGGTGTGTCTTCGGGTTGATAAACCTGTATCCAGTGCTGCTGATTACAGCGTTCTTCGGAACGCTCGGCACCAGTGCATCTGAGACGGCACCTTTTCTGCCGATCGAGCAAGCCATGCTTGCCCAGATAAGCACGCCTGAGGAGCGCACCGACCTCTTCGCGCGCTACAATCTTATTGCTACATTGGCCGGAGCACTTGGGGCGCTGGCTGCGGCCCTACCTGATCTCCTGGCACGCAGCGGACTGCCCATCGCTACCGGCATTCGCCTGATGTTCGGCGTTTATGCGGCCCTGGCGCTGGTTGTAACCCTCCTGGCACTCTGTCTCTCGCCCGGTATAGAGGCCACCTACAAGGCCGATCAGCAGAGTGGAAGCCGCTGGCGTCAACTGATGCCGCCTTTGGGCAGGGCGCGGGGCATGGTGCTGCGCTTATCCGGGCTTTTTTGCATGGATGCGCTGGCTGGGGGGTTAGTAGTCCAGAGTTTATTGGCCCTCTTCTTTCATTTACGCTTTGGCGTTTCCCTGGCCCTTTTGGCCGCGCTGTTCTTCGGAGCCACTATCTGCTCAGCGTTCTCATTTCTAGCGGCTGCACGACTCGCACGGCGTTTTGGCCTGCTCAACACCATGGTCTTCACTCACCTGCCGTCGAACATTCTGCTGGCTCTGGTCGCACTCATGCCCACCTTTCCACTGGCAGCCCTGCTTTTGCTGCTTCGGCAGGCGCTCTCGCAGATGGATGTTCCAACCCGCCAGGCTTATACAATGGCCCTCGTGGAGCCGGAAGCACGTACTGCTACGGCAAGTGTTACAGCGCTAGCGCGCAGTGCCGGGTCTGCCACCAGCCCGATCTTCGCGGGCATGCTGTTACAGGGGCCAGGGCTGCTGCTGGGCTTGCCACTGGTGATTGCTGGCTCGATCAAAACCGCTTATGATCTGACACTGTGGGCCATCTTCCGTCAGGCTCCTTCGGAAGAACCTGCGCCGGAGTGACGAATGCACTTCTCCTTCAGAAGAGACCCTACTCCCGCATAATCTCGCCTGTGCCCTCAATCGCCGGGTCGCGCTGATACTCGGGGTACTCGATGTCCCAGATCACGCCCGCTTCGATGCGTTCTTCCCAGCGCTTGAGCGCATCCAGCACAACTTTGCGCTGCAAGTCCTTTTGGAACGGCCCACCAGTACAGTCGCCCAGCGTAAAGTCCACGGGATGGATGGCGCGCGATGGCCCCATCTGGCGCGAGTTCTCCGGCACCAGCGTAATCAGCACGGTGGGAATGCCCAGCATCTCTATCTCGCGTTGGATGCCGACCACAGTTCTATGGCAAAGGGGACAGCCTGCCGTCAGCAGCACGGCATCTGCCTGTGAATGTTCGATCAATCGGGCCATCTCCGGCGCGACCCGTTCATAGAAATCCTTGAGCAATTGGGTATAGCCCATGAACCCCAGATGCAGATTGCCTACGCCCTTGATGACCCCTGACGCGGCCAGTTCGCGCAGCCGGTCAATGGGAAAGACGCAGTTGATGTCCTGATCGGCGTGGCGATGATCGTAATGTTCGTGGGTCACCATCAACTGGCTGCTTTCCACATCGCCGGGAACCTCTCGCCAGCTATTATCGCCATCCAGTGGAAAGGGCGCTTGCGCGCGGAGATGGACGCCAGCCGTCGTCACCAGCGCAAATGTGCTTTCGCGTAACTCAAGCCTGCGCGGCGTATAGGGAATGCAGCGGCGCGACATTGCCATAACAGTTCACCTGAAAAAAAGCAACGAGCGGACAGGTTCTCTGTCCGCTCCGGGGTTGGCGCGCAGCGCTTAGAGCTTGCGCAGCACATCAAACAGTTCTTCGTTATCGGGAGCCTCGCCAATGGGGCGATGCACATGAATCCAACGCAGCTTGCCTTCTTTATCGATGACAAAGAGGGCGCGCTCCGGCATGCCCAACTCGTGCAGCACGCCATACTGCTTCGCCACCGCGCCATGTGGATAGAAATCCGAGAGCAGTGGGAACGTCATCTGATACTGCTTGGCCCAGGCATTCAGGGCATGGCGAGCATCGGCGCTGACGCCAATGACCTGCGTGTCATAGCTGTTGAAGCGCTCTAGTTCGGCCTCATAGGATGGCATCTGCGCCGAGCAGGTGCCGCTGAAGGCAAACGGGAAGAAGGCCAGCACGACATTCTTTTTGCCGCGATAGTCGCTCAGCGTCACTTTTTCGCCGCTGGCGCTCGTCAAGGTAAAATCCGGGGCCAGATCACCAACCTTCAATGTTGGCGTTTCGGCAAGGCTTGGGGAACTCATACAGAACCTCCGTGAGCGCCGCACCCCGCGTGAGGATGCCCGCGCCTCAAATCAGAAAAGCTTCTTCGCTTCCCACCCGGGGATGCGTTGCAGGAGCTGCGCCTCTCCTGAGGGCTTATCCTTCAGAAATTGTAGCATTGGCCGAGCGACAAAGTCAAAGAAGTGCTGCATTGACAGCGCCGCTTCTTTGCGCTAGGCTGAACCGTGCCGCTTTGTAGCGGAGCAGCGTATGCTCTTCTGGCAGGGCGAGCGCTTTGCGGGGCACCCTCCCGGCAAAGGATTCCAACAGGCAGAGATTCATGGTGCATGTGCAAAGGTCAACAATGAGCCAGGAACGCGGGAGACTGCGCACCCTCATGCTCTTGCTGTGCGGCGCAGGTTCGCTGAGCGTCTTCTTGCTGCTCACGCTCAACTATCCGCTTGAGGAAGATATTCGCTTTCCACTGGCCGACATCGGCTCGCTGAGCCACTACGCGCCGGGGGCGGCCATGATGTATGGCCTGTTTATGCTGCTGCTTGTCGCGTTTTACCTTAGCGCCTACTGGATGATGCGCCGCGCCGCCAGTTCCAACGAGGGTCTCTCTGAACGCAGCGCGCAGTTGATCGTCATGTTCCCCATCCTGGCTATGCTGGTTCTGGCGCACCTCTACCCCATCACCTCGCTGGACAGCATCAATCAGGCCGTGCAGATACGAGTCCTCACCGCGCATCAAGCCAACCCCCTGTTGATTCCCGCCTCGCATTTTTCAGGCGACCCCTTTGCCACCTATGATGATGCGCAAAATCTCCCCGCGCCATATGGCCCGCTCGCCATCCTCCTCGGCGCGGGGCCAGCGCTGCTAGCGGGCAATAATCTGCTGGCGCTGGTGCTGCTGGAAAAGATGATGCCCATCCTGTTTGTGCTGGGCTGTTTGCGGCTCGTCTGGCTGATCGCCTCCAGAATCGCGCCCCATCGCCGCTGGCAAGCGCTGCTGCTGATGGGCTGGAATCCTCTGCTGCTGATCGAATCGGCGGGCAACGGCCACAACGACAGCATCTTGCTGTTCTTCGTGCTGCTGGCTCTCTATCTGCTGATCGCCGGACCACGCTGGCTTGCCATACCGGCGCTTGCCCTGGCCGCCCTGGTCAACGCGCTGGCGCTGATTTTCCTGCCGCTGCTCCTTGTGGCCCTCTGGCGCAGCTTCCCATCCTGGCGCAAGCTCCTTGCCCTGCCTGGCAGCGTCATCCTGGCCGGGGCGCTGCTGACCGGACCAATCCTCCTCTTCGGGGGCGTGCAAACGCTCGGCAGCCTGCTCCAGCCCGCCGACCGATACGCCATCTCGCTGCCCGCCATCCTCTATGGCTTTCTTCAGCCGTTCTATAGCCAGCCGCTCGCCGATATAATCGTCAAGATTGTGGCCGCCTGCTGCTTTGGCGTCTGGTATCTGGGCATCCTTTATCGCTTTGTGCGCCGCGCCAGGCTCCAGTCAACCGCTGACAAACACGCTGCTTCGTCGCCTCTCGTTGTCACCTGGTACGACGTGGCCTTCGGGTTCTTTGTGCTGGCCGCGCTCGATTTCCATCCCTGGATGATTCTCTGGCTCGTGCCTTTTGCCGCGCTGGACACCAGCCTGATGCTCTGGATACGCACCACCGTGCTGGCAACCTGCGGACTGCTGACACCCATTATCCTGATCTTCATTAACCATGGCGCGGCTCTCTCTGGCGTGATCGGGCCATTCACCGTGCAATTGGTTGCCGCGCTCGTGCTCTTTGGGCCGGTACTGCTGGTGCGCGCGCTGGAGGTGATCTATCAGCGGCGGCGCTTGCAGGCGGCGCTTGCCGTCAAAGAAGCCGAGCTGGCGCAGTTACAAAGCCAACTCTATCGCGCAGCAGCCTCAGAAGAATTGACGGCGGACACGTAGCCCGCATATACTGGATGCGCAAGTCTCTCAATGGAGAAAGACATCTGATACCTCCAGGCCATCCGCAGCAGTGGCTCCAAGGCTGTGGCTACCCCTGAATTCTGGCTGCGGCAGACGATGGCTGCCGTCAGCGTGACGTATAACGCTTATGCAGAAAGGAGAGGCTGAGATGGCTCAGACCTCTGACACAAATCCAATCAACCTGCGCATCCCCGGACCGACCCCCGTCCCGCCTGCCGTGCTTCAGGCCATGGCGCGCCCGATGATCGATCATCGCGGCCCTGAGTTCGCGGCGATCATCACCCATGTCACCGAGCAACTCAAGTATTTCTTTCAGACCAGCGGCGATATTCTGACCTTCCCGGCCTCTGGCAGCGGCGCAATGGAAGCTGCCGTCGTCAATCTTTTCTCGCCAGGTGACGCTGTGGCGGCCATCACCATTGGCGCGTTCGGCAATCGCTTCGCCAAAATCGCCGAAACCTTTGGGACGAACGTCACGCGCATCGAGTTTCCGCTGGGCCAGGCCGCTGACGTTGAAACAGTGCTGAGCCGCCTGGCGGAGATTGCCGACCTGCGCGGCGTCATCGTGACGCATAACGAAACCTCCACTGGCGTCACCAACGACCTCAAAACGCTGGCCGCTGCTATTCGCGCGCAGTATCCCGATGTGATCATCGCCGTCGATGCCGTTAGCTCGCTGAGCTGCGTCGATCTGCGCATGGACGAGTGGGACCTGGATGTTGTCTTTACCGGCTCGCAGAAGGGCTGGATGGTCCCGCCGGGTCTGGCGATGATCGGCGTTGGCCCACGCGCCTGGAAGGCCAACCAGCAGGCGCGCATCCCGCGCCTGTATTGGGATTTCGCCTGGGCCAAGCGCAGCCTGGACAAAGGCCAGACGCCTTACACGCCGCCCGTTTCGATCTTTTTCGCGTTGGAAGTCTCGCTGGAGATGATGCAGGCCGAGGGCCGCGAAGCCATCTTTGCGCGCCACCAGGCGGTTGCCGACCTGACCCGCATCCGCGCCCGAGAGCTTGGCCTGGAACTGCTGGCCGACCCGGCCTATGCTTCTAACACCGTCACCGCCATCAAAGCCCCCGCTGGCATCGAGGTCAAGACCCTGCGTAAAGGCTTGCGCGAGCAAGAGCGCGTCGTCATCGCGGGGGGCCAGGAGCAGTTAGAGGGCAAGATCGTGCGCGTCGGGCACCTGGGCCATGTCCACGAGCCAGACATCGCGGCCACGATGGACGCGCTGGAGCGGCAGCTTGTCGCGCTGGGCTATCAGGTTCCAGAGACAGCCAGGCCGCGCTAGCGCAGGGAGACGTTCACTATGACCGAACAGGAACAACCGACGGCCCGCGTGCTGGTCGCTGATCGCATCGCCCGCGAGGGTCTGGACTATCTGCGGCAGGAGCAGTTGCAGGTCGATGAGCGCATCGGCTTGACGCCAGAGCAGTTGATGGCCGCGCTTGGCGACTACACTGCGCTGGTGGTGCGCAGCGAAACCAAAGTCACCGCGCCCATCATCGCCGCTGGCAAGCAACTGCGTGTCATCGCGCGGGCGGGCGTGGGCGTCGACAACATTGACCTGGAGGCTGCCACCAACGCGGGCATCCTGGTGGTCAACTCCCCAACCGGCAATATCGTCGCGGCGGCGGAACACGCCATCGCCATGCTGCTGGCGATGGCGCGCCATATTCCCTCGGCCAACGCTTCGCTCAAAGATGGGCGCTGGGAGCGCAGCCGCTATCTGGGCGTCGAGATTCGCCACAAGACGCTTGGCATCGTGGGATTGGGCAAAGTCGGCGCGGAGGTTGCGCGACGGGCTAAGGGCCTGGAGATGCACGTCATCGCCACCGATCCCTTTGCCTCGCCCGATCTGGCCCGCTCGCTGGGCGTGGAACTGCTCTCGATGGATGAACTGCTGGCTCAGGCAGATTTCGTCACCATTCATAGCTCGCTGACCGCCTCCACCAAGGGGCTGATCGGCGAGCGCGAACTGCGGCTGATGAAGCCGCAGGCGCGGGTGGTCAACTGCGCGCGCGGCGGCATCATCGAGGAAGCCGCGCTGCTGGCGGCGCTCAAGGAAGATCGCCTGGCGGGGGCCGCGCTGGATGTCTTCAGCAGCGAACCGCCCGGCAAAGACCCGGCGCTGACCGAACTTTTATCTCATCCGCGCGTCATCGTCACGCCGCACCTGGGCGCTTCCACGGAAGAGGCGCAGGTGATGGTTGCCCTGGATGTCGCCGAGCAGGTCGTCTCGGTGCTGCGCAGCGGTCCGGCGCGCGGCGCGGTCAACGCGCCGCTCATCCTGCCTGAAACGCTGCAAGCGCTCCAGCCCTATATGGGGCTGGTCGAAAAAATGGGGCGGCTCTATACGCAGCTTCATCCCGGTCCGTTGCATCAAGTGGAGTTGTCGTTCAGCGGCGGCATTGCCTCGTTGGACCTGCGCCCGCTCAAGGTCGCACTCATCAAAGGACTGCTGGAATCGATCTCGGACGCACACGTCAACATGGTCAACGCGCCCAACATCGCCAAACAATGGGGATTGGAAGTAACGGAGCGCACCAGCACCGCGCCCGAACATTACGCCAATCTGGTGATGCTGCGCGTGCAGGACGGCACAGAGCATTCGCTTGCCGGAACCATTACCTGGGACGAAGAGCGCATCGTGCGCGTGGATGGCTACGCGACGGATTTCGCGCCCTATGGCTACATCCTGATCTGCCGCAACCTGGACCGCCCGGGGATGATTGGCCGCGTGGGCACCATTCTGGGCAACGCGGGCGTCAATATCCGCGATATGGATGTTGGCCCACTGGGCACGGAGCGCGGCGCGCGCCGGAGCCGTGGACGGGCGCTGATGGTGTTGTCGGTGGATGATGCCGTGCCGGACTGGGCGCTCGATCAGGTACGCGCCACGGAGGACATTTCTGACCTGACGATGGTCAAGCTGTAGCGGTCTATAACCGTTCGCGGCGAATGCGGCGGCCAAACCACCAGCAGAGAGCCAGCATCGGCAGCAAGAGCAGCGCCAGCGTGAAGGCGAGCGCCCGATGCTGGCTGATATGCAGGCCCGCCCAGACCGACTGCAAGGGGAACCAGCAGAGGGCAACCGCGATTGGATATCCTATCAAGCCAATCACCAGGATGCCTTGCCCCAGGTTGCGCAGTTCTTCAAAGACAATCATCGAGAGAGGGCGACGATAGACAAATGCCGGGGTTACCGGCAATTTGCCGGTGGTGGGTGTGATGGCAGGCCAGTCTCCCGTGGAAACCTTGACGCTGGGGACCTTGCTCTGCATACGTCTCAGCGCCGCTTCTTTGGAACGAAGGCGTGCGCCTTCGTTCGGCGGTGCAGCAGCGTATTGGCTGATGGTGGCCGCGCTTACGGCACGCTGGCGTCCCGTTGTGGTGCGGCGGGCCATGCTGCTCTGCTGGGTCAGCGCCGCCTGCGCCTCGGCACGCGCAGCCTCGCGCTGGCGGGCGTTGTCATACGCCAGACGTTGGGCAGCATCGCCAATGACGCTGTAGGCAAGATTGAGTTCACGCATGCGCTCGGAAGCATCCGGGCCGGCATACACATCGGGATGATATTTACGGGCTAACCGACGATACGCGGCTTCAACAACTTCTTCTTCAGCGAGAGGGTCAACCTGCAAGATTTTGTAGTAATCGGGCCGTGGCATTCCCGCCATTGTTTGGCTTCCTTACGGACCAGAGAACCTGACCGAACCAACAAAGACACCAAAGATGGCAAAAAACGGTCCATACTCGACTAGTCCACCGATAGACATTTCCTGGTGGGCGCTGACGCTTCCAGATGCCATGAGTATAGCAGGTCAAGCAGCGGAGCGCAACCGTTCTTGCATAACCACATTCTGCCCAGCCCAGAAGAATGCTACAATAGCCGTAGCCCTTTGCGCGAGAGGAATGGAAAGCAATGCAGCCAAATATCCTACTCAACAGCCAGTTGCCCTTGAAACTCTTCAGCAAGGGCAAAGTCCGCGATACCTATGACCTGGGTGAGCATCTCTTGATGGTCACCACCGATCGCCTTTCGGCGTTTGATGTCGTCTTGCCCGATGGCATCCCCGGCAAAGGACAGGTCTTGACCAGACTATCGGCGTTCTGGTTCCATGAAACCGAACACCTGATACCGAACCATGTCATCAGCACCAACCCCAACGACTACCCGTCCGAGGCGCAGCGGTTTCGCAGCCAACTGGCCGGGCGCTCGATGCTCATCAAGAAAGCGCATCGGCTCAATTTCGAGTGCGTGGTGCGCGGGTATCTGGCCGGTTCAGCCTGGAAGGATTATCAGCAGACGGGGATGGTTTCCGGCATTCGCCTGCCCCGCGGGCTGCGCGAGGCCGAGCAGCTAGCCGAACCGATTTTCACCCCCTCTACCAAAGCGGAGCAGGGACACGACCAGACCATCACCCTGGAGGAGATGAAAAATCACCTGGGCGAAGAGTTAGGGCAGGAACTGGCGGATGCCAGCCTGGCAATCTACGACTATGCCGCCAAACTGGCCCTGGACCGCGGTATCATCATTGCCGACACGAAGATGGAGTTTGGGCTGCTTAACCACCAACTGCTGCTGATCGACGAACTGCTGACGCCCGACTCGTCGCGCTTCTGGGCCGTTGGCGATTACACACCCGGCCAGACACCGCCAGGCTTCGACAAGCAGTTTGTGCGCGACTATCTGGAACAGGTCGGCTGGAACAAACAGCCGCCAGCGCCCACGCTGCCCGCCGACGTGATCGAAGGCACCGCGCAGCGCTACCGCGAGGCGTTGCAATGGCTGACAGGCGAAGACCTGAACCCCTGATAAAGCATCAGGGGTTCAGGTCTTCTCTCAACCGTTTCGGCAACCAGATTGCTTTATGAGCCAACCGCTGTCTTGACTTCCTGGGGGATTTCAGCTTTGACGGCTTCCTCTGTTTCTGGCGGCGCGGCAATCTTCTTTGCTGAGCGGCTGCGCAGATGGAACACATCAAAGAGATAGGCGATGACCACCAGCGCCAGCAACAGATTGCGATAGGCAATCGCCGGATAAAACGCCGGAACAGAAGGCGCTTCGGTGATATAGGGTTTGACCCCGTACAGATAGGGATAAATCACCGTCGTCAGCAGCGAAATGAGACACCAGGCAGCGAACCAGAACAGGTCTTCCAGCCCGACCACATAGGCCACCAGCGGGGCCAGCCAGATAAAATACTGCGGGCTGAAGACCTTGCCCGTCAGGATGATAACCAGCAAGATCGCCACAAATGCTTGTTTCAGCGATAGCTTGCCACGCCACTGCAACCAGGCCACGCAGAGTACCCCGGCAACCAGCAGGAGCAGAAACAGCGGCGAAAGCAGGCTCGTCATCGGGCCAGGCGGCGGGGCAGAATAGGTCGCGCAACTGCTCTGGATGTTATCGTAGACGTTGAGCGAGCCAAACTGAAACGCCGAACAAATGGGGTGGCCTAAGAGCGATCCGACCCACATGAGGCTCGCCGGAACCGACTCGATCTGCACAGGCCGGTAGGTAAAATAATCCAGGGGAGCAAACGCGCCCTGAACGCTGACCAGCAGCGAGGCCAGAAACACGCCCGCGCATGTCGCCGCGAACGTGCCCACGCCCAGCAGCCGTTTCCAATGGAGCAGCGGCCTCTTGCTGGCGCGCTGCTCGGCCAGAAAGAGCGGCAAGAGCAGCGGCAGCGGATAGAGTTTGAGCATCACGGCAATTGCCAGCAGGAGATACGCCCAGACGAAGCGCCCGCGCACCGCAGCCACCAGGCAGAACAGGGTAAAGGCCGCCGGAACCAGATCAAAGCGGCTGACCCCTGTACCCCACGCGCCGAGCAGCATATACGCGGCAAACGCCAGCGACGCGCCGCGCGGGCCAACGCGCCCAAGATACCAGTAGAGGCCAGCAGCCGCCAGCGCCATCCAAACGGCAAAGCCCACTTCAAACCAGCTCCAAGGCGTCAGCAGCGTCAGCGAAAATGGAATCAGCGACAGCACGGGATACTCGCGCGGCAGCGTGTGAAACGGGGCCAGCGAGGCGTAGCTCTGAATAAAATCGCAAGAAGTGTCGGCTGGATAGTTGGACCCACCATGCCAGAAGGCAAAGGCATAGCACTGGTACTTGGCAACATCAGTATAGGGCAAGAAATAGACGAAAGAACTGCCGCCAATCAGCAAACCACACATCAAGAGGATGGGAAGCAGGCTCACCCAACCTCTGCCCGCCAACAGGTCTGAGAACGTTCGCTGCCAGCGCGACGGAGACTTTCCCTCTTGCTGGGCCAACGAGACAGTACGTGATTCAACCATCCGCAGCGTCACTCCTTAAAAACAAACAACAGCAGCCCGTCATTGCCGGGGCGCAAGTTCGCGCATAATCGCGCCAATCGCCCGGCGCGGCCCATAGAGCCAGACCGTGTATTCATCTGGCTCATCCTCAATTTCCACCTGGCAGTTCATCTGGCGGGCCATCTCGCTCGCAATGGTGAGCAAGCGCTGGCGCTCGCCCTCTTGCTTGCCCTTACCACTCAATGCCAGCTTTCCCAGACGCTCTTCCGGCGAAAGCAAGCTGCTGATCAACTCGCACAGTTGGTCCGCCCCAAAGATCACCTGAAGCGGCGGCGCATCGTTCGACGCCGCATCTTCGGCGAACAGTTCCAGCGCCTCGTCCTCATCGTCTCCCGCAGCATCACCGCCAGCGGAGGCAGGCGGGTTCTGCCGCTGGAGCGCCACACTCTGCTCCACGGCGACGGCATACGCCCGCCGCAACTGCTGAAGCAAACGTTCTCGCTGTTCTTCCGGCAGGTCAGCGCGGGGATGCACATAGGCAAACAGGCCACGCGCCACATCATGATAGAGAAATGGTCGGGCAATAGCTGCGCGCCTGCCGCAGTTCGGGCAGGTCGCCACATTCAGCAATCCCGCCAGCAAGGTATAGAGCAACTGTGGCTCAAGCGTAACATTCACCGCCTCGTAGACCGGGGTGGTAAAGCTGGTGCCGCAGGCACAGGTAAATTGGTATGCAGTTGATCGACTCATGATACTGCCCAGGCATGCTTTTCCATGCCCGGCGCCGCAGCCTCTCTAGCCCAGAGGGCCAATACTGGTCAGCCTCATCGGCTGGGTTTCAACAGCCCTCTATAGGAGAACGAACGTCGGAGGAAAACAATCACGAAAAAACTCATTCTGAAAGGATATTATGCGCCTGCCTACGCCAACAAAGCAAGCAGGGTCGGGCAATGTGCCCGACCCTGCTTTGCCGCGTGATGCTGCCCCAGGCTGGGGAAAGAACCAATACCTACAGGCTTTGCGCCAGACTGAAAACCTGATTCAGCAGTTGCTCCGACTGGAAAATCAACTGAAGCGCCTGGTGCTCGTTGATCCCATGCCCCTTGAAGGCGGCGCCTTCGAGCATCGAAATCATTTGAGACGCCAGGTGATTGCGCTGCGTGGTAAAGGTGGCAAGCTGGCTCTCCAGATTGCTGTATGTGCTGTCGTTGGCAGCGTTGCTTTCCAGCGCGACCGTTGAAATCTTCAAGCTGTCAAGGCCCAGATCATTGACCGGAGCATTGATCTCTTTGTAGACCTGAGCCAGCAGGCTCAGCACATCAGCATCATCACGCAGGCTATCCGGAAGCGCATCGGAGTTCATGAACTCGAAGAGGACACGCCCATCATGGGCATAGTCGTCCTTCAGGTGCAGCAGCGCCATCATCGTCGGGCGAATATCCGTATGATCCGACCATACTTGATTGGTCACCCCCAGATGACGAACGCCCGGGCCAACCATGCCCAGCCAGGTGGTGTTGATGTCTGGGCTGACATCACCATGGTTCCAGGCGAAACCGGTGGGGCCTTCTAAAGTAACGCAGGATGCAACAGGCGAGCAACTCCCGGAGGCAAAGAGGAAGTAGTCGGGATTGGCAAAGAGCGTGAAATTGGGATTCCGCGCCGGGTCTGCCGTCACCATCATATGCAGCAGATTCATTTCCGTCTGATCTGCCAGGGCATTGGTGAGGGGGATGGTCTGGCCGGTCAGCAGGTTGGGCACAGTCAATCCGCCCACATCACGCTCCAGGGTGCGGGTGGTCGAACTGGTCTGGCTGGGGTTGCCGATGATATAGAAGTTAGGCGCCGAATCGGAGTGTACTTTGAAAGGCGTGGTGTTGTTAAACTCATCCTGGAGCAAGCCACTCAGATTGCCATCCTCTTCGCCAATCTGGCTATAGGTGCAGGGAACCGTCACGCCGTCGCAGTTGGTCGGGCTGGGCGCGCCACCGACAAAATGGTCGTTTTCGTCTGCCGAGAAGATGAACAGCGTGTTGCTCTGGTTGATGCCATCCTTAGCAAGACGGGCAAAGAACGCTCCAAACGCCTGGTCATAGGCTTTCAGCTGCGCCACATAGCCAGCCTCCCCGGGACCAAAGGTGCCTCCGTTTGCATGGTTATCATGCGCATCAGAGATATAAGCATAGGTCACCGGTACACCATGCTCTTGCATGGCCGCCACATAGCCCAACGATTGCGAGGCTGACGGATTGAAGCCATTAACGCCGTGTATCGGATTGCCGTTCAGGTCGAGCACGACGCCGGTGGAGCTGATCTGCGGGGCGACAACCTTATCGCCAAAGAGTCCATTATACCCAACATAGCCTCCAGGTTCGCCGGGGAGAGGGTCCGACACGCCATCATGCGCGCTGGAACAAAGGTCCGATCCCTTGGCACAATGGACACTCACACCCTCAAAATCAATGGCTGCCTGTGTAGGGTTCGTAGTCGCTTCATTCGCTTCAGGAGAATTTGGCCCAAAAAACTGGGGGATATCTTTCAGGTTCTCCAGCACCATGTCGGCTGTGGAGTAGCCACCAACGTTACAACCAGCGCGGGTAAAAGGCACCCAGGGAGCCGGCGTGTTGGTGCCAGAGGGCGTAATCAGGTTGAGGCTCCCATCGGCGGTCTGGGAAGTCCAATACGTGAATGCCGATTGAAATGAGACGCTTGAGTCATTCGTCCCAGTAAACTCGCCGTAGCTGTTGGAAACGGGTATACCTTGCTGATCGGGGTACAGGCCCGTGAAGGAGGTGATCAGATCGTTCGCCGTGTGGGCGATCAGCGGGGTATGGTTATTGTCGTCCAGGACACCATTGCTCTCGATAAAGTTGAGCAGGTTGGGCATCTGCTCCAGGTCCGAGGGGACGTTGGGGTTGTCGCGGGTGAAGTGCACGTTGTCGAACTGAATGGAGATGACGTGACGAATCTGCCCATCTGGGCCGAGCCTACAGGAGCCGTCATCTTTGGCCTGGGCAGATGAGGAGGCAAGCTGCGCTGCTCCCACCACCCCAAGCAAGACGATCAAAGCTGCGGCAGCAACGCGAACAAACGGCTGCCGCCAGACCACAAGAGCCTTCCGATCCATAGAGTCTCCTTCGTCATACAACACTGGATGACTTACATTGGCCGTCAATAGAGAAGCGCGCTATTCAGTTGTCGCCAAGGGAAGTCACGCGAGAGGCGCAAGGCTGATGGTTTTTTTGCGAGCGCCCCATGTACCATGGACGCACGAAGCAAGCCAACTCTTCAGACTTTATGGCAGACCGCAGCCAAAAGAGCGAACTTGTGAGAAAACCGACCAGCAACATGTCCTGGCCTCAGCAAACAGAGGCCAGAGTCTATATAGCAGAGGCAAGTAAAGAAGAGGTGAAGAAAAGGTAAAGATAATCAGGTGAGCAGGCATTTCAACATTAAGTATTTGTTAAGAGAACCGTGCAGCGGTGGCACCCTCATGCTATAATAAATGTGTAGGTAGAACAGATGAAGTTACAACATTCAGGCACAAACCTGGACATCTTGACAGCATTGCGATATAATAGTGTAGGTACGAGACATGGATATACAAGATTATTCACGGCGCTGGTATATCACCTACCACTTCGTCTGGGGGCCAATGCGCTCGAAGTCGTGTCTCGTCGGCGAAATAGCGGAACGGTTGCAGGAACTGATACGTGAAAAAGCGCAAGGCAGGTCGTTCGAGCCACTGGCAGTGATCATCCTGCCAGATCGCGTGTATCTGGCTGTCGCCGCGCCGCCAACCCTTTCCCCTCACCATATCGTTTGCCAGGTGAAGGCGCACACATCGCGGGTCTTGCGCGATGAATTTCCCGAACTGACCCGCATTCCCACACTCTGGACACGCGCCTATCTGGTGATGGCGGGGGAAGAGATTCCTACCGAGGAGGTATTGAAACGCTATGAAGCTATGCAGCAGCCTCGACGCCCACGAGGACGACCACGCAAAGTAGAAGACCCGTTTAGCGAAGAGGACGACGATACCTCTGCCTCACCCGATGAACCCTAGCGAACCCCTCCTGGAGCGCAGGTCTGGCGAGAAGAGGAACCCATCACACATCATCGAAAGAGTAGGATAGATCAACCATGCAAAAATGTGAACGCTGCCAGACGAACGACGCGCGCGTCCGACTGGATACTGTCGTCAATGGTCGCCGCGAGCAGCACTATTTCTGCCAATCATGCGCGGAGGAACTGCTGGGCGGTGATCTGAACAGCCTCGCTGGCAACGGGGGCAATCCCTTTGGCAGCTTCTTTGGCAATGGCGGCGCGGGCGGCGCAACACCGTTCGGCTTCAGGCCGGGCGCGGCGGGCACCGGCACGGCTCAGCGCACTGCCGACAAGAACAGCAAGACACCTACCCTCGACCAGTTCGGGCGCGACCTCACCGCCGAAGCCCGCGAAGGCAAGCTGGACCCAGCCGCCGGGCGCGAGCTTGAGATTCGGCGCGTCTTGACGGTGCTGGGTCGGCGTCAGAAAAATAACCCGGTGCTGATTGGCGAGCCAGGCGTTGGCAAGACGGCCATCGTCGAGGGCATTGCCCGGCGCATCGCCGAAGGCAACGTCACCGGCAACCTGCGCAATGCGCGCATCGTCGCCCTGAGCATGGGCAACATGGTGGCTGGAGCCATGTTCCGGGGCCAGTTCGAGGAGCGCATCAAGCAGATCATGGAGGAAGTGCGCCAGTCGCCCAACGTGATCCTGTTCATCGACGAGTTGCATACCGTCGTGGGCGCGGGCGCTGCTGAAGGCGCGGTTGGCGCGGGCGATTTGCTCAAGCCAGCGCTGGCGCGCGGCGAACTGCGCTGCATCGGCGCGACCACGCTTGATGAATATCGCAAGCATGTCGAAAAGGATGCTGCCCTGGAGCGGCGCTTCCAGCCGATCATGGTCGGTGAGCCATCCGTCGAGGAAGCTATCGCCATGCTGCGCATCGTGCGCGAAAACTACGAGACCCATCACAACGTGAAGATCACTGATGAGGCGATTGATGCCGCCGTGCGGCTTTCGGACCGCTACATCAATGATCGCTTCCTGCCGGATAAGGCTATCGATGTGATGGACGAGGCAGCTTCAGCGCTGCGATTAGAAGCGATTGAGCGCGGCTTGATCGGTCCCGAAGCGGTGAGCGATCTGGAGAAGGAGATCGCCGAGATTCAGGCCGAAAAAGAGGCCGCCGCCCTGGGCGAAGACTATGAGCGCGCAGCCACACTGCGCCAGCGCGAACTCAAGGTGCAGGGGCAGCTTGAGGAAGCGCGGGCCAAGGCAGGCCAGGTCGCCAAGATGATGGTGACGCCAGCCGACATCGCCAAAGTTGTCGAGACCTGGACGCGCGTGCCCGTCAGCCAGATGCTGGAGGGCGAGCGCCAGAACCTGCGCCATCTGGAAGATGACCTGCGCAAGCGCGTCATCGGCCAGGACGAGGCCATCAGCGCCGTCGCGCGGGCCATCCGTCGCTCGCGGGCGGGCCTGAAAGACCCGCAGCGCCCCATCGGTTCGTTCCTTTTCATGGGACCAACCGGCGTCGGTAAGACGGAGCTTGCGCGGGCCTTGGCGGCGACGATCTTCGGCAGCGAAGACGCCATGATTCGGCTGGATATGTCGGAATATATGGAGCCGCATACGGTGGCACGGTTGTTTGGCAGCCCGCCGGGATATGTGGGCCACGATGAAGGCGGCCAGTTGACCGAGCAGGTGCGCCGCCGCCCGTACAGCGTGATCTTGTTCGACGAGATCGAAAAAGCGCATCCGGAGGTCTTCAACGCGCTGTTGCAGATTCTGGACGATGGCCGCCTGACGGACGGCCAGGGGCGCACGGTGGACTTCAAGAACACCGCCGTCATCATGACCAGCAACGTGGCAACCGCAGAACTCAAGCGCGCCGCCAGCATCGGCTTCCTGCCGACGCATTGGGGCGATGCCACCAACGAGCAAGACAGCGAAGAGGCGCAGCGCAAGGCCAAGGCAATGGAGGGCCTGAAGCGCGCGTTCCGCCCGGAGTTCCTGAACCGCATCGATCAGATCGTGGTCTTCCACGCGCTGGCAAAGCCCGAACTGCGGCAGATCATCGACCTGCTGCTCGGCAAAGTGCAGGAGCGGCTGGCCGAACAGGAAATCACCCTGGAGTTTGGGGATGACCTGCGCGACTTCCTGATGGCTGAGGGCTTCGATGCGGAGTTTGGCGCGCGGCCACTGCGCCGGGCCATCCAGACCCACATCGATGACGCCCTGGCCGATGCCCTGCTGGCTGGAACGCTCCAGCCCGGTCAGACCGCCATCCTGACGGTGGCGGATGGCAAGGTGCAGGTGAGCGCACATGGCGAGCCTCGACCGGTCACCCCGCGCGAGGTGCCCCAGGCCGCGTAATCCGACATCTGATAATAGTGTTTTCCAGCCGACGCCCTTCGGAAGTATTTCCGAAGGGCGTCGGCACTTTTTTACCTCAAAAGTGGATTCGCAAGAAGCCAGAGCTACATACACACTCACCCCAAATACGCTTGGATGATCTGCCGTTGCAGCGGCGAGCTATGATGATAGTAAAAGCGCGACCACAGGAGGCTACCATGGAACTACGCCAGGCCGTTGTTGCCATCACCGGCGCGAGCCGCGGCATTGGCCGCGAGACGGCGCTCGCCTTTGCCCGCGCGGGCGCGCATATCGTCGGCGGCGCGCGTGATCTGTCCGTACTGGCAGAGGTGCAGGCCGCCTCGCGGGCGGCTGGCGCGCCTGGCGCGTTGATGCTGCCCCTCGACGTGCGCCAGGCATCAGCCTGCCAGCAGTTCATCGACCAGGCCGTCACAACCTTTGGGCAACTTGACATCCTCGTCAACAACGCCGGGCTGGGCTTCTATGGCCCCGTCGCCGACACTACCGACGCCGAGTGGGACGCCACCATGCGCACCAACGTCGATGGCGTTTTTTACTGCACGCGCGCCGCGCTGCGCCCCATGCTGGCGCGTGGCTCCGGCCAGATCATCATGCTCTCATCAGGACTGGGCAAACAGGCGCGCGCCAATCAAGCCGCCTATTCCGCCGCCAAGTTTGCCATTCAGGGCTTTTCCGAAGCGCTGCGCCAAGAAGTGCAGCCGCGCGGTCTCCGTGTCACGGTCATTGCGCCTGGCTATGTGGATACCGAGTTTCGTGCCACACACACCAACCGCCCCAACGTGCCCCCGCGCCAGCAGATGATCACCGCCCGCGATGTCGCCGAAGCCATCGTCTGGGCCGCCCAGGCACCCGCAACCGCGCTGCCCTCAGAAATTGTGCTGCTGCCGGGAAAGTAGGAAGCAGCACGGCTCGAACCAGCCTGCCGTATATTAAGAGGTCGTCGAGAAAGCATCAAGGTCCAAAAGAGGGCTTGACAGAAAGAATGTCTTCGGGTAATATATCAATGGTTCTTTATATGGCGGTTCTTTATATGGCATTTCTTTATATAGCAGTCATTGATGAAAAACTATTGATCCCATGAGCGGGTTGAGAGGCAGAGGAGCCACATGAGCGAATGGCTGGAACTCACAGAGTTAAAGACGATGCTGCGCGCGCTGGCGGATGAAGCGCGGCTCAACATCGTGCATCACCTGGCAGGGCTGGGTGAGGTCAATGTCACCGAGATTTGCCAGGCGTTGAATATTAGCCAGCCATTAGTTTCCTGGCACCTGACCATGCTGCGCCGCGCGGGCCTGGTGCGCCGCAGACGCCGGGGCCGTCAAGCTTACTGCTCTCTGGATCGAGCGCGCTTCCAGCGCTGCCAGGAGTGGCTGGCCTCGCTCGCCAAATCCACCGGCGCGCCAGAGACGGCAACACTCGAATTACAGGGAGAGCCGGTGCAACCCTAGCAAAGCCACCTGACTATCAGAAAGAGCATCGCCGGGCGACGCTTGATAGCCAGTGGGCATTTCGGCTATTTGGAGCAATCAAGCAGGCGAAGCCTGCATGATCAAGACACCACGGGCCAGGGATATTCCCCGGACCAGCACTTTTTGGAAACTGAGAAGGAGATAACGGACTTTGAGTAACAACGGGAAAGTGAAGGTAGCCATCATCGGTGTGGGAAACTGCGCCTCATCGCTGGTGCAGGGGGTTCACTACTACCGAGACGCCCACGAAGATGAGTTCATCCCCGGTCTGATGCATGTCAACCTGGGTGGCTATCACATTCGCGACATTGAATTCGTGGCCGCGTTCGATGTCGACCAGAACAAAGTCGGCAAAGACCTGGGCGAAGCGATCTATGCCGCGCCGAACAACACCTATAAGTTCGCCGATGTCCCCAAGCTGGGCGTCAAGGTCAGCCGGGGCATGACCCACGATGGCCTGGGCAAATATCTCTCCAGAATCATCACCAAGGCTCCCGGCTCAACCGCCGACATCGTCAAAATCCTCAAAGACACCGGCGCCGATATCGTCATCAACTATTTGCCTGTGGGCAGCGAAACGGCCACCAAATGGTACGTCGAGCAGATTTTGCAGGCTGGCTGCGGCTTCGTCAACTGCATTCCCGTCTTCATTGCCCGCGAAGAATACTGGCGCACCCGCTTTGAGCAGGCCAAACTGCCCATCGTTGGCGACGACATCAAAAGCCAGGTCGGCGCGACCATCGTCCACCGCATGCTCACCCGCCTCTTCCGCGAGCGCGGCGTGAAAATGGAGCGCACCAGCCAGTTGAACGTCGGCGGCAACACCGACTTCCTTAACATGCTGGAGCGAGAGCGCCTGGAATCCAAGAAAATCTCCAAGACCAACGCTGTCACCAGCCAGCTTGAGTACGACCTGGGCGAAGACAACGTCCATATCGGCCCCAGCGACTACGTGGCCTGGCTGACAGATCGCAAGTGGGCCTACATCCGCCTGGAGGGTCGCACCTTTGGTGATGTCCCGCTGAACGTGGAACTCAAGCTGGAAGTCTGGGATTCCCCCAACTCCGCCGGAGTCGTCATCGACGCCCTGCGCTGCGCCAAGCTGGCGAAAGACCGAGGCATCGGTGGCGCACTGATGGGTCCAGCGGGGTATTTCATGAAATCCCCGCCCGTCCAGTATCACGATGAAGACGCCCGCCGCATGACCGAAGAGTTCATCACTCAGTACGGGCGGACCGAGCAAGAAGTGAAGAGCAACGGCAAGCACGAAGTTGAGCCAGAGGTGGTCACTGAACTGCCCAAGCACAGCTAGACCGCCAGCAAAGAGGGCAGAGATACAGCGCCGTATCTCTGCCTTGCCTGGCTGTTTGGTGCTTCATTGCTCACATCACCTGGAAGGTCGTGCGGCATGATCTACTGGCTGCTCCGCGGCGCAACCTGGCTGGTTCGTTGGATACCCGACAAACCACGCCGGACCCTGGCTGGACTCATGTGCGAGGCAGTCTATTGGGGTTGGCCGGATAAACGGCGCAACACCATCAACAATATGGCCCATATTCTGGGGCGACCCGCCACTGATCGCCAGGTGCGTCGCCTGGCGCGGCGCTCCTGGAACAATTATGGCCGCTATATGGGAGACTTCTTTAATTTTCCCAACATGACCGGCGCCCAACTTCTTGCGCGCATGGTTGATATTTCCCCGGCTGAAGGCGGCTGGGTCCAGCTTGCCAAGGAAGGATTGGCACGCGGGAAAGGCGTCATCTTCGCCACCGCGCACTTTGGCAATTGGGATGTTGCCGGGGCAATGGTGGCGGCGCGTATGCCGCTCGCCGCGATTGCCGAGACGTTTAAAGACCCGCGCATCAACACACTGGTGCAGGGGCAGCGCGCCGAAAAGGGCATTCGCGTCATCCCCATGGAAGGCACCGGCGCGCGTCAGGTGCTGCAAGCGCTTAAAAAGAACGAGGTCGTCGCCATCGTGATCGACCGGCCCATGACGCCCAAAGATGGCGTGCCCGTCACCTTTTTTGGCAGCACGACCTATGTTCCAGGCGGCCTGGCTGCCCTGGCGCTCAAAACAGGCGCGACCATCATGCCGGGCTTTGCCTGGTATGCCGAATCCATCCCCGGCGCATTCTATGGCAGAGCCTATCGCCCGATTCTCGCCGAGCCGGTGCCGGGCAAAAGCACCCAGGAACGAGTCGCCGAATTGACCCAGGACATCTACAGCGCGTTAGAAGAGATAGTGCGCGAAGTGCCCGAGCAGTGGTATATGTTTCGCCCATTCTGGCCGGAAGAGAGCGTCTCACCATGAAATACCGGCTTTTTCAGATGGGCCTGGCAATCATCCCACACCTGCCGCAGCGGCTGGTGCAGCGCGTCGCGCTGGCAATCGGCTGGCTGCTGTGGGCGCTGCTGGCCGGACGACGCCGCCAGGTACGCGAAAATCTGCGCCATGTGCCGCGCCTGGCGGCTGATCCGCCTGCCCTGCGCCGGGCGGTGCGCCACGTGTTCGGCAACAGCATCTTGAACTACGTCGATTTCTTCCGGCTGCCCTCCATCACCTCGGCTGAACTGGCTGAGTATTGGAAAGTGGAGGGGCTGGAGTTGCTAGACGCGGAGCTAGCAAAGGGGCGCGGCTGCATTCTCATTAGCGGCCACCTGGGCAACTTCGACTACGCCATGCGCCACTTCGTCGATATAGGCTACACCCTTGCCGTCACCCAGGAACACTTGCAGCCCGAGCGCCTGCACCAACTGGTCATGCAAGAGCGCAGCTATCCCGGCGTTACCTGGGCGCTGGTAGATTCGCCCAGCGGCTTGCGCCAACTTTTTGGGGCGCTGCGCCGTAATGAAGTTGTGATTATGCCAGCCGACCGCGATATTCAGGGACATGGCGAACTCGTCCCGCTCTTTGGAGCGCCCGCGCGGCTGCCGCTTGGCGGCGTCCAGCTTGCCCAGCGCACCGGCGCGGGCCTGCTGGGGGTCTTTCCTCATCGCCGGGGGCTGGACCATGGGTATGGCGCGGTGGTGCCGCTGCCGGCGTTAACGCCGGAAGAAGAGGCCGCCGAGCTTGACCCACTGCGCCGCGATTTGCGCCGCGTGGCAAAACTGCTGGAACTGCAAATCGAACACGACCCGGAGCAATGGGTCGTGTTCCAGCCAATCTGGGAGCCTGAGCCAACGATGCTGCCAGCCAGCATGGCGCGTGAAGATGACGCAGCGGGCCAGCTACAGGATGACGAACGCCTGCCCGCGCATCACATTTCATAATCAGCTATTGACCAAAACTTAACATATGCCTGATGACAGAAAGCACATCACCGCATACAATAACGGAAACCAGAGACGCATACAAGCATCTGGAAAACTAGAGAGGCGCAATGACTACCACGCCACAACCAGACATCATCTCCCTTGGCCGGGCAGACCTGCATATGCACAGCACGTATAGCGACGGCCTGGGAACCATAGAAGACATCCTGGCCTTTGTCGGTCAGCAGCGCGATCTGGATGTCATCGCCATCACCGACCATGATTGCATTGAAGGCGCTCTGCGCGCCCGCGACCTTGCCAGCAAGCAAGAAACCGCCTTTGAGGTCATTGTTGGTGAAGAGGTCAGCACCCGCGAGGGCCATCTGCTCACCCTCTTCATCGAGCGCCGCATCCCGCCAGGCTTGAGCGTCGAACGCAGCATTGAACTCGCCCACGAGCAAGGGGGCATCGCCATCATCGCCCATCCGTTCAACCGCGTCTTTCGCCACAGCATCCAGCGCGAAGTGGTGGACCGCCTGAAAGACGCACCCGCCGAAGCGCGGCCCGATGGCATAGAAACCCTCAATGGCAGCTTCGCGGGCATCGGCACCTCGCGCCTGGCAATGGCCCGCAACCGCCAGCACTATGGGTTGCCCGAAACCGGCAGCAGCGATGCCCATACCGTCACCGCCATTGGCTGCGCCTTCACCTGGTTTGCCGGAACCACCGCCAATGATCTGCGCGCATCGCTCCTGGATGCCGCCACCATGGCGGGCGGGCGTTTCTGGCAAACGTCCGCATACTGGCAACTGGCAAGCTATTGGGCACGCAACGGGCGCCCGGGGCGGCCCACGCGCACCGAGCGTCTGCGACAGCTTGGGCAGTCCGAGCGGCTGGCGCTGCTGCGGCAGTTCAGCCAGATCGCGCGGCGTCCCCTGGCAGATCGACGTTCCGCGCAACGTCCCGTTCCTAACACAGCAGTAGAGAACATTATCGAGCAGGATGCTCAGCTACCCCAGCGATAGAAATGGAGCGTTCGCCTTGTATACTGTCCAGCATTCATAACCACAACAAAGAGGGAGATGGGCCACCACGCAACGGCAGCCCCCCAGAGCGTGAACCCAAACACTAGCGTGAAAATAGGTTTTGTCTCACCTTATGATTGGAGCCATGAGGGCGGTGTCCGCAGCCACATCATGCATCTGGCCGCCGAGCTAGAGCGGATGGGGCATACCACGGGCATCATCACCTCAGCAACCGGGGAAAAAGGCCGTCAAGCCGAACCCAACATCACCAAACTTGGGTGGGCCATGCCTATCCCCTGGAATGGGTCCATTGCGCGCATCGCCGTTTCGCCGACGCTTGCACGCCAGACCAGAGCCGTGCTGGAACGCGAGCAGTTCGATGTCATTCACCTGCACGAACCACTGGCCCCGGCCCTGCCCATCACCACGCTGCGCGTCATCAAAGGTCTGGGCGCCGTCAATGTCGGCACCTTCCATGCCTTCGCCCCCAATAAGATCATGTCCATGCCGCGCTTCTCCTATCGCACCGCGCGCTTTGCCCTGCGCTATTATTTCAATCGGCTGGATGGGCGCATCGCCGTTTCGCCCGCCGCCTACCAATTTATCAGCCGCTACTTCCCTGGCGATTATCGTATCATTCCCAACGGCGTCGACCTGCATCGCTTCAGCATCCTCGCCGAACCGCTGCCCCAGTTCGTCGATGGCAAACTCAACATTCTGTATATGGGGCGCATCGAACCACGCAAGGGTTTGAAATATCTTTTGCAAGCCATTCCCCAGATTCGCGCGCAGTATCCCAATACCCGCTTCATTATTGGCAGCGACGGCCCCAAACGTGCCTATTATGAAGAACAGGTGCGCCGCTATGGCTGGCCCGATGTCGTCTTTGTTGGCCGCGTACCCGATGAGCAGCTTCCTCGCTATTATGCCAGTTGTGATCTCTTCTGTGCCCCCAGCACCGGCAGCGAAAGTCAGGGTGTGGTATTATTGGAAGCGATGGCTTCGAGCAAACCGGTCGTTGCCTCTGACATTGATGGCTATCGCGGTGTCATCCGCCAGGAAGAGGATGGCATCCTGGTCGCGCCACGCAACAGCGTGGCATTGGCTGGGGCAATATGCCGGTTGTTGGGCAATGCGACACTGCGCAAAGCGATGGGAGAACGTGGGCGTGAGCACGCCGGGGACTTTTCCTGGCCGCGCATCGCCAGCCGCATCAGCGACTATTATCAGGAACTCATCGAGCAGCATGCTTATAGCAAGAGCCAGCACCATAATCTTTTTGCTCTCTTATAAAACGTTGAAGGGGCTGTTGGGAGAGAGCAAAAGGGAAGAGGAATTGGTATGATCGGAACCCGTGTACAGCAATATATGCGCCGCCTGGTCGAAAACGTCATGCGACCCCTGGCACGCACCGGTATCACTCCCAATATGCTGACACTGATCGGTCTGCTACTTACCATCTTCACAGCCGGGGTCATCGCCTTCAACCACCTGCGCATCGGTGGAGTCCTGGTGCTGTGCGCTGGAGTCTTTGATATGTTCGACGGGGCCATGGCCCGCGTCGCGCAGAAAAGCTCCAAATTCGGCGCCTTTTTCGATTCGACGCTGGACCGTTACGCAGAAGGCATCCTTCTGCTGGGCGTCATCATCTATGCGCAGTTTCACCTGCCGCAGCAGCGCGTCATCGGCAGCATCACCACCGCCAATCTGGTCATCTGGTTGACCTATATCACGGCGGTGAGTTCGCTGATGATCAGCTACACGCGGGCGCGGGCGGAAGGGTTGGGGCTGGAATGCAAAATGGGCCTGCTGGCACGACCCGAACGGGTCATCCTGCTGGCAGCGGGATTGCTGATTGGTGGTCAACCAGGGTTGATCTGGACGATGTTGATCTTGGCCGTGCTTACGACCGTCACCGCCGTTCAACGTATCATCCATATCTGGTGGATCACGCGGACGCCCAAGAACGACCCGGCCATTGCCGCCGAGGCCGTTCAGAGCGGGAACGCCAATGGGCAGCAGCCCGGTGAGAATCACAAACGGCCCTTGCGCGCCCTGGCAAAAAGATGGAAAACGGAACAGCCCCTCGAAAGTTAAGCAAGAACAGTGGAACCCATTTTGGGGATTGATTGGAGCGTGGGGGAGCAGAACCTCCCGTAATTCGGCACATAGGGGAAAACGTCGGACGCGCGGCTGGGTAGAGCCAGAAGGTGGCATCAACTCCGCAGGCGCGACGCCTCAGAAGAGGCACAGACGTTACTGGAAGCGCCAGAACACTGGCGGCGCACTTCGCCGGAACAGATGAAACCGTGCACCTGTGAGATGCCCTCTGGGTGGACGTGGGGATACGAGATGAGATGGAGTGAGAGACGCAGAATGAACACACTCCTTCCCTCAGCAGCATCACGCTTGCTTCTGCTCGCTGTCCTCTGAGCAGCCTGGGGCCATTCGTGCATCATTGCTGTTTCTGGCTTCTGTGTCGTGCTGGTGCTGCTTCCCGGTAACATCTCTCGCGTCTGCGCATCCAGGCCACTCTCTGCCCGTGTCTCGCGACTGGGCGGCGCCTCTTAGCCAGCCCATCAGGGGAGACGTGTACCCAGACGCGCCACCAGAACAGGATGAAACAATATGGAATCAGAACACACGCAATTTGCATCTTCGCAACCAGAATCAGACGCCCCTGATACCCAGGAGAGCGCCAATACAACACCGGAACAGAACCCCCAGGCCGAGCAGGCAACCACAGCAGACGAGAACGCGCAGGCTGAAGCGAGCGGCGCCCGCCCGCACCGCAGGCGGCGCACCTCTCGCAGCAGCGCCCACCACAGCCGCGCTGCCGCGACAGAACCAAGCAGCGAAGAGACTGAACACACGGAAGCCCCTGCCGAGCCAGCCGCCTGGGAAACTGCGCCCGCTCCTGAAGCGGCTGCCGCAGCTCCTGCCGAACAGGAGTCAGCGGCTCCGGCCAGCGACGAAAGCGCCTGGAGCTTCCAGCACTGGCGCGAGCAGCCACCCACCGACTGGAATCCCTTCCTGCCGCATACGTCAGAGAGCCAGGAGCCAGCTTTCAGCATCCCCGGTGAGCCAAGCGATGTGACCGGCGACGCCGAAACCGCCTCCTGGAACAGCCCGGAAGCCGAGGTAACGGTGGAAACCAATGTAGAGGTCATTGACGCCCTTCCGGTTGAGGAGATTGTCGCCGAAGCCCCTGCGGCAGAGGCCACGCCTGAGCAGGCCAGCGAAGCGCCTCAGGAACCATTCCGCGCGCCGCTTTCGGGCGTCGAGGTTCGTCCGCCGCGCCGCTATCGCTTTGATCGCCCCAGCCCGGCAACTCAGGAAGCGCCTGCGCGGGGAACGCATCAGAGCCGATCACACGCCACAACGCATGCCGCGCAGACGCGCGAAACGCCCCGGGCGGCTTCCGGCGCTGAAAGCGAGCGCAGCGCGCCTGCCGCTGTGGACAAAGAGGCGAGTGCAGAACCCCTCACCGACAACAAGCTGGAAGCGGCCATCGAACGCGAGATGACCGAAACGCCGGAGATCGAAGCCGACGTGGTGGCCGCCGAAGAACTGGCACGCGCCACCCAGGCAGCCCTGGAAGAAGAAGTGGCCGAGGCGCTGGAAAGCTTCACCGCCACCACGCCAGCCACCGGCCAGCGCACCGGGCGGCGGCGCAAGCGCCGTTCCGGCTCGTCATCCAGCGCGGCGGCCTCAACCGCTGCTGAGACGGCAGAAAAAGCTCAAGCGCCAGCGCCGCAGCCGACGCCTTCCCACGCGCAGGCGCCGCAGCCCTATACCCCACCGACGCCCCAGCCATACAGCGCGCCTGCGCCACAGCCCTATGCGCAGCCCTATACGCCAGCCATGCAGGACCATCAAGTCTCCAATGGCTTGCAGCAAATCGGTCAGCCGCAGAGTCCTTTCGGCGGGCCGGAGCCATCTTCGGCGCGTGGCTTCGGGCCAGTGCCGCGCGGCGTCGCTATGCCTGCGGAACGCAGCGTGCGCATGCCGCGCCCCGCTCCCGAACGCACGGTCGAAACAAGCAATGTGTCGGCCAATCAGCTTGCCATGATCTTCACCCAGGCCATTCAACAGCAGACAGATCGCCTGCTGATGGAACTGCGCAGGAGCCAGGGCACGCCCAGCATGACGGTGAACTTCCCGCCCATGCCCTCCAACGAGCGTATTGGCGTCTTCGTGGACGTTGCCAACCTGCTCTATTCTGCCCGCAACATGCGCATCGGCATCGATTTCGGGCGGCTGCTCGATTTCTTGCGCGGCAATCGTCGCCTGGTGCGCGCCCATGCCTATTGCCCCACCAGCCCCGACCCGCGCGCCGAGCAGATGTTCCTGGATGCCGTCAAAGGGCTGGGCTATCGCATCACCACCAAAAACTACAAAACGTTCTCCAGCGGAGCCAAAAAGGCCGACCTGGACCTCGACCTCTGCATGGATATTGTGCGCCTGGTCGATTCCGGTTCAGTGGACTGCATCTCGCTGGTGAGCGGCGACAGCGATTTCTTGCCGCTCCTGGAGTATTGCTCCGATCACGGCGTGCGCGTCGAGGTCGCAGCCTTCGATGAGGCCACCGCCTCCATCCTGCGCCAGAGCTGCGACCTCTTCATCAACCTTTCCATGGTCGAGGAGATTCGCGCCTAGCGTCGAGCAACGTCCATCAAGCCAGAGGGCATAGTTTGACCAGCTATGCCCTTCCTTTTTGCCTAAAACCTTTTTCAGTTTTTCATACTCTTCACGCTCTACGCTTTTCGGGAGCAGTTCAGTTTTGCCACGATGTTTTCCTGGCAACCGCCGCGATGAAGCGCTCATCGCGGCTGGGATTTCCAGCGCTCGGTCCTGAACCAGATGGCTCAGGCAGCTTGAAAGGAGCCAGGCTTGCCAGGAGGCGCTGTTCAAACTGTCCAAGCTGCTCGGCAGCCTGGGCAATCAGGTTTGCTTCCGAAGCTGTCGAGTACAAGAAAGAACTGCTCTCCTTCGTAGCGCGGCTGATCTCTTCAGCCGCTTGCGCGTGGGATATCGTGACCCGCACCTGATTGAGCCGGTGCCCTTGCCCTCCCAACGCCTCCTCAAGCAATTGAAACGTCTGGCGGATTTCGCTGGTCGCGCCGATACTCCTTCGCATGATCTCGGCGCGCATCTGGCTGTTGGCGTTGATCTCAGCAGCAGCATCCTGCACAGCACGCTGCACATCAGCAATGGCTTCGGACAACTGATACGCAGCCTCGGTAGCATGCTCAGAGAGGGAGCGAAGCTCCTCAGTCACCATACGCAGGCCCTGAGTGCGCTCCATGATTTGTCCCGCCTGCACCTCCGCAGCAAGCGCCACGCGCACAGCGCGCCTCGCCACGTCTTCGGCCAGACTGACAGCCCCTTCCAGGTTTTGCTTGCGCTGCAAAAGGGCAGCGGCTGTGGTATGCGGAGAGGCGCCAAGAAGCTCAGCGCCCTGGGCTTCTTCTATCGTCCGGGTGGCAACCGCTTCGCCGCGTCGTAAGGCTTCGACGGCGTTTTGCCAGAAGACAAGCGCCTCGGTCGCGCCCATTTGCGCCTGGCGCATCTGCTCTGCCAGGTCTTCGGCTACGGTATCCAGATGGGCGAATCGCGCAGCGCCCAGTCGGGCCTGTCGGCTCAGCGCGCCGGAATGCTCGACAATCTGGCGCCTGAAGCTCTCCATCTGCAAAATCACCGCCTGGGAACCACTGATGAAGCGACGGAAGCGGTTCAGCGTCAAATTGAAGGCATTTGCCAGGCGACCCATCACGTCGCTGCTTTCTTCGGCCTGCAAGCGCAGATCGCCCGCGCTGGCCCCGCGCAGATTTCCGGCCAATTGCTCGGCGCGATTGGTCAGGGTATCGCGCTGGTGGCGCGTCTCATACAGCAGACCCACGATGATGTCCAGCATGCCATTCACCGCCTGGGTGACACTGCCAATCTCATCGCTGGTCATGGGCCGGGCGCGCGAATCGAAGCGCCCCTGGGAGACCGTTTGCGTGAACTGGTGCAAATAGTGCAAAGGCAGCGAAAACGAGCGCGAAATCAGCCAGCCAACCCCCAGCACGGCACACACCGCCAGGACCGCTGCCAGCACAGACAGCAGTGTCCCCTGCTGGTCCTCCTGGCTGATGCCGCTTTGCACCGCCCCGGCCAACTGCTGATCAAACTGCACCAGGCTGTTGAGGGCACTGATGGCGTCGCTGTGCGTTGGCTCGGCCTGGCGATGCTCCAGGTCGGCGGCCTGGCTGATATGCCCCTCGGCGATCAAGGCTAACACCTGGTCCTGGGCCTGCTGATAAAAGGACCAGGTACGCTGGGCGCTCGCAAAAAGCTGCTCCTGCTCGATGAGCAGGTCATTTTCACCGGCAGCGCTCAACACCTGCTCGGCCTGCGCCTGTCCCTGGAACAGGTCGTCGGTTCGATAGCGCTGCAAGGCCACTGTCAACTGCGTTTCCAGCGTCTGGAGCGATTGCCGGGCCGTCGTCAGGTCCGTGATATCGTTCGTCTGGGCATAGGTGAGCGCATTATGCAGCGCCGGGTCCATCAACAGCAGATTGTAATCGGCCAGGCTCAGAGACTGATTCGCCGCTAGAATCTGCTGATACAACTGCGCTTCGCTGCCTAAGACCTGGGCGTGCGTCAGCCCTGCCGCCCCGGCAGCAGCCCCCGCAATCAAAGCAGCCAGAAGAAAACCCAGGGTGAGCCTGCGCCTGATCGGCCAGTTGCCCAGAAAGATAAGGCGAATATGCTCCTTCGCCATCACGAAACCTCTTTCTTTCGTGCGCCTTGGAAACCCTTGCCCGGTCACATGCTGCCGGATGCAAGAGGGGCCAGCCAACTAGCTGCTGGGGTGCATGGCACTGATCGGAATGTAGGCCAGAGCAGCAGCCACCTGCTGCTCTTGAGCAGTGAGCATGAAATCCAGAAAGGCAGCCACCGCGCCCGTCGGTAAACCACGGGTATACATATGCTCATAGGACCAGAAGCTGTAGCGCCCGTTTTCGATATTGGTCGGCGTCGGCAGCACCCCGTTGATCGCCACTTCACGCACCGCAGAGGTGACGGCGGAGGACGCCACATAGCCAATCGCGCCCTTCGTCTTGCTGACGGTATCGACAAGCGCCTGGGAGGAATCTTTATCGAGGGCAAGCCCCTGCACTTCATCAGCGCCATTGAGAATATATTTGCGGAAGGTAGCGCGCGAGCCTGAAGTCAAGGCGCGCGAGACGACAATAATGGGTTCATCAGGCCCGCCCACATCACGCCAGTTCCTGATTTGACCGGTGTAGATCGCCATGATCTGGTCCTGGGTAAGCGTCGTCAGGGAAATGTCAGAGTGAACAATCATAGCAAAAGGAACCACAGCCACCAGATGATCGGTGATAGCGGGGTCAGGGTAGCGGGTCGGGTCGGCGTAAACGTCCGAATCGCCAATGTCCACCTGCCCGGCATACATCTGATCCAGTCCCACAAAGCTGCCCCCGCCTTGAACATCAATCGTCACCTGGGGGTGCAGCTTAACAAAGTCTTTAGCAGCCTGCTGGGCCAGCGGCTGAAGCGCTGTAGAACCGGAGATACGAATCTTGCCGCTGAGCGTCGCATTGTTCCCACTCAGGCCATTACATCCTGCCAGCAGGAGCAACGGCATCAGCGCAGCCATCAGGAGGGGCAAGCGTGTGAACCTGATTCTTCCGGTATGACAGAGGGTCTTTTGAGAAGAGACGTGAGTCATAAAGAGCACTCTTTTGCTGTATAGGTGATGATGGTTTCTGGCGCGGCGCAAGAAGCGCCAGCAAAGACTATTGTGCCGAGGCGGCATTAATTGCGGGTTAAGAGGTGGTTAAACTTTCGACAGCGCGCTTTCCAGGCGGTCCGGCCTTCCGTGCCTTAACCAGGCGGGCAGCAAATCTAGGACTTTCAGCATAGCCCATCTGGCAGGCATGCGTCGGCAATGCAACCCTTTTCCCATAAGGCGTCGTAGTCACTCATAGTGACCGGTTCAGTACCTGTTGTGATACTATCAGCGATAACGATCGATCATCAGATGCCGTGGCGCGCCAGCCAAGAACAGAGTATGGGAATACAGCCACTCTTCCAAACCGTGACCTTTTCCCCCTATGCGCTGTATGAGGGCGCGCTGGGGCCGCTGCTCATCCGCCTGGCCGAGCGCCTACGCTTTGAGCGTCTGTTCGTTGCTCTGCTGACCCTCACCGAAAACGGCGAGCGCGCGCTGCAGGGCGCGGTGGGCCTGAACGTGCCGCAAGAAGCGCTGGTATCGCTGACCGTCTCGCTTTCCACGGAAACCGAACCGCTGGCCCGCGTCGCGCTCACCGGCGCGATGCACACCGGCACGCCCGGCGCACAGGCAGATGGCGAGCAAAACGCGTTGCAGTCCATGGTTGGCGCATATCACTGGGCCGCCGCGCCGATTCCCTATCTTCCTGACCTGCCTGCTCACGTGCTCCATGACCTGCCACTCTCCAAAACAACCGCAACGCCCACTGCTGACCGCGAAACACGCGCCAGCGTCGTAATTCCGGCGCGCGGCGTGCTGGTGGCGGCGCGTGCTGCGGCGCTGAGCCAGCAGGAGACCATCTTGCTCGAAATGGTAGCCGGGCAAATTGGCGCGGCGCTGCTGGGGCTGGAGGCCGCGCAAGCCGCGCGGCAGGATGAACTGGAAGAAGGGCGCATCCGCCAGCAGTTGTTTGAATCGGAAAAGCTCGCGGCCACCGGACGCCTGACCGCTTCGATTGCCCACGAAATCAATAATCCGCTGGAGGCCATCAAAAACGCGCTCTATCTGCTGGTCGCGCAGTCGCAGCCAGATAACCCGCAGCGCGAATTGCTGGAACTGGCCCAGCGCGAAACTGAGCGCGTCTCGCGCATCATCCGCCAGATGCTGGGCGTGGCGCGGCCTTCCGCCAGCATGTCGCTCACGGATGTCAACCGCGTGGTACAAGAAACGCTCGCGCTCATCGAGCCACAGCTACAGCGGCGGCAAATCATCTCCAGCCTGGAGCTAGACACGACCTTGCCGCCCATCATGGCGTCCGCCGATCAACTCAAGCAGGTCTTTCTGAACCTCTTCTTGAACGCCCGCGACGCCATGCCCCAGGGCGGTGGATTGCTCATTCAGACACGCATCGCTCGGGTGCACGATAATATCATGCTGGCGGATAAATATCTGGTGGTGCGGGTGCGCGACGATGGGGAAGGCATCCCCGAAGAGATTCGCCAGCGGGTATTCGAGCCATTTTTCTCCACCAAAGGCGCGCGGCGTGGCTCGGGGTTGGGCCTGTGGGTTTGCCAGGAAATCATTCGCAGCCACGGCGGCCAGATGCATATCAATAGCAAAGTGGGCAAAGGCACCACCTTTCTGGTTGGCTTGCCACTGCCAGTAGAAAGTCGAGGGGCAGCCCTCGGCCAATCAGAAAGGCAAAGCGCCAGTTCACTCTGGCGCACGGAGCAGTAGCATGAGTTGGAGCACCTCACCGCTGCCACTGGAGGCAGACGAGCCATCACACGACCTTGCCAGCGCCCTGACGCCGCGCATCGCCAAAGGACGCATCCTGGTTGTCGATGACGAACCGGGCGTCCTGACCACCATCCAGGCCATCTTGAAAATGGAGGGTTATGAGGTGCAAGGCGTCGCCAGCGGGCGCGATGCCCTAGCGCTGACGCGCAAGCACAGCTTTGACCTTGTTCTAACAGACCTGCGCCTGGGCAACGATGATGGCCTGGATATGCTGGCGGAACTGCGCAAGCTGGCCCCCGAGGCGGTGGCAATTGTCCTCACCGGCTATGCCTCGCTGGAATCGGCCATCGAGGCCATGCGCCAGGGAGCCTATGATTATCTGGCGAAACCTACCGATGTGGAGGAGTTGAAGCTGACCGTGGCGCGCGCCCTGGAGCGCCAGCGCTTGCAGCGCGACCTGGCCGCGCGTGTCGACGACCTGGAAGAAGCCAACCAGAAGATTCAACAGTTTAACAGCAATCTGCGCCGCCAGGTCGATGAAGCCACCGCCGCCTTGCAGCAAAAGATCGACGAACTGGCGCAGGCCAAAGCTGCCCTGGAAGACGCCCAGCACGAACAAAACCTCTTCCTGGCAATGGTCGCGCACGAACTCATGAATCCCGCCACCGCCATCATCGGCTACGCGCAGTATGCCGGGCAGCCTAACCAGTCCCCCGAACGCATCACCGGCAGCATTGGCTCCATCGTCAGCCAGGGCGAGCGCTTGAAGCGGCTCATCCGCGACCTGCAAGACATCTCCCGGCTGGCCGCCGGTCAGTTTGAATTGCAGCGCACGCCGTGCGACCTGCTGCCTCTGGTCCGCGACCTCATCGATCAGTGCCGCTCGACCCATGCCAGCCATCGTTTCAGCCTCATCACCCAGGAGGGCGTTGAAAGCTATCAGGGCAGTTATGACCGTGACCGCATCATCCAGGCAATCAGCAATCTGCTGGACAATGCCGTCAAATACTCCGATCCAGAAACAACAGTCACCGTCCGTCTGTGGACCGACGGAGCCTGGGACTGCCTGAGTGTCCACGATGACGGCATGGGCATCGCCCTGGAAGCCCAGGCGCATCTCTTCAAGCCCTTTGGGCGGCTGGAGCCAGCACGCGAACGCAAAATCAAGGGCAGCGGCCTGGGCCTCTATATCACCAAGGGCATCATCGAGGCGCACGACGGGCAACTCTTAGTCGAAAGTGGCGAAGGAGCCAGCACCGGCGCAACCTTCACCCTCAAGTTTCCGCACGCCCGATAAGCCCACAGCGCGTTACTGTTCTTCATAGCGACTCGTCAGAGATAATAGCACTGCTCTGATAATGCTCTCTCGCTTTTTCTTCTAAAGGATATGCTGATGGCCGCAATAGTGCTGATCGTGGATGATGACCCCGATGTTCTTGAACTGATAAGCGCGCTGCTGAATGAAGAAGGTTTTCAAACCGTCACCTGCCGCGATGGCCTGGCAGCACTGCAAGCATTCACGACGCGCCGCCCGGCGCTTGCCATCATCGACCTTGCTATGCCCATCATGACCGGCTATGAACTGATCGAGCGCTTGCGCACTGCGCCCGGCCAGCCCTTACCCATCATTGCCATCAGTTCCGCTATGTATGCCCCTGCCCCTGATCGGCTTCAGGTCGATGCCTATCTTGCCAAGCCCTTTGACCTGGAAGAGCTGCTGGCGCACGTCATCTATCTCGCCCAGCGGCAATACGAGCCAGAAACCCCAGGCAGCGAAGAGCAACCTATCTTAGCGCCCATCAGGAACACTGCTTCAGGCTCGCATTAGCACGCCCAGGCACAGCGCTCATCCTGTATGTTTCTACAGGATGAGCGCTGTATACTTTTCGAGGGGAAAACTGAAGAGAACGCTGGCGACAGCGTGCGTTTTGTTAGCTATACTATTCCACAGAGGCCAGGGGAAACTGCAGCGAGCGAACCCAGGAGACGCGCAACCAGTACCTGATAACTGGGCGCGTGTTCGCCAGCCCAGCTTTCCCAGCCCTGTAATAGATTGAGCGCAGGCAGCAGCTAGTTCAGAAAGGAGCAGTCATGGCCGCGTGGGAATATAAAGTCACCTACATCGACTATCGCGGACGTATCTCGTCCGAGGGCCAGGAAACGCTCATCAGCGGCGAAGAGCGCCGCAGCACCTTTGCCCGGCGCTATCTTGACGCCCTGGGCCAGGAGGGATGGGAACTGGTTGGCATCCAGCCACTTTCGCCCCAATCCGCCTACTATATCTTCAAGCGCCCGGCAGGAGAAAGCCATTCCTCATCCAGCGCAGGCACAGCCAGCACCGAAACGTCTGGCTCCGCGCAGGTGGAACAGGCTTAGCGCCAGGCGGCGCTACAAGCGCAGACGACGCCTCATGTATTTGATGCATGGGGCGTCGTCTGCTTCTCTCTAAGAGAGGGGCTTTTCCTGGCCCATATACCTTTTATGAGGCTACTGGTCGCTCGCCAAGCACCACCTGAATGGTCTGCTGGCGCGGGCCGCGCGCAATCGTCACATTCACTCTGGCTCCTGGTGGCTGCGTCAGGGTCAGGGAGGCCAGATCGGTACTTCCGGCAATTTGCTGGTTATTGACCGCCACAATACTATCCCCCACCCGCAGCCCCGCCTGCTGAGCGGGACTCTTGCCCGCCGTATCTTTAGCAAATCCTGCAACCAGCACGCCGTTCCGCACCGCCAGGCCATTGGCCGCGGCGAGCTGCGGAGTCACATCTTGCCCTTCGATGCCCAGAAAACCCTGACCGCTGCTCACTAGCCTACCATGTTGAATCAACTGCTGCGTCACAAACTGCACGCGATTAGAAGGAATGGCAAAGCCAATCCCATTGGCTGGGGCGTTGATCTCCGGGTCAACCGCCGCCAGCGTAGGAATGCCAATCAATCGCCCGCTCAGGTCCACCAGCGCGCCCCCGCTGTTGCCCGGGTTGATCGGCGCGCTCGTCTGGATGAGGCCAACCAGCGTCGAGGCCGGGCCACCCACGCCCTCGCTGGCCGCTCGGTTCAACGCGCTCACAATGCCGATCGTTGCCGTCTCCGCCAGTCCCAGCGGGCTGCCTATGGCAATCACAAACTGCCCCACCTGGACCTTGGAAGAATCGCCAAAACTAATCGGCGGCAGCTTCGTGCCTGCCACTTTTAGGACGGCCAGATCATCTTGTGGGGCCTGGCCTATCAGCTTTGCCGGAACAATCTGGTTTGCGCCCATGCGCACGGAAAAGCTCGTAAAGCCGCGCACCACATGATCGTTCGTCACAATGTAGCCGTCGCTCGTCAAAATCTCTCCGGAGCCAATGCTCTGGCCCCCGCCGTTAAACCCATCGATCTCAACGACCGAAGGCTGCACTGCGTGGATCACATTGATCACCTGCTGCTGAAGATCAGCCGCACCCGGCGCAACAGTCGTGGGGGCGGTCGCGGTGGCCGTTGGCTGGGCGGTCGTCCCTACACTCACACAACCGGCCAACGCCAGGACGACAAGCAGCAGCAATGTGAAGAGGCCAACGCCTCGACGCGGCTTTCGATGGACTCCAGGTTCAGATCGTGCAGGGTGTGGTGACGTGGTATGCTGTGTGGGCATGGCATCTCTCCTCCAGGGCAAAAGCATGGTACGCGGCTGGCTTCACGCCTCACCAGCGTGCTACACAATCCATGCCAGGCATCCTGAGGAGCGCATGAGCAGACGCTATGTATCCCCTTATCGGCTTTGGCATTGCTTGACAAAAGAGCCGAATAATGCTATTTTTAGCTTGCGCTTCATAAAGTAAAGCGATAGACTTTGTCAAGTTTGACCCCTGCCAGAATGACTGGCGCCGAGCATTTGAAAGAGGTTCAGCAAGGTATGGCGATGGGTACTGCCTCCCGCGAATTAATGCGACGGGCGCGTAGCGAAATCAAAGAATGGAGTCCGGCCCAGGTTAAACAGCATCTGGCAGATGGCGATATTACCCTGGTTGATGTGCGCGAAAAGCACGAGTGGGACGAAGGCTATATCCCTGGAGCCATTCACGTGCCGCGCGGCTATCTGGAGCTTGACATTGAAGAGGCCGTGCCCGACAAAGACAAGCCGCTCGTGCTCTACTGCGCGGGCGGCGTGCGATCCGTCCTGGCAGCCGATACGCTCAAACGCCTGGGCTATCGCGAACCGATCTCCATGGCGGGCGGCTTTGGCATGTGGAAGGGCCTGGGCTTTTCCTTCACCCAGCCGCGCGTGCTGACCCAGGCACAGGCCAAGCGCTATAGCCGCCATCTGCTCGTGCCAGAAGTGGGCGAGCAAGGCCAGTTGAAGCTGCTGGACGCCAAAGTCTTGCTCATCGGCGCGGGTGGCCTGGGGTCTCCGGCGGCCTATTATCTGGCCGCGGCAGGCGTGGGCACGCTGGGCATCATCGACGCCGACATTGTGGACGAGAGCAACCTTCAGCGCCAGATTCTGCACAACACCAGCCGCATTGGCCGCCTGAAAGTGGATTCGGCGCGCGAAACGATTGAAGCGCTCAACCCCGATGTCAAGGTCGTCGCCATCAATGACCGCCTCACCAAAGAGAACGTGGCCGAACTGGTTGCCGAGTATGATCTGATCGTCGATGGCACCGATAACTTCCCGACCCGTTATCTGTTGAATGACGCTTCAGTCATTGCACGCAAACCCGTCATACATGGCAGTGTCTTCCGCTTCGAGGGGCAACTGACCGTCTTCAAGCCCTATGATGGCCCGTGTTATCGCTGCCTCTATCCCGAACCACCGCCCATGGCGCTCGCGCCAAGCTGCGCGGAGGCGGGTGTGCTGGGCATTTTGCCAGGGATCGTCGGCATGCTTCAGGCCAGCGAGGCCATCAAGCTGATTCTGGAAAAGGGCGAGCCTCTGGTGGGGCGGCTGCTCACCTTTGACGCGCTGAACGCCGAATTCCAGGAACTGAAGCTCTATCGCAACCCACAATGCCCGGCCTGCGGCGAAAACGCCCACCCCGAAGACCTGCCCACTTATGAAGATATTTGCGCGCTTTAAGTTATAGAGCGCTGTTATCAAGCCGAACGTCATCAGATGATGGTATCCTGATTGCTCATCATTCTGATGCCATTCGGCGGGAGATAAAATCACATGGCAACCGTCTTTATCCCTCCCGTGCTGCGTGCCTCCGTTGGCGGCGCGAAACAGGTTCCCGCCGAGGGCGCGACTCTGACCGCCGTGCTGGAAGATCTCTTTGCGCGCTTTCCCGGCGTCAAAGAGCAGGTGCTGGCCCCCGAAGGCGGCCTGAACACCTTCATCAACGTCTACGTCAACAACGAAGATGTGCGCTTCCTGAAGGGACTCGACACCCCTGTAGGCCCAAACGACACCGTGCGTCTGCTGCCAGCGATGGCCGGAGGCCAGGCGTAAAAGCGTAGGCCCGGAAAGCGGCTCACCCCAGCGGAGGTGGCTATGAAATATGCCTCCATCCTTGAAAGCATCGGCCATACGCCCATCGTCGCGCTCCAACGCCTCAGTCCCAAGCCGACGGTCCATCTGTTCGCCAAGCTGGAAGGACAAAACCCCACCGGCAGCGTCAAGGACCGCATCGCCAAGTATATGATCGAGCAGGCCGAGGCCAGCGGCGAACTGACGCCTGAGCGCGTGATTCTGGAGCCAACCAGCGGCAATACCGGCATTGGCCTGGCGATGATCGCCCGCGTCAAGGGCTATCGCTTCGTGGCTGTCATGCCCGATAACGTCACCGCCGAGCGGCGCAAGATGCTTGAACTCTACGGGGCCAACATCGTCTTTTCCGAGGGCGCAAAGGGCAGCAACGGGGCCGTCGCGCTGGCCCGCGAAATGGCTGCCCAGGATACCACGTACTATATGCCCTATCAATATGGCAACGAGGCCAATCCACGCGCCCACTACGAAACCACCGCTGTAGAAATCATCGAAGACCTGCCTGACATCAATGTCTTTGTCGCGGGCCTGGGCACGGGCGGCACCTTGACCGGCAATGCCCGACGCCTCAAGGAATATAATCCGGCCATTCGCGTGGTCGCCGCAGAACCCTTGCAGGGTGAAGGCGTGCAGGGCCTGCGCAGCCTGGAAGATGGTTTTATCCCACCCATTCTGGACCTTTCGCTGCTGGATGGGAAGATTCTGGTACGTGCTTCCGATGCCGTGCGCGCGCTGCGTGAATTGAAGGATAAGGAAGGCATCTTTGCCGGGCCATCGTGCGGCGCAGCGCTCTATGCTGCCCAGCGCGTTGCCAGGGAGCTTGAGCAGGGTAATATTCTCGTCTTGCTGGCCGATGGCGGCTGGAAATATCTCAGCGAAGACCTCTGGACCCGTGATCTGGACGTGCTGGAAGAAGAACTCGATCAAAAGCTGTTGTGGTAGCTTTTCTCTCATGGGAGGAGTGGAGTGTTGGAAACTGACACGCCGCCAGTAATCATCTTGCCCCGCGCCGTCGTCGATGCGATGCTGGCACATGTCCAGGCCGACTACCCCAACGAAGGCTGCGGAGTGTTGGCCGGGCAAGATGGTCGGGTGGTCAAGCATTATCCGGCTATCAATGTCTCAGACACACCTGAGACCTTTAGCCAGATCGGCTCCCAGGAACTGCTGAACATCCACCTGGAGATTGAAGACAACGACTGGACCCCCTTCGCGTATTACCACTCGCACCCGCGCACGCCCGCCTATCCTTCGCCGCGCGACATCAAGCTGTCGCAGGGCTGGCCGGGCACCCTCTACGTCATCTTTTCGCTGCGCAACCCAGAACATCCCGAGATGCGCGTCTTCAGCATCGACAGCACCCTCACCGTCACCGAACATCAGGCGCAGATCGAGCCATAAGCCCGCGCCAGACGCTATGCTGGCGCATCCTCACGCTCTCTTCACGGCTGCTTATAACCCAGAAATTGCCAAGAGCCTGAGGCTCCCCCCTGTCCCAAGCCGATTCCATCGGGTACAATAAGGACGCCATCAGCGCGCGTTGTCTGATAACACGCGCTGGCACAGTCTAATGAGTGGCAGACTCGATGGCAAACACATAACAGAGATATTCGTGAGCAAGCAAACATAAGCGCCACATCCTGGCGAATGATGAAGGAGCATTGGGTGAAAATCTTGGGGCGGATGGCCGTTTTCCCGGTAATTCCCGCGCGTATCAGCCGGTTGCACGAACTGGCCTATAACCTCTGGTGGAGTTGGAACGCGGATGCGCAGCAGCTTTACCAGGCAATTGACGCAGAACTCTGGCAGCGCAGCCTGCATAATCCGGTGCGTCACTTGCGCGAGGTATCGCCAGAACGCTTGCAGGCGCTGGCGGAAGACCAGGCATTTCTGGCGCAGTACGATCAGGTCATGCAGACCTTTGATGCCTATATGAACGACGGGCAGACCTGGTTTGCCCAAACCCACCCGGAACAGCGCGAGCAAACCATCGCCTATTTCTCGATGGAGTTCGGCCTGCATGAATCGCTGCCCATCTATTCGGGCGGCCTGGGCATCCTCTCGGGCGATCACTGCAAAGAGGCCAGCGATCTGGGGCTGCCGCTGGTCGCCGTTGGCTTCCTCTATCCGCAGGGCTATTTCAGCCAGCGCATCAACGCCGATGGCATGCAAGAAGCGACCTATAATAAGCTGCGCTTTTCAGAGGTTTCGGCCACGCCAGCAGTCACGCCGGATGGCGAAGAGATCAGCATCAACGTCGATCTGCCCGGGCGCAAAGTCTACGCCAAAGTCTGGAAGGTTGCGGTGGGGCGCATCACGCTGCTGCTGCTAGATACCGACGTTGCGCCCAACGCGCCCAATGATCGCGTGCTGGCGGCGCACCTCTACGGCGGTGACCACGAGATGCGCATCTCGCAAGAGATTGTGCTGGGCATCGGCGGCGTGCGCGCGCTGCGAGCGCTGGGGCTGAAGCCCGCGCTCTGGCACATGAACGAGGGACACGCCGCTTTCCTGGGGCTGGAACGTATCCGCGAACTGATGGCCGAAGCGAGCCTGACCTTTGCCGAAGCCCGCGAAGCCGTAGCGGCCAACGCCGTCTTCACCACGCATACGCCCGTTCCGGCGGGCAACGACGCCTTTGGGCTTGACCTGATTGATCGGTTCTTCAACAACTTCTGGGGGCAATTGGGCCTCAACCGCGACCAATTTATCGACCTGGCCCGGCAGGACCAGAACTGGGGGCCAAGCTTCAGCATGACCGTGCTGGCGCTGCGGCTTTCCGACCAGCACAACGGCGTCAGCAAGCTGCACGGCGACGTGTCGCGGCGCATGTGGCAGTTCCTGTGGCCGGGCGTTGACGTGGACGAAACGCCGATTACCTCCATCACCAATGGCGTACATACGACCACCTGGCTGGCCCCGGCGCTGGGGCAGTTTTATGATCGCGCGCTGGGCCAGGCCTGGCGTCAGCATGTCGATCAGCCGCAGGTCTGGGAACCCATCGCCCATGCCTCCGACAAAGAGCTATGGGACATCCATACTCAACTGAAAGCCGAACTCATCGCCTATGTGCGCGAGCGCGTCAAACAGCATCGCCTGCGGCTGGGTGAAGGCGCGTTCCAGATCGAGGAAGCGGCAAATCTGCTCGACCCGCAGGCGTTCACCATCGGCTTTGCGCGCCGTTTCGCCACCTACAAACGCGCCACACTCATCTTCCGCGACCTGGAACGTATCCGGCGCTTGCTGCAATCGACTGAGCGTCCCGTGCAGATTATCTTCGCCGGAAAAGCGCACCCGGCAGACGAGCCGGGCAAGGCGCTGATTCAGCAGGTCTATCGCCTGTCGCGTCAGCCAGGGTTTTCAGGCCGCGTCATCTTCCTGGAAGATTACGACATGGATATGGCGCGCAAGTTGGTCAGCGGCGTCGATTTGTGGCTCAACAATCCGATTCGCCCCTACGAGGCCAGCGGCACTAGCGGCGAAAAAGCCTCGTTGAATGGCGTGCCTAATTGCAGCATTCTCGATGGCTGGTGGGTGGAGGGCTACAACGGCAAGAACGGCTGGGCTTTTGGCGAGCAGCGAGAATATCAAAACGCCGAACTGCAAGCGGAGGCCGACGCGCTGGCACTCTACGCGGTACTGGAGCAGGACATCATTCCCCTGTTCTTCGAACGCGACGGGCAGGGCCTGCCCATCCGCTGGCTGCGCGTGATGAAAGAGGCCATCCGCACCCTCGCGCCAGCCTTCAGTATGGCTCGCATGGTCAAGGAATATACCGAGCGCTTCTACATCCCTGGCGAGCAGCAAGGGCAGCGCATCGCCCAGGACCATTACGCGCTGGCGCGCTCATTGGCAGACTGGAAACGCCTGGTTATGCAGGGCTGGTCGGAGGTGGGCATCTGGGCCAACGGCCCCACCGAAGGGCAACTTGCCATCGGCCAATCGATTGACATCACGGGCTACGCCCGCCTGGCAAACCTGCGGCCAGAAGACGTGTCGGTTGAGGTGGTCTATGGCGAAGATGAAGATGGACATCTCAGCAGTTCCACCTATCAACGCATGGAACAGGATGGGCAGGAGAACGACGGCAGCTATCGCTATCGCGCGCATATCACGCTGCAAAGCGGGGGCAGTTTTGTGTATGGCGTGCGCATCCTGCCGACCCATCCTGCCCTGCTGGATCGCTACGAGATGGGCCTGGTGAAGTGGGCCTGAGCGACAAGTGAGCCTGGTAGCAATCAGCGCCGCAGATGCGGGCAGCCCGCATCTGCGGCGCTCTTCTATGGTTATCGCTGATAGCTTTACTGCTGGCGCATCTCATCGCGGCGCGCTTGCAGAAAGGCCAGCAGCAGCGAACCAACCAGCACCACGATCAGCATTAATTCCACCGGACTCAATTGAATACGCCCCTTATTCATCGCTGTTTATGCTCCCCTATGATGGCTGCTCAGAGGCCCGTCAGAACAACGCCTCTTTGATCTTCTGGCGACGCGCCTTCGCTTTTTCGCGCGCGACCTCTTTCTTGCGCTGGCGCAGATTCTGTTCAGCCTCGCTGGTCGTCTTCTGCGCCATTTCCACCCCTCCGCTCACCTGAGCACGCAGCGCGCTCAGGCGGCGCTCGATGGTCGTCATGCGCTCGGCGGTATAGGCATAGGCGGAGCGCATATGTTCATTGCCCAGCTTTCGGCCTTCTCCCACAATCTCATCATAATAGCGCTGGCGCTGCGCGCTCACGCGATCATCGCCCAGAATCTCGCGCGCCTGTTGTCGGGCAGCCTCAACGATCAATCGGCCTTCGTTTTCGGCCTGGTTCAGCAGTTCCGCCTGCGCTGCGGGCGACGGCTGCTGTGCGTGCTCAAGCTGTTCGCGGGCCAGGCGCAGCAACTGTTCAAGTATATCAAGATCGACCGCCCGCAGGCGCGTAAACGGTATCCAGGGACTCTCGCGCACATGGTCCTCCAGCGCGTCGAGGGTATCATAGACATCCATCTGGGGCAACTCCTCTTGTGCCAGCCTTGCTCTTTGTGCGGTGTGCTGGCGGCCAGGCATACCTTCAGAGGTATCCTGCATAAAGGATGCCAGAAAGGCGTTCTGTTACACCAGGCTCCAGATGGTTTCGCCGTTTTCCTCGCGCTGAGTTACGCGGCCCTCCTCTTCTAATTTGAGCAAATGCGCGCGCACCGATTCCCCGGCAAAGCCATACAACTGCGGGTCCACGCCAACATAGATGCGCTGGACCATCGCCGGGATGCGGTCCAGCCCCGCGCGCAGCGCCTCAAGAATCTGCTGTTCGCGCAGCAAACGGTGGTCGATATATTCCTGAAGCTTCGCGCGTGGATCGGTAATAAACGGCCCGTGCGCGGGCACCATCAGGGCAAGATCAAGCTCAAGCAGGCTGCGCAGCGAACGCAGATAGGCGTTGATGCTGCCTTCAGGCGGGACAATCACCACCGTGCCCACGCCAGCCACCAGATCGCCCGCAAACAGCACCCGCGCCTGCTCCAGCAAAAAACAGACGTGATCGAAGCGATGCCCAGGCGTGTGAATGACCCGCAATCGGTCAGGGCCGCAGTCGATGACCTGCTGGTCGGCCAGTTCCTCATCGGCCACCGAGACGCCCTCGCGGCTCCAGGCCAGAATCGGCGCTGAGACAAGCTGCGCCAGCGTGCGTGCGCCCTCATAATGGTCCAGGTGCCCATGCGTAATGAGAATGCCGCGCACGCCGCCCCTGGCCTGGCCTTCGCGCGCTAGCGTCTCCAGATGGCCTTGATCTTCCGGGCCGGGGTCGATGATATAGCAGCCCGCCGCGCCTTCACCGACCAGAAACGAGTTGGTGCCGGGGCCGGTCATTGGCCCGGGATTGGGCGCAAGCACCAGCTTGACATACTCAGGCAATGCAGGCGTTGAATTGATAGGTTCTGCCGTCATAGCTTGCTGTCCTTATGGCTCCATCTCGTCGTAGCCCGGCTCACCGGGCAAGCGGATAACGACATTCCCATCGGTCAGAGTAGCACGTGGCTGAATCACCGGGATGGGCTGACTGCGCAGCCGCGTTTCCGCATCGGCAATGCTGGAATAGACATCGAGCGCCTGAAGCTGGTGGATGGTGGCAAAGACCAGCGGAAAGCTGCCCTGTTCGGACTGCGCCAGCGCGTCGGTGGGGGCAATCCAGGCGCCTGCCGTCGTTTCCAACTGGTCGTGCGCGGCCTGCTGCTCCTCAGGGGCAGCAGCAATAAAGAAAAATGTGTCGAAGCGTTTCGGCAACGCGCTGGGGGTAATCCAATGGGCGAAATAGGTCAGGCGGTCAGTCGCCAGCGTCAGCCCCTCCGCCTGGGCAACGGCGGCCAGCGTCGTCTCGTTTTGCTGCAACTGGCGGCGGTGTTCGGCAAAGCGCGCAGTGTCCCCGCTGGCAACGGCCAGCACGCGCCCATCCTGCTCGGCCAGCAAGACGCCTGCTTCCTCGAACAGTTCCCGAATGGCCGCCGCGCGCAGGCCAGGGCCAAGCGCTGTTTCGCCCAGGTGATCGCCAGTTGGAGGGATGCACAGGCCGGGTGTTGTCTCGGCCTCGCGGTCCCCCAGTTTGACGGAACCGCCCGGAAAGACATAGACATCGGGCACAAACTCGCTGCGCACGTGCCGCCGCACCATGAACGTTTCGATGCCACCCTGCGGACGTTCTCGCAATAAGACAATCGCCGCCGCTGGCCGTGGTTCAACCGCCATGTATGCTCCTTGCAGATAAGATGCTGATGCTTCGCAACCAGCGCCGGTTAGCTTTCGGATGGCTTCGGCTGAGATTCGACGCCCGCCTCTTGCGGCACCGCGCCAGCCATCAGCAGACCAAGACGCTCGGTCGAGACATCTGGCCCCTCGATGCCGACGATGCGCCCCTCATACATGACGGCAATGCGATCAGAGAGGGAGCGGATTTCGTCGAGTTCCGCCGAGACTAGCAGGATTGCCACGCCAGCATCGCGCTGCGCCACCAGCCGCCGATGGATAAACTCAATCGCGCCAATGTCCACGCCGCGCGTCGGCTGGGACGCCACCAGCACCTTCGGCTCCGAAGAGAGTTCGCGCGCGACGATGATTTTCTGTTGATTGCCGCCCGAAAGCGACGAAGCCAGCGCCGCAGGGCCAGGGGCACGAATGTCAAATTCGCGAATCAACCGCACGGCCCAGTTCACCATCTGCTTGAGGCGCAGCAGAATGCCTCTGATCGAGAACAGCGACCAGCGCTGGCGGCCCAGAATCACGTTATTATCGATGCTGTAGCCCAGCACCAGCCCGCTGCCACGGCGGTCCTCGGGGATATGAGCCATGCCAGCCAGGCGCACCTGGCGCGCGCTGAGGTTGGTGATGTCGCGATCTCCCAGATGAACCTTACCGCCCGTGGCCCGGCGCAGGCCGGTAATCACTTCCACCAGTTCCGATTGCCCGTTGCCTTCGACGCCCGCAATGCCCAGGATTTCCCCGGCGCGCACGTCGAAGGAGACGCCACGCAGCGCCGCCAGCCCGCGCTCAGAATCGGCGGTGATGCCCTCCGCTCGCAGCAGCACCTCGCCAGGTTTGGCGGGCGCCTTTTCGACGCGTAGCAGCACCTCGCGCCCAACCATCAGGCGGGCAATCTCCTCCTGGGTGGTTTCCTTGGTGATGAGGTGTCCCACCACTTTGCCTCGGCGCAGCACCGTCACACGGTCCGAGAGTTCCAGCACCTCGCGGAGCTTGTGCGTAATGAAGATGATCGTCTTGCCCTGCGCCACCAGCCCGCGCAGCACGCCAAAGAGTTCATCCGTCTCCTGCGGGGTCAGCACGCCGGTTGGCTCGTCCATAATCAGGATACGCGCGCCGCGATAGAGCACCTTCAGAATCTCGATGCGCTGCTGCTGCCCAACCGAAAGCTGCCCCGTAATCGCATCGGACGGAACATCCAGGCCATATTGTTTGATCAACTCGGCGATGCGATTGCGCGCCTCCTGCCGCTGATAGGGGCTATAGACGCCGCCGGGTTCATAGCCCAGCACAATATTTTCTGCCACCGTCAGCGGCGGGATGAGCATAAAATGCTGATGCACCATGCCGATGCCCAGGCGAATGGCATCGCGCGGCCCGCTGATATGCGCCGGTTTTCCATCGATCAGGATTTCGCCACTGCTCGGCTTAATCAGCCCATAGAGGATATTCATCAGCGTCGTTTTGCCCGCGCCGTTTTCCCCCACCAGCGCGTGTATCTCGCCCTGGCGCACGCTCAGATTGACATCATCGTTGGCAATCACGCCCGGCCAGGCTTTATGGATGTGGCGCATCTCAACCGCCAGCGGCGCGGCGCTCACATCGGATGGCTGAACCTCAGTAAGTTCCTGCATAGAAGTTTGCTCCTATCCTATTCGCCACCGGGTTCATAAGGAATGCCGTCAGCAGCGGGCGCGGTAGCGCGCCCAACCAGGCCGACCAGCGCCACGATGGTCAAGATATACGGGACCGTTGCCACCAACGAAGGCGAGTGCAAGGGGGTATCGATGATGCCGATGCCCGTCGTGGGCAGCAGGTTGAGCCGGTTCTGGAGCGCTTCGCCCAGCCCAAAGATGAGGCAGGCCAGCGCCGTTCCCCAGGGCCGCCACTTGCCAAAGATCATGGCGGCCAGGGCAATGAACCCCGCGCCATTGGTCAGGTTGGGGTTAAAGATTTGGTCGACACCCAGCGCCAAGAACGCCCCGGCCAACCCCGAAAGCAATCCGCTGGTCACGACGCAGCAATAGCGAATGAGGCGCACGTTGATGCCTGCCGTATCGGCGGCCTGCGGATGCTCACCCACCGAACGAATGCGCAAGCCAATGTTGGTGTGGAAGAGCAGATATTGCATCGCCAGCAGCACGACGATGGCGATATAAAAGACCACGTTCTGCTGCAAAAAAACCGGGCCGATAAATGGGATGTCGCTCAGGCCAGGAATATCCAACGCGGGAAGGGTCAACGGCCTGGGCAGCGTCGAGACGCCGTTGCCATTGGTAAAGAGCGGCAGCAGAAATCCCGTCAGGCCGAGCGCGGCAATGTTGATAGCGACGCCGCTGACAATCTGATTCGCTTTGAACTGAATGGAGAAGAAGGCGTGAACGAGCGCCATCAGCCCACCAGTCAGGATGGCTGCCAGCACAGCCACAATCACATTCTGCGTACTCAGCACAAGGATGGCGGAGAAGAACGCGCCGGTCAGCATCATGCCTTCCATGGCAATGTTGACAACGCCGCTGCGCTCCGAGATGACGCCGCCCAGCGCAGGCAGCAAGAGCAAGGCACCAAATTGCAGGGCCGGATGCCACAGGTCAGACGAGATAAAAAGCTGAAAAAGCTGAGATAAAAACACGTGTCCCCTCCTTTACGATGTCGCTTCCGTTGAATCATTGCTCGCAGGCCCTGGCGTCGTTTCTGGCGCAGCCGCCGCGACCGTGCTAAGCACCTCTTCGGTGGAGAAAGCTTCGATCAAGAGGGGAGGACTGCTGCCTTGTCTCAGGCGGTTCTTCAGCAACCGCAGACCAATCGTAAGCAGGAGAATAAGAATGCCCGCAAGATAAAACGTCAGCAAGAGGGCAAAGAGTGGGGTAGGGTCAACGTAATTGATGGCGCTCACACTGGCATCCAGCGGCACCACCGGCTGCAAGGCGACCAGTGACGTGATGACAAAGCCGATAAAGGCACCCGCGGCAACCAGATCAGCCAGAACAAACAGCCAGAGCATGAGCGACGGCAACCGCGCCAGCGAAGAGCGCATGCCCGCCAACACGCTGCCGAACAAGCGCACCAGCGTCGTGCGGAACTGAGGGATGATCTGCCCGGCAATGACAAAGAGCACCAGCGCCTGGAACGAGAATTGAATCAACTCCACATGCACGGCATAGCTGGATGGCAACGACGGAACGGCATTGCTCGCCAGCCGCGTGGTGTCGGCCTGCATCAAGCCCGCGCCCTGGCTGAGCGCCGCAAACAACCCTCCGGCCAGCAGCACGCCAATTGGCCCATTCAATCCAAGCAGCGCCACCGAGATGGCATCAAAGCCGGTGGAATCATTTTTCCAGGTGAGGTCGTTAAAGGTATGCGTCAGGTCAGGCCCCATCATCATGAGCGCGCCTGCCACGCCCGCAAACGCCCCGGCGATCAACATCGTCACGGTGATATTGCGGCGCACGTTGATGCCCGCGTAGCGCGCCGCCTTCGGACTCTGCCCAACGGCGCGAATCTCATAGCCCAGCGTCGTGCGACTCATCAGAAACCAGTAGACGACGGCTCCGGCCAGGGCGACAAACAGCCCAATGTTGACCAGATACGCGCCATCATTGGCAATGGCTCCCGGGAAAATTTGATTGACCACTTGCGAGAGCAGCGGAAGGTTCGCGTTTGCCCCCAGCGGAGTCGACGACGGCTGGAAGGTTACCCGGATGCGGCCAACGCCGGGGAGGCAATCGGTGGTACATTCGACGATATAGGCGCTGATGTAATACGCCACAAAGTTCAGCATAATAGTGGTCACGACTTCGTGCGCGCCGCGCCAGGCTTTGAGGACGCCGACAATGCCGCCCCAGATGGCCCCGGCGACCAGCCCGGCCAGCAGGACAAGCGGAATCAGCACCCAGGCAGGGGCCGCAACAAATTTGAGGCCCACAATTGTACCCACCGTCGCGCCCATCGCAATTTGCCCCCCCGCGCCGATATTGAATAAGCCAGCGCGAAAGGCGACAGCGACAGAAAATCCCGCCAGCACCAGCGGCGTCATCTTGTCCAGCGTATCGGCAATGTTCACCGGCCCGCCAACTGCACCACCCAGCAGCAAACTATACGCGCTGGACGTGATAAAAAAGCGGTCAGAGAAACCGAGTCCGGCAGGCGCCGTAATCATAATGAGGAGACTGCCTGTCAGAGTCATCATAAGAATGCCAACCAGAACCGCGCTTAGCGATGGGGTGACGCGCAGCGCCCATTGGCGGGCACGTTCGCCGAATCCGGCGGTGGGAAGTTCCTGGTTGTCTGCTGGCCGCTCAAGGGTGGGCGTTGCCATGACGACATCCTCCTCAAAAATTTGGTAGCACATGGTTCAGCAGGGAAAAACCAGCAACGCGCCAGTTGTTGTGCTTCTTATCATATCGTGTCTGGCAAGGAGAGGACAACTTGTTGGAGCGGCATCTTGCAGACAGGTGGGCCACTGTACAGCGGCCCACCTGTAGGTTGAGGTCAAGCAGTCACGAAAGCGCTGATCGCAGGCTTTCCCTTCTGCCTAGCTGCTCCATCACATCAGAAGCAGCTAGCTGGAAGCGCAGTTTGCAGCAGGCGCGCAACTCGTCGGGATGTTGAGCTGCCCGTTCTTGATCTTGTCGGTGTACTGGGCAACCAGCGGCGCAACATTTGAGGGCACCGCGCTGCTCAGCGAAGCAGCGGTCACGCCGCCGTTGTTCAGATCGAACTCAGGGTAGCTGAGCGGAGCGCTGGGATAATTGCCCTGCTCGGTCTGCTCGATGATCGTATCCACGGCCACATCCACGCGCTTCTGGGCGCTGGTGATGATGCTGTCAGGATGCAGATAGCCCTGGTCCGTGTCAACACCAATGCCATAGACGCCATCGGTCTCGGCGGCGTTCAGTGCGCCGATGCCGCAGCCACCGGCCACCTGGAAGATGATGTCGGCTTTCTTCTGCTTAATCATCGCGTCTGCCGGGTCCGCGCACTTGGAGGTGTCGGTGAAGTCATTGGAGTAAGAAACAACCACATGCACATTCGGGTCAACTTGCGTGGCGCAGTATTTGTAGCCCGCGATATAGCGCTCCACCGCCGGAACCGGAATGCCACCAACCGCGCCAATCGTGTTCGCGCCAAGCAGCTTGGGCGCTTGAGCTTTGCCGTCCACTTCCATCTGTCCGGCAACCACGCCCACCAGACACCCGGCCTGCTGCTCACGGAAGAGCAGTGGGGTCACGTTCGTGATCGAGGTGTCGCAATCGCCATTGGCGTCCGATGCCGCGCAGGAGTCGACCAGCGCAAACTTCTTTTGTGGGAACTCTTTAGCGACCTGATCAATAGCCTGTGCCATCAAAAAGCCCACGCCAACGACCATATCGTTGTTCTGGGCAGCAGTGGTCAGGTTCTTGATGTAGTCGCTCGTGTTGGTCGTTTCAATGATCGAGTCCTTGAAGTGATACTTCGCTTCAGCCGTCTCATATCCTTGATGCGCAAGCTGGTTGAAGCCACGATCATTAAGTCCACCAATGTCGGTCACCAGGCCCACCTGAAACTTGGGGGCTGATGTGTTGTTATTGTTCGCCGGGGTGCTTCCGCAGGCCGACAACAACATCATCATGAGCACAACCACCCCCAATAGGGCCATGTTCAAACGAGACTTACCCATCTCTTCGCTCTCCCTCTTGCCGGTACAACGGTTCTTGTTCTTGCTTGCGAGGATGTCACGCCTGGAGGTGGGGGATAACCCTGCTGGGTTCAGGATGCACGCAGTATCAGAAAAAGACAGAGACCGCGACCTGGCAGGATGTAGACTCCACCCAAGCTGACGTGTCTTCTTGACCGGCGGCCTCAGTATAGCAGGAAGCTCAGGTGAACGCAACATGCGAACGGACCAGTTTCGGAACTTTTAACAAAAGAGAGCATGAGCCACGCGAAGCGCCCCTTGCCTCTCGCCACCGGCCCTGCCAGATGATACACTGTAATCAACCTTGTAGGCTCTCTACAAACCTTTCTCGCTCTTCTTGTTGGATTTGTTCGCTCAGCAATCATGCCCGGCTGAACCAACTCGATCAACAGAGCCAGCGAGCGGTTTGCAGGATAAAAGAAGGGAAGCGCTGCTATCGGTCCATCCGCCTTATCACCCGGACAGATAGACATCACAGAGCTGTACGACCTCGCGGCGCTGCGACGCTCTGCGCGCCAGATCGCGCAGATAAGCGCGCTGCACACGCCCGGCATCGAGATCACCACACCCGTTGCCCGAACGGTGGCAAGCGCCCCGCTGCTCGTCTTGCCAGGGTCGTATAACCCTCCGACCACCGCGCACCTGGCCCTGGCCGAAGCCAGCTTGCAGACGATGCCGCGAGCCAGCTTCTTTCTGTCGCTGGGCACCACCATCATCAACAAAGAGCAGACCGAACGCGCCACGCTGCTTGATCGCGTGGCGCTGCTCGCTCAGATTGCCCGGCGCACGCGACATATGGGCGTCTTCTTGACGAACCAGGGCCTCTATGTCGAGCAGGCCAGAGCCATCCGCGCCGCGTTTCCCAGGGCCAGCGAAATCGTCTTCGTCGTGGGATTCGATAAAATCGAGCAAATCTTCGATGCCCGCTACTATCAGGACCGCGATATGGCGCTCAAAGAGCTATTTGCGCTCGCCAGGTTCCTGGTCGCCCCGCGCGCCAACCGCGCAGCGGTTGACATCGCGGCGCTGCTGCGCCAGCCAGAGAACCAGCAGTTCCAGGCATCAGTGCACATCTTACCCTTTGCGGGGGAGTATCGAGAGGTAGCCTCCAGCCAGATTCGCGCAGCCTTCCAGGCCTATCCTCCAGCGCGAGCCGCCGCGTCATTTGCCGCCTTGCTTCCCCCAGAAGCGCTGGCTTTCGCCCTGGAAACCGGCTGCTATTCCCCGGCGCAGCCGCTGGCAAACGGAGAAGGCATCGACCGCTACGGCTTACGCACGATATTGATTGAGCGCGCGCTGGCCTTGCCAGAAGCGCAGCAGGCAGCGCTTGACCTGCGCAGGCTCTTTGAGCTTGCCACTGGCCCATCCGACCAGGGCCAGCGTTTACGGCGCTGGCTGCGCCAGCCAGCCGCAGCGCGCGCACCCCAAGACCTGCTTCAGTTCTCGCAGGGATGGCCGCTGCCGCCTGGCCCTTCCCAGCACGCTAGTGACGCTGCCCAATCGGGCAGATAGGTTGAAACGGGCACGCCTGGCACTTGCTGGGGAGTTGGTGCGTCAGCGCGGGCGGATGGTGTTCATCGCAGCGCTGCATCTCGGCCAGAAGTCGCAGCACCTTGCGCTTCAGCGCCTCGGTATACTGAATCGTAAAATCCTGGTTGGCGTAGCGCAGCACCCCATAGGTCGGCGGCTGGTCATACAGGTCTTCCAGGATGACGAAATACGCCGCCAACTGCATGACATGATGGCCCTGTGGCTGGTCGCTTTCGACAGTGAGCTTCAACTCCACCGGAACAGGCACACCCTGCGGCGAGAGGATAACGTAATCGGGCTTGCCAGAGAGGGGATGACTGGTTGCGAGCAGCGGCTCACCTGTGCCATCGGCATCCTGATAGATAATCTTCCCCGCTGGCAGCCCTTGCGCGGCCTTGCGTGCCTGGCTGGCGGGGCGCGGCTGTCGTTGCCGCGCGCGAAACTCATTGAACAGCAGCACCACCAGCGCCAGCAGCACCACCACCGCCAGGCTGATGAGCGTTACGGCAGCCGGATTAGCGCTTCTGCCCGGCGCAGACCCCGCCAGCCGAATCGCTGCCAGCGGCACAGAGGGGAAAGAGCGCTCGCACATCATCGCAGCCATAACAGCAGCCCCAGGCCAATCAGCACAATAGTCAGCGCGACCAACCCCACCACCAGCGCAGCAAAGGCGCGGGGCACAGGGGTGGTGATCGTGGCAACGTCAGACTGGGACAGGTGATGCGCTGCCGCGTCTGCGGTCTGGCGAGCGCGGCCCAGGGCAAACTGATTGGCGCGGGCGAGCAGCCGCTCAATCACCTGATATTCGGGCTGCGCGCTGGCCGAAGCTGGATACTGATCTTCCAACTCTTCCAGGCGCTCGGCCAGTTCTGCTGGATCGGCCTGGGCCAGATCGCTGACCTCTTCATACCACCAGGCCAGCGGGCAATATTCAAACTGGGCCAGATCGCTTGCCGAAAAAATACGCTGCTGTTCCATCAGAGAAACTCCTCGCGAGGGCGCTCAAGAAGAGAGGGTGTGACGCATTTTGAGCGCAACTTGCAATGACAGGCGGGTATCGGCATCCTCCAGGTTGATCTGTAAGACTTCTTGAATGCGCTCCAACCGATAGAGCAGCGAATTGCGGTGCAGATGCAGCCGCCGCGCCGCCTCGCTCAGATTGCCGTTACAGGCAAAGTACGTTTCCAGAGTCTCCACCAGGTCGTTATCGGTCCGGCGGTCATATTCCACCAGCGGGCCAAGCACTTCCTCATAAAAGGCATGCACGTCTTCGGCATCCTGCACATGAAAGAGCAACCGATAAATGCCCAGTTCGCCAAAGTAAGCGACACGCTCTTTGGAGAAAAGCCGCTGCCCAATCATCAGCGCCAGGCGCGCTTCCTGATGGCTGCGCGGCAGTTCCTCGATGGTCTGCGCCTGCCGACCAACCCCAACGTTCAGGCCCTCCTGGCTGCTCCAGGGCGTCAGCCGGGATAACAGTTCGTCCAGGCGGCTCTTAAAGCGAGGGAAAAAGTCACTGCGGCCTGCTTCTTGCTCAGCCGGAACCAGCAGCACCAGTTCAGGGGCTCGCATGCGCGCCCACACCCCCGGAAAAAAATATTCGGCCTCAGCCATCATGCGGCGCGCCCATAACGGCATCTCGGCGCTTTCCTCTTGAGCGAACCGCTCTGCCTCCGCAGTCACAGCGCGATGCGGAGCAGCCACCACCACCAGCGAGGCACCACTCAGCTCATGACCAAGCTGTTTGGCCCGCGCCAGCGCCTGCCGCGTGTCGCTCACTGTTCCGGCCAGCAGTTCATCAAACACATCGCCGTGCAGCCGCTGATGCACCGCTGCCAGTTCCTCCACCCGCGCCAGTTCAAGCGCGATCAGCGGGGCAATTTGCTCCAGCATCAGACGGTCCAATGTATCGACCTGCTGGGAGCGGTCCACCAGCGAAAAATAGCCCGCGACGCCGTGGCTGAGCCGGATGGGCGTCACCAGCCGCGACAGGTCAGGCGCGCTCAAATCCTGGCGCTCAATCAAGGCATGCGCGCCGCGCTGGGTCGGCGCTTCGAGGGGAGCCACGAGGTTGGCAGAAAACAGGGCGCGCGCTGGATGCGCGGCAATCAGACGCTCCAGCGCGGGCAGATCAACCCAGTCAATGTCGGGAGGAATGGCCGCGTTGAGCAACCCGGCATGGGCATCTTCCAACAGCGCCACTTTGTGGTCCGCCTGCGCCAGCCGCTCGATCATCTCTTGCACGCCTGCCCGTTGCAGGCTCAGCGCCAGCACTTCTTGGTACACCTCGCCAGCGCGCTGCTCGATATCGCCCCGATGATTGACGACAAAGGCGATAATATCGCGCTCCACATCCACCAGCGGCACCCGACGCGGCAGCGCGATCAGCGGCAAGGAGCGTTCGTTGGCAAGCGCAACCGCCTGCGCGGCGTCATCGTCCAGGCGCGGCTCGTCCAGGCCCGTCACCACCACCGCCGCCACCGCCGCGTCATTCAAGCTCTGGACCACCTTTGCCAGCGTGAGCGAAGCATCCACTTCATGCAACGCGCCCAGCGTCGAAAGCGACAACAAAGCACATTCGCCACCTCGCAGCGCCTCGAAGGCCGGAGGGCGAGTGCGCATGGTCGCTGCCCAGGTCACCTGGCGTTGCAAACCACCTGCGCCACCGAGCAGCCTGGCGGTGGAGGGGAAGACGCTCGCCAGAAGGTTACTTACGCTCACCATAGCAATATGCGCCAGACAATAGCATATGCCACATGATGGCTTTCTAACTGCCCATGTGGCATACAAACAGAGTTAACCACTCCCCAAGAGAGCGCAGAAGAGAAGCTGAAAAGCTGGATCGCTAACGGCGCGGCAGGCTGCCGGATGGGGTGCGCTGCTGCTTTAGCTTTTGCTCATACTTCTTCCGCTTCACACGGTGCTTTTTCCACGCGACGCGCTTCGCTTTGTTCATAACTCCACCTTCCTGATTTCTGATTCATTATTCCATATCACCAGATTCGGATTCTTCAAACTCGATCTCTGGAATGTCATCAGATTCGCTGTCGCTGTCCCCGCTGTAGTCGCCATCCTCGCCAAAGTCTTCCTCATCCTCGCGGTCATAGCGCAGCACGCTGTCCTTGATGTAGGGGCGAATCGTTTCGCCCGTTCCCTGGGCGGGGAAACTCACACGCCCCAGCATGTTGGGGTGCTGATAGGTCTCCCGAACGATAATACGCACCTGGCGCTCGCTCAGGTCCGTAATCGCGGCGGCATACTGGTTGCCGCCCTCCATGAAGTTGATCAGGCGATTCGCCAGACGCGGCTCGACCTGGCCGATGTCCTCGCCGCGCGCATTGCGCACAAAGAGCGTGCGCCCATCTACATGGAAATAGACCTGGTCGCCTGAGGTCAGTTTTGCCAACTCTTCCGGCGGGGCAATATTCACCAGTTTGGTAAAGCCGGTCTTGCCGGTCTCTTCGATAAACAGACGGGGGTCGATGCGTTCTGCTGCCCCGGCTGGCGTGTGATTGTCGGCTTCGTTGCCCAGATGGGAGAGGCGTTCCAGATTCTTGCGGGCAATCGCGTTGGCGGGGTTGATCTCCAGCGCCTCCGCATATGCCTTTTTGGCCTCGGCGTACTGCCCAAGCTCGCTCAGCGCCTTGCCCAATCGGTTGAGCGCCTCCGGGTCGTGGGGGAACTGGCTAAGCAGCGTCCGATTGGTCGCCACTGCCTCTTCCCACTGACTTTGCAAAGCAAGTTTAATGGCTTGCTCAACCAGTTGCTTGCGCAACCGGATTTTTTCTTCTGAATGAAATTGCGCCTGGGTCATGCGCAGTGGCCCTCCTCCAATACAAACCAAGATAGAGCAAGTCGCTCACTCCTTGCCAATTCATCCTCCCATAGCGTTTAGCGCCAAGCAGCATCATGCTTGTTAGCATCTCTACGTTGGACATGCGCAGAAGTTGCGCCGCGCGCAGAGATGGTCTTGCTATTATATCGCGACTGCGCAACCCTGCAAGGACCAGGCACTTGCCCGCTCAATGCGCACCGGCACCACTTCCCCAGGCATCAACGCGCTCTGGCTGTCAGCCTGCGCATCGGGAAAGAAGACCAGCTTATTGGTGCGCGTTCGTCCTTTCCACTGCTTGACGCCGTGCTGCTCCACTTGCTCTTCCAGCAAGATGTCTTCGACGCGCCCAACATATGGCTCGTTGAGTTCGCGCGCAATCCCTTCTTGCAATTCTTCCACCAGATGCAGCCGCCGCTTCTTTTCCGCCAGGGGCACGTCGTCTTCCCATTTATCCGCCAGCGTGCCGGGGCGCGGCGAATAGGCCGCCACATGCACCACATCGAAGCGAATCTCTGCCAGCAGGTCCAGCGTGTGCTGGAACTCTTCAGGGGTCTCGCCGCAGAAGCCCACGATCACATCCGTCGAAAGCGACACTTCCGGCCACCACTCGCGCAGCTTCTTAATCAGCGTGCGATACTCTTCCAACGTGTAGCCGCGCCGCATGCGCTGCAACATGGCGTCATCGCCGGACTGCACCGGAATATTCACATGTTCACATACCTTGGGCAGAGCGGCCATCTGGCGAATCATCTTATCGGTCATATGCTTGGGATACGAGGTCATAAAGCGGATGCGCTCCAGGCCGTCGATCTCGCTGAGTTCGGCCATCAGATCGCCCAGGTCAGCTTCTTGATCGGGCAAATCCAATCCATACGCCTCCACCGTCTGCCCCAGCAGCGTCACTTCGCGTGCGCCAGAGTCGATCAGATGCCGCGCCTCCGTCAGCAGTTCGGCCAGGGGGCGGCTGCGCTCGCGGCCCCGGCGATAGGGCACGATGCAGTACGAACAGACCTTATTACACCCCAGCACCACCGGCAGCCAGGCGGTTGGCCCCTTCTTAGGCGCAATCTGCGTTGGATAATGCGCCTCGCGCTCGCCCGGACGCATCGGCGCGGCCATCGGCAGCACCGTCAAGGTGCGCGTGCGGCCCAACTGCGTGGCGAAAGCCGGATTCACACGCTCAATATCCACCTGCTCAATATCGATGCAGCCGTCGCCCGTCGCCAGCGGTGTCCAGCGGTCTTCCAGAAACTGTGGCAGCACATCAGCGTGCTCGACCTTAAAGAAGAGATCGACCATCGGATAGCGCTGCTTCAGATTATCGATGGTTTTCTGATTGCCGATCATGCAGCCCATCATCCCGACCAGCAAGTCAGATCGTTCCTTTTTGGCATGCCCCAGCAAGGAAAGCTGGCCGTGGGCGCGCTGCTCCGGCTGGGCGCGCACGCTGCATGTGTTCAAGATGACCAGATTCGCCTGCTCCATCGAAGGCACTTCTTCCCAGCCAAGCCCATCCAGAATGGTGGCAACGCGCTGCGAATCGGCCTGATTCATCTGGCAGCCAACCGTCCAGATATGATATTTTCCTCGCGCAATGTTTGCAATGCTCATGGGAGCCACCTCGTGGTCTTCGCCTGGAAATCTGATCTCTTCTGCATGTATTCAAGTAACGTATTATAGCGCACGAAGAGGCAGTTGGAAAGGCTTCATCGAAAGAACCGACGAAACGTCGGTTCTTTGCGCTTTCGTCATAATTCCTCAGAACGATTAATTTTCAGTCCCTGCGCCGGGCGCTTGCGGTGCAGTTCGTTCATGCTCCCCGAACGATAGCCTTGCAGATCAAGCGTGACATAGGCATAGCCAATCGCCTTGAAGCCTGCCACCACCTGTTGATTGATCTCTTCCTCGATCAATCGCGGAAAATCAGCCCGACTCACCTCGATGCGCGCAACCGTATCATGGTGGCGCACGCGCACCTGCCGAAAGCCAAGCGAGCGCAGCAGCCGTTCAGCCCGACCCACTTTTTGCAGCGCCTCCATGGTGACCGGCGTGCCATAAGGAATGCGCGACGAGTAGCAGGCCAGAGCTGGTTTATCCCACACCGGCACGCCTAAGTGCTGCGCAATGGCGCGAATCTCGTCTTTCACCAGACCAGCCTCTTGCAGTGGCCCGCGCACGCCAAACTCGCGTGCCGCCCGCTGCCCAGGCCGAAAATCGCCAAGATCATCTTGGTTGAGGCCATAGGCAATCGTCTGGATATTCATTTCCCGCGCCAGCGGCACCAGCCTGGTGAAGAGTTCCTGTTTACAGTGATAGCAGCGGTCCAGACCATTCGCCACATAGCGCTCGTTTTCCATCTCATGCGTCTCGATCTGGATGACACGCGCACTCATCGCCTCCGCCGTGCGCAGCGCCTCGGCGGTCTCCTCGTCCTCATAGGCGGGCGAGGTCGCAATCACGCCCACTGCCCGCTCACCCAGCATATCCGAGGCCACTTTCAGCAGCAGTGCGCTGTCGACGCCGCCCGAATAGGCCACCAGCACCGAACCCAGTTCGGCCAGTATGGCGCGCAACTGTTGATATTTATGCTCAATCTCAGGCGGCAGCGCCTCGCGGGCCGCTGTCGGATTGGTGGAAACCGCTGACATGCTTAACTCCTGATCACAGGGCTAGACACATCCCTTGACCCTGTATTGTATCACGTCGAGGGGGCGCTGGTCTGGAAACCCTGAAGGGCCACAAGCCGCCATCAAGAGGCCGAGGCTGTTGTGCGCATCATGCGACTAATCTTGCGGGGAGGGTCAACGAACCAACTCCAGGCGCACTGGCCCACCAATGAGGCGATGGGAAGACGTTCGGGCGGCGCTTCCTGCCCGCCCGCAGCGGTAGCCTTGCCGGTCAGTGCCGCGCGCAGTTCTTCCGCCGTCGTGCCCGCAAAGGTGGTATAGCCGCTGCCGATATGCTGCCAGAAATGCGCGTCACTGCCCCCCGTTGGTGCCAGTCCCCATTGCTGGTTCAGGTCCAACACTTCCTGGCGCTGCCAGCGATTGGCAGGCGATGGGTTATAGACCTCCAGCCCATCGATGGCAAATCCGCGTTCCAGCAGTTCCTCGATCTTCCTGCGGCTCAGGCTGGGAACGAGACGGCCAAGGGGATGAGGAACGACCACCAGCCCGCCCTGTTCCTTGATGGCGTCAATACTCCACTCCACCGAGCGCATCATTTTGACTGGCTGCTGCATCCACAGCCCCAACAAATGCCCCTGGCGCGTCGTCACTTCGATGCCAGGGATAACGCCCAGCGACGTAGTTGACCGCGCCAGCAAGTCCATCACGCGCTTGTAGCCTTCAAGGTGGTCGTGGTCGGTAATGGCAATCACATCCAGGTGCCGCCGCTCGGCCTCGGCAAGCACTCTGGCCGGGCTGGCGGTGCCATCGCCCAGATTGGTGTGCATATGAATATCAGCGCGCCCCAGCCGAGCCGGGGCTTGCGGTGTTGTCTGTTCCACAGGAATGCTTCACTCCTTATTGTTTGCCACCAGGAAAACTCACGAGCGCGCGAGCGGTTGCCCGCAGCGCGTACAGAAATTACGCCCTGGCAGATTCTGCGTGTTGCAGGCCGGGCAGGTGAGCATCACCGTGCCCGAGTCTATCGACGTTCCCGGCAAACGATTGCCACATTTGGTGCAAAACTTCCTGCCCGGCGCGTTGGGAGCCTGGCAGGTCGGGCAGGTCTGCGTCCAGGTGCCCAGTTTCGCAAAGCTACCCGAACGTCCATGCCCCGCAAGCGTCGCCGTCACCATACGCGGCTCAATGCCGCTCAAGCTTTCGCCGCAGCGACGACAGAAACGCATCTGCGGCTTGCTCATCGTGCCACAGTGCGGGCAAATCAGCACTGTGGTCTGCCGGACGCCGCTGGTCTCATCGATGAGTTGCCCCGGCAGCGGGCCATTCCCGCCAACAGAGCTGCCACCACCGGCAAACTCCAGCGCCGTTGCCAGGTCAGTCGCCTGGCGAAAGCGCTGCGCCGGGTCTTTTGCCAGGGCGCGCAGCATCACCGCCTGCACCGCTGGCGAGATGCGCGGATTAAAAAGCGTGGGCGGAGGCACCGGCTCGTAGATATGCGCGTGGGCCAGCGCGGTATAATTATCGGCTTGAAACGGGGTGCGTCCCGCCAGCATTTCATAAATCATCACACCCAGGGCATAGATATCGCTGCGCGGAGAGACGCCGCTGCCACGGCATTGCTCCGGCGACATATACTCAGGCGTGCCCACGCCAGCGCCAGGGCGGGTCAGATGGTTTTCGGCGCTTTCCATCACTTTGGCAATGCCGAAATCGCTCAGCACCGCGCGCCCATCCCCATCAAGTAAGACATTGACCGGCTTGACATCGCGGTGAATGATCGAGCGTTCATGGGCATACTGAAGCGCGGCGGCAATCTGGCTGACCACCGGCAGGGTTTCGGCCATATCCATCCGATGGTCCATCCGGCTCTTCAGCGTGCCACCGCTCATATACGCCATGACAATATACAGGCGGCCCTCTTGCTCGCCAGCATCGTGTACCGTCACAATGTTGGGATGCGACAGGCGCGCCATCGCCTGGGCTTCACGCTTAAAGCGATTGACAAAGTTGGGATCGGCGGCGTAATAGCTCGGCAGCACCTTGATGGCAACGAGGCGATCCAGGTGTTCCTGATAGCCTTTATAGACGCGCGCCATACCACCCTGTCCTAATGGTTCCTGGATGATATAGTGCCCAATCCGTGCGCCGATTAAATCATCCTTCACGAACGCCCCTCATATGTATCGCCCCCTCAGCCTGCCCCACCAGCACCTGAAAGGTGGCCTTTCAGCATCGCAGCAGACCACGCATCGCTTCGTCATTACCTCCTTATTATAACATCTGTGCAGACAGCTTCCGGCAAAAGAGCACAAAAACGAGGAGCGACCGAAGCGCTTCGGTCGCTCCTCGTTTTTGCACGCCGCGCGCAGGTTCAGGCGCTAGCGGCGCACAAACGCCAGGATGGTCTGGCCCAGTTGAATCTCATCCCCCTCCTGGAGAGGAACTTCACTGACACGCTGCCCATTAACACTGGTGCCATTAGCGCTGTTTTCATCGCGCAGCAGATAGCCGCCCATTTCATCGCGATAAATGGTGGCATGCAGACGTGACACCGCCAAATCCTCCAGGAAGATATCGCTATCGCGGCTGCGGCCAATAGTCATATGGTCCTTGCGCATATCATAGGTACGTCCAGGCTCTTTGCCCTGCCGCACCACGACAGAGGGAGCGCGCACCGCGCCAGCGCCAGCGTCTTTGCGAATAACGACCGTCTTGTCGCCGCCGTCTTCCGGGGCGGGCGCATACGCCGTAGACTCGGGGCTGACTTTGCTGAGTCGGCTGGCAGCAGGGCCGCCAGCCCGCACTGTTGGAGCATCCGCTCCGGCGGGCGCGGCAGCCTGCCAGGCTGGCGGCTCAGGCTGCCCCCAGCTATCCGGCTGCGGCGTGGGTTTGACGGTTGGCCGATCAAAAGCAGGATTCCCCCATTCCCCATCGGATGCCAGGGGCTGGCTTATGCCTCTCGCGCCCGCTGGCTCAATAGGGCGGCTGGGATTGAGGCGCGGGGCCGGTTCAGCCTGGCCCCACTGACCGCCTGCCCCTGCGGCTTCCCAGGAAGGCGGAGCCTCGCCCCGGCCCGGCTGGTCCCATTGGGGCTGCGCCGGGGCTTGATTGCGCGGGGCGCTGCGTGGACCTGCTGGCTCCGGCTCAGGCGATTGCCAACTGGGCGTCTCCCAGGCAGGTTGCTCGCGCCGGGGTTCGGCTTGCCAGGCCGGAGCCTCGCGCTCGCCCCAGCCGCCACCAACATCGGGAGATTGATTGCCCAGGCCACCCTGGTTGTTGGGGCGGCTGTTGCCTGGTTGAGCCGGACGGGCCGATGGGGGAAGCGGGCCGGACGAGGGGGATTGCCCCCACTGACCAGCCGGTTCAGCATTGTTCCAGCCAGCGTTTGCCTGGCCCCAATTCCCTTGTCCCCATTGTCCATCTGCCTGAGCCGCTGGCTCGGCTCCTCGTCGTGCTCCGCCACGCAGGTCAAAGCCCTGATCTTCTGCCTGGCCTGTGTTATAGCCATTGGGCGCGCCCCATTGATCCTGCCCACGTCCACCCATGGCTGCGCCCTGGCCCCATTGGTCGTTATCACGCCCCACTGCCGGAGATGCGGCTGGCCCTTGCCCCCACTGGTCGTTTCCACGCCCCGCAGCAGGAGGTACGGCTGGCCCCTGGCCCCATTGGTCATCGCCGCGGCCCATCGGCGCGCCAGCCGCCTGACCCCACTGATCGTTCTCCTGGCCTCTTGGGCGAGAGTTTCCTGGCCCCTGGCCCCATTGATCGTTGCCCCGGCCCATTGCCGGAGACGCTGGTCCCTGGCCCCACTGGTCGTTGCCCCGGCCCATTGGCGCACCCGCCGCCTGGCCCCATTGATCGCCATTTTGTCCAGCAGGGGATGCCTGGCCCGCTCCCCACGGCCACCCTTCGTTCTCACGCGCCCCCATCTGGCCCTGGCCGCGCTGGTCGGCGTTACCCCGGCCCATGCCCGCGTCCGGTGGTGCCCATTCATCCGTTCCCACCCACTGGCCGCCTCTGGCGGAGGGTTGACTCTGCGCTTCCCAAGGCGGCGCGTCTTGATCGGCCTGGCCCCAGCCCGCCTGGGCATCGCGGCCACCTGGCCCACGCCTGCCACTTATCGATGGGCGGCTGCTTTCCATGCGCGCGCCACCTTGCTCCCAGGGCAACATTTGATCATTCGCCTCGCGTCCCCGGCCAGCCGGGCTAGGGACTCCACGCGGCGCGGAATCCCAGGCCCCCTGGTCATCCACCTCTTGCGCCAGTTCACCTTTCTTGGAGCCGCCGCGCAGCACCATGATTAAGACAATCAAGACCGCTATGACCACTACAGCAGCAGCGCCTAGCAACACCGCGGGATTTTGAATCAGGCTTCCAATATCGGCTGCCAGCACGGCAGCGCCAGTTGGCCTGGCGGCCAACAAGAAGCTAGAGCTTCCCGATCCCATATCTGCTATCCCCCTCGAATGGTTTACTCACCCGTACAGGCTATACTCTTTTATTAAGAACGATTATCTAAAAGAACAGTCTCTTGCTTTTCTCCCCAGCATCCGCCTGCGAGAGCACTCCAGGCGAGGAGAGCGTTTCAAGTTCGCTTAATTATCGTGCAGGCTAAAACGTATCTCAATATTGCCTGCGCGCAAGATATCTCCATCGTACAGTTCGCGCTCCTCGTTGGGCCGGAGCGGCACCCCATTGAGGCGCGTCACGTTTAACGCGCGCAAATCCTCGACAAAAAAGCGGCCATCATGCTGCAACACCCGCGCCTGACGGCGGGACACCATACGATCAGTATCAAGCGCCGAAAGATCAACCTCTGGATAGATTTGCCGGTGGGGGTCACTCCGCCCAATAATCGCCTGGCTGCCGGTGAGAGGTACAACCTGGCCGGTAGAGAGCAGCGTGAGTTTCGGCTTGGTCTGCCCTTGCGCGCCAGATGACGGCCTCACATCAGGCCGCGGAGGCGCGGCAACCGGCGCAAGCTGCGCGTCCAGCATCTCCTCGGTGATGTGGCTGCCCGATGGCCGGAACTCAACCGGACCGCTCGATGCGCCAACCGTCTGTTTGAGGCCCTCTAACTCGCGGATGAATTCCAGTGGTGTCTGAAAGCGGTTGGCAGGCGCTTTAGCCATCGCCTTCTGAAAGAAGACATCAAAGGCATCGGGCAGGTCGGGGATAATCCCACAGGCAGAAGGGATGGGATTGCGCACATGTTTCACGACCACATCGACGGCGTTGGTTCCGTCATAGGGCACCTGACCGGTCACCATCTCGAAGACCACACACGCCAGCGAATACAAATCCGAACGAATATCGGCGCTGCGGCTGTCATCGGCCTGCTCCGGGGCCACGTAATATGGAGTACCCATAAAAACGTTAGAGCCGGTCAGCGTCACCGATTCCTGCGCACGCGCCATGCCGAAATCGGTCAGCTTGATGACATTTTTGGTAGTCACCAGGATATTTTGCGGCTTGATGTCGCGATGCACCACCTTCTTCTGGGTATAGGCAGCGTTCAAGCCCTCAGCCGCTTGCAGAGCCGCATCCAGCGCGCGCTGCGGCGCAAAAGGCGCGTCGGCAATGATTTGCTCTTTCAGTGTCGAGCCATCGATGTAGTCCATGACAATGAAGTGTGCGTCATCATCGTCTCCATACTCCACAGGGCGCACAATATGTGGGTCGGTCAGCACCATCAGAATCTGGGCCTCGCGGTGGAAGCGCTCCAGAAACTCTCCTTGATTCGCAATTTCTGGCCGCAAGATTTTCACGGCGAAGATGCGGTTGCTGTTCAGATCACGACTCACATAGACAGTCGCCATGCTCCCACTGCCGCGCACATCGATCAGTTTGTATTGACCATTTTTGCCCTTGATTGTGCGGCCCAGCATTGTGCGTCATCCCCCGATCTCTCATGTCTGTTCGACACCCCCAACGCGCCAGCGCGAGGAGGCTCTGCGATAATTCCACCCGCGTTATTATATCAACCCCGGCTGCTGGGCGCAACAGAAGGCGCTCTGATTTGCCTGATCACGCCTCCGCATCTACCTGGCACTGATAGACCAGAAAAAAACCGGCGTCTTCCGTGTGATAGCCGGTGCCCTCAAGCACATCGCGCAGCATCAGCAGGTTGGGAATCGTAATCGCCACCTGATCCAATCCACGTTCAGCCGCCAGTGGACGCATACCATAGGCCAGGCGACCCACTCCCTCCGTCGTTCCGTCGATATATTCTACCAATAATACCGGCTCAGCAGCATGTTGGAGGCCACAAATGGCTATAGCCTGAAAGTCATCCCATTGCCGCAGCAGCAATACCTGTCCATGGGCAAGCCGTTCGCGCAGTACCTCTTCGGTCAGCGCGTGTGTTCGGTCCCCCCAATCCTCATAGATCAGCCCGCCAGTGACCGGAAAGATATTCGACCGATCAAGAAACGCCAGCAAGGCGGGCAGGTCTTGTGCCTCGGCCACCAATGGCCGAGGCGCGCCGCGCACTTTCTCGGCAGCAGCGGCATAGTGCAGATGCGTCGCCACCTGCTCAAAGCCCAGCGACTCGATCACACGGTGCGCAACAACGTTCTCCGAGTGCGTTGCCAGGCGGGCAACCGTTGCCCCCATCTGCCGGGCCTCGCGCATCGCCTGTTCATATAAACGTGCGGCAATGCCTTGTTTGCGCATGGCAGGATCGACGCGCATGCCCTCAAGCCAGCATTCGTCTGGCCCCACCATGCGCATGTGCAGCAAGCCCACCGGACGATCAGCCAGAATGGCTATCAGCAGCCTGCCGGACGCATCAGCCAGCCATTCATCCCAGACCTCGGCGATGTAGTCGCCCCAATCCCAGGTATGGGCACAAAAGGCCAGCACGGCGGCTTTATCCTGCGGTTCTGCCAGGCGAATTGTCAGATCGTCCATTCCAGCGGTCTCCTCCGCGCCAGCTTTGCGTTGCCAGATCAGCAGTTCAGCACGTGCCCGAAACACGCATGAGCGCCTGCTGTACGCAGCCCCTTTGATAACCATCAAAGATCGCTGCACAGCAGGCGCTCACTGGTCATGGTTCCCTCGTGGCCTGGCTTTTAGTGCAAGCTAGGCCAACGGCGACGTTGAATTAGAAGCTGCCGGAGGGAGGGGCGACATGCCATCACCTTCGGAAGCATCCCAGGCTCCGGGCGCAACGGTATCAAGCTCGACACCAGTTTCCGTCAAGATCGCCATCAACTGCTTGTTGTCGATGACCTCATGGCGGCGGAGTTCCTGAGCCACGCGATCAAGCGTTGGGCGATACTTCGTCAGCAGCGCGATAACCTGAGCATAGGCGTCCTCAACGATATCATGAACCTCTTCATCAATCGTTTTGGCCGTTTCTTCGCTATACTCGCGGTTGCCGAACTCCGCGTTGCCGATGCCCTGGAAGGGGCTGCCCCGGTCACTATACGAAATGGTGCCAAGCTTTGAACTCATACCCCAGCGCATCACCATCTGGCGCGCAATACCGGTCACCACCTGGAGGTCATTTTCTGCCCCTGTCGTGATGGAGCCAAGCGCCACTTCCTCAGCCCCACGACCGCCCAGCGCCATCATGATGCGCGCCTGCAAATACTCTTTCGAGTAATTGTAGCGGTCATCCAGCGGTGTAGACTGCGTCACGCCCAGCGCCTGGCCGCGTGGCACAATCGTCACCTTGGTCACCGGGTCGGAATGCGGCGTAATCAGCCCAACCAGCGCGTGGCCGCCTTCGTGATAGGCCACCACCCGCAAATCGTCCTCGCTCAGAACCAGCGGACGCTCCGCGCCAAGCTGAATCTTATCCAGCGCTTCATCGAAGCAGGCCATATTGACGCGGTCCAGATTCCTCCGTGCCGCCAGCAGCGCCGCCTCGTTGACCAGGTTCGCCAGGTCTGCGCCGACCATGCCCGTCGTCGTGCGCGAAAGCTGGGTCAGGTCCACATCGGACGCCAGCGGCACGCCGCGCGAATGAATCTCCAGAATCGCCCGGCGGCCCTTCCAGTCGGGCCGATCCACCGTCACGCGGCGATCAAACCGGCCAGGCCGCAAGAGCGCCTGATCGAGTCCATCGGGCCGGTTGGTGGCAGCCAGAACCACCACGGCCTGGCGCGTATCAAAGCCATCCATCTCCACCAGCAACTGATTCAACGTCTGCTCGCGCTCGTCGTTAGTCGTCAGGCTGGTACCACGCTGGCGGCCCACGGCATCGATCTCATCGATAAAGACGATACAGGGAGCGCTCTTTTTCGCCTGATCAAACAGGTCGCGGACACGGCTCGCGCCAACACCGACCAGCACCTCGACGAACTCCGAGCCAGACATCGAGAAGAAGGGCACGCCAGCTTCGCCAGCCACCGCCCGCGCCAGCAGCGTTTTACCGGTTCCTGGTGGGCCAACCAGCAAGACGCCCTTGGGAATCTTGCCGCCCAACCGCTGGAACTTCTGCGGCGTTTTCAGGAACTCGACCACCTCTTGCAGTTCGTATTTCGCCTCATCGACTCCAGCGACATCGGCAAAGGTCGTGCTGGGCCGGTCCTCCATAATGAGTTTTGCCCGGCTCTTGCCGAAGTTGAAGACACTCTGCTGTCCCTGACCGGCCCGACGAATCAGCAGGAAGATCAGGCCGATAAACAGCAGCCACGGGACGACGTTGATCAAGATCGACAGCCAGAAGTTGCTATCGTTGCTGGACTTCTGAGTATAATCGAGGGTATGGTTGGCGGCCTGCGTATCCAGCAGCGTTTGCAGGGTCTGGTCACCCTGAGGGATGGTCGTCTGGAACTTGGTATTCGTAGTACCATCCGAGCACTTGATCGGCTGTGTAAAATCGCCAGTTGCCTGATCAGCTTCAATGGTGACATCCTTCACCTGCTTGGCCTGAAGTTGCTGATAGAAAGTGCCGTAGTCTACGGCACAACCGCCAGAACTCCCTGAACCGGTAAAGAAAATAGTCGCAATTTGCCACAAAATAAGGCCAACCACAATTAAGAGGAGCCACCGCCAGACCAACCATCGGCTCCCACGCGGGGGTTGACCATTCGGATTTGGCCCTGGGCGGTTTGGCCCGCCAAACGGATTGGGCGGGTCTGGTGGCCGATTGGGGCCATCAGAGTTGGGGCCGCCATTTGGCCCACGCACCTGATAGGCGCGGTGAACACGAGAGGGAATAATATGCATACGCCTGGTACCTACTTTCCCGGCAAAACACTCATTACTTGCTGGCCGGGCGACCAGCATGCAACAGGGGCACGTCTTTGAACTCTTCTACGAAGAGCAAGGACAAAATGTTGTACCTGCTGTTACAGCTTTTCTGGTTCAACGAATCGCTTTCTGAAAGTTACTACGCTGTTGATTACTACATCCTGCAAGCGTTGGGGGATTACGCCTCTGCTTCTCAGGACGCAGAGAAGCATTTCGTTACATTCATTATAGCATAGCGCAGCAGGGCGGGCGTTGCCCAACAGGAGCGAACTCGGCAGACGAAACGGTCTTGAAACACCAGTAGGTGATGGGCACTCTTCATCAGAGGTTTCAGGAGGATTGTCGCTCCACAGCCTGCAATGCCTTCGCCGCACCACTCCGCACCACCTCGTCGTCTGCATGAACCAGCGCAGACAAGATCGCCCGCATCTCATTGTCGGAATAGACCACGCTCTCTAAAACACGCATCGCCTGGCGCTGCTCAAAGACTTCGCCCTGATGCAATTGGACGAGCAGGTAGCTCCGACAGAGCCGAAGATAATCATTCTCCAGTGCAAGGACACCCCAGCACAAGGCGCGAAGTTGCTCACGTTCAAAACCTGATTCCGGAAGGCCATATCCCCATCTCTCCTTACATCGGTCATAGATGGCCGCGATCAGATGTACGCGCTGGTCGTCGGGAAGAGACTTCTTGCAGCGTTGGACGCACTGGCTCTTCTGACCCACAGCCTGGCCTGTTTCCAGAGCAAGGATGAGCGTGGCAATCCATGCTGTCAGGCCAACAAGCACACGTGTCCCACGAGGAGCATCTGATCGGGCAGGCACAACTTCATAGCCGTAGAACTCCTCGGCAGCGTTGGGATACGTAAGGGGAGGCACAAGCGGTTCTGGCAAGGGATAGGAAATGGTCCGTTTCTGACGCGGGATGCCTATGTAAAAAAGGCCGGATTCGATGACATCAAGCACGTAGCGGGAAAACGGAACAGCGGGAAGCGCCGCGCGGATGTCCTCCCCATAAAGGAGTTGGCTGGAGGCCCTGATAAGCATGTTAAGAAAGCTCATCTGCGATGCATTAGTTGCAGATTGCTGCAACAGCGTCTCCCCCGCATAGGCGTGCGCATCGACCTGGATGGGACTGATCAATCGGCATTCCTCAACAAGTTGTTGGAAGGTGGCATACTCCGCTTCATTGACAGCGTCATGAAAGATCACAAATAAATCAAGATCACTCGCATTGGCAGAACGATTGTCTCCAACAGCCGTCCCATCACTGTAGCTTCCCCCAAGGTAATAACTTTGGATGCGGCCAGGGAAGGTCTTCTCGAAGAGGCTCACCAGCCTTTGGAGAAGACTATCAAGGGATTCGCGACCAGTCGTGCTATGCAATGCAATGCTCATGGAAATGCTCTCTATTGAAGGCCAATCAAGCTAGCAATGTTGTTAGCGCTTGAAGGAAGCAAAGAGGAGAAATGACAGGAGCATGAAGCCTGCAACAAGAGCAGGGGCAGGATGCTGCTCCTATTATGAGTGCGCCTGCCCCTGCTCGCTCAACTACTGCTGTATCCCTTACTCGTGCGGGCGGGGGCTAAATCCCCATCACCTCGATGAGCTCTTTCACCGCATCGGCGGATTTCTGGAGCGCGGCGTTTTCCTCAACGGTCAGATCAATTTGCACCACCTCCTCAACGCCCTTTGCTCCCAGTTTGGCAGGCACGCCCACAAAGAGGTTGTGGATGCCATATTCGCCCCGCAAATGCACGGCGCAGGGCAGAATCATCTTTTTATCCAGCACGATGGAATCGATCATCTGCGCCACTGCTGCGGAGGGGGCATAGAAGGCGCTGCCGCTGCCCAGCAAATTGACGATCTCCGCGCCGCCGTCGCGCGTGCGCTGAACAATCTGGGCCAGGCGCTCGGGGGGAATCAGGTTGGCAACCGGCACACCGGCCACCGTCGTAAAGCGCACCAGCGGCACCATCGTATCGCCGTGCCCCCCGAGCACATAGGCGGCCACATCGCGCACCGACACATGGAGTTCCTGGGCAATGAAGGTGCGGAAGCGCGCCGTATCCAGCACGCCTGCCATGCCTAGCACGCGCTCGCGTGGGAAGCCGCTGACGGTATAGGCCAGTTGGGCCATCGCATCCAGGGGGTTGGTGACAATAATCAGGATGGTGCTGGGCGAGCGGCTGACAATCTCCTGCGTCACCTGCGTCACGATTTCCTGGTTCTTGCGCAGCAGATCGTCGCGGCTCATACCCGGCTTGCGCGGCAGGCCAGAAGTAATCACCACAACATCCGAACCGGCGGTTTCGTCGTAGCCATTGCTGCCGACGACCAGCGAATCATAGCCCAGCACTGGCCCGGCCTCCAGCAAGTCCAACGCCTTGCCCATCGGCATATTCGGAATCACGTCCACCAGCACCACATCAGCGTAATCGCGCTCGGCAATGCGCTGGCCCAGCGTTGCGCCCACCATACCGGCCCCGACGACGGTTATCTTCTTTCGCATGCTGTTCTATCCTCTTCTAAACAGGGAATGAGAAATTGGCGACTGAAGGCAGCACCGTCTTCGATTGTACCACAGGGCTACTCTTTTCTGAGCCGCCAGACCAGGCGCTGCAACTGCGTGGCTGCCGACTTCAACAAATCGCCTGCGCTCGAATCTTCTGCCTCCTCGTCTTCATCCTCTTCCTCAAGAGGCAACTCCGCAGCTTTTATCGGCTCCGCAGGTTTTTCTGGTGGTTTGGGCTGGGGGCGCGGCGCGCGCTCTGGCTCAGGCGTGGCAGGCGGCTCTGCCGCTGGGAGCGGAGATTGTGGCAAGGAACGCAGCGTAATGGGCGGCAAGGATGGGTCGCCGCGCGGCTTCCCCAGCGCAGACCAGGTGCGTGCTGGCGACTGCGGACCAGGAACGGCGGGCGTCTGCTGCGTGGCGCCCTTACGCTCTGACGATGCAAGCGGCCCTGCCGCTTCGGCCTGGGGTGCCGACGGCTTTGGCTCTGGTTTCGGCTCAGCCTGCGCGGCGCGCTCGCCAGAAGCCTTGCGTTCGGTGGCAGCGGAAGATGCCGCCCAGCGGTGCAGCGCTTCTTCAAATTCGCCAGCGCTGCTGTAGCGCTGCTCGCGGTCGCGCGCCAGCGCTTTGAGCAAGATCGGTTCCAGGTCTGCTGGAACGCTGGCCTCCAACGCGCACGGCGATTCAATTGGCCCCATCAGAATGGCCCGGCTGAGTTCCGCCAGATTTTTGCCAAGAAATGGGCGTTTGCCGGTGAGCATCTCATACATCGCCACGCCCAGCGCGTAGACATCGGCGCGGCCATCCAACTGTCGGCCCAGCAGTTGCTCCGGTGAGACATAATAGAGGCTGCCCACCACCGTCCCCACGCGCGTAATCGTATTGGCCCCGGCCACGCGCGCCAGGCCAAAATCGACAACCTTCACCTTGCCCCAGCGGTCCAGCATCATATTCTCGGGCTTAATATCCCGATGCACCATACGCGCTTCCACATGTGCGTATTCCAGCGCGGCGGCCACCTGCATGGCAATCTCCACCACTTGCGCGGCGGGCAGCTTCCCTTTTTGCTTGAGCAACTGGGTCACAGTGGGCCCGGAGATATATTCCATGGCAAAAAAGAGCAGATTTTCCGAGCGCCCAGCGTCATACACATGCACAATGTTGGGATGGTTCAGAGAGGCCACCAGGCGCGCTTCGCGGATAAAGCGCGTCACAAATGACTCGTCGCTGACCAGGCTCTCCAGCAGCACCTTGACGGCCACCACGCGATCAAGCGTCACCTGACGCCCGCGATAGACCATACCCATTGAGCCGCGCCCAATCTCTTCCTCAAGCTCATACACGCCAAGGCGCTTTCCTGGAAATGCTGGCACGTCGTTTTCCCTCCACCGCAATAGTGCGCAGGCCCTCAGACCATCGTTAGCTTGGCTACATGCTCTACTTCGTAGAACGAAGACCCGTGCGGTCTGTCACATTTCGAACAGAGTCAGCAACCGGAAGCTATTTTGCGCGTTATTCTGCGGCCTCGCGCTGCTCGCTGCGCAAGCGCTCAATTACTGCTGCATCCATACTGGTGCTTTGTTTGGCCGTTGGAAAGGCATGGGTACGCACATCCGCCACATAGGCGGTCGCCGCGTCCAGAATAATCTTGCCCATCTCTGCATAGCGGCGCGTATGCTTGGGCGTGAAATCGGGGAACAGCCCCAAAATATCGTGGATGACTTGCACCTCGCCATCGCAGTGCGGGCCAGCGCCAATGCCAATCGTCGGAATGCTGACACGCTCGGTAATCAGCGCGGCCAGTTCGGTTGGCACCAATTCTAGCACAATGCTGAAGGCTCCCGCTTGCTCCAAGAGGGCCGCGTCTTCCAGCAGCGTGCGCGCTGCCGCCTCGGTCTTGCCCTGGACCTTAAAGCCGCCCGTCGCGTTGACCGACTGCGGCGTCAGGCCAAGATGCCCCATCACCGGAATGCCCGCCTCCACCAGCGCGTGCACGGTATCGGCAACGCGCCGTCCGCCCTCCAGCTTGACAGCCTGCACGCCCGCCTCCTTCATCAATCGGCCAGCATTGCGCATCGTCTCTTCGCGGCTCACCTGGAAGGTTAGGAAGGGCAGATCGGCAATCACCATGGCGCGCTTGGTGCCGCGCACCACCGCCTGGCTGTGGCGGATAATATCCTCCAGCGTCACCGGCAAGGTCGAATCATAGCCCAGCACGACCATGCCCATCGTATCGCCAACCAATAATAAAGGCACGCCCGCCGCGTCCAGAATGGAAGCCATCGAATACTCATAGGCCGTCAGCATCGGAATGCGCTCGCCGCGTTGTTTCATCGCGCGCAGTTGGTCGGGAGTCGTCCTCATCGTCTTCTCCTCTTGAAAGAAAAGCGCAGCCATCATTTACTCGCATTATACAGAGTGTGGCATCAGATGGCGTTGGCTCTTGCCTGCCAGATCAGGTAAATCAGGGGATATCCTTCTCAGCCAGGAGATGCCGGAGCGTTTGCTGCTGTTCTTCCGTCAGTCTGCCTTTCGCCTCGGCAACTGGCAGGCTTAACAAGCCCAGCGCGCGATACGCCTCACCCAGCAAAGCGCTGTCAGACGCCATCTCTTCTCGCAGGTGCGCCAGATAGGCCAGGTGGGTGCGCACTGTGCCAGCGTCGCCGCGCGCAATCGGACCGGTCAGGCTCTGCGGCAAGCCAAGCTGCTCCAGATTTGTCACCATGCTGCGCAGCAAAGGAACGAGAGCCACCAGCGCCTCTTCGCGCGAGACGCCAAAACGCGCCCATAGATCGGAAGCGGCGGCCACCAGCGTCACAGGGTAATTGGAGACCAGCACGGCGGCAAGGTGATAGGGAACGCGATCTTGTTCGCCCAGGAAGACGGTTCGGGCACCTAAACGATGGGCCATTTCGGTTAAAAGCCCGGCCAATGGCTCAGGCGCTTCAATCGCAAAGGTGCAGCCATTCAGCCGCGCCAGCACCTCATCGGCATGGGCAGGCCGCGCTCGCGAAATGCTCAACAGGGGGTGAAAGGAGCCATAGAGCGCGCCATCCTCGCCAGCAGAAGCCAGCACACGCGCCGGGGCCGCGCCGCTGCAATGCGCCACGCCCTGACCAGCGCGCCAGGGAATCGCCGCCGCCACTGAGGGAATCACATCATCGGGCACCGCCAGCAGCACCAGATCAGCCAGTTCGGCAACCGCAGCCGGGGAAGAGACGGCTCGGCAGCCAGGAAGCTGTTCCGCCAGCCAGCCGACTGCCCCAGGCGTGCGGCTTGCCAGCGCCACAACAGGATAGCCGCGCGCTGCCAGCCCCCAGGCCAGGGTCGTGCCCACCGCGCCAACGCCTACTACGCCTATGCGGGGCAGCGCTCCAGCGCCGTTAAGCGGGGAATCTGCTTTATGCTCGCGCGACATGGCAGCAGCGCGACCCTCCCTAGACGGGCAAGCTAATCGAGATAATCTTTCAAGAGGCGGCTTGACATCGGATGGCGGAGCTTGCGGATGGCGCGCTCCTCAATCTGGCGCACGCGCTCGCGGGTCACTTTGAGCCGACGCCCAACTTCTTCTAACGTATGGTCCTGGTCGTCGACCAGGCCAAAGCGCAGTTCGATCACCTGGCGTTCGCGCAGGGTCAGGTTGCTGAGCACGCGCCGCACCTCATCGCGCAGCAGATGGCGATCAGTCGTCTCCACCGGACCAATCGTGCGCTCATCCTCCAGAATATCGCCCAGCGTGTTCTCTTCCTCATCGGAGAGTGGCGCATCCAACGAGAAGACTTTCTCGGCCCAGACCAGCAGTTCACTCACCCGGTCCGGCGACATGGCGAGCGCCGCGCCAATCGCCTCAGGCGTTGGTTCACGCCCCAGGTCTTGATACAACTGGCGCATCATACGCTTCACCCGCATCACTTCTTCCATAATATAGACGGGCAGGCGTACCGCGCGCGTGCCTTCAAGAATCGAGCGGGTGATAGCTTGCTTAATCCACCAGGTCGCATACGTCGAAAAACGAAATCCTTTGCGGTAATCGAACTTCGTGACGGCGCGAATCAGGCCAATGTTGCCTTCGCCAATCAAATCTTCCAGGGAAAGACCCTGGCCGACATACTTTTTCGCAATACTGACGACCAGCCGCAGATTCGCCTCGATAAGCTGGTTGCGCGCTTCCCTATCGCCAGCTTCGGCGCGTTCGGCTAACATGACTTCGCGGGTAGCTGAGAGCAGAGGGATACGAGCAATCTCTCGCAGATAGAGGCGCAGGCTATCGCTCTGGGCCAGATTGCTCAGATCGGCGGTGTCCACTTCACGGGCACCATCGCGATCACGCTCAACCTCAGCCACCTTCTCCGCTTCATATACCGCTTCTTGATCTTCAATGCTCATAGGGTCAGTTATCCCTCCTCTGTACACGGGGCAGTATAGCACCAGTAGCCGAGAAAGCGCAAGTGCCACCAAGCCGCGCAACCCTCGTGCTCAGGCGGTCCGAACGAGAGCAGGCAAAGACGCCAGAAGGCGCAAGCGTGCCCCCTCTCGTGCGCATCACCCAGCGAAACAGCAAAGCGCTCCAGGCAAAGGAAAAGCAGGCAGACACACGTCTACCTGCCCTATCGGCCACCCCGGCGGGATTCGAACCCGCATAACACGGCTTAGAAGGCCGTTGCCTTATCCATTAGGCCACGGGGTGTACTCTGCGCTGAACATACGACCCCAGTTACACGCCTGCATTGTAGAATATACGCAAGCGCCTGTCAAGCACTCACCAGGCAAACGCAGAAATGAGAAATCAATGATTGCCGCTATTATCCTGGCCGCCGGGCAATCCAGCCGCATGGGCCAGCACAAACTGCTCTTGCCCCTGCTGGGCAAACCGCTGCTGCTGCATGCCGTCGAAAACGCCACCGCCGCCGGATTTGATGAGGTACTGGTCGTGGTGGGCTATCACGCCGGGGCCGTGCGTGAACTCCTCGCCAGGTATCCGGTGCGGCTGGTGGAAAACCCCGACTATGCCCAGGGACAGAGCACCTCCGTGCGCGCCGGAGTAGCGGCGCTGTCCGCGCAGACGGACGCGGTTATGATGCTGCTGGGCGATCAACCTCTGGTCCATCCAGCCATCTTGCAGCGGCTGATGCACACCTGGCAGGCCACCGACAGACCGATTGTTGCTCCTTATTATGCCGGGCAACGCGGCAACCCGGTCCTTTTTGCACGTGCCCTGTTCCCCGAACTGCTTGGCGTCAGTGGAGACCAGGGAGGCCGAGAAATCCTCCAACGGCATGCCGCCGAAATCGAGCCGGTGCCGATTGCCGAGGCCCACGCCTCCCAGGATTTGGACACCTGGCAAGAATATCAGGCCCTGCTCAAGCGCCTGGGGCAAGCACCAGCAGACCAGTAATCCCCCAATATTCTTACTCTTGTGTGCATTGGCTTGACGACGAACTGCGCCTATGCTACGCTTGTGTCACTTAAGCGATACGTCTGCCTGGAGGCTGGACTATGACCGAAAAAGAACGGTTAGAAATACAAGCACGATCCTTTGATTTTTATGCTGGCCTGATTGAGCGCGCCATAGGTCGTGGAGCGCCGCTCCCTGTGTGGGGACCAATGACCGCCGAGGAATATCGACAACTGGCCCAGGAGTACCGCCAACGCGCGGCGCGGCTGCCAGACTCCAAACCGACAGAGGAGCAGCAGGCGAGCCAGGCCGATGAGGCATCCGTGTCTATGCAAAAGGGTGCGCCCTCGCACTAGACCACTCAACAGCATTGGGGCAAGCGCTTCGCAGCCGCTCTACCGGTTGAGATGGCTATGGGCAATCTCTTGACACATATGGTAGAGTGGGGCTGATTCCGAGCAGCTAGGCAGCGGGACGGGAATATGCAAGTTGCCCCTCCAGGTTACCTGTGAGTCAGTAACGTAGACGTCACCAGGCATTGTAGCCAACAGACCAACATCCTATTGTCTCTGGAGTAGACTTCCGGCCAATCACCATGGATGAGCAGCGGCCAGTGTATCAGGCCGTGCAAGCAGAGATGTAGAGGGCAATCTGCGCGGTGCGCTCTCTTCCTGCCAGGAGCAGAGGTATGACAGAACAATTTCTCTCCACCAGTCGTTTGGGGAATGTCATCCAGCTCGTCGCTCTGGGGAAGCAAACAGGAGTCTTGAAAGCCATCCGTGGCCTGGGCACGACTCGGGAGCAAGGCGAGATTCATTTTATGAATGGTCAACCGACCTTTGCCAGTTTAGGGCAGATGGTGGGCAACGCGGCGTTAACGGTCATGCAAAATTGGGGGGAATGCCAGTATATCTTCCTGGAAGGGGCACTGCCGCTGCCAGACCGGTCACCCTATCAGACCGACGCGCTGGGACGCAGCGGCGAGCATTTCGCGCCGCCTTCTGGCGGCTTCGGCACGGCCCCCACGCCGCGTTATCCAGCCCCACCTAATCGCCAGACAACTGGCTTTCCTTCCTATACAACCCCACTTCCCTATAACCCAGGCCCAAATGCAGGCATCGGCGGCAACAGGAACACCGGCAATCTCTCCTACCCAGAAAACAATCCATTCTCTGGACCCTTGTCGCCTTTACCGATGCGACGTGACGCGCTGCCAGGCCACTTCATCCCCCAGCGCTTGACCTCTGTCGAGCGCCTGGAGGAGCTTCCGCTGGATCGGCGCGAGCGCGTGGTTTTGCTGCTCATCGACGGGCGCCGCAGTTTGACCGATCTGGTGCGTCTGACCAGGCGCAGCGAACAAGAGATTCAGGACATCCTGGCGCATCTCGCCGCGCTGCGCCTGATCGAATAGGAGCGCAAGATGCGCCAGAATCAGACCATAGATGAGATACGAAAGCGACATTCAGGGAGCCAGGTGGGATGGGGGCAGGCGCAATCAACCGAACAACTATTTGCCACCGCGTAGGAGAATACAGCGTATGATGCCAAAACGTTTGCGGTTCGGAATCCGCGCTCAGCTTACCTTTATCGTGCTGATTGCCGCCCTGCTGAGCACTATCGCCACACTTTATATTGCTAACAGCGCTATTCAGAGCTATGTCATCGACCAGGCAGAACAGCGCGAGGCGCATAACCTTCAGGTGGCCTGGCTGGTGCTGCATACCGAGTTTGGCGACAACGTGTCCATTGACGTGAAAGGCGAGCTTGTTGCCGATTCGCCGCTCTCCTCCAACGGGGCTGGACTGACACCAGGCAGCGGCGGCATCAATCAATTTCTGCCTTATCCTCTTGATAATGATGTAGATTATGTTGACGAGGTACATCACCTGGTGGGTGGCGTGGTCGCCGTCTATAAATGCTCCAACGCGCAAGGCGCGCTGACGCCAGGCGGCTGCCCCAGAATTTCTACCGACATCACCCAGACCGTCAACGGTCAGACCCAGCGCAACCTGAATGACAGGCTCAACCAGGCTGCCCTGCAATACACCCAGCAGCACCCCACAACCCCACTGGTAGAACAGGACACCGTGAGCGGCGTACAATACATCGGTGCCTATCAAGCCATGCTCAGCCCGCAGGGCGATTTTATCGGCGTGCTCTTTGTTGGTGAGCCGCTCGCCGGCGTTCAAGCGCTGATCTTCCAGACCACGATTCAGCTTGCCATTGTGGGCGGCCTCATCATGGTGGTAGGCGCCATCTTCGCCATCCTGCTGGCCCAGGCCATCAGCGGCACCCTGCAAACTGCCGCCCGGCAGGTCAGCGCCGCTTCGACACAGTTCGGCTCAATCGCTGCCCAGCAATCCGCAGGGTCGGCTCAGCAGGTCTGGGCCATTAACGCCATCTCGCAAGCCCTGCGAAACCTTTCGGAAACGGCAACCGATGTCGCCAAGCGCTCAGATCAGCTCGCCCAGATGGGCGTGCAGGTGCTGCAAAGGCGCATGGAAATCTCGCCAACGCAGATAGACTCGATTATCAACTATGTGACGCGCTCTACCCACGACATTAGCGTCCAGAGCCGCCAGCAAGCCTCTACCGTAGATCGCATGAACGGAGCCATGCAGGCAGTTATGGAGGTGGCCCAGCAAGTAGCACGAGATAGCCAGCAGACAACTGAAGGCGCCGAGCGCCTGGAACAAGTCGTGCGCCAGTTGCAGCGGCTGGTGGGAACCAGCGACCTGGCAGGCAGCAAGCAGGGGACAGAGACGCCCGTCGCTGCCGTCAAAAACGCGGCCCCAGCACGGGGAACCACTGGCTCACCAGGAACCGCGAGCATGCTGGTTCCAACCGCCCCGTCGCCTGGCCTGCGCTCCATTCGCGCGGCCCAGCAGGACCAGATGCCCGTCCCGGTGCCAACATGGCCTCCTGCTGCCCCTTCCACCAGCGGCTCGCTGATGAGACCGTCACAAAGCCAGGGATTCACCCCATCAGGCGCGCGCGGAAGAGCGAACAGTGGAGAATTACCCACGCGACCCGGCCAGCCACGATCATCCATGCCGTTTACCACCAGTGGCAACCCTGGAGCATTCCCATCGGGAAATCCCGGCGCGTACCCGTCTGGAAATCCTGGGGCATTCCCATCGTTTGACTCGGGGAATCTCTTCCCTGACGACGGAAATCCGTCCCCCACGTACCAGCCACCAAGACGCGATCAAAGAGGAAGGAGATAGCTGCCGATGTATGAAGATCAGTTAAAACAGGTTGAGCTGTTTGAGGGCCTGGAACAAAAAGAGGTGCGTCTGCTCGCCAAAACCTGCACCGAGCGGCACTATGATGCTGGCGCTGTATTGATGCAAGAAGGGGAGCCAGGAGCAGGCTTGTTTATTCTGACAGAAGGCAAGGTGCATGTCACCCAGTCAGCAGGAGCCGGACAACTGCCGCGTGACATCGCCACCCTCGAAGCAGGGGAAATCATTGGCGAGATGGCGCTGCTCGATGACCTGCCACGCTCAGCCACCGTGACTGCCATCGAACCCAGCCGCTGCCTGCTCGTTCCCGTCTGGGATTTCCGCGCCGTCCTGCGCGAATCCCCCGACATCGCCATCAAAATGCTGGCCCAACTGAGCAGGCGGCTGCGCAAAACCGAGCAGCAGTTGTACAAGTAGTTCTGGCGCTTACCAGCGGGGCAACCAACATTGGAAACCATGAGGAGCCATCGTATGATGGCTCCTCATGGTTTGCTGCGCTTGAGCAATTCATCCATTTCCTGGCGCATCTCTTCGAGGTCGCTGAAGGAGCGATAGACGCTGGCAAAACGAATATAGGCAATGCTATCCATTCTGGCAAGCTTCTCCATCACCATCTCGCCAATCACCTGGCTTGCCACCTCTGGCCGTCCTAATCGATAGAGCGCCTGCTCAATTTCATCGACAGCATTTTCCAACTCGCCCACAGGCAGCGAACGCTTCTCGCAAGCCCGGCGTATCCCTCGATAGAGCTTCTCGCGATCATACGGCTCGCGGCGTCCGTCTCGTTTCACCACCAGCAGTTGTGCCGTTTCCACGCGCTCATAAGTGCTGAACTTGCGGTTACAATCCTTACAGCGTCGGCGCCGATGAATGCCATCGCCAGAATCACGTGAATCAGTGACCATTGATTCATGGCCGCCACAAAAAGGACATTTCATAGATGCTGCCGCGCCCTCTTTACGCGCTTTTCTCTGCCCATCTCGTAAGCATCAAACAGTCAATAGCATCCTCCCAGGAACGCTTGCTCGCGCCCAGGGAACCATCAGAGCATGAGGAGGAACTATTTGTTCTATAACTTCGATGATACCACAGATCGCTTAGCCAGCCAAAGAAGCAGAAAAAGGCACAGAAAAAGCCTGGATGTTCTTCCAGGCAAGACAAGAGGGCAAGCAGCCGTGTGAAAGACCGTGCTTCTTACATGATGAGGAGGAAAATAGCTGAAAAGCAATTGGTGAAGCTGAAGCGCATATGCGCCCCTGCTAGATATGGACCTCGGCACGCACCACTTCAGCAGTGTTCACAGCATTCGGCTGAATCTTGCCGATATAGCCCGAGCGCAATCGAGCGCCATCGCGCCAGTAGGCGTACCAGTAGGGTCCATGACCCACACCGCTCTTACAGGTGCTGCACGTTGGTTTCCCGCACTTGCGATACTGGAGTTGATAGGTAATATGCTGATCCACAGGTAATTGCGCCATGAATAACCACCTCTTCCACTTGTTCCACGCAGCACTGGATGAATACTTATTCAAGCATGAAGCAGAAGCTCAGTGCTCGAAGCACCGCTGCACAGTGCTTCAATACCCATTGCTGGCTTTCAATGAGAGCATACCTGAAGAGATGAAAAATTAGATGAATTTATACCCAGAAATGATGAACTTTTATTCATGTGATTGAGGGTCTGGCCGCGAAATAGCAGAGGTCTTCACGGAGGGAAGCGCTTCGCTTTTAAAAGTTCTGTCATCGAGCGCCCGACCTGAGATGCTTGCGTCCACACCCATTTCGCCGTATAGTCCGTTATACGAGATATCACCTCATCTTTCGGCCCGCTACCATCGAAAGGATAGGCACTGCTTGTGGAAACATTGCACGCGCTCTTGATACATCCCTATCCTGGTCAGATGAACGAAGCACCGCGCGAGTTGGGCTGGGTCATCGAGCGCCTTCCGGCGCTCCCTGAATTGCTCGGCGCGCGCTTCTTTCGCAGTCAGGGCGAGGCGCATACCTACCTCATCCTCACCACCTGGGACCCCGAAGCAGGCCGAAAAATGGACCAGGACGATACGTTGGAGCCTGAGGAGGGCGCTCAGGGATTGCCACGGCCAGATCAACTCTATCGGCTGGCGCTGCCAGGCCCCATCGAGGGGGAAACTGAGGAATGGTTTCTCCGTTACGTCTGGGGCTATAGTCGCTCGGGTATGGAGGCGCGCCACGCGCTGGTCCTGGTGGTAAGTAGAAGCGCCGGACAAGAGAACCAGATGCGCCAGCGCTGGATTGGGGGGCTGCGCGCGCTGGCCGCAGAAGTCCCGATCGGGCAGGTCTTCCTGGCGCGCAGCATTCCACAAGGCGCCAAAGAAACCGAACCTATGTTCCTCTGTTACCTGGGGTGCCCTTCCGAGGAAGCCAGCAAGGCTGTGCGCGAACACCCGCTCTACGACGAGATTGGTAACTGGCTCAGTCGGTTTGCCCAGGTCCGCGCCTTCGACTTTGCGCCCCTCTTTCCCGACTATCGCGCGCCGGGCTGATGTGTTCCCTTTCCCACGCCTGGAGCCGCCTTGGAACGTGTGCTACAATAGATATGAGAGATATCATTCTCGTAACCATTTCGACGTTACCGCTCCATCCGCTGAACCGTCCCACTTACTACACAACCCTAATAGGGCCTACCCTACCCTCTAGCCAGGAGCATCCTTTTCAGCAGCGCAGCAGCACACTCCACCTGATACGCTTCGTAGGGATGGACTTTTAAATGCACACCAGGCGGGAACACAAGCAGCGTCGTTTCATTACTGGCTGAAAAGCACCAGGAGGATATCGTGACAGCACAACCGTTTAACAACACCCCTCCTGTGGGGGAGGCGCACGTGGGAGAGGACGAGAGCCAGCAACAACCTCTGGTCGTCGTGAGCAGCTATCCGCCGCGCAAGTGTGGGATTGCCACCTTTACGGAAGAAGCGCTCGAATTTGTGCGCGCCCACCTGCCTGAGCGCCCGATTCATATCGTCTCGCATCTGGATGGGCGCGGCGCCCAGGTACATCCCATCCTTGACCAGACCGACCCGAACTGGCCGGAGACGGTGAGCGCCTTCATTCAACAGCTTCACCCGTACGCCGTTCACCTGGAACACGAATATGGACTTTATTCCTATCGCAATCCCATCACGGGCGAACAGGACAACAACGAGCGGTTCATCCAACTGCTCGTGCGGCTGCGCGAAGCGGGCATCCCTACCGTCGTCGAGACGCACACCGTCCACGGGCGCTATACCGAAGCGGAAGAACGTTTCTTGCGCAAACTAGTGGCATCCTGTACCACGCTCATCCTGAAATGCGATTATCAACGCTGGCGCATGGAGTGGAATTTTCACGAGCGGCCAGAAAACGTCACGGTGATTCCGCACGGCGCGCGCCCCGATAAGCTGAGCCTCGACCCCGAAGCGTGCAAGCGACAGCTAGGATTGAACGAACTGATCGGCAAGCCTGTGCTGGGGCTGATCGGCTGGATTCAAACCAACAAGCGTTGGGACTTGATTCTGGACCGCTGGGAAGACCTGCGGCGCGAAGTGCAGGAGCAGACCGGCCAGGAGTGGATGCTGCTGTGCGCCGGAAACATGCGCGACCCCAACGACACCGCGTTCTTCGAGATGTGCCGCGCCAAAGCGCAGGAATTGGAGCGGCGCGGCCTGGCCCGCTATGTCGAGTTTGACCCACGCGGCGACCTGTATTACGAAATCATGGCCTGCTTCGATGCCGTTGCCCTGCCATCGCTGGACGAGACCCAGTCCGGCACGCTGGCGCGCATCTTCGCGCTGGGCAAGCCATATATCACCTCAGCGCCCCTGGAGGGGCTGACCTCGCAGACTGTGGAAAGCGAAGCGGGTTTGCTCTTTTCCAACGAGGCCACACTGCGGCGCGGCTTGCTGCGGCTGATGACCAATGCCAGCCTGCGCACTGAGCTAAGCGCCAACGCACGCAGCTATTTGCAGCAGGTCGTCAATTGGGATGTCGTTGCCGAACAATACCTGGACGCCTATGCCATGGCGGCGGCCAAAATGCGCTACGCTTCTGCTGGGCAGACGCCTGCCGAAATCACGCAAACCGCCAGCGCACCTCACCAGAGTACCTAGCAGGCGCAGCAGGAAAGAGCGGACACCAGAGCGAGGGGCAATGCTTCAGGCCAGCCCCTCGCTTTTTCCTATCCGGCGCGCTCAGCCCAGGCGTCTGGCCGAAAGACCATTTTCAGAGCTTTTCTGCATTGGCGGAATGCTGGGGCGATGCACTATAATGCAGAAAACAGCAGATCAGGAAACGATACATGCTTGCTTTGCTGGAGCCAGCGTGTGACAGAAAGCGCTGCTCTTTTGGGAGCGTAGAAACCCCAGGCAGCGCCCAAGCGTATAGTAGATAATGGTCTTGATGGTATCCCTCGTACAGATGCCTCTGAAGTCTTAAAGAGAGGTTAAAATGGAAGTTCCGGTTGGAGCGCAGGAGTACACCGAACAAGGCAAGAAACTGCTTCTCCAGGGGCAGGCACGCGAGGCAGCGGTGGCCTTTGCCCACGCGGTGAAAATAGACCCGAATCTGGTCGCGGGCCATCTGGGACTGGCGCAGGCTAATCTGGCGCTTGGCTCGTATGGGCTGGTGCACATGGCCTGTCGGCGGGTTCAGGAATTGGCGCTCTCGGGCGCTGATGCCGATCTCGCGCAGGCGCTCATCATGGTCCTGGACCGCCGCTATGATCGCGCGGTGGACGCGCTGGAACGAGTGGGCGCTGAAGACCCCGCGAACGCCTATGCCCACGCGTTGCGCGGCTATTGTCTGCGACAAATGCGTAGAGATTACGAGGCCGCCCTGGCCGAATCTAAAGCCGGGCGACTGGCGGGCAATGTCGACTTTGCCGCGCTCTTCCCCAAGGTCGAGCAAGCCGAAACGACAGATCAACGCGCCACAACGAACTCCCCATCCCCCGAAACGTTGGAAAAATATCGCGAGCCGGCCTGGCAGCCGCCAAGGCAGGTGCAGCGCCAGGTCGCGCAGGTGCGTTTCGCCACGCGCAACACCACCTTCGTGACGACGGCCCTGATCGCCATCAATGTCGCGGTCTTTATCATCGGCGGGATACTGGCGAGAAATATCATCAGTCCTATCCCCGATTCAGGGATTCTCACGCCTGGGCAGCAGGACATCTATCTCTGGGGCGTTCTGGATAGAGGTGATGTGCTTCAGGGGTTTCAATATTGGCGCATCATCACCTCTCTGTTCTTGCATGAGAGTTGGGTGCACCTCGGCGTGAACATGCTCTCGCTTTTCTTTGTGGGACGACTTGCTGAGCAGGTATACGGACACTGGCGCTACCTGTTTCTCTATATGGTCACGGGCATCTTCGGCGGCATTCTGGTCATTACCTTGTCCTCTGCTGCTGCGCTGGGAGCGTCAGGCGCCATCTTCGGCGTCTTCGGGGCGCTGGGCGTCTTCTTCTGGTACAATCGCCGGGCATTTGGGTCGGCCATGCTCAGCCAGTGGGTGTTCTGGCTGGTCCTCAACCTTGCCTTCACCTTTGGTTTTGGCGACATTTCCGTTTCCGCCCACATCGGCGGCCTGTCCATGGGGCTGATTCTGGGGCTGCTGCTGATGCCAGGCTTCTGGACGCCTGTGCGCGTGCGTTTCAAGCGCGGGCAGGTTGGTGACGCCGCGCTCTTTGTCCTCAAGCCGCTGCTGGTGTTGGTCGCCTGCGGCGCAGCGCTGATTCTGCTGGCCTACTTTCTGGGCGGCGGGCGCTAAAAGACATGTCGCTTCCATTGCCAGCCGATCTAGCCGCAATCTTTAGCCATGTCGCTACCGAACGCCTCGTGCTGCGCCGTCTGCGAAGCGCGGATGGTCCGGCTATGTTCGCCGTGCATGGCGACCCGGCGACCAACCCGCACAACCCGGCTGGCCCTGACCCCGACCTCGCTGCCAGCGAGGAAAAATTGCGCTCCATGATGCAGCACTGGGAAACCTACGGTTTCGGCTATTGGGCGGTGACGCTTCCTCAGCAAGAAGAGGTGCTTGGCTTTGGTGGGGTAGAGTATCGCGTCTGGCGTGAGCGCGAGGTGCTGAACCTGTACTACCGCTTCACGCCTAGCGCCTGGGGCCAGGGCTATGCCACCGAAGTAGCGCGCACAGCCGTAGCCCTGGCACGCGCACATCTCCCACAGTGGCCTGTGGTTGCCCGCACCAGGGCCGGCAATAACGCCTCTATGCGCACCGCCGAACGCGCCGGACTCGTGCGCCGCCCCGATCTGGATACCGAACACATCGTCTACGCGCTGGGCTGGCCGCCCATCGACGCGGCGCATACACCTTAACCGGGTGATACCTCAGCGGCCTCTTGCAGCGTAGAGAGGCGGGCAATCGCTTCCTCAAGCTGGGCATCGGGAACCGTCAGCGAAAGGCGCAGATAGCCCTCGCCGGTCGGGCCAAAATTCGTGCCCGGCGTCACAAACACCCCGATGCGGTCCAGCAGTGAGAACGCATACTCTTTGGAGGTCTGGCCCGGCGGAATCTTCGGCCAGAGGTAAAGGCTCGCTTTGGGCGTCTCCACCTGCAAGCCCAGCCGATTGCAGGCCGCCACCAGCAGATCGCGACGACGCTGATAGATCAGGTTGCGCTCGGCAATCCACTCCGGAGGCAGCGCCAGCGCTTCGATGGCCGCGTACTGGAGCGGGCGGAAGATGCCGGTATCGATATTGGTCTTGAGTTGCCCAAGCGCCTGCACCACCTCGGCGTTGCCCACCAGCATGCCCAGCCGGAAACCGGCCATATTGTACGCCTTCGAGAAGGAATAAAACTCGACGGTCACGTCGCGCGCGTCGGGAATCTCCAGCAGCGAGATCGGGCGATAGCCATCGAAGCTCACATCGGCATAAGCCATGTCATGCACCAGCAGCACGTCGTATTCCCTGGCAAAGCGCACCACCTCATGGAAGAAATCGGCGGGAGCCGTCGCCCCGGTAGGGTTATTAGGATAATTCAGCCAGAGCACCTTTGCGCGGCGGGCAACATCGGCAGGAATCCTCTCCAGATCGGGCAGAAAGCCGCGCTCAGCAACGAGCGGCACGCTGTAGTTGCTCGCGCCGGCCAGCACCGAACCTGCGCCATAGACCGGATAGCAGGGGTCAGGCACCAGCGCCAGATCGCCTGGGTCCAGCAAGGCCAGCGACAGATGCACCAGCCCTTCCTTCGAGCCAATCAGCGGCACCACCTCGCGCTCAGGGTCAATACTCACCTTAAAGCGGCTCAGAAACCAGCGCGCAATCGCCTGGCGAAACTCGGTCAGGCCCAGATATTCCGGGTAGCGCTGATTGATCGGCTCCTGCGCCGTCTCGCAGAGACGCTCGATCACCGGGTCGGGCGTCGGCAGGTCGGGGTCGCCCATCGCCAGGCTAATCACATCTACGCCGCTGGCTCGCTTAGCCGCGATGCGCGCCGCCGCATCGGCGAAGTGATAGGGCGGCAACTGCCGCAGACGTTCCGAAACTCGCATAACAACATCCTCATAGCATCAGCTTGCAGATTCGACCTCATACCAGTTCTGGCCGATCTTGACATCCACCTTGAGCGCCACGCTCAGGGTCATCGCCTCTTCCATCGTCGCACGAACGATGCCCTTCACCAGTTCGACCTCATCTCCCGGCACCTCGAAGACCAGTTCATCATGCACTTGCAAGATCATCCTGGCGCGCAGGCCAAGCTCACCGAAGTGATGTTGCAGCCGGACCATCGCAATCTTGATAATATCCGCGTTCGTCCCCTGAATGGGCATATTGATTGCCTCGCGCTCGGCGGCCTGGCGCTGCACCATCGGCAGACTCAGCAGATCGGGCATATAGCGGCGGCGGCCCAGCAAGGTCTCGACATAGCCCTGCGAGCGCGCGAAGGCTTTCGTCTCTTCCACATACGCCTTGACCAGTGGGAACGTCGCCTCGTAGTTGCGAATATACTCGCTGGCCTCGCTCTGCGGAATGTCAGCCACACGCGCCAGGCCAAAAGGCGACTGCCCATAGAGCACGCCGAAGTTGATCGTCTTGGCAAGGCGACGCATGGCGGGCGTCACCTCTTCCAGCGGGATTTTATACAGCCGTGCCGCCGTGGCCGCATGTACATCTTCATTCTTCTCGAAAGCCGCCACCAGCGCTGGCTCGCGCGTGATGTGCGCCAGGATGCGCAGTTCGACCTGCGAGTAATCTGCCGTCAGCAGCACACAGCCAGGGTCGGCCAGAAACGCGCGGCGAATGCGGCGGCCCACCTCAGTGCGAATGGGGATGTTCTGCAAGTTGGGCTGGCTGCTGGAAAGCCGTCCGGTGGAGGCTATCGTCTGGTTGAACGACGTATGCACGCGGCCATCTTTGGGATGAATCAGTTGCAGCAGGCCGTCCACATAGGTAGACTTGAGCTTGCCAAGCTGGCGATACTCCAGCAGGTTATCGATGGCCGGATGCGCGCCCTTCAGCGTGTCTAGCACCTCGGCGTCCACGGAATAACCCGACTTCGTTTTCTTGATCGGCGGCAGCTTCAGTTCGCCAAAGAGAATATCGCCTAACTGCTTGGGCGAGTTGATATTAAACTCGTGCCCAACGGCCTCGTAGATAGCCTTTTCCAACACCTTAAGCTGCTCGTCCAAGTCCGTTGCCATGCGCCGCAAGAACGCGGCATCCACCAGAATACCGGCCATCTCCATGCGCATCAACACCGGAATCAGCGGCACCTCGACCTCGCTAAAGAGCTTATACAACTGGCGTTCTTTTAGTTTGGCTTCGATGATGCCCGCCAGCCGATAGGTCATATCGGCGTCGGCCCCGGCATACTCGGCGGCGGCGCGGATGGGCGTTTGCGCCATCGTAATCTGCTTGGAGCCTGTGCCGATCAAGTCCGTAATCGGCGTCATGATGATGCCCAGATGCTCGAATGCCTGATCTTTCAGCCCCAGGCCGCGCCGTCCAGGATTCAGCAGATACGCGCCCACCATCGAATCCATCGTCAGGCCGCGCACCCAGACACCCTGCTGGGCCAGGGCCATCATATCGAACTTGGCATTATGGCCGTACTTTTTCAGGCGCTCATCTTCAAAGACCGGCTTCAAGACCTCCAGCACTCGCGCCAGCGGCAACTGCCGCCCTGGCTGCTGGCCGTCAGGGGTGGTCACATGGCCCACCGGCAGATAATACGCCTCGTTCTTGCCCATCGAAAACGAGAGACCAACGATGTCAGCGCTCAACGCATCTTCGGAGGTGGTCTCCAGATCGAAGGCAAACGCGCCGCTCGCCCGCAAGCTGCTTGCCAGAATCGTCAGCCCATCCTCGCTGTCGATCACCATCGTATTGGTATGCGCTGGCTCCGTCTGCTCAGGCGTCAAAACACGCGGCGCTTCTGGCGCGGGCAGGTCCGCGCCCTGCTCGGCGGCGGCTTCCACCGCATCTTGCACAAACAGGCTCAATTGCTCCGGGCTAATCGCCGGGGTAACCATCGCTGCCCCCGCGCCGTTCGGCGTGGCTGGAATCGCAAGCTGGCTGCGGCTGACCATCGTCTGCGGCGTGCCGGTTGCCACGACAGCGCCAGCCTTGGCAGCCGCCCCAGGCTTTGCGCCGCCCCAGCGCGAAACGCGATCAACCATGCTGAAGAACTCCAGTTCGCGGAAGAGCGCCAGCACCTCAGGGTTATTCGGGGATTGCACGGGGCAGGCTTGCAGATCGAGCGTGACCGGCGCGTCAGTCACAATCGTTGCCAGATGCTTGCACTGGCGGGCCAGCGCCTCGTGCTCTTGCAGTGCGGCGCGGACCTTCGGCGGCAAGGCATCCAGGTGGGCCAGAATGTCTTCCAGCGTTCCATACTGGTTAATCAGATTGGTCGCGGTTTTTTCGCCGATGCCGGGCACGCCGGGGATATTATCAGACTTATCGCCCACCAGCGCCTTGTAATCTACCAACCTGGGCGGCGCAAAACCATAGCGCGCCTGCATCGTTGCCTCGTCATAATAAGCCAGTTCACCACGCAGCGGCTTGCTAGCGTAGGTCACGCGCACGGAGGGATTGACCAGTTGCAGCGTATCCAGGTCGCCAGTCACGATCACCGTCGCCACGTTCTGTGCCGTCGCCTGGCAGGAAAGCGTGCCCATCACATCGTCGGCCTCGAAGCCATCGAGTTCATAGATCGGCATGCCAAAGGCCACGACCAGTTGGCGCAGGCGGCCAAACTGGGGACGCATCGTGTCGGGCAGCGGCGGGCGCTGCGCTTTGTAGGGGGCAAACTCCAGATGGCGAAAGGTCGGCGTGGTGCGGTCAAACGTCACCGCCGCGTAGTCGGGATGGATGTTTTTCAGCGCGTCCAGCAGCATGCGCGCGAAGCCAAAAACGGCGTTCGTCGGTTCGCCAGCCTGGGTGCTCATATCTTCGGGGAAGGCATGGAAGGCGCGGTGAAACATGGCGTGGCCGTCGATGAGCATCAAGGTAGGCTTCTCTTGCTCATTGGCCGTGGGAATAGCGGTTTCGGCTTCGTTCTGGCTGATTTCGCTCATCGCTCGCCTCTCTCGATCTATCTAGCCTTTGGGGTGTCTTGACAGCAGACTTCAAACCGTGGGAGGAAGCGGGTGATAGGAGCCATCCCGGCCCCCAACCCATTCGCACAACTGCGCCTGCGTCGGCCCGCCATCCACCGCTTGCAGCAAGGCAAAGGTCAGGCGCGTGGCATCGCGCAGCGGCGCCTGGTCTTGCGCTGGCGCGCGCATCCAGCCCAGCAGCGCCTCGCCTTGTTCTGTCTGCGCCGGTTGAAACTGGCGATTCGTCCAGGTGCCCGTGTCCAGAAAGAGCCTCTGGTCCGGCAGGCGCAGCGTACCCTCCGCGTGGGTATGGCCGATCAGCGCAATTCGGAGCGCTTCATCCCGTAACAACATATTCTTTGCGGCGGGGTCAGTATCGGCAAGATGGGTTTCTCGATCAGCCGTTTTCGCAAAGATGGCCCCCAGCGCGGCCAGCGGCCCGCCAGCCAGTGCCCCGGTCAGCACCCCAGCATGAAAGTGCGCCTTCCCTTCAGCTTTGTCGCCAATCGAGACTCCGGCATACTTCAATACCTCACGTTGCAGCCCAAACAAATCTTCCCAGGCCGCCGCAAAGAGCGCCGCTGGATGCTGTTCATCCCCTGGCGCTAATCCGACCAGATAGGGCTGCGGCGGCACGCGCAGCTTCGCCTGACGTGGCGCGCCCTCCAGCACGATGTCTGGCGCAAAGAGACAGAGCAAAGCCAGGATATGGATCGCCGGAAGTTCAGGGACAAAGGCTTCCATATAGGGATAGCGCTGGTGAATCGCCGTCACGACATCGTAATAATAGCGCGACCCCCACGGCAGCGCCATGCGCTCCGGCTCAGCCGCGCTGTGCGTGCCGCCATCATCCAGCAAATCATACAACGGAAAGTCACCGTCCCACAATTCAGGAACGCGATTCCAGGGGTCGAACTGACAGCCGTGCTCAAGCTCCACATCGGGCAGCGGGCGATAGGCCCGGCTCAGGCAGAAGCGCGCCCGTCCCGGCTCCGCGCCGATGGCTGCCCGCAGTCGAGCGCGCACTTCAGCAAAGCATAATTCCAGATCGTGATTGCCAATCATAAAGGTCAGCCGGTGTGTAGGTGCGGCAAGAAAGCGACGCAGCGCGGCAAAGAACGGCTGATGCGCGGCAATGATGCGCGCGATCTTATCGACGGCAAACGCGCTGTCTGTGTGTGTTCTGCCGGGCGCGGCCGGCGGAGTCATCAGGAAATCGAAACAATCGCCATTAATCACCAGTTCACGCTCAGCCGCCTGCCCTAGCAATCCGCCAGGCTCCAGAGCGGCCAGCAACCCCTCCAGCCCGTCTTGCTGGCGCTGGCGAAAGCTCTCGCTCTGTGGAACGCCATCCCCTAGATGCAGATCACTGATCACCACGCACGTCTGTTGTGTGCTCATCCCTATTTTACACCTTGAACGGATGTTTGCATTTTTTGCAGGCACATCATAGCATATCTGGCACAGTCCCGCTATCCAGAGAAACGTTGCCCGCTCTCCATCAGTACTGTCTGGTTCAGCAAAAGGTTACCGGCTTGGCAGAGCATGATATAATATGCCGGAATAGGGGCTGGCTTCTGGAAGCCCGCGCCTGCCATGATCTACCAGACGCGCATACTGCAACTACTCGCTGCCGCAGGCGCGCCAGGCACTTTTCGTAAAACCCAACAAAGGCTTACGTGTCCATGCATGAAAAAACCACGCTGCGCAATGGGGTGCGTATCGTCACCGCTGAAATGCCTCATGTGCGCTCAGTGAGCACAGCGCTCTTTTTTGGCGTTGGCTCGCGCTTTGAATCCTCTGAAGAAGCTGGCATATCGCATTTTATCGAACATATGCTCTTCAAAGGCGCCGAACACTATCCCACTGCTCAGGCCATCTCTGAAGCCATCGAAGGCATTGGCGGCGTCTTCAACGGCGGAACCGGCAAAGAACTCACCGGCTATACTGCCAAAGTCAGCAGCGACCATTTTGTCGACGCGCTGGATGTACTCGTTAACATGGTGCGTCACCCCCTCTTCGACCCCCAGGAACTGGAAAAAGAACGACGGGTCATCACTGAAGAACTGAACATGTATAAAGATAGCCCGCAGGAATGGGTGCAGGTGTTGATCGATGAAACGGTCTGGCCTGACCTGCCGCTGGGCCGCGATGAAGCGGGCACCAAAGAATCTGTCGAGCGCATGACACGCAGCCAGATGCGCGACTATCTGGCTGCACACTATCTGCCCAATAATCTGGTCGTCAGCGTCGCCGGGAAGGTCACGCATCAGCAGGTCGTCGATGAGGTAGAGCGGCGTTTAAGTGACTGGGAACCGCGCGAACTGCCGCGCTTCGAGCCGTGCCTGCCACCGCGAGAGGTGCCGCGTGTGCGCCTGGAATATAAGCGCACCGAACAGGCGAATATCTGCCTGGCGCTGCCTGGCGTCTCGCACGATGATCCGGCGCGCTACCCGCTGGCGATGCTCAACGGCGTGCTGGCCGACGGCATGAGTTCGCGGCTCTTCCAAGAGATTCGCGAGCGCCAGGGTCTGGCCTATGATGTCAACAGCGACGTGGAAAGCTTCTATGAGACTGGCGCGCTGGTCATCTACGCCGGAGTCGACCCCGAACGCACCGAGGCCACCCTGCGCGCCATCCTGGCGGAACTGGCGCGGCTGCGCGAAGAACCGGTGCCCGACGCCGAACTGCACCGCATCAAAGAATATACCAAGGGGCGCATGGTGCTGCGCCTGGAAGAGACCCACCAGGTCGCTTCTGGCCTGGGCGGCGAAGAGATTCTGCGCAATCGCATAACCGACATCGATGAAGCGATGGCCCTGGTGGACGCCGTCACCGCTGAGGAGATGCAGCAGCTTGCGCAGCGCTTATTTCAGGAGGCTGATCTGCGGCTGGCGGTCGTTGGCCCGCTCAAAGACGCCAAACATTTTGATCGTCTGTTACACTTCTAGGAGACCCTGCTGGCAAAGCCGCTTTTCTCAGAGCCGCGTGCGGGAGGAACTCGTATGGCCGAAACATTACTGCGCGACACGCTGCGTCTGGCAGAAGACGATATTGGCGCGAGCCGCCCGGCTGACGCGCTGACACGCTGCCATCACATCCTGGCTCACTATCCCGAAATGCTAGATGCCCGGCGCGTCCTGGGCGAAGCGTATCTGGCGCTGAGAAAAACCAAAGAAGCCTTTCAAGCCTTTGATCGCGTGCTGGTCAGCGACCCCGAAAACACGCTGGCCTACTGCGGGCGCGCGCTCATCTGCCAGCAGCTTGGCGATTATGAATCTTCGCTCGACTGCTACTACCAGGCATGCGAACTCAGCCTGGGCAACCGCCAGCTTCGCCTGGAGTTCCGGCGGCTGGCAGCCATAGCTAATCAGCCCGACTTTATTCTCTCGCGCGTGGGGCTGGCGCGTCTCTACATGCGCGGTGATTTGCTGGCGCACTCCGTCCGCGAATGGGAGCAGGTCTTGCAGAGCGATTCAGACCGGGTCGACGCGCGGCTGGGGCTGGCAGAAGCGCTCTGGCGCGATAATCAGCCCGCCAGAGCCGCCGAACAATGCAAACTGATTCTCCAGGCCATTCCTTCTTGCCTCAAGGCGCTGCTCCTGCTTGGCGAAATCGCCTATCGCGCAGGCAAGCTGCCCGAAGCCAACCAATATATGGAGCAGGCGCGTCGACTGGACCCCGATGGGCATATGGCTCACGAGCTTTTTGCCGACGCGCTGATCAGCGATAAAGCGCTGAGCGATTTCATCCTGGCCGAGCCAGCACGCATTCCGGCCATGGAAGATCAGAGTGTCGAGCCAGAACAGCCGGTGTTTTCCGCGCTGGAGGCACTGCAACGCGAGGTGCAAGCCGCTCCCCCACAGCCAGAGACAGCAGACATCCCAGCCGAAGAGCACAGCGTCTTTGCCAGCGAGCCATTCGAGTTCTCTTTTGAGACAGCTACCACCGCCAGCGACCCGCCCCTGCGCGAAGGGGAGAGCTTAGAGGAAATGCTGGCCGCGCTCATTGAGCTTCCCGCCAATCCAGAACCCGCAGCGGAGCCAACACCGACGGATGAGCAGATACCCACAGATCAGGCCGTTGATCGGCTCCAGACGCTCTTGAGCAGCTTCTCTGCATCGGGCGAACAAGCCATGGTCGGGGCTGCGAGCGCTGACCCATCCAGCAGCGGCGCTGGGCGGCGCACACCATCCGCGCCGCTCACACCCAGGAGCGTCGAAGAGGCAACCGCTGATTTTGGGAAAGCCATCGAATGGCTTGATATCTCCAATCCCCAGCTTGATGACCCACAAACTGCCTCGCTGGCTGAGGTTGCTGCTGATGCCGATAGCGCTGTGCCCAATGGCGCGGCGCAGCCCACCATCGCGCCCGCCGATTTTCCCATCCGTCGGCCAAGAACGGATGAAGAATGGGCCGAGGAAGATGATAGCGAGGCTGGCTGGCTCCGCTGGCTTCAGGCGCAAGGCGCGCGCGAGTTGGGCGCAGACGATGATCTCGATGAGGACGGGCCATTCGCCGCGCTGCTGCGCCCAAACGATCAACCGGCCACGCCGCGCACCGTCCTCTGGGAAGCGCCAGATGAAGAGTTCGCGCGCTCGCTCTGGCCTCATGATACGGTACCCCAGCGCGCCGTGCGCCTGACGCCAGGCAATGGGGCAGCGGCTGTCAGTGATGACGTTGAGGCGCTGGCAAGCGTCTCTTCGGTCTCATTGCGTCCACTCACATTGGAGGAGCTAGATCGCTCCTTCAGCGCCTCCGGGCTGACACGCCTGGAGGACACACTGGCGGCCCTGAGAAGCGACAGCAGCGCGGCATTGGAGCAAGAGACATCAGATGGCGTCATCTTCACCATTGCCGAAGATGATTATCCGGCGCGGCTGGAACTGGCCGAGCGCCAGCGCAAGACGGGTCGGCTGGATGAGGCGCTGGGGCATTATCGCGCGGTGATGCGTGGCGCGCCAGAACTGCTGGATAAAGTGGTTGCCGGTTTGTTAGCCGCAGCCAACGACGCGCCAGAGCAGGCCGCCGTCTATCGCCTGCTGGGCGACGCCTATACCCGGCGGGGCAATTATATGGAGGCGCTGGAAGCCTATCATCGCGGGCTTTCCGCCAGCCGAGGACACGAACAAGACACAGCTATGTAAAGGACCGTATTTTTCTCAGACCTTCCAATCAAGGGGCCAACAATGGAAACAATCTTACAGCGTATTGCAGAAATCGAGGGCGTGCTCCAGGCTATTCTGGTGGGCAAAGATGGGCTGGTCGTTGCCGGGTCAACGGATGGGAGCGAAGACGAAGAGGTACTGGGAGCCATGGCAGCAGCCTGCTTCAGCGCGATTACGCACTACAGCCAGGAGATTGGAACCGGCGAGATGCGCCAGGCGATGATTCAGTCAGCGCATGGCGCGCTCCATCTGTCTGAAGTGGATGATCTGATTCTGGTGATCAGCACCACGCCCCAGGTGAACCTGGGACGGATTCGGCTTGAAATGACCCGCGCCAGCCAGCGTCTGGCCGAGCGTGTGGGCGCATATTAACCAAGAGGAGTATCATGGAACGGACGTTAATTATTGTCAAACCTGATGGCGTGCAGCGCGGGCTGATTGGCGAGGTGTTGGGGCGGTTCGAGCGGCGCGGGCTAAAGCTCGTGGGGCTGAAGCTGATGCACATCTCGCGCGAACTGGCCGAAAAACACTACAGCGTGCATCAGGGCAAGCCATTTTACGCGGGCCTGGTCGACTACATCACCTCCGGCCCGGTAGTGGTGGGCGTGCTGGAAGGGCCACGCGCCGTGGCCGTCACCCGCGCCACTGTTGGCGCGACTAACCCGGTGGAGGCCGCGCCCGGCACCATCCGAGGCGATCTGGGCATCGAGATCGGCTTTAACCTCATCCACGCTTCCGACGCTCCCGAAACAGGCGTGCACGAGGTCGCGCTCTTCTTCCAGGAAAGCGAACTGATCCCCTATACCCGCGACATCGACCGCTGGATGCACGAATAGTCGCTGATACGTTGAATAGTGCTTAGCACGAGCAGCGCGCCTGGCAAACGCTACCTTGCCAGGCGCGCTGCTCGTGTGGCAGAGAGATAAAAATCCCCTGCATCGTGCGGGATAGTGGAGAGGAAAGCGGCAGATAGGGAAAAGGGGAAAGTCAAGCAATTGGTGACTTTTTCAGAGGAACAACTGGTGGGGAAAAAGGCACCTACAGACGCCAGCGCAGGTGCGGTTCCTTTCGAGGTGAACCAGAGCTGCACCCTGCCCGGAAGGCACGCCTACGACGTGCGGACGCGCACCTTCATCTTGGGAGCCGACTGAGACCGCTCTTCCGCAGGCGGTCTGTCCGCAGCTTTTCCCGCCAGACGCCAGCACACAAAACGGCTATGCAGGCATTTATCCTGTTCGTCGCTGGTCACGGGCGGCGTATTCTGCATGCAGAACACCTGATAGATCGGCTCGCCAGCGGCGAGATTATTTTCAGGAAACCAGCGCTCTCGATAATGAGGGCAGGCGTTTTTATGGTGACGCCAGTTTGGGCTGGTACCCGGGTCTTCCTTCAAGACGGCGGCCACACTTCACTCCTTGTCTTAGAGATAACCAGGTGAACATCTGATTGATGGAATGCTTGCCCACACGCTGAGGCGTCGGCAAAGCATATCTGGTTGTGCTATGCTACAGGGGGGATGAAACCGCCCCACATCAGCGCGCAATCGTTGCCAGTATTATAACATATGCTGCCGGAGCGCTCCTTGCTTTCACGGAGGGCCGTCCCGGTGCCATGCTCGCGCGCCAGTGATTGGGTAAGATATATGAAAGAACGCTGGGATGCCCCCCTCGATGAGGAGCGGCCTTTCGACGCCGCCCCGTATCAAGCCAGGGAACCAGGACCGGCTCCCGCGCCAGATGCCGACCGGCCAACCTGGACCTTTCGCGACACCATGGTTGGCGTCATCCTGACCCTTGGCCCCTGGTTTGTGCTGACCGCCCTGTCGCTGCTGCAATCTTCATCGCAGTCAACCGTCAGCGCCAAACCGCTCGACCCAACCACCGACAAGATAAACGCGGTACTGAGCCTTATCATCCAGGCGCTGCTAGAAGGAGTGTTCCTGATCGCCCCGCTCTGGTTTGCCGTCTTCAAACCGCGCCGCCTGGCGCGCCAGCGAGGTGCACCAGTGCCAGCATGGCGCGAAGGATTGCGCGCGCTGGGTCTGCGCTCCGTTCGGCTGGGCCAGGCCACCGGCGCGGTCGCGCTGGGCGTGCTGACTATCTTTGTCGCCAGCTATCTGTACTCAGCCGTCGCCCAGGCGCTCAATGTGCCGGTCCAGACCAATGTCGATGAACTCTTGCGGCGCGCCGCCACTGAACCCTGGACCACCCTGGCAACCTTGCTGATTGCTGTCATCGTCGCCCCATTCTGTGAAGAAATCTTCTTCCGGGGCTATTTCTTTCAAGGCTTGCGCCTGCACATCTCCGTCTGGCTAGCCGTCGTGCTGAGCGCGGTCATTTTTGGCCTGGCGCACGGCGACCTCGGCTCGCTGGCGCTGCTCATCATCATCGGCCTGGCGCTGGCAATCATTCGCTGGCGCACACGCTCGCTCTGGCCGGGCATGGCCCTGCATATGTTCAACAATTTCCTGGGCGCGCTGATTATCTTTCAGGCGCTTCGTTTGTGACATTTTCTTGCAACGGCGAAGTGTGCCATCGGCCAGAGCAGGCTTTCAGTGATAATCCACCAGCGCGCTGGCAACATCCTCTGCCGTCAGCGCGTCGGGTGGAATCGGCAACCCGGCCACACGCAGACGGTTTGCCAGGGCAATCACATCCGGAATTGCCAGACGCAGTTCTTGCAAGCGATTGAGATCGCTAAAGACCTCGGCAGGCGTGCCTTCCAGCGCCACGCGCCCGCCCTCCAGCACCACGATGCGATCAGCCAGCGCGGCCTCTTCCAGCAGATGTGTCACCTGCACAATCGTCAGCCCTTGCTCGCGGTTCAGGCGTCGCAGCAAGCCTTGAATGTCGTTGCGGCCAACCGGGTCCAGCAGGGCCGTCACCTCGTCGGCCAGAATGCAGGCCGGGCGCAGCGCCAGCACGCCCGCAATCGCCAGCCGTTGCTTTTGCCCGCCCGAAAGCTGGTGCGGCGAAACATGCCGCTGGTCCTCCAGGCCAACCATAGAGAGCGCCTCATCCACGCGCTTCTCGATCTCAGCGCGCGACCAGCCACGCGCCGCCAGCGCCCAGGCAACATCATCTTCGACGACTGTCGCCACAATCTGGTTATCGGGATTATAGAAGATCATGCCAACCAGTTCGCGCACCCGTCGTTTGTTGGCCGCCTCGCGTGTATCCAGCCCATCGACCAGCACGTGCCCCTCCTGCGGCAGAACCAGCGCGTTAAAATGGCGCGCCAGCGTCGATTTCCCGCTGCCATTGTGCCCCAGCAGGGCCAGATATTCGCCTTTGCGCACCCGCAAGTTCACATGATCGAGCGCGGGCGGTGTGCCCGACGCTGCCGTTGGATACCGATAGGTCACATCTTCCGCAACCAGGATGGCGTCGCCAGATGATGCTGACATAGACGCTCCCCCTCTATTCTCAAAATACTGGCTCTACCAGCCAACGTATCACATATTCTCTGCCGATCTGTTCCGGCAGGAAATTCAGGCTCCTTCCATCTGGGTCCGCCGCCAGAAGCGCATCCGACCCCAGAGTCGGTTCGCTAGGCGCAGCAGCGTGCGCGCAAAGCGTTCGACGCGCGGTGACGGGAAAGGCCGGACATCGAAGCCAAAGAGCCGCATCAGCCCATTGGCAACCAGATAATAGACGATGACCGCCCCAAACGACCCACACAATAATATCGCATAAACGACCAAAGGCCAATAGGCAATCGTCCAACCCTCAAGCGCAAAGAGTGCTGGCGAACCTTGCTGCCACAAACCGCCCAGGCCAAGATGAGTGAGCACAAACTCAGCCGCGTGGTTGGCGGCATTGATCGTATTGACCCCACCCGCCACGATGCTGGAAAGCGGCACCGCCGTCAACCAGACGCTGGCCCAGAAAAAGGCATAGAGCGCGAGAGAGGCAATCAGACTGCCAGCGCCAACCACGAGGGCTGGCCGCAGACGCGCCCGCATGGCAAAGCCCAGCGCCAGACCCACCACGCCGCTGACCCCCATGCGCGCGCCATAGTGTGGTCCCGTAATCAAGGTAACGAGCAGCGCGCCCACCACCACCGCCAGCAGTGTCGGCTTCAGTCCCCTGCGCAGCATCAGCAGCGCGAACGGCACCGGCACCAGCAGCGAAAATGCCACACCGACGACAGGCAGAAAGATATAGACCAACTCAAGAATCACGGCCACATCGGCCAGCAAGCCGCCTTCGGCCAGCGCCAGCGCGTCCACCCAGGGCACCGGCTGGCGAGCCAGAGATTGGGTTATTTCTTCTTTCTTCGTTGATTCGCGCTGCTCAACCTCAAACACTCATGAACCCCTTCGCACCAGGGCAACCAGCCCCGTCACCACGGCCAGCCCCAGGCAGACCCAACCAGGCGCAGGCTGATTCGCTACCTCCAACACCACGCCACCTGTCAGCGAAAAGACAAACATCACCAGGTAGCTCAAACGGTTCACGCTGCGCTCCACGCGCCGTAGTGACCCCTCCACCGGCTCCATATTCACCGCCAGGCGCAGGTCGCCGCGCTCCAGCCGCGACATCACCTGCTCGGTCTGCCGGGGCAGGCTAACGAGCGAGCGAACCAAAGGGATGACATCCTCGCGCGAGATGCCCAGCAGCCCGCCGATCCCGCTGGCCGCTGCGCTGCCGCCGTTATTGTTGGTCATAAAGGCTCGCGCATAGGGCAGCGCCACCTCGGTGAAATTAAACTCAGGGGAAAGTCCCGTCGCCAATCCAACCAGGATACCCATCATGCGCCCGAAAAAGATGAACTGATACGGCAGGCGGAACGGCTGGTTATAGAGCAATTCATCAATTTCGTCGAAGACCTCGCCAGGCTCAACCGCCCGCGCCTCGGCCATGCTGCGTCCGTAAAACTGGCCGATCATCAAATCGGCGGCTTTCTCCAGCGCGCCCATATCCGCGCCCGGCCCAATAAAGCCTAGCTCATCCATCCCCTCGATCAGCCCGCGCGCATCTTTACCGGCCACCGCAAAGAAACACTTGCGCAGGCCGCGCTTTAGCGAGCGGCCCACCGTCCCCATCATGCCAAAATCCACAAATGCAATGATCGGGCCGTCCGGCCCGGGCTGCACAAAGAGGTTCCCAGGATGCGGGTCGGCATGAAAAAAACCGTCTTCCAGAATCTGCTTAAAATAGCTGCTGATCGTCCGGTCGGCAATCTGCTTGCGGTTCAGGCCCGCCGCCTCAATCGCCGGGTAGTTGCTGATCTTGATGCCATCAATCCATTCCAGCGTCAGCACACGCCGCTTCGTGTAATCCCAATAGATTTTCGGCGCTTTCACCCGGGGGTCATCGGCAAACATACGAGCGAAGCGCTCCGCGTTGCGCCCTTCGGCCACATAATCCAGTTCCTCATAGACCGTGCGGCTGAACTCCCGGTACAGCGCCCCCAGGTCGATAAACTTGTTGGCGTTGCGGTAGATGTGCGTAATCACCCAGATCACGAACTTCAGCGCGCCCAGGTCTGCCCTGACCAGCCGATAAATCAGCGGGCGCTGCACCTTGACGGCCACATCCTCACCCGTGGTCAGTTTGGCGCGATGCACCTGCCCCAGCGAAGCCGCTGCCGTGGGCTTCTCCTCCACATAGGAGTACACTTCATTCAGCGGACGCCCAAACTCATGTTCAATCGCCGTCGCCACATAGCGAAACGGGACCGCCGTCACCTCATCTTGCAGCAGCACCAGTTCGTTCAGCGCCACCTGGGGCAGCAAATCGGCGCGGGCGCTCAAAAACTGCCCCAGCTTGATGAGCAGCCCACCCAACGCCAGCGCCGTTTCGCGAAACGACACAGCCACCTTGCGCAGCGCCTCGACATTGGGACGAGTCTCGCGGTCGCCGCGCTGCCGCGCCCGCAGGACTCGCCGCCGCTCGCGATACATAATCCAGATCATGGTAAACAGCAGCCGGGAGACACGATAAAAACGCCAGGCGCGATTGGCCCGGTTAAACACAGGTACTCTCACCAGGGATTCCCTTCTATTGAGCGCGGGCGCTCGCGTGCCCGTCGCCGCAGGCGGGAGCGTCAGGTCACATCTCGTGGTTATGCCGGTTCAGCAGAAAGACGCTAAAATCAGCGACGCTGGCGACCGCGCCCTCATCGAGCATATTCACGATACGTTTGACGACCACGCGCCGCGCCTGCCCTGGCTGATCGGGAAGGGCAAAGCCGATCGCGCTGGTCATGGCCGGTTCACGTTCGGCGCGAATCTCTTCGGCCACCAGTTCCAGCAAATCAGCCACGCCCAGGCTCAGCGCCTCGGCCAGCTTCTCCAGCACAATGGCCGAGGGATACTTTTGCCCGCGCTCCACTTCGCCCACATAGACCACCGAAAGGTTGGCCTTATCCGCGATCTCTTTCAAGGTCAGGCGTCGGTCTTGCCGTTCGCGCCGGATGACCCGCCCCATCATTTCCTGCAAGTTTGCCATGCAATCCTCCCTGGCATGATGCTCACAGCATATCTTGGAATGGCGTTACGCTCAGAGCATTCTTTTTCCCTTGTACTATAAGCTAAAAGCGCTTATCGTTCAAGTAGAGAACATGATCCGGCGCGAGCAGCTTATCCATTCTACGCAGGAAGGGCTATGCGGGTTGCCGGACTGATGCTGAACGTTTAGGGAAAGCAGAGCGACGCCCCACGGCGTGAGGAAAGGACGTTTGTATGTCCCAGTTGATTTTGCCTATCGTCTACGAAGATCATCCTGCCAAGCCAACCACTTGGGAGTATCGCTGCCTCATCATCGACCCCCAACGCGAGAACATTCCGCGCGAGGAAGAACTGGGCAAGCTCGGCGCGGAAGGCTGGGCGCTGAGCAGCATCCTCGATCAGAGCCGTTCATCTTCGCAGCCGTTCATCTACTTCTACTTTATCCGGCAAGCACAGGCCGCCTGACCATAGAAAGGACCCATCCATGAGCGCCCCGTTCCTGACGAACGTTTCCAATGTCTATGTACCAACCGTCATCGAGCAAAGCTCACGCGGCGAGCGCGCTTATGATATTTTCTCGCGTTTGCTGCGCGAGCGCATCATCATGGTCAACGGCCCGGTGGAAGAGAGCATGGCAAGCGTCATCGTCGCCCAACTGCTCTTTCTCGCCAGCGAAGATACCAACCGCGACATTCGCATGTATATCAACTCGCCGGGCGGCGTCGTCACGGCAGGCCTTGCCATCTACGACACCATGCGCCACATCCCCGCGCCCATCTCGACCACCTGCGTGGGCATGGCCGCCAGCTTCGGCACCATCCTGCTGATGGCGGGCGACAAAGGCAAGCGCTACTCCCTGCCGCACGCGCGCATCCATCTGCATCAGCCGCTCTTGCAAGGCGGTGGCATCACCGGCCAGGTCACCGATATTGACATTCACGCCCGCGAGATGCTGCATACCCGCGATGTGCTGAATGAAATCATCGTGCGCCACACCGGCCAGCCGCTGGAGCGCATCCAGCGCGACACCGAGCGCGATTTCTTCCTTGGCCCCGAGCAAGCCGTTGAGTATGGTATCATCGACGAAGTGCTGCCGCTGGCAGAAAAAGGCGTCGAGGAGGCACTGAGCCGTTGAAACTCTTACTACTTGGTGGGACCGTTTTCCTGGGGCGGCATCTCGTTGATGCCGCCCAGGCGCGCGGCCATGAGGTTACCCTGTTCACGCGAGGGCAGCATAACCCTGCCCTCTTTCCCGATCTTGAGAAGCTGCGCGGCGACCGCGACGGCGACCTGGCCGCCCTGCAAGGCCGACGCTGGGACGCGGTCATCGATACCTGCGGCTATGTGCCGCGCGTAGTGCGCGCCTCGGCGGAACTGCTGGCAGATGCCGTCGATCACTACACCTTTATCTCTACGATCTCGGTCTTTGCCAATACCAGCACGCCCGGCCTGGACGAGACCGGAGCCGTCGGCAAACTGGCCGATGAAACCATTGAAGAAATCACTGGCGAGTCCTATGGCCCACTCAAAGCCTTGTGCGAGCAGGCCGCCGAGCACGCAATGCCGGGTCGCGTCTTGAACATTCGGCCCGGCCTGATCGTCGGCCCGCATGACCCAACGGATCGCTTCACCTATTGGCCCCACCGCATCACGCAGGGTGGCGATGTGCTGGCCCCAGGCAAGCCAGAGCGGCTGGTGCAGTTCATCGATGGGCGCGACCTGGCCGAGTGGACCATTCGCATGGTCGAAGCAAAACAAACTGGCACCTACAACGCCACCGGCCCCGACTATCCGTTGACCATGGGGCAGCTATTGGAAGAGTGCAAGACACAGAGCGGCAGCGACGCGCGCTTTCTCTGGGTTGACGAGCAGCGCCTGCTCGATGCTGGAGCGCAGCCCTGGATGGAAGTGCCGCTGTGGATTCCCGAAAGCGACCCTGATGCCAGAGGCTTTAATGAGATCAACTGCCAGAAAGCCTTCGCGGCGGGCCTGACCTTCCGTCCCCTGGCCGAGACGGTCCGTGACACGCTGGCCTGGGACGCCACGCGCCCCGCCGACGTGGAGCGCAAAGCGGGCATCAAGCCAGAGCGCGAAGCACAGTATCTGCAAACCTGCCGGGACTAACCTTGCAGGCTTCGGCTTCTCCTTCATCTACAGGAGCTTTTTTTATGAGAGTGGCTGCCATTTACGACATCCACGGCAATCTACCCGCATTGGAAGCCGTGCTGGAGGAGATCGACCAGGCTGCGCCTGATCTGATCGTCGTGGGTGGTGACGTGGTTCCTGGCCCACTGCCGAAAGCCACCCTGGAGCGGCTGATGGGCCTGGGCAAACGGGCGCGCTTCGTGTGCGGCAACGCTGACCGCGAGGTCGTCGCCAGTTTTGATGGTGCTCCACTCATCAACAACCTTCCTGAAGAGGTCCGGGAGATTACCGCCTGGACGGCTCAGCAGTTGGACCGCAAGCATCGGGATTTCCTGGCGAGTTTTGAAGCTCAAGTGGTCTTGACTGTTGATGGCGTGGGAGATGTGCTGTTCTGCCACGGCTCCCCACGCAGCGACGAGGAGATTCTGACGGCGGCAACACCCGATTCGCGCTTGCAAGCGGCATTGGTCGGCGTTGACGCGGCAGTCGTCGTCTGCGGCCACACGCACATGCAATTTGACCGCCGCTTTGGCAAGGCGCGAGTTGTCAATGCTGGCAGCGTGGGCATGCCCTACGGCGAGCCAGGCGCGTACTGGTTGTGGCTGGGTCCAGAGGTAACGTTGCGACGAACACGCTACGATCTCGAACAAGCGGCGCAGATCATTCGCGCCAGCGGCTATCCTCAGGCGCAAGACTTTGCCGACAACAACGTCCTTCAGCCCGCGACGGCTGCTGAGGCCATCGAGGTCTTCGAGCGCATGGCCGCGCAACGAGAAAAAGCAGGCGCTTGATGGTCGCCCCGACAGATAAGCGTGGCATCAGTCATTGGTAGCGCCGCCTTCCAGGCGGCCAAGCGTTGGCCGCCTGGAAGGCGGCGCTACCAATCATCACCCTCCGTGCCGACACTACAAGCAAGCTATCCAATATACCAGACTTCCGTCTGGACGGGCGAAATATACACACAGCCCTCAGGCGTCACCAACGCCTCATCTTCCAAACCGATATAGCCGCACTCGGTGGCTGTGCCCAGTTCCAGCGTAAAAACCTCATCCAACTCGATGATACGCTCCGGCGTCTCGCCATAGCGCGGCCAGCGTGGCCCCAGCAGCGGGCCGCCATCGTGGCATGCCTGCCCCACGCTGTGCCCAAGCGCGTGCTGATATTCAGGATAGCCCGCCGCCGTCAGATACTGGCGCGCCGCCTCATCCACCTTCCAGCCCTCTATCCCTGGCTTCAACATCTGCTTGCCAGCCTCAATCGCACCCACGCACGCAGCCCATGCCTGCAGCACCGCAGGCGGCATGACCGTTTCACCAGGGCGGCGCACATACCACATGCGCTGCATATCGGAACAATAGCTGCGGTGACGCACGCCGAAATCGATATGCACCAGATGTCCCGGCTCGATCACCCGGTCGGTTGGGTCGGCGTGACCGGCTGCTGCCTCTGGTCCCGTCTGCACGATGGGGCAGTGGTCCCACTCCCAGGACGTATCCAGCCCGCGCTGGCGCACCTCCGCGTGCATGAAATCAGCCACGGCACGTTCGGTCAAGCCGGGCTTCAGGAACGCGCTCACCTGATCGTATATCTCGGTGGTAATGGCAATCGCTTCGCGCATGCGTTCCAGTTCGGCAGGCGTTTTGCGCGCCCGCAGCGAGGCAATGATGCCCGCCGACGAGATCAACCGCTCCGCGTAGGGCGTGCCTTTGAGCGCATCCACCAGTTGCAAATACATCCCATGCGTCAGCCCATCAGCCGCCACATCTCCCAGCGAATAATTAATGGCAATCTGGCGCGGGCGCAGTTCCTGAATCGTCTCCAGCAGCACCGGCCCGATACCCTCATCATAGGTGCGCACGGTGGGATAGAGGCCCGCCTCGCGCACCAGTTCGGCATCGTATCGCCCCACAATGGCGATACGATGTCCCTCTTTCGTCACTAGAAAGGCGCTCTGCCAGGTCACGTCGTGCCCCACGGTCAGCTTGAGCACCGGGTCTGGCTGTTCGGAGGTCTCGCGCACAAAGGTCAGCCAGCAATCCACATCCTGCTTGCGCAGCAGCCCAATCGCCTGTCCAAGCTTCTCGCGCTGAATCGTTTGTTCCATATGTCAAGAAGTCCCTTCTGCCTGGAATCGTTGCCCGCATTGTATACTACGGCATTTCAGCAGGCAACCTCTCACAACGTGGGAAGCGATGTGCAGACGTGCTGCTCACGCAGCAGGCGCGTAGCCCGTCAGTTCCACGTGGCCCTGCCCGCTGATCGGCTGGCCTGCCTCCTGCCCCTCGATAGCAACCGCACCCTCCCAATACGCCGCGCCGGTTGTCGCCGTCGTCACCAACTCTTGATCGCGCAGTTGCGGCGTCAGCGTCAGTGAGAGCTTGAGCGACGTAATCGTCACCTGCCATCCTGATGGATACGTCGCGTGCGTCACCGGGCTGGTCCATGTACTCAACGCTTGACTGGTGAAATCCTTCGACGCCAGGATGCTTTCTTCGCCATCAGCGCTTACATGGGTGGCATACGTTGCCGCTATCTTCCCCGATGGGTCGCGGATGAAATACATCATGATCTCGGTATCATCGGCAAGCTGGATACTGTACCAATCCCACCCGCCGCCAACCAGCGAGAGGAAATTGCCCCACTGATGATCCATCCAGGCCAGGCCAGTCACCTGCACCGCCGCGCCATGATCGACCACCGTGCCGGTCAGCGGCATGCGTGTCCGCGAATAATAATACGAAAAGCCATTCAAGCCATTGGTAATCAGGCCATTGCCGCCGTGCAACACTGCTGGCTTCGTCGCTCTAAGATCAAGCATCATCTGATAATCCGTCATGCTCGCCTGAAGCTGATCGTGCCCGTTCAACCCTTGCATCGTCCAGTCGCCCAGCGCCAGATGAAAGCCAGTCGTTGACGTTCCATTGGGAATCACCGCGTCCGGCTCCTGAAGCTGCCGCTGATCATAATGAAACGTGCCCGCCGTAATATCCGAGATGGCAAAGTGCGCCGCATAGACCGGCGGGAAATCGCCGCGCAGACTTTGAAAGATCACAAACTCGAAACCATAGAGATGCGCCTTGCCGCTGCTGTCCTTTCCGTTCAGGTGGCCGGTATAGTACCACCACTCGGTGAGATTGCGGTGCGGCGCTTCATCCTGCGGAAAGCGCACCGGCGGCAGCACTGTCGGCGTTGGCGACGCTGGCACAGGTGGCAGGTGCCCGCCTGCTGCAATCGTCCCTGGCACGCCACAGCCCGCCAACAATACAGTAAGCACGCCCAATGCCAGCAGCAAGGTATGCTGGCGCTTGAATTGATAGATGCTCATAGCAATCATCCTCACCCTAGCGCGCCGTCTGGCTTTCTGCTTCTATCGCTGCCACCTGTGGGGCTTGCTGAGCCACGGGCGGCCCATCTTCCGGGCCATGGATGCGCGTCGGCAGCAGCCGCGCCAGCCAGCCCGGCAGCCACCAGTTCCACGACCCCAGCAGCCGCATCGTCGCGGGCACCAGCAGACCGCGCACCAGCGTCGCATCCAGCAGCACCGCCAGCGCCATCCCTAATCCCAGCGCCTTGACCAGAATCATATCGGCGGAGACAAACGACAGGCTCACCACAACGACAATCAAGGCCGCGCTCGTCACGATGCGCCCGCTGCGTTCCAGGCCAACTGCCACGCTGGCGCGGTTATCGTGTGTCGCTTCCCAGCTTTCGCGCACCCGCGAGAGCAGAAACACTTCGTAATCCATCGACAGCCCAAAGAGCGCGCAGAACATCAGAATCGGCTCCGACGCCTCGACATAGCCCAGCGGCGTGAAGTTGAGCAGATTGCTGAAATGCCCTTGCTGGAAGACAAAGACCAGCGCGCCATAGCTCGCCAGAATGGAGAGTGTGTTCATCACGATAGCCTTGAGCGGCAGCACGACCGACCGGAAGAGCAGCAAAAGTACCACATAGGTAATCAGCGCCACCAGCAGCAAGGCGCGCGGAAAATCGGTGTAGAGCGTGTTGACGTAATCGATTACGCCCGCCGTGCCGCCATCCACCAGCACGTGGATGCCGCCCGGCGGGGTAGTATTGCGAATCGCCTGCACCAGCGCCTCTGTGCGCGTGTCCAGCATCGCATATTTGCTAATTACTGAAACCAGCGTCACATTATCGGCCTCCAGGCTGGTCAGCGCGCCCTTGATGTAGGGGTCGCCAATCAGATCAGGATGGCTGTACATCGCCTCATACTGCGCCAGCGTCAGGCGCGGGTCCAGCGAGACGATGCTGTCAACGCGCTGCACGCGCGGGTCAGATTCAAGCTGGCGCACATAGGCGTCCAGCGCCTCAAGATTGCTCTGGTCCAGCACCTGGCCGCGCGTCTGCACGACGACCAGAATCGGCGTCGTCTCGTTGCTGGCAAACTGCGTTTGCAGTACATCATACGCCTGGCGCGAGGGCACGCTTTGCGGCAGAATCGAGGCATCCGGCGCGCCCAGCCGCACATCCAGAAACGGCAGACCGAACAGCACCAGTACCGCCAGCACCGGCAGAAAGACACGCAGCGGATAGCGCATCACAAACAGCGCCAGCCGTCCCCAGAACCCATCATGCTCTGCGCCAGACGCCCTACCGGCGCTTTGCGCGCCTGCTCCGGGGGCAGAGTGTGCGCCATTAGCAGTGGCAGCGGAAAATGCCGAACTCTGCTGCACGCTCCGCTGCTTGCGCCATTTCCAAAGCCAGGAAAGGCGCACCGGGAAGGCGTTCACCCGCGTGCCCAGGATGCCCAGCACTGCCGGAAGCAGCGTCAGCGCGGTAATAATCGAGATGGCGACGACGACCATGCCCGCCAGTCCCACCGAGCGCAGCATATTCACCTGGAAGACGGTCAAGCCGACCAGACCAATCGTCACCGCCACGCCCGAAAAGAAGACCGCCCGGCCCGCCGTCGCCACACTGGTGGCAATCGCCTCAGGCACCGGCTTGCCGCGTCCCAGTTCCTCGCGGAAGCGGCTGACGATAAAGAGCGAATAATCTACACCCAGGCCCAGGCCAAAGAGCGTAATCACATTCAGCGCGAAGATCGAAAACGGCGTCAGCGTTCCTAGCCAGTAGACCAGCGCAAAGGAGACCACGACGCTGCACCCACCGACGATGGCGGGCAGCGCCGCCGCCACCAGCGAGCGAAACACCAGCACCAGCGCCAGCAGCGCAAACGGGAACGCCAGAAACTCTGCCCGGCGCAAGTCCTGCTCGCTGACGCTCTGAATATCCTCATAAAAGACCGGTCCGCCGCCCACCTGCACGCTCAAATCCTGTGGATGCCCCAGCTTGCTTTCTAACATCGGAAGCTGCTGGGGCGCGCTGTCCGGGTCGCCTTTGAGCAGCACGACGGTATAGGCTGTATGCCCATCGCGCGAAATCTGGTGCGGATTCTCCGTAAACGGCACAATCGACGAAACTTCCGACCATGTGCTCAGCCCGGCCAGCGCCGCGTTTGCCTCTTGAATGAACTGGGGAGTATCAGCCGTCATCGTCGGGCTGGAAAAGAGGATTTGCACTGCGTTCAGTTGATAATGTAGCTTCTGCACCAGCAGATCAACCGCCTGCTGCGACTCCATATCCGGGCTGGAAAAGCCGCCCGACTGTAAGACCGAAGTAATACGCGGCGCAAAGGGGGCTGCAATCGCAATGCCCAGCAGCCAGACGCACAGAACCAGCCAGCGTCGCCTGACCATCGCCAGACCAAACCGATAAAACATAAGATCGCTTCTTTCCTTTGAGGGCGCAACAGCCCGCCCCTTCAGGGCACACCAGCCGCAAGCGTTCACGAAGCTATGTTGCCTATGCTTCCTTCTTGCTTCCGGCCATCCAGCGGGGTATCATAAAGGGTACAGACATCCATCCGCGAAGATGCGCCTTACCCGGCACGCTCATCCTTCCCGCATTAGATTTGTATGGCGCTGAAGAGATTTCGTCAAGAGATGCCGAGATTCCCTACGGGGTGAGTTTCCTGCTGGGGCAGCCTTCAGCCTGCTCTGCTGAAGTGGTGTAGAACGAAGATGACAGACAAAGATGAGGTCAAAGTGGTTTCGGTCAATCGGCAGGCATACCACGATTATTTTGTCGACGAGACCTACGAAGCCGGAATCGCCCTGAAGGGCACAGAAATTAAATCCATCCGCGACGGCAAGGTGAACCTGCGCGGCGCGTTTGCGCGTGTCAAAAACGGCGAAGTCTGGCTGGAAGGCAGCCATATCGCCGTCTATGAGCAGGGAACGTACATGAACCACGACCCCTTGCGCAACCGCAAGCTGCTGCTGCATCGCCGCCAGATCAACTATCTGATCGGCAAGGTGCAGACAAAGGGGCTGACATTGATTCCCCTCAAGCTCTATCTCAAGGGCGATCATGCCAAGGTCGAAGTCGGCCTCTGCCGGGGCAAGAAGCTCTATGACAAGCGCGAATCCATTGCCCAGCGCGACGCCCAGCGCGAAATCGAGCGCGCCGTGCGCAGCGGCTCGCGCTGAAACAGGACTTGACAGAGCGCTATCTGGCGGGTAGAATGTATATGTGCGCCGAAAGGCGCACACCTTTGCCCCCATCGTCTAGAGGCCTAGGACACCACCCTTTCAAGGTGAAAACGCGGATTCGAATTCCGCTGGGGGTACCAGATCACCACCTGATGCAGAGAACAAACGGCGTTCTCTGCATATTTTTTATCCTCTTTTATCGTTCGCTCTTTTATCTGTCATTTCAGGAGGCGTCTTGCATGGAACTGAAGCCTGGCCTGCGCGGCACATCAACCATCGTCGTTGTCGAGGAAAACACTGCGGCCCATTTTGGCGCTGGCGGCGTCCACGTTTTTGGCACGCCGATGATGATCGGTTTGATGGAAAATGCCGCCTTCAGCGCCATCCAGCCGCTGCTCCCCGAAGGCCAGAGCAGCGTAGGTACCAAAGTCAACGTCACCCATCTGGCCGCCACACCGATTGGCATGACCGTCACCGCAACGGCAGAACTGCTGGAAGTCGATGGGCGACGCCTCGTCTTCCACGTCGAAGCGCGCGACGAGAAAGAACTGATCGGTGAAGGCCAGCACGAGCGCTTCATCATCACTCTTGACCGCTTCCTCAGCCGCATTGCAGAAAAAGCCAAAGCGTAAAGAGTTTACAGAGTTTACGCTTTGGCGTCTTCACACCTACTTTTTTAGTTAGCGCTACCTTCCTGCGCTAGCGTTTCTTCCTGCCCGACTAATTTTGCCAGGCCGGGTTTGCCAGCGTCAGCAAGCGCTTCAGTTGCTCGCGTTCCTTGTCGCCCAGCGCCAGCAAGGGCGAACGCGGTGCGCCGCCATAGCCCGCGCTCAGGTCCAGCGCAGCCTTCAGGCCAGGCACGCCATAACCCGAGGTCACAGCGGTATTGAGCGGCACCAGTCGCGCCTGAAGTTCGCGCGCCTCGTCCAGCTTTCCCTGGCGGAAGAGTTCGATGAGATCATGGCACTGGCGCGGCAAGATATTGGCTAAGGCCGCCACCGCGCCGACGCCGCCCACCACCAATGTCGGCAGCAGAAAGCTCGCGCTGCCAGCCAGCGTGCGGAAGCCTGGGCGCGCCTGTCCGGCAATCTCGGCCACTTTGGTAATGTTCCCCGCGCTGTCCTTCACGCCGATAACGCGCGCGTGCTCGCCGATTGCCAGAATCGTCGCCGCGTCCAGATCAAGCCCTCCCGTGCTGGCGGGCATGTTATAGATCACGATGGGGATGGGGCTGGCATCGGCCACCGTATGATAATGGCGCACCAACGCCTGCTGCGACATCTGCGAGCGGAAATACGACGGCGGCAAAACGAGCGCCGCCGCAGCGCCGCTCTGTGCCGCCGCCTCGCAAAGCGCGATAGTGCCGCGCGTCGATTGCGCGCTGGCCCCCGCCAGCACTGGTATCTCAGTCGGGGTCGCCTCCCGAATCACCCGAATCACCGTGTCGCGCTCGGCGTCGTCCAGATGCGCCGCCTCACCATTGGAACCCAGCGCCACGATGCCCGCGACCCAGCAGTTGCCCGGCTCCGTCAAGCGGCGGATATGGCCGCGCAGGGTCGCCACGTCCAGGTCGCCGCTGGCGTCAAAGAATGTGGGCACAGGGGGATAAATCCCGTGCAGATCAAGCGTGTCTTCAGGCATGGATGTTCGTCCGTTCTGGCCGGAAGGCCGGAATGCAGATCGACCAGTAGGAACAGGGGTCGCTGGCGCTGGCATTGCTAAACGTCACCGTCGTGCCGCGCTCCACCACGCAGCTTTCATTCGCGCCAATGTGTTCGGTGCGGCCATCGGCCTGCACGGCCAATGTGCCCCGCATCACCAGCACCAACTCGTCGAACTGCGCCGTCTGGGCTGGTTCCTTCCAGCCTGGCGGGGCCATCATTCGCGCAATGCTATAGGCGTCGGTCTTGGTTTGCACTGCGCCCGCGTGCTCATCGATCAGCTTGCCATCGTCGCGGGGAATAATCGTCCCCGTTGAAACTTTGCGAATCACAGAAAATTGCGCGGCGAAGCCCCTTGCTAGTCATTCCGGGGAGGAAGCCGCGCCCTCCTTTCGCCGTTGACAAAGTATTGCAATGTGCTGTACAATGTCCATATGAGGAAAGCAGCCACATTCCGATTAACAGAACAGGCCCAGCGCCTTTTGAGCGCAATGGCGGAAGCAGATGGTATCTCGCACACCGCGATGTTAGAAATTGCCATCCGCGAAGCCGCCAAAAAGCGAGGCATCCGTGCTGATTCTGGAGTACAAACTCAGGACCAATCAAGCCCAACGCGCCGCGATTGACGAAGCCATCAGAACCGTGCAATTCATCCGTAACAAAGCCCTGCGGCTCTGGATGGATGGTCGGGGCGTTGGCTGGGCAGAACAGCAGCGTCTCTGCGCGGTGCTGGCAAAGGAGTATCCCTTTGCCGCGAAATTGCACTCCAATGCGCGCCAAGCATCGGCTGACCGGGCTTGGGCGGCGATTAGCCGTTTCTACCAGAACTGCCGGGAACACAAGCCGGGCAAGAAAGGCTATCCCAAGTTTCAGCACGATAACCGCTCTGTCGAATACAAAGTAGGCGGCTGGAAACTGGAACGCGATGGCACGCGCCTGACCTTTACCGATGGGAGTGGCATTGGCACGCTCAGGTTGATTGGCACGCGCTCCATCGAGACCTTCCCCATCCAGCAGATTAAGCGCGTTCGCCTGTTGAAGCGGTCCGATGGGTACTATGTCCAATTTGCCGTCAAGGCAGATCGGCAGATGGCGCATCCGCCCACTGGCGTACAGGTGGGCATCGATATGGGGCTGAAGAGTTTCTATACCGATTCGCAGGGCGTGACGGTCCCCAATCCCCGCTTTCTCAGGAAGGCCGAATGTAAACTCAAGCGGCTCCATCGGCGCAAGAATCGGAAGCAAAAGGGCAGCGCCAACCGTAACAAAGCCATCAAACGACTGGCAAAGGAGTATCTGAAAGTCCAGAGGCAGCGTCAGGACTTCGCCTGTAAACAGGCAAGGGCGCTTATCATGTCTAGCGACTTGATTGCCTACGAAGACCTTCAGATTGCCAACATGATCAAAAATCATCGGCTCGCCAAGAGTATCAGCGATGCCGCGTGGGGACAGTTCTTGGCGTGGCTGCGCTCCTACGGGCAAATCGCCAGTGTGCCCGTGATAGCCGTCTCCCCACGTTTCACCACGCAGGGGTGCAGCCGGTGTGGCGAACAAGTGCAGAAGTCGCTCAGCACCCGCACCCACGTCTGTCCTTGCTGTGATCTGGTACTGGATCGCGATCATAACGCTGCCTTGAACATCTTAGACTCTGCCCTCCGTACCGCCGGGCGGGCGGGAACGGGCAGCCTTCGGGCTGCGAACGCTTCTGGACAGGGAACCTCTGGCCGTCGCAAGCGATTGCAGACGGTTAAGCTCGCTGGCTGAAGGAAGAATCCCCCACGATTTTATCCGGGGGAGTGTCAATTGCCCACCTCATAGAGAAACTCAATCGCGCTCTGGATAGCTATTTCGTAGTGAGGCAGATAGAATTTCTCGTTGGGCGCGTGCAGGTTATCATCGGGCAGACCAAAGCCCATAAAGACGGGCGGCGCGTGCAAGACGTTCTCGAAGAGCGCGCCAATCGGAATGGAGCCACCCTCGCGCAGATAGATCGGGTCGCGGTCAAACACCGCGCGCAGCGCTGAGGCGGCGGCTTGCATCCACTTGCTCTCCAACGGCAGCAGCACACCATCGCCGCCATGTACATTGCGGATGGTCACCTCGACGCTTGGCGGGCACAGCGCCTGCACCGCCTGCTCGAACAGCGGGAAAATATCACCGGGACGCTGATCGGGCACCAGGCGCATGCTCACCTTGGCCTTCACCACGTTGGGAATCACGGTTTTCGCGCCTTCGCCGGTAAAGCCGCCGATGATGCCATGCACCTCCAGCGTGGGGCGCGCGGTGCGCCGCTCTTCCGCGCCATATTCCGCTTCGCCAACCAGTGCAGGAATGCCCATCTCATCGCGCAGCGCGGCATCCACATCGAAGGGATAACTGGCCCAGTTCTCTTTTTCTGCCTCGGTGGCCGGGCGCACGCGATCATAAAAGCCGGGGATGTGAATATGCCCATCGCGGTCCTTCAGCCCTGCCAGAATCAGCGCCAGCGCGTGCAGCGGGTTGGGCGCAACGCCACCATAGACGCCGGAATGCAGGTCGCGCTTCGCGCCGCGCACTTCCAGTTCCGTGTAGAGAATGCCACGCAGGCCATAGGTCACGGCGGGCAAGCCCACCTCAGGCATGCCCGTATCGTAAATCAACGACAGATCGGCAGCCAGGCGCTCTGGATGCGCTTTGACATAGGCTTCAATCGACTCGCCTCCCGCCTCTTCTTCTCCCTCGATCAATACCTTCACATTGACCGGAAACGCCCCATCCGCCTGATGCAGCGCTTCCAGCGCCTTGACCAGCGCGAACATCTGCCCCTTATCATCGGACGCGCCGCGCGCATAGAGGTTGTCGCCCTTGATGGTTGGCTCGAAGGGCGGCGTTTCCCAGAGGTCCAGCGGGTCGACCGGCTGCACATCATAATGCCCATACAGCAGCACCGTCGGCTTGCCAGTGGCCTTGAGCCATTCGCCATAGACCAGAGGATGTCCCGCTGTGGCAACCACCTCTACGTTCTCCAGGCCCGCGCGGCGCAGATGATCGGCGACATACGCGGCGGCGCGGCGCACATCGTCTTTATGTTCAGGCAACGTGCTGATGCTGGGAATGCGCAGTAACTCCATCAGTTCCGCCCGGAAGCGCTCGCGATTTGCTTCTCCGTAGCTGCGCGCTCCCGCAGACTGGGCCGACATAGACATACCAAGCTCCTTACCAAACAATGTTTTCTGGACAACAACGAATACCTGTTATTGGAACACAACTTGCGAAAAGGCGCTCAGCGCTTTCTGGCAATCAGACGCCAGAAACGCAGGCAATAACGGGACCACCAGTCACCTGGCCGTGACGAGATTATACGACATACACGACAGAGATTTTCCTCTTCAGACACGGGCCTGGCCCGTGGGGAGTAGACAATGAGCCTGGCAAACATCTTCAGTGGGCAGGCATCTCCCGCTCCTTTGGCAGATATCGTGGGTTTGCAACCCACCGACTTTGAGCAGCTTGCAACCATCGCCTGGCAATGGTTGCTGTTATCCGCGCTGATCGCCTGGATAGGCACGCTGATCGCCAGCTACAGGCTGCTCAGCGCCTTCCGCGGCCAGCAGCCAGCAGAGATCGCCGCCATCCTGCATATCGCCGCGCAGCGCCAGCGCCGCCAAAGTTGGCTCTGGCTCAGCATCATCTTGACAGGCAGCGCCGCACTCTTCTGGCTGCGTCTGCCGCATGTGCTGCCACAGCAGCAGTTGAATCAAGCGCCCAATTGGCCCGCGCTGGGGTCTTTTCTTCTCTCAACCCCTGAAGGCTGGCTCTGGCTGGCGCGCGGGGGATTGGCGCTGCTGGCGCTGGGGCTGGTGACAGGCGTTTCCATTCTGGCGCACCGGCGCATGCGCCAGGTGCAAGCGCCTGACCTGCTGACACGCAGTGAACGCGCCCGCCGTCGCTGGCATCGGCGCAGACCCCCACCGTTTGGCGTTGAATCGTCACAGAGCGCCAGCCTGGAGCAGCGCTTTCTCGCCGAGCGACGCCACGCGCAAGGCAGCCTGGTAATTGTCGCCGCGCTGCTGTGCACATTCTTGCTCCCCCTCACCGATGGACCAACCGCGCAGCTTCCCATCACCGCGCTGGCGCTCAACGGCGTGGTGCTGCTCACGCTGGCAATGTGGCTAGGCGGCGTGTTGTATCTCGCCTCCATCCTGGTGCCAGCCAGCTATATCATCGAAAGCGCCGAGCGCTCGCAAACGCTGGTAGAGGCGCTCTCGGCCAGCAGACCGTCCCTCACTCCAGCGCTCTTCGCCATCGCGCTCTACAGCGTTTTCTCAGTGGAGACACGCCTGACCAGCTTCAGCAGCTTGCTCCTTCTGTTCAGCACTCCTTTTGGCTTGCTGCTCATTGCTGAGCTAGCGCTGCTGGGGGTCACGCTGCTGCTGGCACTCTATCAGGTGCGGCGGGCGCTGCCAGCACTGGCCCAGGCCGCCTGGCTCGCGGCGCGCGGCACGGTGATGAGCGTGCTGGGGGGCATGGATGTTTCGCGTTCTCTGGAAATGAGCCAGCATGAGCGTCAGACGCTTGCCCACCGGGCCGAACGGCGGCTGACCAACATTGCCTATCTGCAAGTCATCCTGGGCATGCTGGTGCTGCTCTGTCTGGTGCTGGCCGCCGTCCTCGGCGGGACGCCGACCATCTAAGCGAGCGGGCGAGTCTGATGTGGACGAGCAGGAGGCCCAAGCGTTTGATCGCGGCGCGCCTCCCATTGGAGCGCCTCCTGCTCGCGGCCCAGCGCGCGCAAGACTTCAACCACTCGCTGGAATCGGGATGCAGTCGGCTGCAACTCGGCAGCGCGCTCAAATGAGCGCAGCACCTCATCCGGCTGGTTGAGTTTTTGCAGCACCATGCCGCGATTCTGCCAGGCAGCAGCGTTATCTGGCTCCAGCGTCAGCACGCGATCACAGCAGACCAGTGCATCTTTATAGCGTTCCAGCATAAACAGCGCGTAGCCGCGCGTGCTCCAGACGCGCGCCCGGTGATGATCGAGTTCCAGGCAAGCATCGAGCGCCGAAAGCGCCTCGCCAAAGCGACCCAGCGCATTCAGCGACCACCCCAACCAGAACCACGTCGGCGCGTGGCTGGGGTCGAGCGCGGCCAACTGCCGATAGAATGTGACCGCTTCATCGTACTGTTTTGCGTTGCGCGCCTCCTTTGCCTGGTGGCGCAGCGTCTCCAGATCGGCAGGCGCAAGCGTCGGGCGCACCGTGGGCAGCGTGAAGCGCACCGCAGGCAGCGCCGGAAAGGTTTCGCCGCGCGGCCTCGTCAACGTCGAAACGGAGCCACCAGGCGCGCGCAGCGCCATATCCAACGCACGCACCAGGGCGCGCATCGTCGGAAAGCGCTCTTCCGGCTGTTTCGCCAGGGCGCGCATCACCACCGCATCCACCGCAGATGAAAGCGCCGGATGCACTTTGCTGGGCAGGGGCGGCGTCTCCGTCGCGTGCTGAATCGCAATCGCCAGGCCATCGCCGCCCTCAAAGGGCATACGCCCCGTCAGCAGAGCATAGAGAATGACTCCCGCGCTGTATTGATCGCTGGCGGGCACCGCGTGGCCTCGGCCCTGTTCGGGGGCCATGAACTGGACCGTTCCCGGCGCAACATCGGGGCGCGTGAGGTCAGGAGCCGCGCCGCTCAGGCGGGCGATACCAAAATCCGAGAGCATCAATTGATCGCCCTCAGAGAAGAGGATGTTAGCGGGCTTCACATCGCGATGAATAATCGGTTCTGGCCGGGTATGCGCGTAATCCAGCGCGGAGCCAAGCTGTCGCAGATAGGTGAGCGCTTCGCCGGTTGGGACCGGGCGGCCCTTCATGCGGTCTTTGAGCGTGCCGCCGCGCAGCAGCGGCATCAGCAGAAAGGCCACGCCTTGATCTTCGTCAGTGTGATACACCGGAACGATGTTGGCATGCTCCAGGCGCACCGCAACCTTGGCTTCGCGCAAGAACCGCTGGCGCAGTTCATCGGCGTTATCATGGCGCGGCAGCAGCGCCTTCAGGGCCAGTTCGCGTTCAAGCTGAAGATCGGAGGCGCGATAGACTGCGCCCATGCCGCCAATGCCCAGCAGCGCCTCGATGCGATAGCGGTTAACCAGCACCGTCTCCGGCAGAAGACAGCCACAGCGCGCGCAGACACGAGTGCCCGGCTCATTCTCATTCTGGCACCGCTCATTGACGCAACGCATACTTCGACTGCACTCCTGCCTGGTCAGGCGACCGTAGTAGATTCCGCTTGCACCGCCTCCTCAAATTCATGCAATCGCTTAATCTGGCGATGATTTGGAGACGCCTGCCAGCGCTTCATTTGCACCAGCCGCAGCGCAGCTTCGACTGAGTAGCCATCGCGCACCAATACTGCGCAGGTCAGCAAGACGCTGCGACCAACCCCATGCTCACAATGAATCAACACCCGCTGCCCGTCGCGTATCTGCTCCAAGGCCCAGGCCGAACCGGCCATCAAGTCTTCTACCGTCAAGGGATGGGTATCAGGCGTGGGCAAATACAGCAACTGGACACCTGCGCGATTCAGCGCTGCCTCATCATCGCGATATTCCGAGCGCGTATCGATCACGCGCGTCACACCCACGCGCGCCAGCCGCTCGATGTCTTCCTCGCGCACGCGCCCGCCAACCGCCAGCGAACCGGTGACCCAACTCATATCCATTCGGTCTGGCAGCGCCACACCCATCTGCTCAACCAGTTGCGCGCGGCGGCTCTCTTCCGGGAAGAGATGCGCGGCAACGCGTGTCCAGAGCCGATAGAGCAGGCGCATCGGGGCCATCAGCAGCCAGCGGCCAAAAGACCGCCGCAGAAAACGCTGCTGCGCCTGGGTGCGCGCTGGCGACGTTTCACCCTCGCCCACTTCTGCTGGCGGGGGTTGGGGCAGCGGCTCAAGCTCATCAGAGGAAGGCAAGTTGCTCATGCAATCGCTCTCCCTGGCTCCAAGAGGCCGTCTTTCTCCAACACTCGCTCCAACGCGGAGATCGCGCATTCGATCTGTGAATCGTCCGGCTCGCGTGTCGTCAATCCCTGGAGCGCCAGGCTCGGCGCAACCAGCCAGCGCACCACCCGGAAACGATAGTACGTCGCGCCCAGGCGCATCAACTCATAGGCAATAGCGGCCACCACAGGCACCAGCACAATACGAGAAAGAATGCGCAACAGCAGCGGTGGATTGCCCACCAGGGCAAATACCACGATGGAGACGACCATCACCACCAGCAGAAAGCCGGTGCCGCAGCGCGTATGCACCTTCGACGCGGCGCGCACGTGGGCCACATCCAGCGGTTCGCCATGTTCAAAGGCATTGATGGCTTTATGCTCCGCGCCATGATAGCCAAAAACGCGCTGGATGCTGGGCATCCGCCCGATCAACCAGAGATAGCCCAGCAAGATCACCAGGCGAATAATTCCTTCCAGAACCAGCGCCAGTGCGCCGGTTCCCACCCAGCGCTGCACCAGCCCAACCAGCGCCAACGGACCCAAAAAGAAAATCCCGATGGCAAACGCCAGCGAGATCGCCAGAGTCACGGCGATGGCCCCTTTCCCAATGGCGGGCGAGGTCTCGCCATTTTCATCAGTAATCTGTCCAGCCGCCACGTTCGCGGCAAAAGCCATCATGCGCGTCCCCAGCACCAGCATATCCCACAAGAGCAACACACCACGCAGCAGCGGCAGCCGAAACACGCGATTTTGATAGAGGCGCGGCGCCAGCAGTTCCTCATGGACCAGAATGCCGCCAGCGGGCTGCCGAACGGCCACCGCAACGGCCTTGCGCCCGCGCATCATCACGCCCTCGACAACTGCCTGACCACCATAATTGAATGTCGCCACGATTCATTCCTTGCCTAACATGCCCATGGTACTTTTGCCGATAGCTCACGACGCCAGCCTGGCTAAAGCGCGCAGCGCAGAAGATGAGCTTGTCACTCATCCTCTGCGCTTCATATGCTTACTCCTCTTTCAGGTTAAAGCGCTTGCGGAAACGCTCCACCCGGCCAGCGCTGTCGAGAATGCGCTGTTGCCCCGTGAAGAACGGATGGCACTTCGAGCACACATCCACGCGCATATTCTGCCTGACGCTCCCTGTCTTAAACGTATTTCCACAAGCGCACGTCACAGTGGCTTCCACAAAATTCGGGTGAATCCCAGCTTTCATCGATCTTTCTCCCAATCCTTTCGGCGCATGAGTCTATGGCCTGAAAACGGGCGCGCCTTGTGCCAGGGGCAAAGGCAGCGACCTCGTGAGGTTATAGCTTCAGTGGCATTGTACACGTCGCCTCCACAGCCGTCAAGCGACGACGAAGACAACTTCAGCAGAACTGATTTCAGCATCCCAAGAGGAGCGAATTCAGAGGCAGGCGAGGCGATGTCGCTTCCACAGCAAGAACCCTTCGAGATCAGCGCCTTTTTTCTTCGCCCGCGCCTGGAGGCAAGTACCCTGGCAACAGAGACACACCCTCCTATTATATCACATGCGGCCAAAGCGGGACGGCTATCGGAACAACCCAGGGCCAGGCTGTCATTTGCCAGCGTCCCTCTCTCCAGGCTATACTGTGCACAAAGAGGCTCAGGCAAGCACACACCAGCGTGAGGAGACGACCCATCGCAGATCAATCTCTGGTCATAGAAAACGCGCCAGGCGCGAAGACCTCTGCCGCTAAAACGCCAACCAGGCGCAACGTCAGCAGTCTGCTGCTGCCATCGATTGGCAGCATCGTCTTTTGCGCCATGTTGCTGGGCATATTGCTGCTGGGGCAACGTGCTATCCCCGGCAGCGATGGCAGCGCCGCACTTCCGCTGCGGCTGGGGAACGACATGCTGCTGCGTGGCGGGCTGGTCCCTACCAATACGCTGACCAGCGTCGGCTATGGGCAGCCGCTGGTGGCCGAACAATGGCTCGCCGATCTCATCTTTGCGGGTATCTGGCGGTTGTTTGGCCTCAACGGCCTGCTGGCTCTTGTAGGGTTGATCGTCGCCCTCACCAGCACAATGCTCTTGCGCGCAGTGCGCAAACGCGGCACGCCGCTGCTGCTGGCGCTGCCGCTCATGGCTGCCGCCCTCGCCCTGACATCAACTGATTGGCAGGCAGGCCCGCCGCTCTTCTCGCTGCTGCTCACACTCTGGTGGTCTGAACAACTCTGGTCCTATTGGCAAAGCAAGAATAATGGGCGCAAGCTCTGGCCGCTGCCGTTTGTGCTCGCGCTGTGGGCCAACCTCGACAGCGGCTACGTGGCCGGGCTGATCTTACTCGTCACGGCTACCCTGCTGGTCTGGATATTCCCCAACGCCGCCAGCGCGCGCAATGTCGACGCGCGCCGCTGGCAACTGACGCGCATACTGATCGCGTGCCTGCTGGCAACGCTGCTCACACCCTGGGGCCTGACTGCACTCGCCGATGCGGGCACCTTTTTCACCAGCGGAACCACACCAGGCCAGGCCGTGGCCGCCTCGCCCGATGTGCATCAGCTTTCCGGCGCGCTATTTCTTGCCCTGCTCCTGCTGCTGGGAACCTGCGGCATCTTGCGCGGCTGGCTGGCAGGAGGCCGCGCCGCTCAGCCCGCCGATCTGACCGGCAGTGAGCAGGAACGCCGTCTGGCGCAGCTTGCCAACCGCGAACCAGGAGCCTTGGGCTGGGCGTTCGTTGGCGTCTTTACCGCCCTGGCCTTCTTCTCATCAGATGCCCTGGCGCTCTGGGGCGTGATTGTCGCGCCCATCATGGGGCGCGAACTCACCTGCTGGGCAGCCGAATGGGCCACCGCCGACGCGAATCAGCGGCTCACCCGCTCCTGCCGCGCCATCTTTCGCCGCTCCTGGAAATTTGAAGCGCTGGAGACGCATCTGCGCTCTGGCCTGCTGGGCGCGCTGGTTGGCATCTTCGCCCTGGTCCTCCTCTTCAATCAAGGAACCTTTCCAGGAACGGCGGCTCCGCTGCTCAACGCGCGGTTTTCGTCAACTGCGCTGCCGGTCGAAGCCGTGCAAAACATTCAGCGCGGCGCAATCCCCGGCGATACCCTTCCCTCTGGCGCGGGCTTTACCGTGCTGGCGTGGTCTCATTACATCGAGTGGCAGCTTCCAGGCCACCCGATCATGATCGATGCGCGAACCAATGTCTTCGACGCGGGCACGCTGCAAGATTACCAGAACCTGCTGAACGCGCAGCCCACCTGGAACCAGATCATCAACGGTTATGGGATTCGCTGGCTGCTCATACCCATGACTACACCGCTGGCCCAGGTGATTCCACTGGCTCAGGGCTGGCTCTGCCAGGACATAGACAGCCAGCATCTGGCGCTCTTATGTGTCCCTGCCCCATCTTTGCCGGTCACCTGACAGATGATGAGAAGGCATGCAACTTCTGGCCCCGTCTTTGCGTCACGCAGTATAATAGCTAGGAGGTGAGGAAACATATGTTTTGCCCGCATTGTGGATCAAATACGGTGGACGCGCACGGCGTCTGCCAGGCATGTGGCAAGGAAACCTTCGACTCGTCTACCGACCTGGAAATCCACGCGATCAGCGTTGGCACAGGCGGAAACTGCCCCAAGTGTGGCGCGCCGCTGGACCAAGACGAAATGTTCTGTGGGCAGTGCGGTGCGCAGATAAGCGGCGAACAAAGCGCCGCGTCTCTGGTTGACAGCCAGGCTACGCGGGCCGTCATCCCACGCAAATCGCGCTCACGCCTTTCGTCAACCGGAATCGCGCCGCGCGACTATTGGGAAGACATCCCACCAGAAGAAGTGGAAGCGCCCACCGAAGCCTATCGCCGGACCACGCCGCGCTCAACGCTGCGCACGCCTCCCAGCGGAGGTTTGCCAGGCCGCGTGCCAACCTATCGGCCAGGCTCTACCGCGCGGCTGGCCGCAGATAGTCTGTATGAAACACCTGCGCCGCGCTCGCAGACCGCGCTCATCGTCGGGATGCTCTGTTTTCTGGCGAGCTTTATCACTGGCGGCGCGGCCATCTGGCTGGCAGTCACCTCGCTCCACTGATCTGTAACCACAGATTTTGCACTGCAATTTGTTAGCATTTGCACTGCAGTATGCGAGATTTTGCAGTGCAGTTATGACAGTTTTGCAGGACAGTAGAGAGATTTTGCAGTGTAAGAAGCGCATTTCTCGTGTAGTCATGGAAACACCGCTCCCTTTTGAAGGGACTGCAAAATATCACCTCTACGCCGCTGGCAAGAAATGGCACCTACTAATTCCAATACTGGAATGTTGCCCTTTGCATCCTTATCAAACTTGCCAGAAAGCAGAGCATGCCAACGATACTTCAAATCCATCGCCGGAATTGAGGCCATTGCTCCGCCAGGAGAGGGTCTGTCAAGAGATTTGTGTAAATAGCTGTTCATTATTGCGGAAACCGCTCCGCAAACTCTACTGCCAAGCAGTTCAGAGCGGGCTTCCAGTCGTGAATGGGCATCGTCCACTTCTTGCTTAGGTTGCGCACGGCTAGGTAGACCACCTTGTAGACCGCCTCATCGGAAGGAAAGATGCGGTGATTGCGGGAGACCTTGCGCAACGTCATATTCAGCGATTCAATCGCATTGGTCGTATAGATGACCTTCCGAATGTCCGCTGGGAAAGCAAAGAGCGGGATGACTCTCGCCCAGTGGATGGCCTGGATCCCATACGCGGTTTTATAGCCCCCAGCAGGGGAACCTGCTTGGCTCCCGCGCCCGCCCAGACACGGGTGTCGTAGTACTTAGAACAGAGAATGGGGATAAGCTTTCCGGAAGTCGCCTAATGATGCCCGACTGCTGAGGGCCATCCTGCCCCAGCTTGCCCTTGAGAGATAAGAGGCGAGTATCTCTCAGGCATCGCGTAGCGCAGAACCCGTGCTGCGCACTCGTCCTGTCTTTACAAGCGGTTTAGTGGTCGTTCAATGTTCAGCACGACTGATCTGGATAGTTTTGATCTCGGTAAAGAAGTCCATGGCTGCTGGTCCTTGCTCGCGGGAATGAGAACTTGAGCCACGCATGCCCCCAAAGGGGGCGTGTGGATCGACCCCTGTGGTATCCCCGTTGACACGGACCATGCCACACGCAATCTCGCGCACGTACTCCAAGGCTGCATTCAGGTCCCGTGTGAAGAGCGAGACACTCAATCCATACCTGGTCCCATTAGCGAGGGTAATGGCGTGTCCCAGGGTCTGTGCCGACAAGAGGGCAAGGAGCGGTCCAAAGACTTCCTCTTGCGCGACCGGAGCATCGGGTGCTACATCAGTCACCACTGTTGGGGAGAAGAAGGCTCCGTGAGCCAACTCCGCTTCCGTGAGGCGCTGCCCACCTACTACAATCTTGCCCATCTGCGCCGCCTCCTGTGCATAGCGTTCTGTGCTTGCCAGTGCCTCGGCACTGATGAGCGGTCCTACAGCGCACGTTGGATCAAGGGCTACCCTGACCGGTAAGGCGGCAATCGCTGTGGCCAGGCGCGTCGCGAACTGTTCATAGATTGCTTCGACGACAATCACCCGACTCGTTGCGGTACATTTTTGTCCCGCGAAGCGCATGGCCCCGGCAGCAACGAGCTGTGCTGCTTGATCAAGATCAGCGTCAGCCAGCACGATGGCTGCATTTTTGCCCCCCATCTCCAGTTGATATTTGATATTGCGTTGTGCGGCTTGCTGGGCAATCTGTTTGCCAATGCTGTCAGAGCCAGTAAAAGTAATGGCCTGGATGCCAGGATGCGCGACAAGCGCAGCGCCAGTGGTGGAGCCTTTACCCAGCACCAGATTCACTGTCCCCGCTGGCAACCTCGCCGCGTCGATGAGCTCGACCAGATGGGAGGCAACGAGTGAAGCCACTTCCGCTGGTTTCCAGACGATGGTATTGCCAAAGGCCAGCGCTGGAGCCATCTTCCATAACGGGATGGCCAGGGGGAAATTCCACGGGGAAATGACCGCTACAACCCCCAGTGGCTGGCGCAGGGTAAATTGGAGAGCCGTGGCAGTTTGTGCGGGAATGACGAGCCCTTGGGGATGGACTGCCTCTTCCGCAAAATAGCGGAGGATGGCAACCCCCCGGTCCACCTCGGCGGAAGCTTCCCCAATAGGCTTGCCCACTTCAAGCGCCACGGCTCGCGCAAGCAGATCACGCCGTTCACTCATCAGCGTGGCGATGCGATGGAGCGCGCTGGCGTGTTCCGGTCCGCTAGCTCGTCCCCAGGTGCGGGTGGCTGCTTGTGCCGCTGCCACAGCATCATCCACCTGCCCCGGATTGCCGTTCGGTACGTATGCAAGGATCTGACGAAGATCGGACGGGTTGCGATCCTCACCCCATGTTGCATCAGGTGATGTGATCCACTGGCCAGCTATATAGGATGCTAACAGGCGTGGCTGTTCCATAGCATGGTTCCTTCAGGTCGAGCTACTGTCCCATGCCCACCGAGCGGGTTCCGGACAGTTGCAGCACTCGCCCATCCTTTCAGGGATTCGAGATGCGATAGAAGCGTCGCGCATTCTCTGCCCACAATTTGCGCTGCGCCCCTTCTGGCAGATGTGCCGTCAACGCTGCCAGCGTGTCTATCCAGCGCGGGTAGGAAGATGCCAGGAGGAGCACCGGCCAATCACCGCCAAAGACCACTCTATCTTCGCCAAATGCAACAAGCGCTGCATCCACATAGGGACGCAGCTCATCAATGGTCCACGTCATGGGGTCAGCTTCCGTGACCAGGCCACTCAGTTTGCAGAAGACATTCGGCAACGCCGCTAATTGTGTCAGCTCTTCACGCCACGGCGTCAGTGTATGCTCGCGCACGTCGGGTTTGCCCAGATGATCAAGCATAAATGCAGTTTCAGGGCACTGACGCACCAATTCAATGGCCGCCGCCAACTGGGTGTGCCGCAGGCAGAGATCGAAAGACCACCCATAGGCTCCTACTAAGCGTACCCCGCTAACGAACTCATCGCTTAGACAAAAGAAAGGATCGGTCTCATCCTGGATTGGGCGTCTCACGCCTTTGATGAGCGGGCTTAACGTCTGCAAGGCGTTGAGGTGGTTTCGTACAGCGTCTCCCTGCTCCACTGGAGCCGCAGCGACGATCCCTTGTAATCGAGGCTCAACCTGCGCACAGGCCAGCGCCCATTGTACTTCGGCCAGGGCCTGTTCTGGCAGGACGTTTACTTCCACGAACACAAACGCCTGGATGGGAAGACCTGTAGCCTGTTCGGTAAACGCCGATGTGTCAAAAACACGATTGATCGCTGGAACCCCAGCAAGCCAGGGAATAGCGAAGCGCGTGGTATCCCACAGATGGACATGCGCATCGATGATGGGAAAAGGCGGCATAGTTCCTCCTCTGCACAACATGTGCTTCAACTAGTAAGAAGCGCAAAAGCGTGACTCAGCGATCAGTGTTATGTCGGAAGGTTGTCTCTCCCTGCTTGCCCCACTGCTTCGCTGACGGTATTGATGAGGGTGCCGATGCCCGCAATGCTGATCGTGACCGTATCGCCAGGATGCAGACTCACCATGTCGGGGGGAACAATGCCCGTCCCGGTCATCAGATAGACCCCATGAGGAAAAGATAAACAGCGTCCAAGGTAGGCCACTAGCTCATCGAAGCGGCGGTGGAGGGCGGCGGTGGAGGTTTCCCCAGTGAAGATCACCTGCCCATCCCGATGAATGGCGCAGTGAATAGCCAGATCAGCAGTATCGAGGTCAGTGAACGGAACAATGACTGGCCCCAGCGCGCATGCGCGCTCGTAGACTTTGGCCTGCGGAAGATAGAGCGGATTCTGCCCCTCAATGTCACGCGAACTCATATCGTTGCCAACCGTACAACCCACAATGTGGAAGGATGCATCGAGCAGCAGGGTCAACTCTGGCTCTGGTACGGACCAGGAGGCGTCAGGGCGCACGGCAACTGCTGCATGGGAGCCAACGACCCGCGCTGCCAGCGATTTGAAGAAGAGTTCGGGCCGCTCCGCATCGTAGACGCGCGCATAGACATCGGCGGCGTTCTGCGATTCATGGATGCGTGCTTCCCGACTGCGCGTGTAGGTGACACCCGCTGCCCATACTTCCTGTTCATCGATGGGGGCAAGCAGGTGCGGAGTAGTGGCATCAGGGGCTTGATCGAGCGCAGCGAAAGACCACGTTGGCGGAAGCGCAGCAGAGGTGGTGAGCACCTGCTCAATGCCATTTGGAATCGCCAGCAGGTCACTGAGGGTGGCGCACCGTTCGGGGTCCGCGCCCGTCAAATCAACCACCCCATCGCCATATACTCCGCCCAGCCGCGGCCCGACGCCGGGGACAAAGACGCGACAAAGCGCGCGGTGCGGGAGAGGAATCATCGGTGTCTGCATCGGTCTACCTCTCTTGCGTCATGGAGCGTATTCAGTCGAGGAGCTGTGTGCTGCTTCCTGGCTGTCGGGGCGTGTAATACACCCCATCGCGCACATCCGCAGGCTCCTGAAAATAGGCGCGTAAGTGGGGAATATATTCCAGGAAAAGCGCTTCATGCCCCAGTGCGATATGATTGAATAATACCAAATGCTGGTGAATCTGGCCCATGTCGCCAACGTGTGGAACTACTGGCAACCCGAATTTGCGCGCCAGGAGGCTCACCGTGAGAAACTCGCTCACGCCACCGACCCGTGTGCAATCCACCTGCACGAGATGCACCGCCTGAGCTTCCATATAATTTTTAAAGAGCACGGCATTGGGGACATGCTCGCCAATTGCCACGCGGAGCGGGGCAATCGCCTCCACGAGGTGCTGATGGGCCAGCACATCATCAGGATGAGTCGGTTCCTCGACCCAATAGGGCTGGATAGCGGCCAGGGCTTTGCAGGCCTGGATAGCCAGGGGGAACGACCATTGTTGATTGGCATCGACCATCAACAACACCTCATCTCCAATTGCCGCGCGGACCAGGTGCGCGCGGCGCACATCGCGCTCGAGCTCTGCTGAGCCAACTTTGAGCTTCAAAGCGCGGAACCCCTTGTCTACAGCGCTGCGCGCATTATCCTGGAGATGGGCATCATCATAGCCAAACCACCCGGCAGACGTATCGTATCCAGGATAGCCCTGGGCGAGAATAGTAGATCGTAGAGCGCGCGTGTTCATCTGCGTGTGCAATATCTCCAGCGCCTCGGTGCTCGTGAGGGCGTCCTCGAGATACGCGAGATCGAGTAATGCGACGACTTGCTCCGGCGTGAGACTCAGCAGTAATTGCCACAGCGGCAGCCCGCGTGATCGTGCCCAGAGGTCAAAGGCCGCGTTGGTGAGCGATGCCAGCGCCAGTTGTATGACCCCTTTCTGGGGTCCCAGCCATCGCAATTGATGGTGATTGGCCAGGGCATGAAACGTTTGGCCGTAGGTGGACATTAACGTCTCGATCTCCATCCCGATCAATCCTGATCCGAGCGTCGTGATCGCCTGGCATACAAGTTCATTCCCGGCGCCAAGCGTCAGGGCCAGACCAGTTCCCATCAGCCCGGTAGCGGTTGTCAAGCGAGTCACCGCGTAGCTATATTCTGGTGCAGCATGCACCGCGTCACTGCCTGCACCCGGTGGCAGAGAAAAACGCGCGTCGCGGGTCTCCAGGCCCGTAATAGTCGTCATGATGGCTTCTCCAGTGTCTAAGAGGATCGCAGTCTTAGCGCCGATACCCAAGCTCGGCGCCCCCACTGACCGGTAAGATGCAGCCCGTGATAAAGCGTGCTTTTGCAGAGAGTAAGAAGGTGGCGGCATCAGCAATGACATCAGGGTTGGGGCAATAGCCCAACGGATGCATATGCGCAAGGGACGCTTCCATAGCCACCGGATCAGGCTGTTCTGTGACCCATTGGCGCAGCAAGGGCGTCCAGACTGCCGCCGGGCAGATCGCATTGACGCGGATGCCAGCTGCCGCATAGTCGAGTGCCATGGCTTTCGTCAGGGCGATCAGCCCCCCTTTGGTAGCCACATATGCTGCATGGTTTTCTTGCCCCAATAGCCCCACCATGCTGGCAGTGTTCAGGATACACCCGCGACTGGCCTCCAGGGCAGCAACAGCCGCGCGTGTGGTGTGCAAGACGCTCGTGAGATTGACGCGCAGAAGGTAATCCCACTCCTCCAGCGTGGTTTCATGGAGCGATTTTGAAGGGCTGCTGACCCCCGCATTGTTATGGACAGCGTCCAGATGCCCAAATGTCGCAAGCGTCGTGGTAATGGCCGCTTGCACCGAGGCAGCATCGCTAACATCACAGGACACTGCCAGCCCGGAAGTAGCGAGCGCGTCTCGCGTTTGTTGGGCCACGTCAATATTGAGATCAGCAATGACCACATGCGCTCCTGCCTGTGCATACGCCAGTGCACAGGCTTGGCCGATGCCCTGGGCGCCGCCCGTCAGAAAAATCACCTGATCCTGTAAGAGTTCCATTGTGACCTTTCCTCGTTGCCATGTAGCATGGGAGAGTAATGGGGAGAGCATGCGCGAAACCGCGTGCTGCCCTTCTGAAAAGCCGGAAGTGAGGGAGAGGAAGAGTGCTATCAGCAGGTCTTGCTAGAACAAACCAGGTTTATTCATAGAGTACAGAGGCGTGGCTCTCGCACGATAATCTCTCCTGAGTAGGAAAAGCGCCTCCTTCCTCAAGCGTGTCATCCGTCTATACGGGCGACATCATGAGCAGATTTGCCCAACTTATAACATGATAAACTCTATTTGTCAAGCATATCATCTACAATATGTTACATGTTTTCTTAAAAAGCCCTCTTGAAATAGAACAACTTTATAGGATATACTCTCACCAAAGAGATGGCATGTGCAGGATGCGAGTGCCCCTGCTTTTCATCGACTGTTATAGTTATTGGGAGAGGCTATGCAAACACCGGCAAAGAAATTCACCGCAACAGAAGGTGCAAGCACCTATTCTCCCCAGTACAAAACCCTTGCGGATAAGATCACGGAGTACATCTTACAGTCACAACTTAAGCCAGGAGATCGCTTGCCGACAGAACAGGGATTAAGTGAGCAGTTTGGGGTGAGTCGGAGCATCGTCCATGACGCAATAAAATATTTATCAGCAACGGGTCTCGTCGGTGTCCGTAAAGGAGTGGGCATCTATGTGACTGATCGTCCACACACAGGGCCTCAAACCGCCATTCAACTCACGATGCCCATCGACCCCTTTCACATGATCGCGCTTTTTGACTATCGCGCAGCGATAGAGACCATAACAGCGCGGTTGGCCGCACAACATATCACTGTGGGAGAACTGCACGAGCTTGAGCGCCATCTTGCCGTGAACCGTCAGGGTGCCGAAGCGGGCCAATGGGAAATATTTCTTGAAAGTGACGGCGCCTTTCATCGGGCGATTGCTGTTGCTACGCACAATCCGTTCTTTGCCGAAACAGTCGACAGTATCTTACAACTCCAACGCTGGGCCATACGCCTGGTTATGGGCAGCTTCCCCGGTTCAATGGTGATCGCCGTCGAAGAGCACGAAGCGGTCTTTGCGGGACTTGAATCTGGAGACCCTGATACCGCGGCACAGGCGATGAAAGGGCATATCGAAACCGCCTCGCTGAATTATCAGCGCGAAGTGCAGCAGCGCTTGGTCAGCCAAGAGCAGTTGTAATGCCCTTGTTTCGCATGCAAACTTCACCTCGAGTAGGAACAGCCGTGTACCAGATCGTCCCGCTTGCTGGGATGATCATCCAGAACACATACTGACTCCCATCGCTCCCCTGCCTGCTGCTTTCTCGTGAATGCCTGCTGAAGTATTTATGTGCACATTACCAAGCAGACATAATTCAAACACTTCAGTGATCAATCGCTTTCTTTCTCTCCAGATCCTATACGGCTTTTTGTTGCCATAAAGGGGGCACATTTCGACTTATTGATAGAAAAAATATGTTACATTATTTGTAATAACGCTTGACAAATAGGGTTTATTATGTTATAAGTTTGGCAAATCCGCTCATGAAGCCACCAGTGTGGCCTGGTAGTGAGCTTGCTGAAGGAGATTTTTCCCATTCAGGAGAGTATATGCTGTTTTTGGCTGTACTTAGTCGTGAGAATAAACTAGGTTTATTTCTCTGCTAGGTATGCCTCGATTAATGAATGCTGCTCTCCTCTCAGCTTTCACACAATGATGGTTCGCTGCTCCCAAAACCCGCTCTTTGACAACGATGCAGGAGGTATTGAGTAGATTCATGCGAATAAAACGCGCAGAAATCGGCGAACCAACCCGCTATCCTCAAAGCTGCGGCGATCTTTGGGCAACAGCCTGGGCTGCTGACAACTCCCTGTATTGCGTGTCTGACGACACGCTGGGATTTGATCAGGCGTGTGAGAGCAATCTCGCCATCCACCGCATTACTGGGGATGAGCCACCACACCTCCAGGGAAAGACTCTGAATGCCATGCCTCAGTTCGGCAAGCTCGCGGAGTTTTCATCAGTAGACAACGGGATGTGGAAGGCTATGGGGTTGTTATGTTTAGAAGGGGTTCTCTACCTCGCTGTCAGTCGCCATGCTCATCAACGGGAATCCCCCTTTTTGATCCAGGAAACCTGGGATGCCAGCATCATCAAATCTACTGATGGCGGCAAAACCTGGAGCGCGATGCCCCAACTTGGTCATGCCATGTTCCCAGGCCACACCTTCAGTACGCCTTTCTTTGTGCAATATGGGCAGGATGGACAGGGTGAGGCAGATGGCGCTGGTGCCTTTGTGTACGCCGTCTCCAGCAATGGTGTCTGGAATAATGGGTCATCGATGGTGCTCGGTCGTGTTCGGCGTGCTCGCATAGGGCGTCTGGAGGCCCAGGATTGGGAATTCGTGCATGAATTTGACGCTCAAGGGCAACCCGTATGGCGAGCACGCCATGATACCGCGCGCTATATCTTTCGGAATCCTGGACGGACCAGCATGACTGGCATCCATTATATTGCCCCGCTTGGGCTGTATATTATGCCGCAGTGGTATTATCCGCGCCTCGTCGACTATCGCCGGAGTTGGAGCCGCACCCGCTTGGAATTCTATCAGGCCCCAACGCCCTGGGGACCGTGGAGCCTGTTTCATCGCCAGGATTTCTCGCCCCAAGCCTGGTACAACCCTTCATTTCCCGCCAAATTTATCAGTAAGGATGGACGACACCTCTGGATGTTCGTCGCTGGCAATTTCACGGATTATGAACGAGGGGCCGCCCTCGACGGCTACTATGGCCTCTTCATGCTTCCCCTGACCCTCGAGGTTGAAGATGGGGGATTACCATCGCTCACGATTCCCTATCTCGCGGCATCTACTTCTCGACCGCTTTCACCATCGCAATAGCAGAAAGGAGGGCACCAGAACCCCACATCCGAGTCATTCCTGGAGGCAAATGACTCCATAGAAACTCAATAACAGAGGTGTCAGTACTACGTAACCGCCAGCCCTGTCCTGCCGACACCGGCAAAACAACTATCCGGTCAACGTTGCTCACGTTCCAATGGAGGCATCATCAATGCAGCAGCCTATGCGTAGATTCACCCCCTTCCTGATGAGTCTCGCGCTCCTCCTCACGCTCGCCCTGAGCGCCTGCGGGAGCACGGACACCCAAGCGGTCAATAATGGCACGGGGACCTTTACCCCGCAAGAGGTTGACCAGGCGACTGGCGTATACCATGTCGTCCCGGTCTATGCCGTTCCCAAGCACCTCCCCAAGAAATATAAACTGGCCTTCATCAATCCCGATCTCAGCGTGCCCTCCTTCCAGGCCTGGTCACAAGGCATGCAAGCTGCCGCCAAGTTCTATGGTGTCACGCTCATTCAAACCGATGTCCAACACCATTTCGAAAACGAAGACAGCGCCTTCCAGACGCTGGCCGTCCAAAACCCTGATGTCGTGGGGGCGCATCCGGGGGATGCTGCCTTGCTGGCGGCCGCACAAGCCGATGGTATTCCATTGATTACGATGGATAACCAGGTTCCAGGCGCACTCTTCTTCGGTATCCCCGATAATGGTTTCGGCTCGCTCGGTGGGCAGGCACTGGCGACTGCGGCTCAACAAAAATTGCAATCTGATTGGAAAGGACGCAATTTGGTCTTCGTCGGCTTAGACGCCGACCCCTGTGATGCCTGCAATGCGCGGGTCAAAGCTGGACTGGCAGCGGTGCGCCAAAGCCTTTCCGTCTCTGACGCCAATGCGCTCGACGTCAACGGGTATGGCCCTACCGATCACCCACAGGCGACCATGACCGATGTGCTGACGGCGCATCCCAACGATGTCTTTATTGTGCTGCCCATCAACGACGAATACGGCGTTGGCGCGTTGCAAGCCTTGCAGTCTGCCAACCGCCTCAAAGATGGTCTGGTGGTTACGCTTGGCTGTGATGCCGCAGGGCAACAAGCCTTGCGGAATGCCGATTACAACGGCAGCGATATTGGCTGCGTCGATGCCAACCCCTGGGCCGAAGGGTGGAACTGGGTCGAGGCAGCGATTGCGACGGCACTCGGACATAACTACCAGGCTTACAATGTCCATCGCGTCATTACCTCTGCACAGATCAATCAAATCTATCCGCAGGGCTAGGCACAAGGGAGGGTGAGCGCGCACGATCAGGACAGAAGCGTGCGCGCTCATTGGTCCTGTCACATCTGCGAAATCTCTTCCGAGGGGGACTCTATGGCTGATCTATTACACCAGACAGATGAGCGAAACAGCGCTGCTCCAGCGGACTCAGGACGCCCAAATCGTCGCAGGCTCTGGGCGCTGATGCAGGATGCGGGCAAGCGCCGACGTTTCGTCGACCTAGCGCTGGACTATGGCATTTACGTGCTGCTGGTCGGCCTCCTGCTCTATTTCTCCTTTGCCTCGCCTTACTTTCTCTCAGTACGCAACCTCTTCAACATTCTCCTGGCCGTCTCAGTCACCGGGATTATTGCCGCAGGCATGACGGTAGCGTTAATCGCGGGGCAGATCGATCTGACAGTCGGGGCGGTGATTGGGTTGACCACGGTCATCACGTCTTCCTTGGTCTACTATCACGGGTTCTCCTTCCTGGCTGGCGTCTTGATTGCGTTGGTGATTGATGTGCTCATTGGCCTGCTCACCTCGCTGCTGGTCGTCAACCTGGCGATCAACTCCATCATCGCCACGCTCGCAATGACGCTCGTCATTCAGGGGGTAGCGCTCATTCTAGCAAATGGCGAGACCATTCCAATGGTCAATCTTGACCTCGTGCATTTCATCAACGCGCGACCGTTCGGAATCCCTATCCCGGTGATCGGTTTACTTATTGCCTTCGTTGCCGGTTTCATCTTGCTCAACTATCTCCGCCTGGGCTGGCATATTTATGCGACGGGAGGCAATCCGAGCGCCGCTCTGCGTGCCGCCATTCCCATCAATCGCATCTATCGCTTCGTCTTCCTGCTCACGGCTTTCCTGGCCGGCATCGGTGGTGTCATTACTGCCGGGATGGCTGCCAGTGGGTCGGGCGCGTATGGTGTGGGCGAAGAGTTCGATGTCCTGGCGGCAGTGCTGCTGGGTGGCATCGGTCTGTCTGGAGGCAGTGGCCGCATCGAGCGCACGCTGGTGGGTGTCCTCATCGTCGGGGTGGTGAATAACGGCCTGGTACTCATGAATATCCCCTCGTTTTATCAAGATACAGTCAAGGGGTTTGTGCTCTTGCTGGCGGTCGTCATGAGTGCCTTGCGATACAAACGCAGCAGTCGCTAGGTGAGCACTACCTAACTTCCTTTGTCCCTGGTCACCGCAACGACTCGTTGGGGGTAATCATTCCTGCCACGATTGCAGCATGGTACGCTCTCGGATTCCAAGAGAGTGTTGAACAAAGGAGCGTCCTATCATGGCTATAACTTCCATCCGGAAATATCGGTCGCTTGTTGTCGCCTGCTTGATTGTGCTCTTACTCAGCATCAGCCTTTTTACCGCTCGACCTGTCTTTGCCGCACCATCTCCGCCAACGGGTGTCACGGCCATCGCGCGTGACTCTGGTGTCGAACTCACATGGAATCCGGTTTCCGGAGCCACCTCCTACAGCGTGTATCGGAAAAGTCAAATTGGTGGAAGTTTTGCGCGCATTGCGTCAGGGCTGACCACCACGAGTTACACCGATGTTGGCCTTCTTAATCGACTTGCCCTTACCTATGCTATCACCGCCACCGATGCCACTGGAGAAAGTGCTTACTCGTCGAGCACCAACGCAACGCCCAATGTTGCCCCCTATGCATGGGATTTCAAACGGCCCGGCCAGGATACTGAGGGGTGGGATACCACTAATCAACTCTCGCGCAGTGTCTCACCCGATGGCAAGCTCATGCTGACCATGAATGGCACCAGCCCTCAGATCTATTCTCCCGACAACTTGAATATGGATGCGAGCCAGTTCACCGGTTTTCAGGTTGACATGCTCAACGGGATGAGCAGTGCAACAACAGTTGACCTGGCCTGGATTACGACGACTGACCAAACGTGGAATACCGCGAAAACCGTGTCCTTCACAGTTGCCGCCGATGGCGCTTTCGATACGACCACGTTGGCAAATCTTGCAGGAACTAACAGCCAGTGGGCAGGAACAATTAAGCGAGTTCGCTTTGATCCGGCTGTTCCCGGAGCCAATGGGGTCGTCTCGAAGGTCGACTTCCTCCACTTCACGAGTTCCGCTTCCCCAGCTAAACCGCTTGTCGGAGCTATTCGCTGGGATGATTGGCATCCTTCGCCCTACTATGGCAGCCAATCCTACTTTGGTGACCCCTCGGTTTTTACCGATTATGACTCCCGTCAACCGTTCTATGGCTGGTACGACTCGACCTCGCTCGTTGCCAACCACGCGGCCATTATGGATGAAGAGATCGATTATGCTGCCAATGCCGGGCTGGACTATTGGGCCTTTGACTGGTTTGAAAATCCAATCGTGCATGACAGTGTGTCCTACAGCGCGGCTTTTCATGATTACTTGAACGCTCCCAATAAAAACCGGATGAAGTATGCTTTTGTGTTGCAGACGCACTGGGTGTCAGCGGGAGGCGCAACCAATTGGGAGCAGATGATTGTGCCAAGTTTGATCGCGCACTTTAAAGACTCCCAGTATGTGAAAGTCGATGGGAATCGTCCAGTCGTCTTTTGGTTTCTTACCGGGAACCTTCCGAATGCGACCGATATGGATCCTACGGGCGTCGAACCGAGTTTTAGTTCGGGATTTGGTTCCAATTGGCGCCAGGAGATCGACTACTTCGTGCAACAAGTGCAGAAGGCAAACTTGGGCACCCCCTACATCATTGATGACTTGCATGATGCCACTGCCGCTCAGATGTATCCATGGGATGGCATTTCTGACTACGCCAATGGATTTGGTGGATCGGGCCATCAATCCTGGAGCACGGCGAATACGACCATCCAGAATACCAACAACCAGTTTACCTATACATCATCCAACACCTTGTTACAGGTGACCCCTGCGCTTTCAGCCGTATTGGATCATCGTCCTCGCAATACCGGCGGCACCTTTGCCAGCGGTCCGTATGGTGGCCCAGCAGATTGGTGGTATGATCTTCCCACCTATCGGCAGTGGGAAGATACGGTGAGGACCACCTATGATGGGTTACTCCAATATCCTGGGCGCGCGGCGAATCCAGGTCTCATAGAGATCTATGCCTGGAACGAGATCGACGAAGGCGGACCCGGAATCGTGCCGACCCAGCAGCTAGGCACCATGTTTCTCGACGCGATTCATGCGGTCGTCACCGGCGCCTATCCCGCTGTGTATTACGATACCCTCGATAATTCGAATCTCTCGTTCAACTACTCCAGTAACTGGACTTACAGTGGTCCACAGTGGGCGGTCGCCTCACATACCAGCTTTTTGAACGATGGCGACCAATCTTGGGGACATTACAACAACGATGAAACCTCCAGCAGCACCGCTGGTGCCACAGCCTCTCTGACCTATAATAACGCGACCGGCTTCCGGCTCATTGGCACGACTGGACCTGATCGGGGCAAAGTGGATATCACCATCACCGATAGTGGGCACAACACGGTCGCCTCCCAGACGGTGGACGAATATAGCCCCATCTTGCTGAAGCAGCAGGTGTTGTATAACAACGCCAGTTTGGCGCAAGGAACGTATACCATCACGCTGACCGTGCGATCCGATCGCAACCAGTTGTCCACCGGCAACATTGTCAGTTTTGATGCGATCCGCGTGCGCGTCGGACGGCTAGGGGTGCCGACAACCTCACCAGAGCCGCCGACCCGCCTGGTCGCCGTAGGCAATGAAAGTCGGGTTGATCTCTCCTGGGATGCGGTCACCGGTGCTGCAAGTTATACGCTCTACCGCAGCACGACAAACGATGACCCCAATCCAATCCAGATAGCTTCGGGGATTACCACGACTACCTACAGTGATTCTGGCCGCACGGATGGCACCATTTACTACTATGTCGTCAAAGCCGTCGACAGCAGTAACAACAGCAGCGGACTTTCAAACCAGGCGAGTGCTGTGCCTTCGCCCGATTTAACCAGAACGAATGCCACCTACTCGGCGTCCTCTTCTTGCACCAATCCAACCTACTGCAATCCAGCTGAAGTACCGAGCAATGCCTTTGATGGGACCAGCGGGACTTACTGGCAGGCACAAATCGGGTCAACCTATAGTCAGCAGTGGCTAGAAGTGGATTTTGCCGATGGAGCGCCGCCACCGACATTCAATCGGGTGGTCATCCAAGAATACAGTGGGGTCTCTGGCAATCGCACATCGGGATTTCGCATTGACTACTACGATGTGCCCTCGTCTTCCTGGAAGACCGCCTATACAGGCACAACGATTGGCGCCTCGCGCACAATTACTTTCCCTTCGGTGACAGGAAGTAAAGTTCGCCTGGTGTTTACTGCTGGCGTCTACACGCCCATCATCGATGCCTTTGAGGTGTATGGGGCTCCGGCGGGTGGGATCGTGAATGATACAGACCCCGGCATCCACTACTCTGGGAGTGGAGGCAGCGATTGGGTATATTCGCCGAATCGGGGCTATGGCGACTACAACAATGATGAGCATTGGACCACGACCAATGGTGCTACGATCACCTACACTTTCAACGGGCCAGTGATCGGCTTCATCACCGAAAAAACGCCGAGTTCTGGAAGCTACACCATCCAAATTGATAACGGCACCCCGGTAACGGTGAGCACATACAATACCACACGTATCGCGCGCCAGTTGGTCTTCCTGCAAACAGGATTGACCGAAGATCAGCACACCATCAAGATTACAGCAAATTTAACAAGCGGGCAATATGGTGAGATCGACGCCTTCACCACCTATCCGCCAGTCAATGATACAGATCTCACTTACAGTGGCTCGTGGACGTATTCGCCCAATCGGGGCTATGGCGACTATCTCAATGACGAGCATGCGACCACGACCAATGGCGATTCGGTGAGCTACACCTTTACTGGGACAGGCGTGGTCTTCATCACCGAGCTGAATTCCGGCAATGATACCTACAGTATCCAGATTGATGGCGGGACGCCAGTGAGTGTCAACACCAATAATGCGACCCGCATTGCTCAGCAGCTCGTGTGGCAAAATGCGACTCCTCTGAGTGCGGGGCAGCATACCATCACGATCACGAAGACAGGGGGCAGTTACGGCGAGATCGATGCCTTAGCAATCATGCCCTAAGCTTCTCACTAGGCGCTCCAGGTTGGGGTATCAACCTGGAGCGCCATCCCAAACGATCACGCATTTAAAAAGGAGCACTTTTATGAGGGCGCTTCCCGTTGCCTTACAGGCACAAGGCTTGAAGAAAGCCTTCGGACATGTTCAAGCGTTGCAGGAGGTGACATTCGATGTGCGCGCTGGCGAGATTCTGGTTATTCTCGGTGATAACGGTGCTGGGAAATCAACCTTGATCAAGACCTTGTCTGGTTTATATAAACCAGATGCCGGTACCATCACTGTTGATAACAAACCACAGCACTTCACGACCCCAGGCGATGCGATGCGGGCAGGCATTGCGACGGTCTATCAAGATCTCGCCCTCGTTGAGACCCGTGATGTGGCAGCTAATCTCTATTTGGGGCGTGAGTTCATGCGTGGCCCTTTTGTTGATCGCCAGCGGGGACGGCGCGAGGCTGAGCAGATCATGCAACAGTTGGGCGTGAAGTTGCCCTCAGTGCGCGTTCCAGTGTCACTGCTCTCTGGGGGCCAGCGCCAGGCGGTGGCGGTGGCACGGACGCTTGTTCAAGGGGCCAACCTTATCATTATGGATGAACCAACCGCTGCGCTGGGGGTGACGGAGTCGCAACAGGTGCTGCGTTTGATTACCGACCTACGCGCGGTGGGCAAAGCGGTCATCGTGATCAGCCACAATCTACAGCAAGTGTGGGATATTGCCGACCGCTTTCTTGTAATGCGCCTGGGTCGCGTCGCTGGCGTGCGCGAAAAAAACGGGACAACTGTCGATGAACTGGTGAAGTTGATTGTCTATGGTGGCGAACCTTCCCTGTAAGCTCGCGATTACTTAGGGCAGCATTCAAAGCCAGAAACAAGCTCACCCATCGGGCTCCGTAGTGATAACCACCCGTGGAGGAAAACGATCATGCAACGTATTGCTTTTACCATGCAGATCAAAGCTGGGGGTGAGCAGGACTATCGTCTGCGTCACCAGCAGGTGTGGCCTGCCTTGCTGGCCGATTTGAAGGCGGCAGGCTGTCAGAACTATTCGATCTTTGCCCGTGGCCTGGACCTCTTCGCCTATCTGGAAGTGGAAGATTTTCCGCGCTTTCTCCAGACGATGGCACGCAGCGAGGCAAATGACCGTTGGCAGGCGTTCATGAGCGATGTGCTGTCCCTGGAACCGGACCCAGCGACCGGATTCCCCTTCGTGCTGGAAGAAGTCTTCCATCTCGACTGAAGCAACCTATCTCTCGTCTTGCTCTCTGGAGGAGTGCTGTGATGAACCATGATCCACGCCGTCTCTCCCCCCGCATTGGGGTCTTTGCGATTGGGCTGGCCGCTTACTGGCCGCAATTTGACACGCTGGAAGGGCGGCTGCAAGCCTACCTCACCTCAGTCGAAGAGCGGCTGACCGCCTGGGGCGAGGTCACCTCCGGTGGGCTGGTCGATTCCGTTGAGAAAGCGCGCCAGGCCGGAGCACGGTTGGCGCAGGCGCAGGTGGACCTGGTGTTCGTCTATACGGCCACCTATGCGACGTCCTCCCTGGTGTTGCCCGTGGTGCAGCAGGCGAAAGCCCCCGTGATCGTGCTCAATCTGCAACCCGTTGTCGCCCTGGATTACGAGGCGATCACCACGGAGGAGTGGCTAGCCAATTGCTCGGCCTGCTGTGTGCCAGAAATCGGCGGCGCGCTGACCCGCGCAAGCGTCTCGTACAAGGTGATCTCCGGGGCGCTCTTTGAAGATGCGCGTGCCTGGGGCGAGATTGCGGCCTGGTGTCAGGCTGCCAGAGCCGCCCGTACCGTGTGTGACGCGCGCATCGGCTTCCTGGGCCATACCTACCCCGGCATGCTCGATCTGTATTCCGACTTTACGGCGGTCTCCGGCCAACTGGGCAGCCATATCGAGGTGCTGGAGATCGATGATCTGGTGGCGCGGGTGCGCGCCGCTTCTGACCGGCAGATAAAGGAGAAGCTCGAAGAAATCCACGCTCTGTTCGATCTAGCCGAAAGCTCCACCGACCCGATTGCAGCTCCCCTGGAACCAGAGGACCTGGCCTGGAGCGCGCGCGTCGCGGTGGGGCTGGATGCGCTGGCCGCCGATTTCGACCTCTCGGCCTTAGCCTATTACTATCGTGGGCTGGAGGGCAACGAAAACGAGCAGGTGACGGCAGGCATGATCGTGGGCAACTCGCTGTTGACGGCGCGGGGCATCCCGTGCAGCGGCGAAGGCGACCTCAAGAATAGTATCGCGATGCTCATCATGGACCGGCTCGGCGCGGGTGGCAGCTATACCGAACTCTACGCGATGGACCTGGCCGAGCAGTTTGTCCTGATGGGTCACGATGGGCCAGGACACCTGGCGATTTCTGACAAGCGACCGGTTCTGCGCAAGCTCAAGCTCTACCATGGCAAGCGGGGTTTGGGGGTCTCGGTGGAGTTCAAAGTGAAGCTGGGGCCAACGACCATCCTCGGCATGACGCAGCGCGCCGATGGGCGACTGAAACTGCTGGTGGCGGAAGGGGAAAGCCTGCCCGGACCGACCTTCCGCATCGGCAACACCAACAGTCGCATCCGCTTCCCGCTGGACCCGGCGACCTTCGTCACGCGCTGGAGCGAGGAGGGACCGACCCATCACTGTGCTCTGGGCGTGGGCGCGGTCGGGGAGCAGCTCCAACGGGTGGGCTCCCTGTTGGAGCTGCCTACAGTGTCCGTCGTGTGAATGCGTCGCTCACAGAGCAGAGGAGTGGGAATGACTGATATGCGGCGCGTTGCTGAACTGGCAGGTGTGTCGCTGGGCACGGTCTCCAATGTGCTCAACCGGCCTCATCTGGTGGCCGAGCTCACGCGCCGCGTGAAGCAAGCGATTGCCGAAACCGGTTTCGTGCGCAATGGCTCGGCGCGGCAACTGCAGGCCGGACACAGTCCACTCATTGGCCTGGTAGTGCTGGATGTCTCCAACCCCTTTTTACGGAGGTGGCGCGCGGTGTGGAGGATGCGGCCAACGCCGCCGGGTTCATTGTGGTGCTGTGCAATTCCGACGATTCTCTTGTCAAAGAGCAGTGTTACCTTCAATTGCTCCAGGAACAACGTGTTCAGGGCCTGCTATCACCCCGGTCAGCCGTGAAGCCTCCGTGCAGCGCGCGCGTCGTCATAGCATCAAGAGCATCTTTCTGGACCATCCCAGCCGCTCGCCTGATTTTTGCTCGGTCGCCGTAGATGATGCGCTGGGCGGAGACCTGGCGACAAGCCATCTCCTCTCGCAAGGCCATCGCCGCCTCGGCTTTCTGCATGGTCCGCCAACTATCCGGCAGACTGCCCAGCGCCAGCGCGGCGTCTGGCGCTCGGTCAAGCGTTTTGGCCTGGACCCGCAAACAGCGGTTCTCAACATCACAACGTCTGGTCAGAATACCGCAGAAGGCGAGGCCAGCATCGATCTGCTCTTTGCCAGCGAGCAGCGTCCCACCGCTGTCTTCTGTGCCAACGATCTGCTGGCCCTGGGCTTGATGCGCGGCCTGGCCAAACAGGGTATCCGTGTGCCCCAGAATATAGCGGTGGTCGGGTATGATGATGTCGATTTCGCCAGTGTCTTGTCGCCTCCGCTGACGACCATTCGGCAGCCCAAATATGAATTGGGCTACAAGGCGACGCAGTTGCTCCTGGAAGAAATCCAGAACCCCGCTCACCATAGCCATTACCAGGTGTTATTCCGGCCAGAACTTCTGGTGCGCGAATCCAGCCTCTTCCAGCGTAGCTCCTGATGCCAGCGGTTGGACTCCTGTTATGCTCATCCGGTCCTGCAAGACTTTCAGGTGTAGGGAGTACCTCCTATATAAGCGGGCTAGCAAGAAGGCTAGGACTACGAGAACATATATCACCGTCTGCATGTGGGCACCCACTGCAAAAGAGCACCACAACTACTGCAGTGCAAAATCGACGGTTACAACTGATCTGGCACCAGGACATTCCCGGGCGCGCTCACTTTTTTACGCGCCTCGGCTTTGGGGGTTTATACTCGCGGAAGATGCTGCGCCCAATCTTCCATCCGGCCACCGCCAGCCCAATCGTGAGCAAGACGGTGAGCACCAGGGCAATCGGGCGATCAAAAATCAACAACGTCGTGCCCAGGAACCCCCCCAGCAGGAAGCCTGCCAGCGCGCCAAGCAAACATCCCAGCGGGCCGCCGTTGGTCGGCCAGTCCTGTTCTTCTCGCTGGCGCTGCTCCCCCAGCTCCGGCTCGCCTTCCGGCTGCGGGGCATCACCCGCAGAAAGATGATCTTCTTCCAGGTTCTGTTCTTCCTGGTCCTCTGCGTCAGCCATCACAGCTTCATCTCTTACAAGGTTCCAAACTGCCGGTCGCCCGCATCCCCCAGGCCCGGGACAATAAAGCCGCGATCATTCAGCACATCATCCACCGCCGCCACATAGATGGGCACCTCGGGGTGCGTCTCGTGCAGCTTCTTCAAGCCATAGGGCGCGGCAATAATGCACACATAGCGCAGATGCGGCACGCCGATGCGCTTCAGCGTATTGATGGCATCGATAGCCGAACCACCAGTTGCCAGCATCGGATCAACCGAGAAGCACACCTGAAGATTTTCCGCGCGCCCCATCTGATTATAATACTCTATCGGCTCCAGTGTGCGCTCATCGCGGCGCAGCCCGAGATGCCAGACCTGCACCTCAGGAAAGACCTCGCGGAATCCTTCGGCCAACCCCAGGCCAGCGCGCAGGATGGGCACCACACCCACCCCACCGGCCAACCGCTGACCCATCATCGGCTTCAGGGGCGTCTCAATCGGCGCGTTGACCAGCTTCAAATCGACCGTCGCCTCATAAGCCAGCAGCGCGCCCAACTCTTTGACCAGCCGATAGAACTCCGGCGGCGGTGTACGCTGGTCGCGCAGGCGAGTGAGCTTATGGGCAACCACCGGATGACTGGAGATATGCACTCCAGGCAGATGCAACACGTCTTCACGGCTGGGCTGCGGAATGCCGCGCATCGGCAAATCCATCTCCTCGGCTTGCTCTGGTGGCATACAATCCCCTCCTCAATACAACGGGCACGTCCAGACAGCCTCGTCTGTCCCTGCGCCCGCTCAAGTCTCTGGCATCCCGCAAGAGTGTCGCACACAGGGGCAACCAGGTCAAGAGTAGAAATGCGGATTGACGCGCCTGGGCAGCAAAGCTATACTTAAGGGGTGTGACCCCCAACGAAAGGAGCGCAGCCAATGAGCAAAATCAAAATGCGTTGCAGCCAGTGTGGCAAAAGCTTCAAATCGACTAATCCCAAGCAGCTTATCTGCCCAGAGTGTGAAGAGAAGGCCCGCCGCGAGCGCGCTGCAAAAGCCAGGGGCGCGCCGCTTCCGGCCAGCGCGCCCGCGCTGGCCACCAGATACACGCCACCCGCCAGGCCAGCGCGGTCCACCGCGAGCACGCCAGAGCCGAAACGTCACTGGCTCGATCAGCAAACTGGCGTAAAAATCGCAGCGCCGGAACCACCCCAGCCTGCCCGCCCACCCCGGCTGGACATCCCAGAACCACGTCAGGCTCCTCAGCCTACCGCGTCCAGTGTTGCCGCTTCCCCTGCGGCGCGCCCACAGACACTGCCTGCGGGCCAGGCCAGGCAGCCCGGCCAGGCAAAACAACCCGGTGCAGCCATGGGAGCCAGCGCGCCTGACCCCAAAGCCCGGCGACCCAACCAGCCCAGACGCGCCGAGGGCGAGCGACCGAAAGGAAGCAGGCAGGCTGCCGCAACCAAACCCAAACGCGAACCACGCCAGCCAACACCACCGTTTAGCCCAACGCCAGAACAGGTCGCGGCCATCGAGCAGCGCTATCTGGAGGTGGCGCAGGCTGGCGAGTTCGATGGCATTCGCACGCAAATCGCCAAAGAACTCGGCTTCCCGAAATCTGCCGTCAAGAAAGTCATCTACGCCCTGCGCGAGCGCCAGGACATCCCAAGCTGGTGGGATTTGCAACCCTACCACGGTTCGCCTGAAGACCTGGAGCGCATTCGCTCAGTGTATGTGCCGCTCTTGCCCAAGCCAGCCGTAGGAGTGCATAAACACATTGCGGCGCAACTGAACCTGCCCGCTGGCACCGTCTATCAAGCTATTAAAGTGCTGCGGGCCGAACTGAATCTGCCCCAATATAATCCGCCCGAAGAGCAGGAACCCGCTGTAGAAACGCCCTGAGCCGGGCAGAACAGCAGCGGCCACGAGGCTGCCAAGCGCTATTTCTGACAGTCGGCGGAGCGCTCGCGCCCCGAGCATGCGCCGAAAGTACATAAATGGTGTACAATAGCGCTTGACAGCGGCCTGAGAACGTGATAGGCTGGAAAAAACCGCCTCTCGTGTGCGTCTTCATGTATATCTCGTGGGCATGGTGTCTTCCCGCAGGAAGAAAGGGGTAGCCAGAGAATGGCCGTTGAGCGAACTGAGCATCCACATATCATTCGCGACCCGGACGTTCTGGGCGGTGAGCCAATTATCGATGGTACGCGCACCAGCGTTCGGCATGTCGTCTTGTTGTATCGTGCCGGGCAAGAACCTGAAGAGATCGCGCGTACTTATCACCTCCTGCTTGGTGAGGTCTACGACGCCATCAGCTACTACTACGACCACGAAAACGAAATCTCGCGCTACATCATCTACGAAGGCGTACCCAAGCAATAGCGTCCGCGCGACGCCTCCCTGGCAGCATCCTCCAGGTCTGGCATACAATCTGCTATTTGGGGATTGTGCAAACGTGTTTTTATGCTCCAATCAACGATTGGCCTGGTAGCAATCACCCTCGAAGCGCGGCATAAGCAGATGCCCTTACGCCTGGCGCAAGATTGTCTACTTTAGAAACTTCTTGTAACTTCAAAACGTCGTAATGAGTAGAAGCTCCCGCGAGCACCATCAGGTTGGCTCATGGGCGCTTTGCTTCAGGAGTGCAACAAGAAGCGTTAGCAAGACGTATGGTGGTTATCGGCGGGGAGGGAATCGGCGCACACAACGTGGAACATCGAAGAGCCTCCAATGAAGGTGGCCCAGAAAAGCTGATCTGCCTGCTGATCACTACCAAACCAGATTCTCTGGCGTATTGAGGATGAACAGATAGCTCTTCCGGCTGAGAAATGTGAACCTGATAGGAGGTTTAAAATGATGCAATATCGCGATCTTTTGATTGATGCGTTAATGGATCAGAACTTTACTCTGGACGAGGCCGAGCAGCTTATCTCCCTGCGCGAGCGGCTGGAACACCAGCAGCAGCAGGAAGAAGCCTTCCGCAATTTCGCCCGCTGGCTGGTAAAACAGGGACGTTTGAGCGAGTTCGACGAAAAATAAGCGCGTGCGTTGCCTATTTGGAGGTCGGTGCGTCCCTCTCGCCCGTGCGTCGATGGATGTATCGGCCTCTCGCTTTGCAATCCCGGGTGATCGGTTGACGGAAGAAGGGAACACGACTATACTATCATCTGATTCTGAGCGTTATGATTTCCTGGCACTGCGGTCCCGCAGGCAGCACGCTCACTGCTAAGTTTCAGACATATGAGGGTGTCGTCTATGGCGCTCGGTGAAGAGCGATCAGTCAGATTTCCCAGCCGTGATCGGCAAGCCTATGCCCTGGAAGGAGTGCTGCATTTCCCGCTGGTCTCCAGGGTTGCCCCGCCCTGGCCGGTGGCTGTTCTCTGCCACCCCCAGCCCGCCAGCAGCGACATGAACGATTCGCTCACGTTCACTCTGTCGCGCGAATTGGCAAGTATGGGCGTCATGGCACTGCGCTTCAATTTTCGCGGCGTAGGCCGCAGCCAGGGCGAGCAAACCGATGGGCGCTTCGAGCCACTCGACCTTGCCGGAGCCGTCTCCTACGCGCTGCAACAGCCCGAGGCCAAACAAGAGAAGCTGGCCGTGATCGGCCACGCTTTTGGCTCATACGTCGCCTTGACCTATGCGCCCTTTGACCCGCGCGTGCGCACCGTAGTAGCCATCAGCCTCCCCCTCTTCAGGGTCAGCAAAGGCTTTGCCGAAAAGTTCGACCGTCCGAAACTTTTTGTAACTGGCGAATTTGATGAGATTTGTCCGCGACATAAGCTGGAGCCGTTTGTAGGAGCGTTACCTGGCCCAAAGGGACTGAAGATCGTGACCGGCGCCACGCATCTCATGCATGGCTATGAGAACGAGGCCAGCGGCGCTGTGACTACGTATATCAAACGCTGGGCCGATATGCCCGGCGTCTAATCGTGCCTGGCTCATAGGAAAGAACACCTGCGCAGAGGAACCATCCGTGCCAAGTAATCCGCAGAATCCTCTTATTGTGCAAAGTGATCGCTCTGTTTTGCTGGAAGTGGATCATCCCCTCCATACCGAAGCACGCGACGCGCTGGCGCAATTTGCCGAAATCGAAAAATCGCCCGAACATATCCACACCTATCGCATCTCGCCGCTCTCCCTCTGGAACGCTGCCGCCAGCGGGCTGACGCCGGAGCGTGTCATCGAACTGTTGACACAGTTTAGCAAATATGATCTTCCGGCCAACATCAAGGCCGATATTCACGACTATATGGGCCGCTATGGCCGCCTCAAGCTCTTCAAAGCGGGCGACCATCTGGTCCTTTCATCTCCCGATACAGCGCTGATCACCGAAATTGCGCACCACAAGCGCATGGAACCGTATCTTTTGCAGCAAACCGACGCGCACACGCTGGAGGTTGATCCGGCGCGGCGCGGCCATGTGAAGCAGGCGCTCATTCACATTGGCTTCCCGGCAGAAGACCTGGCAGGCTATACCGAGGGCACACTCCTGCCCATCGACCTGCGCAGCACCACCGCCAGCAACCACCCGTTCAGCCTGCGCGCCTATCAGGAAGCCTCCGTCAGTGCCTTTCACCTCGACGGCAGCGTCAGCGGCGGCTGCGGAGTCATCGTCTTGCCCTGCGGCGCAGGCAAGACCATGGTCGGCATCGGCCTGATCTCCACCCTCAAGCGCAGCACCCTTATCCTGACGCCCAACACCGTGGCCGTGCGCCAGTGGATCAACGAATTGTGCGACAAGACCACCATCCAGCCCGATCAGATCGGCGAATATACCGGCGAGCGCAAAGAGATTCGCCCCATCACTGTCAGCACCTACCAGATTTTGACCTATCGCCCCAGCGAAGACAGCGACTTTCCGCACTTCACCCTGTTTACCGGCCAGGATTGGGGCCTGATTATCTATGACGAGGTGCATCTGCTGCCCGCGCCGGTCTTCCGCATCACCGCCGAAATCCAGGCGCGCCGCCGCCTGGGACTGACAGCGACGCTGGTGCGCGAAGATGGCCGCGAGGCCGATGTCTTTGGGCTGATCGGCCCCAAGCGCTATGACGTGCCCTGGCGCGAGCTGGAACGCCAGGGCTGGATTGCCACCGCCGAATGCCACGAAATCCGCGTCAGTCTCAACCAGGAAGAGCGGCTGGATTACGCGGTGGCCGAAGAACGCGAAAAGTATCGCATCGCCGCCGAGAATCCCATCAAGCTCGACGTGGTGCAGCAACTGCTCGAAAAACATCAGGATGACCAAATCTTGATTATCGGCCAATACATCGACCAACTGAAGACGCTAGCCGACTTGCTGAACGCGCCACTCCTCACGGGGCGCACCGCCAACAGCCAGCGCGAGAAACTGTACGAACGCTTCCGGCGCGGCGAACTCAAGCGCCTGGTCGTCAGCAAAGTCGCCAATTTTGCAATTGACCTGCCCGATGCCAACGTTGCCATCCAGGTATCCGGCACCTTCGGCTCGCGCCAGGAAGAAGCGCAGCGGCTGGGGCGCATCCTGCGTCCTAAAACCGATGGCAGCTTTGCCTATTTCTACACAATTGTCACCCGCGACACTCGCGACCAGGATTTTTCAGCCAACCGGCAGCTTTTCCTCACCGAGCAAGGTTATCGCTACCTGATCGAAGATGGCGAACAGCTTTTATCGGCAGGCATTGCCGCCAGCGCGCCCAGCGGCAGCGGGCAACCCTCGTAACGCAGCCAAAAGTAATCCGGTCCGAATCTCCCCGTGCTATAATCTGTGCGCTGAAGCCGTGTGCATCCCTCCTTTTAGAACAACCTGGCAGATGCTTAAAACGTGGGATACAACTCTCAATCCACGGGAGGATACAGAATGAAAATCATCATCCTGGGCTGCGGGCGCGTTGGTTCGACCCTGGCGCTGATGATGGATCGTGCCGGCCATACCGTTACTGTCATTGATTACAATTCCAATGCATTCCAACGCCTGGAGAGCAGTTTCGGCGGGCAAACGGTGATGGGTGACGGCATCGATGAAGACGTGCTGCGCCGCGCTGGCATTGAAAAAGCCGATGTGTTTGTCGCCACCACCAACGGCGACAACCGCAATATTATGGCAAGCCAGATTGCCAAGAAACTCTTTGCGGTCCCTGCGGTCATTTGCAGGATTTACGACCCCATCAGAACCGAGGTCTATCAAAAGCTGGACCTGGAGGTCATCTGCCCAACCATCGTGGGCGCTGACCTGTTCCGCAAAGCCATCGAAAAGCGAGTCGAACCTTCAACAACCAACGCGGCGCCAAGAGTCCGCTAGGAGGATACGTATGTATATCATCGTTGGCGGCGGCGGCCAGATTGGATATTATGTGACCAAAGGACTGCTGACCCAGGGGCACGAGGTGCTTCTGTTGGATAAAGACGCCCGGCGTGTTCACACGCTCTCCGAAGAGTTGGGGTCGGCTGTCTTGCGCGGTGACGCCTGCGAGGCGCGCACGCTGGATGAAGTGGGGTGCAGCCGCGCCGACATTATCATTGCCGTCACCGGCGATGACGAAGATAACCTCGTCATCTGCCAGATGGCAAAAGAACGCTTCAACGTGCGCAAGACCATCGCCCGCGTCAACAACCCCAAGAATGAACACCTCTTCGCCAAGCTGGGCATCGATATTACCGTCAGCCCGACCAAGACCATTCTGCGCTTGATCGAAGCCGAAATCCCGCATCACAGCATCATCTCGCTGATGACGCTGCGCCGTGCCGACCTGGAGTTTGTGGAAGTCAGCGTCCCGGCGCAATCTCCCGCCCTTGGCAAGACGCTGGCAGCCCTCAAGCTGCCGGGCGAGTGCAATATCGTCTTGATCGTGCGTGGGCAAGAATACATTGTGCCCAGCGGCGAAAGCGTCATTCAAGCCGAAGATCAAATCTTCGCCCTGGTCAAAGGCGTCGGCGAAACCGCGCTCCGCGACGCCATTTTGGGCGCAGCCAGAGGTTAACCACAGCAACGTTGTCACTGGCCTGTTAGCGAAACCGCCAGCAGGCCAGCACGCCTGAGCCTGTTCACCCGGCATTCACCTCTTTCCCTTCCCCTTTTACCTTCCCCTTTTACACTATACCCAAAGTCATTGCATCGTAGTTCAGACGGTCCCCTGAGCCGCTCGAGAACACTTCAATGCAAACGGGGAAACGTATCACATTTCGCTTTATCACACCTCGCATTATTGGTCAGAGACAGCTTTTTCACCAGCGCGGGCAGGCGAAGCCCGCGCTGGCGGCGCTGGTGCTGGCGCTGAGCGTCTTGCTCATCGGCTGCACCGTCAACCAGAGCGATCTTCAACGCGACCCCTTTATGCGCGACATGATGAGCCTGCAAAATCAGGTCGACCAGCCGCACAAGATGGGCCAGTCCTTCGATGTGGGCAACACCCGCTGGAAGATCAGCGCGGCGCACGCCGCGCTCTCGCTGCGCCTGGGCAGCAAGATGGTCAAGGCCAGAGGCAAGTTCGTCGTCATCGACTTCACCTTCACCAATACCACCGATCAGCCGCAGCATCCCACCGCCGCTATGCTTCAAATCGAAGATGGACAACTCGCCACCTATAAGAGCAACGCAGAGGCCACCGCGCTGCTCGCCGCCTGGCAGAAGACGCCCAATTTTCTGAAAGATACCTTCCAGCCCAATAAAGCTGTTGCTTGCTCACTGGTTTTTGATCTGCCTGTGGATACCAGCGGCCTGACGCTGGAGTTCCAATCCTTTCCCACGCAGGACAACACGCCAGATGGCATGTAACCAAAGGAGCCGCTTATGTTTGAGACGATCTATGTTCCTGTCGATAATTCTGATTATTCCAATGCCTCCGTCGATGTCGCCATCGAACTGGCCCGCGCCTTTGGCTCGCATCTGGTTGGCAGTCACGTCTATGCCGCACGCATGCACGACTACCGCTTCAAGCAAATGGAATACACGCTGCCCGAAGAGTATCAGGATGAGAGCGAACTGGAGCGCCAGCGCAAGATTCACGATACGCTCATCACGCGCGGGCTGCGTCTCATCTCCGACTCGTACCTCGATGTGATGGAGGCCCGCTGCGCCAGCGCGCAGCTTCCCTTCCAGCCGAAAACCTTCGACGGGCAAAACTGGCAGGAACTGGTCAAAGACATCGAGGAAAGCCGCTATGATCTCGTGATCATGGGCGCGCTGGGCATGGGCGCGGTGAAAGAAAGCCAGATCGGCAGCGTCTGCGAGCGCGTGCTGCGCCGCATCCGCGCCGACACCCTGGTCATCAAAGACACGCGCCCCCTCGGCGAGCAGCGCGACGGAACGATAGCCGTCGCCATCGACGGCAGCCCGCAGTCCTTCGGCGGCCTGAAAATCGCTCTCGAACTGGGCCGCGCCCTCAACCGCCCCGTCGAGGCGATTGCCGTCTACGACCCCTATCTGCACTATTCCGTCTTCAACAGCATCGTAGACGTGCTCTCTCAGGAGGCGTCGAAGGTCTTCCGCTTCAAAGAACAGGAGCAGCTGCACGAAGAGATCATCGATACCGGCCTGGCGAAAATCTATGAATCGCACCTGCAAATCGCGAAGACCGTCGCCGCCGAAGAGGGCGTCGACCTCAAGGTCACGCTGATGGATGGCAAAGCCTGGGACAAAATCCTTCAGTGGACACGCCGCGAGCGGCCCTGGCTGCTGGTGCTGGGCCGTATCGGCGTCCACAGCGCCCAGGATATGGACATCGGCAGCAACAGCCATGCGTTGCTTCAGCAGGTGCCCTGCAACGTGCTGATGTGCAGCAGCACCCACGTGCCGCAGATCGATATTCGCGCCGAAGCGACGATTACCTGGACGCCCGAAGCCCGCGCCCGCATGGAATGCGTGCCCGTCTTTGTGCGCGGCATCGCGCGCACCGCCATTCATCGCTACGCCATGGAGCGCGGGCATTCAGTCATCTCCAACAGCATTGTCGATGATGCCGTCAGGGATATTCTGCCGGAATCCGCCGCCCGCGCCATGGGCGTGGCCGCCAAACAGCTTGCCATCGCAGAACAGACTCAGAGCGTCGAGCAAGACATCACCTATATCTGCGGCGAATGCGGCTATGCCGCCCGCAACGTGCTGCCTGTCGCCTGCCCGGTCTGCCACTCCGGTCCCGCGCGCTTCACCCTGATTGATAAGCAGCTTATCGAGACAACCGCCGCGCAAGAAGGGCCGCTCTCTGAAGAAGAAAGCTTCGATGGCGTCAAAGTCAAATGGACCGAAGACGCCAAGAAACTGCTCTGGACGATGACCGACGCCTACGCGCGCCGTCGGGCCAAAGCGCGCATCGAAAAGATGGCGCGGGTCCAGCGTCTGCCCGCCGTCACCGTCGATTTCGCCAGCCCCATCGTGCAGGAAACCATTGGCGACCTCAGCGCGCTGCACACCAACGCGCCGCTGGCGCTCGCGCCCAACGACCAGGACGCGCCAGAAGCGGAGGCAGCAGAAACCGCCGCCGCGCCCGTCACCTGGACACCCGAAGCGCAGCGGCGGCTGGCGCTTGTTCCCGAAGGCTATATGCGCGAAATGACCGAAGACATCATTCTTCGTCACGCGGGCGAACAGCAGGCCAGCGAGATTACCCTGGCAATTACTGAAGCGGGTATCGAAATCGCCAAAGGCGAGATGGTCAAAATGGTCGAGGCCAAGCTGGCCCGCCAGCAGAAGAAAGCGCTGAAAGAGTCGGCAAATAACGCGGCGCATGGCGTCGCCAATGGCTCCGGCTTCGGTTCCTGTCCCGTCCCGCACAACAGCACTCCTGACGGCATGAACGGCTCGGCCTTCTGCCCCGTCCCGCATGGCGAGATTTCAGAGCAGGCAATGGACGACGGCCAGCCCGCGTTCACCGAAGCCGCGCGCGAGCATATCGACACCCTGGCGCAGCGATCCGAAAACAGCGGCAAAGCCACGGCGGAGCGCGCCACCGAACTGGTGGAAAACCTGTCCGTCCAGCGCGCCGAACGCAAAGGGCTGAACGAAGTGACACCAGAGTTCATTGCCCAGATGGGCAAAAAGCTCGGCTACGGCCATCCGGCCAGCGAAAAAACCTACACACTTGATTTCGTCTGGACGACAGAGGCGCTGGCAAAGCTGGAAGAAGTGCCTGACTTCTGCCGCGAACTGACGCGCTGGCGCGTCGAGTGGACTGCCTATAAGAAAAACCTGGGCCGCCTGATTACCCCTGAAGCGATGGATGTCAAGTATGGCCTCTGGGGCGAAGTATCCGAACATATCCGCGAGCGCCAGGGGCCGCGCCTACCCTGGACCAGCGAGGCCGAGCGTCGGCTAGAAAAGGTGCCCGACTTTGTGAAGGGCCAGGTTATCCAATCGGTGGAAGGCAACGCCCGCCAGATGGGTGCTGCCGAAGTCACCGACGCGGTGTTGGACCGTGTCATCGAGAAGTGGCGTACCACCGGCGATTTCCACGAGGGGCAATATGGCTATAAGTGATCTCGCCGCCACCGATGCGCAGCAGCGCAGCGCGCCCACAGCACAACCTATTGCCCGGCTCACCGACGTTGGCCTTGTCTTTCGTGATGGCATCCGCGCGCTGGACCACTTCAATCTGACGGTGCTCCCTGGCGACTGCATGGGCGTGCTGGGGCCAAATGGCGCGGGCAAGACCAGCCTGCTGCGCCTGCTGGCGGGCCTGGCGCAGCCCAGCGCGGGCCAGATCGAACTCTTCGGCATGCCTGCGCGTCACCAGGGCATCGTCGCGCGCCGCCGCATCGGTTATGTCTCGCAGCAAAGCGGCATCGATCAGTATCTCACTGGGCAGGGGAATCTCTTGCTTGCCGGGCGGCTGCACGGCCAGAGCGGCGGCGACTTGCACAAACGCACCGAGTTACTGCTTGACCTCGTGGGGCTGCGCAACCACGCGCGCCGCCAGGCCGCGCAGTATTCCGGCGGAATGCGGCGGCGGCTGGCGCTGGCGTGCAGTCTGATCCACCAGCCCGACCTGCTGCTGCTGGATGAACCAACCACCGGGCTGGACACCTCCGGCAAAGCCGCCCTCTGGAAGCATTTGCTCATGCTCCAGCAAGCCGGACTGACGATCATCGCCACCAGCCACGACACACAGGAGATCGAGCGCTATTGCAGCCGGGTCGCCCTCATAGATCGCGGGCGGCTGGTCATGGAAGGTACGCCAGCCGCCCTCAAGGCGCAGATTCAGGGCGACCTGCTCACGCTGGCGTTCAGCGAAGCGCCGCAGGCCAGCAAAGCGCTGGCTCTGCTGCAACACGAGTCATACATCCGCTCAGCCATGCCCGGCGAAGCTGAGACGCAGGTATACCTGGAAGCGCCCGATGGCCCAGCCGCCATTCCGCAGATCACGCGCCTGCTCGAAGCATCAGGCGTAGTGCTGCGCAGGCTGACACTTAGCCGCCCCACACTGGAGGACGTGTTCTTCCGCGCCACCGGCACACCCTTATCCGACAGCGAGCGCCCATCCGTCGCACCTACCGAGGTTTTAGCACAAAAGTCACGACATCGTTCGCCATTCCGGCGGCGCAGCCAGCAGGAGGTGCAGTCATGAGCCAATCGAGCAGCTTCACTAACGCAACCTTCTGGCTCTTTTGCCGGGCCTGGCAAAAAACCCTACGCCTGCCGTTGGTGTTGGCGCTCGTGCTGGCCCTGCCCGCCGTCACGCTCTGGCTGCTCAGCCAGATATTCGCGAGCATCCATCAGACGCCGGGCTTTTCGGCCATGCAATCGCTGAGCTTCTTTGCGCCCGGCATGCTCGTAATCGCCGCGCTCTTTGGCTCATCCTTCGCGGGCATCGGCCTGCTGGGCGACCACGACTCCGGCGTTCTGGAGCGCCTGACCGCCGCGCCTATTCATCGCAGCGCCATTTTGCTGGGCAAAGCGCTGGCCGACGGCTCGCGCACGCTGCTGCAAGCGCTGACCCTGCTCATCTTGCTGGCAGCGCTGCACACGCCTATAGATGGCGGGCCGCTCGATCTGCTGAGCTTGCTGGCGCTGCTGGCAGTCTTCAGCCTCGCCTTCGCGGGACTGTCCTATCTGATCGCGCTGCTCACCAGCAGCACCGAAGCCTTGATGCTGATCGAGATGTTTCTCTTCCTGCTGCTGCTTTTTGGCAGCAATGCCCTGCTGCCGGATAGCCTGCTGCCGGGCTGGATGAGCATCGTCTCACTTGTCAACCCGGTCAGCCACACAGTATCGCTGGCGCGCCAGCTTCTGGCGGGCACGGCTGAGCCGCTGACCTATAGCCTGACCATTGGAGCGCTTGCGCTGCTGGCAAGCCTGGGGATAAGCGCAGCGGCGCTCAAGATCAAACACATCACCTGAGAGTGAAAGGACGAGAAGGGGCCGCAAGCCATGCCTGTGCCGAACCTGGGACCGTACCCAATCAACTTTCCGTTCTTCCTGCCTAATGGCTATACCATCGGCATTGTCATGCAGTTTCACATCTTGCTGGTGGCCTTCATCATGGGCGCTGCCATCATCATGACCGTCAGCGGCAGCGTTCCCCCCAAACGCCAGAGCAAACCCTGGGAGCGCTTCACCAGAACCTTCGCCTGGTTTCTGGCGCAAACCTATTCGTTTGGCGCGACCCTGGCCGTCTTTGGGCTGGTCTTCATGTTCGGGCTGTATCCGCGCCTCATGGCAATCATGGCAAGCCTCTTCTTCGCTCCTCTGCTCGCTATCTTCGCCGCCTGGATCATCATGACCATCTCGATTGTCGGCTACGCCTACCTCTGGCCCAAACGCGAGGGGCATCGCGCCATGCATCAATCGCTGATTATCATCTATTCCCTGGCCGAAACCGTCTTTATCATCCTGATCAGCATGTGGACTTCCTATCTGCTCACGCCCAACGGACGCGACGCCGTGAAGGCAGCGTTTAATCCCACCTGGGGGCCAGAACTCTTTCATCGGCTGGTCGGCAACGTCTCCTACGCCGGGTTTCTGATCGCCGCCTGGGGTGGCTGGCGCGCCTGGCGCAAACGCCGACGCGCCAGCTCGCTGGACAAAGCCTATTACCACTGGGTCGCGCACTTTGGCTTCCTGTGGGGCATCGGCTTCGAGATGTTGCAGCCGCTGGTAGGCTATTTCTATGTGCTGAGCATTCAGGCGGGTAATTACACCACCTACTACCGCATGATGCTGGGCGACAAAGCCTGGGCCTGGGTGCTTCAGATCGCGCTCGTCGGCCTGACCTTCTTCCTGAGCGACCTGTACATGTGGCTGAGTATCCGGCGCGGCATCATCGAGCGCCAGGGCGTGCAGGCGCTAACACGTCTGCGCGTCGAGGCTGGCGTCGCCGCGCCCGCGCCGGAAGAAATCCGCACCTACAGCACCTTGAAGCAGGTCATGCATCTTGGCAGGCGCGAGGGCCAGCCCACCGAACGCGAACGTGTGATGCGCCTGTGGTGCAGTGCCGCGCTTCTGGCGCTGGCTATCCTCGCCGTGCTGGCAATCATTCCGGAACAGGTCCCCGTGGTGGGTTCCATGACGGTGAAATATATCTGTCTGATTGGCTTTGTCGCGCTGACCCTCCTGACGCTGCCCATCTACTGGCGGCAATCAAAGCGCTGGACCTGGGGCAACATGGGCTGGGGCGCGCAGTGGACGCTGGTCAGCCTGGGCTTCGTGCTGATCTTGCTCATGATCGTCATGGGCGGCATTCGCTACAGCAACCCGCAAACCGGCATCATCAACGGCAGCATGCCGCTGCCCTCGCTTCAAGTGCAGCCATCGCGTTAACAACGTTCAGGCGCTCGGGTGCGAGCGCTGCATTCGATCAAGAAGGTGAACCAGCATGACCAACGTCGTCATCGAACCGGAAGCCTGGGTGGGCTGGGGCATCGTCATTCTGCTGCTCTCGGTCTTCATCCTGGTTCCGCTCATCATTATGATTGTCCAGCTTCCCAAATTGTGGCGCAACCGCCGCTACGCCCTGTTCTCGCTGTTCAGCTTCATCTGGTTGTTCAGCGTCTTTAGCATCCTGATTTCCGTCGTGCCCATGTTCATCGCCATCAAGATACCCTATCCCTGAAGGAGCAGCCCATGAACGAAAAAATCTCCAGGCGCAGATTGTTTATTGCGGGAAACGCCGCCATCCAGGGGACGCTGGCGGTACTGGTGGGCGCTCCGGTGATTGGCTATGTCCTGGGGGCCATCTTTGCCCCTCAGCCAACTGCCTGGGTGAAGGTTGCCCCCATCGACAGCATTCCCCCGAATCAGCCGACGGAGTTCGCCATCAACGCGCCCATCGTCGGCGCGGGGCAAGACACCGCGCGGCCTGTCGGGGTCTTTGTCCTGAAATCCGGCAATCAGCTTTTCGCCTTTTATAACGCCTGCACCCATATGGGCTGCCCCGTCCAGTGGATTGGCTATCAGCAGTTGTATAAGTGCCCCTGCCATGGCGGGGTCTATGACCGGCTGGGGCGCGTCATCAACGGGCCGCCGCCTTACGCGCTGCGCCAGTTCCAGCACAAAATCGTCAACGGCGACCTCTATGTCTACGTCGATGTTTTGGACTAGCAGACAAACATCTGCTGCCAGACTGGCGCGGCAATCCTGGAGCAGCCGGTGAAAGGAGGATTGACATGAAAACGCTCCGGCCCAAGGGCGTCAATATCATCAGTCGCAGCGGCCAGTTCATCTACGACTGGCTGGATGAGCGCTACCCGCTCAGCGCGTTTCTCAATCGCCTGCTCTCCGACCCGGTGCCCAAGCGCTTTGGCTGGCTCTATACGCTCGGCGGGGCAATCGTCCTCCTGACACTGACGCAGATCACCACCGGCATCATGCTGCTCTTCAACTACGTCCCCGACTGGAACCAGGCGTATAGCAGCCTGCAAGCCATCAACTATACCGTGCCCTTTGGCAACTGGATTCGCGGCTACCATTATTGGAACGCCTACATGCTCGTCTTCCTGGTGGGCCTGCATATGGCGCGCACCTATTTTTCCAGCGCCTACAAACGCCCGCGCGAACTCACCTGGGTAGCAGGCGTCTTCCTGTTTATCTTGATGACCGCCACCGCCTATACCGGGGCCTGCCTGCGCATGGACCAGACCGGCTTCTACACCTTTATGGTTGGCGAACACATCATGGGCTGGACCCCCATTGTCGGCCTCTGGTTCAAAGAAATCTGGCTCGGCAGTGACCGCATCAATCCCGCTTCGCTGACGCGCACCTTCGCCCTGCACGTGTGGGTCTTACCGGCAGCGCTGCTGGGGATGATCTTCGTGCATGTGCTCTTCATTGTCCTTCAGGGGCAATATGGCTCCTGGCTCAACTATCGCAGGCGGCGCAGAGAGCACCTGGCCGACACCCTCACCATGGAAGGCGACGAGTTCAACTCTCATCTGAAGGTGCAGGAAGAGGTCAACGACCCCAAAAGCCGCAAGCGCGACGTGCCCGACGACACCGACTTCTTCTTCCCGCAGCACTCGTTCCGCGAGGGCATGATCACGCTGGTCTGCTTCCTGGTGATCGTCTTGCTCACGCTCACCGCCTTTCCCACGCTGGACCCGCCCGCCAACGCAGCAACCCACACCTTTATTCCGCTGCCCGAATGGTTCATGCTGCCCGCCGATCAGATGCTGCCATACCTGCCCGCCTGGATGATTCCCTTGCTGCCGGTCATCTTCGGCATCTTCATCACCTATTTGATTCTCTTGCCCTTTGTAGACCGTCACCCATCGATGAATATTTTCAAACGTCCCGTGGCGCTGGTCACCGGCCTGATCGTCGCTTTCACCATTTTTACCCTGCTGCTCTTGGCAATTTATCGCATCGAAAACTTCCCAACCCAATAGCAGCGAGCGCGGAGGTGCAGTATGGTTCTTGCAGATGGCATCTTCTCCTTCTGGGGAAGCCAGTTGATGATTGGGATCATCGCTGAATCGCACATCCTGATTGCCGCCGGTCTGACCGGCCTCATCTTTATCTCCGTTGCCACCGAAACGGTCTACTACTTCACCGGAGATAAACGCTGGGACCGCTTTTCGCACGGCATTGCCAAAGTGCAGGTCATCACCTTCGCGCCAGGCAGCTTCATTGCCATCATGTTTATCCTGGTGCTGATGATGCTCTGGCCGCTCTTTTGGACCACCCTCTTTCGCATCACCTTCTGGCCCTTCGTCATGGAAGCGCTGTCGTTCGTGCTCTATATCCTCTATCTCTATACCTGGTACTACACCTGGAATACCCTCAAAGGGTATCGCGCGCTGCATCTCTCGCTGGGCTACCTGTTGATGTTTGTCGCCTGGTCGCAGCAGTTCATGGTCGATATCGTCGCCTCCTATATGCTCACGCCCACAGAGCCGACCAGCCTGCAATCCATCATCTTCAACCCGACCGATATTGTCCTCGACTTTCACCGCGTCGTTGGCGACATCTCCTATGGGGGCTTTCTCATCGGCGCGTACGCCTCCTGGCGCTTCCTGCGCGCCCGTTCACTGCAAGACAAAGCCTATTGGGATTTTATCGGCGGCCTGGGGCTGCTCTTTGGCATCGGCCTGATGATGCTGCAACCCTTCATCGGCTGGCAATATGCTCAGTTGATTCGCAACAGTTCCCCCAGCGCCTTCTATCGCATCATGGGTGGCGGCACGCGCTCCTTTCTTTTCTTGATTCAAGTCATCTTATTGACGGCGCTGTTCTTTTTCAGCGCTCTCTACATCACGGCCCAGATGCGCAAGGCCAGATCAAAGTATCGGCGAGCGGCAGCGCTGCTCATGCTTATGTTACTCTTTTTCGGGGCCTGGCTCTGCCTGCCGCCTCACTGGAGTCCAAACCTGCTGGGCCTGGACCTCGGCTTTCTGGGGCAACTTGGGCTAATGAACCCCTGGAAATATCTGGCGCTGGCGGGCCTCACCCTCAGTGGCTTCCTGATGTTCCTCAGCTACCTGGGGTCCATTCAATCAGGCTTGAAGTGGGGCGCGCGCGGCATCATCCCCCATGTCGTATTGCTCATCCTGGGGCTGCTGGTGGTTGGCATGATGTTTGACATGGGATTGATACGCGAAGAGTCGCGCCGCCCGTTCCTCATCTATGGGCGCATGTATATTCAACCCCAAACGCCGGATATGGTGCCGACCAACGAGTACGCGCCCCCCACACGTAATATTCAAGACATCCCCTAGAAGGAGCCGGTTGATATGCGCGCTCGCATTCACACATCCAGCCCAGCCGCCCGGCGACGGCTTCAGCTTCTCAGCGTGCTTGTGCCCATCCTGGCGCTGGCGGCCTGCGGCGGCAACAGCGGCGCGGGCTGGGGGCCAGGCAGCACCGCAGGCAACAGCAGCACTAACCACATCGTCCAACAGGGCGGGCTGATTATCTTCGCCGCGCCGACGCTGCAACAGGTCTTGCCCGCGCTCACCGCGGCCTTCTTCAAAGCGCGCCATCTCGCCATCCCCTATACGTTCAATTTCTCCGGTGACCAGGTCAACGCCAACACCGCCAATACCCTGGCCGATGCCGACCTGCTTATCGTGGATAACAAACAGACGCTCATTGACGCGCGCAACCTCGGCTTTGCGCGCAGCACGGGCACGCCACTGGCAACCGATACGCTCAGCGTGATCTTGCCAGCCAGCAATCCAGGCAAGATACATACACTCCAAGACCTCGCCCGGCCAGGGCTGCGCTATCTGGGCGTCTCGCCTGAGGATGGCCTGAGCGCGCAAGTTCAAGCCACGCTTGAAAGCATGATCCTCGACCCCGCTTTCGGGCCAGATTACTCTGCGCGCGTCTATGGCAATCTCTATCAAAACTACACCGACGGCCCCGCTGCCACGCAGGCGTTGATGGCATCTCCACCGCCAGGCGACTTTTCCATTGTCTACCACACCAACTTCCTCGACGCGCAGCGCCAGCACACCAGCGCGCTGCGCGAGCTTCCCATTCCTTCCCAATTCAATCCACCCCTTGACATGCTGGCCGCACTTGCCAGCCAGGCCAACAATCCTGGCCTCTCCCAGCAGTTTATTGATTTCATGCGCTCCGCGCAAAGCCAGATGATCTGGAAGCAATACGGCTTCCAGCCCCCAACATAGCTCGGCAGCACACGCCCCAGTTGACAGGAAAGCACCGGCCAGGTATAGTAGCAGCGCCTGGCCGATTCCTTTTGTCCAATCGGCGGCAGCACGAGCGCAGGCCACGAGAAATACAGCATTTTGCCGATGCGTTGCTGAGGCAAAACAGGCGATACTGTAAGCGCGAAAGACCCGCGAAGCCTGATCGCAGCACAGAGTAGATGAGAGACAGAAGCGATCAGCATAGCCTGGCAGGCGCAAGCGAGCCATCGGCCAGGGCAGCCCACACAGCCTGGTGGGAGAAGGAAGGGAGCGTATGCAAGCATCGCCCAACCGCATCGGCAAATATGAGCTTATCAGCCGATTAGGGCGTGGAGGCATGGGTGAGGTCTACAAAGCCTTTCATCCCCAACTCCAACGCTATGTTGCCATCAAAGTCTTATTAACCAACAGTGAAACCGACCCCGAATTTATTGCCCGCTTTCAAAATGAAGCCCTGGCCGTGGCGCGCCTGCGCCATCCCAACATCGTGCAGGTCTTCGATTTTGACATCGAGGGCGACAAGCCCTATATGGTCATGGAATTTTTGGAGGGCGAAACGCTGGCGCAGCGCATGACGCGCTACCACCGCGACGGGCACGTCGCCCCCACCGAAGAGGTGGTGCGCCTCTTCCAGCAGCTTTGTGCGGCGGTTGACTACGCCCATAAGCAGGGCATGCTGCACCGCGACATCAAGCCCGCCAACGTCATCATCAACCCTCAAGGGGATGCCGTCCTCACCGATTTTGGGCTTGCCAAGATCAGCGGCGTCTCTGGCCTCACCGCCAGCGGGTCCGTCATGGGCACGCCCCACTACATGTCGCCGGAGCAAGGCCAGGGTCAGGCCATGGACGCCCGCAGCGATGTCTATTCGCTCAGCATCATGCTCTATGAGATGCTGGCCGGAAAGCTGCCCTTCGACGCCGATACCCCTGTGGGCGTCATCATGCAGCACATCATGGCGACGCCGCCCCCTATCGAGCAAGCCAACCCGGCGGTGCCCAGCGCGCTGGCTCAGGTGGCGCTGGTGGGCATGGCGAAACAGCCCGAGGAGCGCTTCCGCAGCGCGGGCGCCATGGGTGCGGCCATCGCCTCAGCAGTCAACGCGCCGCCCATGCGCATCAGCACCGCAGCCCCTGCCGACCCCCTGGCAACCTTCAGCGCGAATCCAGACCTGGCCCCAACCAAACTGGCTGAAAAGCCAGGAACTCCAGCGCAGCAGGCCACTGGCGGCAACATTGGCTCACCCCCTGCCGGATTCATGGGCAGTCCTCCGGCGGGCGCGCGTCCTGCCGCGCCTGGGCAGCTTGCGCCAGGCAGCGAGCAGCCACGCCGCAAACCCGGCAACTCGCTGGGCCGTTACGCGGTGATTGGCATCATCCTGCTGCTCATCATTATCGGCGGAGGCATCTTGCTGATCGCCCTGGGCAACAAAACCACCCCCCAGACTAACCTCAATCCCGCAGCAAGCAACATCGGCTCCGTCACGTTTTCGGACAGCGACCCCAACGACTTCAGCCATCCCGCCAACACGTTGCAAGCCACGTTCAGCAACATGCGACAGCCGACTGGTGGCTCGACGTATTTCGCCTGGCTCTGCGATTCCGGCAGCAGCACTTGCGCGCTGGTGGGGGCTGTGCTGGTGCAAAGAAACGGCAGCGCCACCTTGAAAGACTCGCAGGCAAACAACCTGCTAGGCGTCAGCAATCTAGCTAAGTTGGCAACCAACCTCACCTTCGAGATCACCCAGGAGCAGACCGAATCGTCATCCCCACCGTCTAAGCCGTCGCAAAACGTCATCTACTCCGGCCAGATTGTCAGCAACGTCTTGCTACATATTCGCCATCAACTGGCGGCCTTCCCCAACAAAGGCGAACTCTTCCCCGGCAACACCACTGCCCTGGACACCGGTCTGGGCGTGGACGCGACCTTGCTCAATCAACTGGCACAGCAGCTTCAAGCGGCCAGCACCCTCACCGACCAGCAAGTCGCGGCAGAAGAGATGCTGAACCTGATCGCGGGCAAAGCGGGGCAGAAGGACTGGAACCAGGACGGCCAGACCAGCATCGCCCAGGGAGATGATGGCTTTGGCATGGGTACCAACGCCACCGTCAACGCCAGCACGTGTTCCGGCCAGCAAAACAGCAGCTATTTGTCGCTCACCATGCAGCACGCCTGCCTTGCCGCCAAAGCCAGCGGCACAGCAAACCTGTCGAGCCTGTTTAACAAGATCAAAGCGGCAGGGGCCAATATCGCGGCGGCGCTCGCCACCGTGCAGACGATTGCCCAGAAAATCGCCCAGGCCACCAATGCTAACGCCTTCAGCCAGGGCGATGTCAACACGCTGGTGCAAACCGCCGATGCCATCCTCAACGGTGTCACCGGCGAAACCAGTCAGCAGGATGGCGCGCGGCAGATTTTGCTCTACAGCGAAGCGATGGCAACCATCACAGTCAACGCGGCCTAGCCCGCTGGTCCTATCAAAGCGCTCCAAACTGGGTGATTGATCGCACAGTCTGCTATAATGCACATCGGCGTAGCGATGCCATTATGCCGATGTGCCTGTCGCCCAGACATTGATGGAGACCAGCAGTATGGCCGAACGTGACCAACCCAATCGCCCTGCGGCAGACCAGGCCGCAGCAACCAATACAGAACAGCGCCCGGCAGGGTTCGTTGATGCCGACACCCTCATCACCCAGCCCAATCTGTTCTCGAACGAAGTCAAAATCGTTCAGGCTCCCGTTGTTGACATCGTGCCGCCCACTGCCGAAAGCAGCCTGACCGAATGCGCCCCGGCCTATCAAGAATACCTGCGGCTGACGGCCCATTCACGCTATACCATCACCTGCTTCCTGTCGGACCTGCGGCTGCTGGCCGAGTATCTGGGCAAAGACACCCCCATTGGCCGCATCTCCAACAACGACCTGACGCGCTGGCTGATGCACCTGCGCTGGGAGCGCGGCCAGCAGCCCGCGCCAAAAACGATGGCGCGGCGCGCAACGTTCCTGAAAAACTTCTTTGGCTGGCTTGCCAGCGAGAGCATCCTGCCAGAAAACGCCGCAGCCGGCATCGTCCTCACCCGGCCCTTGCCGCCGCTGCCAGAAATGCTCTATCCCGAAGAGATCGAGCGGCTCGAAGAGGCCGCAGCCGAAGACAGCCGCAGCCAATGCCTGGTCATCCTGCTGCTGCACGCGGGGCTGAAAAAAGAAGAGGTCATGGCCTTGCAACTGAGCCACTTCGACCTCAGCGACCCGGCCACCCCCACCGTCTCGGTACAATTCACCGATCAGATCAAACAGCGCAAACAGCGCACCCTGACCCTGCCGCCCGCCTTCAGCGAGGCGTTTCAACGCTATCTCAATAAATATCGGCCCCAGGGCAAAGTCTTTGAATGCACAGACCGCAACCTCAACTATATTCTGGCGCGGGCCGTGCGCAAGGCGCGCATCCAAAAGCGCGTCACGCTTCAGCTTCTGCGCGACACCTATGCCGTGCGCCAGCTTCAGGAGGGCTTGCCGCTGGACACGCTGCGCGAAAAGCTGGGGCTTTCTGAAGAAGCCTGGAAAGAAGCATCAGAAAAGTATCGCAAACTGATCGGCGCTGCCTAGCGCCTTCGACCTGCTACAAGCGGAGGACCACGCCCGCATGCCTATTTTGCCCAACCCGTCGCCAACCGCCCAACATCTCATCCCCCCACCGAGCAGACCGCGCGGGCGGCTGAGCGGCATCATGAACGCCGCCATTTCGGTGATCGCCCTGCTGATGATCTTCTTTTTAGGGTCGGGCTGGCTGACCAATGCCTCGTTCTTTCTGGCAACGCGCCAGACACAGTCGGGCATCGGCTCGCCGGGAGCGGCGCTCGACTTTCAGGGCTTTCGTGACCTCTGGCTGCGCAAATGGGGCAACCACCAGTTCACCACGCCCGACTCCAAAAAAATCATGCTCTCCGAAGCCAACGACTATCATATGAACGCCGCCGTCATCCAACTCACCGCCGATCAGGGCATGACCACCGACACCACTGTCAGCTATAAGTCTACCGACCAGGGCAACGTTGACTCCCTGCCCGACCAGGACATCATTCAGGCCATCACCGACGCGCAAGCCGCTGGCCTCACCCCCATCCTGAGCCTGAACGTGCTGTTGACCGCTAACCAGGGAACCTCCTCGCCAACACAGATCGGCAACCTCTGGTATAACGTACCCGGCCAGATTCCCATTAACAACAACACCACCTCAGATGCAGAACACCAATGGATCGACAGCTATACCACCTACGCGGTGCACTACGCGCAGATGTCCCAGAAATATCACCTGCCCTATTTTATTTTTGGCAACGATCTGGTCAATATGACCACCGATACCAACCTTACCGCCTCGGGAACGCGCGGCGCCACTGGCTCGCCTGGGGATAAGTTCACCTGCTCGGGCCGCCGCGACTGCGAATGGCGGCATGTTATCAACGCCATCAAAAGCGCGACCTATGTCGACTACCAGGGCAACCAGCAAACGGGCGGAAACTATCAAGGCAAGCTGATCTATGGCGCTTTCTGGGGCAGCGATCCCAGTGGCGGCAAAGCGCCACCTGAATTCGAGCATATTACCTGGTGGAACGCTGTTGATTTTCTGGGCGTCGATGCCGGTTTCCCACTGACCACCAATGTCGCCGATGTGCCGGTCACCACGCTGGTGGATGCCTGGCATGGTAAGAAAGATGACCTGCCCCTGGCAGGCCAGGGCGACATCGTTGGCCGCCTGGGCGGCATGTACGATAAGTTCAAAAAGCCCATCCTCTTCACCTCCGCGGGCTACAACAGCGCGCCCGGCGCTAATAACAGCCCTGGGAACACCACCCCCACCACACGCGACGACATCGAACAAGAGCACGACATGGAAGCCTTGCTTAAAGCCTTTCCTCAGCAGACCGCGCCCTGGTTCGCGGGCGTCATCTGGTCCTATGATGAGCCGAAATGGCCGCGCTCCTCGGTCAGCGGCTGGGCCACTTCAAGCTCGTGGGCAGGCGACACCGTGACCGGCACTGGTCCCAACGACGCCAAGCTGGCAGGCAAATTCCTGGCATCGTTCTACCAGCAGCGCCCCATCCAGGAGTAAGATTCGCTGCCGAGTGCTCAGACGCGAGGCGGGACCCATCAGCGTCAATCTGATGAGTCCCGCCTCGCTTTTTTTATATGCGCTGCTCCCCAAAGCGCTGGCGGCACGCTTCTTGAAGAAAGGAAGCGCCAGAACCCGGCAATGGACACTTGACGCCAGCGACCAGCAAATGAGGGTTTGAAGATACGAGCCAATGCTGCTATACTAGTAACCACGCACGCCTCACAGCACCAAGGGAACACCCTCAGACCGGGAAGCTGCGGGCGCCCCATCCCGGAATTAGACAAGGAGCAGATGCCATATGAAAGTCTATAAGGCTGAGCAGATTCGCAACGTTGCCCTTATCTCTCATGGCGGAGCAGGTAAAACCTCGTTGATGGATGTCGCACTGTATGACACTGGCGCTGTAACGCGAATAGGGAAGGTAGATGAGGGCACCTCGATTTCTGACTCTGACCCTGATGAAATCAAGCGCCGCATGTCGATCAATCTGACGGTCGTTCCGGTAGAATGGCGTGATAGCAAGATCAACTTCCTCGATACGCCGGGCTACGCCGACTTTGTGGGCGAAGTGAAAGCTGGCCTGCGCGTCTCCGATGCTGCGGTGGTGGTCGTCACGGCTGAAAAAGGCGTCGAAGTCGGCACCGAACTGGTCTGGAAATATGCCGACGAATTGAAGCTGCCCCGGCTCGTCTTCGTCAACAAGCTGGAGCGTGAAAATACCAGCTTTGGCCGCGCGCTGGAATCGCTTCAGGCGCAGTTCGGCAACAAAGTTGTTCCCCTCCAGGTCCCCATCGGCGAACAGGCAAACTTCAAAGGCGTGGTCAATCTCGTCACGCGCAAAGCCTATACCTTCGACGGCACGAAGGTACAAGAGGGGCCAGTTCCGGCTGATTTAGAGGCGCAAGTCACCCAATATCGCGAGCAGTTGATCGAATCGGCGGTTGAAAGCGACGACGACCTGATGAGCAAATATCTGGAAGGCGAAGAGCTTTCCCAGGCCGAAGTCGAGCGCGCCGTCAAAGCGGGCGCGTCCTCTGGCGCGCTGGTTCCGGTGCTGTGCGGCTCAGTTGCCAGGAACATTGGCGTGCAGACCCTGCTCGATTCTATCGTCGAGTTCCTACCCAGCGCCGCCGCAGCCCAGCAAAGCTTCACCGCCGAAGCCAACGGAAACGTGGCCGCCTTCGTCTACAAAACCACCGCCGACCCCACGCGCGGCTTGATTACGTACTTCCGCGTCTACAGCGGCTCGGTGAAACCAGATTCGCATGCCTGGAACGCCCGCACCAGCACGGATGAGCGTATCGGCCAGATTCTGCTGATGCGCGGCAAGATGCAGGAAGCCGCCACGGAAGTTCCGGCGGGCGACATCGCCGCCGTCGTCAAGCTGCAAAATACGCACACCAACGACACCCTCAGCGCCAAAGAAAAGGCGCTCACCCTGGCTCCCATCGCGTTTCCACCGCCAGCCTTCACCGCAGCCATCGCCCCCAAGACCAAAAGCGACCTGGACAAGATGGGAACGGCCTTAAGCCGCGTCGCCGAAGAAGACCCAACCATCCATATCACTCGCGACCAGGAGACCGCCGAAACGCTCATCTCCGGCATGGGCGAGTCGCACATCGACATCACCATCGAGCGTATGCAGCGCAAGTTTGGCGTCGAAGTCGAAAAGCACGATCAGCGCGTCCCCTATCGCGAAACCATTCGCAAGCATGCCCGCGCCCAGGGCCGCCACAAACGGCAAAGCGGCGGGCACGGCCAGTTTGGCGATGTCTGGCTGGAGATCGACCCCTTGCCAGCAGGCAGCGACAAACCCCTTGAATTTGAAAACAAGATCGTGGGCGGCGTCGTCCCGAAAGAATATGTCCCCGGCGTCGAAAAAGGCGTGCGCGAAGCGCTCAAGCAAGGCTTTGTCGCGGGCTACCCGATGATTGGCATCCGAGTTGCCCTGGTCGATGGCAGCTACCACCCGGTAGACTCGTCCTCCCAGGCGTTTGAAGTGGCCGCCTCGCTGGGCATGAAAAATGCCGTGCCGCTCGCCACCCCAACGCTGCTAGAGCCGATCATGAACGCCACCATCGTCGTGCCCGATGGCAACATGGGCGACGTGATGAGCGACCTGACCACCAAACGCGCGCGCATCCTGGGCATGGAGCCGATTGGCGGCGGCATGCAGCAGATCACCGCCACCGTACCTATGGCCGAGATGCTGCACTACGCCACCGATCTTCGCTCCATCACGCAGGGCCGGGGCACCTTCCAGATGGAGTTTTCGCAGTACGAAGAAGTGCCTGCCGCCCAACAGCAGCAGATCATTGCCAACGCCGCCAAGGCCACCGCTGAAAGCGGATCATAAGCGTCAAGAGCCAGTGCCAAAGCTCTTGCACTCAGACACAAGCGCTGGGGACCCCACAGGAAGCACCGGGCCCCAGTGCGGCGTGCCTTCTATCTGTTGAAGGGAGCACAACACTGATGCCGGAATATACCTCGATGATTCGCGTGCGCATGAGCGCTGCCGACGCGCACTATGGCGGCAATCTGGTGGAAGGCGCGCACGTCCTCAAGCTCTTTGGCGATGTGGCAACCGAACTGGCGATTCAGTGCGACGGCGATGAAGGGCTGCTGGCTGGCTATGAAAAAGTCGAACTGCTCGCTCCCGTGTATGCGGGCGATTTCATCGAGGCCACCGGGCGCATCGTTCGCATAGGCCGCACCTCGCGCACCATCGAGTTCGAGGCGCGCAAGATCATTCGGCCACGCCCGGATGTCAGCGATTCCGCCGCCGATGTGCTTACCACGCCGATTGTCGTCGCGCGCGCCATCGGCACAACGGTTGTGCGCAAGGAGCAGCAGCGCATCCCCCATCCAGACGAATAGTCTCAGCCTGCACCGTCTTGAGGCCGTGGAGGCGTCACCTATCGGCCAGCGCTCATCGTTTGATGGCCGTCAGGCAAGAGTGCTGGTCGCGGTCCACGTGGAAGTCGATAACCTCAAACTGCTGGAAGACATCGCGCAGTTCTTCCGGGGTGAAATAATGATGGGGCAGCCCCGCCTCGCGCCCATCCAGCGGGAGAAATGTGCCGGGTTCAATCGGCTGAAACTGCGTGGCCTGGTTCTGCACCTGAGGCACTGTGACAAAGACCAGGCCATTCGGCTTGAGGATTCGCACCATCTCCGCAACCAATCCGCGAATCTGCGCGATGCGCGCGTGATGGATGACCTGCGTAGACATCAGCGCGTCGAAGGCTGCATTTGGAAACGGCAACGTATCGAAAATATCGTGCAGGCGCAGGTCCGCCGTCAGCCCTGCCTCTTGCAAGCGCCGCTGTGTCACGGTCAGCGCGGTCGGGGCATTATCCACGCCGGAGACCCGAAACCCACGCTGGGCCAGATACAGCACGTGGCGACCAGTCCCACAGCCAACATCCAGCACGGTGCGCGCCTGGCGCTCTTCGAGCATCTGGGCCAGGTGCGGCATGTCCTCGTGGGGGTCAGGAAAGACCAGACCCTCCTGCTCAAAGATGGTATCCCAGACAGGTGGCTCTTTGGGCATGACTGCTCCTTCTGCCAGATGAGCAATGCCCTCGATCCTGCGGCGTCATGCTGCTGAAAAAGGGCACACGAAAGGCCGGGCATCATTCCGTCTGACCCGGCCCACCAAGAAGAAAGCATGTGAGGCATAGCCTTGGCGGAGGAGGTGGGATTCGAACCCACGGTGCTTTTGGCACACGCGATTTCCAGTCGCGCCCACTAGGCCTCTATGGGACTCCTCCAGAAGCGCTGCAAAACCAGGCGGAGAGGGTGGGATTCGAACCCACGAGGCTTTCGCCTACCGCTTTTCGAGAGCGGCACCATCAACCACTCGGACACCTCTCCAGATCACAACGTACAGTATAGCATACGCTGCCGCCGCAGGCAAGAGCCTCCGGGCCTTGTTTTCGGCAAGTTCAACGCTGCTCTGGCCTGATCGCCGCCGCGTTTGACGGAACAGGCGCTGCCCGTTACAATGCCCCCAACTGCCCAGGCAGAACTGTGCAGTTCTCAACTATCCTGATAAGCGAAGAGTTTGTGCACAAAAGCGTAGACGTAGATTCCACTGGCTCAACCGTTCATCACCAACCGAGCATGAGCAGCGCGTTTCGGCTGATTGCCGCTGGAGGCATCCTGCAAACCATCGGCGAAACGTTCGCCCTGGGCGCGAGCGGGGCCATAGCGGCTGGCAGCGCAGCGCTGATCTTTTGCAGCGCCGCCGCGAGCGTGACGCTGCTCTGCGCTGGTCTTCGCGCGCACCCGGCCAAAGAAAAGACAGCAGCCCAGGCGCACCCGCGTCTCTCTATCGCTCGCCTGGCCCGGCTCAAAAGACTAGTGAGTGGCGGATTGCTGACGCTGCTGATGCTGGCCGCCCTCTGGACCATTGCCACCAGCGGCACGTTGCTCATCCAGCATCCGCTCGACCCAACCGGCTACGATTCCGATGCAGCCGCCTTCATCCACTACCAAGCCGAAGATGTCCTGCGCGGCATCAATCCCTATACCGACACAGCAGGTTTCTGGGAAGCGGTTCAGCAATTCCCAAACGCGGGCGCGACGCCCCTGCAACGCGGCCAATTTACCCAAGACGCCCTCAGCCCGAGCGATGCCACCATCTCCGCACTCTTGCAGCGCTATGCCCAGGACCCCAGCCACGCCGGATCAGAGTTCGACCCGGCCTCGCTGCACAGCTATCCAGCAGGCAGTTTCTTGCTGGCCGTCCCCTTCATCTGGGCCGGTTTCTCCAGCACGCAACCGCTTTACGCGCTTTGCCTGCTGCTGCTCTTTGCCCTGCTGATTCGCTGGGCACCGCAGGGCTGGCGCTGGCGGGTCGCGCTGCTGCTCATCAGCCTTTCCATCCCCATTACGCTCACGCTGCGCTCCTCGTTCGAGGTTGTTTGCATCCTCTGCGTCGTCGCAGCCTGGCGCGCTCAGGCCAGGCATCCTCTAGTCGCCGCCATGCTCCTGGGCGTGGGCTGCTCGGTGAAGCAGCTTACCTGGCTCTTTCTGCCCTTTTATTTGATCTGGATGCTGCGACAGCGTGGCTGGCGCGCCGCCGCGCTCGCCGGAACCATATGCCTGCTCGTCTTTTTCGCAATCAACGCGCCATTCCTGCTGGCCGCGCCCAACGCCTGGGCCAGCAGCATGCTCTTGCCCGTCACAGAGCCAGCCTTCCCCGGAGGCATCGGCTTGATTACCCTGGCTCAAGGCAGCGTGACGCCACTTTTGCCCACCTGGGTCTATACCGCTCTGGAGGCCGCTAGCTATCTCGGCTTGCTGGGCTGGTTCAGCGCACGACAAGGAAAGACGAAAGACGGCGCTGCTCTCTCGCGTGCAGGTGCCTGGGGGCTGGCGCTAGCTCCCTTGCCGCTGCTGCTTGGCTCGCGCAGCCTGATCTCCTATACTATGTTCTTGCCCGTTCTTGCGCTGGCGGCGCTTTTGCAGCAGAGCCTCTATCAAGAAGTCACGCTATCAGATGCGAAATCTCTCTCAACGTTGGCGAGCGCTGGCAGCAGACCAGGAGCGACTTCAAGCAATGAATGAACAGTCAGTCATCCTACGCTAAAAACAAACCAGAGGCAACAATATTCAATGAATGAAGAGTCATTCATCATAACACAGCAGGCTGCGCCAAACGCATCAGAAAAAGTACCCTGGTGGGCCTGGATACAACAGCAGGCCAGAGGCGACGCTGTAAAAACCGCCTTCGGAGCCTGGCTGGCGCTGCGCTGCTACTGCACATTTATTGGCATAGCCCTGTATTTCACGGTGCCAGCCAGCGTGTTTACATCCGATCTGAAGATCGCTTTTGGCGGGACTGGCTCCGGCTGCCCACAATACGCGGCGACAGGCACAGGGCTGAGCGGCGCGCTGGCTGGAATCTGGCTGCGCTGGGATACCCCCTGGTATCTGGAAATCGCCGCGCACGGCTATAGCTGTTACGGCAGTTCGGCATTTATGCCGCTGTATCCGCTGCTGATTCGCGGGCTGGGGTTCCTGGCGGGCGGCAACGACCTGGCGGCGGCGCTGCTCATCTCCAGCATCGCCAGCTTCTTTGCCTTCTATCTGCTCTATCAACTCGCTCAAGAACTGACCGGCTCAAGCGACATCGCTCGAATCTCCGTGATCGCGCTGGCCGTCTTTCCTGTCTCATTCTTCTTGATGGCTGGCTATACCGAAGCGCTCTTTCTTGTCCTGGCAATGGGGGCTTATCTCGCGGCACGCCGGAACCGCTGGCTGCTGGCCGGAGCGTTGGCGGCCTTGACAACACTGACACGCCTGCAAGGCATCCTGCTGCTGGTGCCGCTGGGCCTTGAACTGCTGCTGACTCAGCGCGGCCAGCTATGGCGCTGGCGGCCCTGGCTGGCGCTGCTGCTGGCGCCGCTGGCGCTGGGGCTGTTTATCATCTTTATCCGGCTCACCGAGGGGCTGAGCCTGCCCTGGGAACCGCTCACTTCAGCGCGCGGAGCCTGGCATCTGCATTACGTCTGGCCCTGGCAAGGCGTCATTGCCGATCTAGGCGCGCTGATTGCTCAGCCCGATCTGGGGACGCTGCTCTCGTTCAAATTGTTCGACCCTTTGAGCGCTCTGCTCTTCGCGCTGGGCGCGGTGCTGGCGTTCCGCAGGCTGAACCTGCCGCTGGCCGTATTCCTGGTTGTGATGTGGCTCAGTTCCGTCATCAAAGTCAACGACGCTGGCTATACGACCAGCATCAGCCGCTATATGCTGGCGCTCTTCCCCGCTTTTATCGTGCTGGGCATGGTGGTGTCGCGCTGGCCTCGGCGGGCGCGGTTGGGGGTGGGCATCGGCTCAGGCATCCTGCTGAGCGTGTATCTGTTTCTCTTCCTGATCTGGTTCTGGGTCGCCTGAGCGCCGCCGTTACGGGCCGGTGAGCACGTACAGCCGATACCAGCCGCGCTGGCCTAGCATCTGCTCATCCGCCGTCAGCGGTTTTGTCGTGCCTCTGACCAGCAAAACCGTATCCTGGTAGACTGGCCGGGCATAGTGCGCCAGAACATCCCAGAGCACGGCCAGTTCTTGATGGCTTTCCTCGCCAGGCTGCGCAGTCAACACGAATTGCAGGCCCTCGGCGTAGAACAGCACGTGGGTAAAGCCCATCTGACGCAATGCCTGGGCCAGCAGCCGCGCCGTCGGATAATGGCGATAGTAATAGTCGAAATTATCTAAAAAGGGGTCAGCCGTGATGCTTCTGGAGACGTAGTAACTGCGCGCCTCCCACAGCGAGAGCACCTGCGCCGAGCCGGGCAGCGCGTTCACCGCTTGTGTCGCGGCGTAATAGGGGTTCAGATGCTCGGCCAGATAGGCTTCACGGCTTTGCAAGCCCAGCAGATAGGGGCCATTGCCATTGCCTAGCGCGCCAGCCATCTGGCTCAACAGCGTCAGCGCCAGCACCAGCACCACAACAACCGAAACCAGGCGATGAAACCCTGGAAGCAGAAAGGCAGCGCGCTTCAGCCGCAGCCAGACAGCAGCAGCGGGCAATGTCAGCGCCGCAAAGAGCGGAAAGAACAGGCGGCTCTGGCGCGCAATCTGCGCGCTGAGCAGTTCTGCATCCCAGCAGAGGGCCAGCAGCGCCGCGAACGCCAGCAGCACACCAACCACCTGCCGCTCGGACCAGTGGGGGGCTTCAGCATCAGCCTGAGCCTTGCTCCTGCTTCGCTGCCAGGCGAGCAGCCCCAGCGGCAAGAGCAGCAGGAGCAGCGGACCAAGCGTTGCATCAAACTCCATCGAACCCTGCGAGCCATAAAGGGTCGCTTCCAGCGGCAGCGTGAACAGCCGCCAGGACTGCGCCAGGCCCCAGCCCGGCCCGCCTAGCTCATAGTGCGTGCGCACATCATCCCAGGCTGGCCCGGCAGGAAAGAGGTGGTCCAGGTGATAGGGGAACACGGGGTCGCCCGTCAGCAGCAGATTGCGCCAGAGCCAGGGCGAGCCAACCACCAGCGCGAGGCCGACCAGAAGGCCAGCCTGCCACAGCGCCGCTCGCAGCCGCTCCAGCCGCCCGCCACGCTCACGCTCGCCACCGTAGGCGCGCCAGCAGACCAGCACGCCTGCCGCGCCGATGGCAAAGGCAGCGGTATATTTGACATCCAGCGCCAGGCCCAGCAGCGTCCCGGCCAGCGCGAGCCAGCCAACGCGCTGCCGCCCGCTGGCATTCCACCAGCAGAACACCGCGCACAGCGCAGCCAGTTCATAATAGACCAGCGCGCTGTCGATATAGGGCCAGCCCAGCACCAGCGTCAGGCTGGGAATGCTCAGGAACAGCGCCGTTGCGCGCAGCGCCAGCGCCCCGGCTGCCGCAGGCGGCTGCGCGTGCGCGGCGATCTGACGCGCCAGGGCAAGCAGCACCAGCAAACTGAGCAGCCCAAAGCCCAGATGCAGCAAAGCGGCAGGCCCATCGCCGCGCAGCAGCAGCCCATCGAGATAGAGCATCTCCACTAATTCGGGCTGATAGCCCTGCACATTCGCCGTGGTCGGCAAGATTCTCCCCTGCCGAATATCAACAGCGGGCGCGGCCAGATGATACATCAGCGCGTCCCACGCGGTTGGGGGCAGCAGCGCTGAAAGCAGCATCAGCAGCAGCGTCAGCACGATATAAGCCCAGAGCACACGATCCAGCCAGGAAGCCGCGCGTATGGAGCGCCCCATCAGCCCAAGCTGCTCGCGCAGCCAGCGCAAGACCCACCAGCCATCACGCGCGCAGAGGATGGAAAGGAGGAGTAATCCCGCGCCAACCGTCCAGAACGAGAGCCAACCCACCAGCCCAACGGCAAAGCTGAGCAGACTCAGCGCGCCCAGACCCAGGCCACCAGCCAGGGCAATCTGCATCGTCTGCTCCACAAGAGGGAGATGGCACCAGCGCCAGAGGCGACACCCCAGCGCCGCGCCGAGCAGCAGCAGCCAGCACGCCACGAGCAGATCGAGCGCGTGGCTCAGCAGCCGCAGCGGCACCTGCCAATCCAGGGCAAGCTGGCGTGCCGGAGCAAACAGCGTGGTCAGGGAGTCTGGAGTGAGCGGCGGATGCACCAGATAATAGGCGATGAGTACCGCCGCTATCCAGGCCACGCCCAGGCGCAGCCTCCAGCGTGAACCATGCTGCCCAGACGGAGGCGGCTGGCCTGGCTCCTCGGTCTGGGCAGATATGGCAACGCTTTCGTTATCGTGAGGTTGGGCTGAGTTGCTCATCGGGCGCGGGCGACGATACCAGCGGCTCGGTAATGTGCGTGGAGGCCAGCGGCTGGGCAGGCTTGCCGGTTCGGCCAAAACGGGCGCGCAGCACAAAGACAAAGCCCTCGATGAAAATCTTGCGCGACATCTTGGACTTGCCCACCCGGCGGTCCACAAACATGATCGGCACTTCGCTCACATGGAAGCCACGTTGCAGCGTGCGATAGGTCATTTCCACCTGGAAGGCATAGCCCTGCGAGGTGATGCTCCCCAGGTCCAGCGCGGAGAGCACTGCGCTGCGATAGCAGCGATACCCAGCCGTTGCGTCCTTCACCGGCAGCGCCAGCACCGTTCTGGCAAAAATGTTGCCGCCGCCGCTGATGAAGCGACGGAACGGCGACCAATTTGGTGTGCCGCCGCCGCGCACATAGCGCGAGCCAATCACCAGATCAGCGTGCTCGGCCTCGGCCAGCAGGTCCGGCAGGTAGCGGGGATCATGCGAAAAATCGGCGTCCATCTCGAAGGCGAGTTCATAGCCATGCTCCAGCGCGTAGCGGAAGCCAGCCACATAGGCGGTGCCCAGGCCCAGTTTTCCCGTCCGATGCAGCACGGAAACATTGGGAAGGCGCTCGTGCAAGGAATCGGCGATAGCGCCGGTGCCATCAGGCGAATTATCGTCAACGATCAGGATGTCCACCTGCGGCGCATAGCGCAAAATCTCCTCCACAATCGGGGTAATGTTCTCACGCTCGTTGTAAGTGGGCATCACAATCAATGCTTTCATCCAAAAACTCCATTCCTCAGGATTTTGCTGTGCGGCAGCCAGCGTCAGGATGAAGACCGTCTTTCAATCCACGGCTGCCAGCGCTTCTGGTGACGCGGCATTCTGATTGTCCGCGCGCTCCGGCGACGCTGGACCCTTCCACGAACCCCGAAAGAGCAGCAGACCAACCACGCCGATGCTCACGCCAAACCAGAGGGTACAGAAACGAATCAACAAGGTAGCCGCCCCGGCAATGGTGGCATCACGTGTTACCAGGGCAAATATCAAGCCAAGGATACTCAGGTCGGCGCTGCCCAGGCCACCGGGCAATCCGGTCACAGAGCCGATGAGGGTTGAGGTCGCCAAAATAAATGCCGCTTGAATAAGCAGCGTCAGGGTGCCGGGCAACCCTAGCCCGACCAGTACCAGATAAAACGCTACGCATTCCCCCGACCACGACACCAGGCCAATCCCGACCGCCAGCAGCAGAGGCCGAAAGCTGAGCAGCACATAGGCACTTTCATAAAAGGCATATAACCCCTGGGCAAAGCGCCGCACCACCGGCAAGCGCTCGCCCCAGCTCAACAGTTTCAGCGCCAGCGGGCGATATTGAATCACGCCGATCAGCGCCAGCGCTGCCAATAAAATCGCCAGCAGTCCTTGCCAGCCAATGCCATAGAGCGCCAGGCCGCCCCCGGCCAGGATGAGCATCGCCAGGCCATCGGTCAGGCGCTCAGCCACAATGACCGGAGCCGTCCGGCTGATAGGAGTCCCGTTATAGCGTTTGATGAGATAGGGTTTGAGCAGTTCGCCCACCTTGCCCGGCGTAATCGCCATGGAAAGGCCAGCGATAAAGATTTTCAGGCTCATGCCACGCGGCACACGCAGATGTAAGCAGTGGAGATAATAATCCCATTTGACAAAGCGCAGCCCATAATTCAGCAGGGTCAGGCCGAGGATAGCAGGCAGCAGCGCCCAGGGAAAGAGGCGAAAGGCTTGAAGGAGGCTCGGCAGGTCCGCGTAAAACGAAATCGCCGCAACCACCACCAGGCCAAACACCAGCGAAACGATTACTTTTGTCCGAATCCGAGCCATCGCGATACTTTGCCTTCAAACCTCTCCGGGCTGCCCCGTTTTAGAATGACACATATAACAGCGCCAGGGTCGTGAGCACGCACAGCACCACTGCGCCAAGAATATGTTTATCCCGCAGCAGCACTTCTTCCGGGCTTCCGCCCTCCATCTTCATGTAGATCAGATAGAGATAGCGGAAAATGCCATAGAGCACCAACGGAATCGTCAACATCAGGCGATGATTGCCGGTTGTCCCCTGGAACGTGTAGAGGCTGTAGGCCATCACCGTTGCCGAGGTGACAATCGTAATCATCTGATCCAACAACTGCGGGCTATATTCCTGCAAAATGCGCCGATGCAAACTCGCGCCTGCATCCAGCAGCACCAATTCCTGCCGACGTTTGCCCAGGACCAGAAACAACGAACCCAAAATCGTACACAGATACAACCAGGGCGAGATTGGCACCGGAATCACGACCGCCCCGGCCATGGCTCGCAGCACATAGCACCCGGCCACACAAAAGACATCCACAACCACCACATGCTTCAGCCGAAACGTATACGCCAGGTTCAGCAGCACATACGCAGCGGCCACTACCGCAAACAGGAAACGGCCTCCGCCCAGATTGCCAAGCACACCATACTGCGTATCCGGCCCCAACGGCGCGGCTGGCACGAGTGAAATCTGGAAGGGCGCGAGCGAAAGATGCACACTCTCTCCGGCTCCTACCACGCCAGGCCAGATTACCAGCACAACCGTCAGCGCCGTCGCCAGCACTGCCAGCACCGCTGCCCCGACTATCGCCACCGGCACCGACAGCTTGCCGGACGCCAGAGGGCGATAGCGTTTGGTTGGATGCTGCCGGTCTGATTCCAGATCGCTCAGATCATTGATGAGATAGATCAGGCTGGCAAGCAAACAAAACACGACGAACGCGCCAACAGCGCGGCCAAGCGCGCCAACATCCAGGACACGCTGGGCAAAAACCAGGCCAGCAAAGACCAGCAGATTTTTGGTCCACTGGCGCGGGCGCATGGCCTTCAAGAGATACCACAACTGGGACCGAGACGAGACGCGAGCCAGCGCCTCGGACTCATCCTCTGGCACGGCGCGCTTATTTTCAGCAATGCTCCTCACTGCTGGGCACCCCATGATATATCACGGACCGCAAGGCGCTGCGGCTTCATTCCAAGGAGGGACTGTCTCGCGCCCTCCCATCTTTGCAGAACGGTTCGGCAACGAGAACGGTCACGAAATGGCATTAATAAACCCGCTTTCGTAGGTCGGCCAGCTTCATCAGCGTAATCTTATGCTTATCGGTCATGATGTAGCGCTTATCGGTGAAGTAGCCCATGACTTTATTGACACTCTCACGGGAAGCGCCAACCATGGAAGCCAACTCTTGCTGGGTCAGGCGCAGTTCGATGCGAATGCCCTGGCTGGTCGGCGCTCCATGTGTCTCAGAAAGTTCTAGCAGTTTTTTTGCCACCCGCCCATAGACATCCAGGAAGAGCAAGTCCTCGATTTGCTGGTCGGCCCCGCGCAGGCGCTGAGAAATGACTTTCATCACCTGGACCGCAATCTTGGGATGATTCATGACCACATTGATAAAATCCTGGCGCTGGATGGTATAGACATCTACGCGCTCCAGGGCCACGGCATCGCCCGAACGCGGGCCGCCATCGAGGATGGCTAGTTCGCCAAAGCATTCGCCCGCCCCCAAGACGGTCAGGGAAACTTCCTGCCCATCGGGACTGGTCAGCGAAATCTTGACCTTGCCTTCGCGAATAATATAAAGCACCTGGCCCGGGTCATCTCGGTGAAAGATGATCTCGCCCTGGCGAAACACGCGCTTGCGGGCGACCAAAGCCAGTTCTTTCAGGCTTTCCTCATCTAGCTCGGCAAAGAGGGGGACACGCGCCAGATCAGGGCTATCTTGGGCGATGGTTTCCATAAACAGCAACATCCTCTCTCGCCCCACCTGCGGGGCACTCAACGGCAGGCAGCGATAGTTCAGGTGAGGGGCACGAAAGCTTCGCTCTGTCGTATAACAAAACGGGTGGACATTCCTGAAAGTTTCTACCTAGGAACTTTCCCGCTAGACACACTCAACATCGATGCTTCCGGCATCAGCCGCGCGCAAGGGGCGCATCTCTACCTGGTACAACGGCTGGTTGTTCGTGGTGTAGCACGTTCCGGCATGGCCGCTCGTATCTACCCAGGCGATCATGTACGTCTGTCCAACGGCCACGGCTGGCACCGTAAACAAGCCAGAGGCATCGGTTTGCGCGCGATATTGTTGCCCCAGCAGCGTAAACACCTGCGTCTTGGCGTTGAAACTCCAGCGGCTCGCCAGCAAAACTTCAAACCGTTTGGCCGGTGTTTTATTGGCATAGATCAGTTTGCCGGTCAGCGGCTGGGGCATGGTCAGGGCCTGGTTTGCCTGTTCCACCTCCGGCGTATCGCTATACTGTTGCACAATTTGTTGATAGGTCGCAACAGCCTGATCGTACTGCTTGCTGGATGTAAGCTGCTGCGCCAGCCCAAGCAGCGCCAGGGCCATCCGCTCGTGGGCCTGGGCCTGGCAGGAGGCGTCACAATAGGCTGCCTGCTGCAACGCCTGGTAATGCGCCAGCGCGGCGCTAAAGGCTCCCTGCTGGCGGGCCTGATCTCCCCAGGCCAGGTAGTTCTGAATCAGGTCGGCCTCGGCGCGCGCCACCAGGCCAGCATCCCGTTTATAAAGACGCGCTACCGGCGCTAATTGGGCTACGGCAGCACCGTAATCATGCCCGGCGCTCAGTTGTTCGGCCCATTCAACGCTGATGCGCGCCAAATCCTGGCTCTGGGCCAGGCTGTCGCCACTGGCTTGATACGCCGCCAGCGCCAGGCCATATTGCCCGCGCCCCTCATACCAGAGCGCCTGAAGGCGATAGAGCGGCGCAGCACCCAGAATCCCGCCAGCGCCGATAAACACCAGTACCAGACCCAGCACGCCGCCAGCCACCGGCAGTGGCCGCGCTCTGGCCTGCCAGGCGAACAAGAACACCACCAGCGCAACAGCCCCCAGCGCCGCCGCCACGAAGCCGAGACGCAGGGCCGCCAGCCCCCAATCGGGGAAGATGACCCCTGCCGCCGAGGTTGACCAGGCGGAAAAAATTAGCGCGAAAAAGAGCAGTGCCAGGCCCAGCGTCAGCCACCACAGCGCGGGCGGGGCAAACCACCGGCCCAGCCGATCAATCCGTCGGGCGGGCCGAGGGGCCAGCGCGCGCTGTGCCTCGGTGCCAAAGGCGGGCTGATCGAACTCCTCCGGCAGCGACGGAAGGGGCAGCGTCGGCAACAGGCCATCGGTGGGCAGCGTGGGCGCGATCTCTTGATCTGCGCCAAGCGGCTGAACTGCATCGGGTTGAAGCAGCACAGACGCCGCTGGCGCCGCTTCAGCGGGCAAGGGCGGCGGCACAGGCAGGGGCGGCAATTCTTCAGGAGCCGATGGCTCGGGCGTCAGCGAAAGGACGACATTCAACGGCTGCTCGGAAGATGCGTCTGCGGCTGATGTTCCTTCAGTGGGCAGCCCTGGTTTCTTCTGCTTTGCCATCGGCAGCAACCTTTCTTGCCCCTCATCGACGCACTACGCGCGTGACGGACCCTCAAAACTGCCTGAGCGAAGGAGGGCTATGCCTCCTTCGCCTCCTGCTCAATCGGTTTGGCATAGAGCGTATGCCCCTCCGACGTGAGGCAGCGGCCAGTCGCCAACTCATACTGCCAGTTATGCAGCCGACAGGTGAGGATGCCATCTTCGATCACCGCGAAACGGGTCAGGTCGGCCTTCATGTGCGGGCAGCGCTTCTGGATGCGATAGCCGCAGGCTTCCCAGGTGCCCTGCGTGGGGCCGTTTTCGGCGTAGAAGCCTTCGGCGTATTGCAGGCGTTCTTCGCTCAGACATTTAAAGAATGTGTAGATATAGTCGTTGTATTTGCCACGGCGGCTTGCCACGAAGCGGCACGAAAGGAAGAGTTCGTTGACCCAATCCTCGTGATGGTGCAGAATGCACTGCTCAACCAGGCTGCGTTCGATGCGGAAGCGATAGGCCCATTCTTCGCCTTGCCACTGCGTCACTTTGCGCGCCCGAAAATCGATGAGCACGCCCACATCGATCAGGTCCAGCAAGACGTTGTCATCGATGCCCGCGCAGATGAGATCAGCCTCGGCCAGCAGCGGCTCGAACCATTTTTGCAACTCGGCCACCACATCCACCTGGCCGCGCGGCCAGCTTGCGCGCTCCTGCTGAATGACATCCCATTTTCTGGTCTGGTAGGCGCGCAGATAGCTGCGCTTGTCGGTGAAGATCGCCTGCACCTCGTCATCGGGGAACGGGTGCGTCACGGTAAAGCTGCCGGGGAGCAGTTCGCCCACGCTCCCCGGCAGCATGAGCCGACCATCAAAGACGCCGCGCTCGGCGATGTACTCCAGAAAGACCGGCTGGTCAGGAAAGGGATTGCCAGAGTCGCGGTCAAAGTCGTTCAGGTCGAACAGGTCTTCATCGAGGAAACACGGCGGGCCAGCCGACGGGACCACAAAACGCGGATTGAGCATCTCGATATAGCGATAGGCGCGCGCCAGACCATCCGTGCGCTTTTTGCGTCCCAGCGCGGCTTTCATTTTTTCGGGAAAGTCATAGACCATCGGGTACCAGATGGCTCCCGAATATTGCAGGAAGAGCGCGTCGAAGGGGCCTTGCGCAATCAGCGGCTCCAGATCAATCGGGCGCGAGTCGTTCTGGTTCAGCACGCGCACGTCGCCATCGTCGATCACCAGGGCGGAATCGCCAATGGGGCCATCGGTGGGCGCTGAGAGTGCCATCACCATGAACTTCAAGCCGTTGTCGGTCACGGGCACATTATTTTTGGTGCGCAAGAAGGAGGTAAAGCCCAGCGTGCGCAGTTCACGTTCCAGATGGTCCAGCGGATAGTCGGGCAGGATGACCGTCGCCTCTTTGGAGACATGTTTCGCCAGAAACTGCGGGTCATAGTGGTCGTGATGAAGATGGGAAACATATAGATAGGTCGGATTTCCTATGCGGGCAGGATCAATTCCCTCATTGCTGGGAAAGGGGAACCAGGAGGCGAAATACGCCGGATTAAACCAGGGGTCGCACAGGATGCTCTTGCCTTTTGTCTCTATAAAAAGGCCCGCCTGGCCCAGGAACGTGATCTGCATGGGTCGACAACTCCTCCACAGAAAGGTCTGCTCTAGGTCTGCTCTAGGAAATAAGCGCGGCCATTGTTCGCATGCAGTGTACCATCAGCCGAAACCACGTTCAAGAGAAAGAGGCGCATCTGGCTAGAAAGCGCGCGGCTGGGCAGGAGCGCACGATTCTTGCAATGAGTGGGGGGCATCTTTCTCAGGCATATACCAACCAACCCCATTTTCCCAAAACTGATGCAATAACAGGAGAAGCATGATACAATGGTTGCGATTCGCCAAAAGCGAGACCTTGCTCACCTGACCAGAGCAGCTAGTATTGTTACTGGCCCTGGAAGCAAGGCGTTCTACACAGCAGAAACAGCCGACACATCCGTTTAACTCTGGTTTTTTGCTCTCATGAAAAAGATCATCTCTCATATATCTACAAAGCAGCCGCCCATAAAGGTAGAGGTGCTATGACTAGCTTCCCGCTCACCAGCCTACTGCGTACCGTCTTTTCATCCGCTGCTCTGCCCGATACCAATATCCTGATCTTGCTTGTTTTCATCATTGCCCTGGCGCTCAGCCTGCTCTTCTGCCTGATCGCTCGCCGTCTGTTTCCGCATTTCCGCAGTGGCGAACACAAACCTGGCGTCTTCCGACCAGACCAGTCAACCGGCAGCTTCCGTTTCGATTTGAACTCTGCCGGCAGGCGGGTGGAACAACCGGCAGGCGGGCGCGAAGTTTCAGCGATGGAACTGCCGCTGGTCGGTGGTCCGGCGATGGCTTTGGCGGCAATAGCCGCCAGCGTCGTCACCGGCTTGCTGCTCAATATCTCCGCCGATGAGTGGAGATTGCTCATCATTTTACTGGCCGGGCTGGCCGGGTTTACGCTGGTTGGATTTATCGACGATTTCCAGAAGTTTCGCCGGGGCACGGGTATTTCTGAGCTACAGAAGTTCGTGGGGGTGCTGCTGGTGTCGCTGCTGGTGGGCGCGGCGCTCAATCGCCTGGTCGATTCCGCCAAATTCGCCTACCCGCCCTATTCCGACGTGCCCTTGTTGGGGCCGATCATCCAGCATGTTCCGTTTGCCTGGGTGATTTTCTTTCTCCTGCTGACCAGCACCGTCAGCAGCGCAACGTCGCTTTCGGTAGACTTTTCCGATGGCCTGGACGGCCTGGCTGGCGGCTTAATTGTCAGCGCGGCGTTGGCGTTTGCTGTCATCATTCTGGTCCAGCGTGACCCCGACAGCGACCCATTAGTGCTGGCTGGGCTGGCGGCGGGGGGCGCGGCGCTGGGCTTTTTGCCACATAACTGGCCGTCATCCTGGGCAGCGCGCGGCCTCAGCAGCAAGGTGCATCGAGCCGCGCGTATCTACATGGGCGACAGCGGCGCGCTGGGCCTGGGCGGCTTGATCGGCTTGATTGCCATCGTCTCGCGCCAGGAGTTACCACTCGTCTTTATCGGCGGCGCGTTTGTCCTCGAAGGCTTTTCGGCCCTCTACCAGGGGCGCATCCTGACACGCTTTTTCCGTCGCTTCCTGCTGGTCATTCGCTACAGCGACGCCAAAGCCAGGGTTCCCCATACCGAGTTTCCGCTGCCGTTCATGGCAACGCCCATGCACCATCATTTCGATCTGCTGGGCTGGGACCGGCGACGACTGGTCTATGGCGCGTGGACCTTGGGCGCGGGCTTTGCCATGCTGGCAGTTGCCGCCGCGCTGGCTCCCTTCACCTGGGAACGCTATCTGGCGCGCTTTGTGGCGCTGCTGATTGCCCTGATCGTCTGGTGGAGTGGCAAGTGGACGCGCAGCTATTTTGTGGGCCTGCATCCCTTCAAAAAGACCGATAAAACCGGCCCCCGCCAGCTTGCGCTCTTTTATGGCTATCCGTTCCTGGTCTTTGGGAAGCCGCTGTATCATCTGGTGGAAACGGTGCCGGAGATCGACGAAGATACCATCCAAAACCCCATCGAGGAGTCGTTCCTCTGGCAGCGCGTCACGATCTACGATGCGCGCACGACGCTGGGCTATCTTTGCTATCGCGCCAGCTATTACAACGCGGCGCTCAGCCAGTGGAGGCGCATCCCGCGCCCCAATCTGCAAGTGCGCCCTCAGATTGGCGAATTGATGCGCGGGGCCGAGCAGTTGATGATGCTGGAACGCGAATCGACCCAGCCGATGCGCCTTGAGGGTCTCACGGTGCGCACCACGCTGCAAAGTGACGACGGCCATCACACGTCCCAGAAGAATGAGACAGGCTCGGCAGAGCAGAAAAGCGATCCCCCCAGCGCCGCCAGGGGCACCTGAAGCGAAGGCGCTGTACCCTGCCAGCGGTGCTCCTTGGCAAACGCATGCTATAATCTGAAGTAGTGAGACGGAGAGAACAAGCCCACGCGATGATGAGCACCCAACCTCAAGAGACCTCACTGCCATTGGGAGACTGCCATGAACGACACGGCCACGTTGAGCCGCTTATTCTCGGGCATCCAGCAAGACCTTGATGTTGTGGAGCAGACATTTCAGGAGCGCGCCAGTTCTGGCCTTGATCTTCTTAACTTAGCCAGCGCCCACGCGCTTAGCTCGCCAGGGAAACGGCTACGAACGGCTCTCACCCTGCTCTCTGGCAAACTTGGCGACTACCTTTTTGAAAAACTGCTGCTGGTCAGCGTGGCCTTCGAGATGGTCCACCTGGCTACCCTGATTCACGACGACATCATCGACCACGCCGACACCCGCCGAGGCATTCCAACCGTGAACGCGCGCTGGGGCGAAGGCGTTGCTATTCTGCTGGGCGATTACCTCTTTGCCCGCACCGCTGGAACAATCGCTGATCTGAACGATACCCGCGTCATCCGACTCTTCTCCGACACGGTTGCCACCGTCTGCGAAGGGACCATTTTGGAAACGCTTGCTGCCGGTCAGCTTGATCTTTCGGTGGATGCCTATCTTGAGCGCATCTCGCGCAAAACGGCCTGCTTGATGGCCGCCTGCTGTAAAGGCGGCGCGATTGTCAGCAATGCCAGCGAAGAGCAAGCCGAGGCGTTGTATCGCTTTGGGATACACCTGGGCACGGCGTTCCAAATTGTCGATGATGTGCTGGATTATACCGGCTCAGAAGAAAGCGTCGGCAAGCCAACCGGCAATGATCTGCGCCAGGGCTTGATTACGCTGCCGCTGATTTACGCCCTCCAGGCGCAGAACAACGGTCACAGCGAAGCGGTCCAGCAATATATGCTGGATAAACGCTCTGGTGAAGACAACTTGAACGCGATTGTCCACTGGGTGGCGCAAGGACCAGGCATCGAGGCAGCGCTGGAGGATGCCGAGCGCTTCGGCCAGCGCGCCCGCGACGAGTTGAGCATCTTCCCCCCAAGCCATGACCGCGAGGTGCTGGAGGAACTCACTGATTTCGTGCTGGAGCGACAGCGCTAGCCACCGATGCGGCCAACAGCATAGCGGGGAATGCTGGATGCTGTTGGCTCCTTTATAAACCGGGTGGTCTGATCATCAAACATGTGCAGCGCCACAGTGCTCATAAGGGCGTCGAAGCCCTCATCGACAAATGGGAAGGGGCGGGCCATATCACTCTGGCAGAACTCGATCACAACGGCGTCGGCGGCTGCTTTGGCTCGGGCGAGCGAGGGCGACCAGCGAATAATCCATAGCCGTGACGTGGAAGCCGTGCTGAGCCAGGCTCACCTGGTAGCCTTCTTCCATCAGGAAATCGTAGAGGGTGGCACGTATCTCATCGTCATCACCAACGACTAGCATGTGCAGCATCAGGCCCCATGCTGCGCTTCTTGCTGACCTGGCCTGGGGCGTTCAATGTGAAAGAGCGGGGCATCGGTGATGACTTTCCCCTGCTCCCCGACTTCATAGATCGCTCCCGCGCTGGTGACGCCTGGCGTGAACAAAGAGGTTGCCATCTGGAGGGACTGGGGCTGCATCTGCTGGAACAGCGCGAGGAGTTCACAAGCGGTCCACGTCTCGCTTCCGCTCGACAGGAGAAAGCCCGGTCCCAGGCGACTGGCGGCTTCCAGGCTTCTTTGTAGTGTTAGAGTGGGAGTATGTGGCACGCCCACCAACTCAGCGGCACAGGTCGCTACGAACTCTTGGATTTCACTCAGACGGGAGAGCTGCCCCAGCAGGTTTTCGTGGAGGTCTTGCTGGTGTCGGAGAAGGCGGTCCATTCCGGCCACCTGAGCCTCAACCTCGCGTTGAAGGGATTCAGGGGGGAGAAGCATAGGCTCGTGCCCCCTATGTAGCTCGTTTGGCATGAATCCGTTCCTCCTCTGTCCTGTACAACAAGGAGTGTTTTATTTCGAGAGCTAATCAGCAATTTGCATGCCGACTGGCGCCCCCCCGGACACGTGCTGCCGCACATGCAGCAGGCTGCAGCGGACGGGGTGGATACGGTGTTCCGGGGGTTGTCGTCAACGTTGTCGTCAAACGGCTAGGGGTTTGGGGCCAGAGCAATTCTGGCCCCGGCTCACATGCCTCAGGTATAGGGAATCCACGATTCGGCCAGGGGGATTTGCCCATCATCTTCGCCAGCAGCCCCCTTGGAGGCGCGGCCTGAGGACTCTTCAGCTTTCCCACCGGGCTTCAAGCCAATCAATGATTCGATCTGGCTCTTTTTGTAAAGTCGCTGCCGCTTCATCCCCTGGCGATAGCTTGAAAGCAGCCCACGACTGACATAGGCATACAGCGTGGCTGCCTTCACGCCCAGCAGGCTGCGCGCCTCCTCAGCCGTCAGATATTCTTCCCCATTCATCACCATCATAACGCGCTTCCCCCCTTTCCAGAACAGGGCCAAGATAGAAAGATAAGTGCTGCCTGTCACCAACAGTATATGAAACAGGGCGAAGATTCGTCAACGGGCATCTGGACAAATCAATATAAATCAACTATAATACATGCAAATACATATATCGACCTGCCTGCCCTGACCCTTTCAGCCAGCAGGCGCCCATCTTCAAAGGAGAAGTATTTATGACCGGCAAGGGGTTAGAGGGTGTCGTTGCAGCCACCACCGCGTTGAGCCTAGTGGATGGAACTGCTGGCCGACTGCTCTATCGCGGCTATGCTATCGGCGACCTGGCGGCGCACGCCACATTTGAAGAAACCGCGTATCTGCTCTGGTATGGTCGGCTGCCCAACGCCAGCGAGCTTGCCCACCTGCGCGCACAGATGGCCGGACAGCGCGCCCTGCCGCAGCGGGTTATTCAAATCATTCAACAGCATAACAAGCACGCCGAGCCGATGGACGTGCTGCGCACCGCCGTTTCCGCGCTAGGCAGCACTGGCGATTTTGCCGCGCCGCCTACGGTTGAGCAGGCCATCAGCCTCACCGCCAGGGTGCCCATCATTCTGGCAACGTTTCAGCGCCATCGCCTGGGCCAGCCGCTCATCGCCTCGCGCGACGACCTGGGGCATGTTGCCAATTACCTCTATCTGCTCAGCGGCGCGGAGCCAACCTTTAGCCAGGTGCGCGCGCTCGATGCCTACCTGATTTTGACCTCCGATCATGGCATGAACGCTTCGACCTTCACCGCCCGCGTCATCGCCTCCACGCTCTCTGACCTTGTCTCCAGCATCACCGGGGCGATTGGCGCGTTGAAGGGACCACTGCACGGAGGCGCTCCGGCGAAAGTGGCGGAGATGCTGGAAGCGATTGGCACCAGGGAGCAGGCCGAACCCTGGCTGCGCCACGAGCTTGAGCAAGATCACCGCATCATGGGCTTTGGGCACCGGGTTTATAAGACCGATGATCCTCGGTCGCTGGCGCTGCGCAAGCTGGCCGGGGAATTGTCCACAGAGCAAGATGCCGAGTGGCTTGCCCTGGCACATCACGTGGAGGATGTGACTTTGCGCTTGCTGGAGGAATACAAGCCCGGCCACAAGATTTATACGAACGTGGAGTTCTACGCAGCGGCGGTGCTGCGCGGCGTGGGGCTGCCAAAGGACTTCTATACGCCAACGTTTGCCGCCAGCCGTACGGCTGGCTGGACGGCGCACGTGCTGGAGCAGATCAGCGATAACCGGCTCATTCGCCCGGCAGCCGAATATGTTGGGCCGTTCGATCTCGCCTATCCAGCGCTGGCGGTCCGCGCCTCGTGAGCACCTGTGACGCAAACAGAAAATGTGTGATCGGAACTTATCTCTGGCCTTTGTGAAAGGGGTAAGAGCTATGGCGCAGGACCACCCCACCATCCCGCTTGATGTGCTGGCGCGGCGCTTTGTGCGCTTTGCCGAACAGGAAGCTGAGCCAGCGTTTTCTCCGCTCTATGCTCGGCTTTGCCGAAGCATTGCTACTGACCCGGACGTGCTGGTCCTGGCCGCCGAGACACCGCCCAGCCAACCGGCTCCTAACTTGCTGTTGGGAGCCGTTCACTATCTCTTGCTGAAGGGCGTCGATGACCCGCTGGCAGCCTTCTATCCCAGCCTGAGCAGTTCGCCTGACCCTGGTGAAGCGTCGCCAGCATTTCACCGCTTCTGCCTGGAATACGCGCAAGACATCCGCGAACTGCTCTTGACCCGGCGCGTGCAAACCAATGAAGTGGCGCGTTCGGCCTGTCTGCTGCCCATGTTTGAACTGGTCGCGCGCCAGGGAGGGGGTATCCCGCTTTCACTGATCGAAATTGGGGCTAGCGCGGGGCTGAATCTGCTGTGGGACCGCTACGGCTATGACTATGCGAATGGCCGACGCTGCGGCGTGGCAGATTCGCCGTTACAGATTCCCTGCGACTTGAAAGGCGACCTCCTGCCGCCGCTGCCAACCAGCTTGCCGGAAATTGCGTTCCGCCTGGGCATCGATCTCTATCCGTTGGACATCAGCGATGACGATGCTGTGCTCTGGCTGCGCGCGCTGATCTGGCCGGAGCATCACGAGCGCGTTGAACGCCTCCAGCAAGCGCTGGAGATTGCCAGAGCGCAGCGGCCCACCGTGCTTGCCGGGGACGCGCTGAATCTGCTGCCTGAGGTGATCGCGGAAGCGCCGCCCGAGACGACGCTGTGCATCTTCCACTCGTTGACCCTCTATCAATTTTCCGCCGAACAGCGCGAGCGCCTGACCTCGCTGTTGCTGGAGTTCAGCAGGCAGCGCCCCATCTTTCGTATCGCTTTTGAAAAAATACGCGGCGCAGACCCGCCCCAGCTTTGCCTGTTCTCTTACATCCAGGGCACGGAAACAGCGCGAGTCCTTGCGGACTGCTCGGCGCATGGGCGCTGGCTGGAATGGCTCGTGTAGGAAATACGGCTGAGGCGTGCTGTTCACCTTGGTGGCTCGTAGCAGCGCAGGCAGCGCGCCTCGTAGCCTTCCGCCGTGTCGCCAACGAGCACCAGCGGGCTATCCTTGGTGGCCGGGCGACCATCCACCAGGCGCTGCGAGCGCACCGCCGCTTCGGAGCCGCACACCGCGCAAACGGCGGTCAGCTTATCGACGCGGTCGGCGATTGCCAACAAGGGAGGGATGACCTCGCCAAAGGGGCGGCCTGCAAAATCGAGATCAAGCGCCGCAACGATCACGCGCACGCCGTCGCCAATCAATTCCTCGATCAGCGGCACCAGATCAGCATCGAAAAACTGCGCTTCATCAAAGGCAATCACATCGGGCAGGTGCGGCAGGGCGCGCAGATGCTCACGACAGCCGGCGATCTTGCTCACCTGCTCAGCCGTGACGGTCATACCATTTCGTGAGAAAATCGAGCCGTTGTTGGCGCGCGTGTCTTGCGCCGGATAGAAAACCTGCACCTGTTGCTCAGCAATCAGGGCACGGCGCACGCGGCGAATCAGTTCCTCCGATTTACCACTGAACATCGGCCCAACAATCATTTCCAGATAATACACATGGGGACGCGGCAGCCATCCAATGTCCCGCGCGCGCGAATCCGTCTCCATAGGGCCTTCCCTCGACTAAGATGCTCAATGCGCTTGCAAGCGCTCAGTCAGCACATGCACCTATCCGAATGCGAACATCAAAATATACGCGCGCCCAGCGGCACATCGCGCTCCGGGTGCAGCAGCACGACCGCGCCTTCGCTGTCTGCCGCGCCCAGCACCAGCACCTCGGAATTGAACCCGGCCACGCGGCGCGGCGGGAAATTAACCACGCCCACGACCAACCGGCCAACCAGCTCTTCACGGGTATAGAGGATGGTCAACTGCGCGCTCGACTGTTTGATGCCAAACTCCGGCCCGAAATCAATGCGCAGCTTATAGGCTGGCTTGCGCGCTTCAGGAAACGGCTCAGCCGCCACGATGCGCCCGACGCGCATCTCGATTTGCTGAAAGTCTTCAAACGTCACGGTTGGCAGCGTCATCAGCCAGCCTCCTCATATATCAAACGGTTGCCATACGCATCGAAAGGATGCGGGAAATGCTGTCCGCGCCCATCGAGACCCCATAGATCGCTCCGGCTGAGGTCATCGTCACACGGTTATGGGTCACTACAATAAACTGCGTGCGCTCCGAGAGCGATTGCAGAATCTCGCAAAAGCGCACCACATTGCTTTCATCCAACGCCGCGTCGACCTCGTCCATCAAGCAGAACGGCGGCGGATTCGTTTCCAGCAGGGCAAACAGAAGCGCCGCCGACACCAGGGCGCGCTCGCCGCCGGAAAGCAGCGAGAGGTCTTGCGCCTTCTTGCCCGGCGGCTGCACCACGACCTCGATGCCACCGGCAGGGCCGCTGCGTTCCTCATCTTTGGGGGCCGTCAACTCCAGGTGCGCCGCGCCGCCGCGAAACAGGGTGGTGAAATGGCGGCGAAAGTGTTCATTGACCGCGTGGAAGGTCTCTTCAAACTGGCGCTTCATGGTGGCATCCAGGTCGCTCATCAGGTGGCGCAGGTTCGTGGCCGCGTTTTCCATATCCTGCACCTGCGTTGTCATGAACTCGTAGCGCTCGCGGGCATCCTCGTATTCCTGGGGGGCGTTGGGGTCATGGCTGCTCAGGTCTTTCAGGCGTGCGCGCAGGCTTTCGATCTGCCGCCGAATGGCTCCCTGTTCGGCTTCGTTGGGCTGCGCGCCATCTTCCGTGCCGCGCTGTTCAGATAGGAGGGCCGGGTCGTTGATGCCTAGCTCTTCCTGCATTTGCTGCAAGAGCGCTTCGACGTTATCACGGCTGCGCTGCACGTCGAGCAGGCAGCGGCGATATTCCACCTCCAGCTTCGCCTGCTCCTGGCGCAAATCTCCCTGGCCGCGTTCCAGTTCCAGCAACTGGCTGTTGTAGCCTTCGACCTGCTGTTCGGCTTCGTGCAACCTGGTCCCCCATTCGCGAGACTGCGCGCGGAACTGTTCTAGCTCGGTCTTCTGGCGCTCTAGCTGCGCGCTCAGGTCTGCGGCCTGCCGCTGCATCTCGGCCAGGCGTTCGGCGCGGCGCGTGATCTGCGCGCCAAAATCGCGGGCCTGGCCGCGCTGCTGTTCCAGTTGTTGTTCGAGCGTTTTTTCCTGCTGCTTCTGCACGGCCAACGCGGTGCGGCGACGGTTCAGTTCCTCCTGGCGTTCGCGGAACTGGCGCGCCTGGCCCTCAACCTCTTCCTGCACCTCTTCGGCGCGCTCATTGGCGTCGCGCAGCGCCACCTCTTGCTCGGCCACGCGCGTCTGAGCCAATGCCAATTCTTGCTCCAGACCGGCCACTTCCCCGGCAAGTTGCTCTTCCACCGTGCGGCCCACCTGAAGCTCGCTCTGCGCTTTTTCGGCGGCCTGGCGCAGCGCCACCGCCTCGCGGTTCAGGGTAGTCAGCCGCGCCTCCACCTGCTGAGCAGCGCGCTCCAGATTGGTTAGTTCCTGTTTGCGCTCCTCTTGCGTCTGGCGCGCTTGCTCCAGGCGCTTTTCTAGCTGCCCAATGGTCTGGTCGTGCTGCTCCAACTGCGCGGGCAGTTCGCGCAGTTCGCGCTCGCGCCCCAGCAGGCTCTCCTGCTGGTCGCCTGCGGCCTGGCCGCCGCTCAACCAGCCCTGCACATGCAGCACCTCGCCTGTCGCCGTCACAATGCGTTGGGGCAGCGCCTCCGCCGAGGCGCGACCAGCAGACCCCAGCTTGCCTTCCGTGGCTGCCGCCAGATAACTTCCGGCGGATGCCAGATCGCGTACTAGAATGGCATCGCCCAGCAGGCGTTGAAACAGCGCCTGATAGATCGGCTCAGAGGAGACAAACGATGAAGCCCGGCGCCCCAGATACGCATCGCCTTTGCCATCCGCGGCGTGCTGCGCTTCGCCAGCATCGGCGTGGGCCACATCGCTGTGCCCCTCAGTGCTGGCCCAGACCAACAAAGCGCGGCCACCTTGCACCGAACGCAGATAGTCCAGGCAAGCCAGCGCGTCAGTCGCCGAATGCACCACCACCGCCTGAAGCAGCGGCCCAAGCGCCGCCTCCAGCGCGACATCCATACCCTCTGGCACACTGGCAAGCTGCGCCACTGTCCCAATAATAGGCGGGATTTTGCCAACGGGCGCTTGCAGCAGCGCGCGCACGCCATCGCTGTAGCCGCTCAGATTGCTGCGCCACTCGCGCAGCAGGGCCAGCCGATCAGCCACGCCGCGCCGCTCGCGCCGGGCATCGCCCAACGCCTCGCGGATATGCTCCAGGTCGTTCTGGGATTCAGTGATGGCGCGCGTCAACTCCTGGCGGCGCGTGGCAAGCTGCTCGCCTTCGTTCTGCGCCGCCGTCAACAACTGCTGCTGCGCCTCCAGTTTGGTCTGCGCGGCCTGAAGGCGTTCCTGGCTCTGCGCCAGCGTCTCGCGCCGTCCGGCCAGGGCGCGGTTGCGTTCGCCCAGTTGTTTTTGCAGGCGGCCCATTTCGCTTTGCGACGCGCCCAGGCGCGTCTGAATCTGAATCACCTCGCGCTGCGCCGCGCGCAAGCGCGTCTCTTCGCGCTCCTGCTGCTGGCGCAGCGAAGCAACGTCGCGCTCCATTTCTTGCAGCGCATCGGAGCCTTCGGCCACCTGTCCCGCCAGTTCTTCCATCTCCTGCTGCAAGGCGGTAACGCGCTGCTCAGCCGCCGCCATGCGCTGGCGCTGCTGCTCTTGCTCCAGCGTCAATTCGCCGTCCTGGCGCGACAGGCTGCCCAGCCGTTCTTCGGCCACAGCCACTTCACGCTCCAGCGTCTGGATGCGGTTCAGCAGGTCGCCGCGTGTCTTGCGCAGACTGCCCGCCTGCATGGTAATATGCTCACGCTCCAGCCGCAGTTCGCCCAGACGCTCATCATGCGTCGAGAGTTCCGTCTGGATGCGCGCCAGTTCGGCGCTGCGTTCGGCCTCGATCTCTTCGGCGCGCTGGCGCTGCGCTTCCAGCCGCGTCCACTGCTGGCTATACCAGGCCGAAAGCTTGCTCTGATATTCCTCCTGCACGGCGGCGTATTCGCGCGCCCGCCGCGCCTGCTCGGCCAGCGGAGCCAGGCGCGGCTCGATCTCCGCCAGAATATCGTGCAGGCGGCTTACATTTTGTTCCGTTTGCAGCAGTTTGGCTTCGGCTTCATCGCGCTGGGCCTGGAAATGGCGGATGCCTGCCGCGTCCTCAAAGAGGCTGCGGCGTTCCTCCGCGCGCAGGCTCAACGCCGCATCCACCAGACCCTGCCCAACGACGGTATAGGAGTCGTGGCCGATGCGCGCCTGCGCCAGCAGCAGCAGCAGATCGCGCAAGCGCACCTTGGTATTGTTAATCAGATATTCGTTCTCGCCGGAGCGATAGCTGCGCCGCGTGACCTTCACCTCGGTATATTCCGAAGGCAGCCAGCCCGAACTGTTATCCAGCAGCAGCGAAACCTCCGCCATACCCATTGCCGCCTTGCCCTGGGCGCCAGCAAAGATAATGTCTTCGCTCTTTTTGCCGCGCAACTGACGCATGCTCTGTTCGCCAAGCACCCAGCGCACCGAATCGGCTACATTGCTTTTGCCGCTGCCATTGGGGCCAACGATGGCGGTGATGCCGGGCGCAAACTCCAGTTCAGTGCGCGCCGCAAAGCTCTTGAACCCGTGCAATTCCAGACGTTTAAGGTACACCCGGGCTAGTCCTCCTCAGTTTCTGCTCTTCTTTTTGGCATCAGCAGAAACCTAGCAATTTGGTTGCCGACTCGAACGAGCCGTGCTATCATATCACAGAACGAAACCGCGTGGAGCATAGCTGTGGAACGAGCCAGCACTGACCCTGACAAACTGAAGGTGGTCTTCTATACCAAAGCGGGCTGCCATTTGTGCGACGACGCGCGCGACCTGCTGGAAGACCTGGCCGCCGATATTCCCTATGAACTGACTGAGATCGACATTCGCAGCGATCTGGGCATCTTTGAACAGTATCGCTATCGCATCCCGGTCATTATTATCAACGATCAGACGACGGTGGAAGGTCGCATCGATCAGAGCGATTTACTGAAAGCGTTCAAAAGCCAGAGGATATAGAGCATGGAATGGGATCAACATATCGAGGGGCTTTCGCCGCGCCGTCAGGCATTCAGCCGCACCGTGGTGCGCGTGGCTGAAGTCTGCGGGCGCTTTCTTGGCAAGCACTGGCTAGCAAGCTATAACAGCCTGCTCGTCATCTTCATTGGTGGCGCGTTTGTGGGGCCAATTCTGGCGTACTTTGGCAATAACGCGGCGGAAGCCTGGCTGCTGCATACCTACCATGGCCTGTGCGACCAGGTGCCCTCGCACTCCTATTATCTCTTTGGGCATCAGGTTTGCCTCTGCGAGCGCTGCCTGGCAATTTACACCACGTTCTTGCTGGGCGGTCTGGCGCTGGCAATCGTCCCGCGCCTGCGCCAGACCGCGCGCCCGCTGCATTGGTGGCTCTGGCTCTTGCTGATGGTGCCGATGGCGCTGGATGGAGGAACCCAGTTGCTAGGCTGGCGCGAGAGCGATCTGCTCTTGCGCACCATTACCGGCTTTCTCTTCGGCTTAGGCGGAGCCTGGTTTGTGCTGCCCCATATTGAAGAGGTTACCCGCGACTTGCTGCCCCAGCGTGTCGTTCAGCCTGCTCAGACTGCGCCAGCCGATGCACCATAGGAGGCCAGCGCCTCAAGCACCACATCCCAAAAGCGCGGAGCATCCAGCCCCAGGCCAACTTCGGCGTTGGCAGGCTTGCCCGTCTGGCCGAAGCGATCACAGACCGTGCGGCCTGTAGTCCATTCGCCGCGCAGCTCGATAGTCACGTTCATGGGGCGGCTCTGAATCAGCGTCGGGTCAATTACCCAGGCCACGGCGCAGGGGTCATGCACGGGCGGCGCGGGAAAACCATAGACCTTCAGATACGTCTCGCCAAAAAAGCCCAGCAAATCATCGACCAGACGCGCCACCGGGCTGCCCAAGGCGCGGATGCGCGCGCGGATTTCCGATGTGGCCTGCGCCTGATGCGTCACATCCAGCCCAATCATGGTAATGGGCCGCCCACAGCTAAAGACGATGTGCGCCGCTTCGGGGTCGGCAAAGATATTGAACTCGGCGGCAGGCGTCGTGTTGCCCAGGCCAACCGCGCCACCCATCAAGACAATCTGCTGAATCTTGGGGATGATGCGCGGCTCGCGCCGCAGCGCGGCGGCTACATTGGTCAGCGGTCCTGTTGGCACGATAGTCAGGTCGCCGTTGGAAGCCAGCAGCTTCTCGATAATCAGGTCAACGCCATGAATCGGGGCCAGGGCAATATCCGGCTCAGGCAGCGACGGACCATCCAGCCCGGAAGCACCGTGAATGTTGGCCGCGATGTGTTGGTCGCGCACCAGCGGGCGATCCATCCCCGCCGCGATGGGCACGTTGCGAATACCAGCCACGGTGCAGACACGCAGCGCGTTGCGCGTGGTCTTCTCCAGCGTCTGGTTGCCAGCAACCGTGGTAATCGCCTCCAGTTGCAGCGCGGGGGAGCGCGCCGCCAGCAAAATGGCAATGGCATCATCATGGCCGGGGTCACAATCCAGGAGAATACGCTGCATAGCTCTTCCTCATGTAAAACACATTGACATTTTGGGATGGAAACGCTAATAAACTTCAGCAGAAGTACCCATATACTGCTGCAAGACGTTCGCCGCCGCGCCCAGCAGGCCCACGTTCTCGCCGAGTTCGGCGCGCACAATCCGCACCGCCTGGCGCGGCACTTCCATCGCTCGCTCGCGGATGACGCGCTCCACCGGCTCAAATAACAATGGTCCGGCCTTGGAAACGCCCCCACCGATGACGATCAGGGACGGGTTAAAAAGGTGGATGAGATTGACCATGCCCACGCCCACGTTTTCGGCGGCGCGGCGCATGATCTCGGCGGCCACGACGTCGCCACGCTTCGCGGCCTCCACCACGGCGGCGGCATCAACCTCGACCTCAGCCGGTAAGGGCGCGATTTCCGCCTGCGGCGAAAGGGTGCTCCGGCCCGCCAGGTCAGCATCAGCGTTCTTCTTGAGGGCAAGTTCGCGCGCCACCGCCCGCATCGCATCGCCCCGACCCTGGCTGATGGCTTCCGCCGCGCGGCGAGCAATCGCCGTGCCCGACGCCAGCACCTCCAGGCAGCCGATATTGCCACAATTACAGCGTGGCCCGCGAATATCGATGGTCATATGTCCAATTTCGCCAGCCGTCCCGCTCACCCCTTCCAGCACCCGCCCGCCGATGATAACGCCGCCGCCAATGCCGGTGCTTACCGTCACGTAAATCATATCGGGCACGCCCCGGCCAGCCCCGTACATATGCTCGCCCAGCCCGGCAAGATTAGCATCATTGCCCAGATAGACCGGCAAGCTAAACTCATCATACAGCAACTGGCGCAGGGGGACATTGTGCCAGCCTCTCAGATTCGGGGGTGCAAAGAGGATGCCGGTCCGGCTATCCAGCGGGCCGGGCGCGCCGATGCCAATCCCGATGACGCGCTTCAGTGGCACGCTAGCCTGCTGAGCAGCCTGGCGAATGGCCTCTTTAATACGCGCAAGAACCGCCTCAAAGCCATCTTCATCCTGGGTCAGATAGCCAACCCGCGAGAGCAGCTTGCCATCCTGCACCAGGGCAGCGCGTACCTGCGTTCCACCCAGGTCGACCCCAATCATCAGCGGCCCGCCAGCGCCTCCCACGCTTTCGATCTGCTCGCTCACATCTCACTCGCTTTCTTGAGGGCTTGAAGGTTCAGGAATTAGCAAACAGCATCTCGCACGGCCTATATGCCCTTCGAGTATAGCATAATAGCATCCTCTAAGCCTGAACACAATCGGAAGAAAGCCAGGGAGCAGTGGGTAAGAGGAAATCTCTTTGCCCACTGCTCCCTGAAGGGAAAGCAGTTCCCCGCCGAAAAGGATGAGGTTACTTCGCTACCGCGTCGTTCAGTTCCTTACCTGGGGAGAAGCGAACGCGGCGCTTCGACGGCACCTGAATCTTTGCGCGGGTCTGAGGGTTCACGCCGGTGCGGGCCGCTGTGGTCTTCACGGAGAAAGAGCCAAAGCCCACCAGGCGAACCTCTTCATCGGCCTTGAGCGCGTCGCGGATGATATCCAACGTCTCGTTGACCAGATCAGAGGTCTCTTTGTTGCTCTTGCCAGTCTTGCTGGCGACCCGACGAATCAACTCAGTCTTACCAATGGCTGCCATAAGGTTTGTGCCTCCTTTTTACAACCTGTTTGTGATCTTCTACCTTCCTTACTCAAGACTGGAGCCAACCTTCCAAGCCACGGAACCGCTCCAGCCCTAGCACCGTAAACGAGTATAGCACACATCTGGCCCGAACACAAGCATACAGGTCCATATCAGCCCCCACAAGGCGCCAAAGCAAGCAACATTTTGCTAGCAGGCGTTTAAGCCGAAGAGCGCTCCACACCTGGTCTGAAGAAAGGCTTCTGAAATGAAACCTGGATTTATCAGGCTTTAAAATATTTGTCAAGAGTTGACAAAAGGAATAGCGGGGAATAGGACAAATGTCCTATTCCCCGCTATTCCTGACGAGAGGGGCAGCGCCCTGGCCGCGCAGCGTTAGCGCGATGTGATAACCTACCCGCTGCCGCGCATCCTCGAAACGAACTAGGCGACCAGCAAAGCACAGATATTCGAGATGCGCCAGCGCCTCGCCCACGGCAAAGCGGCGATTCTGGAACGAATCGAACCGGCCCGCAAAGAGGCGCGCGGCCACCTGATAGGCGCTGACGCCGATAGAGCTTTCTGTCGCGCGCACAATCTGATAGGTCTCTTCCACACGCTCTGCGTGATGGGCGGCCAACTCTTGCACTCGTCCGGCCAGATCACTAAAGGGCGCGCCATGGCCGGGCAGCGCCAGCCGGGCCGGTATATCCCGCACCTTTTCCAACGACGCCAGATAATCTCCCAGCGGGTCTGGCCGACAATTGGGATAGAGGCCGATATTGGGCGAAATGCGCGGCAAGACATGATCTCCGGCGATGAACAGGCCATCCTCCTCGCGCCAGAGGCAGATATGCCCATCGCTGTGCCCCGGCGTCCAGATCACCCGATACAGCTTGCCCGCCAGACGTATTTCCTGCCCTTCCTCCAGCGGCGTCACCTGCTGCGGAATCGTCACCAGCCGACGGGTCGCGGCAATGGCAGCGCGTTCCTGGGCGCTTTCTTCGGCGGGCATGCCATGCTTACGATAGAAGTCGCTGACCGCAGCAATGGCGCTCATATCTTGCTGCGCCCAGACGCTGAACATGCGCTCGCTTTCCGGCCCAAACATCAGCACGGGCGCGCCCGATGCCTCTTGAAATCGGCCCGCCAGGCCAATGTGATCGGGATGCCCATGCGTCAGCACAATAGTTGAAAGGTCGGCAGGCGTAATGCCAACTGCTGCCAGCCCTTGCAGCATCATCGCCTCAGCGGGAGGTGTTGCCAGACCCGCGTCGACCAGACACCATTCGCCCGCGCCCCTGAGCACATAGGCATTGGCCCAGCGCAGCGCAAAGGGCAGCGGCACGGTAATGCGCCAGACACCTGGCTGCACCTGCTCCACGCCGCCCTCGTTCTCTTGCGAGGCAGCGGCGTGCTGCCCGGCGGCATCTGACGGAAGTGCTGACATGAGGGACCACGGTCCTTTCTTGCTACGGCAGACAAGCGCTCACGCAGGCAGCCCCTTACTGCTCATCTTCCTCAGGGCTGCTGGCCCTGGCCTGAGACGCGAGTATGGCAAACGGCTCAACCAGATCATCTATTGCTATCTGCGTGTTGAAAATCTCTCTCATGGGAATCCAGATCAGCGCCGCAAATGTATCGGCAAAGATCGAAAGACCAACCCCCAACACAAACCATCCTAGCCAGCCCATATCTTGACCAGTATGAGGGCTGAGCAGGCTGCTCTCCGCGAGGGTTATCCCACCAGCAGCCAACACCACAGCCAGCAGCGGCAGCCAGAAGAGCATCGCCACTAAAATAGTCGCCTGCGCTTTATGGCGCTTGCGATAGCGCAGCCCCAGGCGCATCAGTTGCAGGTTGACCAGTATGGCAACCACTGCCAGAAATCCCAGTAAAAACTGGCCCAAGATAATAATATCCATGGCCCTCCTCCCCTCCTGAGCAGTCTACCATATGCGGCTTCAGAGTAACCAAACCGAAGTCTGTTCGTACACTATTTTGGCACAGGTTATGCTGCAACCTGCTGATTGATAGATCAAAGCACGATGCTTGTATAAACAGAATAGCTCCGATGCCTTCCACCTGGAGCAAGGAATGGTGTAGAAGAGAAGATTTGTAAAGCGGCAGCTTTCACACCTCACCACTAGAAGAGGGCTTTATCACGCCAGCGAAGCGTGCTCATCCGTCTGCACCATACGGGCAGGCCAGGGTGTTTTATTGCCTCAAACCCTCCATCCGGCTTGACATCATGGCGGCGTTTGATTATACTCTAAAGGACGCTTTAAGGCAGGCTTTGCCCAACAATCTTCTGATAACCAGTGCATAGCGCCCGGCCACAGGAGGCTTCGGCCCCCAGTGGCCGGTTACATGCTGGCTGACAGGGCTGATGAGGATACGGTCATGACGGGCCGTCCAGGCAGACAACGCGCGGCGCTGCTATCCTCATCCACGAACGTTACTCATGTAGTGCCATGGCGCGCCCAGGACGTTGAGGACGGGGAGGAAGATGGGGTGGCGATAGATACGCGCGCCCAGCGCACCGCTCCTGGTGCGGCATGAGCGCTCTCAAAGCGGAGGTAATTTTCGATGGATTTAAGCGTTGAGGGAAAATCCGAGGTTGTCCCCCCTGGCTCTCATATTTGCCAACTCTATAATAAAGCCGGGGAAATTGCTGGCGTCACATCTCGGTTACTCCACGTGGGCCTCTCTGCCTCAGAGAAGTGCCTTTTTGCAGGCGCGCCAAACACCGTGCGCGATATGGAGGAGGCCCTCGCCAAGTTCGGCGTGAATGTCGAAGCCGCTTATTCCAGCGGCCAGCTTACCCTGACAAGTGACCGCGAAGCCTTTTTAATTGGAAAACATTTCGACCCCTGGCACTTGCTTTCCACCCACCAGACCTTTATCGCCCAGGCCATGCGCGAAGGCTGGAAGGCTGTGCGCATCTCCATCGATATGACCTGGCTGACCCGCGATGTCGCCACCCCCGAACAAATCCTGAAGTATGAGGCGGCCTCCGACGCGGTTTTTACATTCCAGGGCGCGCCTATCATCGCGCTCATGCACTATGACTATTCCAAATTGCCCGGCGGCCTCGTCGTCGAAATGCTTAAGCTGCATCCTATCGCGGTGGTGGGCAAGTTTATCAAACGCAATCCCTATTACCTGAACTCCGAGCAATATTTGCTGAAAATCTTGCGCATCAATCGGGAGAAGCGAGTAGCAGCCGTCTAGCCGGAGCCAACGAGAACAAGCGCCTGCGCGCATGCAGCAGAAACGCGAAGAAATCATGCAGAGAAATCGGTCTCAGCGCGCCTTTTCAGCCGGAGGGGTCATCTTCCGGCAGGGGCATGCTGCCCTGCCCACCCCCAGCGCCGAGCCGACGGCTGTTTCAGATGTCACCACAGGTGAGGTCGAGGTGGTGCTGGTAGGGCGCAGCCCATCAGGCATCTGGGCGCTGCCCAAGGGCACACCCCGCAAGGGGGAATCAGTAGAACAGGTGGCCTTGCGCGAGGTGAACGAAGAGACTGGCCTCAAGACGCGCATCCTGGGCAACATCGGCAGCGTTCACTATTCCTTTGTACGCAACAACCTGCGCTACCAAAAAGAAGTGCGCTATTTCTTGATGGAAGCCATCGGCGGCGATACCTCGCTCCACGACCATGAGTACGATGAAGTGCGCTGGTTTCCCATCTCCGAAGCCTATCAGCGGCTCACCTACGAAAGTGACAGCCGCATTCTGCATCAGGCCGAAGCGCTTATCCAGAAGCGTGCCGAACGGCGCAGCGCCAGCTAGCCAAGGGTTTTTCGGTGCTCACTCCCATTCAATCGTGGCCGGTGGCTTGCTCGTAATGTCATAGACCACGCGATTGACGCCCGCTACCTCGTTGACGATGCGATTGGCGATGCGCGCCAGCAAATCATGTGGCAGCCGCGCCCAATCAGCGGTCATAAAATCGCCCGTCGTCACGGCGCGCACGGCCACCACATGGGCATAGGTGCGGCCATCGCCCATCACCCCCACGCTTTGCAGCGGCGTCAGGACGGCAAAGACCTGCCCAAGCTCGCGATATAGTCCGGCGCGGCGCACCTCATCCAGCACAATCGCGTCGGCGCGGCGCAGCGTCGCCAGCCGCTCTTCCGTCACCTCGCCAATTACACGAATCGCCAGGCCAGGTCCGGGGAATGGATGCCGCCAGACCCACTCTTCCGGCAAGCCCAATTCACGGCCCACCTCGCGCACCTCGTCCTTAAAAAGATAACGCAGCGGCTCGATCAGCCGCAGCGCCATCTCTTCGGGCAGCCCACCGACGTTATGATGCGTCTTGATGCGCGCGGCGGCGCTGGTGTCGTGGCTGGTGCTCTCGATCACGTCGGGGTAGAGCGTGCCTTGCGCCAGGAAATCTACCTGGCCGAGTTTCCCCGCCTCTTCCTCGAAGACGCGCACAAACTCTTCGCCAATGATGTGCCGCTTCGCTTCGGGGTCGGTCACGCCCGCCAGCCGGGCCAGAAAGCGTTGTGAAGCATCGACGGCCACCAGCGGAATATGTAAATGCTGCCGGAAGGTTTCGATCACCTGCTCGCCTTCGCCCGCACGCATGCAGCCCGTATCCACAAAGATGCAGGTCAGTTGATCGCCCACCGCCCGGTGCGCCAGCACCGCAGCCACCGCTGAATCCACGCCGCCAGATAAGCCGCAGATTACCCTGCCCGCGCCGACCTGCGCGCGAATCTTCGTCGTCGCCTCGTCGATGAACGCTCCAGCCGTCCAGGTTGGCTGGCAGCCGCAGATGTCATAGAGGAAGTTTTGTAGGATCATCGTGCCCTGCGGGGTATGCGCCACCTCGGGATGAAACTGAATGCCCACCCGACCGCCAGGGCCAGCCATCGCGGCAATGGGCGTGTTGGTGGAGCTTGCCAGTCGCACAAAGCCCGGCGGCAAGGCAGAAACGCTGTCGCCATGACTCATCCAGGCGAGCAGCCGCGCATCGTCGGGGAGCGCCAGCCCGCGAAAGAGCGGATGCCGACCCTCCGGCGTGGTAAACAGGTCAAGTTCTGCCGCGCCATATTCCCGCTGGCCGGTGGCCGGGTCTACTTTCCCGCCTAGTTGATGGGCCAGCAGTTGCATACCATAGCAGATGCCCAGAATCGGCAGGCCGCTTTCCAGCAGTGCCTGATCGCACAGCGGCGCGCCCTCGTCATACACACTATTGGGGCCGCCTGAAAGAATCACGCCGCGCACGTTCAGCCGTTGCAGTTCGGCCAGCGTGGTGCTGGCCGGAAGCAGTTCGCAATAGACGCGGCATTCGCGCACGCGCCGCGCAATCAAGCGGCTATATTGCGACCCAAAATCCAGAATCGCAATCGTTTCGCGCTCTGTTGGTTCAAAGCTGATAGGTTCCTGATTTGCCTGCTCTTGTGCGATCTGTGCCACTGACGTCTTGCTCCTGCCTGATTTGCCCTTCGTTCTGCCTGACCATGATCTTGCCCGCATTATAGCACGCGCCGCCCGGGAACCGAGGCATGCTGGCAGTGTGAAGCGCAGCGAAAGGAGAGCGAGTTTTTGCTCATCCGTCTGGCAGCAGAAATCACTTCCAGAGCCGCAGCAAAAAGAGTATAATGCATGCCGTGGGGAAAAGTGGGGAAAAGTGGGGAACGGAACTTGCTATGCAGGCGGTACTGACGTTGATGAGAACGATGGGTGACACATGGCAGTCTTCATTGGTTTTACCGGCGAATATACACATGCCCTGGATGCAAAAGGACGCCTGGCGCTTCCGGCGCGCTATCGCTCGCGCTTCGAGGCGGGGGTCGTTATCACGCCAGGGGTCGAAGCCTGCCTGTATGTCTACCCAATGGAAGCCTGGGAAGCCAAAGCCCGGCAGATCGATGAGAAGAACTTGAACGCCGCCCAACGTCGTCATGTCGAGCGCGTTTTCTTTGGCAACGCCAGCGAATTGGAACTCGACGCCCAGGGCCGCGTGATCATTCCGGCCAAGTACCGTGAACGCGCCAGCCTGGAAAACGACGTATTGATTGTGGGGGCGCGTGATCGCCTGGAACTGTGGAACCTGGCTCAGTATCGTGAAGCGCTGGCGCAGATGCCGCCAGAAGACCTGAAAGGGCTGGACCTTCCATTTTAAGCGAGACCGCTGATCTGGAGGGGTTGTTATCATCATCATGCTCACAACCATGTCGACAACGCATCATATCCCGGTGATGCCTGCCGAAGTGCTGGCGGCCCTCCGCCCGCGCTCTGGCGGGCGCTATATCGACGGTACAGCCGGTGGCGGCGGCCATACCTCCTTGCTGCTGGAGCAGAGCGCCCCCGACGGCCAGACGCTGGCAATCGACGCCGACCCACAGGCATTGGCGCGCGTTGCCGAGCGCCTGCCAGAACCGCTGGCGAGTGGACGGCTCAAATTGACGCAAGGAAACTTTGCCCACCTGCAAAGCCTGTCCGAAGCGGCTGACTTCCGTCGCGTCGATGGCATCCTGCTCGATCTCGGTCTGTCGTCCGATCAATTGGCAGACCGCGAGCGCGGCTTTTCCTTCGCAAGCGACGCGCCACTGGATATGCGTTTCGACCCGACCAGCCCGACCACAGCGGCTGATCTGGTCAACACCCTTTCAGAGAGCGAACTGGCCGACCTGCTCTGGCGCTACGGCGAAGAGCGGCGTTCGCGCCAGATTGCCCGGCGCATTGTCCGGGCACGCGCGCGCCAGCCTCTCACGCACACGGCAGAACTGGCGCGGCTCGCGGCGGCGGGCGTGCCCGGACATCCGGGGGGCATTCATCCGGCGACGCGCACGTTTCAGGCGCTGCGCATCGCCGTCAACAACGAACTCAACAGCCTGGCCGATGTGCTGCCACAGGCAGTAGACCTGCTGGCTCCAGGCGGCAGGCTGGCAATCATCAGCTTTCACTCGCTGGAAGATCGCATTATCAAGCGTTACTTTCAGGCGGAAGCGCGCGGCTGCGTCTGCCCGCCCGAGGTTCCGGTGTGTGTCTGCGGGCATCAGGCGCGGCTGCGGATTATCACGCCGCATCCGCTGGTGGCGTCGCAGACCGAACAAGAGCAAAATCCACGCGCCCGCAGCGCCAAGCTGCGCGTGGCCGAACGCCTGGAAGCGCTCGGAAAGGAGAGCAGCAGATGATCGGCGACGAGCACAGCAACGACACCCTCGACGCGCCAGCCGCGCCGGAGCAAGCGAAACCCCTGCACATGGCGCGACTGAGACGTCAACTGGCCGCGCGGTTCTTTCACGTGGGGACGCCGCTGCTGGGTCTGCTGGCTGTCGTGCTCATCAGCGTGGTGGCCCTGCTCTATCTCAACGAAGTGAGCCTGGCATCTCAGGCCCGGCTGCGGCTTCAGCAGCTTGCCAACCAGCAAACCCAACTGCAACAACAGAACCAGCAGTTGCAGTTGCAGCAGGGCATCTTGCAATCACCAGGGTATATCGAACAACAGGCGACCCATATGGGTATGATTCCCGAAGACCCCAGCAAGGTCCATATCATTCACATTCCCGGATAAGCGCGCAGAAGCGTGTGAAAAGGGCATTTTTTGAACGTTCTTGCGAGTAACATCGGCAGTCATACGTTGGAGTTGGAGCAGCGATGAGCAAAGAATTGCGCCGCGCCCGCCTGTGGCAGATTGGCTTCTTTTTGCTCATCTGCATCAGCCTGCTCGCCCTCATGCAGCGCCTGGTCTATTGGCAGCTTCAGCAGCATGGCTTGCTGGCAGCGATGGCCCACCAGCAGCAGCCCATCACCGTGCCCGCTGGCCGTGGCTCCATCTATGATGCCAATGGCACGCTGCTGGCCCTGAATGTGATGGAAAACGCCGTTGTCGCCGACCCGCAGGTCATTCAGCAGGCCAACGGCGATCAGCCGGGCACATTTGACAATACACTGAGCCAGCTTGTCTCTATCTTGAACGTGCCAGCCGCAGTGTTGCGCCCGAAGCTGCTGCTGAGCCAGCAGGGGCAGCCAGCCACCTTCACCTATCTCTACGATAGCAATAATCAGAAGATATACGCCACCCAGGACCAGAGCAACCGCATCACAGCGCTGCTCAACAACGGGCAGCTCGGGGGCATCTGGCTCCTGCCTGAAAGCGTGCGCCACTACGTCGATGGCAGCCTGGCCGCGCAGTTGCTCGGCTTTGTGCAGCAAGGCGGCGACAACGGCCAGTATGGCCTTGAGCAATACTATAACGATGTGCTGGTGGGACAGCCCGGCAAACTCATCGCGCAGGCCGATGCGAATGGCAATCCGCTGGCGTTGGGCAATCAGGTCTGGTCGCCGCCAGTGAATGGCGCGAACCTGACGCTGACGCTGGACGCCAACGTGCAGGCCACCGTCGAGCGGATGCTGCACGATACGATTGTGCAGCATCAAGCGGATAGTGGCTCCGTCATCATCGTCAATCCGAAAACCGGCGCGATCATCGCCATGGCGAGCGAACCCAGTTTCGACCCCAACCACTATAACCAGGTCTCGCCAGCCGACTATCAACTTTTTACCAATCCCATCACCACCGGCAGCTATGATCCAGGCTCGACGATGAAAGCCATCACCATGTCGGCGGCGCTCGACCTGCATCTCATCACGCCGGACACCTCGTTCTATGACCCTGGATACTATAACGTGAACGGTGTCCTCGTCCATAATTTCGACGACGCGGCCTATGGGACGGAAACCATGACCCAGGTGCTGCAACATTCGGCCAATGTCGGGGCGATCTGGGTCGTGCTCAATAAGCTGGGCAGCGCGAACTTCTATCACTATCTGAGCCAGTTCGGCTTCGGCGCGCTGACGAATGTGGACCTGCCCAACGAAAACCAGGGGCAGATTCCGCCGCCAGCAACACGCACCACCCTGGACCTGGCCGAAAACAGCTTTGGCGAAAGCGTCAACGTGACGCCTTTGCAGATGGTCATGGCCTACGCGGCGCTCGCCAACGGCGGCGTGCTGATGCAGCCATACGTTGTGAGTTCTATCAGCCAGAATGGGCATAGCCGACAGTTCGGCCCACAAGCCGTGCGCCAGGTGATCAGCCCACAAACGGCGCAAACCATTACCAACATGCTGGTGCAGTCGGCCATCAATGGTGAGGCAGAGCAGGCATTAGTTCCTGGCTATCAGATTGCGGCCAAGACGGGCACGTCGACGCCGCCAGACAAACCGGCGAACTATACCTACGCCTCGGTGGCCGGATACGCGCCAGCGTCCAATCCGCAATTTGTGATGCTCGTCAAAATTGATCATCCCAGACAACCCATCTTTGGCGGCGGCGTTGCCGGTCCGCTCTGGCATAACATCGCCGCCTGGCTCTTCAATTACTATCGCATTCCACCCGATCAGCCCACCACGGGCGGATAGCGAGAGCAGCGTCAAGGGGGCTGCCCGGCAGGCAAGATCGGGCAGGACTGAAGATGAAAGCGAGGGCTATCTTTGAAAACACGGCAAGAGGCAACACGCCTCGTTCCACTACTAGGCAAGGCTGACACACAACCATGGAGCACTATCAAGCAGCACTAAACGAGGAGGGAGGGCTATCACGCATGCCAACCACCGCCACCATTCGCCTGGCAGAGCTTCGCGCCGCGCTGGCCGACGGCTGGGAAATCGTGCAGCCTATTTTTGCCCGCCCGCTCTGGTCATCCGTCAACGATTCCAGGACCGCTTTTAATTTCGTCCTGCAACGAGAGCGGCGCGTGCGGCTGATTACGGTCCCACACGATCTGGCCGTTGAACGTTTTATCCATGAGCAGCATCTTACCGTCGATACCCCGTAAGGGATAAGCCCGTCTGGGTCAGTGACAAAAGTCTCCCAGACGCAATCGCAGCGCACCAGAAACCGTCGAGCGTTCCAGGCGTATTTTTCGGCCTCAAAGCAAGACGGTGAAGGAGCGGCTGCGCGCCAGTCTTGTATAATGGATTTTTATTGAGGACCATTGCATGCAGTTGAGTGGAAAGCGTGTTACCGTTGTTGGCCTGGGACGCGAAGGTGTGGCCCTGGTCCAATACCTGGGTGAGCAGGGCGCGCAGATTACCGTCAGCGACGGCAAAAGCGAGGCCGAACTTGCTCCCTTCCTGGCGCAAATCCAGGGCATTCCTGTCAAGCTGTCGCTTGGAGGCCACGCCCGTGAAGATTTCGTCCAGGCGGATGTGATCTTTATCAGCGCGGGCATCTATAGCGATCTGCCGCCGCTGGTGGAGGCGCGCCAGCTTGGCATCCCCATCAGCAGCATCACGCGCCTCTTCTTTGAGCTTTGCCCCGCGCCCATCATCGGCATCACCGGCAGCAGCGGCAAAACTACCACCACCACACTGATTGGCGAATTGCTCAAAGCGCAGGGAGACCGCCAGGTGATTGTCGGCGGCAACATTGGCCGCACCGTGCTGGGCGACCTGCCCCATATTACTGCTGACTCTATCGTTGTGCTGGAAATGAGCTTTAACCAACTCGAAATTATGACGCAAAGTCCGCATATCGCTTTGCTCTTGAATATCACGCCCAATCATCTGGACCGCTGCGGCACGATGGAAGTCTATACCGAATGCAAACGCCAGATTCTCCATCATCAACATGCTGATGACTATGCCATCTTGAATCCTGATAACCCGCTCAGCGCCGAATCGCGTCGCTGTACGCCGGGCAAGGCGCTCTGGTTCAGCCGCCAGCATCCGGTGGACGTTGGCGCGTTTCTGGAGGACGGCTGGTATGTGTTTCGCGGCTTCGATGGCCGCAAGACCCGCATCTGCCCGGCTGACCAGACGCTCATTCCCGGCGACCACAACCGTGAAAATGTGCTGGCGGCCATCGCTGCCACCAGTCTGGTCGGCGTCCAGCCGGAGACCATGACGCGCGTGATCAGCAGCTTCCCAGGCGTGGCACACCGCTTGCAATATGTGGCTGAGTTCAATGGTGTTCGCTTCATCAACGATTCAATTGCAACCGCACCGGAGCGCATGATGGCTGCCCTGAAAGTCTACGAACAGCAAAATCAGCCATTGGTCCTGATCGCTGGCGGACGCGACAAACATCTGCCCTGGGAGGAATGCGCCGAACGCATCGTGCGCCAGGTGCACGGGCTGGTGCTGCTGGGCGAGGCCACCGACCTGATTGCCAACGCCGTCAGCGCCGCCCGCGAGCGTGTCCCAACTGCCGAGCAAGGACTACACGACATCTATCGCGCCACCAGCATGGCCGATGCCGTGCATGGCGCGGCTGATCTGGCGCGGCCTGGCGATGTGGTGCTGCTCTCGCCGGGCGGGACCAGCTTCGATCTCTTTATCGATTTTGCTGATCGCGGCGAGCAATTTGCCAGAGAGGCCACCAAGCTAGGAACCGCATAACGACGTACCTGGTATAGCAGCGATGGCAATACGATGAGCAATAAAAAGCAGAATAACCAGCCACCGATTATTCGCTCTCCAGCGCTCGATAGCCTGGGGCACGTCGCCACGCCGCCAGAGCGCAAAGGCCGCGTGGCAACCGCCGTGGTTGAAGAGCACCCACGCGCCAAGGGACGCAACTCTGGCCCGCTTGTGAAGGGGCGCGCTAGCGGCCCGCTGGGCAAGGTCCGCGAAGAGACTGAGGAGAATGAAGAGGCGCAGGAAGCAGTGCGTATCGAGCCGCTGCCCCCGCCCACGGGACGAGGCGATTATCAACTCTTCGTCGCCGTGGCTGCGCTGCTCTGCTTTGGCCTGGTGATGGTCTACAGCGCCAGCGCGACGGCGAACTATAACGACCCTTCGTACTGGTTCCGGCGCGAACTGCTGTGGGTGGGACTGGGCATCGTCGCCATGTTCATCACCACCAGAATTGCGTATGAAAACTGGCGACGCATCTCCGTGCCAGCGCTGCTGGGCGCGCTGCTCTTGCTTATCCTGGTACTGGTCGTCGGCAGAAAGCTCAACGGCGGCCAGCGCTGGCTGCCGATTGGGCCCTTCACCTTTCAGCCGAGCGAACTTGCTAAACTCGCCTTCACGCTCTATATTGCCGATTGGCTCTCGCGCAAGGGCAGCAAGCAGGTCAGCAGCTTTACTTACGGGACGGTCCCGTTCGCCATCCTGACCGGCGTGGTAATCGCGCTGGTCATCTTGCAAAACGACCTGGGCACGGCCATCATCATCGCCTTTTTTGCCGTGGCGATGTTTGCCGCCGCGGGCGCGAATCTGCTGCATCTGGTGCCGATGGGGGTATCTGGCATTGCAGCAGGAGCCTACATCGCCTTCAGCACGCCTTTCCGGGCGGCGCGGCTGGAAGCCTTCCTGCATCCGCTGGACTGCGCCTCCAATGCCTCCTATCAGGTCTGCCAGGGTCTTATCGCGCTCGGTTCCGGCGGCCTGACGGGCCTGGGACTGGGAGCCAGCCGCCAGAAAGCAGGCTTTCTGCCCAATCCCTGGACCGACTCCATTTTCGCCGTCATTGGCGAAGAGCTTGGCTTTATCGGCTGCGTCGCGGTGCTGCTCTTGATCGGCTTTGTCGCCTACCGCGCCTTTCGCGCCGGGCGAGGCGCGCCCGATACCTACGGCACGCTGCTGGCTATCGGATTTACGTGTTGGATTGCGGTGCAATCCTTCCTCAATATCGGCTCGGTGGTGGCGCTGATTCCGTTCACCGGCGTGCCGCTGCCCTTCGTCAGCTTTGGCGGTTCCTCGCTGGTCACCACCATGGCTGCCGTTGGCATCCTCTTGAATATTTCGCGCTATCATCAACGGTCATCATCTCGACATAAATCATCATCAGGAAGACAACACGATGCGGGTATTGATATCAGGCGGGGGGACCGGGGGACACATCTACCCGGCGCTGGCCGTCGCCAAAGCGCTCCAGAGCGCCTACAACGCCGAGATTCTGTATCTGGGCGATGAGCGCGGGCTAGAAACACAACTGGTGCCCAAGGCCGGTCTGAACTTTGTGGGCATTCGCGCGGGCAAGCTGCGGCGCTATCTTTCCATGCAAACCTTCACCGATCTGGGGCGCATTCCGGTGGGCTTTGCCCAGGCCATCAGGCACGCCCGCCGCTTTCGCCCCGATGTCGCTTTCACCAGCGGCGGCTACGTCTCCGTTCCGGCAGGCTTTGCCGCGCGCTGGGCGGGCGCGCCACTCATCACCCACCAGCAAGACGTTTCACCCAATCTGGCGAACCGGCTGCTGCGTCCGCTGGCAACACAGATCACCGTCACCTTTGCCGATTCGCTGCGCTACTTCCCAGCGAAGAAGACGACGTTGATCGGCAACCCGGTACGCGAGGCGATGCTGAACGTCGTCGGCATGGAGGCAGGCAAAGCCAAGCAGTCGTTTGGCCTCGACCCTGCCCTGCCGCTGGTGGTCGTGACGGGCGGCAGCCAGGGGGCGAAGCATCTGAACGAGGTCGTGGTTGCCAGCCTGCCCCATTTGCTGCCGGTCTGCCAGGTGCTTCAGATCAGCGGCGCGCGTACCTTTGCCGAGACGAAGGGCAGCGCGGAGAGCCTGCTGGATGGGCACCCGGACTGGAGCGCGCGCTATAAGCTCTTTGAATATCTGGATGCCGAAATGCCCCTGGCGCTCGCGGCGGCGGATGTGGTACTCTGCCGTTCTGGCGCGGCCACGCTCAGCGAACTGGCCGTGCTGGGCAAAGGCAGCGTGCTGGTGCCGTTGCCGCCCGGCTTTGGCGGCTCGCCCCAGGCAATCAACGCCGCGATGTTCCAGGCGCAGGGCGCGGCCAGCGTCATCCGCGACGCCGACCTGACGCCCGAGCGTCTGAAGGCGGCGCTGCTGCCGCTGTTGCAAGACCGCGAGCAACTGGGCGCGATGGGCACGGCGGCGCACATGTTCGCCCGGCCTGACGCCGCCGCCAATCTGGCAGCGCTGGTCGCCAGTCTAGCAAGAAAAAGATGACTTAGTAGACAAATCGCTCGATTTTTGATAGTATGCAGATGAGGAAGGGAATTGCACTTCAGGCGAAATAATATGGTACAATATAGCTCAGCTAACCAACAGAAGAACGAAAAACCAGCGCGACACATTCACTTCATGGGCATCGGCGGGCATGGGTGTTCGGCAGTCTCCCAGCTTGCCCAGGCGTTGGGCGAACGTGTCAGCGGCTGCGAGCGGACCCTGAACGATAGCGAGATCACGCGCATGGTGCAGGATGCCGGTATTTCGGTGCTGGAAGGCCACAGCCCCGACCATCTGGAGGGCGTGGACCTGCTGGTCTATGTTCCGGCGGCGCTGGTCTTTAACCCGCAGAATCCGGAATATCTGGCCGCTGGCGAGCGTGGCATCCGCGCCATCACCTGGCAGGAACTGTTGGGCGAATATATGCAGAGGTCGTTCGGCGTCTCGATTGCTGGGTCGCATGGCAAAGGCACCACCTCGGCCATGGTTTCGCTGCTGCTGGTGGACGGTGGGCTAGACCCCACCTGCGAGGTTGGCGCGGTGGTCCCGCGTTTTCACGCCAACTTTCGCCTGGGGCATGGCAAGTATTTTGTGAACGAGGCCGATGAATATAATTTCAACTTTTTGCACTATCACCCGCGCATCGCCATCATCACCAACTTTGACCTGGACCATATCGAAAACTATCCGACCTTCGATGACTATCTGACAGGCTTCGAGCGCTTTGTGCGCGGCATGGATATGACTGACCGCTGGGAGGTTCCGCCTACCCTGATTCTGGGCGCGGAAGGCAAAGGCGTTGCGGAATTCCGCAAACGCCTCGCCGATTGGCCGGGGCGCATCCTGACCTTTGGGCTGAACCCCGACAGCGCGCCAGATTTCCTGGGGGTGGATGTGCGGCTGGAAGGCGAGACCAGCTTTGAACTGCGACATGGGAATGAATCGCTGGGTCGCTTCAATCTGCTGGTGCCGGGCCGCCATGTGGTCGAAGATGCCATCGCCGCTATCGCAGCAGCGAGCCTGTGCGGCGTCACGCCCGATGCAGCGCGTGAGAGCCTGGGAACGTTCGGGGGCTTGCAGCGGCGGTTTGAAATACGCTCCACCGCCAACGACCAGATTTTGATCGACGATTACGGCCATCACCCCACCGAAGTGGCGGCCACCATCGCAGCGGCGCGGCTGCGATATCCAACGCGACGGTTGATCGCTGTGTTTCAGCCCGCGCTGTTCACGCGCACCAAACGCTTTTTTGATGAGTTCACGGCGGCCTTCGATCTGGCCGACGAAGTTATCATCAGCGATATTTACGGCGCGCGCGAGCACGACCCCGGCGACATTCATTCGCAGATGCTCGTCGAGGCTATTCGGCAGCGACCCGCCTTTGCTGGAAGAAGCGAGCGGGTGATCTATGGCGCCTCGCTGGAGGAAACGCAGCGCCTGCTGGAAGCAATGCTTGCGCCCAACGATGTGGCGCTTTTGATGGGTTCGGGCACCATCTACAAGATTACGGAGGCACTGTTCGGCCCGTCGCCGCTGCTTAGATAATTGTCGGCAAAGCCGACCAACGTACCTGACCAGGGATATTTGACTAGAAGACAAATGAATACCTCAACGACCCCATGGGACTTTCATCTGGAAGCGCTGACCCATGCCCTGCGCCAACGTTTTGGCGAGCGTGTGCGCTTCAACGAGCCGCTGGCGCGGCATGGCACCTTTGGCGTGGGCGGACCTGCCGACGCCTGGCTGGCCGTGGACAAAGAAAGCGACCTGATCGCGCTTGTCTCGATGGCAGCCGGAGAGCGCTGGCCGCTGATGCTGGTGGGCAACGGCACCAACCTGCTCTATACCGACGCGGGCGTGCGCGGCATCGTCGTGCAGAACGCGCTTTCCACCTGGGAACTGACCGACCTGGGCGATGGGACGGCGCAGTTGGTTGGCGGCGCGGGCGTGAACCTGCCCAAGCTGGTCAACGACCTCGCGGCGAAAGGCTGGGCAGGATTGGAATGGGGCGCGGGCGTGCCGGGCAGCTTGGGCGGCGCGGTCATCAGCAACGCGGGCGCGCACGGCGCCAGCCTCAGCGACACGCTTCAGCGAGTGCGCATTGTGGATGCGCGCGACCTGGAAAGCGGGCCAGTGGTGCATGATTACGCGCTGGCCGAACTCCAGATGGCCTATCGCGACAGCCGCTTCCGTTCGCGCCGCAAGGTGGAGTTCGACAGCCAGGGCCGACCCCTGCCGCCGCCGCGCGGGCTGATCGAGCCTGCCGAAATCGTCACCTCCGTGACCTGTCGGCTGCGGCACGACGAGCCAGAGCAGTTGAAGGCGCGGGTGGCCCACTACAAGCAGCATCGCAAAGAGACCCAGCCGCCCCAGGCCAGCGCCGGTTCCGTTTTCAAGAATCCGCCGGGAGACTTTTCAGGGCGCTTGATCGAGGCGGCAGGGCTGAAGGGCAAGCAAATCGGCAAGGCGCAGCTTTCGCAGCGTCACGCCAACTTTATCGTCAACCTTGGCGGCGCGCGCGCCGCTGATATTCTGGCACTGATCGCGCTCGCCCGCGCCACCGTGCATGAGCGCTTCGGCGTCGCGCTCGAGCTTGAGATCGAATTACGTGGAGAAACGGAGGGCGAGCGAACAGAGTAATAGTAGCGCGTAATTGGATCGCAACGGTCCGCTGATCTGCATGCAGAGAAGCCTATGTTCAAACGAAGCAACAAGGCCAAAACTCAACAGCCCACGCCAGGCAGCGTTTCATCCCCAGAGAGCGAGCGCAGCCTGGTTGATGTCACCTTTCGCCAGCGGCCACCCGACAAAACCAGCCGGTCGCGGGGCGGGCGCAGAGCACCGCAGCGGCCAACTAACCCGGCCAGGGCAACTCCGGTTGAAGAGCAGCCCACACCCAGCACCATGATTGGACTCGGCTGGGCACGCGCAGGCGCGCAAAAGCACGCGCAGATGCGCGCTGGCCCCAAGCGGCGCTTCTCCAGAAGCCGCCGCGAACGCTGGCTCCGGCGCGCGGTGGTCATCGTGCCGCTGCTGCTGGTTGTCGTCTTTGGGTTGCACGCGCTCTTCACAACCACCTATTTTGAAGTTCAGCAGATCACCATCGAGGGCACGCGAAACGGGCAATTAATTGCCGCAATAGAGCGGCTTCATCTGACGGGCGTCAATATATTTCTCGCCGACACCAGCGCCGACGCAGCCCTGGTCAAAACGCTGCCGCCGATTGCTGATGCCAGCGTCACGCGCAACCTGCCCAATACGCTGCTTGTTCATGTTGTCGAGCGCCAGCCGGTATTGATCTGGCAGGTTGGCGCCACCCTGTACAGCGTTGACGCCGGAGGAGCCATCATCGGCCAGGTCCAACAGGCCGATGGCTTGCCGGTTATGAGTGATGAGCATAGCCTGGATCAGCATGGGCATCCCTTTGCGCCCGGCGGCAAAATCGACCCAAAGATCATACAAATGGCCCGTCATTTGCTAGAGCAAGTTCCAACAGCGAGCGGCATCACCAGTTTCACACTGCGCGATACCCTCCTGTATGGAATCGTCCTCTTCAGCGCCGAGGGATGGCAGGCCCGCTTTGGTGGCCCTGACAACCTGCAACACAAGATCGACGAGCTTGCCGCCATCGTGCAACTCGTCAGGCAGCAGGGGCAGCAGCTTGCGTTGATTGATCTGCGCTTTGGGAATTACCCATATTACCGCCTGAAGAGTGCAGGCGCTGAGCCATAAAATCATCCGCCAAAAGGTGCAACCGATCAGATGCCCATCTCAGGTGTTCGGCATCCCAAACCCGAAACCTGAGCCTTGCCAGATAATGGAGAGTGCGTGCCGTGCCAGAGCGGATCATTATCGGAATCGACGTAGGCACCACTAAAGTCTGTGTCCTCGTCGGAGAACAAGATCGCAACGGAAAACTCAATATTTTAGGCACCGGCCTGTGTCCATCGCGCGGGCTGCGCCGCGGCATGGTCATCGATATGACCCAGACGGTGGAATCGATCACCGCCGCGCTTGACCGCGCCGAACGGCTGTCGGGACGCAAGATACCATCAGCCTACATCGGTGTGGCCGGTAGCCATATTGAATCGTTGAATAGTAGAGGTGTGGTTGCTATCTCGCCCAACACGCGCGAAATCGTACCCAGCGACATCAGCCGGGCGATTGAAGCCGCGCGGGCTATCGAAGTGCCCAGCAGCCGCGAGGTCATTCACGTCATCCCGCGCGGCTATCTGGTGGATGGACAAGAGGGCGTCAAGAACCCGATTGGCATGTCGGGCTACCGGCTGGAGGTCGAATGTCATATTGTCACGGGCGCCATTGCCTCCATCCAGAACCTGATCAAATGCGTCCAGAAGTCGCAGGTCGAGATCGATGATCTGGTTTTGGAGCCGCTGGCCTCCAGCGAATCCGTCTTGACTTCCAGCGAAAAAGACCTGGGCGTCATCCTGCTGGACATCGGCGGCGGCACGACTGACGTGGCTATTTTCGTGGAAGGCGCCATCTGGCACACGGTGGTTTTGCCGCTGGGTGGCAACCTCATCACCAATGATATTGCCTACGGTCTGCGTATCCCATTCCTGGCTGCCGAAGACCTGAAGGTCACGCACGGCCACGCGGACCCCGGCCAGATTCCAGCAGGAACGCGCATCGATCTGGAACCGTTTGTCCCGGAATATAAAGAGGATATCGACCAGCATGCCCTGGCGGAGATCATCGAGGCGCGGGTGGAGGAAATCTTTGAAAAAGTGCAGGAAGAGATACGCAAATCCGGGTACGATGGCCTGCTGCCTTCCGGCATTGTCCTCACGGGGGGCACGGCTGAACTGCCGGGCATCCTCGAAAAGGCGCGCGCAACCTTCAACCTGCCGGTGCGCATCGGCACGCCACGCGGCGTACATGGCGTGGTCGATACGGTGATCAACAAGCCCGCGTTTGCCACCGGGGTGGGCCTGCTGCTGTGGGGCTTGCGCCAGAGCGAGGCCCTGGCGGCTGACGAAGCCCGCAGCCAGGAAGTACCTATGGTCTATCAGCGTTTCAAACAATGGCTTCAAGAGTTTCTACCATAGAAGACCATATCGAATAGCAATCGAGCTATTTGTTTGCTCTTTTTAGCCTTCGGAAGGAAGGGAGGCTTGGGAAGATGGCACCACAGATGAATCACCATCAAGTTGAAGGGTTCGCCCAGATTCGCGTCATCGGCGTCGGTGGCGGCGGCAGCAACGCCGTCAACCGCATGATTCAGGCGCAGATGCTCGGCATCGAGTTTATCGCGGTCAACACCGATGCCCAGGCGCTGCTGCTGGCCGAAACGCCGCATCGCATCCGCATCGGCGACAAGCTGACGCGCGGCCTGGGCGCGGGCGGCAACCCCACCATCGGCGCGAAAGCCGCCGAAGAGAGCAGCGAAGAACTCTACGAGGCCATCAAAGGCTCGGATATGGTCTTCATCACCTCTGGCATGGGCGGTGGCACCGGAACCGGCGCCAGCCCGGTGGTGGCGCAGATTGCCAAAGAGGCGGGCGCGCTGAGCGTGGGCGTCGTCACCAAGCCGTTTTCGTTCGAGGGCACCAAGCGCCGCCTTGCGGCTGAAGAGGGCATTGCCGCGCTCAAGCAGCATGTCGATACGCTGATCACCGTCCCGAATGACCGGCTGCTCCAGGTTGCTGATAAAAAGATGCCGTTGTCGGAAGCCTTCCGGCTGGCTGATGATGTGCTGCGCCAGGGCATCCAGGGCATCAGCGATCTGATTACCGTGCCCGGCATCATCAATCTGGACTTTGCCGATGTCAAGGCGATTATGGCCGACGCGGGCAGCGCCCTGATGGCAATTGGCGAGGGCAGCGGCGAAACACGCGCCGTCGATGCCGCGCGCCAGGCGATTGCCAGCCCATTGCTGGATATCGACATCAGCGGCGCGCGCGGCGTGCTGTTCAATGTCACTGGGGGCATGGACCTGACGCTCTTCGAGGTCCACGAGGCCGCCGACATTATCAGCAAGGCCGCGCACCCGGATGCCAATATCATCTTTGGCGCGGTGCAAGACCCGGTGTACGATGGCCGCGTCAAGATCACCGTGATTGCAACGGGGTTCGAGAACCGTGTAGTCCAGCCACGCAGCGAGTATGATCGCCGCATGGTCTACGCGCAGACCACGAACCCACGGCAGGCATACCAGGTCAATCATGGCCCTGTTGCGCCCACGCCGCATCTGCCGCCGACCACAGGCCCCATGCCTGATCCGGCACAATTGCGAAATGGGACGCGGCAGCCTGGCATCCCCGGGAGCGCGCCAGCCGCCCGGACGGGTAACACCGCCCCCAACCTGCGCGCAGTGCCTGGTGTGCCACCGGCTGACCAGGAGCCTGAGACGGAGGTCGTTCCGCCACCACCTGACACCGGACGGCCAGACCCGCCCAGCCAGAGCCGCCCGGTGCGTCCGGTCATCCAGCGCCCGCCGGACAAGCCCACGCGCTCTGGCCCGCTGGATGGCATCGAAATCCCGGCCTTCCTGCGCCGCCGCTAAATGGCGCAAGCGGCTTTGCAAACGAGAGGAGGCAGGCGAAGCGTGGTACCACGCTTCGCCTGCCTCCCTTTAAGTGCTCGCCAAAGTCCCTGCAAAACGGACGCATCTTGACCGCTTTTTCGCATATACTCCAGGGGAGGTGAACGAACGTTTGCGGCAGGAACGAAAAGAACAGGAGCATGGGCGATGGCGAACCAACTGCGGGTGATGCTCGAAATCGGACCGAAAGGCAAGCAGGTGGTGGCGGTGGCACCGGATTGGCCCGGTCTGGAGCGCGGCGCGAAGACTGAGGAGGCCGCGCTTGAACGGTTACACTCCTACCTCCCACGCTATGCACCGGTGGCAAAGCTGGCGGGGATAGAGGCAGCGTTTGCGGCCAGCACCATCCTCGACGTGGTCGAGCGCTATCCGGGCGTGGGATCAACCGACTTCTGGGGCATCTCGTTCGCGTTTTCGGACATCGACAGACAAGACCTGTCGAGCGCAGCATTGGACCGTGACCTGATCCTGCTGCAAGCGTGCTGGGCGTTCTTCGACGCGGTGCGGGGGCGCGTGTCGCCCCAGATGCAGAAGGGTCCGCGTGGGGGCGGGCGAGATCGAGACCATATCGTTCGTCATACGCTTGCCACAGAGCAGGACTTTGCGCAGAAGGTCGGGGTACGCGCGCCTGACGGCGCGCTGCTGACCGACGAGGGACTCCAGGCACACCGCGACGCCTATCGCGCAGCCATTCGGGCGTTCCATGCCCAGGGCAAACCGGCCCGCACCTGGCCGCTCGGGTACCTGATTCGGCACACCGCGTTTCACACGCTGGATCACGCCTGGGAAATGGAAGACAAAGACCTGACCATATAGACAGGAGTTTTCAACACACCGCGAACTTTTTTGGTGAGATGGGCTGCCTATCTGGCTGTCTCGGAACCAGTCCACCATTCCAGCATCTGCCCATTGGCTATGCGAGCAAACCACATCACGTGCGAAACGTCTGCTTGTCCTTGCCGCGTTCTGCGGATGGTGCCGCGCAAGGCCACCAGATCGCCCTCGCTCAGCATCTGCTCGATGGTGATATGAAAGTCAGGAAAGGCCGCTCGGACCTGCCGCACCGTCTGTTTCACGCTTTCAGGGCCGGTTACCTCCGGATGCGCGTAATCCACATACCCAGGAGCCAGCACGTCATCAGCCAACGCCACATCGCCCGTATTCCACATTTCGATATAGCGGCGCACAATAGCCTTGTTCGCTTCAACCATGGTCACGGCTCTTTTCCCTCGTTTTCCGGCGCAATCTGCCAGGGCGTAAACTCGATGCCCCTGGCAACCAGTTCCGCCTGTGCCTGCTCCGGCGTCTCGAAGCAGATGGCATCCCAGCCAGCGGCTCGAGCGCCCGTGACGTTTTCCGGCAGATCATCCAGAAAGAGGTGCTCGGCGGCAGGCTCGCCCGTCGCAGCCTCCACAGCCCGATAGATAGCTGGATCGGGCTTGAGCGCGCCCACCTGATACGAGAAGATGATGTGCTGCGCCTCGGCAAAGCAGGGGTTGACGCGCTGAAGGTAATCCATATGCAGTTCATTGGTGTTCGAGCAGATGGCAATGATATAGCCCTGCGCGCGTAGCTCCCTGACGAATGGGAGCATATAGGGGCGCTCAATGAAGATATCGTTCCAGAGGTCGATAAACACCTGGCGCTCCAGGCCAAGCTCTTGCACCGCGCCGCGCAAAAACTCCTCTGTCGTGACCTGCCCCAATCCATAGGGGTCTTCCACGCTGCGCAGCCAGCGCTGCATACGGGCCAGGCGCTTCTCGTCAGGGAAAAGGCTGTGCAGGCGCTGGCGGGACCGGCCAAAATCCAGCCCCACCAGCACGTTACCAACATCCAAAACAATCACACGGGGATGGAGCGAACGCTCTTGCTCAGACATGCTCTTTCCTTCTCTGGTCGCGGGGTCTGTCAAAGATCAAACCATTCTGGATGGCTTTGAAAGTCGGCGCGCACCCTCAGCACATCCTTGGCATAAAACGCCGTGTAGCCGCAGTTCAGGCAGATCGCCGCGGCCACATCGACCTCTTTTGGACCTGAAAAGAAAGCGCCTGGCTTTTCGTGCGCGTAGATCAAACGAATAATCCCGCCATGCTCGCCCGCCCTGATGTGACTTTCCGCCCAGACGCGCCGCCCCTGGCAATGTGGGCAGGGTGGGGGCGGGGGATGCTGCGGTGGTTGATTCATGAACTCATCTCCTGTTGAAAAATAAGATTATTGGGCTACGCCAGCCTCGACGGCCTGCATCTGCGCGCCGCTCACCGTGCTGATCTGCGGCAGCAGATCGTGCAGGGCCGCGATCAATACCTGTGGGTCGTCGGGCAGCAGCCGACGTGGAATCTGCACCACGCCAAGCTGCACCTTGACTTCGTTGCGGAAGCGCCGATAGAGCGCCACGCGGTTGGGCGTCATGTTGCGCCGCGCCTTCAGCACCACCATGCCATCCTTCAGGCCAATCGACTCGAAGCCTTTTTCTCCCGCCTCCACTTTGAGCGCAATCAGCTTGAGCAGATTCTCAACCGGCGGCAGCAGCGCGCCAAAGCGATCCTTCAACTCGCCGAGCATCGCCGTCACCTGCTCGCTCGTTGTCAGATTCGCCAGCCGCTGATAGAAGTTCATCTTCAGCGCCCGGTCATTGATGTAATCGTCGGGGATATAGGCATCCACCGGCAGATCAATCGTGACCACCGGAACAACAGCCTCGGCCTTCTTGCCCTGGAGTTCCTGAATCGCTTCCGCCAGCAAGCGGCTATACAGATCGAAGCCAACGGCGTTCATAAAGCCAGATTGCTCCGGCCCCAGCAGATTGCCCGCGCCGCGAATCTCCAGGTCTTTCATGGCAATGCGGAAGCCCGCGCCCAGTTCCGTCGCCTCGTAGATCGCACGCAGCCGCTTTTCGGCAATCGGCGTCAGCTTTGTATCCTTGTTATAGAGCAGATAGGCATACGCTTGATGCGAGCCGCGCCCCACGCGCCCACGAAGCTGATACAACTGCGCCAGCCCGAAGTTTGCGGCGTTGTTGATGATGATCGTGTTGGCGTTGGGGATATCCAGCCCGTTCTCGATGATGGTCGTGCAGATCAGCACCTGATACTCACCGCTGGAAAAAGCCAGCATCACTTGCTCAAGCTGGTCTTCAGCCATCTGCCCATGCGCCACGGCAAAGGTCGCCTCTGGCACCAGCTTTTGCAGGCGCTGGGCAATCACCTGAATGCCCTGCACGCGGTTATGCACAAAGAAGACCTGGCCGCCGCGATCTACCTCGCGCAGAATTGCCTCGCGAATCAGCGGCTCGTCCCACTCGCGAATCGACGTGCGAATGGGCAGCCGTTCCTGCGGTGGTGTCTCGATGACGCTCATATCGCGCACGTTGACCAGGCCCATATGCAGGGTGCGGGGTATGGGCGTTGCGGTCAGGGTCAGCACGTCGATCTCCATACGAAGCTGCTTCAAGCGCTCCTTGTGGACGACACCGAAGCGCTGCTCCTCATCGATAATCAGCAAGCCCAGGTTGTTGAAGACGACATCTTTCTGGAGCAGCCGGTGCGTGCCGATCAAAATATCGACGCGGCCCAGCGCCAATTCCTCCAGGACCTGCTTCTGCTCTTTCTCCGAGCGGAAACGGCTCAGCAACTCGACACGAATAGGATAGGCACGCAGCCGCTCGCTGAAGGTGTTGAAGTGTTGAAGCGCCAGCACTGTTGTGGGCGCCAGGATGGTAACCTGGCGCTGGTCGAGCACCGCCTTGAAGGCAGCGCGCAGAGCAACCTCTGTCTTGCCATAGCCCACGTCGCCGCAGACCAACCGGTCCATCGGGCGAGGCCGCTGCATATCTGCCTTCACGTCCTCAATCGCCCGCGCCTGATCGATAGTTTCTTCATACGGAAAGGCTTCTTCAAGCTCTTGCAGCCAGGGCTGCTCGCTATCGGGTGGGAAGGCGTGCCCATTCGTCGCCTCGCGCACGCTGTAGAGCCGCAGCAGATCGCTGGCGATGTTCTGCACGCTCTCTTTGACCTGCTGCTTGGCGCGCGCCCATTCGGCGCTGCCCAGCTTGCTTAGCGCGGGCGTCACGTCGCCCATGCCGATAAACTTGGTGACGCGATCAAGCTGATCGGTGGGGATATACAGCCGGTCTGTGCCAGCATACTGAATCAGCAGATACTCGCGCTCCACACCAGTGCTGTTCAGCTTGACCAGCCCCTCGAAGCGCCCGATGCCATGATCTTGATGCACCACAAAGTCGCCAGGATGGACTTCAGCCAGGAACGTTGCCGGAGTGACCGGCTTGCGCCGCGCGGCCTCCCGCCGCTTCGACCAGCCGAAAACCTCCGTATCGGTCAGGACCGTCAGCCCCAAAGCGCGGCTCTGCCAGCCCTCGGCCAGATGCCCCTGCACAATTGCCAGCAAGCCTGGCTCCGGCGCTTCGGGCAGCCGCACGATGGGCGACACCTGCACGGCATCCGCGCCAAACTGCGCGTCATCCCCAAAGACTTCGCACAGCCGCCGCGCCTGTGCCGTCACCACGACCACGCGCTGCCCTTCGCGCATGGCTTTGCGCGTCTCCAGCACCACAGCGCGCAAACGCCCGCCATAGGAATTGGCGGCATGCAGATCGGGCGTTAGTGCGCGCGTATCATCGTGTGGCCGGTGCTCATAGCCCGCACTTTGTGGCTCAATCGGTAGGCTCTCATCGGCCAGGAAGCTGGCGAAGCGCAGATGGCGCATCGCCTCAAGCTGCCGCCAGAGATCGGGCCAGCCAATAAAGGCAGGACGCAGCCCCGGCGGATTCTCCCCGGAACGCTCCAGCGAGGCGCGCACCTCTTCAGCCTGCTCTGCCAGACGCTGCACACCTTCTTCCAGGCGATCAGGCATATCCAGCGCCAGCACGGCATCGGGCGGCAGATAAGAAATCAATGTTGCCGGGCGATGTAGATAGGGCAGATAAAAGACGAGATCATCAAACGACTGTTGGGCGCGCAGCGCGTCAAGGTCGCGCGCCCAGCGATCAGCCGCGTCGGAGTGCAGCGTCTCGGTTGGCAACTCGGTGAGTTCTGCCGCCGCCGCAGGGCCGCGCTGTGGCAGCGCTTCCCGGCAGGGGGCCAGCAGCACCGACTCGATGGGATTGAGCGAACGCTGTGTCTCCGGGTCGAAGGTGCGAATCGACTCGATCTCATCGCCAAAGAACTCGATGCGCACAGGCCGCACCAGCGTCGGCGGGAAGAGATCGACGATGCCGCCGCGATGGGTCATCTGCCCAGGCTCCTCGACCTCCGCCACCGCCTCGTAGCCCAGGAGATAGCAGCGCTCCAGCAGCAGTTCCAGGTCCATCTCTTCGCCCGGAACGATCTCCAGCAGCATGCCGCGCAGTTCGTCCAGTGGGATAATCGGCTGGGTCAGCGCCCGCGCCGAGGCAAAGATGATGGGCGCGGTGTCGCGCGCGTGCAAGTCTTTTTTCCCATTTGCCAGGCGCGCCAGCGCGCCCATGCGCAACTGCATTGTCTCGGCATTTTCGATCATGCGCTCATAGGGCAAAGCATCGCGGTCAGGGAACAAGAGCGCCTGCTCCGGGCGGCCTGTGAGGGCACGCAGCGTCTCGGCCATGTCGCGGGCGCGCTGCTCATCCTGCGTCACCACCAGCACGGGCCGACTCAGCATACGATGCAGCGCCCCCAGCAGATAGGGCTTGCCAGCCTCGCTAACCCCATGCAGTTCTGGCGGCGCATAGCCAGTATCCAATTGTTCGACCAGGCGATGAAGCTCTGGCCGCGCTATCAACAACGGCAGTAAACCCTGTAAGGACATGCATGCTCCCTATGGTTTGCTAGACAATGGCTATACGAATACTCAACTCTTCTCTTCCGAGACGCTGACTCCATTGAACTGATTCATCGCCACCTGCACACCCTCCCGAATAAAGCAGCGCACCGCCTCCGCCGCCAGCCGCTCGGCCTCCTCCAGCGTCTCTTTCTCTTTACCGCGCGGCGGCTGCAAGACATAGCCTGCCGTCTGCATCGGATTCACCGCTGGACGACCAATCCCCAGCTTCAGGCGCGGAAACTCGCTCGACCCCAGCGCCGCGATGATCGACTCCAGCCCGTGATGCCCGCCCGACTTGCCGCGTGGGCGCAGCCGCATCTTGGCAAAGGCGAGGTCAAGGTCATCGCAGATGATCAGCAGATCGTCCAGATCGACCTTATACCAGTGCGCCAGATCGGCCACCGGCTTGCCGCTCAGGTTCATGTAGCTCTGTGGCTTCGCCAGGATGACTTTCTCTCCGTTGACCTGTCCCTCAGCCAGCACGGTCTTGCCATGCTTGCCGCTCCAGGTCCAGCCTTCGGCTTCGGCCACGCGGTCAGCAACGTGGAAGCCAACGTTATGGCGCGTCTTTTCGTATTCTCTGCCTGGATTGCCCAGGCCCACAATCACCTTCACGGCTGATCGCCTCGCCTTTGCTGGTTTTGTGCACAGCAGAAGAACCGCCTCCCAAAGATCGGGGGGCGGTACACGGGCATACCCTTCTGTGTGGGTGTGCCTTCCTTTCTCTTATTATACCACGCAGAAACGAGGCCAGCCCACTTTTCCTATCTCCACCTGAACGCAGGAACCCAGCCTGGCTGTGCTACAATTTGTGCGCAGACCCCAGAAACCCTTGCTACAAGAAGGAACGATCATGTCAGCGAATACACCGACTCCCGAAAAACGCTCCTCTGGCAGCGCGCCCTCGTTTATCAAAAACACCCACGTTTACCTCTATCGCCTGACCGGTGGCGTGATCGGCGGCAAAATGGGCAGCCGTTCCCTGTTGCTGCTGACGACAACGGGACGCAAGAGCGGCAAGGAACGTGTGACGCCGCTGCTCTATCTCCCCGACGACAATCGCTACCTGCTGGCTGCTTCCAACTACGGCAGCGAGCAGCACCCGCAGTGGTATCTCAACCTCCAGGCGAACCCCAAAGCCAGCGTGCAGATTGGCAAGCAGATCCAGGCCGTCACGGCGCAGATAGCAAGTGCAGAGGAACGACCGCGCTTGTGGGCGCGCTTCACTCAATTCAGCAACTTTGCCGGATACGAGCGCAAGACCACGCGAGAAATCCCTGTCGTCATCCTCACGCCCGTTGAATAGAACACGGGAGACCACGCATAGTGTCTAAGCAACGTGACCAGGTAGAACCCTCCTCCACAGGAGACCGTCTCAGCCTCCAGGCCGACTGCGCAAGCTGCTTCGCCCTGTGCTGTGTCGCGCCAGCCTTCTCGGCCTCGGCAGATTTCGCGCTCACCAAACGCGCCGGACAGGCTTGTCCCCATCTGCAAACAGACCTCCGCTGCGACATTCACTCTCGCCTAAGACAGCAGGGCTTTCGTGGGTGCAGCGTGTACGATTGCTTCGGCGCCGGGCAAAAGGTCTCCCAGATCACCTTCGGCGGGCAGGACTGGCGCCAGTCCCCGCACACCGCGCAGCAGATGTTCGCGGTGTTTCCGATCATGCGCATCCTCCACGAACTGCTCTGGTATCTGGCTGAAGCGCTGACGTTACCACCTGCCCGCCCGCTCCACGCTGAACTCCGGCGCGGGCTGGAAGAGACCAAACGGCTCACGAACCACAGTCCCGCCGCACTTCTGGCATTGGATGTGGTCGCCCACCGACAGAGCATCAATGCGCTGCTGCTGCGCGCCAGCGAACTTGCCCGCGCCAGCGTCCTTCGCAAGAAGGAGCACCGAGGAGCCAACCTCATCGGAGCCAACCTCGAAAGCGCCGATTTGAGAGGGGCCAATTTGAGAGGGGCCTGCCTCATTGGCGCTAGCCTGCGAGGCGCGGACCTGAGCATGGCCGATCTGACCGGAGCCGACCTCAGAGATGCCGATCTGAGAGGCGCCAACCTCATCGGGAGCCTCTTTCTCCTCCAATCCCAGCTTGAGGCAGCGCAAGGTGATAGCGAAACGAAAGTGCCGCCTGCGCTCAAGCACCCGACGCACTGGAAGCCTGCTCATACACATATGCCGCGAGCGTGAAAGCGATCGGCTCTGGGGAGAAGTCACAAATACTTTGCGTTCGGCTATAGCCGTGTTATAATCGGGGAGTATGTGTAAGGCGGCGGGCGCACCCAAACGACCCGCTGAGGGTACTGAAAGAAACTATGCAGCTAGCCGATTCCCACGAAGCAGATATCCAGCCGACTTCCGAAGAACAACTGAAATCTGCCCTCGAAAGTCTGCTGTTCGTCGCCGGGCGTCCCCTGGAGCGCGCCGAACTGCGCCGTCTGCTGGCAATCACCGAAAGCCAGCTTGAGCGCGCGCTAGCCGCCCTGGCGGCGGAGTGCGAAAGGCGCGGCGTGCGCGTGCAGCGGCTGGGCCAGCAAGTGCAGCTTGTTTCCGCGCCGGAAAACTCGCGCTACATCGCCGCCTTCCTGGGCCTGCCCACGCAGGTCAAACTCACCACCGCCGCGCTGGAAACGCTGGCCGTCATCACCTATCGCCAGCCGATCACCCGCAGCCAGATCGAAACCATTCGCGGCGTCAACAGTGATCGCGCCCTTGCCAGCCTGATCGCCCACAGCTTGGTCAACGAAGTCGGGCGCGCCGCGACCGTTGGGCGGCCCGCGCTCTTCGCCACCACGCCCGAGTTTTTGCACCAGTTCGGGCTAACCAGCCTGGAGCATCTGCCCCGGCTGGACACCGTCGACGAAACCCCGCTCGCCCTGGAAGAGCCAGGCAACGGCGCAAACCACAACAGCGAAGCCAATGGACACAGCACCGCGCCCGAACAACTCGCCCTCCCCTCACCCGACGACGAGGATGAGGAGGCGTCCGAGTGAAACTTGGCCGCCATATACCCGCCAGCCCAAGGCCGGTTCACGCCACCGAAATTGCCCAGCAGCTCGGCTGCGACACCATCCAGATTTTCGTCAATAATCCCACTGGCTGGAAGCAGCCGCAAGAAGTGCCGCCCAGGCCCGGCAAACTCGACCCGGCCACCGCTTTTGCCCAGGCCGCTGCTGAGCGTGGCCTCGCTCCGGTGGTCGTCCACGCGCCCTATCTGATTAACCTGGCCTCGCCCGACGAGACCATCTTTGACAAGTCTGTTATACTGCTGGGCGGGACCATCCAACGCGCCAGTCGGTTTGGCGCTCGCTATGTCGTCTTTCACATCGGCAGCCACCGCGGCACAAGCCACGAGGCAGGCATTGCGCGCATCGCCCTTGGGCTGGACCGCATCTTGCCAGAAACGCCAGAAGGCGTCGTGGTCCTGCTGGAAAACGACGTTGGCGCGGGCCATGAAGTCGGCGCAAAGATCGAAAGCCTGGCAGCCGTGCTGGCTGCGCTGCCCAACCACGCGCCGCGCCTGGGCATCTGCCTGGATACCGCGCACCTGTGGGGGGCTGGCATTGATCTCAGCGACGAGGAGGCCGTAGGACGTATACTCTCGGATGTTGATCGCCTGATAGGCTTACCGCGTCTGCCGGTCATCCATCTCAACGACACAGCCACACCGCTGGGCAGTCACCGCGACCTGCACAAACGCATTGGCGAAGGCATCATCCCAGAGGCCGGGCTGCGCGCCCTGCTGCGGCATCCCGCCTTGCAAGAGGTCGCTTTTATTCTGGAAACACCCATCGAAGAGGACAATGAACACCGCCTGGATTGGGCACATGATACAGCACATCTCGCCCGCGTGCGGGCGCTGGGCGAAGGCACGACGGAGGCGCCGCAGCCCCAGAGCAATATGCCAACGGCATAGGTAACAACTCTGGCATCGGCCAGAGACGGAAATGTGGAGGAGAACATCACGATGCAAAAAGGACGCTCGCAAGGCAAAAACGGCCAGACCCCCAAAAACGGTATCTGGGTCGGGCGGTCCAACAGCGACAAAACCTTCGGCGCTATTTTTCAGGATGATGGCAAGAACGGCTACTTTTACCTTTGCTCCCTGGACAAGCAAGAAATCCTTGGCTGCGTCGAAGTCTACCAGACCCCCGACCTGCCCTACCCGATGCGCGAAGAGTATATCAAGATTCACTGGGCCGACCATGGGCAGCGCGTCGCTCTCTGCGTGCGTGGCTGGCCGATAGCTGGCTTCGACATCCCCAACCTCAAGGGCTGGATGGTCGAAGAAGTTCCCGAGGGCGGCAGCGAGACCGCCCGCGAAGCCGCGCTGATCGACGCGCTGGTCGCGGACTAGCGCCCAGGCGCGCCCGGCACCATCGCTCCGGCAGGAAAGGAGCCATGCCCGCGCATGTCTAGCGGCAAACGCCTCTTCCTGAAGAGCCAGAACGCCCGCCTGTGCTGCATCGACTTCGGGGGCGATGGCCCAACGATGTTGCTGCTGCACGGCCTGGCCGGGCGTGCCAACGAATGGCACAGTACCGCAGAGTGGCTCAGCGGGCAGGGCCACGTGTTTGCGTTGGACCAGCGCGGGCATGGCAAAAGCGAGAAAGGGCTGGCGGACTATTCGCGGGACGCCTATGTCAATGACGTGATCACCGTCATCCAGCAGTTGCGCCTCGCGCCCGTCGTGCTCATTGGGCAATCCATGGGCGGGCAGAACGCCTTTCTGGTGGCGTCGCGCCGCCCCGACCTGGTGCGCGCGCTGATCGTGGTCGAGGCCCGGCCCGGCGCAGACCCCGCAACGCCCGCCATGGTGGAAAGGTGGCTCGACTCCTGGCCCGTGCCCTTTCCATCTCTGGCAGACGCGCGTATCTTTTTCGGCGGCGATACGCTGTACGCGCAGACCTGGCTGGAGATGCTGGAAGAGCGCGAAGATGGCTACTGGCCCCAGTTTCGCAAAGAGGAGATGCTGCGCTCCATCGAAGATCAGGCCAGGCAGGACTACTGGGCCGAATGGGAGCGCATTACCTGCCCGACATTGATTGTCGGCGGCGAGCGCAGCTTTCTGCCCCAGGAGCAGCTTCAGGAGATGGCGCGCCGTATTCCCCAGGGCCGCTATGTCCAGGTGGAACAAGCCGACCATGATCTGCACCTTGACCGGCCCGAGCGCTGGCGGGAGATTGTCGGAGATTTTCTGCGTGATGGGCAGGGGAGAGGCGTCTCGCTGTGATCGCTGTGCTGCTTATGTGATGAGCGCGCGTGTGATGCTTTCCAGCGTCGGGCAGCCGGACAGGGCCATAGCCAGGTCTAGCTCAGCACGCAATACGTGCAAGACATGATAAACCCCCTCTTCTCCGTCTACCGCCAGGCCCCAGAGGATTGGGCGGCCCAGGAGAACCGCGCGCGCCCCAACGGCCAACGCTTTGAGGACATCGGTCCCACGGCGAATGCCGCCATCGACGTACACTTCGCAGCGACCCGCCACGGCTTCAACCACCTCAGGCAGCGCCTCCATGGTGGCAACAGCGCCATCGAGTTGGCGTCCGCCGTGGTTGGAGACAACAATCCCGGCAGCCCCATAGTCCAGCGCCAAACGCGCATCTTCCGCCGTAAGAATGCCTTTGAGAAGCACGGGCAGCGCGGTGATGGAGCGCAGCCAGGAAACCGTCTCCCAGGTGAGCGCGGCAATCGGATCGGGTTCCTCCTCATGGCCGTGCTCGCTCTCCCCGGTGAGCAGAGCCTGGTTGCCACTTCCCACGGCGGGATAGATAGCCGCAAGCTGCTTGCCTAGATCGTTGCGCAGGTCGCGCTCTCGATGGCCCCGGCGCGGCGCATCCACGGTTAGCACCAGCGCCTGATAGCCTGCCGCCTCCGCTCGCCTGACCAGACGTTCTGCCTGGCGAAAGGATTCAACATAAAGTTGGAACCAGCATGGCCCCTGAGCGGCCTGGGCAATCTCTTCCAGGCTACGCGTAGAATCGGTACTTGCAATCATCAGGGTTTCAGCCCGCCGGACCGCTCGCGCCGTGGCGCATTCAGCCTCCGGATGCGCCAGCCCGTGCCCTGCCGTGGGGGCCACCAGGATGGGCATGCTGACAGCCGTGCCCAGCACGCTCGTCCGCAGATCGCACATGCTGACATCCACCAATACGCGCGGGCGCAGCCGTAAGCGCTCAAAGGCGGCGCGATTGGCTCGCAGGGTCACCTCATCATCACTGCCACCTTGATAATAGTCCCAGGCCCAGGGAATATGGGCCATCCGCTGCGCCGCAAGCGCCTCATAATCAAAAAGGTTCATTAGTTGCATGGCGGTATCCTTTACAGGTGGATAGTTACCCTTGCCGCGACAACAGCGGGCGAATAATCCTTTTAGCGTTCTTCAGCGCACCCGACCCCAGATACCACTCAAAAGATGCTTGCTGGAGGCCGGTGCTCAGCGTCGGGTAGGCATGCATCGTTGCCAGCACAGCGCCCATGCCCAGCTTGTGCCGCATCGCCAGCGCCAGTTCGCCCAGCAGTTCACCGGCGCGCTCCCCCACCAGATGCGCGCCTAGAATCGTATCACCCTTCTGCGCCACAATCAGCTTGATGAACCCCTCTGGCGCGCCCTCCGTCTGGGCACGGTCAATCGCCTGCCAGGGCAAACGCACGACGCGAAACGTCTGGCTCGTCTGGCGCGCTTCCTCTTCGGTCAGCCCTACACGCGCCGCCTCCGGGTCGGTAAACGTCGTCCAGGGCAGCACGCGATAATTCGGCTTCTTATGCAAAAGCGGCAGCAAAGCGTTGCGCACCGCTACGCTGGCCTGATAGGCCGCCACATGCGTAAAGAGATAGCCACCCAGCACATCCCCAATGGCAAAGATATTCGCTGCCGTGGTTTGCAGATACGCATCGGTGGTGATGCCCTTCGGCCCGCAGGCCACACCTGCCGCCTCCAGGTGCATGCCTTCCACATTGGGCACGCGCCCCAGCGCAATCAGCAGATCATCGGCCTCCACCTGCCTCAGCTTCTCGCCCTGCCGGGCCTCTGCCACCTTCTTCCCGCCGCTCTGCTTCACCACCTCCAGCCGCGCGCCCAATTCTACCCGCACCCCATCGCGCGCCAGCGCCTGGGCAATCGCCTCCGAAACCTCCGGCTCCTCCCTGGGTAACAGGCGCTCCCGGCTCTGGAGCAGCGTCACCTGGCTGCCCAGCCGGGCGAACGCCTGCGCCATCTCCACGCCCACCGGCCCACCGCCAACCACCACCAGCGAGGGCGGCAGCCGCCCAAGATCAAAAAGCGATTCGTTCGTCAGATAGCCTGCCTCTCGCAGCCCGGGCACATCAGGCACGCGCGGGCGCGAACCGGTGGCTATCAAGATATTTTTGCTCAGCAGCAGCTCGCCGTTCACCTCCAGTTCATGGGGACTGCGAAAGCTTGCCTGCCCCAGGCGCACGCTCACCCCCTGCACATACACCTGCTCCTCGTCAGCGACGCGCGCAATCACCTCTTGAATATGCGTCGAGATGCGCCCCATATCGACCTTCAGGTCGGCAGGCAGCAGCCCCAGCGTCGCCGCCGCTTTCGCCTGCGTCACCACCTTCGCCACATGAATCAACGCCTTGCTGGGCACGCAGCCATAATACAGGCAGTCGCCGCCCACGCGCTCTTTATCGAGCAAGGCAACACGCGCGCCCAGGGTCGTCGCCAGCCGCGCCGCGGTCAGCCCGCCTGACCCTCCGCCAATCACCGTAACATCATATTGGTAGCGCGCCATGAAGCCTCCTCTAACGCTGCAAATAGCTCTGCTCCACTGCAATCTGTCCTATACTATAGCAAAGCGCTCCTTACTGCCGAAAAGAGTCGCTCAAAAGTTGCAACGCTGCTGACATAAGGGTGTCACAGCTATCAGCTATACTTTTGATAGGGAAGAAAACACGAAGCCGCTTCGGTTTTGAAGGGGCATTGAATGCAAGAAGGAGCTATCTCTCGCCATGCCAAAGCACTTTGAGGTCAGCGGTCCCGGGTTTGTTGGGCTGTTCGTGCGTGATGTGAAAGCCGCAGCCGATTTCTATGAACAAAAACTTGGCTTCAGGCGCGACCCCGAAACCTTTCCCACACCGTCTGTCGCTTTCCTGACCTACCCTATCCCATTTGCCGTGATGCAGCCGCCTCCAGGGGTCGATCTGGACAGCCTGCCCCGTCCGGTGCGCGTGCCTTCCATCTGGTTCAAGGCCAGTAATAGCCAGATTGTCCACGATGCCCTGGTCGAAGCGGGCGTTACCATCCTCAGGCCACCATCAGATGGACGGTTTGGCCGACAGTTCACCTTCGTCGATCTGGATGGCTATGCCATCACCATCTATGACCGCGATGCGCCGCCCAATGGATGGGAACAGCGCTAAGCTGGAGACAAGAAGCCTCCGCTCGATCATCTCATGCGAGCGGAGGCTTTCAGCCGCGTCAAAACAGCGCTGCAAACAACGCTCAGTTTGATGAGGCCACCCGTGGATTCGCGGCGGTATCCACCGACTTCCAGGTGTTGGCGCGCCGCTGCAAGCCCTTCCCGATCACCATCGTGAAGAAGAAGAGGATGCCACCGAACACCAGCACACTCACCAGGCTAATCAGGCGGTCCAGCAGAATCGTCGCCGCCGCCGTGTTATGCGCCGCCGCTGTATGCGGCGTAAAGAGCAGAATCATCGCGAACATGCCCGCCTCCACAAAACCCACTCCCCCGCTGGTGAGCGGCACCGTCGTCAGCAGCGATTCGCCCAACGCAATAAAGAGCGCTGCCGCAAAGATGTGCAGCGGGTCACCGCCCAGCAATCCTGCCGCCAGCGCCACGCACATAAAGCGCAGCGACTCGAACGTCCAGACGCCCACCGTCAGCGGCACCAGCAGATGCAGCCGCTTAAACGAGCCGAGCGTGCCCTCTTGAAAATGCACATACTGCTCGCGGAAGCGTACTGGAATCAGCCTGCCTATCTGGTCGCGCCAGACGCGCAGCACCACCAGGCCCACAATGAGACAGAATACCAGCACCAGGCAGACCTGCAAGGCCAGTTCAAGCTGCGGGGGCAACTGCCCATGCAGGCTGATCAAAATGGCCGAAATAAAGAGCAGCAGTAAGACCACCAGATCGAGGATACGCTCAGCCAGCACCGTGCCAAAGGTGCGCGTGGTGGAAACATCCGCTTCCTGGCGCAGCAAATAGGCGCGATAGACATCGCCCAGCTTCGCGGGCACAATCACGTTGGCAAACCAGGAAAGATAGAGGATTTTGTTGAGATGCAGAAAATTAGGGAGATGTACCCCTTGCTCTTTGTGGTAGCCCACATTCTGGAGCAGCAGCTTCCAACGCAAGACCCGCACCGGGAAGGAGCCGTAATAGACCCCAAAAGCCAGCAGAAATAACCAGAGGTTCGTATGCCCCAAAGCTGCCGCAATGCTTGCCGGATTCAACTCCAGGCTCAGGCTGCGCCCCACCAGCACAAAAACGACAATCACCGCCACCAGCGGCACAATCGTTCGCCAACTGAGCAACCGTTTCCCAATCGAAAGCCGCGAGGAGTTCAGTTCGGCTACCTCACGCTCGCGCGAGCTTTCGGGCTGGGCAATGTCCGCAGGCCGTGGTTGGGGAGTCTCTGATGGATCACGAGGCGAAATGGCGCACCTCCAGATATTTCAGCCTAAGATGAAACACATAGGCAATTGTGCTAACAACAAGAGGGAGAAGCTTCCACGCTTCACCAGGGATGACGTTTTACAAGAGTATCAAGTAACATCGGCATGCCTTATGGCACGTGTCGCGGGCGCTCCACGCCGCAAGATTTGGGCGACACGACACCCATAGACCACTAAAAGCATCCTTGCATATCTCATGCCTATCGTCCCCAAAGTACCACATATGTCGCCTTCAGCCCCTGGCTGCACAAAAAGAGCGCGCAGCCGCCGGACTTGCCAGGCATCTGCGCGCTCGCGTGGCTTGTGCGCCGCGTCTTACGCAACGGGCAACTGTTGCGCTCCAACGGACTGCCGGGCAAGCTCCTGCCGGAACCAGTTAATTGTCCACAGCATGCCAGCCTCCAGACCCACCGTAGGCTCCCAGCCAAGCTGCTCTCTGGCCTTGCGAATATCAGGGCGACGGCGGTCAGGGTCATCTTGCCGTTTGGGCACAAAGACCAGTTCCGAGGAAGATTCGCATAAGCGCGTAATCAGCCGCGCATATTCCAGCACCGTATGCTCTTCTGGGTTGCCCAGGTTATAAATCTCACCCGTCGTGCCCGGCGTGAACATGGCGCGCATCAAGCCATCCACCAGATCAGTCACATAGCACAGGCTGCGCGTCTGCGAGCCATCGCCGTGAATGGTCAGCGGCTGGTTGCCAAGTGATTGCGTAATGAAATTCGGAATAATGCGTCCATCTTCTAGCTGGCTGTGCGGGCCATAGGTATTGAAGATGCGCACGATACGCGCATCCACCCCATACTGCCGACAAAACTCCATCGTGATCGTTTCGCCCAGGCGCTTGCTCTCATCATAGCAGGCGCGAGGGCCGACGGGGTTCACATTGCCAAAATAGTCTTCGCGCTGAGGATGTTCCAGCGGATCACCATAGATTTCTGAAGTCGAAGTAATCAGGAACCGCGCGCCAGCTTCGCGCACCCGCTGAAGGATACGATACGTTCCCATGCTGTTGACCAGAATCGTCTCGAAGGGGTGTTCCATATACCCCACCGGACTGGCCGGGCTGGCGAGATGGAAGACGACCTCCGCCTCAAAGGCCAGCGGCTCGACAATATCATGATGCAGAAAGGTGAAGCGCGGCTTGCCCAGAAGCGCCTCGATGTTGCTGCGCGACCCTGTGAGCAAATTATCAACACACAGGACCGTATATCCTTCATCCAATAAGCGGGCACAAAGATGGGAGCCGATAAAACCAGCACCACCCGTTACAAGCACATTCACGAAGCAGCCTCCAGGGAAATTCTTCTGGCGCAACGACCCATCTGGTCAAGCAGCGCTTTCCGGGTGATTGTAAGTCCTCACAGGAGAAAAGACAAGCTGTTCCGGGTAACAGTCGTGTTGAGAAACGGACTTCATGGTTAAGAGTTAGGCAGAGAGAATGAGGGGAAAAGCAAAGAGGGAAAGAAAAACCAGGAAGTCTGCACAAAACGCCAGCACGCCGCTTCATGCGCCGAGAATCAGCAGCGAAAGGTAGTGCTCAGCAGGTGCTCGATTAGGAATCCAGATAGCGCTGTTCGCCGCCAGGGGGCGAAGCGAAGAGGGCCGCGAAGTCTCCGTCGAAGCTTTTGAGGAAGAGGTGCATATCGATCACATCATCAGCCGTGATCGGACTGGCTGGCTGCTTTTCTGCCCTTGCAGGCGCTTCCTCAGACAGCACCGCTTCAGTCAGCGCGCCTTCGCCCAGCGCCTCGGCCTCCAAAATCGTCTTGCGCCGTTCGCTGCGGGTGCTGCCTGGGAACGAGACCACGAAAATCCCCTTCCGCCCGCAAGAGCTACAACTCACCATCACCATCCACACTTCGCTACGCCGTGCCAGGACGGTCACGCTCTCTTCTTCATAGACTGTCTGGCAATGATTGCAGTGCTGGGTCGTGAACAACCGCCGAATTAGCCGTTCTTGCGCGTGCATGCGTCAGCCTCACTTCTTATCAGGTCCGAAGGAGAAGGCCGGTCAGTCAGATTTCCCAAACTCATCCAGCACATCCAGACTGTTGATGAAGTCGCGGTAAATGTCCAGATTGTCTTTCTCTTGCTTTTGCTGTTCCTGCTGCTCCTCAGGGTTTTCCAGCGTGACCCCGGCGCGCTCCAGCACCGATTCGGCCACATAGATCGGCACTTTGGCGCGGACCGCCAGCGCAATCGCGTCGCTGGGCCGCGAATCAACTTCCACATGCCGCCCATCGGCGTCAATCACCAGGCGGGCATAGAAAATGTCGTCAACGAGATCGGAAATCACGATATTGGTCATCGTACCGCCAAGTTCGGTAATGACCGACTTCAACAGATCATGTGTGAGCGGGCGCGGCGCTGTGGTTCCTTGAAGCTCCATGGCTATCGCGTATGCCTCAGCGTTGGCAATCCAGATAAACAGATAGCGATCAACCTTCATATCTTTCAAGATGACCACCCGCTGCCCTGTTGCCAGGTTAATGCGCACGCTCTCGACAGTCATCTCCACCATGATAATGCTTCCCTCCTTTGGTCGGGAATGCGTTCGGCCACTTCGTCCCTATTGTACACCCAAGCGCACCTTAGGCGCAAATGTGACACTCCCTTGACATACCCCCCCTGGGTATGATACAATAGCGACAAAGACTGGTGGCATGGGACTTCCCACTAGATGAGCATTGCGGATTTCGCCAGGAATGGTTGAAATCCGCTCAGGAGAACTCGATGGCAACGCTGTATGATGTGATTATTATCGGCTCCGGTCCGGCTGGCTATACGGCGGCCCTTTACGCCGCGCGCGCCAATCTGTCCGTCCTGATGTTTCGGGGCTACGAGTCTGGCGGCCAACTGATGCTGACCACCGATGTCGAAAATTATCCTGGCTTTGAAGAGGGCATCCTCGGTCCCGACCTGATGGAGCACCTGGAAAAGCAGGCGCGACGCTTTGGCACCGAAATGCGCGACGAAGATGTTACCCAACTGGGAACGGATGAGCGCCCCTTCAAGGTCTATACCTATGGCAGCGACGAGCCAGCGCTGGGCCGCGCCATCATCATCAGCACAGGAGCCAGCGCGCGCTGGCTGGGTCTGGAAAGCGAGACCCGCCTGCGCAATCGAGGCGTGAGCGCCTGCGCCACCTGCGACGGCGCGTTCTTCAAGGAGAAAGCACTGGCCGTGGTTGGCGGCGGCGATACCGCGCTGGAAGAGGCCATCTTCTTGACCCGCTATGCCTCGCACGTCACCATCATTCACCGCCGCGATAGCCTGCGCGCCAGCAAGATCATGCAGGACCGCGCCTTCAAGCATCCCAAAATCAGCTTCATCTGGGATACCGCGGTGGAAGAGGTGCTGGGAGAACAATCAGTGGAAGGGCTGCGCCTGCGCAATCTGAAGACCGGCGCAGAAAGTACCCTGAACGTGGGAGGCGTCTTTATCGCCATCGGGCACACACCCAATACCGAACTCTTCCAGGGGCAGATCGATCTGGACGCGCAGGGCTACGTCATCCAGCAAGAACACACCATGACCAACGTGCCGGGCGTGTTCGCGGCAGGCGATGTCAGCGATCATCGCTATCGCCAGGCCGTCACGGCAGCAGGCGATGGCTGCCGCGCCGCCATCGATGCCGAGCGCTGGCTGGAAGCGCAGGGCGAAGTTGATAAAGCGCGCGTGGCCGACCCCGGCGCCTGGGGCGAGCCGGCCAGTATGCAGCGCTAAGGACGCTTGCTCATGAGGAAGGCCAGAGGTCAGTTCGATGGATGCTGCAAGAACCTATAGAATCCATGACCTGAAGACAGGCCAGGTCGTCGCGCTCATCAACGCAGATGGCACGCTCTCTGACCAGGGCGACCCTCAAGCCATCGCGCAGTTGAAGGAATTATTGCAGCGGGAGCTTGTGGTACGAGAGAGGCAGTTCACGTTCGGGGCCAGGGACGACGATGAGGGGTACGAACTCTTCCCCGAAGGGAGCATGTGCTTTGTTGGGTTGATCACGCTCCGTCCGGGCGACCCGCAGTACCTGAGCGCGTTTCTCGACTGCCTGCCCTCCATTAGCACGTACGAAGCGCGCGCAGTTCGGGAATGATTGTTTCCATCGTGACAGCCTCTGGTGGCGCCAGAGGCTGTTCTGCTGTCTATGTATATATTCTCTTCATCCCGCAGTCATTTCGGCGCAGATGCGTTCGATTTGTTCTGCCGTGCGCTCCCAGGTAAAGGGCAGAGCGCGCTGCCTTCCGGCGCGCCCAAGCGTCAGGCACAGGTCGTCGGAGGCGATAAGCTGTCGCGCCGCCGCTTGAAACTCCGCCTCACTCGTGACCAGAAAGCCCGTCTGGCCTGCCTGTACGGTCTCCGTCAGGCCACCTTCATTGGAAACGATGACAGGCTTTGCCGCGCCCATCGCTTCCAGCGGCACAATGCCCAGTTCTTCCTCAAAGGGCAAATAGACCACGAAGCGGCAGGCGCGATACGCCTCGGCCACCTCCGCGCCGGAAACCGGGGCCAGGAAACGCACCTGCTTGCCAGCTTTGAGCTTCAGGTATTCCACATAGGCCGGATCGCCGCGACCAACGATATGCAGCGGATAGTCGATAGCCTGCCACCAGTTGAGCAAACGCTCCAGCCCCTTCTCTGGCGCGAGCCTGCCGAGATAGAGCGCGTGCTCACCAACCGCTTCAGGTACCTCAAAGAGCAGCGGGTCAATGCCGCAGTAGACCTGATCGGTCACGGGCTGGTGATAGAGCCGCTGAAACTTTTCGGCGGTATAGGCGCTGTTGGCAATAATCCGCCGATCACAGCGCACTGCGCGCCGGTCCAGCGCGCGCCGCGCCGCCAGATCGGGGCGCTTGCCCCCTTGCAGATAGATGCTGCGTAACGTATGCACGTAATACGCAACGTTCGCGTTGCGAAAGGCCAGCAGATTCGCCCCAAACGTGTGCGCGACAATCGCATCGGCGGGGACGCGCAGCCTGGCCCAGTCCACCGCGCCAACCTTGACCAGCGGAAAATCGGCTAGCCCTGGATAGGTGGCTTCAGGAAGAAACGTACCGGTATAGAGCGTTACGTCGTGCCGGGAAGCCAGCCGTCGGCTCACCTCCAAAACAAAGCGCTCGCCACCGCCAAAGGTCGTAAGCTGCGAATGAGCCATTGCAATACGCACGCTGGTGCTCCTGTCCCGCTTTCTCAGATGCTCCTTATCAGGGCATCTGATGTACAGATACCTGAAGCGGGTAGAATATAAGAGTATAAATGCATTATAATAACCTTGATCCCTCATTGCGACAATTCACCGCGTAGCGAATCCATCTAAGCATCCGGACCACTGCTTGCAGGCACCAAAGGAGGCGCAGCGATGGCAATGGACGCAGGCGAAAAAGCCACCCTCGTCGACGCGCTCAGCGCAATTGTGGGCGCGCGCCATGTTCTCTCCTCAGATTACGATGTCATGCTCTACGAGTACGACGCCTCCATTGATCGCGCCCGGCCTGATGTGGTCGTCTTCCCGGCCAGCACAGCCCAGGTCAGCGCCATCGTCAAGCTGGCAAACCAGCGTCAGGTGCCCTTTGTGGCGCGCGGCGCGGGCACCGGCCTTTCTGGCGGTGCTGTGCCCCTGGAAGGCGGCATTATCATTGCCTTCCAGCGTATGAACCGCATCCTGGATATTGACTATACGAATCTGCGCGCCGTTGTGCAGCCGGGCGTCGTCAATCTGCATCTGAGCAACGCCATGACGCCCAACGGCTTCTATTACGTGCCCGACCCTTCCAGCCAGAAGTCCTGCACCATTGGTGGCAACGTCGGCGAAAACTCCGGCGGCCCGCATACGCTGATCTACGGCGTCACTACTAACCATGTGCTTGGGCTGGAGGTCGTCCTGCCCGATGGCAAGATCGTTGAAGTGGGCAGCCCGACGCTCGACACGCCCGGCTATGACCTGACCGGCCTGCTGGTCGGCTCGGAGGGCACGCTGGGCATTGTCACCAGCATCACCGTGCGCATTGTGCATCAGGCCGAAGCCGTCAAGACGTTGGTAGGCGTCTTTAACACCGTGGACGACGCCACCAACACGGTCTCTGGCATCGTGGAGGCGGGGATTATTCCCGCCGCGCTGGAGATGATGGACCAGATCATCTTGCAGGCCGTCGAGGACTACATTCACGCGGGCTACCCGCTGGACGCTGCCGCCGTCCTCTTGATCGAGGTCGAGGGCCTACGCGACACGGTAGACGAGCAGGTCAGCCGGGTCGTTGCCGTCTGCGAGGCCAACCACGCGCGCGCTGTGCGCATCGCCAAAGACGAGCAGGAGCGCACATTGCTCTGGTCTGGCCGCAAAGAGGCGTTCGGCGCGGTGGGCCGCGTCTCGCACGAGTTTTATGTGCAGGACGGCGTGGTGCCGCGCACCAAGCTGCCCTTCGTGCTTGACCGCGTCAATGAAATCTGCGCCAGCTATGGCCTGCGCGTCGGTAACGTCTTCCACGCAGGCGACGGCAACCTGCACCCACTGATTCTCTTCGATTCCCAGATTCCCGGGCAGGTCGAAAAAGTGCGCCAGGCTGGCTTCGACATTCTGAAGGTCTGCGCTGACGCGGGCGGCTCCATTACCGGCGAACATGGCGTGGGCATGGAAAAGAGCGATGCCATGCCGCTCATCTTCAGCGATGACGATCTGGACGTGATGCGGCGCGTGCGCGAGGCGTTCAACCCGCACAACCTCTGCAATCCTGGCAAAGTCATCCCCACGCCCGGACGCTGCGCCGATATCAAATTGCTCATCGGACAGGAACGTTCGCCCGCCTACGCCAAAGCCGAGGCCGAGGGCGCGTGGCATTAAAGACGAGGAGCGCGGCAGATGACAAACCTGAGCCTGCTCACCGATCAACTCCACGCGGCAGCCCCGCAAACCGAACTGCTGACCAGCGTCGGCGATCTGAGGCGCTTCGCCGTCGATGACGTGACGCCACAACTGGTGGCTTTGCCTGCCAGCGTGGAAGACGTGGCCGCGCTGCTGAAGCTCGCCGGAGAGCAGCAGCTAGCCGTCCTCCCCGTTGGCGGCAGCACGGAACTCACGCTGGGCCAGCCGCCGGAGCGCTACGACCTTGCCATTTGCACCGCGCGCCTCAACGCGCTGCTGGAGCACGAGGCCGCCGATCTGACGTGCAGCGTACAGGCCGGAATGACCCTGGCCGACCTCCAGCAGCGGCTGGCAACCAAAGGCCAGTTTTTGGCGCTCGACCCACCCAACAATGAGCAGGCGACCATCGGCGGCATCCTGGCGGCCAACGCCAGTGGCCCGCAGCGCCTGCGCTATGGCGCAGCCCGCGATCTGGTGATTGGCCTGCGCGTCGTGCTGGGCGATGGCACCATCGCGCGCAGCGGCGGCAAAGTTGTCAAGAACGTCGCCGGATATGACCTCAACAAGCTCTATATCGGGTCGCTGGGCACGCTGGGCATCATCGTCGAGGCCAACTTCAAACTGATTCCTCGACCCGAACATGAGGAAACGCTGCTGATCGCCTTCGAGAACGCCTCGGCGGCCATGGAGACGGTGATCGCGCTGCTCAGTTCAGTCGTCACACCGACGGCCCTGGAACTGCTTGATCCAGCCGCGCAGCAAAGCCTACCAGAGCAAGCCAGGGCGATGCTGCCAGGACCAGCGTACTTGCTCGCCACCTCGTTCTCCAGCGTCGCCAAAGCCGTCACACGTCAGCTTGCCGACTCTCGCGCCATCGCGACAAGCCACGCGGGCAGCCCACGTGGCAATCTGGAAGGCACGGCGCACGATACCTTCTGGGCCGCTGTGCGCGCCCGACAAATCGGGCCGGTGGTCTGCAAAGTCTCGCTGCTTATCAACGATGTGGCTCCATTCCTGGCGGAAGCACAGACTATCTGCCAGGAGCAGCAGCTTGAATCGAGCGCCATCGCTCACGCGGGCAGCGGCGTGATTTACCTTCAGCTTGGCCCAGCCGACGCCCTTGATCGACTGGCAGCCGCCATCGGCAAGCTGCGCAACCTGGCGCTGCAAGACAAGGGGAGCCTGGTCATCACCCACGCGCCAACCGCGCTCAAAGCGCAGATCAACGTCTGGGGCGAAGCCCGCCCCGATCTGCGCCTGATGGGCACGCTGAAGCGGAAATTTGACCCCGCCGATACACTCGTCAAGGGCCGCTTTGTGGGAGGACTTTAGCCATGAGCATCGAGTCACAGGAAATCAAACCCATCACCCAGCTTATGGAAGGGCCGCTGCGCCGGGGCACGCATACCTATGACCTGATGCGCCAGTGCATTCACTGTGGCTTCTGCCTGCCCACCTGCCCTACCTATGCGGTGCTGGGTGTCGAGATGGATTCGCCGCGCGGGCGCATCTATCAGATGCAAGCCATTGCCGAGGGCCGTATGGAGATTGGCCCCGACTTCATCGAGCACATGTACTGCTGCCTGGGCTGCCGCGCCTGCGAAACCGCCTGTCCCTCTGGCGTGCAGTTCGGCAAGCTCATCGAAAGCGCGCGTGAAGAGATCGAGGCGGTGGCCCCGCAGCAGCACGGCGGCACCGAGCGCGTGCTGCGCAGCGTCATCTTTGGTGGCGTCCTGCCATCGCGCCTGCTGACTTCGCTGCTGTTTACCGGCCTCAAGCTCTATCAGCGCAGCGGCGCGCAAACCCTGGCGCGCAAGCTCAACGTGCTCGACTCTATCCCTGGCCCATTGGCCGGAAAACTTCAGGAGCCAGAAGCGCTGATGCCGCGCATCGAGGGCGCGCTCTTCCAGGGCGCGCTGCCCGTCATTACCCACGCGCTGGGAGAGCGCCGCTATCGCGTCGGCTTCATCTCTGGCTGCATCATGGATCAGGTCTTCCGCGACATCAACGAAGCCTCCATTCGCGTGCTGGCCGCCAACGGCTGCGAAGTCATCACCCCACCCGAGCAGCGCTGCTGCGGCGCGCTGCACGTCCACTCAGGCGAGGCCGAGCAGGGGCGCGCCCTGGCTCGGGCCAACATCGACGTCTTTGAGCGCTGGGGCTGCGACTATATCATCATCAACTCTGCCGGATGCGGCTCCAACCTCAAGGAATACGGCCATCTGCTGCGCGACGACCCCGGCTATGCCGAGCGCGCCGCCGCCTTCAGTACCAAAGTCAAAGACATCAGCGAGTTTTTGGCGCTGATCGACCTGAACCCCCAACTGGGCGAGATCAAGCGGCGCGTCACCTATCACGATGCCTGCCATCTGGCGCACGGCCAGAAAATCAAGAACCAGCCCCGCGCCTTGCTCAAGCGCATTCCGGGGCTGGAACTGGTGGACCTGAAAGAAGCCGACTGGTGCTGCGGCAGCGCGGGCATTTACAACATCACCAACCAGGAGATGGCGGGCAGGCTGCTGAGTCGCAAGATGGGCAACATCGAAGCTACTCGCGCGCAGGTGGTCGCCACCGGCAACCCCGGCTGCATGATACAGATCAACTTCGGCGCGCGCCAGCGCGAACTGCCCATCCAGGCGCTGCACCCTGTACAACTGCTGGACGAAGCTTATCGTGTTGGCGGCGCGTACACGGTTCCCGCGCCGAAATCACACAACCGAGAAGTCTTGATTGGGCTGGGTATCGGCGCGGCGCTGGTCGCCGCGGCGGTGCTCCTCAGCCGCAGCAAGCCACGCCGGGGCTAGTTCACGTCCACCAGGGAAGGCCCAACAGGATTGCCATTGCTACGATGAAGGCAGCGCACGCCAAACTTGTCAGCGAGCGATGCAGGTAATGGTTCCCCTCACCGATAATCCTCATAACCGATGGGTTTTGTGGAAGATAGCGCAGGTGAATCACTGTCCCTCTGGGCCAGTCTTGATATTTGCTTGAACCAACTTGCTCTTCATGTTTATAAGGCTGACCTTGACGGTAGTAGCGGTATGTCACGTAGTAGGCATCCCCCATCACCCAATGGCCGACAACCACCGCATCGGTGTCAATCCCTTCGCGACGCAGCCGACGCCGTATCCGGGCTTCACGTGTTCCCCGGATGCCATTGAGCAGGCCTAAAGTAACGAAGAGGAAAAGGGGCATCCACAGACAGCGGATAGCCATGGCAAGCTTCCTTTTCTGCATGGAGCATCTTTGCATGAAAAAGAGGGCGACACAGGCACCCTCGTAAGAATGCTTGTCGCCCTCTTTTTTTATTCAACTCCGCAGCATATATGCTGGCTGCACAGTCTTTTTTGTTAAAATGCTTGCTTTTGAGCCGTCTTAATGCGTTGCTACGGCAAACAACAGAGTGACGCTAAACAGCACCACCAGGCCAGCCGTCAGCGCACCGGCAAGAATATGCCGCCGAGGCTGCATGAACTCTTCTCCGACTCCGGAGGACGGCGCTACACGCGACGTAATCCCAAAGCGCAAGACGACACACAGGGCCGTCGCCAGCACTAACAGCGCGAACAGGGATGCGATGCTCAGAAAGAACGCTTCCATCGGTTGAACCCTCCAGAGGCAGAGATCGTATCGACTTTCGTAACCGTTTATTTACTCACGTTAACCAGATAATATGTAACATATTGTTGGTAAAAAGTCAACGGTAAATGCTGTGCAAATGTTCAAACATTGTTAAACTTACGGCAAACTTAGATAACGTGGTGATGATGGCGACTCCTCATTCGAACAGCTTTGGCGTTGGCGCTACAGGAAATAATATACACATCTTTAGCCTATAAGATTATATGCATGAATGTTGCCAACCGGGGAAGACCAGTGCGTTTGGCCGCGCTTCTGCTTCTATTTAGTAAATGATATTTTTACCATTTATTTCCGGTTAACTATTGACAAACGTGCCAGCGTTACGTAAACTGCTGACAATGACCTGTTTGCGTCAACGGAGCCGCGCAGCGCGCCATTGTACAGAAGGAGAGCAGCCATGCCTGCCGATCATCCGGCTTCTGAAGGGACCATTCTCCGCCGTCTGCGTCTGCAACAAGGCATGCGCGTCAACGAGCTGGCCCGGCGGGCGAACGTCTCCAGCGCCACCATCACCTTGCTGGAACAAGGCGCGCGCCGCGCCTCTCCGGCATTGCTCAGCCGCCTGAGCGCCGCGCTGCGGGTGGATGCCTCGCTTTTGAGCGATATTGCCAGTGGCAGCGTTGACACAGCCCCGACCCGGGGCAGCGCTCCACCTGGCACAGAAATGCTGCCCCACGAGAGACGGGCAGCCGCAGCCTCTGAGGCAGGCGGCACGCGCGGGGCCTGGCCTTCCCGGCGGACGACAACACAGCAAAGCCACGCGACACGTGGTCCGCAGCGCTATGGCCCGCCTTCGCTGGGCGATCTGGCCGATGAACTGGCCCAGCTTATCGCCACAGAGTCCAACCCCAAACGCGCAGAACACCGCGCCATCATGCGCGTGCTGCGGCGCGTGTGCGCCTATTTCGATGCACCTACAGTCGCCGCCACCATCGTGCATGTCGCGCGCTGCTGGCCGCGCTCAGAAGAAGATGGAGACACCATCACTCGCCTGCAAATTACCCAGACCTTTGGCCGCGACGCGCCCATCCACTATGCGATTGGCTTCCGGCTGGGCGAAAATAGCCTCTGCGGGCGTGTGTTGGATGCCCATATGACGCTGGGCAAACGCGGGCTGGACCCCGAACCCATCGATATACCACACCAGGAGCCAGAAAGCATGCTGCAAAGCGCCCGCGCGCTCGATCAGCAAATGCCCTTCATCTCCTTTGGCACGCAGCGCTCGGGCCTGGCAACGCCCATCATCAAATTCGGCTCCAAAGTCGCTGGCGTGCTCATCGTCACCAGCCCCCAGCCGGATTACTTCCGCAACGAAGACACGCCCACGCTTGAAGCCTTTGCGCGGCTCTTGACGCTGTGCATGCAGGATTTTTACGACTGGAACAGCGTCCATCTGGCGGCAGATGTCCCGCTGCACGAGCCTGATGTCACCCCTCCCTCGCTGCGCCACGAGTGGTAACCTCACAAGTGGTAAGATACAGAAAAAAGAGCGAAAAGAGAGGGGACCGTTGTGGCCTTTCTGGAAAAACTGTTGGCCGCCTCGCGGCGCAACCACAGCCTGATCTGCATCGGGCTGGACCCTGAACCCGAGCGCCTGCCCGCGCATCTACGCGACCAACCCGACGCCATCCTGGCCTTCAACCGCGCCATCATCAAAGCCACCGCCGATCTCGTTTGCGCGTACAAACCCAACCTCGCTTTTTATGAGCGCCTGGGACCGGCGGGGCTGAGCATCCTGCAAGAGACGCTGGGGTTCATTCCCAACCATATCCCCACGATTGGCGACGCCAAACGCGGCGACACCGACAACACCGCGCGCCAGTATGCGCGGGCGCTTTTTGAAATCTACGGATTCGATGCTGTCACCGTCAATCCTTATCTGGGATACGACAGCTTGCGGCCATTTCTGGAGTATCAAGAGAAGGGCATTCTTATTGTCTGCCGCACGTCGAACCCCGGCGCGCGCGACCTGCAAGATATACTGGTCAGCCAGGAAGAGGGCCAGCCCGCGCCGCTTTACGAATATGTGGCACGGCAGGTGCTGAAGTGGAATACAGCGGGCAATGCCGGGCTGGTCGTCGGGGCCACCTATCCGGAGGAGTTGCAGCGCCTGCGCCAGATCGCGCCCGAACTACCTATCCTGGTTCCTGGCGTTGGCGCGCAGGGTGGTGACCTGGCCTCGGCAGCGCGGTATGGCACCGACGCAGCGGGCGAGCGCGCCATCATCTCGGCCTCGCGCGCGGTCATCTTTGCCAGCGCTGGCCGCGACTTCGCTGAGCAGGCCGCGTATGTCGCGAGCACGCTGCGCGATACCGCCAATCAGGCGCGGCCCGCTTCGCAGGGAAGCTAGCCTATATAAAATCGCTCAGCTTGCTCTTACGAAGAGATGCTTTTGCGTGCTATAATGCGTAAGAAGTCAGCAGCGTGAGAGCAATCCTTCTGGATGGAGCGAAGATTGGTCCAAATCAGTGTAGAGCAGCGCCAGCTAGAACCGGCGCAGATAGCCAGACTTGCTGTGGATGTCGCCTCCGATAAAAAAGCGACGGATATCGTGCTTCTGGATATGCAAGGCGTTTCCTCCATCGCCGATTACTTTGTAATCTGCACAGGAGCGAACCCGCGCCAGATTCGCGCCATCGCGTCGGCTATCGATGAAAAACTCAGCGAAATGGGTGTGCCCACCTACCATCGCGAAGGCGCGCCCGATTCGGGATGGCTCTTGCTGGACTACGGCGATAGTATTGTCCATATCTTTGGCCCCAAAGAGCGCGAATACTATCGCCTGGAGCGCCTCTGGAGCAACGCCAAGACGGTAATCTACCTGCAATAAATCTGGCAGAGGGAAGGTGCAACGGCGATGTCGACGTTACGCAATCGGTTCTTTGTTGAAGGCGTGGTGCTGGGTGGTCTGTGTGGCCTGGTCCTCGGCACCATCATCGCTGTTCAGGTCGGCAACGAAGGCGCCACCACTGCTCGTCGCCTCGCCAATCGCTTGATTTTCCGCCAACCACAGCAGGTTCGCGCGGAGTTGCTCTTGCAATAATCAGTTCGGTAGACCATCGCTTGTTTGCATAGAGCAGGCGGTATGCTATAGTGCGCGCAGAGAAATTGTCGCGCCAGGCTAGAGCATGCCACCGGCGCAGAAAGCGATGGTCGTTGTGTTATGGATGCCTTGCCCTCGGCTGCCCGCTCGCCCCATATCCACAGGCTGCGCCACTCCCTACATCTCGCTTCGACGTTCCACCCACAAGCGTGCGCGCGGCTGGCCTGCGCGTTCAGCGCGCTCCTGTTGATGGTTCTTGCGGGCAGCGCGCTGCTCATCTTTTCGGCAGGCAGCCAGGCAACACATGCCCTGGCTGCCACCACCTGCCCCATTAGCAATCTGCCGCCCACACCCACGTCAGGGGGTCCGCTCGATGCCAGCAGCATCAAATTAAACGAAGTGCTGACCAATCCGAAGAAAGACTGGAACTGCGACGGCAAGACCGGCCTGGACGATCAATGGATTGAACTGGTCAATACCAGCGGCAACGACGAGAGCCTGTTCGGCCTGCAACTGGGGAACCAGAACCAGATTGTTCTGCTCAACTCCACCTATCGCATCGCGGCGCATGGCTACCTGGTCATCTTTAGTAATCAAATTCCCACGATTTCTTTATCACAAAGCTATGGTCAACTGAAGCTGCTTGATAGCAACGGCGCCAGCGTCGACAGCATCAACTACCCTCCGCTGGGCATCGACCAATCCTATGCCCGCAGCCCCGACGGCACAGGTCAGTGGCAGACGACCACCACGCCCACGCCTGGCGCCGCGAATATCATTTCGATTGGCGCCCCGGTTACCCCGAAAGCCACAGCCACCAAGCGCTCGGGAGGCAGCGGAGGTGGTGGCGGAGGTGGCGGCGCGCCAGCAGCCACGCCAACACCCTTTGGCAGCGTCTTCATCCCCACCAATACCCCCAGCGAGGGCGTGGCCCTCCAGAACACCGGAGGCAGCCCATCAGACAGCCCCGGAAGCGGCACCACCCAGGGCGGCGTGCCAGACTGGCTGAAAATCGCGCTCATCGCCGCCATCGGGGTCGCGCTGTTGGGGGTCGCCATCTGGTATTGGCGCACCTGGAGCCAGGAACCGGGGGGCGACGGCTAGCCCAGCTATCCTGAGCGAAAGCAGAAACCTTGCGGAATCTGAGCATTATGCTTATAATACTCTTTATAAGAAGTATGAGCGTAGTATGCTCACAGCTTCTTTTTTCCTGGCGCGCTGGAGCGCAGAGCGCCAGTTATGTCTTCACCGCCTGATCGCCCGCCCATTACCGTGGCTCCTGGCACGCGAGAGCGCGCGAAGCGGCAGAAAAGAGAGCATCAGGTGCCATTGATGAACAACAGAGAAACTGATACCGACGCGCTGGACGCCTATTCGCGGGCAGTCACCACCGCTGCCGAGCGAGTGGGGCCAGCCGTAGTTCGCATTGATACAGACCGTGGTCAGCCACGCCTGCGCGGCTGGCCGCCGCGCCCTGAAGGCGGCCAGGGACTTGGCTCGGGCGTCATCTTCGCCTCAGATGGACAGGTGCTCACCAACGCCCACGTCGTCGATGGGGCGCAGCGCATTCAGGTGACGCTGGCCGACGGGCGCAAATTCGCTGCCGGACTGCTGGGCATCGAAAAAGATCAAGACCTGGCTGTCTTGCGCATCGGCGCGCAGCATCTGCCAGTGGCCGAGCTTGGCCGCAACCCGCTGCGCGTGGGGCAGTTGGTCATTGCCATTGGCAATCCCTATGGCCTGGGCTGGACCGTCACCGCAGGCGTGGTCAGCGCGCTGGACCGCGAGTTGCCCGCCCCCAATGGGCATAAACTGACCAAATTGATTCAGAGCGACACCCCGATCAACCCCGGCAACTCTGGCGGACCGCTGGTCGATAGCCAGAACCATGTCGTCGGCATTACAACGGCGATGGTCCCTTACGGCCAGGGGCTTGGCTTTTCTATTTCGCTGGAAACGATCAAAGATTTCCTGGGGCGGGTTCAACGCGTTCACGAGCCGCGCCAGGGTATTTCAATTGGCGTGGGGGGGATGAAAACCGAAATCGAAGAGCGAATGATCCGGCAGTTGCAGTTGCCCCAGCGCAACGGCATGCTGCTGCTGGAAGTGCGTTCTGATGGCCCGGCTGCGCAGGGCGGCCTGCGCATGCTGGATATCATCATCGCCGCCGATAATCAGCCAGTGCTGGAGCCAAGAGACCTGCAACGGATTGTCGCGCGCCACCGGCGCGGCGACACCTTGACAGTGACTTTCCTGCGCGAAGAGCGTCAGCGGCGCGTCACCCTCAAGCTCTGAGCCGCCAGTGCCGCCCTCAGAGCAGAGGACATGCAGAGAGAGAGGAAGGGCCAGCGGGATGCATCCCGCTGGCCCTTCCTCTCTCTCTGTACCATTCCAAGCGCTCGGCTTAATCTCCGATATTGGGAGCCAGGCCAACGCCGTTGGTCGCGGCTTCGGCGCGTGGCCGCCGGATGCGACCAACCACGCTGGAGAGCAGCGCGCCCGACCCGGCAAATGTCGTCAGGACAATGGCCGTCACCCAGGCGCCAATCAACTGTTGATCGGCAGCCAGGGTATACGGGATGCCCTTGGGCAGCGTGGCGTCGCTGATGATGGTCTCAAACGGGTGAATAGCGAGGAACAGGAAGAAGCCCAGCGTAAAGAAGCTGAGCATGCCCCAGAAGCGCCGCCCGGACACCAGGGAGTTGGCAATCTCGAAGATCGAGCCGACCAGCACGAAGATCAGGCCCAGCGCATACATGGTCGTGCCAAACAGCAGCAGCCGTCCCTGGACGCCGTTGCCAAACTCCAGGCTGAACTGAATGCCGCTGATGACCAGCATGGTCATGCCCAGCGCCACCACCCAGAGCGAGAACTTGCGCAGCCCGGAGAGGCCATAGCGCCGCGACAACAAGATAAACTGAATCAGCGCCAGCCCGCCAAACACCAGCAGCGACCAGAACGCATCGTGCAGTTGATTTGGCCCGCCGCCAAAACTGATGCCCAGCGCCTCCGTCTCGAAGAACTCCTGGAAGGAGAAGAAGGCGAATCCAGCCAGATAGACCAGAATCACTGTGCCCAGCACCAGCCACTGCCCCGCGCATCCCAACTGCACCGCGGCCACCGAGGCATATTCATGGCGTGTTGAATAGGTCCAGACCATCGTCATCAACAGAATGGCCGTGCCGATGAAGAGGGCCACGCGCAGTTGATCGTCGGTGTGAATGACCACCGCCGCAAAGGCGCAGAGCAGGAAGCTCACCACCGTCGCCAGGATCACGGCCTGACGCTTGCCACGCCAGAAGTAGATCGCCGCCAGCCCGGCGGTGAAAAAGGCTCCATTGACCAGTGTCGCAATAATATAGCCGCTGTACTGTGTGAAGGTGCAAGTCGCGGGAATATCGGTCTTGACTGCGCAGACGGTCAGGAAGTTGGTGCCATCCCAGCCATGAATCCAATAGACCAGCGGGTAGGCTATCAGGAACAGCACCAGGAAGGCGACAAACATCGGCAGCAGGCCAAAGAAGACGATCAGATAAGCGGCAGGCATATAGCGCCGTCGCTCCGCGATCATCACCGGCAAAAACCAGATTTGCACCGCCCCAAAGGCCAGCAGCAGCGCGATGCCCAGAAAGATATTCCCGATTAGCTGCGCCGGGCCAGTGGACAGTCCTAGAATGTTGTCGCCCTGGAAGGTATAGAGCACCACATAGATCGCCATGAAGATGGCGGCAATAATGGCCGCGCCCCAGGCCAGGAAATCGCGCGCCGGGCCGGTCAGCCCTTTGTTGAAGCCAGCCCAGGCCAGCAGCGCATAAACCAGCACGCCAAACCCCGTGCCCAGCACGATCATGCTCACCGCCTCCAGGTCGATGCTCTGCGCCTGGAGCCAGATGGAGCCAAAGAGCGTGCCCCCCGTGCCAGCGGGGAAATCAGGGGTATCGGGCAGATATTGATGGCCGGTCACATAGACCAGAATCAAGCCAGCCAGCCCCACCACAAAAAGGACCGCGCCAAACCCGGCCACCAGGAAGGGCGGGATGACGGGCTTGGGGTCAAAGAGAAACAGGACCGTCATCAGCAGAATCGCCAGCCCCAGCGAGACCAGCGACACGTCCAGCATGCCCTGTTCAAATTTGGTCAGCCGCGCTCCCGTGAACACCGTATAGACATACCCAGGAAACTGGTTCATTAAAATCATAGAGACAAAAAAGAGACCAGCCGCCAGGATAATTGCCCGCGCCCAGGACATCCGCTGCTCCGGCTGATCCTGTGTTCGTATTTGCTGCATGGATCGCAATCCCTTTCCAGCGTGTGCTGCGGCCCATAACGGGCGAAATGATGACCTGAAAGATGAGCAAGGCCGAGCGGCAGGCCTGGTGTCTCACCTGCCGCCCGGAATAGGTTACACACGCGGGGCTATCCCTACCAGGCTGCATCGCTACACAACGACGATCTCACCGATCATCGTCGGGTGGAGGGTGCAGTAATAATAATAGGTGCCAGGCGTATTAAAGGTGAAACTAAAGACACTGCTCGCCCCGGCATTATCAGGAGCCAGGATGGCGTTATTCTTCCCGCGGGAATCAAACTTCCCATCTGGCGTGTCCTGGCCGCTGGTGACCGTGTGCGGCGCGCCCGAAACATTGGTCCAGGTGATCGTTGTGCCCTTCGAAATCTTGATATTGGTGAACTGGAAGTCATAGCCCGACGTGTTCTTCGTCGAGTTGACGATCTGCATCGCAATCTGGTTCTTACCCGTCATATCGACCTGAGGACCATACGTGCTCGGGTGGCCCTTGTACTGGTTGTACGCGTCTTTCTGGGCCTGGGTCGTCAGTTGCCCAAAGACATAGGTAAACCCGTTGGTCATATCGTTGATGTGGTTGGTCTTCAGGTAGGTGGGGTCGGCGGAACGAATCAGCGCCACCAGATAGCTAATGTCATCCGAAGTCAGCGGCCCACCATACAACTCGCTCCAGGCAGGCATTGCCAGCCCCTGGTTCGTCAGATTGTTGGCATTGGCAGGCACACCCGCGGAAATGATGCGGGTAATGTCATCATCCGTCAGGTTATTCACGTTGGGGCTATTTGGATTGGCGCTGGGGCCGGTGTTCAAGATTGGGGCAGAATACCCCTGGCCGGTGGACCCATGACACTGGAGACAGTACGTACCGAAGAGCGCGGCCCCACGCTTCAAGTTCAGTTCATAGGTATCGGCTGTGAAACTGGCCTGACTGGCGTTCTGCCCGAGCCAGAAAAGCGGAATAAAGAGCGCCAGCAGCACCACGCCCAGCAGCGCGGCATAGCCGGTCTTCTGGACGGAATTGAGGCGTCCAAAGAAAATATAGAGCAGCGCCAGGGTAAAGATGACTGCGGCGATGAGGCCAGCGGCCACACCCCACGAGACGACCCCTGTCACGGCCAGCACCACCATCAACACCAGCGTTGCCGTGATGACGGCCAGGCCCCAAAGCCCCGCGCTACGTCGACTCATCTCCATACACATACTTCCTTACTTGCGGCTGCTATACCGAACATGCCGTGCCGTCGGTTGAAATCAGCCGGGTCTGTGTGTCTGGTCGTTCCACCGCGTTATTGATCTTGCCCGTATCGACCACCAGATCATTGCCCTGGAAGGTGAGGGTAAAGCGGTCCAGACTGCGCGGCGCCGGGCCATCCAGATATTCACCATCAACGTTATAGTGCGAGCCATGGCATGGGCACTTAAAGCTGTGGCAGTCATCACGGAAAGGCACTTTGCAGCCCAGGTGCACACACTTCTGATACAGCGCAATCCAGTAGGTACCGTCGCTGTCCTTCACCCAGGACTCCGCGTCAAGCTGGTTGCCCAACACGGTGCCATTCAGCAGAAAGCTGGTATCAGCAGTCAGGTGAACAATATATGCCTTGGCCGCAGCCACATAAAAGATGCCCTGCGAGTCGATCTGGGCCTCGTGGAACGCCGACGCCTTGAACTGACTCTTCGCGCCAATATCAATCGGCGAGCCAAATTGCCCCGACAGATTGGGATAGAACATTGCCAGCGATCCGGCAGTGGCCTCCGCACCAAACAGAGCCAGCACTCCACCCACCGCCCGGCGCAACACCTGCCGCCGCGAGAGGCCCCGGCGAGCCATTTCTGCCGCTTCAGCCCCGCCGCCGGTTTCCACCTCATATTGTTGCGGAAGCAGCGGCTCATCTGGCTTCTTCGGTGTCTCAATACTCATAAACTGTGGACCTCCACGTTTTGGTTCAAAGATTCACAAGAGACGGAACTAGAGATCGAAGTAAAGTCCCTGCCAGGGCCAGGTCCACACCCATCCAGGGCCGCGGAAGAAGCTGCCCATCAACGTGATCAGCGCGTAGAATACCGCAAAAATGGAAAAGAGCGTAATGGAAAGCTTGCGATCTGCAAAGGCGCGGCTGGGGTTGCGGTCCACATACGGGATGGCCGCCAGGCCCACCAGCGTCAGGCCAGGAATCAACACGCCCGCAATCGTCGGCGGGAAATAGTGGAGCAACTCTTGCAGGCCCAGGAAGTACCAGGGGGCCTTTGCCGGGTTCGGTGTCAGGTTCGGGTTAGCGTGATCGCGCAGCGGCGCGTTGATCTGCAACGCCAGGATGGTGAGGATGCCGGTCATAAAGACCGCCGCCATAAACTCGCGCACCAGGAGATGCGGCCACACGAAGACAGAGTCTTCGAGCTGCTTCTCAATGCGCGTCACCGCCTCCTGCTTCACCACAGCCAGCGTGCGATAGCGCTTATGCTGAATCTGTTGAATTGGTGGCTCTTGGACTGTTGCCATTTCTCGAATCCTCCCTCAGAAACTGCCAGGCATCAGGGCCAGCGCAGCTATCATCTCTTTTCACCGGTTTCGGGAAGCGCTGCCGCACATCGAATGCCAACGCCTCCCGATTTCCTGATGATACCCGCGCCTGCCGCTGCCTCCTACTGAAGAACTGTCTCCAGCGCTGGCTCGCTCGGCTCTTCGGCTTCCCGGCGCGATGGTGGTGGTGGACCAGCCGCGCCGCCATCTTTGCGGATGCGCCAGAAGTGCACAGCCATAAAAATTGCCGCAAGCAATGGGAACGCAATCACATGGATGACATAGAAACGCAGCAGACCATTCTGCCCAACGTCCACGCCGCCGATCAACGCCGTATGCGCCTGCGTGCCGATGAAGGGCGCGTAGTTTGCCAGGTTCGTGCCGACGGTCACAGCCCAGTACGAAATCTGATCCCAGGGGAGCAGATAGCCGGAAAAGCTGAGGAAGAGGGTCAAAAAGAACAGGGTCACGCCCACCACCCAGTTGAACTCGCGCGGCGGCTTATACGCGCCGTGATAGAACACGCGAATCATATGCAGGGTCACGGTAATCACCATCAGGTGGGCAGCCCAACGGTGCATATTGCGCACAAACGCGCCAAAATTCACGATGGTATTGATGTTCTGGATGTCTTTGTAAGCATCGGTCGTCGAGGGCACATAATAGAACATCAAAAAGACGCCGGTGATCGTCAGCACCAGGAAGAGGAAGAAGGACAGCCCGCCCAGACACCAGGTATAGGTGACGCGCATCGCCTGGCGGCTCACCTTGACCGGATGTAAGTGCAGAAAGACATTCCCCATCATCACCAGGGACTGATTCAGCGGCGTATCGGGATAGCCATGACGGAAGACAGACCGCCAGAGTTGGCTCTCAAAAACTTTTGTTGAGATTGTATCCAGCAAACTGCGATTTGTCGCGCTCACGATGCCTCCTTAGATACAGAGTCCTGGGCTGTCCCAGACCACCACGCAAAGACTGTGCCGTATGCCGCGCTGGACGCCCAGATGAAGGCCAGGCTCTTGTAGTGTGCCTATTATATCAAACCGCCAGATGGCGATGCAACGCAGGGGGACTTCTGGCAGGTGCCGCGCCCTTCATCCAGGCAGGCAGAAAGGCAGAAGCGCTGGTGCGCCAGTTACTCCCTCTTGGGAAGAGTGTACCCAACCCACGCGCCTGAACCATCAGGTATGCACCTGATTTTTCTCTTCAGGTATATACCTGAGGCACAGCCATCCAGCGCTCGCAGCAGGCATACACCATTATTTGACATCGTGCTTCCCAGAAGATACAATGCCAAGTAGCAAGCGATGCCAATGCTGCTTTCTTACGGGCCTCAACCATAGTTCAAGCAGCGGGCACTACCCGCCGGAAATGCGATCAGCATGCAAGTAAGCAAACGGCTTCCTTTCCAAAACCAATCACCTTCTGAAACCAGGCCCCAAAATCGTCGGAGCCTGCTGGCGCTGCCTGTCATGCTCAAGGTGCTGCTTGCCAACAGCGTCGTCATCCTGGTTGGCGCGTCGCTTGGCACCTATCTGGCGACACGCATCTATCAACCCAATGGCGCGGCATTTTTGATCGGCTTTGTGACTGCTGGCTGGCTGGTGAGCGTGCTCATCAACTTTATCTTGCTCAAGATCGCCTTTCACCCGCTCACCCAACTGCGCGAAACCATGAAACGCATCCAGGCGGGCAGCACAGGGCTGCGCGCCCCGCTGACGGGACAAGACCCCGAAGCCGACCAGCTTGCCGAAGCGTTCAACACCATGCTGGAGACGCTGGCGGATGCGGCGCGCACCCGCGCCACGCAGATTTTGACGGCCCAGGAGCAGGAGCGCAAACGCATTGCTCGCGAACTGCACGACGAGACCAGCCAGGTGCTTACCTCGCTGCTCATCAGTCTGAAGGTATTGGAAGAAGCGCTCGTCAGTGAAGAAGCGCGCCAGCGTGTGGAAGAAACGCGCTCGCTGGTGCATCAGACGTTGCGAGCCATCCGCGACCTGAGCATCGATCTGCGCCCCAGCGCGCTCGACGATCTGGGGCTGCTTCCGGCGCTGCGCTGGTATATCAAAGAGTATCAGCAAAAATGCAAAGTTGAGGTGGAGTTTAGCGCTCCCAATTTCAAGGAGCGCCTGTCATCCGAGCTTGAGACAGCCCTCTACCGCATCGTGCAGGAGGCGCTGACCAACACCGCCAAATATGCCAAGGCCACGAAAGTGCGCATCAGCGTAGTCGAGGATGATGCCAGCGTCACCGCCAGCATCAGCGATAACGGCCAGGGATTTGACGCGCAAACCATCTTGAAATTGCCCTGGCAAGAGCGCGGGCTGGGTCTGGCGGGCATGCACGAACGCGCGGCGCTGCTGGATGGGTCGCTCACCATCACCACCGAGCCGGGTCGAGGGACCACTATCGAGGCGCAGCTTCCGCTGCGCAAGCGATTAGCTCAGGGGGCTGAAGCCGAACCAGCGCCCCTTCCGCAGCCCACCGCGCGCGCTGTCACCGCGCCGATACAGATGAACCAGGAGCCTGAAACCAGGCTCTGAGCCGTGAGGGCCATCGATGACCATGCTACCAGAAAAAGAAGCCACCTTCAAACGAGATGTCAGCCGGGAAGCAGAAACCAAGATTCGGGTGCTGCTGGTGGATGACCATACGATTTTGCGCCAGGGGCTGAAAAAATTGCTGGACCAGCCCGATATAGAGGTCGTGGGCGAAGCCAGCGACGGCCACCAGGCCATCGCTGAGGCCAATCGTCTGCTGCCCGATGTCATTCTGATGGATATTACCATGCCCGATATGAACGGCATCGAGGCCACGCGCCAGGTGCGCCGCCAGCGGCCCGATATGCGCGTGCTGGTGCTGACTATGCACGAAAATGAGGAGTATCTGTTTCAAGTCCTGCGCGCGGGGGCTTCGGGCTATATCCTCAAGGAAGCCGCCGATACCGAACTCATTACCGCGATTCGCGCCGTGCAATCGGGGCGGTTTTATCTGTCACCTTCAGCGCAAAGTATGATGGTGGGGGATTATTTACAGCGCGTGCGCACGGGGGAAGAAAAAGACAGCTACAGCGGGCTGACCGAACGCGAGCGGGAAATCCTCAAACTGGTGGCCGAGGGCCTGACCAACAACCAGATCGCCGAGCGGCTGTTTATCAGCCCTAAAACGGTGGATACGCACCGCACCCATATCATGGATAAGCTCAACCTCCACAGCCGCGCCGAACTGGTCAAGTTTGCGATGCGGCGCGGGCTGCTGGAGGAGTAAAAAGGCGCGCGGCTTGCTAATGCTTCCCGTTCCCGTTTTCTTCGTCTTCTATCTCCAACTCGAAATCATCCTCATCCTCGTCTTCGTCCTCGTCGAAATAGTCGTCGCTGTAGAACCCGACATCCTTGCCAACATAGACGCTGACCAGGAAATCTTCGCGGGACATGTCCGCCGACCAGACCAAGTCTTCATCAATCTGCTCGATCAGCTTGGCAATCTCGGACTCTTCTAACTCATGCTCCAGAATCAGCGTCCCGTGGACGGTCGTGGTCGTGAAGTGAATATCCACCGAACCTACCCGGCTGTTCCCCTGCATAATCGCGTAGCTCTCCGAATAGGGGGTGCGGAACTGCCGGTCAAAGCGAATGTCATCCATCGTCGTGGCACGCGACCCAACCCACACCGGCAAGGCCGCGCTTCTCCTTCCTTTCTCTTCAGCATATACTTTCAGGGCGTTCTCACGTCATGCTGTTTGTCTGTGTTCCTTTGCTTCCGGCAGGCCATCTCCATCAGTCAACGCAGAGCGCAAGATCGAGCGTATTATATCACGGGCAGGCCAGGCAGGCTATAGAGCCATCGCGTCTGAAAACAACCATGATGCTTGACACACCCTGGTCCAATGAGCCATTACTGTTCAAAAGCGCGCATGGCATCTGGTCATCTGCGCGCTGTCTCCGAACCAAGGGAGGCCACTGATGAGCAACGCGCTCCGCATCCTGGCCGTTGATGTCGGCACCGGCACACAAGACATTCTGCTCTTTGAAAGCGATAAGACCATCGAAAACTGCTTCCAGCTTATCATGCCCTCGCCTACCGTCATCATGGCTGACCGCATCAAACGCGCCAGCGCCGAGGGCCGCGCGCTCGTCCTCACAGGGCGCACCATGGGCGGCGGCCCGTGTGGCTGGGCGGCGCGCGACCACGCGCTGGCGGGCTTTCCCGTGTTCGCCACCGCTGACGCTGCGCGCACCTTCGACGATGACCTTGCCATGGTCGAAAAGATGGGCGTCAAGATTGTCAATGAGCCAACAGCAGCTTCCCTGGCAGAGCGCCCGGCGAGCGTGCATCTGGACCTGAAAGATTTCGACGCCGCTGCCATCGTCGCCGCGCTGCGCGTGTTTGATGTCGACCCTGCCGTCGATGCGCTGGCGGTGGCCGTCTTCGATCACGGCGCGGCTCCCCCAGGCGTGAGTGATCGCCTCTTTCGCTTCAACTACATTGCCGAAACTGTCCAGCGCCGTCCTCTGCCCGCGGCCTTCGCCTATCAGCGCGAAACGCTCCCCCCCGATCTGACCCGCCTTCAGGCTGTCGCGCAGAGCGCGGCAGCGTATCAGCGCTACGCGAACGCATCGGATGAGGCAGCACAGCAGCCACTGCCGCTGCTGCTGATGGATACCGGCTCGGCGGCAGTACTGGGAACGCTGGATGACCCGAACGTAGAGCGCGAGCAAGAATCCGTGCTGGTCAACATTGGCAACTTCCACACGCTGGCGTTTCATCTGCTGGATGGGCAGATTGCTGGCCTGTTTGAGCATCATACCGGCGAGCTGACGCAGGCCAGGCTTGAAGAGCTGCTGCGCAAGCTCGCGGCTGGCACGCTCACCAACAGCGAAGTCTTCGACGACAGCGGGCATGGCGCGCTCGTGCTGGGCAACCACCACAGCAGCGCTTTTCCCTTTCTGGCCGTGACCGGCCCCCGGCGCGAGATGCTGCGCGGGTCAGCGCTGCGCCCCTATGAAGCGGTGCCGCACGGCGCGATGATGCTGGCTGGCTGTTTTGGCCTGCTGCGTGCGTTTGCCGACCAGCGTCCCGATCTTGCGGCACGCATCAACGCCGCGCTCAATAATTGAAGCCTGGGCAGCTTCTGCGCTGTGATAGGAAAGGAGTTCCATCACAGGCAGAAGCCGCCCAGGCTTCATCTCTCCAGGTACAACCAGGAGACCGACTCAGGTCAGGCAGCCAGAATCAGGACATCACCACACGACGCCGACTGGCAGCCCCTCCCTTGCGACCAGCAGCGCGCGCTTCATCGCTGGTCCACTCATGGGCAGTGCCCTGCACATGAGCAGCCCGACCGCCCTTGCTGGCGATCTCGCGCTGTTTATCGGGGTCCATCGAAGCGAACCCTCGTCCCCGGCCTTTCCGTTCCGTCACCATTGCGACCCTCCTTTACTTGCCAAGCTAAAATATGCGCTTTCTTGGTTCCGCTGGTTGGTCCAAGCTTGGCGCGTAGAACCGCCTGTCGGCCCCCGTTCCCTCATGGCCTCCCTGCCCATCGAGGGCGCTGGCTGAATCGTTGTGATTCAGGGCGCTCACGGCTGGATACATCAGGGATCACCGCTCCGCGAAAAGCTTTAAACCCCCCATCGAGGCACGGATGACTTACAAGTTCCGTGCCACCATTTGGCCCACATAGCTGAGTCCAACAAAGGAAAAAGGTTCACCGCGGAGACTGATCACTGCTGAGAGGATAAAGGGAAACCCGACAATAATATTGTACCAAACCGCTCAGCTTTTGTCACGCCCTCTGCCCGCTGAAATGTTTCAGATTAGTACCTTTGGGGGGTATTTTTCGGGAAAGTGTCATACTTTGGGGGTCTCAAGCGACAGACAGAGGGGTATCGGCTTTTTCCGTGCTTGACCGGCGGCATCCTCTGAAGATAACAAAAAACGGCCACAAAGGCTGCGCAGCAGCGCGCAACGTGGCCGAGCACAAAGCCGAAAGAGGCATGCCAAAAAAGGAAATGAGAAAGCCGCGCTGATTTCCCAGACGCAGACGGAGCACGTTCACGGCACAGTCTTAGTGCGAGTCGTCACGCGGCTCAGCGGGTTGAGGAAGCTGAAGGCGAGCATTTTTCTCTTTAATCAATGCAATCTGGGAATGCACTGCCTGACGCGACTGCTGAAGATCGCGGGCAATGTCTGAGGGGCGCTGGCCTGCCAGCAGCAAGCGGCAGATATGCTCTTGTTTTTCGGTCAGGGAGACCTCTGGATGTTCCAGGGCCAGGCGCGCCATATCTTCCAGTTCGCCATATTTGCGGCGGCGATACTCATCGAGATTCGTCGGGGAAAAGAGCCAGCGTCCCAAAAGCTGCGTCCCATGAATGCGCTTGGACTCCACCAGATGCATGAAGTGCCAATAACTCATGCGAAGCTGCTCCGCTGCCTCGCGGGTAGTCAGCATCCCATCCAAATGTTTCAGATCATCATGGAGTTCGTCGCTACGGAGGGCCATCCCATTCCTCCCCTTAAGAGCCTGCTTCATATTTCAGCGTGTGCTTGCCTACATAAAAAACTGCCCCACACAAGCACTCTTAGCCACTGCGAGTATAGCATACCAGAAGCAAGAGCGCAAGGCGGCTGCAAGCTAGAATATGGCTCATTCAGCAAATGGGCAGAGATGTAAGCGCGTATACTGGGAGCCAGCGCGCGTCAATTCGCTCTTCATCACACTCAAATGCGCAACAGGGATTTCGGGGAGCGTCTGATGGCTTTTCGGCGGCGGCTGGCCGCTGCGGTGATTATCGGATGCGGCTGGGGGAAGTATCCGTCTGAGGCTAACCAGTTCTTGCTGGCTCAGTGGGCTTTTGATGCGCGCCAGTGTCAGATGCGGGGCATATGCTCGTTCCTCGGGAGGAAAACCCTTTTGGGCTAGCCGTCCTGCCAACGTCGCTTGCAGGCCAAGCAGCGGCTGAAGGTCACCAGCCAGCCCAAGCCAGATGACACGCGGGTTTTGCGGCGGGCCAAAGATGCCCGGCACCCCGACGCGCACGATGAAAGGGCGAACCGCCTGGGCGGTCTCCAGGGTGGCCTGGCTGGCCTGCTCAAGCTGCGCATCGTCTAACTCGCCCAAAAAGGCCAGCGTCAGATGCAGCGACTCCGGGTCCACCCAGCGCACACGCGGCAGCAGGCGCGACAGCTTCTGAACCTGTTGGTGCAGATAGCCGCGCGCCTCATCGTTCAGGTCAATTGCGATAAACGTCCGCGTCATATCGCCTTTCACTGCGCCAGGGCACGCAAGGTCATCGTTTCCCCATCGTCCGTTTCATCAGGCGCGGCCAGCAGCAGCCGGTCAAGCTCCTCGCCATCGATGGTTTCCACCTCGATGAGATGTTCGGAAATGACGATCAGCTTCTCCTTGCGCTCCAGCAAAATATCTTTGGCGGTTTGATACGCCTGATCGGCCAGGAAGCGAATCTCGGCATCCACTTCTGCCGCCGTCTGAGGGCTGAGCGCGCCGCCCTCCTCTGGCGATTTCAGTTGAATCTGCCCCAGCGGACTCATGCCAAACTCACACACCATACGGCGGGCAATGCTGGTCACGCGCTCGATGTCGTTGGCGGCTCCGGTGGTGATGTCGCCAAAGATGATCTCTTCGGCGGCGCGGCCACCCATCAGCCCAGCCATCTTTGCCAGCAATTCCGAGCGCCGCAGCAGATAGCGGTCTTCGGCTGGCGCAGAAACGGTAATACCCAGCGCCATGCCTCGCGCAATCGCCGAAACCTTTTGCACCGGGTCAGAGCCAGGTAACGAGCGCATCACAATCGCGTGGCCGACCTCGTGGTAAGCGATAATCGCCTTCTCCGATTCGGTAATGACGCGGCTCTTGCGCTCAGGGCCAGCCACCACGCGCAGAATCGATTCTTCAAGGTCAGCATAGCTAATCTCGGTGCGATCATAACGCGCGGCCAGCAGCGCCGCCTCGTTGACGAGATTGGCAAGGTCAGCGCCGGAAAATCCTGCTGTCTGGCGCGCCAGGCGCTGAAGATCGACTTCAGCCGCCAGCGGCTTGTCCTTGACATGCACATCGAGAATCTGGCGGCGGCCATGAATGTCGGGCTTTTCCAGCGTCACGGTGCGATCAAAACGTCCAGGGCGCAGCAGCGCCGGGTCCAGCACATCGGGCCGGTTGGTGGCGGCAATCACAATCACATTGGTATGTTTATCGAACCCATCCATCTCCACCAGCAGTTGGTTGAGCGTCTGTTCGCGTTCGTCATTGCCGGTGGTGGGCATCGCGCCACGCTGGCGGCCTACGGCGTCGATTTCGTCGATGAAAATGATGCAGGGCGCGTTTTCCTTGGCGGCGTGGAAAAGATCACGCACCCGTGACGCGCCAACGCCCACAAACATTTCCACAAACTCCGAGCCGCTGACGCTGAAAAACGCCACGCCAGCCTCGCCCGCCACTGCCCGGCTAATCAGCGTTTTGCCGGTTCCCGGTGGGCCAACCAGCAAGACGCCCTTGGGGATGCGCGCGCCCATCGCGCTGAACTTTTCGGGATGCTTCAGGAAGAGCACGATTTCCTCAAGCTCTTGCTTGGCTTCGGCGACTCCGGCCACATCAGTAAAGAGCACCGAAGGGTGCGATTCGCTGAAGCGTTTGGCTTTGCTGCGCCCAAAGGGGACCGCCTGCCCGCCGCCCATCGAGGTTCGGCGCACAATCAAAATCAAAAAGCCTACAATCAGCAGCACCACTACGACATTCAAGACGATCTGTGACCAACTGCTCAAGCTGCTAGCAGGGGGAGCCACAGTGACCGCCACGCCATCCTTGGTCAGCCGATCAGTAACCGACTCTTGATCTTCTTTGAGTGCCTCATATTGTTTGCCGCTTTTAGTGACAACTTGAATCTCATCCCCGGTAATCGTGACCTGTTTCAGTTGGTGTTGATCGGCCATATTCAGGACTTGACTGATCGGCACGTCCTGATAACCCGTACCAGAGTGAGCAGTCGTGGCAAACCACAACAGCAGGCCCAGGCCAACCACACACGCCACAATGATCGACACGGCTACAGGAACCGAGACAGGCAATGGGCGTTTAGGGCCGGGGCCAGATGGTTCGGGAGATTTATGCGAACGGGGGGCGTGCTGCGCACGCTTTTTAAACATACTGAGAAACCTGTTCATGCGCTTGCAAGGTCCTTCCTCAACCCCGCAACCACCTTCTGGCTCGAAAAGAGCAGTGGGGAAACCGCGAGTTGGATGGCAGGAAACGTGTGAGAAAGCTAGAGGAGACGCATTACCGCAACTGTTCCGGCCCTTTGAACGGGGGAGGATAAACTCCGGGGCCTATTATAACTCCTACAAAACGGCTGCGTCTACCCCTTCCGGCGCGCATTGCCAGAGAGGCATTGCTATCATCCAATCTGAAACGCCAGCCCCGCGATTTCCTGCATGCTTAAGGCTTTGCCGAGAAGATTAGGAAAGAAGTACCTGAGTTTCACACAGCATCTTGTATAAGCGCACGAAAGCTGGCACAGAGTTTGCTAAGAGATATCAGGGTATGTTTGCTCCTATCGCTCTTGCATTTTTGTATGACATTTATGCTATCATCTTATAAGGAAGCAACTGGATTTGTAGCACGTGAAGGGGAAAAGGCCCTTTAGGATGGTGAGAGGAGACCCCAGTGCAACATCCCGATGCCCTGGCTCAAATGACTGGTGACGCAGCACTTGCAGGATACCAAGAACCGCCAGAGACGCCAGCGCCGCAATTGGCCCCCGTGCCCCCTCCTCCATTTCATCCGGTGCGCGCAGCGCGAACGCCCCCCTCCACTGAACAGGCGACCGTGCTCCCTATGGCCCAGCACGCCCCGGGCCTCGCGGCGCACGAACAGTTACGCTTCATCCGCCAGGCGGGGCAGGCATTCGCGGCGGCAACCAGCGAACGCGAAATCTGGCAGGCGCTCGTCAACAGTTTGAAAGAAATCTGCCATTTTGCCACCTGCTCTATCCTTCAGGTAGATGCCTCCAGAAACTACAAGCTAGTGGTGATCGTCCGCCATCCCTTGAGCCAGCGCTTCTTGCAGCAAAACATCGAGCGGCTGGCGTTTGAGGTCTTGCGAACCGAAATGCCTCCGGTGAAGCTGCCACACCTGGCGGTGCGCCAGGTGCTTGAGGCGCCCGCTAAGATCGACAGCACAGAACCCCCCGAGCAGCCACCGGCAGAACGCATCGAAGCCTTCCTGGCGCAACCACTCGTCAGCCAGGGACGTATGATCGGCATGTTGGGGCTGGCCGACGAGCGCTGGGGCGTCTTTGACAAAGAGCACGAGGCATTTCTGGGGGCGCTGGCCGACTATACCGCCATCGCGCTGGAGAACATCCGTCTGCGCCAGGCGGAACAAAGCCGTGGCGAGCGGGCGCTTCCACCAGCCCTGAATGACGTGTCTGACGAGCAGCAAATCGAGAAATGGAAAGATGACTTTCTTTCCAGCATCTCGCATGAACTGAGGACGCCGCTCACGCCCATCAAGGGCTATACACAGCATTTGCTGCGCCGGGCAGAGCGCAGGATGGCAGCAGCCAGCGCCGAAGCCGATGGACAGATCGGTTCGCCGCCCGCAGAAAGCTACGAGCAGCGCTGTCTGAGCATCATTCAAAGCGAGGCCGAGCATCTGGAGCGGCTGGTCAATAACCTGCTTGATTTCTCGCTGCTCCAACAAGAAGCCTTACGCCTGCACCCGATTGAGTTTGACTTGGCCGAACTGGTCAGGCAGACCGTCCAATCCATTCAGATTGCCGCCGATCAACATCAATTCACCCTCAACGTCTGGGCAAAGGAAACCATGGTGCGCGCAGACCGCGAGCGCATCCGCGTCGTGATTGGCAATCTGATTGATAACGCCGTCAAATATTCTCCCAATGGTGGCCCAGTGACCATCAATCTTGAGGCGCGCGAGCGCGAACTGGTGGTGGCCGTCATCGATAGGGGCATCGGCATCGCGCCCGAACAGCTTACGCGCCTGTTTGATCGCTTCTATCATCCCAGCGCGCTCAGTTCTCATCAGTATGGCGGCATTGGGGTCAGCCTCTATCTGGCGCAGGCCATCCTGAAGCTGCACGATGGACGCATCTGGGCAGAGAGCAACCGCAACCAGAGCGAGACCGGCGCGCTGGTGGCCTTCGCTCTGCCAAGGGAGAACGCGGCAGCGCTAACCGAACCCACCAACGAAGCCTGAACTGCTGCCCAGCAGATTTTTCAGAAGGAAGCCTGGCCTTGCCACGTGGCAAGGCCAGGCTTCCTTCTGTATGAACGTGCCCACCTCACGCCGGGAAAGTGAAATGGTTTATAGCCATTTCCGCTTCGATCATCTACTATGAGAATAGAAGTGTAAAGGAATTGTAACCTTCGCTCTGGTCATTCGTAGTTTTCTGTAGAAGGTCTTAGCCGACCCCTCTCAAGAGAGGACGGCGCACAGCGGCCCAGATCACGGGCAAAGAGGTGCTATTATGCTTCCAGTTGAATCGACCATCACCCAGGATGAAGAAATAGAGGCGCTGCAAGAGCAGGGCTTCACCCAAGACCAGATCGCGCTCATCACGCGCTTCCGCAATGACTATACCTCCGGCCTGTATAAAGATGAGCCGCCAGAACACCGCCGTCTGGAATTTCTCCGCTGGCTCTATGCCAACGGCAAAATCCAGGGCTAGCGTCTTCAGGTGAGCGCTGCCTCCTGGCACGCTCCCTTTCTATAGAACAGACGAGGCGTCTTACTGCAAGACGCCTCGTCTGTTTTTCTTCGTTCGATCACGTCCGAGCCGCCGCTGGCTGGCGCAGCCAGTCGATCACCCGCTGCTGAAAGCGCTCGGGCTGCTCATCCTGCGGCAGCATCTTGCTGCCATTGATGATCTCTACCTGGGTGCCAGGGTTCAAACGCTGGAACGCCTGGGCCTCTGCCGCCGGAGCCATTTCCGCCTGTTTTCCCCACACAATAAGTGTCGGCTGGGAAAGCTGCGCAAAAGCTTCGGCAATATCGATATTGAGATGCCCCGTCACAAAACGCAGCGGCACGTAGCGCGCCCCAGGCTGGTGCGCGGGGATGTAGTAGTAATCAACCAGGTCGGCGGTGACCGCCTCTGGCCGCAGATAGACGTGCCGCGAGAGATACGAGTGCATCGCCGCCCGCGAGGCAACAGCGTTATAGACGCTTTCGCCAATGATTGGCGCGCGCATCACCTGCCAGAACGCGCGCTGCGCCAGCGTCGGGCCTCTGCTGAGTGCATACACGCCCGCAGGCTCGACCAGCACCAGCCGCTCAAAGAGCTTCGGACGCTGAAACGCAGCCATGATAGCATACGCCGCGCTGAGCGAACTGGCAACCACATGCACCGGATGCTCAGCGCCCCCTGCCGCTTCGCGCACAAAATCAATCAGCAGTTGGACAAAGGTCTGCGCCGTGTAATCGAGCCGGGGACGGCTGGAAAGCCCAAACCCCAGCAGATCAGGAGCGTAGACCCGAAAATGCTCTGCGAGAGCGTCAACGTTCTTGCGCCACTCAAACGCCGAAGCGCCAGCAGAGATACCATGCGCCAGCACCAGCGGCTCGCCCTGGCCCTTGACCTTGTAAAATACATCACCCTCGGTCCAGGGATAGCGGCGGCTTTCCCCGCTGAGTGCGCTAAATGGTTCCCCTGCCCGGCGCGCAATCGCGCGGTTGACGACAGCCAGCGCGCCCAGCCCTCCGGCAACGCTGAGCAACGCTGCTACTCCACTGCCCCTGTCCAGGCGCGCACGGCGTTTCGATGACCTGCTTGGCATGCGATCTTCCCTCTCGCGGTGAACGGCTGGCGGAGCACAGCGCCCACGCCAGAAGACACCGGCGCTGCAAAAAGCATGCCCGCCGCAGGCGCAGCGCTAGCCGTTTCCTTTGCCGTGTTCGGTGATCTCGCCAGCCAGCAAGCCAACCGCGTGCGGCAGGGCAGGCAGGATGGCCCCCAAACATTCGCGCACGCCCTTGGGGCTGCCGGGAAGATTGATGATCAGGCTCGCGCCGCGCGTGCCAGCCACCGCCCGCGACAGCATGCCAAAGGGTGTGTGCTTCAGGCTTTCCAGACGCATCGCCTCCGCAATCCCCGGCGCCTGGCGCTCCAGGACGGCCAGCGTGGCCTCCGGCGTCAGATCATACGGACCAAGGCCGGTGCCGCCGGTCGTCAGAATCAAGCCAATCTTCTGGTCATCGGCCCACTGCCGCAGCCGCGCCTCGATCATGGCGCGGTCATCAGGCACAATTTCATAGGCCACCACCTGGCCGCCAATCTCTGGGGCGCTGACCAACTCGCGGATGGCTGCGCCGCTGGTGTCTTCGCGCTCGCCGCGCGCGCCCTTGGTGCTGACCGTCAAAATACCAACGCGAAACATGGCTCTGCCTCTTTCCCACAAAAATGTTCCTTGCCTTCGTTTCTATTGTCGAACCGCTGATCGCATTCCTGCAAGTTCCTGGCAATCGAGCAATCGCCTCCCTTCTCTATACCATATGGGCTACATGGTTTCTGATTTCTTGTCAAGCCGAAAGGAATACGCCATAATAGCGGTAGTCGCAAAGCACTTGCTCCACGCGCAGAGAGGAAAGAGGAGTTGGACCGGTGAAACAGATCAATAATCGCCCGGGGCAGCCCCAACCCTCTCGCGCAGATCACATGCCCGAATCGGCGTTAGTGGTGGCGGGCACTCAGGCCACACGTCCCCGAAAAACGCGTCCGCGCGGCGGGCCAATCCGCATGTCCAGCCTGCCGCCATCGCCTCCACTGCGTGGATTATCGCTCCTGTTCTCCAGATGCTTTGGGCCACTCCAACCGCTGCGCTTTTTCTGGTCCATCGCCCGCTGGCTCTGGCTGGCAGCCGGATTAATCGTCATTGCCGCTGCTGCTGTGGACTATTTGCTTGACCTCTTTGCAGGCAGCCTCCCCAGCATTACGAGCGCATTTTTCCACAGCCCGGTGCTGGCGATACCAACGGTCCATCCACTGCGTTTCATGGCGGGGGCTGGCATTGCGCTGGTCATTACGGGACTGGCCTGGGGAGCAGCGCACGAACATCAACGACGCCTCAATGCCAGGGCTGAACGGGTGCGGCGGGCCATTCGCAATGGCATGACCACCGATCTGATTGACGGCGAAATGCGCGCCGCCTTGCTCGCGGGGGATTTCTATGGCAATTTCCAACTTGCCACCGAGGTTCACGAGCAAGATCGCATTGCCGATGCCGTCTGCCTCTATCAACTGATTCTGGACCAGGTGCCGCGACATTTTGGCGCAAATTATAACCTGGGTCTGATTCATGCCGAGACAGAACATTTTGACACCGCCGAAGGATACTGCCGCACAGCGATTCTCTTGAATGCCGAAAGCGCGGAGGCCCAGGGATTGACCGCCTATGTGCTCTATCGGCTGGGGTTGCTGGAGGAAGCGCAGCGGCGCGCCCGGCTGGCAGTGCGCATGGGCTTCTCTTCGCAAATGCTGGAATCGGTGATTTTACCTGGGCTGGGCGTCACCAGTTCGATGCCAGCAACACGTTCGGTCAGAGACGTATAAGAGACTTGTAGCAGCGTCTCCGTTGTCAGAGGGTTCCTTTTCCGGTTTTCCTGATGGGGAGGTTTCACCTATGCATCGGGCATTTGGTCGGCTCATCTTCGGCGTGTTTCTCGGATTGCTGCTTGGCAAAATAGTGCGTCGGCGGCGCGCAAGGCATTGGGCTAGAGGTCACTTCGACCCGGATGGCTACCCCGGCTGGGAAAGGCGCGGCGGGCCGCACCACCACGAGCATCATCCCCACCATTAAGCGTCAGCGCGAGAGACGGGCCTGGAGTGGAATAAGAAAATGCGCCGTACGCGCTCCAGAAGAAGCATGGAGGGCTGTACGGCGCTGAATAATAAAGGACCAATAAGACCGGATAAAGGCGGGGAAGGGGTACTAGGCTTCGATGCGGTAGCTGTCGAGAATACACTCCACCTCAGCAGCAACGATGCATGACTGCACTCGTTTACGGGCAATGCTGACTCCATCAGCCGTTTGCAGATCAGCCTCATCCAGAAGGTCACACGCCTGCTCAATTGCCCCGCTTTCCTGAAGGAAGTCGTGATAGCTGGCCGCATCCAGTGAAAATGCTGAGCAGATTGGAACAACGAAGATACGCTGCAAAGCGCCGCTCTTCTTGTCGCTCTGCCCTGAAGTTCTCACCTCCCAGTTCACCCCTGCGCCCGCAGGAGCGCTCTCATCAGCGGATAGCTCCTGCACAAAAACCAGGGTGTGTTCAGTTAATCCCATGAAGACCTCGGCATCTTCTAACTGGCAGCAGTGTTGTCTGGCGCTGCGCTCTGAGGAAAAAGTGCAGGCAGAGCAAGCCCGCTGCTTCCCGCCGGAGGGCAATTCGCACCTCATCATTCAGCGCGGCAGCGCTCCAGATGATGCGTGTGAAATGCCTCCACTCGCTGAAACGAGAGAGCATTTTTCAGGTAACAACTGTGAAAAACTGAGGAAAAAAGTACCCCCTCTCTCCTGGCCCTCCTGGGAGGGCTGGCTGGCTTCTGGCCCCATGCCAGCCAGCTTTCCGGCGCCAGAGGAGAGAGAAAGAAGCGCCGCCGGGCTATTTTAAGCTCTTGACTGTTTCCCAGTCAGAGCGTATCCTCTGCACAGAGCGGAATGGATGGGTTCCGCCATCATTTCAGAGGAGGAAATAACAGCATGCGCAGCAGACTGGTCGGCATCATCGGTACTGTTCTCGGCCTCATCCTGGCGATCTTGGGTGTCTATCTCTGGTTCATCAGCTCCGTACCACACCACAAACTCGGCCCTGCCTTCCTGGTGGTCGGGGTCATCCTGCTGGCCTTTGGCGCCTGGGCCTATGTTGGCAGCGCCAGAGCCAAAGCCGCCTAGAAGTTCGAGAACGCCTCGCGCTTCGCACTTTTTACGCCTCTTCCCGCAGAGGGCTGCTCGCCGTTACCTGGCGAGCGGCCCTCTGTATGCTGATGCGGGCAGCCCATCAGCGATTTGCTTGACGCTCTGCCGTCGATCTGCTAGGATGAGCGCAAGGCAGCCAGGAACTGCCAGGAAAGCCAGGGGAAAAAACATGGTCACGCTCTTGCTTCGCGTGCTTTCCCACAGCACCGCCATCCAACCGCTGCTAGATATTCCAACCACGCGAGGCAGTGTCCAAAGTGTGTTTCCGCGCGCCGCAAACCTCTTGTTTGGAAGCCGATTGCTGACCTTGCACGCGCGCGATACCCCTTGCGCGCCGAACGGATTGGTCCTGCCACTGCGCGCGGGACAGGGACCGCTGGCCGATCTCCAGACCGGCATGGCCGTCATCATCGAGCGGGGCACCATCTACATTCCAACCCCCAGCCTGCGCCTGAGCACCCAGAACAGCCAACCCTGGAATCCTCGGCCACACCTGGAACCTGGCGCGTGCCCACCAGAGCGCCTGGAACGCAATCTGGAACGGCTGACCACCTTGATGGCGGGAAAAGCCTCCAGAGATGGATTGGCGGCGCTGGCAAACTTGCCGGTTGACGCCGCAGGCGTCAGTGCATCAGCAGAAGCCGAGGCATCCGCTGATGAATCGTTTCTGCTGCACACTGCCCGGTCCGCCGCAGCGCTGTTACTGGACGGCGTGATTCACCAGAACCACCAGGCAATGCGCCAGGGAGCCAGCACCCTCACCGGTCTGGGGCCGGGACTCACGCCATCTGGCGATGATCTGCTGATTGGATTTATGGCTGCCACCAGCGTGCTGAATGCGCCGCTCGGACTCAGCAGCGATTTTTATCAGCGCTTGCATATGGAACTCCTGACCATTGCACGCGGACGCACCAACAAGCTGAGCATCACCTGGATGGAATACGCCAGGCAAGGCGAGGTGGCCGAACACCTGGGGCACCTTTTTCACGCGCTCGTAGGCGATAACGCTCGTCTGCTAGAGGACGCCGCGCTGACGGTTTTGAAAAGCGGCGCAACCTCCGGCGGCGATCTCCTGGCTGGCATCATCCTGGGGAGTCGCTGCCTGATCGAGCAGCACAGGCTAGAACAAGCGAGAGGTTGACACTCCCCATGCCAAAGGGCAGAGGATTCTTCCTTCATCCAGCCAACTTAACAGCGTGCAATCGCTTGCCACGCCCGATCTGCTGCTGCTTGACGGGCCATCGAATTGAGCCGAGCGGCAAAAGGGAACACTTGTGCCAATTGGGCACAGAGAGCTTGCAGATCGTTCTTGCCAACATACTGCCCATCCATCCAGAGCCGGAGCGCCTTGTTGCGCACAAACTGCGTCGTGCGAATGGCCTCAACAATCGCCATCCGCTGGGTCTGGTTGGTCCGCAGTTTGTATTCCAAGATCAGCATATGTCACTTCTGCTTCCGTTGGCGGCGGGCCAGATAATCCCGCACGGCCCAGAGGATTTCGCTGTTCATCGAGCGTCCTTCCTCCTTTGCCGCTTGTTTCAATTGAGCCGCCAATTCAGGCGGAAAGCGCACATTGATATTGGTAATAGCAGGTTTCTCTTGCTCGCTCATATAGCTATTATGGCATCACAGTAGCTCTACTTCAAGTGCTGAGCGCGGCTACATCCCTATGCCTAAAGGACGGGGCCTTCGCCGCGTAAGAAAGGTAACGCCATGACATTCACGGTTCAAGATGCCTTGAAAGTCGGCCCGCTGCGCTCTGCCCGCGTGCTGGCAGGAACGGATGGATTGAATCATCCGCTCTCCTATGTCAATGTCATGGAAGTGCCCGACATTCTCAAATGGGTCAAACGCGATGAACTGCTCCTGACCACCCTCTATCCCATGCGCGACATGACCATCTCGCCCGGCGAATTGGTGCGCGAACTCTCCCAGCGCCATCTCGCGGGCATTGCCGTGAAAATCGGGCGCTATGTCGATGGCGTGCCCGAGGAAATGGTCGAGGCCGCCGAACGCGAGCGCCTGCCGCTGCTGGAATTGCAAGCCGATGTGTCTTTTAATGACATCATCAATTCACTGCTGGCGGAAATCCTGAATGCCCAGGCCAATCGCCTGCGCCATTCCCAGGATGTGCATCAGCGGTTCACTGATATTGTCCTGGCGGGCGGGGGCCTGGGCGAAATTGCCGAAAACCTGGCGGCGCTGCTGCAAAACCCGATTCTCATCGTCGGTCCGGAACGCCGCGTGCTGGCCGCCGCCGAAAGCGCCGAAAGCAATGGCTTGCTGGCGCAGCTTATCACCAAGCAGGGCGATCACCAGCAGTTGGAGGCCAGTGAACTCGGAGACGGCACAAAAAGCGCCAAAGCCGCCTCGACTACCCGGCGCATGCTCCACGTGGGCAACGAAACCATCCCCTGCGCGGTGCGCCCCATTCGGGTGGGCACGGCGTTCTATGGCTCAATTATTGCTGTGCTAAGTAATCAGGAACTGAATGATGGCATGGTTATGGCAATCGATCACGCTGCAACGGTTGCAGCCATAGACATCATGAAACAACAAGCCATCCTGAATGTCGAGCGGCGTTTTCAGGCCGACTTCCTCGACGACCTACTCTCTGGACGCATCCAGTCGCGCGAAGCCGTTTCGGCCAGAGCCAGCGCGCTGGCCTGGAACCTTGACCGGCCCGCGCTGGTCATGGTCATCGCCTTTCATCGTGCAGGCCAGGACCCAGCGCAGCGCTGGCGCAACCATACGGCTTTCCGGCGCGAGGGCGTGCGGCTCATCGACCTGGCGCGCACCACGCTTCAGAAGCTTGATCGCAGCGTCATTCTGTGGGAGCGCTCTGACAGCCTGGTCGCGCTGCTCAGCGAACCTTGCGCCCGCCAGAATCAGCCCGCGCAGGTGCGCCAGGCCAGCATGCAGTTTGCCAAACATATCAACGAAGAACTGCATATCGCCGGGGGCGAAGACTGCTCGACCATCGGCGTGGGCCGCGCCTACAGCGACCCACTCAAGCTGCATCTGAGCTATGAAGAGGCGCGCCAGGCGCTGGTCATCGGGGCCAAGGTCTGGGGCAGCGGCACCTTCAGCCACTTTGAAGACCTGGGCGTCTATCGCATCCTGCATCATCACCCCGATAAAGCCGAACTGGACAGCTTCGCCGAAGAGGTGCTGGGCAAGCTGATCGAATATGATCGCAAACGCAACACCGATCTGGTCGAGACGCTGGATGTCTTGATGGACTGCAACCTCAACATCTCCGTCGCGGCGCGGCGTCTCTACCTGCATTACAACAGCCTGCGCTATCGCCTCCAAAAAATCGAAGAACTGATCGGCCCATTTGTCGACGACGCCCATCAGCGCTTCAACCTCCAGTTTGCGCTGCGCATCCGCAAGGCCAGGCAGCTTTAATCCCTCCGGCTGGCAAGAGTGTGCGAATTGATGAGCGGCTTTCGTCACATTTCCCAATGGACAGAAGCCCACCATGCTGCTTGAATAGAGGTTGTAATCTGCCCCTTCCGGCAACTTTTGACCCGAGGATACCCATGGCAACACACCTGCTCGTCCGCCGAAACTTCTATTGTGATTCCGTCGCGCTGATGACTCTCTCACGCTCGCTGACCGCGCTGCCAGGCGTAGAAGATGCAGCGGCAGTCATGTCCACCGAGATGAATCAGACCTTGCTGCGCCAGGCTGGCTTGCTCCCTGAGGACACAGCGGGCGCGGAGATTGGCGGGCCAAACGATCTGCTGATCATCGTGCGCGCCTCCTCGGAGGAAGCCGCAGACGCCGCTCTGCAAGCCGCCGAGAGCGGGCTGCAAGCCCGGCGCAGCAGCGAAACGGGAACGCAGGCACAGCAGCGGCCCATCTCGCTGGAGCAGGCCATTCGTCGCCAGCCAGCGCTCAATCTGGCGTTTATCTCCGTGCCGGGGGCCTATGCCGCCATCGAAGCGCGCCAGGCGCTGCTGGACGGCTTGCATGTCTTGCTCTTCAGCGATAACGTCAGCCTGGAGCAAGAAATCGCGTTGAAAACGCTGGCGAACGAGCGCGGGCTGCTGCTGATGGGGCCAGACTGCGGAACCGCCATCATCAACGGGGTCGGGCTGGGCTTTGCCAATGTCGTGCCGCGTGGCTCCATCGGCCTCGTCAGCGCCTCCGGCACTGGCCTTCAGCAGGTGACGTGCCTGATCGCCGAATATGGGTCGGGTGTCTCCCAGGCGCTCGGCACAGGCGGGCGCGACCTCACGCAAGCCGTCGGCGGGCGCACGATGCTGGCGGGGCTGGAACTGCTGCAACAAGACCCCGCCACGCAGGTGATCGTCTTGCTCTCCAAGCCGCCCGCGCCGGAAGTCGCGCGGCGTGTCATCGAGCGCGCCGCGCAGGGCGCAAAACCCACCGTGATTGCCTTCCTCGGCGCGGAGCCAGGCGCTGCCGACACGCGGGGCGCAGCCCAGCTTCACTTTGCTGGCACACTCAGCGAGGCCGCGCGGCTGGCCGTGCAGTTGGCTGGCGGACAAGCGCCCCAGCCAGGCGAAGCTATGCCCGATGGTGTGCGCCGCGCCATTCAGCAGGCCAGGACAGCCCTCAAGCCGGGGCAGCGCTTTGTGCGCGGCATTTTTTCGGGGGGCACGCTCTGCGATGAGGCCATGGCCGAGCTTTGCGCCAGCCTTGGCCCTATCTACTCGAATATTCCGCTGCGCCCCGACTGGCGTCTGCCCGATGCGAAGGTGAGCCAGCAGCATACTGCCATTGACTTTGGCAGCGACGAGTTCACCGTCGGACGCCCACACCCCATGATCGACGCTGGCCTGCGTCTGCGGCGTCTCGCCCAGGAGGCCGCCGACCCGGCAACGGCAGTCATCTTGCTCGATATCGTGCTGGGCTTTGGCGCGCATGCCGATCCCGCCAGCGAGTTTGCCCCCGCCATCGAGCGCGCCAAAGCCGCCGCCGCTGAAGATGGCCGCTCGCTCGTCTGCATCGTCTCACTCTGCGGGACCGCGCAAGACCCGCAGGGGTTGGCGGAGCAACGCGCCGCGCTCGCCAGAGCAGGCGCGCTCGTCTTCGCCGAAAATGCCCAGGCCGCGCGGGTCGCCGCCGCCATCGTCAGCGAGCAGCAGGGCGCATAGGGCCGAACGTGCCCACCAGAGCGCTAGCCAGGAAAGTTTCAGAGGAGCACCTTATGGCCGAAGAGAGCCTTTTTAGCAGCGAGCTACAGGTCGCCAACGTTGGCCTGGATTTATTTGCCGAAACCCTGGTCGCTCAGGGCATCGAGCCAGTGCGCGTGGAGTGGCGACCGCCCGCCGATGGCATGGGCGGCGAACTCTGGCAAACCCTCGCCGCAGCCCGCATTGCCGCCGCCAACGAGCGCGCCGTGCGCCGCATGCTGGAGGCGCGTCCGGTCCTGGTGGATGTGCGTCAGGCCAGCGAGGTCTTGCCCGGCATGAGCAAGCATACACTCTTTCACGCTGGCCCACCGGTCACCTGGGAGCGCATGTGTGGCCCGCTGCGCGGCGCGGTGATCGGCGCGCTGCTCTATGAAGAACTGGCCCACACCGAGCAGGAAGCGCTCGCGCTCGTCGAACGCGGCGAAATCGAGTTTTCGCCCTGCCATCATCATCAGGCCGTCGGGCCGATGGCAGGCGTCATCTCCGCCTCTATGCCGGTCTATGTGCTGGAAAATCAAACGCACGGCAACCGCGCTTTCTCTAATCTCAATGAGGGACTGGGCAAGGTGCTGCGCTATGGAGCCAATGACCAGGAAGTGCTTGATCGGCTGCGCTGGATGCGCGACGTGCTGGGGCCAGCGCTGAGCCAGGCCATTCGCGCCTCTGGCGGCGTGGACGTGAAGCAGCATACCGCGCAGGCGCTTCAGATGGGCGACGAGTGCCATAATCGCAACCGCGCCGCCAGTTCCATCCTCATCCGCACGCTGGCTCCGTTCCTGGTGGAAACCAGCCAATCCCCTCAGGAAACCGCGAGCATCCTGCGCTTCATGGGCGGCAATCAGCACTTCTATCTCAACATCTCGATGGCTGCTTGTAAAGCCTCCGCAGATGCCGCCAGCGGCGAACCGTTCAGCAGCCTGGTCACGACGATGGCCCGCAACGGCACCGACTTTGGCATCAGGGTCAGCGGGCTGGGCGACCGCTGGTACACCGGCCAGGCGCAGCAGGTACGCGGCCTCTATTTTACCGGCTTCAGCGAGGCAGACGCCAACCCCGACATCGGCGACAGCACCATCTCGGAGACCGTCGGCATCGGCGCGTTTGCCATGGCCGCCGCGCCCGCCATCGCGCAGTTTGTTGGCGGCACGCCCGCCGATGCTCTGCGCTACACGCTGGACATGTATGACATCACCCTGGCCGAAGATGGCAATATGGCGATTCCGTCGCTCGACTTTCGCGGCGCGCCCGCTGGCATCGATGTGCGCAAGGTGGTGCATCTGAACCGCCCACCCATCATCAACACCGGCATCGCGCATCGTTTGCCAGGCATCGGCCAGATCGGCGCGGGCATCGTCGAGCCGCCCATGACCTGCTTCACCCAGGCATTGGCCGACCTGGCAAAAGCGGTACAGCCAGCGCCGTGAACGTCAGCAGCCGCGCTAGTGCTGCTCATCCTGCCCGGCAGGCGCGTTGGGAGGGCTGGATGTATCGTTGTTCTGCTGCTGCCCAAGCTGCGCCAGGCTGCGCATTTGCAGATGGTGAAGGTGGTTGATCAGATTGAGCGCGCCCGCCGCAGCGTCAAAGGGCACCTGCTGGCTCAGTTCAGGGTCAGCCGCCACCGCCTCAAACTGGCTGATGATCCGCTGGATGGTCGCCATATCACTGATGCGATGGCGCACCACGGCATCATAGGTTTCGGCCAGCGCCTGGGCCGAAAGCAAGGTCATGGGCGGCTGCGGCGCGCCTGCGGGGGGAGTGCCCAACTCCGCCGGGGGAGGAGCGGCGGGCGGGCCTGCCGGATGAATCGGCGGCAGCGGCTGACCGGCCATCCCAAAGGGATCACCAGGATACAAAGCAGGGCTATCCATAGCGGCATTCTGCACCGTGCCCTCGACCACCTGGCCCTCATTCTGAGGCATCGGCAGCGCAATCGTCGAATGAGGCATCGGCGCCGGATGCACCGGCGGGGCCTGGTGCACCGGAGCAGGCGCGCTCCCCAACAGATGGGGACTGTCCAGCAGATGGACCTTGACTTCATGCACAGCCACGCCGCGATCAGCAACCTTCATGCGCATGGCATTGGTCAGCCGCTCGTTGATGCGCTCCAGCGGTGAGCCAGCCTGCTCATTGTCGCGCTCATCAGCGTTGTAACCGCCAGAGGTTCCACGTGGCGCAGCAACGCCGCCAGGAACCTGAAAATCTTGAATGGAGAGCAGGCTGATCTCATCCTGGACCACCGCCCGCAGATGCTGTTGTATCGGCCTCTGCCAATCTTTGGTGAGGCGAATCGCCAGGTGTTCTTCCCCAGGAACCACCTGATAGGTGATTGCCACGCTGAGGGTCACCTGTTCACCGGACACCAGCATAATCGGCGGCATGCGCGCCTCATACCTGATGTTCTGCGTCTCGACCACGCCCAGCACCTTTTCGCCAGGGACACGCAGGTTGAAGCCTGGCTGCAACGTGCGATTATATCTGCCGAACAGCCCCATCACCACCACCGTGCCCTCTTTCACGGGATAGTACCGCTCGCGCAGCGCCACCCCTCCCAACGAGAGCAGCAGAATGCTCAAAATCACCGCGAAAATGGGGAGAAAGAGCACGAAAAAAACGGCTGAAACCATAACCACAAAGCCACCCACCACCGCAACAGCCCAGAAGGCATCATTCGGCGCGTAGAGCAAGAGTGCCGCTTGAATCAGCCCAATGGCCGCGAAAATGAAGAGCATCGCCACCGCTTGCTGGGGATGGGTGAAAAGCATAAGGAAGAAAAAAACCACCACCAGCGCCACCGGAATCAGCCAGTGGGAATGCATGCGCACACTGCGCCAGCCAGTCATGGGGACATCGCTGAGGGCAGGCGAACGCGCTGCACCTGGGGCAAAGTGCTGAGGCGGAGGCGGGGGAAAAGCGGCTGGCCGCCTGAGCGTCGGGGCAGGGGCGAAGCGCGGAGGCGAGGGCGGCGCAGCCGACGGAGGGAGCGGATAGAACTCCTCCGTCGGCTGGTCCTCTTCTGGAAGCGCATCCTGCTCAACCTGTGGCGCGTGCTGCCGCTGGCGCTCTAGCCTGCGCAAACGAAGCAGGTCCTGGGAAGTGACCGGCGAAGCATCATCTCCCCGGTCTTCACCCTCAAAGGCGAGAAGGTTATCATTGGAATCGCCCACCAGAAATACTCCTGGCTTCAGAACTCAATTCAGCCTATCATCTCCTCTAGCAGAAGCTGGACCACTGCTTTCGCCCGCGCCATTGGGGCGTTTTGTTTTGCAACAATTGCCTCCGCCAACATCACAACTCACCCCACCGGAGCGCTTCGGCGCAGCAAGCTCATTCACCGGAACCTGCACCGTCGCGCCGCTCTCCAGCATCACTTCTGCTGACTGTTTGATCACATTGATGCCAATCACCTTGCCCAGGCCACTAGGCGTATCGATAAACGCCCCCACCGCTGGCATCCCCTTCTTGGCTTCGATATAGAGGTCATTTTCATACGCCAGGCAGCACATCAGCCGCCCGCACACCCCCGAGATTTTGGCAGGATTGAGCGGCAAGCCTTGCTCTTTTGCCATCTTGATGGAAACGACCCCAAACTCGGTCAGCCAGGAACTACAACACAGCGTTTTGCCACAGGGGCCAACGCCGCCCAACAATTTTGCCTGATCGCGCGCGCCAATCTGGCGCAGTTCAATGCGCGTCCGAAACTGCGCGGCCAGGTCACGCACTAACGCCCGGAAGTCCACGCGCTCTTCAGCCGTGAAATAGAAGGTGAGGCGGCTGCCATCATAGGTATATTCAGCCTCCACCAGTTTCATCGGCAGCTTGTGGAAATCGACGCGCTGGGCGCAGCGCACTAAGGCGTTTTTTTCTTTACTTTTAAAGGCCAGCAACTGCCGCAGGTCATCTTCCGTGGCCTGCCGCAGAATCGGCTTAAGGGGATCGGTGAGTTCGGATTCCGCCACCTGCTTGGGGGCAATCACCACGCGCCCGGCTTCAATGCCGCGCGTGGTTTCGACGATCACAAAAGTGCCTTTGGCTAGCTCTTTCCCGGCAGGGTCAAAGTAGTAGATGCGGCCAGCAGGGCGGAAGCGGACTCCAACAACGTTCGCCATAGCTGCCGCTCCTCTAGGAGTCAGAAATCTCGCTGGTCAGCAAGATCGCCTCGGCCACTTCCCGCATCGACTTGCGGTTATTCATGCTCAACTTCTGAATACGGCGGAAAGCATCCTGCTCGCTCAGTCCATATTTTTGCATCAACAGCCCCTTGGCCCGCTCAACCACCTTGCGCGTGGCAAGCTGATCTTGCAGGTCTTTGGCCTGCTTCTCTATCGTGCGAAACTCCGCAAACCGCGCCAGGGCAATTTCGATGGCCGGGCGAATGTCGCTTTGCCGCCAGGGCTTGACGATATAATTGACCACCCCGGCGCTCTTGGCGCGCTCGATCAAATCCTCATCGTTATAAGCCGTCACCAGCACCACGGGCGCGATCTTCTCGCGCGTCAGCGTTTCGGCAGCCGTAATGCCATCGAGTTCCGGCATGCGAATATCCATCACCACCAGATCGGGACGCAGTTCGCGCGCCTGATTCACGGCGCTGACGCCATCCACCGCCTCGCCCACCACCAGATAGCCCTGACGGGTCAACTCTTCCTTTAGATCAATGCGAATGATTGGCTCGTCATCCGCAATAATAATGCGTATCGGCATCGTAGTAACCTCACCCTTCCATCAAGAAGCACGCCTGGCGTCTCAGCGCGCCAGCACTTCCTGAACACTTGATAAGACGATGAAGAGTCCACTTAAAAGGGAGTATAACATACCAGCCGCAGGCAAGCAATAAGTATGCGCAGAAGTATCCTCACATCCACCCTTTCCAGCGGAAATACGCCAGTTGGGCCAGCGTAACAAGCGCCATAAACACCAGCACATACCAGAAGAAATAGCCGTTATCAAACTCCACCTGGGGCGAGTGAGCAAAGTTTTGTCCAAAGAAGCCGGTAATAAAGGTCATGGGCAGGAAAATGGTAGCAATGATGGCGAGCCGCTTCATGACCTCATTCATGCGGTTGGAAATGGTCGAGAGGTAGGCATCCAGCATGCCGCTCATCAGATCGCGGTACGAGTCGATCACTTCAAAGACGCGCATCAGATGATCGTGCACATCGCGGAAATACTCTGCCGCTTCATCGGAGACGAGATGAAAGGCGCGCCCGCCCAGGCGGCTGAACTGCTCGATCTGCGGGCTGACGACCCGGCGAAGCTGCGCTAACCCACGCTTGAGCTTGAAGATGCGCGTTTGCACCCTTTGCGTTGGCTGCGAGATCACGCTGTCCTCCAACTCATCAAGCACTTCATCGAGGTCATCCAGCACCGGAAAATAGCTGTCGACCAGCGCGTCAGTAACCGCGTGCAGCATAAAATCAATGCCGCGTTTCAGCGGGCGCAGCTCGTTGGGTTCGTGCGTCGTCAAGTGGCTGATGCAAGGCATCGGCGCGTCGTGGATGGTCAGCAGAAAGCGCTCGCCAAACACAATATCCAGTTCGGGCGTGGCAATGCTATCCGTCTCCTTATCGAACTCGATGCTGTGCATCACTAGATAATAATAGCCCTCGCCCTCTTCCAGCTTGGCACGCTGGTTCTGCTCAATCAAGTCTTCCAGGGTCAAATAGCCGATGCCAAACCAGCCGGTGATTTCCGCCAGCCGCTTATCATCCTCCTGCTCCAGATCAAGCCAGATGCGCGCCTCAGGGTCCGCAGCCAGTTCGGCAACCTGCTCCAGCGGCAAATTGCAATGCAGATGGTCGTTGTGGTAGATGCGCGAATGAATCACTGGAACCCTCCTCAACGAACACGCACGCGCCCCGCCTACACCCCAACCGCAGACTGCGGCAACTGCCGCCAATCCAGCATGGCATATTTCGTGGCCGCCAACTCCTCGGCCAGTTCCCGTTCGCCCTCCGTCAGAGGCATCGGCTCGAAGGGCACACCCAGCGCCGCGCTGAAGCCGCGCGCAAAGGCATCGCGCACCGCTTCTCTGGTGGCCTGCGGAGCAAACGCATGCACGCTTGCCGTCGCCTCCTGATAAGAGGCCAGCGCCGCCTGCCGCGCCGCTTCCGTGGGATAGCGCAGCAGCGAAAAGAGCAGCGGGCCGCGCTCCTCCAGCGGGATGGTGCCCTGCTGCAAGACGGTGTCTTCCTTCCAGACCTGCGCGCTGCCCACCAGTTTACGCCCATTGCTAGTCAAATCAGCCTGCGTCGAGAACGCGAAACACGCGGCGGTCTGCTCTTTGCTGACCCGATTGGTGCTCACCTCGGAGTGAATACCGAACTCCTCCAGCGCCGCCATAATCCCTTTTGCCAGCCAGATGTAGGCCGCAACCACGCCGCTGGGCACGTCATACGCTGTCGAGACCGTCATGCTGTAGGTAAACTCATCGACATGCAAGACCGCCCGCCCGCCAGTTGGGCGGCGCACCAGATCGATGCCACGCGCCGCGCACTCCTCCACCAGAATCTCGCGCTCGACATCCTGAAAACGCCCCAGCGAAATGGCCGGGCGCTTCCAGGTAAAGGCGCGCAAGGTGGGTGGGGTTTCGCCGCGCAGATGAAACGTCAGAATCGCCTCATCGATTGCCATATTCAACGCCGCGCTGCTCGCGCCGCTGTCCAGGAAACGATAGGCAGAAAACTTCGGCATATGCGTCTTCTTTCAAGAACCAGAAAGAGCCAGAGGTGGAGCAAATGCCACCTGTACGTTTTCCCCTTCAACATAAACGGCGCGCTCTTCTTTGTCAAGAAACAGCGGCTTGCCATGCCGCGCCGACGCCTATAAAGCGCGCAGGCGACCCGCCACTCTGGATGATCTGTGCTACAATGAGGGTGCGCGGCGGCGCGCATCTCTCAACCAACCGACTATCAGAAACATCTCCCTTTTATATATCGAGCGGGCAAAGGCAAATCATCACATGGGCCAATTTGAAAAACATGTCTTTATCTGCACCTCCGGTAAGTGGTGTCCCGCCAAAGATGGCGACTCGCTGGCAGTGCATGCATACCTCAAAAAGCGCGTCGCCGAGGCCAACCTTGGCGAGCGCGTGCGCATCAATCATTCCGGCTGCCTGGATCAATGCGGCAATGGGCCAATGATGGTCATCTATCCCGAAAACGTCTGGTACTGCGGCCTCACCGTTGACGATGCTCAGGAGATTTTCGAGGAACATCTGCTGGGCGGCAAACCGGTCGAGCGCCTGCTCTATCGCCCGGCAAAGCCAGGCAAAAACAAGCTTCCCCGCGACGAACACGAGCGACCCATCGGGCGGCAAGCGCGCCAGCCCGTTTGAAGCATATCCAGTGAATAACATGTTGAGGTGATCGCATGAAGGTGTTCATCTCCACCGATTTTGAGGGCGTGGCGGGCATCGTGGACTGGGACCAGATTCTGGCAAACGGACGCGACTATGAGATGGGGCGACGCCTGCTCATCAACGAAACCAACGCCGTGATCGATGGAGCCGCCGAAGCCGGGGCCAGCGAGTTTGTCGTCAACGACTCGCATTCGTTCATGCGCAACATCCCCCCGGCTGAACTACATGGCCGCGCCAGCTATATAGCTGGCAAGCACAAGCCGCTCTACATGATGGAGGGGTTAGATCGCTCCTTCGATGCCATTTTCTTTATCGGCTATCACGGCTCCATCGGAGCCAGCCAGGCCATCTTGAGCCACAGCTATAACCCGCGCGCCGTCTGGGAGGTCAAAATCAACGGGCGCGTCGTGGGCGAAACCGCGCTCAATGCCCTGGTGGCGGCCCATTTTGGCGTGCCCATCGTCCTGGTGACCGGCGATCAGGTCACCGCCAGAGAGGCCCGCGAAGCACTGCCCACCGTGGAATGTGTGGTCGTCAAAGAATCCATCACGCGCTACGCCGCCAACAATCTGCATCCAGAGGTCGCCTGCGAGCGGCTGCGCGCAGGGGCCATACATGCTATCCAAAATCTGGCAAGCCACAAGCCGCCCGCCTTCGATCAGCCGGTGCGCGTCGAAGTCACCTTCCTGACCGCCGATATGGCCGAATCGGCCACGTGGCTGCGCGGCGTCGAGTTGGTGGCCGGGCAGACGCGCACCGTCAGCTTCGAAGGCAGCGATATGCTGGCGCTCTTTCGCACCTTCGTTACCATGATACAGTTGACGCGAGCGTTAGTCGAATAATGTTGTCAGGTTTCACCAGAAAACCCCTGGTCAGAAGACGTGCTTGTGTGCTATCCTTTTGTTGAGGAGGGTTTTGCGACCATGCGCGAACGGTTGCCATACCAGAGCCAATCGGCCAAAGATGATAGCATCCTGCGCTTCAATCCCCCTCAGGTGCGCACCATTGCCATACAAGCGCTGGTCATCGTCACCGCCACGGCGCTCAGCGGCTTGCGCGTCGTCGCAGTGGGCATTTCCGCCTGGTGGTTGGTTCCCCTGGCCTTCGTGCTCTATTCCATGATGCTCTGCATTGACGTTTCGGTAGAAGTCACCGCGACGGAAATTGCCTTCTGGCCCTGGTTGGGGCAGCTTGCGCGCCTGCCCTGGCAGCAGCGCTATCCCATGTGGGCGCTGGTCGACGTGCAGCGTCTGCGCTATGGCAGTCTGCGCCTCGTCTTCATCGCCGGAGGACGCGAGCGCCACATTGTGCTCTGGAGTCTCGGCTTCCCGCCGCGCCACATTCCCGCCTTGCTGCGGGCCATCCAGATCAATCGGACTCCACACTGAAGTCCTTGAGCAGCAAACCAGACCTGTCCGCCAGGCAGAAAGAGAGAACCAGCCGCGCGGCCTTGAGGCTGCCCGCCGCGCAAACGCACGCGGCATGTGATATGATGCCGCAAAGACCTGCCCAGACGCAGCAAGAGCAGCGCGCAGCATATCGCTTCCAGCGGCGCCAGCCCAAAGCCTTTTGCGGAGCGTAAGCCATCCACCTCACCCTGCGAGCGCGCCAATCTTTCGTCGGTTCATATCTCGCATCAATCTGGTAGGAGACCATGCCTGTGGGACATACCTGGACTAGCGCGGAGATTCGCGCAACCTTTCTCGATTATTTTGAAAGCAACGGGCACACGAAAGTGCCCAGTTCATCGCTCATCCCGCGCAACGACCCCACCGTCTTGCTGACCACCGCGGGCATGCAGCAGATGATTCCCTATTTTCTGGGGCGCGAAACGCCGCCCGCCATCCGCCTGACCTCAGCGCAGAAGTGTTTCCGCACCACCGACATCGATAAAGTCGGCAACGAGCGCTCGCTCACCTTCTTCGAGATGCTGGGCAACTTCTCCGTGGGCAATTATTTCAAGCGCGAGGCCATTGGCTTTGCCTGGGAACTGCTCACCAGGGTCTATGGCTTGCCACCGGAGCTTCTGCACCCAACCGTGCACCCGGACGACGACGAAGCCCCACGCTACTGGCACGAGGTCGCAGGTTACCCTGATGAGGCCATCACCCGGCTCGAAGATAACTGGTGGGGACCGCCGGGCGCTTCCGGTCCTTGTGGCCCGGATTCTGAAGTCTATTATGATCGAGGGCCAGAGCACGGCTGCGGCAGGGCCGATTGTCGCCCCGGCTGCGACTGCGAGCGTTTCCTGGAAATCTGGAACCTCGTCTTTATGCAGTTTTATCAGGACATCGAAGGCAAGCGCGCTCCGCTTGCCAGGCAAAACATCGACACCGGCATGGGGCTGGAACGGCTCTCGATGGTCCTGCAAGACAAAGAATCGGTCTTTGATACTGACCTGTTCCGCGCCATCATTGATCGCTTTGCTGAACTGCTCGGCACCAGCTATGGCCGCGATGCCAAAGTGGATGCGTCGCTACGCGTCATTGCCGATCACGGGCGCGCGCTCGTCTTCCTGGCGGCTGATGGTGTCTTGCCCAGCAATGAAGGGCGCGGCCACGTCTTCCGACGCATTTTGCGGCGAGCCGTGCGGCATGGCAAGCTGCTGGGGCTGGATAAACCGTTTCTGGCCGAGGCAGCCGATACCGTCATCAATCTGATGAAAGGCCACTACACCGAACTGGCCGAGCGGCGCGACCAGATTGTCGAAGTCCTCAGCCACGAGGAGCGCAAGTTCGGCCAGACGCTGAGCCTGGGACTGCAACTCCTCAACGAAGTTCTTGATAACCAGCAGAAACTCGGGGAAAACGTCGTCCCCGGAGAAGTAGCGTTCAGGCTCTATGACACGCACGGCTTTCCGCTGGAACTCACCCAGGAAGTCGCGGCGGAACGAGACATGCTGGTCGATGTGGTTGGCTTTGAAGGCGCGATGCAGCGCCAGCAGGAACGTAGTAAACAACCAGAAGTCTTTGCGCGGGAGCGCGAGGAGGAGACATGGGGGCAACTGGCGGCGAGGGTTCCACCGACGGAATTCACCGGATACGGCGGAACGATGGGGGCGAGCCGGATCGTGGCGCTGATGGCCGAAAACGAGCTTCAGGACGCGATCAGCGCGCCACAGATCGCGGCAGTAGTGCTGGAGGGGACGCCCTTTTACGCGGAAAGCGGAGGCCAGATCGGGGATCGGGGGACGCTGAGCAACCCGACGGGGACATTCGAGGTGCTGGACACCCGGCGACCAGTCCCCAATCTGATCGTCCATTACGGGCGCATGATCGAGGGGCATCTGCGCGTGGGCAGCGAGGCCCAGGCCGAGGTGAACGTGTCCCGCCGGGAGGACACGATGCGCAACCACAGCGCGACGCATCTGCTGCACCGCGCGCTGAAAGAAATCCTGGGCGAGCAGGTGCAACAAAAGGGCAGCCTCGTGGAGCCGGAGCGTCTGAGGTTCGATTTCAACCACCCGCGCGCGCTGACCGACGAGGAGGTTCAGCACATCAACCGGCTGGTGAACGAGTGGATTCGCAACGATTTCCACGTCGAGACCGCGATCATGCCCCTTCAGGAAGCGCTGACAACCGGAGCAATGCACCTGTTCGGGGAAAAGTATGGGGAGCAGGTGCGCGTCGTCACGATGGGCCGCAGCAAGGAACTCTGCGGCGGGACACACTGCCACGCGACAGGGCAGATCGGTATCTACCTGACGACCCAGGAGGTCGGTATCGCGGCAGGGATTCGGCGAATCGAGGCGCTGACCGGACGCGCAGCGGAGGCCCACCTGACCGGCAGAACCCAAACCGTGGACGCCCTGGCAGCCAAACTCCAAACCAGTTCGGACGCCCTGGAGACGCGCGTGGACCAGCTCGTCCAGGATTTGGCCGCGGCGCGCAGACGCCTGGCGCAACTGGACCGCGAAGCGGCCAGGGAGGAAGCCAATCAATTGGCTTCGGCGCCCAAAACGGTATCCGGCATCCCCGTGGTAGCGGCGGAAGTGTCGGCTTCGGACGACAAGACCCTACGCGAAATGGGGGATCAGATTCGGTCCCGACTGGGTTCGGGCGTAGTAGTGCTGGCCGCAGCACTGGAGAACCGCGTGGCGTTTATCGTGGGCGTCACCCCCGATCTGACGAAAAAGGGGCTGAACGCGGGCAAGATCGCGGCGGCAGTGGGCGAGCGTCTGGGCGGCAAGGGCGGCGGACGCCCGGATTCGGGACAGGGCGGCGGCAAGGATCGTGAACGCCTGCCCCACGCGCTGACCGCCGTCACCGAAATTGTGCAGGCACATCTGGAGCTTGAAGGGCATACTGCTGAGTCCTAACTGATGGAACAGGTCATTTTCCTCCATGCTGATGAAGAGGGTGAGGAGACGCTGAACCAGATGCAGCACAGCCTGGCTCAGCGTCTTGTCCTCGTTGCGCCCGCGCACATGGACCGGTTGCGCCTGAGCCTGCTGTTGCGGCTGGCGCGGCGCTATCTCATTGCCCAGGCCAAAGAGGTCTATCTGGTCAGCGAAGATCGACTGGCGCAGATGTTGGCTGCCCGCATGGGTTTTGCCGTGGCCGCCACGCTCGATGAATATCGCGGCCTGACCCCAGGTCCGGCCACTCATTCACGAAAACGCACCACGCGCCCTTCGGCGCGGCTGGTCTTTCCGCCAGCGCCTCCGCCAGCTTCGGCAGCGCCATCCCAGCAGGAAACCGCAGCGCCCAGCCTGGCAGGTGGGCAAACTGCCGCGCCTCCGGAAAAGCCAGCCGCCAACCTGGAAAAGATGCTCGTGGATGGCTATCTGCCGAACCCGGCAGCCACACCAGACCTGGAAGAAGAGGCAGAGCGGGCAGAGCGCGAGGAATACGAGCGGCTGCATTACGAAATCGACGAAGAGCAGCAGCCCTCGCGGGCGCAGCAGGAAGCAGAGTCACACGAAGAGCGTATCATTTCCAGGATTCTTCGTACCAGCCAGCCGGACCTCTTACCGCCAGACGGTGGAACGGAGGGCCAGGCCGAAGATGATCTGCCCGCCTTACCACCCCGTCCAGCGGAGCAGCGTACAGACACCCCCAGGCCTCCGGAAGATCGGGCGGCCAGAGATGAGTTGCCCGGCAAGGGCCTGGAGGGCAGCTTGCGCCCCATGCACACCATTGATGAACTGCTGCGCGAACGTGGCCGGGCCGAAGTCTTCGAGTGGTTCGAGCATCAGTCCACCCAAACCGCGAAAACAGGCAGCGCCGCCCGCAGCGCAACTGGCCTGGCAACAGCCACGCCCCCACCAGAAATCTCAGCGCCCCCCGCACCCCTTCCTGAAAGTGTTGGGCGGCAATCAACGCGCACAGCGCAGGTGGTCAAGCCGACTCGCCCCAGGAAACGTATCCAGCTTCGCCCGCCAGGAACGGCGACCTGGCGGCGCGCGGGCGTCATCGTGGCGCTGGCGCTTTCGGTGCTCATGATGGGCACTGGCCTGGCCCTCATTCCATCAGCCGAGGTAGACTACCACGAAGAGATCAGCCCCTATAACGAAGCGCTGCTGCTCGATGCCCACCCGGCTGGATTCCCCCCATGGACCGGAGCAAAGGGCGCTGGGCAGGCGCGCGCCGAAATGGCGCGCTTTGACGGCATCTTGACCGCGCAAGCCCTCGCCACGGGACAGCGCACCGCGCCCAATGCGCCTGACCACCTGCTCGCCGTTCCCACACAGGATGATGCCAACCAGGCCGCCAGCCAATTAAGGGCGCAGCTTCAGCAGTGGGGCGAAAAAGCGTTACACGCCCAGGCAGGACAGGGCGATATCCTGGGGCCAATGCTTTCGGATGAGGAGACTATGGCGTTTCCAGCCGTGGGCACAAGCCTGCCCGCTGGCGTCTCGCATTTCCAGGTCAGCGTCTCGCTGCACCTGCGCGCCACGCTGGTACTCCGCGCGGCGCTGCTGCAAGCGGCGATGCAGCAGCTACGCCTGGATGTGAACCGCAAAAAACCGGGCTTTGCGCCTCAGCCTGCGCCAGCGCTGAAGCTGAACATCCTGGGCGTTACGCCTGCCGGACCAGGGGACCAGCGGTTGGACCTGCTGGTGCGGGTGCAAACCGCTGCCACGATTGGCCCGGCCCTCACGCCAGAGCAGGTGCGCTCTGCCATTGCCGGGTGGGACGTGCCCGCGGCTGAAGCCTACCTGAACCACCAGCCGGGCATTACTGCTGCCTCCATCAGCATACAGCCCAAATGGCTCAACCGCTTGCCAATTTTCTCAGCAAGGATTAGAATCAACCTGGAAAGCTGAAGGGTGCTTTATGCGACTCATTGGGCTTGATGTCGGCGAAGCGCGGATTGGAGTCGCAGTCAGCGACCCCACAGGTACATTGGCGTCGGCGCGCACGGTGCTGGCCCGGCGGCCAGAGGGCGCGGCGTTCCTGGCGCTGCAACGATTGGTAGCAGAGGAAGAAGCCGAAGCCATCATTGTGGGCCTGCCGCGCAGCCTCAGCGGTGAACTCCATGGGCAGGCCGCGCTGGTCCAGGAATTTGCGGAACGGCTGCGCCAGGAGGTAGCTGTTCCAATTCATTTCTGGGATGAGCGGCTCTCCACAGTGGCAGCCGAGCGCGAAATGCGCGCCTCGGGCGCGAAACGCGACAAACGCCGCGCGATGATCGACGCAGTGGCCGCCGCCATCATTCTGCAAGGGTATCTTGACGCCTCGCGCGCGCAAGCGCCATGGAACGCAGACGGCGAAGCAGGGATGGACGAAGAAGAGTAAAGGGTGATTCTGGCATGAAAAAACGACGAGGGCGGCTGGTCGTGATTGTCCTCCTCCTGCTCTTAGCCTGTGGAGGCGCGTTTGGCTTTGGCGCCTGGACGGTGGTCTTCAATTTGTTCCAGGCGGCTGGCCCGGCGGATTCGCCACCCGTTACATTTATCATCCACGAAGGCGAAAATACCAGCCAGATTGCCAACGATTTGCAGGCCAAAGGGCTGATTCATAATGCGCTGGCTTTCGAGTTGTGGGCACGCTATCAAGGGCTGGATACCAAGCTCCAGGCAGGGTCATATCAACTGAATGCCGGAATGACCATCCCCCAGATCGTCGATACGCTGCTGACCGATTCACCAGATGCCATCTGGGCCACCATCCCCGAAGGCTATCGCATTATTCAGATGGCTTCGGCCTTTGCTGCCAAAGAAGAACTGGTTGATTTCAAGGCCAGCGAGTTCATCCAGATCGCCCAGACAGGCCGTTATACGAATGCCAACGGCAAAACCGTCTTGCTGGCCTCGCAATACTGGTTCCTGAATTATGACCCGCAGGGCACGCAGGGCGGCGCGCCCAACAGCATCAAATGTTCGGCTGCCTGCGATGGCGCGCTGGAGGGCTATCTCTTCCCCAACACCTATCTGGTGGACCTGAACGCCCACGCCTCCGATGTCATTCAGGAGATGCTCAACCTGTTTGGCGAACAGCTTTGCCCTGGACCAACTAACCAGCCGGATATATACCTGGCAAACGAACAACAGTGCGAGGCGCACGGGGCCATTCTCAATCAGACCACGAAGCAAACCATCTTTGACCTGCTGCAAAAAGATTACGGCAACACCGACAGCAAGACCATGGCCGATAAACTGCGCCACGCGCTGACGCTTGGCTCCATCGTCGAACGCGAAGCGCGCACCCACGCAGACCGGCAGGGCATCGCCTCCGTCTACTATAAGCGCTATCGCGTCAGCACCGGCGAGTTGACGCCGCCCGAAGATGGGCTGGCGCTCTTCCAGGCTGACCCGACCTTGCAATACTGGCTGGGCACGAACCAGACTCCCTGGCCGGTCTTGCAGCAAGGCGGCAACCAATATGCAACCAACCCCTACGACACCTATCAGGTCGAAGGCTTGCCACCAAGTCCGATTTGCAGCCCGGGCCTCGATGCGCTTACCCAGGCTATCAATCCGCCAAACACACCGTACTTTTATTTCATCGCGGGCAACGACGGCAAAACACACTACGCCAGCAACTATCAGGAGCAGCAGCAGAACATCCAGCAATACGGTCAGTGAGGAGCGCTGATCGCTCGATAAGCCAGGGCTACGCACAGACGCAGCACCACGTGGGGTGGGGCAATTTGAATCAGGGAGAAGAGTAACACGTATGGATTGGATCAGAGCGCTCTTTCTTGCCGTCTTACAAGGCATCACCGAACCTTTTCCGGTAAGCAGCCTGGGCCATACCGTCGTCATTCCTGGCGCGCTCGGCTGGGGCGATCTGCTGAATAGTCAGGCGTTTTTGCCCCTGGTCGTCACCCTCCATCTGGGCACCGCCTCGGCGCTGCTCATCTTTTTCTGGCGCGATTGGCGCGACATCATCAGCGCATTCATTCGCGTGGTGGCAAGACGCAAGGTGGGAACGGACCCCAACGAGCGCCTTTCCTGGCTGATTGTGGTGGGAACGATTCCGGCAGGCTTGATCGGCCTGATCTTGCAAAATCCGCTCACATCGTTGTTTTCCATCCCCGAACTTGCCGCCGTCTTTCTCGTGCTGAACGGCTCTATCCTCTTTCTGGGGGAGCTGCTGCGCAGGCGCGCCGAGCCGAAAACCCTGGAGCGCCAGAAGCAAGAAATGGTCTTCAAGGACTTACACCAGCTTACCTGGAAAGACGCTTTGTTCATCGGAGCCATGCAATCGCTGGCCCTGATTCCGGGCATCTCGCGCTCTGGCGTCACGATGGTTGCCGGTCTTTCCCAGGGCTTATCCCACAAAGCCGCGGCGCGGTTTGCCTTTCTGCTTGCCACGCCGCTTATTCTGGCGGCAGGCGTGCTGGAAGTGCCCAAACTGTTTGGGAACACCCAGGCGCTGCTGATTGCCGTCGTGGGCGGCGTCGTCGCTGGCCTTGCCGCCTATCTCAGCACGCGCTTTTTGATGCGCTATTTTGAGCTTGGCCGCCTGGACCCTTTTGCTTTCTATTGTTGGGGCGTCGGCCTGCTGGCAATCATACTCTTTTTCTGGCGCGGATAGCCGCTAGATGGGCACCATCAGATTGAAGAGGTAACAGCAAAAGAAAGGGGGCTGCCGTATGCGGAGTCTTGGTATGTTTATCGTGGTCGTCCTGGTGGCGATTGCCTGCGCGGGCATCGGGGTCTATTATCTCATCCCCAATATTCCCCATATCCTCTTCTTCAGCATCAGCGGCAACCCCAACACCTATCATCTGAAGCACGCGCTGGTCTTTTTTGGGCTGTCCGTGCTGGCGCTGCTGGCCGTGCGCTATGTCCAGCCGCTGCCCACCGAGAAAATGAAAACTAAACGCCTTGTAGAATCGACAGCCCAGCCACCGGAGCCACGCAAAAAGCGATGATGGACAAATCACTCGAATCCTCTCAGCCCATGCAAGCAGATGATTATGCCTATCTGCTGAACGAGTGTGACCGCTTGCAGCGCCAGAATGAACTGCTGCGCGAGCAAATGCGGGCGCTGCTCGTCTTGCAGAGCATCGCCAACGCGCTCAACGCCGAACTGGACTTGCCGCGCCTGCTCCGGCAAGTCACCGAGGCCGCGCTGCGGCTGGTCGTCTGTTCCGCCAGCGCCCTGCTCATTCTGGACCAGACCACCGAATCGCTCGCGGTGGAGGCGTTGGAACGCACCGGCGGCAACCGCGCCGCCCCAGCCAATGGCACATCGCTGCTGGCCTCCTTTGCGGCAAGTCCCAACAGTCTGTTGGCCCCCAGGACGCAGCGCCAGGGACCGGAGGACAGCGCCGTTAGCGCCAAACCCCAGGCCCAGGGGCCGCAAGCGCGCAAAACGCTGCTGCTCGGCCAGGGAATTGCGGGATGGGTAGCTGGCAACGCCGTTGCGGTTATCGTCAATGAAGTGGGAGGCGATTCGCGTTTTTCGCCGGAGCAGATCAGCGTGGATACCGAGATGCTGGGCGTCAAGCCCACCGCGATTGCCTGCGTGCCGCTGGTCTTCAAAGGGCGCGTCATCGGCGTATTGGAAACAGCGCATACCTCCAGCCAGGGCGGGTTCGATGCGCGCGACCTCGATCTGCTGCGCACGCTGGCCGCCCAGGCGGCCACAGCCGTCGCCAATTCGCGGCTGTATCAGGAATTGCGCGCCGAACGCGACCAGATCATCAGCGTGCAGGAAGATTTGCGCAAACGCCTGGCCCGCGACTTGCATGATGGACCCGCCCAGGTTCTTGCTTCCATTGCCATGCGTCTTGATTTTGCGCGCAAGCTGCTCATCCACGAGCCAGAAAAAGTCGATGAAGAACTGCGCGGGGTCGGGGAACAGGTGACTCGCGTCACGCGCGACGTGCGTGATATGCTCTTTGACCTGCGTCCCCTGGTGCTCGAATCTGAAGGGTTGGCGGTGGCCCTGGAACGATTTTTGGAGCGTTTCAAATCGCTGGGGGGTCCGAAGATGCACCTGCTCGGCGAGTATCAACAGCGGCTCCCCTATCAGACCGAGGCAACCGTCTTTGCCATCACGCAGGAAGCGGTGAATAATGTTCTGAAACATGCCAGAGCGCGTAACTGCTGGATTGAGATACAGGAGGAACCGCGTGCCCTGATCATCAAAGTCCGCGACGATGGCGTCGGCTTTGACGTTCAGGCCGTCAGACAGAACTATGCGCAGCGTGGAAGTTGGGGGTTGCTGAATATGCGCGAGCGGGCAGCCCTGGTGGATGGAATCCTCTCTTTCCACTCTCAGCCCGGCGGGGGCAGCATCATCTCACTGACCGTACCCAAATCAAGCTAAGGCAATCATAAAGAATCTTCTGCCCGCAGAGAGGAAATGAGAAACAGCAATGAGCGACGGACGTTATGGATTAGCCGTTTCCCCAGAAAATACCGTGTTTGTCTCGCTCTGTTTTGAAGGCCCAGATGTCTATTCCACCGCTGGTGGCCTGGGAACGCGCGTGACCGAACTAACCGAGACGCTGGCCGAACTGGGCTATACCACCCACCTGATCTTTGTAGGCGACCCCACCAAACCGGCCACCGAAGAGCGCATCAACGGCAAGCTGATTCTGAAACGTTGGAGCCAGTGGATCAGCAAATACTACCTGAGCGGCGTCTATGACGGCGAAGACGCCAAAATCTACGACTATAACGAAAGCGTCCCCCCGCATGTGTATAAAGAGATCGTCGAGCCTGCCGTCAGCCAGGGCAAGCTGGTCGTCATCATGGGCGAAGACTGGCATACCGCCGAAGTCATGAGCCGCATTTCCGATCTGCTGCATTGGCATAACCTGCGGCATCGCGTCTTGATGGTCTGGAATATCAACAGCCTGATGTCGCTGCATCGCATCAACTGGGGACGCCTGGGCTACAGCAGCACCATTCTCACCGTCAGCCGCTATATGAAACATCGCCTCTGGGCCTATGGTGTCAATCCGCTGGTCGTGCCCAACGGCATCCCCAGGCGTTTTCTGGAGCCGGTCGATGAAAAACGGCATCAGCAGCTTCGCCAGATCGCCCAGCTTGGCAATCCCGAGCGACTGGTGCTCTTCAAGATTGGCCGCTTCGACCCCGACAAGCGCTGGATGATGGCCGTTGAAGCTGCCGCGCGCCTGAAATGGAGCGGCCAACCCGTCACCATGATTATTCGCGGCGGCATCGAGCCACACGGCGGCGAAGTCCTCAACCACGCCCGCCATCTGGGGCTGGTGGTGCGCGATGTCGGCGCTTCGCGCCCATCCATCGACGATTGCTTCCAATTGCTGGCGCAAAGCGGCGAAGCGGATATCTACAACCTGCGCTTCTTTGTGCCGGAAGAGTTCGTGCGCATCTGCTATCGCGGCGCTGACGCGGTGCTTGCCAACAGCGGCCACGAGCCATTTGGCCTGGTGGGGCTGGAGGTCATGGCCGCGCGGGGCGTCGCCTTCACCGGCTCGACCGGCGAAGATTACGCCGTCTCCTTTGAAAACGCGATTGCCCTCGAAACGGACGATCCCGACGAAATCGTCGGCTATCTGCTCTATCTGCAACAGCACCGCGACGAGCTAGAGAAAATCCGCGAGACCGGGCATCAAACGGCGCGCGCCTTTGTCTGGGAAGAAGCGATTGACAACCTGATAGGAAAGCTGGGGTATCTGGCCCGCAAGCAGAGCCTGGTGTTGGACCAACCAGCAGCTATTCGATAGATCGAGAGGAAACGCGGATGGCCCGCAATCTCGTGATGTATACTGTCGTGCATCAGCCACGACGGTTGAAACTGCCCGCCCAGCCCATTCCCAAGGGCGCTTCCATCGAGGACATTACTCACTGCTTGTTCGATGAGCGGATGAACGAGCAATACTTCCATAAAGTGGCCCAGCAGTGCTACTATCCGGCGACGGAGCGCTTCACCGAACTGGTGCGCCAGGGACTCAAGCTCAGCATCGGCTTCTCCGTCTCGTTCTTGCGCCAGGCCGCCTCCTGGGACCGCACGCTGCTGGAGCGCTTTAAAACGCTGGTCGCCGAGCCAAACGTGGAACTGGTCGGCGTCGAACCATATCATAGCTTCCTCTTTCTCTACGATCTGCCCCTGTTCATTCAGCGCATGCGTTGGATGCGCGAAGAGATGGAGCGTGTGTTCGGCAAGACACCCACCGTCACCGATACCACCGAGATGTGCATGTCTGCCGTGCTCTACGACGCGCTCGAACAGGCAGGCTTCAGCGGCGGGTTGATCGATGGACGCCCCTGGGTCATGGGCTGGCGCGAATCGACGCATCTCTATCACTATACCGGCAACCTCAAGCTGCTGCCGCGCCATCTTTCGCTCAGCGACGATGTGGGCTATCGCTTCTCGAACCGCACCTGGAGCGGCTGGCCTCTCTTTGCGGACACATACGCCCACTGGCTACGCGAAGCCTGGGGCGATTTTGTCTTCGTCGGCTGGGATTACGAGACCTTTGGCGAGCATCACTGGCGCGACAGCGGCATCTTTGACTTCCTCAGGCAACTGCCAGATGAACTCTCCAAACGCGGCGCGCAAACGCGCAAGCCCAGCGAGATCATCAGCGACTTTGGCGATGCTTCATTCCATCTTCCCTTGCCCGGCTTTCCCAGCACCTGGGCGGGCAGCGGCGGCATGGAGTTCTTCCTGGGGAACAGCGCGCAGCAGGCCATCTTCCAGTTGATGCTCCAGATACACGGGTTGGCAAAAATTACCGGCAATGCCGAACTGCTCGATCTGGCGCTCTGGCTGGGGCAATCGGATAACCTGCACCTGATTCAGTGGTTCGGGCGCGGCGGCTCCGAGGCCGAAGTCTCCGCCTATTTCACGCCGCGTGAATGGTGGAACCTGGGACCAGGAGGCATCATTCACGAGCAGCAGCAGGTCTATCTCAACCTTCTGCACGCCATGGAGCCGTTCCTGCCCAACCGCACGCCCTCTTCTCCGGTGCCGTGGGTCTTCAACGCCCGCGAACTCCAACTCGCCGAGCCTGGCATCGAAGCGCGCTACTGAGCCTGAAACCGACGCTTTCGCTCAAACGTTGAATAAAGAGGAGCGCTTTCTCTGGCAGGCGAGAACCGTTGTGGGTTGCCTGGATGGCACAAAACGTGTATACTTTCTCCTCCGGAGAAATTGGTAGCTGAAAGACGACGCGCTTCAGCTATGAGAGGCCATTCGAGCGCGAGAGGGTAGGACAACAGCAGTGCACGTCATCCAACAACCCCGACGCTTCCGGCGTCGGGGATGGATTGTCCTGGCAGCATTTTTATTGGCCGTGGTGCTGGTCGTGTCGGTGGGAGCCGCCGTCACCAGCCTCCACGCCCAGGGACAACCCCATTATCAATCAGCGGTGGGCACACCCGTCTATCTACCCACCCCAACACCCACACCGAAGAGTTCACACGCCAACGCGGGAGCATCGCTGCCCTCACCTATTATTGGGCAACCGAGCGCCAGCGCTCCGCCAATCATACCGGCCAATACGGGGATACTCTATGCCGATGCGGCAGGCATTTATCTGCTGACCAGCGGTATGGCCGCGCCTGAAAAGCTCAACACGCCCGGCTATACTTCGCTGGTTCCTCCGGTGCTGACCAGCGGCGGCAAACTGCTCTATGCCGGGTCGGCTGGCCTCTATCTGCTGGATGTGTTCCATACCAGTAACGCAACTCCCCTGCAAATCGCCAGCATCGACCCACAGAAGCAAATCATTGCTTCGATGGCAATGAGCGCTGATGGGCAGCAGGTCTTCTGGAGCGTCGAGCCACATAACGGCATCGGCACCATTACGCTCTATCAGGCCACACTAACCCCAGCGGGGGTAAGCACGCCGACGCTGCTCTATTCACAGCCGACGAACAACTGCCCGTGCTACATGGTCTTTGGGTTGGCAGAGGCAGGCGCGGGCAAAACCAGCAAGTTGCTGCTGACCGATAATCTGGGCACGCCCGCCGACCAGGGGACCGGCCTGTGGGCCTTTGACCAGGTTCAGCAGCAGGTGGGGGCACAGGTGCTGGCCGAAGACCAGGGAGAAGACCCGCTGGTGCTTTCGGCAGATCATACCTTGCTGGCCTACGCCCCAACTACCGGAGAAGTCCCCGAACCGACGGACGGCAGCGTCCCATCTCAAGTGGGAAGCCAGCCGTTCGGAAACAGCATGGCAATTGTCAGCGCGGCAAGCAGCGGCTCGGCCAAACCTGTTACCATCGTTTCTCCCCAGACCAACGTCCGCAGCTTCTCGGCGTACCACTGGATTACCACGCCAACCTTTTCACCCGATAACCAATCGATTGCCTACATCCAGTTTTCTTCAGACGATACCGGCCCGTATGACCGGCACAGTTCGCTCTATGTAGCTTCCACCAAAGGCGGCGCACCAAAGGTCGTGGCGAACTTCAGCGCGCAGTTGGTGGAACTGGGAAGCTGGCTCGACAGCCACACCCTCTTGCTGTATGCCGATAAGGGCATTTATGCGCTCGACACCCAGACGGCGGCTATCTCGCTGTTGTCTGTCGTCCAGAACTACAGCCGCATGGTGGGAGTAGTCGCGTTGCCCAGCGATATGTCGGGCGCTTAGTCGCCCGACGCCCCAGGCGGCTGTGTTTCTTGCCCGATGATCCGCTCAATCGCGGTCTCATCCACGCCTGGGCCAGTCCCCGGCTGCTTTGCCAGCCAGAGCAAATACTCGCGGTTGCCATCCCGTCCGGTGATTGGCGAGGCAACCAGGCCCAGCGGGAACAGCGGCGGATTGTGGGCACGCACCCAGCCAATCAGCGTCAGCAGCACGCGGCGGCGCACCTGCGGGTCGCTGATGACGCCCGCGCCGCGATCAGCTTCGGCCTTGCCCGCCTCAAACTGTGGCTTCACCAATGCCACCATCCAGGCGTCAGGCGTCGTCAACGCGGCCACGCGGGGCAGCACCTGCCGCAGCGAAATAAACGAGACATCGATGACGGCGCACTGCGCCGCTTCGGGCAACTGCTCCAAATAGCGAATATTCGTGCGCTCCATCACGACGACGCGCGCGTCGTTGCGCAGCGCCCAGGCAAGCTGCCCTTGGCCGACATCGACCGCGTAAACCTGGCGCGCGCCGCGCTGAAGCAAGACATCCGTAAAGCCGCCAGTGGACGCGCCCACATCCAGGCAGAGCAGACCAGCCGGACTGAGGCCAAAGGCATCCAGCGCCCGCTCCAGCTTGAGGCCGCCCCGACTGGCATAGCGCAGTTCCCCTCGGCTATCGCGCACCTCACACGGCGCATCTTCGGCCACCAGCGCGCCCGCTTTATCGACCACGCGCCCACCCATCGTCACCTGGCCCGCCATAATCAGCGCTCTGGCGCGCTCGCGGCTGGGAGCCAGCCCGCGCTTCACCAGCAATTGATCGAGGCGTTCTTTTTTGCTTGCCGCCATGGCATACCTCCTTTCTTCAGAGTAGCACATGTTTCAACCATGCAAACACAGGCCAGGCGTACCCGCTTGTAGCGCCGCCGTCCCTGGCGGCTAACCGCTGGAATGCCACCACCGCAGGCTTCAGTGTCCAACGTTTGTGTTGGCGAAGCGTCTTGCCGCCAGGGACAGCGGCGCTACAAGCGGAAGACACGGCGGATTCCTCTTGACCAGCTCTATCAGGCTAGCTATACTCTCTACAGTCTCTACACTCTCTACGGTTCCTCCATGTAAGAGCGTTCGCCGTCGAATTGAGGAGGTCATCCCATGAGCGTTTCCATCAACGTCCCTCAAATCGTGCTTCCAGACACGTATAATGCAGCCTCCACCTTCTTAGACCGCAACGTCGAAGAAGGGCACGGCGAGCGCATCGCCGTCTATTACGAAGACCAGCAGTGGACCTATCACCAGATGCAGGCGTTGGCAAACCGCGTTGGCAACGGCCTGCGCGGCCTCGGCATCGAGATGGAGCAGCGCGTGGCTTTGCTGCTGCTCGATTCGCCCCGGCTGGCCGCCGCGTTTTTGGGGGCGATCAAGCTCGGCGCAGTGCCTATCCCTATCAACACCTCGCTGCGTCCAGCCGATTACGTCTATATCCTCAACGACAGCCGCGCAAAGGTGCTCGTCATCGATGCCGCGCTCTGGCCGCAGATTGCGGGCATCCAGAGCCAGCTTCAATACGTGCGCCAGGTCGTTGTCGTGGGGCGCGATACACTGGACGCTGATCAGAGATCAGCAGGCTTGCTTGATTTCGAGGAGTGGATTGCCGACGCCTCCGACGCGCTGGCCGCCGCGCCCACCAGCAAAGATGACGCCGCCTTCTGGCTCTACAGTTCCGGCAGCACCGGCTTTCCCAAGGGCTGCGTACACCTCCAGCATGATATGCTTGTCTGCACCGAACTCTACGCCCGCCCGTTCCTCAACATCAGCCAAGACGACATCACCTTTTCCGGGGCCAAGCTCTATTTTGCCTATGGCCTGGGCAACAACCTCTATTTCCCCTTTGCCGAAGGCGCTGCCGCCGTCTATTATCCGGGCCGCCCCATTGGCGAAGACCTCTTCAAAGTCATTGACCGCTACCACCCAACCATCTTTTACGCCGTGCCGACGCAGTATGCCTCTATGCTCGCCATCCCCGACGCGGAAAAGCGCTTCAACTGCTCATCGCTGCGCGTCTGCGTCTCCGCTGGGGAGCCGCTGCCCGCCGAACTGTATCGGCGCTGGAAAGAGCGCTTTGGCGTGGAGATTCTCGATGGCATCGGCAGCACCGAAATCTGCCACATTTTCATCTCCAATCGCCAGGGCGAGGTGCGCCCCGGCAGTTCGGGTAAAGTCGTGCCAGGCTACGAGGCCAGGATTGTCGACGAGCAGGGCCAGATGGTTCCTCAGGGCGACATCGGCAACCTGCTGATTAAAGGCGACAGCACCTGCGCCTACTACTGGAACAAGCACGAAAAGACGAAACAGACTATTCAGGGCGAATGGATTCAGACCGGCGACAAATATTACCAGGACGAAGAGGGCTATTTGTGGTATGCTGGCCGGTCAGATGATATGCTAAAGGTGGGCGGGCAGTGGGTCTCGCCAATCGAAGTCGAATCGGCCCTGATTATGCATCCTGCTGTTCTGGAGGCCGCCGTGGTGGGCCACGCCGACGCCGATGGACTCATCAAGCCCAAAGCCTACGTCGTGCTTCAGCCGAGACAGACGGCCAGCGATGCTCTGATCGATGAGTTGAAAGCGTTCGTAAAAGATCGGCTGGCGGCCTTCAAGTATCCGCGCTGGATTGAATGCGTGGCCGAACTGCCCAAGACAGCCACCGGCAAGATTCAGCGCTACAAACTGCGCGAACAGGCATAGAGAGCAAGGCAACACCGTGATAAATCAGGTGCGAGCGTTTGATGCCGTCGAAGCCAACTGGTGCGCGGCCTGGCTCACGCTGGGCATGCTGGACATGCCGCCGCGCTCGTTGGCGGAAGACACCAGCGAATGGGTGCGCGTCGTCACGCCGGAGGGGCCAGAACTGCTGCTCAACAACATCCTGCGCTTTCATCCTGATGGGCCGGTCACGCCCCAGGCGGTGGAGCACGCCATCGCGCCCTATCGCAAATATCACCTGCCCTTTCAGTGGTGGCTGACGCCCAACGGCAACCCTCCTGGCCTGGCAGCCGAACTGCGGCGGCTAGGTATGTACCCATGGGGCAACGCCACCGCCATGGCCTTATCATTGGATGGCTGGGAGCCTCCGGCACGAGTGCGCCAGCATCGCAGCGTCAGGGTGCGACGCTTGCCAATGGAGGACGAGGAGGGCCGCTGGCGCGCACTCAATGTGATCTGCACTGTGTTTGATGTTCCGCGCGTCCACATGGCCCGCTGGTGCAGCATCAACCCCTGCTTTCGTATGTATCTGGCGGAACTGGACGGTCAGCCCGCCGCCGCTATGGCCCTCTTGCCCCAGGGCGAGATCGCCGGTTTATATCATGTGGCAACCCTGAGCGCCTATCGGCGGCAGGGCATCGCCGCGCGCATGATCGTGCAGGGATTGCAAGAGGCGCAAGGGGATGGCGCGCACATTGCTGTCTTGACCGCCACGCCAGAAGGCGAACATCTCTATGAGATGCTCGGATACGAAGCTTGCGGCGTCATTGAACAATGGATGCCTGGCGGCTCTCTGCTTTCTAAGCTCTATTATGGATAAGGACGGCACAACACAGCCCATGAGCACCCCACCCGAACAGACCACCCCGGTTTCCGGCGCGCAGACCACGCCCGCCACTCCGCTGGCCGCTCATCGGGTCAGCCTGCAAGAAGCGGGGCACACGGCGCGCATCAGCATCAATCCGCCGCTGGACGTTGGCACGCTGGCCGAACTGGCGCACCTGCTCGACGCCTGGAACGCGCCGTCTGGCCTGAAGGCGGTGGTGCTGGACCTCACCGCCTGCGGCAGCAGCCCAAGCGCTGGCAGCCCCGATGGCACGGCCAGCAAGGGGCTGCTGGAGAACCGCCAGGGGCGCGTGCGCGAACGCGCGCTGACGGTGGCGCAAGAGCGCGTCCTGGCAGCGTTGCAGCGTCTCCAAGCGCCGATTCTGGGCATCGCTGCGGGCATCGTTCCGTCGCTGGGCTGCATCTTGCTTTCGGCGTGTGATTTGCTGCTGGCGGCTGAAGATGCCTGCTTTGTGCGCGAAGGCGGGGCAGGGCTTGCCTATCATGCCGCGCCAGCGCGCATGGGAACTACCGGCGCTCTTCCCGAACGCATCAGCGCCCACCAGGCGTATCGCCAGGGACTGATAAGCTGGCTGGCCCCAGCCGGACAACTGGCCGCCGAAACTGACCGCGGGCTGGCGCTGCTGCTGGATAAAAGCGCTGTGGCCCTGGCGCTGACCAAGCGTGCCTTCCTGCTGGGGATAACCCAGCCGAAAGAGCCAGGGCAGGCGCTGGCAAAGATCGGCGAGCTTTATCTGCATGAACTGATGGCAACCGCCGATGCCCTGGAAGGTCTGAACGCCTTCCTGGAAAAACGCTCTCCCAGGTGGAAAGAAGCATGACAGGTAACAAGCTGATGTCCTTGCGCGAGGCGATTGAACGCTTCGTGCCCGATGGCGCTTCGGTAGCGTTGGGGCTGGCGCTGGAGGCGCTTATCCCTTTTGCCGCCGGGCACGAGATCATGCGCCAGCGGCGGCGCGATCTGACCCTGATTGGCCCCATTTCCGATATGCTCTTCGATCAGATGATCGGCGCGGGCTGTGTGCGCAAAGTGCAGGCGGCCTGGGTGGGTAACGTCAGCGAAGGGCTGGCGCATAACTACCGGCGCGCCGTCGAGCAAGACATTCCGCACCCGCTCATCGTCGAAGAACATAGCAATTTCAGCATCGCGCTCAGTCTGCTGGCGGCTGGCCTGGGCGCGCCCTATCTGCCAACAAAAACCTTGCTGGGCAGCGATATCCCGCGCCAGAATCCCACCTTCCGCCAGGGAACTGACCCCTGGAGCGGCGACCCGCTGCTGCTGGTGCCAGCCATCCGGCCCGACATCGCGGTTCTGCACGCGCAGCGTGCCGACGCCGAAGGCAACGCGCACATCTGGGGCAGCCTGGGCATCTGCGAAGAAGCCGCAATGGCTGCCCAGGGCATTATTCTGGTGGCTGAGGAGATCGTCTCGCGCGAAACGATTCTGAGCGACCCCAATCGCGTGCTGACGCCAGCGGTCAAGGTGCTGGCCGTCGTCCACGAGCCAGGAGGAGCGCACCCCGCGCCCGTGCAAGGCTATTATAACCGCGACCACGCCGCCTTCCGCGAATATCACACCCAGACGCGCAGTGTGGAAGGCTTCGAGCAGTGGCTGGCGGAATGGGTGACGGGCGTTGCCAATCGCCAGGAATATCTGGCGCATCTTGGCGCAGAGCGCTGGAACGGCCAGGCCGTCAAAACCCATCGCTACGCCGCGCCCACCGATTACGGCTACTGAGCCACCAACAGAGGAGCCGCTGCCATGCCTGACTATACGCCCCAGGAATTGATGGTTGTCTGTGCCGCCCGCGAGATTCACGAGGGCGAGGTGGTTTTTGTTGGCATGCGCCTGCCCTTGCTGGCGTTCGCGCTGGCAAAGCGCACCCATGCCCCCGGCGCCATCGGTCTCTTTGAAAACGGCCTGATGCGCGACAGCCCCTCCACCGAACTGCTCTATACCATGGGCGACGCGCCCAATATCCTGGGCGCGCAGTGGGCCACGCGCATGCTCAACGTCATGGGCCTGCTGGCACAAGGGCGCGCCAATCTTGGCTTCATCGGCGGCGCGGAAATAGACCGCTTCGGCAATCTGAACACCTCGCGCATCGGCGATTGGCAGCATCCCACCGTCAAGTTGCCCGGCAGCGGCGGCGGGGCCGACATTGCCTCCCTGGCAGGACGGCTCGCGGTGATTCTGGCGCACGACAAGCGCCGTTTCCGCGAGCGCGTGGATTTTGTCACCAGCGCGGGCAATGGCGAAGGCGGCACCTGGCGCAAGCGGGTTGGCTTGCCGCGCGGCAGACCCAGCGCCGTCATCACGACGCTTGGCGTGCTGGGCTTTGACGCCGAAACCGGGGAAGCGTTTTTGCGCTCCTACCACCCCTTCACCAGCGCCGAAGAAGTACAAGACAACACCGGCTGGCCGCTGCACCTTGCGCCTGATCTCGCGCCTACGCCAGCCCCCACTGCCGATGAACTGCGCATCATCCGCGAATGCGACCCGCAGGGCTTCTGGACCCGCTAGCAGAAAAGCGGCGAAAAGGCAAGACAAAGTGAGGAGAGAAGCGCTTTTACGCGCTTCTCTCCTCACTTTGTCTTGAAGCGTCAAGCGGGAGGCTTAGCGCCCACGCGCGCGACGAATGCGCGCGGCAGCGGCAAAGCCACCGGCAATGAAGACCAGCGAGAGCAAAGCAACCATAATCAGCGCCAGCATCCCACCGTTCTGAATGCCGCTTTGTGGGCCGCTGCCTGGACCACCGCCGGTTCCTGGCGGGCTGCACGGCACACCGCTGGTCGGCGTTCCGTTACACGGCGGCAGCGTAGGCGTGGGCGTACTGCCTGGAGTCCCGCCATTGGAAGACTGTGTCGGCGTCGGTGAAGGTGCTGGAGGCGTTGTTGGCGTCGGCGTCGGCGGCACAGGGGTCGGCGACGGGGTTGGCGAGGGATTGGGCGCCGAAGTTGGTGTCGGCGTCGGATTGGGTGCTGATGACGTTGGCGTCGGCGAGGGATTGGGCGCCGAAGTTGGTGTCGGGGTTGGCGATGGGTTCACCACCTGAGTGGGCGTCGGCGCTGGTGCTGCTGCCGTTGGCGTCGGCGTGGGCGAACCCAACAGGTTGATATTCGCTCCCGCGGTAGCAGTAGCATTCACACTGACAGTCTGCCCAGGAGTGTTACCCGCCACAGCCACCAGCGCAAAACAGCATGCGAGCAGCAGACCGGCCACAATGATAAAGATAATGGCAAGATTGCGTACCCCACCCTGACTCCCAAAAAAACTGGCTATATTCCTACAAAGCTGCCTTATCATGACGACCTCCAATACAACCTATCAGGCAAATTTGGCCTATTCATTCCCCTACCCACCTGCCTGAATTCATACAGAGTGGCCCTGATCTGTTCCCCCAAGCCCGCTTAGTATAGCGCAGCCTGCCGGAAAAAGCTAGCCCTCCTGCCCGCTTTTCCTACTGCATTACCTACTGCCTCTGCAACCAGTCGGGCCGCCTGGAGCCTCTTGTGTGCTATAATGACTGTGAATTGATAAGGACGAACCAACTGCAACAATCGTCTGTACCCATTCGTTGATAGACGTGGGCAGGAATATCAGATGTATGATTTCCAACCTGCCCGCAAGCAACATGAACCTTCTATAATCAGACAACGAGCGAAACGCCAAATCGTCCCGCTGCTGCACGAAATAAAGGGGTGATTGCCACCAATGAGCATTCTTACCAAGATCATGGGTGATCCCAACGAGCGCGAGCTAAAAAAAATTCGGCCCATCGTTGCCCGCATCAACGATCTGGAGCCGGAGATTGAAAAGCTGAGCGACGAGGAGTTGCGTGGCAAAACCGCTGAGTTCCGCCAATTGATTGATGCCGCCGTCGAAGACGCCGAAGATGAAGAAGAAGCGGCAAAGCAGCGCAACGAGATGCTCGATGAACTCTTGCCGGAAGCCTTCGCCGTCGTGCGCGAAGCAGGCAGACGCTCGATTGGCATGCGCCATTACGATGTGCAGATGATTGGCGGCATCGTGCTGCACCAGGGCAAGATCGCCGAAATGGGCACGGGCGAAGGCAAGACGCTGGTCGCCACCTTGCCATCCTACCTCAACGCCCTGACCAGCCTGGGCGTGCATATCGTCACCGTCAACGACTACCTTGCCAAACGTGACCGCGAATGGATGGGGCGCATCCACGAATTTCTGGGGCTGAGTGTTGGCGTCATCCTGACCACGCAAAACCCCATGGGGCCAGAACGCCGCGAAGCTTATCAAGCCGATATTACCTATGGTACCAACAATGAACTGGGCTTCGATTATCTGCGCGACAACATGGCCGCTGATCTTGCCCTGTGCGCCCAGCGCCCGCTCAATTACGCCATCGTTGACGAAGTGGATAACATCCTGATCGACGAGGCCCGCACGCCGCTGATTATCTCCGGCCAGGCTGAAGAATCCGCCGAGATGTACGCCAAGTTCGCCAGACTCGTCCCGCGCCTCAAAGAAGAAGAAGATTACCTCGTCGATTTGAAGTCCCATACCGTCGCCATCCTCGACCCTGGCATCGAAAAGATGGAGCGTATGCTGGGCGTCAAAAATATCTATGCCGACATGAACTTGACGCGCTACCTGGACAATGCCCTCAAAGCGCAGGCGCTCTTCAAGCGCGATAAAGACTACCTCGTTCGTGATGGCGAAGTCATCATCGTCGATGAATTTACGGGCCGCCTGATGATTGGCCGCCGCTATAACGAAGGGCTGCATCAGGCTATCGAAGCCAAAGAAAACGTCAAGGTCCAGAACGAAAATCGCACCATCGCCACCGTCACCTTCCAGAATTATTTCCGCCTCTATAAAAAGCTGGCGGGCATGACCGGCACAGCGCTGACCGAGGCCGAAGAGTTCAACAAGATTTATAAGTTGGATGTAATAACCATTCCTACCAACAAGCCAAGGATTCGCGACGACATGGCCGACCTGATCTACAAGTCGGAAGAAGGCAAGTTCGACGCGGTGGTCGAAGAGATCAAGCTGCGCCATGAGGCGGGGCAGCCAGTGCTGGTGGGCACGACCTCCGTCGAACTCTCGGAATATCTGAGCGAGAAGCTGAATCGTCAGGGCATCGAACACAACGTGTTGAACGCGAAGTTCCACGAAAAAGAGGCGCACGTCATCGCCAATGCTGGCAAGACCGGCGCTGTCACCATTGCTACCAATATGGCTGGCCGGGGCACCGACATTTTGCTAGGCGGCAATCCTGACGAACTGGTCGATAGCATCCTGCGCGAATGGGACATCGATCTGGACATGGCAAGCGAAGATGACCGCGCCGAGGCGCTGGAAGAAGCAAAGAAGCGCTGCGAAGAAGATCGCAAGCGTGTGCTGCGCGTGGAGCAACTGCGCGCCTGCCAGACCGTTGACCAGCATCTTCAGGACATCTACGCGGAACGCAAGATCGACCCCGACGAAGCCACCAGCGAGCAGCGCCAGAAAGCCGAGGCCGATGCCCGCAAGCGCTACGCTCGTTATCTGCGTCACTTTGAAGACGAAGTGCTGCAAGAAAAAGAAATTGACCCGGAAACAGCCACGCCCGAACAGCGCAAATCAGTTGCCAAAGAGGCCGATCAGCGCCGGGCCGAACAATACGAGCGCGAAATGAGCATGCGCGGGCTGCACATCATCGGCACCGAACGCCACGAAGCGCGCCGCATCGACAACCAGCTTCGTGGCCGCTCGGGCCGCCAGGGCGACCCCGGCTCGTCGCGCTTCTATCTCTCGCTGCAAGACGAACTGATGCGCCGCTTCGGCACGGACCGTGTTGCCGGATTGATGGACCGCATCGGCATGGATGACAGCATGCCCATCGAAAGCCCGCTGGCGAGCAAATTCATTGAACAGGCGCAAACTAAGGTTGAGGGTTTTAACTTCGACATTCGTAAAAACGTCGTCGATTATGATGATGTGATCGCCAAGCAGCGCGAAGTCATCTATGCCGACCGACGCGCAATCCTGGAGCGCGCCAATCTGCGCTCGAAGATTCTGCAAATGATCGAAGCGGAAATTGAGCGCATCGTCGCTGCCCATACGCAGGCTCCCTCACCCGACAACTGGAACCTGGATGAACTCATCCAGACGCTCAAACCCTGGTTCGAGGTGCCAGACGATATTTTCCCCGACAACCTCAATACCCTCCGGCGCGAGGTGTTGATTGAGAAGCTTATCAAGCTGGCCCGCAAGACGTATAAAGCCAAAGAAGAGAAGGTGCGGCAGGAATTCACTGAAGAAGGTGAAGACAAAGGCACTGAGATCATGCGCTCTGTGGAGCGTCAGTTCATGCTGCAAGTGGTCGACCGGCTCTGGATGGACCACATCGACGCGATAGATGTCTTGCGCGCGGGCATTGGCCTGCGCGGCGTGGGCCAGCGCGACCCCAAAGTCGAGTTCCAGCGCGAAGCCTTTGCCATGTTCGATGACCTCAAGCTTGCCATCCAGCACGACATCGCCGACCAGATGATGCGCGTCCAGATTACGCGGAAAATCGAGGAACAACCCAAGCCCAAAGCCATGCCGCGCAATATGCGCACCAACCTGGAGCAGATTGCCGCCGCCAGCCGCCAGGCGAAATCAGATGGCGCGGGCGGCGTGCGCGCTCCGAAAGCGCTGCCGATGCCTTCCGGCAATGGTAATGGACACAGCAAAGTGAACGGGCACGGCAAACCAGGCCAGGCTGCGCGCACTCAGGGGCCACAGCCCAAACCCAAGCAGCAACCTGTCATGGCCGGGGCGCGCGGACCACAGCAGGCGCAAAAAGCAGGAGCCAGGCCAGCCGCGCAAGGGCCATCACAGCCCATCGACCCGCGCCACATTGGTCGCAACGACCCCTGTTACTGCGGCAGCGGCAAGAAGTACAAGCTCTGCCACGGGAAATAAGAGATGATGAAGAGAAGCCACCGGCGTCGCCTGGAAGGCGACGCCGGTGGCTTCTCTTCATCATCTCACAACTCGCTCATGTTATAGAAGCCGCGGCCATTCTTCTTGCCAAAGCGCCGAAGCAGGACCATCCTTTTGAGCAGCGGCGGCGGCGCGTAGATCGGGTCTTTGAACTCCTCGTAGATAGCCTCCGCAGCGTAAAGCGTCGTATCCAGCCCCACATAATCGAGCAGTTCAAACGGCCCCATCGGATAGCCGCAGCCCAGCTTCATGCTCGTGTCGATGTCTTCCATCGTCGCAAAGCCTTGCTCATACATGCGCACTGCCGCCAGCATATAGGGAATCAGCAAGAAATTGACGATGAAGCCCGCGCGGTCCTTGGCAACCACGGGCGTTTTGCCCAGCGAGCGCGCAAAACTCTTCAACGTCTCCACCGTCTCGTCGCTGGTGGCAATCGTGCGCACCACTTCCACCAGCTTCATCACCGGTGCTGGATTAAAAAAGTGCAGCCCGGCAATGCGGTCCTGGCGATTGGTAGAGGCCGCCATCTCGGTAATGGTTAGCGACGAGGTGTTGGTGGCAATCAGCGCTTCAGGCCGCAGAATGCGATCAAGATGAGGAAAGAGTTGAAGCTTCTTTTCCATATTCTCAACTATCACCTCAATCACCAGATCGCAGTCGCGAAAATCTTCCAGGTTCAGCGTGCTGCGCAGCCGCCCGCGCGCCTCCTGCGCCTGCGCTTCGCTGAGCTTCTGCTTGCCCACCAGCATATCCCACGCGCCGTAAATGCGCCCCAGCCCCTTATCAAGCAGTTCCTGGTTGACCTCATGCACAATCGTCTCATATCCCGACTGCGCGCAGGTCTGGGCAATACCGCTGCCCATCAACCCGCAACCAATCACCCCGACCCGTTTAATCTCAATCGCCATTGATCGTATCTCCTTCTTGGAGCTTCCCCGCGTAAGTGGGGACAGCTTTGATTATGGATGCTCCTGGGCAAACGCCTGCCACTTCTGAACCACAGAGGCAATCTTGGGCCGCCCATTCTCGCGCCGCTCGGCTGGCGGACTCCAGGCCCCGTGGGTTACTGCCGCCTCTTTGCGCAGCGCGCCCAGCACCGAAAAATAGCGCATCTCTTCGGGCAGAAAAAGCTCGCCCGCTCCGGGCGTTTGCTCGAAATAAAAATACTGCCCATGCTGCGCGTACCACTCGCGTATCTCCGCCAGTGTCGGGGCGGGATGCGGATGATACGCCGCGAGATCAAGCTGAAGCTGTCCAAAAGGAAAGCAGTGCAGGTGCGCGTGAAAGACCGTCTGGCGAAAAATGCCATGCTCGAAAAAGACCGGCTGGCGATAGGCCCAGCGCAAGAACTCGTCGGCCCGGGCTTTCATCTGCAAAAACTCGGCCTCAAGCTGGGCGGGCACCGTGCCATAGCAGCTATAATGCGCCTTGGGCACCAGCAGCAGATGCCCCTCGATCAATGGGGCATGATCGACCAGCAAGAAAAATGATTGGCTTTCAGTTAGAATATGAGCGAGGTCCTGGCGAACACAAAACGGACAGTCTGCGCGGGGCTGCGGCACCTCCAGCGCAGGTTGTTGCTCCAAACCCATCAAACGGTTCCTCGAAACAGTGCCCCTGCCCGCGCCCGCTGCAAGCACGCGCAGCAGGATAGGCAGGTGGATTTCAGGTATCCTTAGTCAGGTATCTCTGGTTTAGTATACAAAGGAAAGCCGGGCTGGTGCAACTGCCAGGTGGCCTGCCCTGAAGCTGCCGGTGAACCAACGGCCAGGCGGCATCTTGACAGCGGCCCCATAATGAGATACTATACATGAGGGCCAAACAATATGGCCCATCAACATACTGGGGTGTGGCCAAGCGGTAAGGCAGCGGACTTTGGATCCGCGATCCCAGGTTCGAATCCTGGCACCCCAGCCCCTGAGTATTCCTTGGGACATTCCCTGAGAGGCGCAACTGCGATCATGAGAGGACTCGCTGCCCTGGTACTGGCAGCCGGGAAGGGCACGCGGATGCGGTCTCGGTTGCCAAAAGTGCTTCATCCCCTGGCCGGTCGTCCAATGCTGGAACACGCGCTGGCCGCCGTCGAGGGTTTATCCCCCACTGCTGAAGCTGCCGCGCCCGGCGAAGCGTCAGACGACCCCGCGCCGATAGTGGTGGTCGTCGGGCCAGATGCCGACGCCGATCTCATTCGTTCCGTCTTTGCTGGCCGCTGCCTCTTTGCCACACAACAAGAGCAACTGGGCACCGCCGACGCCGTACTGGCCGCGCAAGCAGTTATGGCATCGCTTTCGCCCGCGCCAACCCATATCTTGATTCTGCCAGGCGACGGCCCGCTGCTGACGACATACACGCTGCGGTCCTTGTTGGAAGCGGCGCAGCAGAGCGCTAGCCCGCTCGCCTTTCTGACGACCCAAGAACCCAACCCAACCGGCTATGGGCGCGTGGTGCGCGATGGGCGGGGGCAAGTCGCAGCGATTATTGAAGAGAAGAACGCCACGCCTCAGCAGCGCGCCATCACCGAGATCAATACCTCTATCTATTGCATCAAAGCTGATTGGCTATGGGAACACCTGCCGCATGTCCAGCGCAATCCTGTCAGCGGCGAATATTACCTCGTCGATCTGGTCGAGATGGCTGCCAGACAAGGGCGTACCATCCCCACCGTCAGCGCGCCGCTGGAAGAAGTCATGGGCGTCAACGACCGAGTGCAGCTTGCCCAGGCCGAAAGCGTCATGCGCCGCCGCATTCTGGAGCGGCTGATGCTCAGTGGTGTCACCATCACCGACCCGGCCAGCACGTTCATCGACGCCAGCGTGCAGATCGGCCAGGATACCGTTATTCGTCCATTCACCACAATTAGCGGCAGCACGACCATTGGCCGCGACTGCGTCATAGGCCCGCAGAGTGTCATCAGGGATAGCCAGATTGGCGACACCTGCGAGATCATCGGCTCCTGGCTGGAAGAGGCCACGCTGGACGCCGAAGTGCATGTTGGGCCGATGAGCCACCTGCGCCCGGGAGCGCATCTTGCGAGCCATGTCCGTCTGGGGAATTATGCCGAGGTCAAAAAATCGTTTATCGGCGCGGGTACGCAGATGCACCATTTCAGCTATATGGGCGATGCGACCGTTGGCGAAAATGTCAATATCGCAGCGGGCACCATTACCTGCAATTACGATGGGACGCCCATCAAAAAGAAAACCTTTATTGAAGACGAGGCGTTTATTGGCTCCGACACGCTTTTTGTTGCGCCGGTGCGCATGGGGCGCGGGGCTGCAACTGGCGCGGGTGCGGTCGTCAATCATGATGTTCCGCCAGATACCCTGGTAGTTGGCATGCCCGCCCGCGCTATTCGTCGCGTTCGCACTACGAAAGGAGAAACAGCGCAGCCAACTTCCCCCGATACGCCTGAGCGCGGAGCGGGAGAGGAATAGGCCATCTTATGGATAGTAGTGGTTCATCTAGTCCGCTCTCTACGTTTTTCACTGCTCAGCATGCTGTCAGTGCCCATCCGCTTCTGCATGTGGCGGCAACTTTTGTGACCTCCACTCAGGACAGCATCGCCCCCACTGCATGGACCTCCGTTGAGTGGCTTCAGCTTGTTGGCATTCTTATCGCGTTAGTCTTATCGGCCTGCTCATCCGCCGCCGAAACGGCGCTCACCTCGGTCAGCCGCATCAAAATCAAGAATCTGGTGGAAGAAGGCGACGCCACCGCCCGGCAGATCGAGCACCTGCTGACCGAACCCAACAAGTTCCTCACCACCATTCTGGTCATCAACAACGTGGCCGTCATCGTCGCCTCGACACTGGCAACCGTCCTGGCCCTCAAAATGACCCAAAGCTGGGGAGAACTCATCTCCACGCTGCTGATAGCGCTGGTCGTGCTGATCTTCTGCGAGATCACCCCCAAGACCGCTGCCGTTCAGAACCCGGAGCGCTGGGCGCGCGTGCTGGTTCATCCGGTGCAGGGCGCGGCCTGGCTTTTGACGCCGGTGATCTGGTTCCTGGGCGTCATCACCGCGTCTCTGGTGCGTCTGCTGGGCGGGCGAGTGCGGCGGCGCGGCCCCTTCGTCACCGAAGAGGAACTGCGCATGCTGGTCACCGTCGGCGAAGAAGAGGGCATCATCGAAGAAGAAGAGCGCGAGATGATTCACAGCATCTTCGAGCTAGGTGATCGTCCCGTGCGCGAGATCATGGTGCCACGCATCGATATGGTCACGCTGGAAGGCGAAGACACGCTGGATGAAGCGTCCACGCTGATTATGCAGGGCGGGCAATCGCGCATTCCGGTCTATGAGGACACCATCGATAATATCATCGGCGTCCTCTACGCCAAAGACCTGCTGCGCCACCTGCGCCTGGGGAACATGCAAGCCAGGGTGCGCGATTTCGTGCGCCCCGCCTACTTTGTCCCCGAATCCAAGAAGCTGGATGATCTGCTGCACGAGCTTCAGCACCAGCGCATTCATATGGCGATTGTAGTCGATGAATATGGCGCGGTCGCTGGCCTGGTGACCATTGAAGACCTGGTGGAAGAGATCATCGGCGACATTCAGGATGAGTACGACAAAGAAGAGGTGCTGTACGAGCGTCTGGGCGACGATGAATACGAGATGGACGCCAAAATCAGCATAGACGATTTTAACGAACTGCTCGATACCAAACTCACCGACGAGGATTACGATACCCTGGGCGGCTTCGTCTACACCCAACTGGATAAAGTGCCCAGCGTGGGCGATGAGGTGAAGTATCAGAACCTGACGCTGACCGTGCTTTCCACCAAAGGGCGGCGCATCACCAAGGTCAGGGTCATCCGCCATGCAGAGGACCATCACGCTCCAGATGAGGATGAAGATGCCCATCAGCAGCACGCCCAGAACGGCGCGCAGTCCAACCACCGCAGCCATTCAGAACGCAGCAGCGCTAGCAATCTGCACGCTGAATGAACGCCCCTCCAAGAACTGCGTGGACATCTCATGTTACAATACTACACAGAATGAAGCATAAGCGGGCAGCGGTTTGGGAATAAAACCATCTGTTCTGCCCAGCCGCGTGTATTCATTGAAGAATCGTCTCTTCTAGCGGCACCTGTAGACCGTGCTGGTAAGGAAGGAAAAAACGTAATGACCGTAGGCAATGCTCATGGAGCGCTGAGGCAGACTCAGTGCGCCATAGCAGAAAGCGAGGGTCGTTGGCCGCGCATCTGTGCCCTATGCTGGGAAAGCGAGGGGCGTTATGTGCTTTAGAGTTGCCATGCTCAGCCTGCACACCTCGCCGCTAGCGCCGCTTGGCAAGAGCGTAGAGGCCGGAGGCATGAACGTCTACGTGCGAGAACTGGCCCGCGAACTCGGCAAACGTGGTTTAATCGTTGATATTTTTACTCGTTGGACTGACCCCACCACTCCCCGTATCCTCCCCCTGGGCGAACATGTTCGCGTCATCCATATCAAAGCTGGACCCATCGCCAGGCTGCATAAAAATGATCTCTTCCAGCATGTGCCCGAATTTGTGCGCCGCGTGCAGCAGTTCGCCGAATGCGAAGAGCACAGCTATAATGTGATTCACAGCCATTACTGGCTCTCGGGCGTGGCGGGCATGCAGCTTGCCAAAGCCTGGGACATTCCCCATCTGACTATGTTCCACACGCTGGCGCGTTTGAAACAGCAGGCGCGCCCGGAAGAGCGCGAGACCGCGCTGCGCATCGAATATGAGGGGCGCATCATCAACAGCGTCGACCAGATTGCCGTCTCCACCCCCCACGAGCGAGACCAGATTGCGCGCATCTATGGTATCTCGCGGGCGCGCATGACCATCGTCCCTTGCGGGGTCGATCTGCGCCACTTCCACCCGCAGAACCGCGAGCAGGCCAGAGCATCGCTGGGGCTGAACGGCAAGCCAACGCTGCTCTTTGTGGGGCGCCCCGACCCACTCAAGGGCGGCGACCTGCTCATTCAGGCAGCAGGTTTGTTACAGCAGCCCGCAGAGGTGGTCATGATTGGCGGCAACCTGGAAGATGACCCGGAGCTAGAGCGGCTGCGCGAGGCCGCCCGTGTGCAGGGGCTGGCAGACGTGGTGCGCTTTGTCGGCGCTGTGCCACAGGAAGAACTGCCGCGCTATTACAGCGCCGCCGACCTGATGGTCGTACCATCCTATTATGAAAGTTTCGGTCTGGTGGCCGTCGAGGCTCTGGCCTGCGGAACGCCGGTCATTGCCACCAAAGTAGGCGGGCTGCAATATATCGTCCAGGACGGCGAAAATGGGTTCCTCGTTCCCTGGCGCTGCGCGGGCTTTTTCGCTGAAAAGATCGATGCGGTTCTCGGCGATGAAACCTTGCTCGACGACCTGCGCCACAACGCGCGCGCTTCGGTGACGCGCTATAGCTGGCGCGCGGTTGCGGAGCAGATACGCCAGGTCTATGATACGCTGACCTCCGAGCGCCGCGCCGTAGCGGCCTGCTGCTGCTTCTAGCGCGCGCAGATCACATAACAGAGGAGGCGACCTACCAGTCTGTACAGACTGGCAGGCCGCCTCCTCTGTTCTCAGCAGGCATCGGGTTTTATCTCAGAGCGCCCAGCACGCGAGCAATATCAAAGAAATTGGGCGTGCCCAGGCCGGTGGCGTAATCCCATCCTGGTCCGGCATGATAATACAGGTTGTTCCCCTGCGTGATGTCGTGGAAGGGCTGGAACGTCCCCGGATGGTTCGCTATTTGATACAGAGTAGGCACACCGCCCAGGAGCGACTTCCCTTGCTTTTGCAGCGCCTGATCGACCAGAATAGACCCGGCAGCCCACATCGGCGCGGCGGCGCTGGTTCCACCAACCAGTGTCCAGCCCAGCGGCGACGAAGCGCCGGTATAGTAGACAGAGATGTTATCAGCCACTGCCGCCACATCTGGCACCTGGCGCGTGCCGGTTGAGTATTGGTTTTTCACGCCCATGCCCGCTTGCCAGAGCGGACGAACGAAGCCTTTGTTCTTGCTCAGGCCACCACCCGTGCCCCAGGTATTCTGGCAATCGGTCTTGTTGGGGTTCGGGTCAGACCAGGCAATTTCTTCGCCCTGTTGCAGGTTTGTTCCGCCAACGCCTATCGCCCAGGGCGCGCTGGCCGGGAAGCTGACCGCAAGCTGCCCATACACGCCATCGGTAAAGGCGGCGCAGTCGCCGCTGGAAATAAAGACGCTGATGCCTTCCACCGCCAGCACTTCAAGCGTATTATTAAATTCCGCCATATAGGCGGCATCGAACTGATCTTCGCCCGCGCCATAGCTGGCACTCACTACCTGCACCTGATCGTCGGCAGCGATTTTATTGAGGGCATCGAGATAGCCAACATTATCAGCCTGCGGTGTCTGGTAATCGAGGATTTCGGCTTGAGGGGCCAATCCGGCAATCATCTCCAGGTCCAGCGTGGCTTCGCCGCTGCCAGTGCCAGCGGCCAGCGGGCTATCGACCTCGATATTGCGCAGATGCACTTGATCGCCGTTGCACGCCGCATAGTTGGCGATATCATCGCGGTTATATGGGTCGCCAAGTTCGATCACCCCGATCTTCATCCCCTGCCCTTGAAACCCTTTGTCATACAGTTGATCGTAGGCATAGGTGCGCGCAATCGTATCGCGCGTGATGCCGCCCAACACGCCATACAGCGTGCAATTGCCAGCGGTGGGCTGCTCGGTGATGCCGACAAGACCTTTCAGCGTCGGCGTATGCATGATATGGGAAAAATTGGTCAGGCCGGTAATGGAGGTAACGAGCGGCGCAATGGCTGAAGGCAGCGCCGGGGCAGCGCTGGGGCCAAAGAAGATTTGCCCATTCAGCGAGCGCGTCTGGAGCAGCACCCGAAACGCGCTGGCAATATGCGCGGCAGTCGCACGCACAACCAGATTGGTATGCAGCGGGCTGGCGCTGACAATCTGAAATCCCTGGCTGGTCAGCCAGGCGCTGACCTTCCGAATCGCGGCGATGGACGCGCCAAACTGCCTGGCAACCTGGACCGGTGTGAGGTAATGGCCGTAGCTGGGTGAGGAGGGGTTGTAAATATTCTGGGCAGCCTGGGCAAGCCCCTGGCTGTTAATAGGCAGCCCGATGTTGAGTTCAAGCATGGTGTCGGGCGCTACCAGACCGGTAAGGCGACCCTGCAACGCGGCCAACGGCAAGCCAGCGAGTGCTGGCGCTGAGGGAACAGAACGCTGCGCTTGTGGCGGAGCCGATGCCCCACCGCATGCGCTCAACATGAGCAAGACGATCAAGGCGCCTACCATCCACTCAACGCCCTGCATTCTGTTTCTTGGGAGAAATCTAGCGACCTGTAGCATGTTCAAAGCGGCACACGATCCGCGCGCCCGCTTCCTCCTCTCGCATCAGGCTGACCGGCGAAACCTCGTTATCCAGCACACCAGATGGTCAGCGCTCAGGCATAGCCAAACGGATAAAAGGGCTATTCCACCCCTGCATTCCATAGTATAGCAGATGCAGCCCGGCCAGGCTAACAGTGCGATGCCTCCCTGTGAGGATCACCGCGCAAAGGACCAACAGCGCCGCACACGGCAGCGGTATACATCTTGCACGCCGCGCTGAGAAAGGATGCCCTTTCGCCACGCAGTCGCTTTTCTTGAGCTTCTCGCTCGCGCACAAAGGAGTCACAACCGATGCAGCAGCAACCTCCATCTCAACCACCTTTTGGTAATCCCTATGGTGAACCAACGCAACCTGTAGGCCAGCCCCCACCATCCTATAGCGAGCCAACGCAGCCCATAAGCCAACCGCCGTCAGGCCCACCGGAAAGCGCGTTTCCGCAGCCACCGCAGCCCATCCCTCAGGAGCCGGAGCGCGCAGGGGCGCAGCCATTCCAGGGCCAGGAACAAGCCCCAACGCAGGTGGCGGGAACGCCTTTTGCTCCTACCCCGCAAGCGCCGCAGCCATACGCGCCATCTGGACGCGGCAACTGGGTCTCGTTTTCCCGGCTGCGTGGGCATCCCTTGATCGACATCTTGACAGGTAAAACGGTTGGCACCGTGGACGATGTGCTGCTGGACCAACAGCGGCGCGCTATTCAGGCGTTCCTTACCAAAGGTAGCCTCTTTCATAAGTCCAGCCTGGTTCCCGCGCGGCAGGCGAATATTGGAGCCGACGCCGTGACCTTCCAGCCGGGCGCGCTGGCCGGACAAGATACCTCCTGGCTAGAGGCGCTGCCGAAAGCCTCCCAGATTATCGGCATGCGTGTCCTGAGCAATTCCGGCCAACTGCTGGGGTCCGTTGAGGAACTGCGTATCGACCCGGAAGGCCCTTCGCTGGCGGCGCTGGAACTGGCCCCCGAACACACCGGCATTCCCCATCGGCTGGGCGGCGCGCGGCGGCTGCTGACAGTCAACAGCGTCATTAGCTACGGCCCCGATACCATCATTGCGATGGAAGGAGGTCTTTCAGAATTGTAGTGTCTGCACACAGAAAAACTTTCTTACCGTTTCGATGCTGGACTTTCATCACGGATGATGTTATAATTAGCTCACTCACGTAATGGATGGCTCTTCACCGGAGTACTATGAGACTCCAGGGGTGTCAAGAGATGCCAAGACTGCTGACAATGAGCGTCCTCCTGCTGCGTCGCAAGGGCACACAGCAGAAAAACGCACAACACACGAAAAAGCACTAGGGGTTGTCTGTCCCGGTGCTTTTTTTGTATGGTTCGCAGTCTTCTTTTGCACCGATCACGTGCTGGTTTTTCGGGCAGAGTGTAAAGCCCTCTCTTGTCGCAAACCCATAGGCGGGGTTTTGCTGTGGCAAAGGATTGCGGCCCTTTCACAAAGGGGGTGAGGCAACTTCTGACAGGACAGATGAATGAAATGCAAACGGCAAAACCACGAACACCATCTCCAGGTGTCAGCAGACATCAAAAGATGTAAACGTTTAACCGTGTAGCCGACCAGTCTACCAAGGAGGTGCGCGCCGTGCATTCGAGCATGATCGGCAAAATTGCGAAGGCAAAGCGTTATGCGGAAGAGCCTGATCGAATCCAATTCAATCACTTTGAAGCATCTTTCCGCGGCGAAAATGATTCTTATACCACGACTTTCCACGAAGGGAATTGGAGCTGCACCTGCCGCTTCTTCTCGGATTGGGGAACGTGTTGCCACACCATGGCTATAGAGCGCGTCCTCGGCGTGACCATCCCGTCTTCCCAGCGCCAGGGCGAACCGATCACCAGCGGCTATCTCCAGAGGCGCTAGAGCCTACTAAGCACGCAAAAAGCGCCAGGGGCCAATAACGTTATTGGCCCCTGGCGCTTTTTGCGTGCTTAGTAGGTCAGCAGATGAGGCAAAATGAACGTCAGCGCAATCAAGACGGCAAACGCGCAGAACGCCAGAATGCCGATCAGCCGTAAATCTTTCAAGACATAGCGATAATGTTCGGCGCTGACCAGATTCGCCTGGCGGCCAACCTGGATGCGTGGCCCACGGGGCGCGTTCCGCTGACCAGGCCGCCCGCCACGCTTTGAGTTTGCCAGGGTGCGGGTTGGCTGCGTGCCGGGCTTCACAGGGGTTCCTGTGCGCTTCGCCGTCGTGGCTGTGGGGCGCTCTGCCGTTTTCACCGGGGCATTCGTGGTCTTCGTCTTCGGCGCGGCTGCCTTGGCGGTTTCGGTCTTTTCTTCGACGATCTCTTCCTCTTCACCATCCTCGACCACTTCAGTCGCGGAAGTCGAGCGGACCAGCATGACATCTTTTCGCTTCGGCTGCGGACGCTGCTGAGTAGAAGGATGACGGGCAGGTGACTTTTTGGGCATATGGCTTTGTTAACTCCTGAGTCATAGATGGTGAATAAGTCCAGGCTCCAGTATAGCCAAAATCACACCTCTTCGCAAGCAAAGACGAACCTCCCAGGAGAAATGTCGCACATATAGGCACAAGGGGAGGATGGGACCGGGAAGCCGCTCATGAGCGGTTTCCCGGTCCCATCCTCCCCTTGCCAACTTATTCGCGGATACGCCGCGCGGGCAGCGGGCGCACCAGCGGCTCTGGCCCCTGCGGCCCATCTTCTGGCCTGCGCGGCACGCGCTCGCGCACCAGGTAGTTGGGGGCGTTCGCCAGATCATCCATGTGCAAGGTGATGCCTGGCCCGAAGCGGTTGTAGAACGACAACTCGAAGTTTGGCGTTTCGCCCAGCGCGCCGTGCGGGCAGACCTCCACGCAGTCGCCGCAGAAGATGCAGCGGTCCAGCGCGAAATCGTACTTCACCAGTTCGCGCTCGGCCATCATCAGCGAGCCGGTGGGGCAGACCTGCACGCACGCGCCGCAGGACACGCAGTCGGTATCGTGCAGCGAAACGTTGAACGGCGTCGAAACAATGGTATCGAAGCCCTTGCCGAACATGCCATAGCAGTTCGGGCCGATGACATCGTGGCAGACGCGCACACACTGCGTGCAGTTGATGCACTTATTGGCGTCGCGCAGGATGAAGCTGTGCGAGACATCGACCTCATAATCGTGATAATCCGACGCCTCGCCATCATGGAAGCGGTTATCAGTCAGGCCATATTCGATGCTGCGCATTTGCAGATCGCATTGCCCGGCAGCGGGGCACGCGCACTGCAAGCAGCGCGCCGACTCGCGCTCCGCCTGCTCTTGCAGATAGCCCATCTCGATCAGCCGGAAGTTGCGCTTGCGGTCCTCATAGGGCAGCATCGGCATCTTTACCTGCGGCTCAACCGGCTTGTAGGGCACAATGTCGATCAGGTCCGGCTTGCGCTCCTCCGCTTCGATGCGCCGCGACACCTCGGTCATATCCTCGCCGCGCAGATAGGCGTCAATCGAACGCGCCGCCAGTTTGCCCTGCGCCACGCACTCGATCACAGTTGACGCGCCGATCACCGCGTCACCACCAGCAAACACCCCCTTGCGCCCGGTCATGAAGTTGTAGGGGTCGGTTTCGATGGTGCGGCGCTTGGTGATGGTGACGCCCTGCTCGTTCTTCAGCACGGCAGTGTCCAGCGCCTGGCCGATGGCCGGAATGATCGTATCGCACTCGATAGTAAACTCCGAGCCTTCGATGGGCACCGGGCGGCGGCGGCCATTAGCATCCGGCTCGCCCAGCTTGTTGCGCACGAACTCGATGCCCGCCACGCGGCCATCTTTCTGGATGATGCGCTGCTGGCTTGCCAGGAAGATCATATCCGTGCCTTCGTTTTCGCCGTCCTCGCGCTCTTCGGGGGTTGCGCCAATCTCGTTGATGGAGCGGCGATACACCGTATGGACTTTTGCGCCCAGGCGCAGCGACGTGCGCGTGCAGTCGAAGGCGGTAAACCCACCGCCAACCACAACTACCTCTTTGGTTTCGTCCACCGGAACGGGCAGGCCCAGTGTCTTTTCGCGCAGGTAGGTAATGGCATTCACAAAGCCCGGCAGGTCTTCGCCCTCCAGACCAAGTTCGTTACTGGTCCAGACGCCAATGCCCAGATAGACCGCCTCGAAGCCTTGAGCAAACAGATCATCGATGGTGAAGTCTTCGCCCAGCTTGACGTTGCCCTGGAACTCGACGCCCAGCTTCCAGACGCTGTCCAGTTCTTTATCCATCATGTTCTTTTCGAGCCGGTACTCGGGGATGCCATAGCGCAGCATGCCGCCAGCCTGGGGCATCATGTCGAAGACCTTGACCGAATGCCCCTTGAGCGCCAGATAGTACGCGCAGGTCATGCCCGCCGGGCCAGCGCCCACGACGGCAACGCGCCTGCCCGTTGGTGCTTCCGTCGGCCAGGGCGTGGGCGGGTCTTCGATCACTTGCTCCGCCGCATGACCGTGCATCCGGCAGATGGCAATCTCTTCTTCCACCAGGCCGCGCCGACACACATCCTGGCAGGGATGCGGACAGACCAGGCCAAGAATATACGGGAAGGGCAGCACCTCTTTGACCAGACGCGCCGCCTCGCGGTTTTCGCCCCTGGCGATCAATTCGAGATAGCCGGGGATGTCGATATGCGTCGGGCAACCAATCTGGCAGGGTGGCTGGCAATAGGCGTTGTGGTCGGAGAGCATCATCTCCAGGTTGTTGCGCCGGATATGCACCAGCTTGTCCGAGCGCGTGCGCACCACCATGCCCGGAGCCGCCGGGGTGTTGCACGATGGCAGCGGTCGGTCAGCGCCCTCGATCTCCACCAGGCACATCCGGCAGGCCGAGGTTGGCTCCAACTTGTCATCGTCGCAGAGCGTGGGAATGTCCAGAATGCCGTTTTCCACGGCCACGCTCAGGATGGTCTGCCCTTCATACGCGCGCACGGTTTTGCCGTCAATCGTGACCTGGAAGGTCGGCTGGCCCACCTCGTTGCGCTCGAAGGGCTGCTGCGGCGCAGCCGAGTGATTATTCCGAATTTGAACAGCCATGGATTCCTCCAGAGGGAGTTTAAGCGAGGAGTCACCCCTCACAGGACATGCTTTTTGACGTAGCGATGCACCCGCAGCGGCTCACATGTGCCGGTTGGGCAGCGATGCTCCTCGAGATGGGCGCGGAAATCATCAGCATAGTAGCGCATCGCCGTCACGACGGCGTTGGGCGCGTGCACGCCAAAGCCGCACAGTGAGCCATCGGGCACGTAGCGCGCAAACTCTTCTAACATCGTCAGATCATCTGACGTACCAAGATCACTGATAATACCTTCCAATGTGCCGGTAATGCGCTTCATGCCCAGGCGGCAGGGTACGCATTTGCCACACGATTCAGCCGTCAGATATTTGCTGCGCTCGCGCGCCCAGGCGACCATGCAGGTGTCCGCGGGCAGAATCTCGATGTGGCTCGACCCGATGATCGCGCCCGTCTGTTCAATGGCCTCGAAATCGAGCGCGGTATCAAAGAGGCTCGGCGGCAACACGCCGCCTTCGGGTCCGCCAACGACGACGCCCCGCGCCGCGCGCTCATTCAGCGTAATCCCCGCGTGGCGCAGTGCCTGGCGCACCGTCGTGCCCAACGGCACCTCGATCAAACGAGGTGGGGCATCCGGCTCTGGCCCAGAAAGCGTGAAGAGCTTGGTGCCTGTGCTCTGCTGCGTCCCCTGGCGGCGGTAAGCGTCAGCGCCGCGATGAAGGATCAGCGGCACATTCACCAGCGTCTCCAGATTATTGATGACCGTCGGCTTATCCCACAGGCCAAAAACCGCAGGATAAGGCGGGCGCTGCTGGGGCATGGCGCGTTTGCCCTTGATGATTTCCATCAGGGTGGTCTCTTCGCCGCCCATAAAGCCCACATCCACGGCCACCAGCGTAATCGAACACGAGAAGTCGCTGCCCAGGATGTCACGTCCCAGCATGCGGGCTTCCAGCGCCTCGCGCAGCGCTTCCTGCACCGCGGCAATGCCTGCGGTATAGCCGCTGCGAGTAAAGAGATAGGCTTCCTGCGCGCCCACCGCATAGGCGGCCAGCGCGATGCCCTCGATCACCTGATGCGGATTCTGCTCCAGCAGGGTGCGGCTGATGAGCGAAGCCGGGTCGGCGTCGTAGGCGTTGCAGATGACGTATTTCGGCTCCTCGATCTCATCCTGGGCAATCAGCCATTTGTCAGCAACCGGCACGCCCGCGCCGCCGCGTCCGCGCAGCCCGCTGGCCTTGACCTGCTGAAGCACCTGCTCTGGAGACGACTGCTGGAGGGCGCGCTCCAACGCTTGATACCCTCCAGCGCGGCGATAATCTTCAAGCTTGCGCGCGCTGGGCGCGCCGGGCGGCTGCAAGACTTGATACTCTAACTCAGGCACTCGGTCCCCTCCTGTGGTTAATTTCGGCGTACTTCCCACGAGTCGCCGCCGAGGGGCCATGTTCCATCTGGTCGATGCGGCGCACGCCCTTTGCCAGCGGGGCCGGTTTGAACTTGGGACTCATCGTGGCAATGCCAAAAATGTCGCTCAAATCCACACCGCGCACCTGCACGATGCGCTGGGCTGCTGCCAGCGGCAGATAGCCATAGGCATCGATCACCAGATCAATGATGGCAGCAAGATCGTAGGCTTCCAGAGACGACTGGGCTAAAATCTCATCAACCTTGGTCAGGTCGGTCTCTGGCTCCAGGTCGGGCCGGGTGGGCATCGCCACCACCGGCGGCACCGGCTTGTGCGGGTAATTCGTCGCATATTCAGAGATTCGCGGCGTATAGTAGCCGGCAATCGACGTGGGCGAGAAGTAAGGCCGCTTGCGGAAACGGTGAGTTGGCCGATATTCGATGGTAATCGCGCGGGGTGGGCAGGCTTTCTCGCAGAGCAGGCACGCCTCGCACTTCAAGTTGAAAGGCGTATCCTGCCCCTCCTCTTGAATCAACTCGATCAACCCACGGCTGCGCTCGGGCAGCTTCCGCTTCTCATAGGGATAGAGCCGCGTCACTTTGGGCCGGAATAAATGGCTGAGCGTCAAGCCCAGGCCGGTAAAGACTCCGCGCATATAAGCTGCTCCCTATTCTTCACCCTTCAATTTCAGACCCTGTTTTTCAATCTTTTCGCGCAGCTTCAAGATACCTTCAATCAGCGCCTCTGGCCGGGGTGGGCAGCCGGGCACATAGACATCAACCGGCACAATGGTATCCACGCCTTGCACAGTATAGTAGGAGTCATAGAACTCGCCGCCAGAGTTGGCGCACTGGCCCATGCTCAGCACCCATTTGGGGTCGGGCATCTGCTCCCACAAACGCCGCAGACGTGGCCCCATTTTGTTGGAGACGGTGCCCGCCACGATCATCAGATCGGCCTGACGCGGGCTAGAGCGAAACACCTCTGAGCCAAAGCGCGACAAATCGTAATGCGACTGCGCCGCCGCCATCATTTCGATGGCGCAGCAGGCCAGGCCATAGCCCAGCGGCCAGATCGAGCGCGAGCGCGCCCAGTTCTGCGCCCAGGTCACCATCTCCCACAGGCTGGTAATCGCCACGGGCAATTCCTGGTCACCGGGGACGTACTCAGCAGGCCCCTTGGCCTGCATAATTGGAAGTGGTTGTCCTTTTCGGGACTTGATTTCAGTGCTCATACAAGGAGAACCTCCTCATCAAGGTAGAGCAGCACCTTGCTCGGCAGGGTTGGATAGCCGTGACCCTCCCGCCGTATTATACCATCTCGCACCCAGGCATGCCACGCGCAACACGGCTGGAGAAGCGTTGGCGAAGCCGCCAATCTTGACATACGTCTCACTATGCTCTCATTATAAAAAGTAGGCCAGCAAGTCAAGATGCTCGATGTTCTTCATAAAGGGCACGCATGTGTCATACCAGCAAAACGAGCAATATGGTTTCCACCGTAATCGCGAAATGAAAAAAATTGGCTTGATCCCAGCTTCCAAGAGGGCTGAAATGTAATTCGTTGTTTTTGTGGAGGGGTGCCGTAACTGCGAAAAAATTCCACTTCGCCCATTGTATCTGCGAAAAAATTCGCCTTACTTTGCGGCACTCCCGTTTGTCCTTCTCTACTCCTGCTTGCAATTGCTGCGTACGAGTTCATTGGTTCCCGACTCTTTCACGCAATGTGTGAGGACGTGCGAGAGAGTGAGAGGCGTGTGAGCAAAGAGCTTGTTCTTCTGGAGACAGCATGGGCAGGGAGTTGAGCCACTTCTTCCAATACGCAAAGAGAGTGCACCATTGATGAGGTATGTTCCGGGGCGGCGGTGCAATGCAGGTGCGTATGTTGCCTGTGGCGCAGCACCCTGTATAGGCCTCATGGTGCTGCACGCCAGCGGCGATTGGGCTTCGCCATCTGCCCAGCAGCTCTTGCGGGATCCCGTCAGGTCCAGAGCGTGCGCATCTGGGTCGTGACGGCGAAGGGATCCTCGCCGCGCTGTAGTTCCAGGATCGCCTGGGCGCGGGGATCCTTGCAATAGAGCGCTGATCCAGCAGAGACGTAGCGGTTCCAGGCCTGCTCAAAGGCGGATACGCGCTTCCGATTGGCACCCAGCGCCGACGGCACGGCGTGGTAGACCACGCTTCGGGTTGGAAGCCGCTTGGGTGCCCCACGAAGGGCGATGCCCAAGGCAGCCAGCGGCGTGTGTGGCTCTCCCGGAATGAAGCGTGGCACGAGGTAATGCGCGTTGTCCAGCGGAGCGAGCAGTTCGTCGAGCGATTCAGAGAATAATCGCGCCTCCTCGTTCGATGCTTCGCTGAGATAGCAGCGGTAAAACCCATCGTGCTGGGGAATGACCCGCACGGAGTCCGCTCCCAGCGATGGGCGTATCAAGCCAGCACGCTGCAAACCTTCCGCCACGGCGGCACCGAAATCCTCAAGCGCATCGGAGGAATCGAACCTGCGGAGGTACACGCTTGCCGTTCCGGCGATCCACAGGACACCAGCGACCGCGAGTGCCGTTCCAATGCCCATGCCGGCGGCGGCCGTGCTGGCGATGGCGCAGGCGAAGCCCGCCGTGAGTGCGGATCCAACCACGCCGAAGAGCCTGGCACGGAACCGGGGCGGCGTATGATCGCTTGACCTCGCCAAGCGTTGTGCGGGAATGCCCAGCGAGCGTCCGAAGTGGACGCGAACGGTGGGCGTGGTTCGGTTTTCGTAGGGCTTCCCTATGCCCCACCGGTCATACACCTCATCGCGCCTGCTGACTCGCGCGAGAAGACTGGCATTGATCGTCGGAAACACGCCAGCTGGCGGCGGGCCGTAGGGTGAGAGTCGAGCATCGACGTGCGAGACGCCTGACTCTACCTCACCCTCGGGGGTGAGCGCGTCATAGGAGCGGTGCTTGCGAACGAAGCGGGCATAGTCGGCTGCGCCCTTGGGATGGTCGGGGGCCACGCAGACCACGTCCCAGTTATCCGCCACCTTGCGCGGAAGGGTGGGATCCAGCCGTAACGAACGACCCCGCATCTGATGCACGGAGGTCGTGGTCGCTGCGCCGGTCAGGTCGATGAGCACATTCACGGATGCGGCGTCCCAGCCTTCACCCAGGAGACCCCGGGTACCGATCAGGCAGCGACTCTGTCCCTCCTCGAAATATCGGGTCACCAGCGGGACGTAGCGGCGCGGTTCCCAGGTGCCACGTGACGATGCGATGACCACCACATCCTCCCAGGCCAGGTCTGCCTTGCCGGTGCCTTTGAACAGGTGGGCCGTTTCGAGTCGCCCGCACAGGTCGGGCGCGTGTTCAGCAAGCCACGTCAGCAAGCTGGCAGCGATGGCGCGCGAGCAGGCCAGCGTCTTTCCGGTGACCAGGATGGGGGCGAGCGCAGCCGTGCGGCGGTCCCCTTGCAGCAGGTGCAGCACCTGGGCAGCGCTCCCCGCTTGCGGATCGAGCGTCCCGCGCCTGTGCGCCGCCAGCTCGTTGCCTGCCGTCTCGTAATCGCACAGAATGAGCGCTCGCAGGCGGTCTTCCAGCGCGTGGGATTCTGCGTCGAGGATGTCGAGCGCAGCCGCAGCCTTGCTGGCTGAGAGCAGCAACACGCGATCCAGCGGAGACACGTAGGAGCGTACGCCCTGTCGGGTGAGGACGTACCCAAGCGACAGGAGCCCCCGATGAACCTGCTCCCAGGCTCGCTGATCGGCAGGCGTCGGGCTACGACGCAGCACGCCCATGCAGTAATCGCCGATCAGGGCCACCCAGTCATCTGCGGTGAGCGGCAGCCGATGCGCTTCGCGGACGCGCGCGCCAGGTGGGATTTCCCTATGGCTGCTGACGTAGAAGCGAAGCGCTGCCTGCGCCAGCGCTGGCTGGTCCTGCTCGAAACGCGACCAGGATACCTGGCTTCCGTTCACCCCTTGGCGGTCTCCCACCCGCTTCTGTACCCAGTCGAGGAAAGGAACGCTGGCGAACGCTGGATCCATGATCGCGGTCGTGAGCTCGAGAAAGCGGATGTGCTCCTCCTGGAGGTACTGTGCCTCGTGCTCCAGCGGCTGCGTGAGATAGACGAGCTCCTGGTATGGCGCGAGGTTCCCTTCCTTGACCACAGCCGGGGTGGGAACTTCGAAGTCTACTCTGCCGAAGAGCTCCTGGTAGAGGGCGGCTTCCTTGGCCTCCATGTCCGATGGAGGAGTCGCGGTCAGGCCAACGAAGAAGACGTTGTCGCCCAACTCGTGGACCAGGGCGCGCACGAGATATCCCCACATCTCGAGCAGGTGATGGCATTCATCGAGGAGGATCGTCCACTGGCCCGACTGCTTAATCCGTTCGATCAGTTTGCGGCCGTTGGGATGGAGGAGGTTCAGGAGCTGCTCGTGATCTGAAGCGTGGGCGACCGCGGCCCTGGCCTTCTGGCGCAGGCGCGCCAACTCGATCCGATCCTGGATTGAAGCCGCCTCCCGAGGGTCAGGGGGGAGGCGGTCGAACGCCTGCTGGCCTTCGCGCCAGGCGGTGATTGCCTGTTCATCGATCAGCGGGTGATGCGCATCCAGGTTGCAAATCGCCTGATAGGTCAGCGCAGTCAGCGGTGTCGTCAGCTCCTGATCGGCGCCTGAGCGTACGAGAGACGGCTGGAAGTCCTGCCACTGTGTCAACCATTGCGCCTGGATGGCCGTGTTGGGGCCGAGAGCGAGCGCATGATTGCCCAGCCGGCGGGCGATCTCCAGTCCGAGAACCGTCTTCCCGGCGCCGGGTGGCAGGACGAGGTAGGCCCGGTGGCGACCCTCGGCGCGCGCTTTTTCGAAGGCTTCCAGCGCCAGCGCTTGATAGCGTCGGAACGGGTGGCGATACGAGACCCTCGAGAAGACGTCGGTGAGGGGACCAGGCAGCATCGGGTCTGCCGCCTTCTCGGAGCTGTTTCCTGGTTCGTTCACGGGGCAACGTCTCTTCCTCTCTTGGGTGCCCTCAAGGGGATGTGCGACCCCATCCTACACCTGGATGCTCGCAGAAGCAATAGGGCGACCGCACCTGCAATCGGACAGTGCATGGTCAGCAGCAGCTGCACAGGGACGTGATGCTGTTCCAGGTCGCTCTGTGCGGGAGGAGACACATGCTCAGGTATGCATGTCCGTGGCAGCCGTTGTGGCAGCAGAGCCATCGACCCGAAGGGAACGCAATGGAACTGAACACTTCCTCAAGGTGCTGAGCCACAGGCAAAATACGCACCAGAAGTGCACCGCCGCCCCGGAACATACCTCATCAATGGTGCACGCTATTTGCGTATTGGAAGAAGTGGCTCAACTCCCTGATGGGATAGGATGAGAGGCTGATGCATCCATAGCATGCTCTTCTGATGGGTTGACGTTTCCTGCCGGAGAGCATACGCTGGGGCCACGAAGCTAAGGAGAGGAGACGCTCCCCTCATCGAGCGCTCCGCATGTTTCTAAAACATCCTAAGAAATAAAGGGTATGTGTAGGAGGGTTGGAAGTGCAATTATTCTTCGCCGATGATTCTCGCCAGCAACGCCCATCCCGCCCAGGAATGGGCCCTTTAGTTGCCATTGGGGGAATAAGCATCCCAGATGAAGCCGTCTATCATTTAGAGCGGGCGTGCGATGCATTATGTGAACAATTTGGATTCCCTCTGGGGATAGCTGGTGAGTTTAAATGGTCCCCTGGAAACGAACATTGGATGCGCAACAACCTGATTGAGGGCAAACGACAAGATTTCTTTTCTCAAGTGCTGCTACTGGCCACTTCTTACGGCGCCAAAGCGCTTGTTGTGTTGGAAGATACGAGTTATGCTACCGCAACGGGAACCCCAGATGCGCATATAGATGTGGCGCGGCTCTTTCTCGAGCGAGTTGAGAGCCAGCTCAATATCTTGGACACGCGGGGCCTGGTAATCGTTGATCGTCCAAGCGGAGGGAGGAGTGACGAGGATGCCTTCCTCGCCGACTGTTTGGAAGTGCTGCAAAGTGGAACAGACTATGTCAAGCCAGAGCACATACTTCTCAATGTACTGTCGACGCCATCAAAATTGGTACGTCTCCTTCAGTTGGCGGACCTAGTGACATCTTGCACAACTGCGTTTATTGGAGGTGAGAACCGCTACTCTCCTCCCATTTTTGATCTCATCAGGCCGCTATTTTACCAGAGTTTAGGGAGAATAGGGGGTGTGGGTTTGAAGCTGCATCCTGATTATCGTTATATGAACCTTTATCATTGGCTTGTTGGAGATAACTATTTCCGGAAAGGTGGGGCAGGGGTCGAGCTACCATGGCGCAAGGCAGCTTACGCCTCCAATGCATCCTCTCCTTAGCAAAATACATGATTCTATAAGTTATATTTTATAGAGTCTCCATTACATCAGATGGGCACGGGGCTGAGCCAGGCTCTTCCCCTCTGGAGGATAGACATTCTGTTAGATAGGAAGGTTGCTTATGTGTTATATATCGGAGTGCCTTCAGGCCCCTTGCAACCCATCTTCCGCATGTCTACTTGCTTAATTCATAGTATTTTTCGTAGGGCGGGCCAAGTAAGCCAAGGATGAGCAGATGCAGGTCGCTCAGGCCCGTGACCTGCATGACTTCCATCCGCTCTTCCTG